>Ga0247814_10000004_pt1 | contig 597299 bp, 550 predicted proteins | sample UWRJL179409R1_FD_179947 | JGI IMG/M metagenome (GOLD analysis project Ga0247814, IMG submission 179947) | Plant litter microbial communities from Arlington Agricultural Research Station in Wisconsin, United States - UWRJ-L179-409R-1 | ecosystem: Environmental > Terrestrial > Plant litter >...
CTGGATCCTAAAACTCTTCGAATGGGCCGATTCCCGACCGCTTTTGCCCTTGTGTGGCTTCTCTTTAATCATAGTGTTTCTCTGTTTTGAAAAACTTTCTATGTAAACTTTTTTTAGGAATGGACAAACAACTTCCGAAAAACAATAATTATTTACCGGTCAATTTTTTAAGCCAAACTACCAAGTCATATGCCGCTTTATCATTCTCCACACCTAATTCTTTTGGCAATCTGCCATTTACATACTCATCATACAACCATGGATCTGAGATAGAAACCACGTGTCCTTTGCCATGTGTAGCATAAGCAATAATGGTTGCACCAGCAGCATTTTTTAAAATTGGTTTAGCATTGCCAGTTGTAGCAATAGCGCAAACATCTTTCATAAAGATCTTCTTTGCCGTTTTGAAGATTGGGTTGTTTTGGATAACAATCGTTCCATCCTCAAAATGTTTATCATCAATTACTTTGTTTTGCATATCATCATTGAAATGCATTCCGAAAACATTGGCCAATTTATTAAAATGAGACAATTCTACATTGGCGCTATCATTAGCAAACATTACCAACACCCCACCCTGTTTTACCCATGCGCTAATATTTTTAACATCTTCTGCTAAGATGTAATTTGGTTTCGGATTTTCTTTAGGTTTATCAGGGTCTACGATTATGTATACATCGCTCCCTTTTAAATTAACTGAGGTTGGCGCTGTTTCCAAAGATTTTAAATTAAAGCCTTCTTTTTTAAATATGTTGCCTAAAATAAAAAAGCTGTTCTGATCGTGTTCTTCCCAAATGTAATGAAACCTTGCAATTTCGCCGCTTTTGGTTTTGTGCGTCTCGCGGTTAAAATGATAATCTAACGTAACCGTTTGGGCAGTGGCAGTTAAACAAAAAAAGGTAATGGCAATTAAAAATGTACGTTGGATCAATGTTTTCATAAATTTTGCAAAAATTAGATGTTCAAACAAATGTAAGGTTTTTAGCATTTTATGCCTATTGATTTTCGTAATTTAAAGGTTAGATTGATGAGGCTTGCTAAAATCAAATGTCTTTAACTTTATAGCAATTAAAATTAAAATGATTGGTTCTGAATTATTTAAAGTAAAGTTGAGCTGAAATTTTCAAAAAAATTTGATTAGCATATTAAAAGTCGTACTTTTGTTGCTCTGAAAAAACACGGTGGTTGTAGCTCAGTTGGTTAGAGTATTGGTTTGTGGTGCCGAGGGTCGTGGGTTCGAGCCCCATCAGCCACCCGTGAGCCCTTTAAGATATCTTAAAGGGCTTTTTCCTTTTTAGGCAATTTTGAAATCGTTGAATAGAGACGATAAGGACCGATTTTTGGTTCGAGCCCTATATGGGTACCATGACGGTGCAAAAGCTTGTGGGTTGTTAATTTTTAGTTATAATATATTATACGTCAATAAATTATAATTTGTCTTGTAGATTTTTTTGGTTCGATGTTGTTAACTTTAATTGGTTTGCAAGTTTACGAACTTGAAGTGTTTTGAGCCAAATAGTTGTAATTCTAGGGAATTTATGTGAAAATATCATCTCCCATTGAAATTTAGTAATGGGCTACATACATCCTTAGCTTGTTCAGTAAGAAAAAATCAGGAATTATTGCGTGTCATTTCTGTTTATCGATCATATATATTAATGCCTTTTTTCTTTAACATTTTTTAACCCTTTAAGGGTATTTTACAAGGTCTATCTTTTATATTTGAAATAGTGTAAAAGTCCTGTAGATTCGAACTTATGTCTAAAGCCTTGATGGAAACTTCATCTAAACTGTTTTTTTAATATTTCCATGAGATCGATCATTATTATTTATCTATTTATATCATCTTTACAAAGTTTTGGCCAACGCTTAGTAAAAAGCCATGTGCCAGAATTGAAGTCGCTTTCTTTAGATTCAAGTTACAACTGGTTGGACGAGATCTTTGGTGAACAGATAGCAACCGATGTGAAATTTGTAGGATTGGGAGAGTTTACCCATGGGGGAAGGGAAACCATCCTTTTTAAGTCTAAAATGATACAATATCTTGTAAGGGAAAAAGGATATAGACAAGTACTGCTGGAATATCCAAATGTAGCATTACACCCACTCAATGATTACCTAAAGCGCAAAAACTCAAGCAACCTAGATAGTGCAACCATAATAGCGCAGGAATTATTTGAGAGGACTTTCTTGAGCAATACCTCTTTCTATAATTTGATTACCTGGATAAAACAATATAATTTAACGCATCCCGATGATACAATTAACCTGCGGGGTATCGATATTGAAGGTGCATCGGCGGGGCTTGCAGATTACTTTATGCAACATTACCTGTTGCCGATCGATCGATCCCATGCTTTAGAAATTAGTTCAAAATGGGGAACTGCCATTAAAGATTCTTTGGTAATGGCAGAAGTGGACTGGTTTAAAAAGAATCATGGAATGCTTGAAGAGCGATTAGGTAAGACGGCGTACCAGAATCTAGGATATGATGTTGAAGCTGCGAAGGATAAATTGACTCATGACTCATTGCAGAAAATAAATAGCTATAAGGCATCGGCATTTAGGGATAGCGTAATGGCGGCATACACTGTAGCCTTTGGTGGCCCTAAATCGATTATTTGGTCTCATAACATACATGTCACTACTTCAGATTACGTAGTGAGCCTAGGTAATTATTTAAAAAAGATAATTGGAAATCAGTACTATAGCGTGCTAACTGATTTTTCCCATAATGCGACCGTTTGGTCTATATCGAACAAAGGCGAACTGTCCAAGAAAACATATATCTCAAATGATAAAACAGTTGCCTATAAGTTGGGTAAGAAGCAAGGTATTGGCCAAGGGGTCTTGTTTTTTGATGATCTGAAAGCCAGTCAGACCAGGGTTAATTATATTGATAGGGCAGGTAATCAAATGGTATTTGGGAGAGGTCATACATTTGATGCACTCGTTGTTTTTAATGATGTTGAGCCGTTTATGTTCAGGTAAGGAAATGAAAGCCATGAAGCTCTTTCATGTCATTTTGTGGGATTCAATATTTTAGTTTTTTTAAAAAGATATTTGATGCAACTTTTTCAATTTAGTCCCATCTTATGGGCAAATACAGCTGAATACGTTTTGAGGTAACTCGCTAACCATTCTATTAAAAATTAAATATTAGACCGATCCTCATAGTCATTTTAGGTGTTATTTTGTGAATACATTGATTAAAGCAAGTCTTAATGGCCCTAGCTGGCAATACATGCTTAAAAGTACATAAAATGCTCACGAAACTGTACGGTCAAGGATTACTTATTAATTTATTCTTCCAAAATCTTAGAAAAACTGCCTGTTTCTATCAATTCGCCCACAAAATGGTTCGAATTACGCACCGCCACTGGCCCCCAATTTCAAAGCATTCCGATAGCTATCGGAACTGAAAAGAGCTGCTTTTTTTTGTTTAAAGCGTAGTCATTTCGACCATAGGGAGAAATCTATTAAAGCTTAAGTAAACCAAACAAAAAAAAATGGGGACTATCAAAGATTAATTAAATTTGCCATAAACACATTATTTGGACCGTGTTCCGACTATTCAATTCCAAAAAATCTGATTGGTATCTAACGCCGATAAAATAATTTTTAATTTTATTACTTTTAGTCCAACTAAATTAGATTCTCTAAACACTGTCAGATGAAGTTCCTCAGATTATTCTTCCTTTCTATTGTTCTTTCCATTAATTGTTATTCACAGTCACGTGAAACCACACAACATATAATGTTGGCTTCAAAAAAGGTGATTGAAATCTATAATAAGGATACGCCCAAGGCCAACAATGTAGTTAAGGTGGTCTACTTTTATGGCAAGGGTCATAGGCTTTCGGCTGACTTTCATCCGCGCTTAAGCCGTACATTGGCGGCTGTAAGTGATTTTTACAGAGATGAGTTTGGTCGGTATGGTATAAAATCCAGAGGAGTGAATTTTGATAAATCTGGCAACAAGTATAATATCACGTTAGTTGAAGGAGACTTGGATTCAAAAAGCTATAATGTAAATTCATCTGCTCAGTTACTGGCGGAAATAGCTGCTAAAACAAATGGAAAAATAGATTTTTCGAATGATCATGTACTAGTAATTACTGGACTCTATTATATGAAAGATAGTACAACCTATGTTTTTGATTCGCCGTATATGGGCATGGGTTCATCCCAGAGAGGAGTGAGCTTTGCCGCAGACTGTCCGATGCTCGATCCAAAATTGCTTAGGGATAAAGTTAATACAATTAAGTATGCTGAACCAAGCAGAGCTGACAGGGAGTGTAGTGTTGCTGAATTTAACAGCTGGTATATCGGTGGCATAGCGCACGAAATGGGGCACATGTTCGGCTTAACTCATGATTTTGGTAATCCCTCCGAATTAAATGCATCAGCTATATCCCTTATGGGTGAGTATGGAAGCCGTCATTTCAAGGGAAGTCTTTGGGGCGATACGCAAACGTCCTATATTTCTGCAGCAGGGATATTGCAGTTACTCAGCCATCCCGTGTTTACCAGGTATGCTAAATACAAAAAGGATTATGTAGAATTATCAATCAGCGATATCCATTGTGGCATTGCCGATGATGGCATTTTCTTAAAAGCGGATATTGCCAGCAGCTTATCGCCCTATGCCTTATCGGTCTTGGTTCATTCCCTGGATGTGACAGAGTATTTCAATGAGAGTACCGTCTATCCCATTCGGAATGTGGGACCTATTAATGTGCCACTAAAAAAGTGGAAGGAAGGAAGTTACTTGATGACTTTAATCTTTACGTTCCCCAATGGAGTGACGTCTTGGTCTTCCAAACTTCTTATCGTTAGCAAGGATGGTGCTGAGATTAAAGATCTTCCAGACAGGAAGATCTTTAATGTGAAAGAATTGTATACTCAGTTGTCATCCATGGAAAAGACGCCCGAAATCAAGAAAAAGCTCCGTATACTTGAAAGGGTTATTAATCCCACCCCACTTGTTGATCCAGTAATCTATACCGGTGACAGTCTATTCCTTTCGGATGCAAAGTGGGAGCTTGCCAATGTAGGCTGGGAAGAACCAGCACGTAATTATTTTACTAAAGAATCCGAAGATGTTTTTTTCCTGGCTAACAAGGGTGAGATTTATGAAAATGGATTATTTGCGCACTCACCGTCTGTTTATTCTTTTCAATTAGATAAGAAATGGAAACGGTTTTCGGCTATTATAGGCCTAAGAGATATGGCTCATCAGCAAGGATCAGCAAGGTTTACCCTAATCGGCGATGGTAAATTGCTTTATGAATCGCCGGTGTTGAGAGTTGGCCAGCAGCGTAGAATGGAAATCAGCATTGAGAATATAAGTAAACTCGAACTGAGATCCGAGGGCACAGAAGGACATAATTTCAATTCATGGGCTATCTGGGCAAATCCATTGCTTAGTAGGTAATTTTTTTATTGGAACCCTGAAGGTGCGAAGTTGATTTTGGTCAAAGTAAGTTCTCCAACAAGCTATTGGTGAGCATTTTACGTCTTAAATTGTTGCTTTTTTTGATTCGATGCTATTAAATTCTGTTGATTATAAGTTTTGTAATTATTGAAAGGCCCTTTGAGTTTAAAGCTCTATATAGCCACAAAACAAATTAACCAGATGTAATATCACGACCAATTCTTTTAAAGAAATTATCTTTGTAGGTCTCCGTTATAGGTATTAATTTTTTCTTAATATTGATTCTTCCCCTTTCAATAAACTTAATTTTATCGAACGCAACGATATATGATTTATGAACTCGAATAAATTGATCAACTGGTAACAGCTGTTGAATGCTTTTCATGCTCTGGAGTGTCAAGATCACCTCTGTTTGCGTGTGGATCACTACATAATCCCTAGCACCTTCAAAGTAATAGATATCGGCCAGATTAATCTTCATAATCCTGTTTTCAGTCTTAATGAAAATATGGTTTACTGTATTTGGTAAAATGACTGTATCAGTCAGGGCCCTGTTCATTTTAGATCTTTCTACTGCCTTATCAATCGCTAGCATGAATCTGGCCATTGTAATTGGCTTTAACAAATAATCAATTACCTCAAAATTATAGCCCTCCAATGCATATTCGCTATAGGCAGTAGTTACGATGACCATACATCTTTTTTGTAGCAGGTTTAAAAATTCAATCCCATTTAATTCGGGCATTTGCATATCGAGAAAAATCAGGTCAATTTCCTCAATTTTTAGATAGCTAATTGCGGCTAATGGATTAGACACGGCCCGTACCAAGTTTAAGCCTGGCATCTTCGAAATGTAATCAGACAAAAGTGATAAGGCCAAAGGCTCATCATCAACCACCATGCAATTTAGATGTTCAGTCATTAATCACCATTTTAAGTTCAATATGAAAGTAAGTTGCAGTTTCATCTATGATCAAGTTATATTTTGCAGGGTTTAGTAACTCTAATCTTTTTTTGATGTTCTCTAAACCAATTCCCCCTGTTGCATCTTTTCTGTTTTCGTTTTTTTGATTACCTACATTAAAAGTCAGTGTATCTTCTTTAACTTCCAGGCTAATAGTTAGTGGATGCTCAGGGTCTTTCAGGTTTCCATGCTTAAAAGCATTCTCTATAAATGGAATGAGAGATAGCGGAATAATTTTTATTGCCGGATCAATATCAGCTTGAATATTTATCTCTCTTTCCGGTATGTAATCATACCTCATCAATTGCAGGTCTATAAAGTTGTGCAAGTATTCAACTTCCCTAACCAAGGGTACAAAATCATCTTTTTGATACAACATGTACCGTAATAAATCAGAGAGCTTGCTAATCGCTGGAAGTGCATTCGCCGAATGCTGATAAACTAATGTATAAATATTGTTGAGGTTGTTAAACAAGAAGTGAGGATTAATCTGTGATTTAAGGAATGAAAGTTCTGCATTACGAGCCTGAAGCTTTAGCTCCTTTTCTTTTAACTTCTTAAATCGTTCATATTGCACTCCAAAAAAGGCAATCCCCACAAAATTATAATAGATGGTAAAGTATAGGTTGTCGAAAACGTAATACTTTAGTGTAAGATATTTTGGGTTATAATTATGATGCCCAGTGATATAAAATAAGATTACCTCCTCCACAACAAAGCGCAGCCCAATCATAATGGGCAGACCAACTAATAGGTACAAGATAAGGGTAACAATAATCCCCTTATTTGGGTATAGAAAATAGAATAGCAAATAGGTTAATATGTTATCTAAGAGAAATACCAAAAAAGAAGAGCTAATAAAAACCTTAGTGATATCATTAATAAATACAGCGAAGCCCCAGATTTTATCTGGACGATTTAACCATCCTGCACTATGGCTAAGGAAATAAAATGTGCAAAAGCAGACAATAAGAATAGGTATTTTAAGACGCATTATTCAAATCTACAGTATTCAAAACAGCTAATCCAAGTATTTTTATAATTATTTTCATGAGCTGATTTGGCCCAAAATTTTGCAGATGATATCCATTATTTTGCAGTTTGAATTACGCCTTTTAAAGATTTCATTCTTTGATTAGCATGACTGTCTTCAACTTTATAAAAAAAATAAATGAAGAAGATCTATCTGTTAATTGTTATTAGTCTATGCTGCTTGCCAGCACTATCCCAGCAAAATATAACTATAAAAGGCAAGGTATTAAATGAAAACCGAGCGCCCATTGCTAATGCCACGGTCTCCTTATTTTCGGCAACAGATCAACCTATACTTAAATTAGTTACCAATGAAAATGGTTTATTCTCTTTTGTAAAACCTATCCAAAAATTTTATGTCGCCATCAATTATTTAGGATATATCCCCTTTAGATTAGATGAGTTTAGCGGTGACAGTATCATCATCTCCCTAAAAAATAAAAGTGTGCAACTCAATGAAGTTAGTGTTAGTACAACTAGGCCTTTTATTGAACAACAACTAGACAAGATGGTTGTTAATGTTAACGGCGATGCAAAAGCTGGTATAAATGCCATAGATATTTTAAAGAAAATACCAGGTGTTGTGCTCAAAAATAATGAAGAAATATTGGTAGAAGGTAAAGGTGTTACTGTAATGATGGATGGTAAACCAACCCGATTGTCAGGAGCTAATCTAATGTCGTTTTTAGAAGGTACTTCTTCTGCTCACGTTAGCCAGTTCGAAATCGTCTATAATCCTTCTGCAAAATATGATGCTTCCGGTTCTGGTGGTTTAATCAACATCAAAACGATTAAACGGGATAAACCTGGTTATGATGCCAACATCAGCATAACTGGTGGTCATGGCTGGAAGTTTCCGACAAGTAGTAACACCGTGGGTCTTAATTTTAAAAAAGGAAATACCAATTTTTATGGTTCATATAGTTTTGGCTTAGGTAAACAATACCAAGAAATACAAACCAATACGTATCAAAGCGATCTTAACCAAAGATTACGGGACTTTGCAACTTATAGGAGTAGGTACGAATCTAATAATATCCGTCTAGGCTTCGACCATTCTTTAAATAAAACTGATGTATTTGGTGTGCTGATCACTGGATCTCACAATCTCCGTAACCCTAACTATTTTTCCGACACAGAAACCTATGGCGTAAACCAACCTAACCCTACAGCACTTGCACATGCTAACAACATTAACTCAACTACTGGAAGAGGAATAAATGTAAACCTCAACTATAAACATGTAATTGATGTTAAAAATCAACAAGAGATTAGTTTTGATGCTGATGCAGGTACTTTCGATTACCACAATCAAAACACGAACAATATCTCCATCATCAGTCCCTTAACTACAAATCGATACCAAGCTTATAATCAAAACGGGCTTACCAAATCTGAAATTTATAGTTTTAAAAGTGATTATACCAAAAAGTTAAGCAAAGGTCTTTTCGAAACAGGTCTCAAAATCAGTAATGTAAAGATCAAAAACAATTTCATTTCCCTATTTAGCAATGATAAGCAACAGCCAAGTGATATGGGAAGCAATGACTTTTTATACAGAGAAACCATCCTGGCGGCCTATGCAAGTCAGAGGCTGGCTTTGGGAAAGTTTTCGATGTTGCTGGGGCTGAGGGGAGAGCAAACCTTTACCAATGGTAATTCTATTACCTTAAGTAATGAAGTAAAAAGGCAATACCTTAATCTTTTTCCAAATGCTACGCTTGGCTTAAAGCTAAAAAACAGTTCGATTTCTTTAGGCTATTCAAAAAGGATTGGAAGACCCTTGTATAATGAGTTGAACCCATTTATAATGGTTACAAGTGCCTTTACTACCCGAAGCGGTAACCCGAACCTAAGCCCATCTTATACCGATAACCTTAGGTTAGCTTTTACCCTAAAAAGTAAATTCACCATCGCAACTTCTTATAGCTATGCTAAAAATATAATTACAGATCTGCGAACACGGGATCCTCAAACCCAGATCACCAATAGTTTTAAAACTAACCTAAGTGCTTATCGTAACATAGGCTTTAACACTTCTTACAGCAATAAACTCTTTAAAATTCTGCAGCTTAATTATGGTTTAGGCATTTCGAACAGTAACTATGATTTTTTGTATAACGCTGCTAGCGAAAACATTAATCAAACTACCGGATATCTTTCTTTGGGAAATAACATTGAGATTTCGCCAACGTTATGGGCCGAGGTATTTTTTTATGGTCAATCTAGGGTAACTTATGGCAACAGTGTGAATTTGCCATTTAGCACAACCAGTTTGAGCTTCGGAAAAAAAATATTTCAGGGAAAGGGAAGCCTAAACTTAAATATCAATGATATTTTTTATACAGGGGTTACCAGAAGTGAAGCTAATTATGGCAATATTGTTTATGATTTAAAAAGCAAATACGATAGCAGAAATATACGCCTGAACTTTTCATATCGATTTGGAAATTCGAAAATCGAAACCAGAAAAAGAAGTGTAGGATCTGAGGAAGAGCAACGAAGAAATCAATAGCCTTTATTCTTTAAGAATTTCGCCCCCCTATTTCAATCAATTCGTTCACAAAATGGTTCGAATTACTGACCATTTTCGAAATGAGAAAGCATAATTTTTTTAAAAACCTCATTAGCATGGCCAAAATTTTTGACGTTAACAATTGCCTGATTTTTGTACATGCACCTTACTAAAACAATATTTAACTAAGAATTGTCTTAATATATGAGCATACGTTTGATGGCTTTATGGTTAGTTAGCGATAAAATGTGCTTATAGCTTCCTAATTTTTGTTGATTAAAATACTGAGCAATGTTTAAGGTAATAGGTATAAATTTAGTGGTGTTTGTATTATATGGCTTGCTGATCATTTTAAATACTGCGAAAGCAGAACTAGGGTTCAGTATAGCCATAGGCATGGGTTTATGCATCTTTATTCATGTGATGCTAAATGTGGTTGCTGGATTTATTTTTTTAATAATGGGCAAACGAGATCTTCTCAAAGCCTTTTTTATTAGTGCAGCTGGGCTAGCACCTTTAGGTTTTGTTACTTGGCTTATCTTATTGAGTATTTATGGTTGATTTGAAAACCTAAAGCTTTATTGACAAATACCACCTGCTTAACCCTATTCCTTAACCTTATCTTATCATTAAAGCAACAGAATGTTAATGGATTTTTTTAATGTTTGCAATGTTTTGTAAATCAAATAATTGTGATCATTTTTATCATCCTTGTTATCGTTTCGTTAACGGCTTGTTGCTTAGGGTTTCCTTTTTGTAACGGCTTAATTGATAAGCCCAACCTTCTTATTTTTCAACTTCGTGCCGATAAAATTAGTATCCAAATACAAACAATTTTAAAAGCAAAAATGAAAACATTCTTTACTTCAGTAATTTTATTCTTAGCTGTTTTAACCTGCCAAGCACAAAGCCATGGTGTAATTACAGGTAAGGTAATCGAAAAGATGACAAAGGCTTCACTCCCAGGGGCCACCATTAAATTAAATATCGGTAACAGATATACCATTTCTGACCAAACTGGAGATTATGAATTCCTTAAAGTTCCAGAAGGCAGTTACGAGGTAGAAGTAATTTACATGGGTTATTTAAGTCAAAAACAAACCATTAAGGTAACAAAAGGAAATAACGCTGTACTTAATTTTTCTTTAGAAGATGGTACAGTTTCCATGAACCAAGTGGTAGTGATGGGTGATAGATTAAGAGGTCAGGCAAGAGCGCTTAATCAGCAAAAAAGCAATGCCAATATCACAAACATTATTTCCTCAGACCAAGTTGGGCGTTTCCCTGATGCTAATATTGGCGAAGCCTTACGTAGAGTTCCTGGTATTACCATGCAGAACGACCAAGGCGAGGCTCGTAACATCATTATAAGAGGTTTAGCACCAGAACTCAATTCAGTTACCTTAAACGGCGACCGTATTCCATCTGCCGAGGGCGATAACAGAAGAGTACAAATGGACTTGATCCCATCGGATATGATATCGAGTATCGAAGTTAACAAAACCCTAACTTCAGATATGGATGCGGATGCAATTGGAGGTTCTGTAAATTTGATTACTCGTGCTACTCCAAACGGCGAACGTATATCAGCTACGCTATCTAGTGGTTACAATCCTATTAGAGATAAAGCATTATACACAGGCGGTTTTGTGTATGGCAATCGCTTTGCTAACAATGCCATTGGCATGGTGTTTAGCGGATCTTATAACAACAATATTTATGGTTCTGATAACGTAGAGGCAGTATGGGCTAAAGATGATTTTGGAAATACTTATGTGGAAGAGATGGACATCCGTAAATACGATGTACAAAGAATAAGAAGAAGTGTAGCGGCTGCAATGGATTTTAAATTAGGAAAAAACCATACCATATTCGCCAACGCCATGTATAACTGGAGAGACGATAGAGAAAATAGGTATCGCATGCGCATAGACGATATTGAGCCACAATATAATGCAAGCAATAACATTGTTAATTATACTGGCCGCATTGGCTTACAAACCAAAGGTGGTATAGATAACGATAGAAACAAAATGACACGTTTAGAAGATCAACGTGTGCAAAACTATTCTTTACGCGGCGAGCATTTGCTTGCCCCAAGTTTAGATATGGATTGGACCGCCAGTTATTCAACTGCTAAAGAATTTCGCCCTAATGAACGTTATCTATTATTTAGAAGAGGTAACCAACAGCTTAATTTTACAGGAAATGGAGATTTCCCTAACTTCAGTGCCATTAATTATGATGCAGATGCAACTGGTTTAAATACCTTATCAGAAAATACAGATCTAACTACTGAATCTGAATTTGGAGCAAAGCTGAATTTCAGAGTGCCACTTTCTATAATTGACGGACAAAAAGGTCGCTTACGTTTTGGTGCCCGCTTAAGAATTAAAGACAAAGACAGGAATAATAGTTTTACTGAATTTGAACCTATTAGTGGTGATTTAATCCCTAATATTGGTCAAATACCAAACACATTTTTTAGTGGTAAAAACTTCCAACCAGGTAGCCAATATACCCCAGGTTTGTTTGGAAGTAGCGCTTATTTAGCCAGTTTAAACTTAAGCAATCCAGCAGTTTTTGAAGCAACAGATGCTGCAGCAGAGTATTTAGCTTTAAATTACAATGCTAAAGAAAATATTTATGCAGGTTATTTACGTTGGGATCAAGATTTAAATAACAAACTATCAGTAATAGCAGGCTTGCGTTTAGAGCGTACTAACATCAATTATACAGGTAATGTTATTGAAGATGAAGAAGATTTAACAGGCACAAGAACCTCTAAAAATGCTTATACAGATTGGTTGCCAAATTTAAGTTTTAAATACCAAGCTAACGATGATTTGGTATTGCGTACTGCATTTACAACTGCACTTGCACGCCCTAACTATTATGCCCTCACGCCATTTGTAGGTATTATAGCAGGCGATGAAGAAATTTCGGCAGGTAACCCTAATTTAGACGCTACTTATGCCTACAACTTAGATTTTATGGCAGAGCAGTATTTCAAATCTGTTGGTATTTTATCTGGTGGAGTTTTCTACAAACGCTTAAAGAACTTTATCTACACTTATAGCGATAGAGCTTATACTACCACTAAGTTCTCTGCCGATTTCCCAGATTTAGCTAATTCTATCCCTGCTGGAGAACAATGGGCATTTACCCAAAATAGAAACGGCGAGAGTGTAGATGTGTATGGCTTTGAAGTAGCTGCACAAAGACAATTAGACTTTTTACCTGGTAAATTTTTAAAGGGTTTCGGTGTATATGCCAATTACACTTATACCAAATCTAAAGCAAAAGGAATTACCAATAGCGATGGCGAATTAAGAGAGGGTGTAATGTTGCCAGGTACTGCTCCACAGATGTTAAACGGTTCAGTTTCATGGGAAAATAGTCGTTTCTCTGCCAGAATTTCGGCCAACTACACCGCAGCTTATATAGATGAATTAGGTGGTGATGCATTTACTGATGTATTTTACGATAAACAGTTTTTCTTAGACGCTAATGCTTCATTTAAGCTAACCAAAGTAGCCAGGTTCTTTGCTGAAGCTAACAACTTAACCAATCAGCCTTTAAGGTATTACCAAGGTATAGTAAACCAAAGCAGACAAATGGAATACTATCGCCCTAGGTATAATCTAGGACTAAAATTTGATTTTTAAACCAAAATAATGGGCAGTAGCATTAGACACTTAAAAGAAAGTATATTTATCATATTAATGGTTTTTTGTGCATTGGAAAAACTCAATGCACAAAATACTACTGCCATTAGAGAAGAAAACGATCGTTTGGAACACAGTGCTTTACAGCAATCCGACTCACTTTTTATTAAACAAAACGAAAACTATAAACAAGCAAAGGAAAATGGAAATATACTTGCTCAAGCAGAAGCCTTGCAAAATATGGGGCAAATTTGCTACCAATTAGGCTTATTTACCCAAGCGCTAAATTACCATAGCAAAGCTGATGAATTGTTTCGTTCTAAACATTACCAAAAACAAGCAGCAAATAACTTAAATGATTTAGCCATACTGTTTCTGCTATCAAAGCAGGAAAAAGAAGCCAAAAGAGCCATTTTTAAAGCACTAGCTACCTATCAAACCTTTAATGATAGCACTGGAATTGCTCGCACATACGCCAATTTGGGTCACTTTTACGAGAAAACATTACAATACGATAGTGCTTTTTACTACCAACAAAAGGCAATGCAGCTATTTCATATCCTGGGCGATGCAGAAGGTGTGGCACTTGCACATGAAAATTTAGGGAGTATTTATGAAGATAAGGGAGCATTTGATAAGGCCCAATTCCATTTCACAAAAGCCCTAACTTGGTTTGAGCAAGGAGGTAACTTAGAGATGTTAATTGATGCTTACAATAACTTAGGCGATGTTTATCGAAAAAAAGGAGATTATGGCAAAGCCTTGTTTTACACCAAAAAAGCAGTGCAATTAGCAAAAGGCATTAAAGCTAATAGTCGCTTAAGTAGCGCTTATCGTGATTTAGGTAAAACCTATAGCTTTCTTCAAAATACAGATAGTACATTTTATTATCTCGAACTTAGCCGCCAATACTTTTTAAGCACCTATTCTCAAGAAAGCAAAAATCAAGAAGCATTGCTTAAAGTAATTTATGGGCTCGACCGAAAGGACATTAAAATTGCGGAAATGGCCCGTCAAGAAAAAATAGCAACGGCAATTTACCTTGTATCTGGAGTAGCTGCCGCAGTATTCATTCTCATTGCCATCGTCATCATTCGCAATCAACGCCATCGTATATTAAGAGAAAGAGAAACTAGAAAACGAGAAGAGCAAATCTCATTAACCAAACAGCAGTTAATGGAGGTAGACTTGAACAATAAAAAACTTCAAGAAAATCAATTTAAAGAAAATTTACAAACCAAGGCAAAAGAAATAACTGCACATACTCTGCAAACCATTCAGAAAAACCAATTATTAGAAGATATTAGAGAAGCATTGGCTGAAATGATTAAAAGTGATGGAAGAAGCTATAAAAAAGAATTGAGACATCTCTTAAATAAAATTAACCAGAACTTTAACAAAGATACTTATTGGGACGATTTTAGAAGGATTTTTGAAGAGATCAACCAAGATTTCTTTGACCATTTACAGCAGATCAATCCAGGCTTATCAGCAACAGATATCAAATTTATCTCTTTAATTAAATTGAACATGAATGCACCAGATATTGCCACTTTATTAGGCGTATCAACTGATAGTTTGAGGGTAGCACGTTACCGTTTACGCAAAAAACTTAAATTAGAACAAGGAACTAGTTTAACTGCTTTTATACAGTCTGTATAAAAAACAGCCGATGTTGCTGTTTTGATTACTCCATTCTAAGTATTGTTAACTATTTGTAACGCTCATTTTTTGATATAACAAGCTTAAAATTCAACATTTGTTAGCAACAACAAATTTAACCAATTACAATTTCGGCAATTAAAAAAATACACATGAATAATTTAAATAATATATGGTTAGCTTTTATCTTACTTACCATAAGTGCTTGTAGCAGTAAAATTAAAACCTCAAAAAACACCAAAAATCCAAATACTGTAAAGGCAACTGTAATAACCGATAAAGTACAATATGACACTGATGACCCTGCTATTTGGATAAACCCTGCTGATGCAAGCAAAAGCTTAATTATTGGCACAGATAAAGATGCAGATGGCGCATTATACGCTTTCGACCTTAATGGTAAAATAGTTAAAAAAATTGGCAACATCCAACGTCCTAATAATGTGGATATCGCCTATGGCCTAATTTTAAATGGCAAAAAGGTTGACATTGCCGTAACCACAGAACGTGGAGCGAATAAACTGCGCATCTTTACGCTTCCGGATCTACAACCTATAGACAATGGAGGAATTGATGTTTTTACAGATGAACTAGAGAAAGATCCAATGGGAATAGCACTTTATACCAGACCATCAGATCATGCCATCTTTGCAGTTGTAGGCAGAAAATCTGGCCCAGCAGAAGGTTATTTGTGGCAATACCAATTGAGCGATGCAGGTAACGGAACAATTACAGGTAAAGTTGTGCGTAAATTTGGAAAATATAGTGGCAAAAAAGAAATAGAAGCTATTGCTGTAGATAACGAATTAGGATTTATTTATTACTCAGATGAGCAGGTTGGTGTAAGGAAATATTTGGCAGACCCCGCAGCTAATCATAACGAACAATTGGCGCTATTTGCCGAAAGCGGGTTTTCTGTAGACCATGAAGGTATCGCCATTTACAAAACTGGTGCAAAAACAGGTTATCTATTGGTATCTAATCAAGGATCACAAAGCTTTATGGTGTACCCAAGAGAAGGTAGCCAGAATAACCCACACCAGTATAATTTGATTACTGAAATTCCGGTAAGTGCCATAGAAACAGATGGCGCAGATGCTGTAGCTGTTAATTTAGGCCCAAATTACCCAGATGGAATTTTTGTAGCGATGAGCACCGATAAAACATTTCATATTTACGATTGGCGCCTGATCGCAACAAAGATAAATGCAGCCATTAAAAAATAAATCCAAAGTTTGGCATGATGAATTGTTGTAACAACGACATAGATAGTGGCCTCAACCTCTCTTAATTTTGTTGCCACCTACTCCCCTGCCCTTTGCTAAAAAATGTACAATCGGTTAGACTTACAATTTTTTCATCGTTATCCGAGAAATAAGGTACTAATGAATTGGATTGATGTAGAATAATGAAGCAATAATCTCAACGGTCATCAATTAACCTGTCGATACTTCTCAACTAGGTTTTCGCTATAACAGCCAGGGATTTATTAGGGAGCACATAGGGGTTTGCTTGCGGAAAAGCGCTATAAAACTGCACTTTAGGTAGTGTAAAGCTGATTTTTAAGACGTTTTTCCCTACTCTAACGTTAGAACGACGGTTTTAGCAGTGACGAAGAAAGAACAACAGGAACTCTTACTATCGGTGGATCTCTATTCTCTTTGGCTTCCTTCTATAAAACCAATAAGCCCCATAGCAAAAATGCTATGGGGCTTATCAATTAGAATTTTAGGCTTTTATTTATTTACAGAAAGTGCTTTACTAATGGTAAAATTCAAAGCAGTTCTATGTGCTTTAGTTTGTTCGTCTGTACCAGTTGCAGTTGCCAACTGATCTTTAACTTTTACCAATGTAGCTAAGGCAGCAGCTTTACTAGCATTATCATAACCTCCAGGAGAAGCTACAATAGCTGCTGTAGCTTTTACAAATTCTGTTTGTAAATTCTGACGGAACAAGTTCACATTACCTTTTAAATCCGCAGCGAAGATATCATCAGACAAATCGTTCATTACACTAGCAACAGAATAAGTATTACCATATAAACCACTGTTGTTAATTCTGCTTAAGGTACTTGGATGCAACAGTTGCGCCAAAGTACTCATCTGTAAGGATAAGAAATTAGATTGTGGTTTAAAATCTTCGTTGTTTCCAGAGAAGCCAAATCCTCTACGTTGAATTTGCAAGTATGGGAAAAGTGACTGGTCTGCTGCAAATGCATCTGGTGCAAAAACATAAGTGTTTAACAATGCCAAAGCTTTCTTTTGGTAAGCCTCTGGAACTGGTGTAAATGGAGCTGTTGTAGTTTTTTGTCCAACAAAGCTTCTATCTACATAAACACCACCAACAAAACGGCTTAGTGCTGCGGCCATACTTGAGCGTTGACCATTTAATTGCTGGTAACGGCTACGTAATTCTTGGTAACTTTGACCTTCCTTACTAAATCTCTCCTTTAGCTTAGGCATCATAGTATTGATTAATTTAAATCTATCTTCACCATAAACTACCATATCATTAGTTTGATCGTTGATATTTACCCTCGGATCAATACCGCCACCTGGGCTACGCATGTCATCTGCATCGTTACCAAAAGCCAATTGGGGATCTGTACTTCTGCTTAAGATTTTATTCAATCCTGCTTCTTCCTCTTTTTCGGTGAATGGAGTATAGCCATATTCAATAGCCCATAAATCATATGGTCCAGCCTTAGTGGTATAATAATCACCTTGATTCTTGCGATCGCTACTTACGTTGATAGCCGGATAATCCATTACTGAACCTTGTAAACCAATTTTATGGGTAATTTTGGTATCGTTCATTTGTGCAGGACTTAACATCTGACTAGCTTTCATATTGTGATTTAGTCCTAAAGTATGGCCCATTTCATGCATAATTAAGTAATATAAAAACTGCTTGTGCATTTCTTTAACGGTTTCAGCACGTTTAGCTTCAGGTATGTCAGCATCCAAAACTTCGATTGCAGATAAACCAGTTTGATATTGCATACTTAACTCATGCGCTAATGCACAAGTAGCCATGTGGTTTTTCTTTAAACCTTGAAAACCTTGTTCAGTTAGTGCCAATGCTTGCACCGGGTTTTCCCAAGGCAGAGCCATCGCTGCTGCATTTCCACCATTGTATAGATCTTCTAAAACTGCAGTTCCTGCACCAGATTTCCACTCAACAGTAATATCTGCACCTAAAATTTGTCCTGTTAAAGGATTAAAGAAACTTGGTCCAATTGCGCCATATGATGGGTATGCAGAAGATACCCAACGGATCACATTATAAGCAACATCAGAAGGATCCCAAGTGGCATTATCTGGCATTTGTTTCATTACCACCGCATTTTTAAAACCTGCTTTTTCAAAGGCTTCATTCCATTTCTCTCCTGCTTCTTTTATAATTGGGCGAAAGGCTAGTGGAGTAGTATTTTCAATCCAAAATACAATAGGCTCTACTGGTTCACTTAATTTGGCTGAAGGATCTTTTTTCTTTAAATTCCAACGACTGATAAAATCTTTATAAGGAGTTGAGGATAAAGAAGTTAAATTATCGACCTCTGCACCAAAATAACCCACCCTCGGATCGTCTCTACGTGGACGGAAATCATTCTGAGGAACTTCTAAAAAAGTATGTTGCATTTTTACACGCACATACCTTGCATCGGTTATGTCCTTTCCTCCATTATTAAATGGCATAGGGTTATCATAAGCCAAATCTACCACTACATCGGTATTACCTGGAAAAGATTTTACATTTTGATATTTCGATTTCGCTAAGTTTAAGTTACCTAAATTGAACATTGCACCCGGAGGCATTCCTGGAGGAGTTGTCGGTTTTACAGGATCTAATTTATCACTTAAGAAAAGTCCGTCAACAGAAATTAGGTAGCCATTCTCGTCACTAGCACTAAATTTATCAGCAAAAACTACTGCATCAGATACATCAACATTGGCTGCTTTGCTTACCGGATTGGACTTATCATAAAAGAAATTGGTATTTTTTTCTAAAAACTCAATTTTATCATTGGCTTTTTTCACGTTAAATAAAACCGTGCTTCTAATCATATTTTGGTTGAGGAACAAAGTTGTTGGCCCACCCATAGAAAAACTTTGATAAATATAATCTTTATCTAATTGGTCTTTTTTCACATACATCTGCAAGCTACCAGTAACCGTATCTTGATAAAGTGTAAACAAGCCATCAATCTTTTTACTGGATTTAATTTTGTCTGCAATGCTCGGCTTTGCCGGAGGAGCAATCACTTTTTTAACAGAGTCTACTGTTTTCACTAAAGCTTTTTGTACGTCTTGGGCAGAAGCATTAAAAGCGAAGCCTGCTGCGAGAGGCAGTAACCATAAATGTTTTCTCATGAAATATTTTTTTAACTAATATAAGAATATATAACTAAAATATAAATGATTAATTACATTCAATGGCTTGAGAATGCTTTTTAACACATTTTCACAATTAAACATGATTTAAGAAAATTAACTACAAAGAAAATCTGCACAAAATATGTATACTAAAGTTTGTAGTATCTAACAAGATCATTAATTTAGAAATACATTTTTTACATTTTATACATGAGGCTTTGCTTTATACTATTGCTAAGTATATTACTTCCTACAACTTCGAAATCGCAAGATCTGCATATTACTGGACAAGTTTTAGATGCGATTACACAAAAACCTATTGCGGGTACAACCATAGGTGTACGTAGCAAAAAAATATTTTTCAGAACAACAGACGAAGGAAAATTCGATTTTATGGATCAAAGGTTAATGGCCACTGATACCTTAACCATATCGTATCTTGGCTATCAAACACAATATAGGCTAATGGGCAAAATCAAAGATCCGCTTATAATCAGAATGGAAACCAATATAACTTCTCTAAACCAAGTAACAGTTAGCAGAATTAAAATGGACGTAGGTAGCAAAGCGCTAGCTCATAAGCTTACTGGTTCTTTCTTTCCTAATACAGACGCCGCCATGTTTATGGTTGGCTCTAATGGCAAAAAAGGCACCATCTACTCGGTGGGCTTTTACATAAGTGATGGTCATGTTTCTAGTAAGGGTGATTCTAAAGCCCCTTTCAGAGTAAAAATTTTTGAGGCATCTATTGATGGGCTGCCAGGAAAAGAATTAACTAAAGACGTGATCGTAACATCGGCAACAGCAAACAACGAGTGGTTGGATATTGACATGTCGCAATATGGAATAAAAATACCAAAAAGAGGATTTTTTGTATCCTTTTCCCTACTAAACGAAGAATATTATCTGCTAGGCAAAGACTATAAACAAGATAAGCTAATTACCAAAAGCAAAGATATAATTACTCCTCGCATTGGAATAACAGCTACTAATGAATTTAAAGAAAGCTACTGCTTTTTTAAAAGCCATAGTGGGCTTTGGGATGGAAAATGGATAAAACACCCTTATCACAATAATTATATGATCCGAGCCACCATTAACTTGGGCAATTAAACCACTTCCCTTCTTTTATTTGATATATTATTTCGAAAAAACAAAGCCCTGTAGTACAATAGTTGCAATACAAGGCTTCAGAATTCGCTGTTTGATATTACATCCTTAATCTTTAAACATTTTATTTACTGCTTGTTGCACTTTAGCTACATCTTCTGTAATGGTTTTTTGAATACCAGAATCAAAGGATGCCGTAAATCTTGGTTCGATTGAAATTTGCTCCAGGTCATTGGTAATATTCACCCTAAATATATGTTTACCAAACTTAAATCCTGCTCCAATTTTAGTAACGTTAGTTTCAACAGTCTGTACAAACTCGTAGCTATTACTTACTTGATCAAAAAAATCTTTAATGGCTTGAAAAACAAAATCAGTTTCTATGTTTAATCCATTGATGATTATGGTCGCATTTTCCAATGCACTTTTGAGCGTATCATTACCTTTAACAGTAGTATGGATATCTTGTAAAGTTTCTAATAGATCCTCGCTGAAAATAATATTTCTTTTATCTGTAATTACGATATCGTCACCATTATTGGCAGCATTGGCAACTTGCTTAAGGTCTATTATATCGTTACCATCTTTAACTGTATATTCATTTGCCGATTTTTGTTCCACTTTCGAATCAGCTATGGCTTTCGTTAAAGTCTTTACAATATAGGCTAAGGCTGGATATTCTTCTCTTTCGTTCATTGCGTTATTTTTTTTACAAAGGTAAGTTTGCAAATCGATTATCCTAAATATTGGGAATAAAATGTATCCTTTTTTCTAGTTAAAAATAATCTTTACTGCAAAAAAGCTAGCTTTGTATTACTTTATGATAGAAATTTATACAGATGGTGCGGCAAGCGGAAATCCTGGCCCTGGTGGATATGGGGTGATTTTACGTGCCGGCGCACACTACAAAGAACTGAGTGGCGGCTTTCGTTTAACCACTAATAACCGAATGGAATTACTTGCCGTTATTGAAGGTTTAAAAGCGATAAAAAAACCTGGTCAGCAGGTTACCATTTATTCTGATTCTAAGTACGTAGTAGATTCTGTAGAAAAAGGTTGGGTATTTGGCTGGGTAAAAAAGGCTTTCAAAGATAAAAAAAACAAAGATCTTTGGATCCAATACCTTAACCTTCATCAACTTCATCAAATTAAATTTATTTGGATAAAAGGCCATAACGACCATCCAGAAAACGAGCGTTGCGATCGTTTGGCTGTAGCAGCCTCACAAAATAAAAGTGAATTAGCTATTGATGCTTTTTTTGAAGCCGAAAAAAAGCAAAACAGTTTATTGTAGCAGCTTATGGGAGATGGCAGGAATTTTTATATCTACCAAAAACATATACCCATTAAAATTTTAAGCATTTAAAAAGTAGTTGATTGAGTTGGCGAGGACGCCAACTAACGAAAGCTGTTGTTGGCCTCCTCGCCAACAATAGCTTATTAACTGTTAGCTCTTCAAAGTAAAGTAGCTCTACAAACTGAACTAATCTATCCCTCCTATTACCCCCAGTTCTTCCAACTTTTCATCGGTTGCTGTACCATAAAGAGGAGCCACAGGAGAATATTCTGCCATCAGTTCTTCCGCAATTTTTACCATTTTTGGAGAACCAATAATTATAGAAGTACGTTGGTGCAATTCTGTTGGAACGATATCTAAAATCCGGTTCAAACCATCAGATGCTATGCCGCCGGCCTGTTCAATAATAAAAGCCATCGGATTACATTCGTACAATAACCTTAATTTTCCATTGGGCGAAGCAGCGGTTGTTGGGTACAAGTAAATACCACCCTTAATTAAATTACGGTGAATGTCTGCTACCATAGAACCGATGTATCTGGAGGTATAAGGCCTATTGGTAGCTAAATCTTCTACCTGCGCATATTTTAAATATTTTTTTACGCCTTCCGGGAAATGTACATAATTGCCCTCATTAATAGAGTAAATTATACCATCCTCCGGGATTTTCATATTGGGATGCGACAAGCAGAACTCACCAATAGATGGATCTAAGGTAAATCCGTTTACCCCTTTACCAGTAGTGTACACCAACATGGTTGATGAACCATAGATGATGTAACCTGCAGCTACCTGATCAGTTCCCTTCTGTAATACATCAGCTAAAGTGGCATTTCCGTCAATAGATTTTCTTCGATAAATGGAAAAAATAGTGCCTACAGCCACGTTTACGTCAATATTTGAAGAACCATCCAAAGGATCTATACAAACAATATATTTGGCATTTTTTGATACAGGGGAATCGATAGGTACAAATTCATCTTCTTCCTCTGTTGCTACGATACAGCACTCGCCCCCACTCGTTAATGCAGCTATAAATTGCTCGTTGGCATAAATATCCAATTTTTTCTGCCCTTCTCCCTGAATATTTGTGGTACCAGCATCTCCTAAAATATCTACTAAGCCAGCTTTATTCACTTCTCTGTTTACAATTTTAGAGGCAATTCCAATATCTCTTAATAATCTTGATAGTTCGCCTTTGGCGTAAGGAAAATCCAATTGTTTTTCAATAATAAACTGACCGAGTGTTTTGATACCTGACATAATCTACTTAGTGTACTTTTTACGTTATCTAATTCCTAATTCTATGGCTTCTAAGGTATGGATTTTTTCTTCAGAAATACTAAAACGAATTAAAGTTCTTACTTTATGCCAGCCATGTTTTCCTGCTGCACCGGGGTTTATATGTAAACATTGTATTTTAGGATCGAAAACTACCTTTAAAATATGTGAGTGCCCACTTATAAATAATTTTGGCGGCTTAGTGTATATTTCTTTCTTAACCGATGGTGCATAATGATTGGGATAACCACCAATATGCGTCATCCAAACCGGCACCTGTTCGCAGTCGAATTTTAAATGCTCCGGAAATTCTCCTCTTATTTCTTTTCCATCTATATTTCCATAAACACCACGTAATGGTTTAAAATTGGCCAATGGCGCTGCTACTCCATCTCCAAAATCTCCTGCATGCCAAATTTCATCGCATCCATCAAAGTATTTATAAACCGCTTCGTCTAAGTAGCTATGTGTATCTGAAAGTAAGCCTATTTTTTTCAAGTGTTAATTCTTTAATTTTTTCTTACCGCTTTAAAAGTTCCATTTGGCTGAATAAAAAATACAGCTGTAGCTTTTTTATTAGCCTCAATTTCAAATCTAACGCTATATCCTTTTAAAGCCTTTAATTCGAATGAAGTATTTTCTATGAATAAAGTTTCATAGTCTGGCTGACCGGGAACAGCGACATACAAAATGTTATTTTTTGAATATACCTTAACAAGAGTTTGACCTAAGGCATATTCGCCAACTAAATTCTGCAAGTCTTTATCGTTTAAAGTTTCTGGCTTAAAAGTAAATAGAACAGGGTCTTTATCTGGATCAAGCTGGATAGTTAAACCGTTTATCTTTCCTGCATTATTGCTCATAAAATTAAATAGCATCTTACTAGAAGAAGTATCAACCACACCTTTTTTGTCTACAGATTTCGGCTCAAAAACATCATAGTGTAAATGTTTTAATAACAACTTATTTTCAGCAGCTTTGGCGTAGAGTTGGTTATTCTCATTTTCTACTTTAATTAATCCGTAAGCCAGATTTTCAAAAGAACCAACATAACTGCTTAAAGCATGAGATGGAATTGTATTTAAAATCGGTTTCTTTTTTTCATTTCGTTCCTCCGCCTTTTTTAAGTCACTAGCAGCCTTCATCATTTCTTTTACCTCTCCATTCCAATCAATAGGCGCAAGTTTCAGCATTCTATCAGCAATAGTGTTAGTAACAAGAGATGGTACTTGCGAACCATTTTGGTTGGTTAGCACAACTATACCCAATTTATCCGTTGGAAAAAAAGCTACGTTGGCAGAAAACCCATTGATATTACCACCATGCTCTACGGAATAGTGCCCTCTGTACGAACCTATCATCCAACCCAAACCGTAATTAGCTAAAAAAACATCCTCATGTTTACTTGGCAAAGCAGCATCCATCACCATTTGAGAACTGGCTGCTTCCTTTATATAACTTGTAGGCAAAATTTCTTTTCCTTTAAAGGTACCACCAGCAATCCAAACTTTTAACCAGTTTGCCATATCATTTACGCTGCTATTAATGCTACCTGCAGGCCCCATGCCATTGATGTCGTAATAATCGATTTTTTTAATTATACTGTCTTTCACGGTCATATAAGGAAGCGAAGCATCTGCATCTGCCTTAAAGGCTGCCAAACTAGTATTAGAACGTGTCATTCCCAAAGGGTCGAAAAACTTATCTTTGATATTTTGCTCCCAAGTTTTACCACTAATTTTCTCCACGATCATACCTTGTGCTAAGAACATAAAATTGTTGTAATACCATTTTTCACGTACACCAGAAGTTGGTTTCATATATTTAACTCTGCTAATGATACTGTCGCGGTTAGCGGTATTAAACAAAAGCCATGAGTAATCGTACCTAGATAATCCTGTTCGATGTGCCATTAAGTCTCTAACCGAAATCTGATTGTTCATCTCTGAATTATAAAAACTCAATTGTGGCAATAGAATGTTCGCTTTATCATCTAATTTTAATTTTCCATCCTTTTCCAATAGACCTAATAATCCGGAGGTAAAAGCCTTTGTACTGGATCCAATAGCAAAAAGTGTATTTGGTGTTACTGGCTTTTTATTTGCTACATCCCGATAACCAAAACCTTTACTGTAAATTACTTCATCTCCTTTAACAATGGCAACAGCAAAGCCTGCAATATTTTGATCCTTTAAAACTTGGTTTAAAACGGAATCGATACCAGGGATTTGTATTGTAGTTGTAGTTTTAGTACTTGTTTGAGCTTCAGCCGAAAGCGTAATCGTTGTAAGTAATGTTGCAAAATAAATAGGAAGTTTCATGTAATTGGGCTTGAGAATATCGCCTAAAATACGAATTATTGCAACGCCATTAAGTTAATAGCCCAAAAAGAAATCTTTTAGTAAAATCTTATAAGCATTAGTATATGCCTTTTCACTTTCATAAATATAAAAGTGTTCGATTGTTGTTTCACCCTTACCCCTGTTTAAATTAACAATGTATCTAAATGCTGGTTTCGAAACGTCTGAATGTAGTTCAATTATTTTTGAAGCATACATATTCAATTGCTTAGCCTTTTCAATTAAAGACTCCGCTTGTTTAATAGGCAACACAAACCAAAAACTACCTTTATCCGCTAAAATTGCATTTACCTTTAAAATCAGATTGGCAAAAAACTCTTCATTGGCATGTCTGGCTATCCCTTTCTTTTCTTCTATATTTCTTAAATCGTTTACAAAAAATGGAGGGTTACTGATAATCAAATCAAACTTTTCGATAGTATGATATTGCTCAATTGCTGTATTGCGAACTGACAATTGTTTACTAAAAACTGAAAACTGAAAATTTCTTCCAGCCGTTGCTGATGCTTGTTCATCAATTTCTACTGCATGAACTTTAGCTTCTGTAAATCTTTGCGCCATCATTAAAGCTAAAACTCCAGTACCAGTACCTATATCTAAAATCTTTGTAGGATTTTCACTTTCTGCTAACGCTGCCAGCAATACGCCATCAGTATTAATCTTCATGGCGCATTCGCTTTGATCTACTTCGAATTGTTTGAATTTAAAAATGCTCATTAAGATCCGCTTGTTTTATTTTTAATTTCTTTTAACACGTTTTTGAGAACTTCGACAAGTAGCAAACTATCCTTAAATATCTAGTATTTCGTCATTAAGAAATCTCCATTCTTTGTTTTCTGTTTCTATCAATGTGTTTTTCTTAATCCTAGACCAACCTTTTATTTCCTTTTCTCTATCAATCGCATCGTTGATATATTGATACCTTTCATAATATACCAAATAAAAACAACTATATTTTTTAGTAAATGATAGTGGGCTATCTCCGTTCTTGTGCTGTTCCACTCGAATTTCAAGATCATTTGTAACACCAACGTACACTACTGTTTTATTGAAATTAGTCATGATATAAACAAAGTAGTTGTGATCTTTCATATTACAATTTTAAATGTTTATTTTCTTCTTTTTCGCATTAATGCTATTTTTTTGTCATTATAAGCGTAGCGAAGAATCTATCTTATAGAATCCTCTTAATAGATTCCTCCAAAGTCGGAATGACAAATTATTATTTATGTCGTCAACCAAAACAGTCCTATCATTCAGAACCATTTTTGTCATTCAGAGCGTAGCGAAAAATCTATCTTATAGAATCCTCTTAATAGATTCCTCCAAAGTCGGAATGACAAATTATTATTTATGTTGTCAACCAAAACAGCCCTATCATTCAGAACCATTTTTGTCATTCAGAGCGTAGCGAAGAATCTCTTATAGAAACCTCTTAATAGATTCCTCCAAAGTCGGAATGACAAATTATTATTTAACTTCTCAACCAAAACAGCACTATCATTCAGAACCATTTTTTGTCATTCAGAGCGTAGCGAAGAATCTATCTTATAGAATCCTCTTAATAGATTCCTCCAAAGTCGGAATGACAAATTATTATTTATGTTGTCAACCAAAACAGCCCTATCATTCAGAACCATTTTTGTCATTCAGAGCGTAGCGAAGAATCTCTTATAGAAACCTCTTAATAGATTCCTCCAAAGTCGGAATGACAAATTATTATTTAACTTCTCAACCAAAACAGCACTATCATTCAGAACCATTTTTTGTCATTCAGAGCGTAGCGAAGAATCTATCTTATAGAATCCTCTTAATAGATTCCTCCAAAGTCAGTCCGATAGCTATCGAATGACAAATCTACAAAAGATCGAAAACACGAAGTCTGACTATATCTGGTACATCTCCAAAGGCAAACCATCAGGATCGCTAAAAAAAGTAAATTGCTTACCGGTAAATTCATCAATCCTTATCGGCTCTGTTTCAATCCCTTTTACATGCAATTCAGCAATTACTTGTTTAACATCATCCACTTCAAAAGCTAAATGCCTTAATCCTGCTGCCTCAGGCCTTGATGGACGGGCCGTTGGATCGGGGAAAGAAAACAATTCTATTTGATAAATGCCATTAACAGCCAGATCTAATTTATAAGATTTCCGTCCTTCGCGATAAACTTCTGCCATAACCTCAAAACCTAACTTATTCACGTAAAAATCTTTAGAAACTTCGTAATTGCTACAGATTATGGCGATGTGATGGATACGATTGAACATCTTTTAATTATTAAATGATAAATTGAGTGAATTTTGAATAAGTTGGCCCAATTGCAAAGATGAAATAAATTTAAAAACACAGCTAATAATAAAAGTGTTTATGCATAAAAAAGAATTTGAAAAACAATGTCAGTACACATCTGCAATTACAGCCCTGTTTAAAAATCGTGTTTATATTACCAAAGCTTAACTATTTTGGCAATACTTGCACAAAGCCTTAATAATTGCACCGCCCATGGTTTTATAGACCCGATGGAAACGACAGCCCCGAGGAACGAGGGCTATAGTGTAAGAGCGGGACTAACGCTAATAATTACTGCAATTTGCGCTTCAAATTAAATAATTAACCAAATCTTTTATCTTTATTTTACAAATACGTTAAAACATATCAAAATGAAAAACTTAAAACAAACAACAATCTTATTCCTCTCCTTTTTAGCGATTGCACTACAAAGCTGCAATTCAAGCAATGTAGACAAAGCCGATAAATATTATAAGGATGATAACGTTCCTGAGGCGATAAAACATTACGAATTAGCTATTGCCGAAGGCGATACAACAGCAACCAATAAGTTAGCATTATTATATGCCAATGAACATCAGCCCGAAAAAGCAAAGGAAGTTTACATTAAATCGTTCGAAAAAGGGAATATGGAAGCAGCCCAATATCTTGCTAACGTGAGTTTGAGAGATGAGAAATATAATGATGTAATTAAATATGCAAAACCACTGGCCGATAAGGGAAATAAAGAAATTGTTTACGCACTCGGCTCAGCTTATCTTAAATTAACGCAATATGATGATGCCATCAAATATCTAAAAATGGATGCAGGAAATGTTTATGTAAAAGACCCATTGGGACAGGCTTACTATGATAAAAAAGACTACATAAATGCAGAAAAATACTGGAAATCCGCAGTAGATGATCATCAGTCTGGCGCTATCAATTCTTACAACAAATTATTGAATTTATATAAGGAGCAAAATAGACAGAAAGATTACGATGCCTATAATGGCAGGTATTAATTTAAGCGTAAATAAACCAAAAACCTTTACCTTTTTCACTTAAAAAAACTTAAATTTGCATCTTCAAAAAATAAGCATGATTCATTTTTTTTTAGGTCAATCTGACGAGGTTTTTGTTTTACAAACAGAACAATCCCTATCTCCAGCAAACATTACAAAATTAGAATGGCTATTCGGTGGTGCCAAATTACAAACTGAAAAGCTCCTAAGCGGATACTATGTTGGGCCTCGTGCAGCTATGATTACACCTTGGAGTACCAATGCGGTAGAAATTACCCAAAATATGGATATCCAAGACATCATCAGAATTGAAGAATTTAAAAAAGTTGATACAGATTTTTCTGGATATGACCCAATGCTTTCGCAGAAATATGAAAATATTGGTCAAGAGGTCTTCACCATCAATATCAAACCAGAAGCCATTATCGAGGTTACAGATATTGCAGCTTATAACAAACAAGAAGGTCTTTCTTTAAGTGATGAAGAGGTTGATTACCTAAACTCTTTAGCTACTAAATTACAGCGTCCATTAACAGACTCTGAGGTTTTTGGCTTTTCTCAAGTAAACTCAGAGCATTGTAGACATAAAATTTTTAACGGCAAATTTGTAATTGATGGCGAAGAACAACCTACTTCCCTATTCAAATTAATCCGTAAAACTTCAGAAGCAAATCCAAATGATATTGTTTCTGCTTATAAAGATAACGTAGCTTTTATTAAAGGCCCGGTTGTGCAACAATTTGCACCAAAACGTGCAGATGTTCCAGATTACTACGCAACTAGCGATTTCGAATCGGTAATTTCATTAAAAGCCGAAACACACAACTTCCCTACTACAGTTGAGCCATTTAATGGTGCAGCAACTGGTTCTGGTGGAGAAATTAGAGATCGTTTAGCTGGCGGACAAGGCTCTTTACCTTTAGCGGGAACAGCAGTTTACATGACTGCACTTTCTCGATTAGAAGAAGGTAGTCCCGATAACCATCGGGATTGGGAAAAAGGCGTGGAAGAAAGAAAATGGCTATACCAAACGCCAATGGACATCTTAATTAAAGCCTCTAACGGCGCAACTGATTTTGGTAATAAATTTGGCCAACCTTTAATTACAGGTTCTGTTTTAACCTTCGAGCACGAAGAAAACAACCGCAAATTAGGTTTTGATAAAGTAATTATGTTAGCTGGTGGTATCGGTTACGGCAAGGCTAGTCAGGCACAAAAGAAAAAACCACAAGAAGGAGATAACATCGTAATTCTTGGTGGCGAAAATTATAGAATTGGCATGGGCGGTGCAGCGGTTTCATCTGCTGACACTGGTGAACATGGAAACAGTATTGAACTAAATGCGATCCAACGTTCTAACCCAGAAATGCAAAAACGTGCTGCCAATGCGGTTCGTGGCATGGTAGAAAGCGATCACAATACGATTGTCTCTATTCACGATCATGGTGCAGGCGGCCACTTGAACTGTCTGTCTGAATTGGTAGAAGAAACAGGTGGATTAATCAATTTAGATAAATTACCTGTTGGCGATCCAACACTTTCTGCTAAAGAAATTATCGGTAACGAATCTCAAGAACGCATGGGATTGGTGATCGGCAACGAGCATATCGAAACTTTACAGAAAATTGCTGACCGTGAGCGTTCGCCAATGTACACCGTTGGTAAAGTTACCGGCGATCATCGTTTTACTTTTAAATCTGAAACTACTGGAGCTAAACCAATGGATTTCGCTTTGGAAGACATGTTTGGCAGCTCTCCAAAAGTGGTAATGGAAGATCAGAAAATCGATAGAAAATATCAGTCGGTTGACTATGATAAAACTCAATTAGATAGCTATTTAGAGCAAGTTTTACAACTCGAAGCAGTTGCCAGTAAAGATTGGTTAACCAACAAAGTGGATAGGTGTGTGGGTGGTAGAGTGGCCAAACAACAATGTGCTGGACCATTACAATTGCCTTTAAACAATTGTGGTGTAATGGCTTTAGATTTTCAGGGCAAAGAAGGGATTGCCACTTCAGTTGGGCATGCTCCCCTATCTGCTTTGATAGATGCTGGTGCTGGTAGCAGAATTGCCATTGCAGAATCGTTATCCAATATTATTTGGGCTCCATTAAAAGATGGTTTAAAATCGGTTTCGCTTTCGGCAAACTGGATGTGGGCTTGTAAAAACGAAGGTGAAGATGCCAGATTATATGAAGCAGTTAAAGCTTGTTCAGATTTTGCGATTGATTTAGGAATCAATATCCCAACGGGAAAAGATTCGCTATCAATGAAACAGAAATACAAAGATGGCGATGTAATTGCACCAGGAACAGTAATTATTTCTGCAGGTGGTCATTGTGATGACATTACTAAAGTAGTGGAGCCAGTTTTACAAAAAGATGGTGGCTCAATTTACTACATTAACCTTTCTAATGATGCTTACCAACTAGGCGGTTCGTCATTTGCACAAATCTTGAACAGAATTGGTAAGGTAACGCCAGATGTTAAAGATGCAGCAGCATTAAAAATTGCATTTAATACCATCCAACAATTAATAAAAGAAGAAAAAATACAAGCAGGACATGATATTGGTAGTGGTGGTTTAATTACTACCTTACTAGAAATGTGTTTCGCAGATCGCGATTTAGGTGCTCAATTAGATTTGTCATCATTAGGCGAAGCTGACAGCATTAAGTTATTATTCTCAGAAAATATCGGTTTAGTATTCCAAGCAGATGCAGCTGTAGAAAGTGTTTTAGAAGCAAATAACATCACCTTCTATAAAATAGGTAACGTAAATCCTTCAGCTACGCTGGAAGTTAAAAATGGCATTGACAATTTCAGTTTTGATATTGATCATTTACGTGATGTTTGGTTTAAAACTTCGTATTTATTAGACAGCAAACAAACGGGAAATGGTTTAGCAAAAGAACGTTACGATAATTATAAAAATCACGTTCTAAATTATACTTTTCCTAGTCAATTTGATGGTAAAAAACCAGTAATTGAAAATAGCAAGCCAAGACCAAAAGCAGCTATCATTCGTGAAAAAGGGAGCAACTCTGAACGTGAATTGGCTAATGCAATGTATTTGGCAGGTTTTGATGTAAAAGACGTACACATGACCGATTTAATTTCGGGCAGGGAAACGTTGGAAGATATTAAATTTATTGGTGCGGTTGGTGGTTTCTCTAACTCAGATGTTTTAGGATCTGCAAAGGGCTGGGCTGGTGCATTTATGTACAACGAAAAAGCTAGGGTAGCTTTAGAAAATTTCTTTGCTCGTGAAGATACGCTTTCAGTAGGTGTATGTAATGGTTGCCAATTGTTTGTAGAGCTTGGTTTAATTAATAAAGACCATGCTGAAAAACCAAAAATGTTGCATAACAAAAGCGGTAAACATGAAAGTATTTTCACTTCTTTAACCATTGCAGAAAATAATTCGGTAATGTTATCAACCTTAGCTGGCAGTACTTTGGGCGTTTGGGTATCACATGGTGAGGGAAGATTTAGCTTACCTTATGCTGAAGAAAAATATGATATCGTAGCTAAATATGCTTACGAAACTTATCCAGCAGCACCAAACGGTTCTGATTACAACACGGCAATGATGTGCGACACTACTGGTCGCCATTTGGTAATGATGCCACACATTGAACGTTCAGTTTTCCAATGGCATTGGGCCAATTATCCAAAAGGTAGAAAAGATGAAGTTTCTCCTTGGATGGAAGCATTTGTGAATGCTAGGAAATGGGTAGCGCAAAAAGAAAAATAATATTTAAACAAAAGGTCAGTCTTAAAAACTGACCTTTTTTGCTTCTAGTTAAATATAATTCCAACTCCTTAAAGTTGTTCAATTTAGATTAGATGCGTTCAAAAAGCAATTCATCCTATTTGTTGGCTAGTAAATAAGAATTTTCAAACCCAAATTAAAGCCTATATTTAATATCTGTTCAAATTATTTGTATTTTTGATGATACAAAAGAAATTTTATTCATAAAATGATTGAAAATCCAATCATTAAAATAGAACAATAGCCAAATATACTTAAACACCTATCTAGTCTTATGATCCCTATCTATTTAATACCCTTATGTGCGGCATAACTGGATTTATTGACCATACACATCTATTAAATGAACAAGATCTCAGAAAAGCCTCAGCTACACTCCAACACAGAGGCGGCAATGGTAATGGATTTATCTTCGAACAAAAAGGCCATTATACTTTAGGTCTTGCTAATGAGCGTTTAGCCACAATAGATTTAAGTGCAAAAGCAGCACAACCCCTAACCTCTAGTTGTGGTAATTATGTGATTACTTTTAATGGTACCATTTACAATTATCTAGAGCTGCGTGAAAGCTTGATAAAATATGGGGTCATTTTTTCTACCCTTAGTGATACTGAAGTAATCTTGGAAAGTTATAAAAAATGGGGAAATGGAGCTTTTGAGAGATTAGATGGCGCATTTGCCTTTGTAATACTTGATAAAAAATCAAATCAACTTCTTATAGCAAGAGACGAGATAGGTACAAAACCTCTGTATTATTACAAACATGATGGATTTTATGCCTTCGCATCAGAAATCAAAGCACTGCTTACTTATACTAACATAGCTAAAGACGTCAATAAAAATGCTATAGCCACTTTCTTTAAGTATGGCTATTTTAAAGGTGAAGAAACCATATACAAAGGAATTTTAAAGATTAAAAAAGGTTTTTTAACCATTATTGATATCCATAGCGGAAATAGTTATGATTCTCCGCTGAGAAGGAAATTTCAACAAAAACTTCCCGAACCACAAGTTGAAACTGAACTTCAGATTATTGATAAAATTGAGGAACTGCTCACAGAATCTATTCTAAACAGAAATTTGGCAGATGCATCTGTTGGCGTATTGTTAAGCGGTGGATACGACAGCGCAACAGTAGCAGCCATTTTGCAGAAAAATCAATCTAAGCGAATTAAAACTTATACCGTTGGTTTTGAAGGAGAATCGATTAACGAAGCTCCACATGCCCGCAAAATTGCCGAACATCTTAAAACCAATCACCACGAGTTTAACTTAGATGCTACAACTGCCAAAGATATATTAGAAAAATTACCCACTATATTTGAGGAACCAATTGGCAACAGTGGTGCCATACCTTTATTATTTATAGCAGAAAAAGCCCACACAGATGTTAAAATTTTGCTAAGTGCCGAGGGAGGCGACGAATTGTTTGGCGGCTACCGAACATATGCAAAAGCAATTAAATTTAATGATTTTAAAGATAGGAAACTTCCAAACCCTCTTAAAAACATCATCTTCTACCTTCTCAAAAAAAATAACCCTAAAACAAAAGCAGTCATAGAAGCAGATAGCTTATTAAATAAATATTTGGAAATTAATGCTTGTTTTACCAATAAAGAACTGCAAAAGCTGCTAAATATGGAGGAGGCAATTGTTAGCAAGCCCGATAAAAAAGCTTATGATATAAAGGATCTCTTAATCTACGATCTTAACAACTATCTACCTAACGACCCAATTTATAGAAGCGATAAATGTTTTATGAGTTATGGTATTGATAACAGAGATGCCTTACTCAAAACAGAATTGATCAATTACCTTAAATTACTAGATCCAGAATGGTTTATTAAAGATGGCGAACAAAAATACCTATTGAAAAGAATTACCAACAAATACATCCCGGCTCAATTAATGGATAAACCGAGAAAAGGTTTCACCATTCCATTAGAAAAATGGTTAAAAACAAGCTTTAAACCATTGGTAGAATTTTATCTTGATCCTTTAAAATTAAACGAACATCTATTACTTAACGTTGCCGAAGTGGCAAAAATTAAAACTGCCTTTACAAAAAATCCAAACCTTTATAATGCGCAAAAAGTTTGGCTGATCCTACAATTTCAAATGTGGTATGCCAATTGGATTAAAGCATCATAAAAAAGGCGATGAATATTGCTATCCATCGCCCCAACCTTAAAAACAAATATATATTATGGTGCTATGGTATAATTGATCGGCATGTTGTATCTTACCCTAACCGCTTGGTTATTCTGCAAACCAGCTTTCCATTTAGGCGATTTTTTTAATACCCTAACCGCTTCTTCATCACAACCTGCACCAATACCTCGAGTTACATTTACATCAGTAATAGCACCATCTTTTTCAATTACAAAACTTAAATAAACCTTACCCTGAACACCACTTTCTTGCGCCATGTAAGGGTATCTTAATGTTCTTTGGATAAATTTTGCCCAAGCTGCCATCCCACCCGGGAACTCTGGATATACATCAATCCCATTAACATTATGGATGCTGTTATCGACCACACCCTCTGTTGCAGTTCCGCCTCCTCCCCCAGTGCCCGTTGTTGGCGTAATTGGCAAAATATTACCTTTGTCTGCAACACCATCTTGGGTGATACTTGCAATTACCGCATCATTTATTTGCGCAGTAGTTGGTGGTTCGGCAATGGGTTCTTGTACCACTTTAATATTGCTACTCATGTTTACGGTTTTTACTTTCTCCAAAACTGGTTCTACTTTAACTGGCTCTGCTTTTTTAGGTTCCACTTTTTTCATCTCGTGAACCACAGGAGGCGGAAATGTGGTATCCATTATTACAGGAACAGCAGCTACTTGCACTGGTTTAAAATGCGCATATACCATAGGTATAATAAACAGGGCAATAAATACAGAACCTGCTATAAATAAAGATTTGGTTAAAATAGTGGCCGACTGAGACCTTAGCTCATAAGCACCATAACTTTTGTTTCGGTTACTGAATACGAGAGCAAGCCACTCGCTGCCGTATAAATTAGATGAATTGTTAAACATAGCTTTAAGTTTTTTTAACTATGATGTTAGTTCTGTAGCTATTCCATAAAAATTTCAAAAAATATTTACAAATTCAATTTTATTAACATTTTCAGTTTTTAAACAAAAAATTACTGCTTTTAATAAAAAATGATAAAAATTTTATGATTTTAATTCATTTTGATTGAAAAATCAGATAAAAAAACATATTTTTGGTTAAAATTTAAACAAATCAATGAAAAGTCTAAGAACAATTGCTCTAAAAGAGGCGCAAAATAGAGTTTCACCAGAAGTTCATGCTCCTTCACCTAAAATTTCTGAATTTTTCGGTTCTAATGTTTTTGATAAGAAAAAGATGAGAGACTTCTTATCTAAAGAGGTTTACGAAAAATTAATTTCAAGTATTGGCCAAGGAGAACTGATCAATCAAGAAGATGCAAACCAAATTGCTTCTGCCATGAAAACTTGGGCAATGAGCAAAGGCGCTACGCACTATACACATTGGTTTCAACCTTTAACAGGTTCAACAGCAGAGAAACACGATTCTTTTTTTGAGCCTAGTGGCGATGGTGCAATTGAAAAATTTGCAGGCAGCGCATTAGTTCAACAAGAACCAGATGCATCAAGTTTCCCTAACGGTGGTATCCGTAACACTTTCGAAGCTCGTGGTTACACAGCTTGGGATCCTTCTTCTCCAGCATTTATTATGGAAAGCAAAGCTGGTAAAACACTGTGTATTCCTACCGTATTTATTTCATATACTGGCGAATCTTTGGACTATAAAGCACCATTATTAAAAGCATTGGCAGCAATGGATAAAGCTGCTGTTGATGTTTGTCAATATTTCGATAAAAGCATCAATAAAGTAACCGCTTCTTTAGGTATCGAGCAAGAATATTTCTTGGTAGATCTAGCATTGTTTAATGCTCGTCCAGATTTAGTGATGACAGGTCGTACTTTATTCGGACACATGTCTGCTAAAGGCCAACAATTAGAAGATCATTATTTCGGTTCTATCCCTGAGCGTGTTTTTGCTTACATGGTAGATTTCGAAAACGAAGCTTTAAAATTAGGTATTCCTTTAAAAACTCGTCACAATGAGGTTGCTCCTTCTCAATTTGAATGTGCGCCTATTTACGAAGAAATCAACCTAGCTATCGATCACAATCAATTATTGATGGATTTGATGGAAAAAGTTGCTCGCCGTCATAACTTCAAAGTATTATTACACGAAAAACCTTATGCTGGTATTAACGGATCTGGTAAACACAACAACTGGAGCTTAATTACTGATACTGGTAAAAACTTATTGGCACCAGGCAAAACACCTAAAAACAACTTAATGTTCTTAGCGTTTTTTGTGAATACCATTAAAGCTGTGCACGAACATGCAGATTTATTAAGAGCAAGTATCACTTCGGTAAGCAACGATCACCGTTTAGGTGCTAACGAAGCGCCACCAGCAATCATCTCTATTTTCTTAGGTCAGCAATTGGACGAGATTTTAGAGGAAATAGAGCATTCTCGTATCAGCAAAAAAATTAAAGAAGACAATGGTTTATGGTTGGGTATTCCTAAAATTCCTCAAATCATTTTAGATAACACAGATCGTAACCGTACTTCTCCATTCGCATTTACAGGTAACAAATTCGAATTAAGAGCTGTAGGTTCTTCTTCAAACTCTTCTGCTCCAATGACAGTCTTAAACGCTATCGTTGCAGATCAGTTGGTTAAATTTAAAGTAGATGTAGATAAATTGATTAAAAAAGGCGATAAAAAAGATGTTGCTTTATTAACGGTTATCAAAAAATACATCAAAGAATCTAAAGATATCCGTTTCGAAGGAAATGGTTATAGCCAAGAGTGGGCTGATGAGGCTGCAAAACGTGGTTTATCGAACATCAAAACTACACCTAAAGCTTTAGATGCTTACGTAAGCGATAAAACAACTGAATTGTTTACCAAAACAAACATCTTCAGCAAACGTGAACTACATGCTCGTCATGAGATTTTATTAGAAAGTTTCTTCAGAAAACTTCAAATCGAAGCTCGTGTAATGGGAGATGTAACCAATAGCCAAATTTTACCAGCTGCAATCGCTTATCAGAATACTTTGATCGAAAATGCAAAAGGTTTAAAAGAACTTGGTTTAAGCAAAGAAGCAATTGCAACTCCTTTAGCGATCATCAATACACTTTCTGAGCACATTGGTATCGTTAAAACCAATATCGATGCGATGTTGGAAGAACGCAAAAAAACAAATACAATCGAAGACAGCCGCGATAAAGCAATTGGTTACGATGAAAAAGTTAAAGTTTACTTTGACACCATTCGTTACCACGTTGATAAATTAGAGCAAATTGTTGACGATAGCGTTTGGCCTTTACCAAAATTCCGCGAATTACTCTTTTTAAAATAGGCTTTTCTTTTTGCCATAAGGTTAAGGCGTCCCGATTTATCGGAACGCCTTTTTTATTCCCCTCTTTTAGAGGGGTGGCTGCTTTTCGCAGACGGGGTGTTCATAATCATATTATATTTTTCATTCAGAGTAAAGCGTGCCAAAGGCATCCCTTTGGAAAAGGATATATTAAGAGAATCAGAAAAAATTGTTTCTCATCCTAAGCTTTTTTGTCATTCTGAGCGCAGCGAAGAGTCTCATAACTTAATTCAGCTTAGGGATTCCTCCGAAGTCGGAATGACATTTTTTTTCCGAAAAGCAATTACCCTTCAGCGATCAAAGGCAATCCTTCTTTCCGCTAAATCCTTTACCCCTAAATCCCCTAAAGGTGAATTGGGTAAAAGTATACCGCTTCAATACCTGTCAGCCGTGGCTGAAGGTTTAAAAACCAAAACTTATGCTACTAGGTTTGGTTGCAATTAGCACAAACCCGAGTTCTTTAAACCTACCTGTACGGCAGGCAGGCGGGATTGCAATGTAAAGCCCGACTAACATTCAAAAGTGATTCTGAACTTGCTTTTCAAACATTTAAAATAATCAATAACTCGGCTAAACTTTGGTCTTTCAGCTTTAGTCTTTCAGCTTAAAAAACTATCTTTGTCACAATGAGCGATAACAGGTACAACCAACGTGGCGTTTCTGCATCAAAAGAAGATGTACATGCGGCTATTAAAAATATTGACAAGGGTATTTTCCCTCAAGCTTTCTGCAAAATCATTCCAGATATTTTAGGTAATGATGAAAACTACTGCAATATTATGCATGCAGATGGCGCAGGTACAAAATCGTCTTTAGCTTACACCTATTGGAAAGAAACCGGCGATATTTCGGTTTGGAAAGGCATTGCTCAGGATGCCATCATCATGAATTTAGATGATCTGATCTGCGTTGGCGCTACCGAAAATATACTACTATCTTCAACAATTGGCCGTAATAAGAACCTAATTCCAGGCGAAGTTATTGCAGCCATTATTAACGGCACTGAAGAGATTTTAACTGAACTACGTGAACTCGGAATTTCTATTTACAGCACAGGTGGAGAAACTGCAGATGTTGGCGATTTGGTAAGAACAATCATTGTAGATTCTACGGTTACTTGCCGCTTAAAAAGAGCTGAAATCATCAGCAACCATACCATTCAAGATGGCGATGTTATTGTTGGTTTAGCATCCTACGGGCAAGCCACTTACGAAAGCGAATACAATGGCGGAATGGGTTCTAACGGCTTAACTTCTGCCCGTCATGATGTATTCGAGAAATCTATTGCTACCTCATATCCTGAAAGTTTCGACCCTGCTGTACCTTTAGATTTGGTATTTTCTGGCGGTAAAAAATTAACTGATGAAGTTGAAATCGGTGATGAAAAAAAAGTTACAGCTGGCAAATTGGTTTTATCTCCAACACGCACCTATGCCCCTGTAATTAAAAAGATATTAGACCAGTATAGAAAAGACATCCACGGTTTGGTACATTGCAGTGGTGGTGCACAAACTAAGGTGCTGCATTTTATTAACGATGATGTTCATGTAATTAAAGACAACCTTTTCCCTATCCCACCATTATTTAAACTGATACAAGAACAGTCTGGTACTGACTGGAAAGAAATGTATAAAGTATTTAATATGGGCCACAGAATGGAAATTTATGTGCCTGCTGCAATTGCTGAAGACATCATTGCCATCTCTAAAAGTTTTAACATCGATGCCCAAATTATTGGTCGAGTAGAAAAAGGAAGCCAAAAACAGGTTACGCTTACCAGCGAGAATGGAACTTTTGTATATAATTAGATAATCTGATAAATACTATTACTCGTCTTAGCGTCTCGCTAAGACTTAAGAAATTACATCATACTAATTTGTTTACTATAGGTCTTAGCGAGACGCTAAGACCAGAAAATTGGTCGAGGTGATGCGGAATTATTCACTGCTCAGGTAAACTACATCTTGGTGACGAATTCATAAGTAAGCGCCATTGCCTGCACTACGGCAGGTAAATGAGGGAGGTTTTTTCTACCACCGTGACCATCTATTCTTGAAACCTATAGGAGTTCCTTTTCTTAATGCCTTAATGGTTATAATTCACGAAAAGAGATCCTTCACTACGTTCTGGATGACAAGAAAATCACCCTATTTTAGCTTTCAACAAATCAATTGTTCTTTGCCAAGCCAATTTAGCAGCAGCTTCGTTATACCTTGTTGGCGAAGTATTATTGTTAAAAGCATGGTTTACCCCATCGTAAATGAAAAGCTGATAATCAACCTTATTTTCTTTCAAAGCAGCTTCATAGGCAGGGATACCAGTATTGATACGTTCATCTAAGCCACCATAATGCAACATTACACTGGCCTTAATTTGATGCACATCTGCCGCTTTAACCTGAGAACCATAATAAGCTACAGCAGCATTTAATTTTGGATCTGCAACTGCTAGTTTATTGGCCATTGCACCACCCCAACAAAAACCTACACAAGCAGTTTTACCATTTGCATTTGGATGTTTCCTTAGGTAGTCCAAACCTTTCAAATAATTCTGTAGATTTTGTTCTGCATCTAACTTTCCAATCAACTCCCTCCCCTTTTCTTCATCTGTTGGTGTACCTCCAAATGGAGAAAGCGCATCGATACCTAGGGCAATAAAACCCTCGGCTGCTACTCTTTTAGTTACATCTATTATATGCGCATTTAAACCCCTATTTTCATGAATAACCACTACGGCTCCCAAATTCTTTTTGCCTTTAGGTTGGGCTAAAACTGCTTTTACATCTCCTGTTGCGCCAGCATAAGTAATATTGGCTATTGTAATATTTTCATCATCAAAATTAGCAGCAGCTGCATAATTATTCTCGAGTAAGGGCAGAACAGTTAATGCTAAAGCGGTACTACCTGTTAAAATAGCCAACTTTTTCATAAAGTCTTTTCTACTCAATTTACTGTGGGTATACGAATCGTATAGGTTGATTATTTTTTGATCCATGGGGTTTAGATTAGGATATTGAATTTACAAATTATAATCAACCAAATTGATTTTTAATAAAATTCAGTTATAAAAAAAACACTCACCTTTCGTAGCGGGTTTAAGAATAGCTAAACTAATCTTTTGATAGTTATTTTACTTTTTTTGAAGCACTAGCTTTTTATTATCCTCATACATTAATTCACTTTCTGAAATAATTATAAACTCATTACGCTTATTTCCTTCAATCATAACAAGTCTATTTCCACTTATATTATAAGTGCCACTATAAAAAATATCCCCAGCATATAATATACTTGCCTTCCCATCAGGATATAGTTCTAATATAACACCTCCAAATCCCAAACTTCCACCAGATTTCCCTTCTTCAACAAAAGTTTTATATACGTTAATTTCTAATTCTTTTTTACAAGAAGAGATTGCTAGTACAAAAAGACAACAGAGCACAATTATATATTTTTTCATTTTACTAATTTATACATCTAAGATATGCTAAATTTAATAGCTAATTACCAATAATTTTACAGCCCAACCCCATTACCTACACCTATAGTAGTAATATAATGATAACGCACAACACCATAGTCAGCATAATATTCATCTGTAGATTGACCAAGATAATATGGTGTATTTTGTCCAACAGGAATAACAAGGTGGATTACAACACCGTTTGATAGTCCAACCAATTCTAAAGGAGTTGTTAAAACTAGTTGTGTAGTTGCAGAAGCATTTGTATAAAATTCAATATAAACATCGTAAACATTCTTATAATTGTCAGTGGTAACAGATGAATTATCAAATGACACATCGTTATTGTAAATTGGAATTACCTTTATAATTACTTTTGGGTCATACAAATAATTAATCCCGTCAATATCTCCTACTGATAAAACATAGTTATAAAACATATAGCTACCACTTTTGGCTGTAGAAGTATAAATAGAATTAATACCTAAAAATGGAGATTCGTAACCCATTACAGAACCGAAATCATAAGGCCCTAATTCTGCACCAGTAATACCTAAATCAGTATATTTTTGAAAATTTGGTAATGCATTGGCTACCATATTAGCAGGGTAAATATTTACATAAGTGTCCCTATCACTTCTTGAAATCTCATGCATCAAACCAATTGTATGTCCAATTTCATGAATAACAGTTGAGGTGCCACTTGCAGCGGGCAGTTTTATTTCTTGTTTACCACCAACAATTCCATACTCTGCATAAGCGACATTTCCAGTTATAAGAATAAACTCAACATAATTTGTGTCATTTGTTCTGGGCACAAATGTTAAGGTGGTATTAGATTCATAATGGTCAATCCCATCAGTAATGATCTGTGTATTATAAACATCATTCCTAACAGTATAATATACAATACCATTTGGCCATAATTTTCCAAAAGCTGTAACAAAGGTAGATTTTGTACCTTTGCCTCCATGTTTATTAGGCTTTAAGTTCTGTAAATAATTAACCTGTGCTTCACTCAGGATAATATCACCTCCAAGAATATACTGGCCATCTCTTTTAACCACGATAATGCCTCCTAAATGAACAATTTATTCTTTAATTTCTTGACTTTTTGAACCAGGCCTGGCTCTTTAATTAATATTCCCTTTTACAACCTACAATTACAAGAAGAAATAGGACAAGGGCATAGGTTTTTTTCATTTTAATCAGTTTTTTGGCTAAAAATTAAATAATTTTTCTTTTGAAATCTCTGGTACTTATACTAGAGATTTCTTATCTCAAACTAATTTAATAATTAACCTGCATCAAATTAATTTTCTAGGACAGAAAGGTTCATGTTCGGGGCGTAAAATTATCAAAATTGTAATAATGAAAGATTAAACATCGAATATCAATTCCTAACTCTTTCTTTTCAGTTAACTGCGCTAACTCACTGTATGTAACTTTAAACTCTAAATTTATCCAAGCATCAAAAGTACTTGCTTTAGTTTTGGAAGTTTTAATTTGAGATATAAATGACGCATGATCAGAACTGGTACCATGATAAATTAACTTACCAACAAAATCGTTAGCGGCTATTCTTTGAGAATTATAGATGAAACATCTTAGCAATGATGTTTTCTTATTATAAATTAAAAAAAAGGGCATATCAATAGGCTTCTCAGTAGTACCAAAATTTACTACAACAACATCCCAGCCATCTTCAGTTTTAATATCAGGATTTGGAACACATAAAATATTACCTTGAGTTTTCCATGGCAATGTTAGATCCCTAGAAACAGTCCCTCCACTAATATTTCGATAATTTACAGCTATAGAATTTTGATCAGGATTATTCCAATTCCAATTCAGTTTATCTTGACCGTTAACCCCAATTTCAAACTTGTTTACCTCTACAGTATCAGTCCAACTTTTTTTTGGAGTTATTAATTCTAGTTCAACTACTCCAGTCTTTTCACATGCCTGCAGGCCCAATACAGCAAGCATAAGACTTAAATATAGTTTTTTTGTGGTTTTCATCACCAAAGATATAAGTTTTTATGATTTTCAATTTAAAAATAAAAAGTTATATCAAAAAAAAAACCGCTGGATAATTGCCAGCGGTTTTTTTTTGATTTTTATTAGTTAAAAAGGTATCTGATACCAACTTGTGCTCTCCAACGAGAATTAAAGTTAGATTCAGAATAAGCTTTACCATTAGTTTGGCCTGCACCAGTATAGGTAAATGTTGGAGTTGCTACATTGTTTACATTTACAGTAGCATTACTTACATTAATTAGGTTAAATCCTTGGTTACCTACAGAGTTATCAGATCCCCAATTTTTATTTAATAAGTTACCAAAATTTAAAATATCTAATGACAATTGTAATTTATTAGAAGTACTACCGATTGCCATTCCTAAGTCTTGTAAAATCCTTACGTCAACTACGTGTTGGAATGGTAATCTAGCTCCATTTCTTTGAGCATATTGGCCTCTTCTAGTTTTTAAATATTTATCACCTTCAATAAATGCATCTAATTTTTCCCATTGTTGCTGAGCTGTTTGTGCAGTTGAACCAGTTGTAGCAACTAAGTTAATTTCTGACATGTTTCTTGGCACATATATCAAATCGTTAGTAGCCTGATCACCATTTAAATCACCATTATATAAATAAGATAATGGCTGACCTGATTGACCGTTATAGAATAATGAGATTTGAGTAGCAAACTTTTTCAGATATTCTTTACGATAACTTAAGAAACCACTCACACGGTGTTGAGTATCAAAGTTAGCTGTAGCAGCTTCTGGACTATTAGGACCGTTAACATTATTGATGAACTGCCAGTTAGACAATGCTGTACTTGATGTAGCAGGGAACACATCTTTTGCTCTTCCAAACGTATAAGATACTGAACCTACCCAACCTCTTTGAAACTGCTTTTGTAATTGAGCTACAAAATTATACGTGTAACCCTTATTAGTATTTTTAAACAGAATAATCTCATTAAACGCTGGGTTGATTAAGCTTGTGTTATAACGAGGACGCTTATCTACACCACTAAAAGTAAGATTTGGATTAACTGTACGGTTTAAGTTCTCAAAAATAATATTATTAAATCCTTTACTATAAATACCTTCTACCGTTGCAACTATTCCCCATGGCAACTGTTTATCAATTGCTAAGTTTGAACGGAATGTTTGAGGCATTTTAAAATTTTTATCAGTAATGTTTATGTTTCCAAGGGCAGGAGCTAGACCATAAGTTTCTGCAATTGGCTGTACATTTGGATCAGCACTAAATCTAATACCTGCAGGGGTTGTGATTGGGTTATTACTTGCATTTAAACCACCTCTAGTAAAGTTACCAATTACCGAACCGTTGTTTGAATACTGATTCGAAATCCAAACGAATGGAACCCTACCAGTAAATAATCCTGTACCACCTCGTACTTTAAGAGAATTATCACCTAAAACATCCCAATTAAAACCTAATCTTGGCGACCATAAAATTTTAGATTTAGGAATTTGATCAGTAGAAATACCTCTAGCATCACCAAAAGCAGTTGCAAAAGCTTGATTAAAAGGTGCTTTATCATTAAACACTGGCAAATCTGCTCTTACTCCGTAAGTAAGCTTGAAATTCTTCGCCATTTGAAATTCATCTTGTACGTAAAGACCTAATTGCATAGCGCTAAACTCTGCAGAAGCCTTCGATTGCGAAGGATCATCTGTTGGATCAAAAGAATATTGTTTTGCATAATAAATTGGGGCTGTTTCAGCTGGTGTGCCAATGGCCTCAAATGCATCAATAGTTTTATAACCATATGATCCGTAAATATTCTGTGCAAACAAATTGTAAAAACTATAGAATTCATTGTTTGTTCCAATGGTAAAAGTATGCTTACCTTTATAAATATTAAAATTGTTAGTGATACTGAAAATATCTTGGTCAAGTTGGTTGGCAACTGATGAAGCTTCAGAACCGAATTGAATATTACCACCGCCAGTTAAGCCATAAACCCTAACACTTGGAAACGGATTACCCAAAGGATCTCTATCATCTCTTACTGAAGTATAACCAATTGTTAAATTATTTGAAAACGTACTTCCAAATACAGAGTTTACCTCTAGAGCACTAGAATTAGTTGTACTTGGGAAATATTGCCCATTATTATATAAATTCAAGAAATTGGTACCTCTACTATTAGAAATCTGCTCTCCATAAGAATAACTATGACGTAAACTTAAACGATGATTTTGACTAATATTCCAATCAATTTTTGCAAGGAATTTCTCAGAATTCAACTCATTATCAATTGCACCAAATGATCCTGGATCATAATTAGGGGCAATTCTTTTTAAAGCCGCTAAAACTCTATTAATCTCAGTAACTTGAATTAAAGAGCCTGATCCTGATTCGGTAGGATCAAAAGCTAATGGCACAACATTTTTCGTCAATTCACCACTTAAGAAGAAAAACAATTTATCCTTAATTATCGGACCACCTATTCTTAATCCCATTTGAGAATCACTTGTTTTAGGATAGTCTGCCTTTACCTGAGTATTTGGATTGTATTTACTTACAAAGTTTTGATTAGTTCCAAAGAAATAAGCAGATCCTGTAAATTTATTAGTACCACTTCTGGTAACGGCATTGATACCACCACCTGTAAAACCACCTTGTCTTACGTCAAATGGTGCAATATTAATTTGAAACTCTTCAATCGCATCTAAACTGATGGGCTCAATACCGATCTGACCACCATTTGTACCAGAGCTAGATAAACCAAAAACATCATTGTTTACAATACCGTCTATTGAGAATTGATTGTAACGGTTAGAGGTACCTGCTAATGAAGTTCCAGCGCCACTTGTGTTTGCTAATGGAGAAAGTTTAGTAAAGTCACGTAAACCACGGCTAATTGTAGGGATAGCTTGAATGGTCTCTTTAGAAACGTTTGTACTTGCACCTGTTTTACCAGAACTCATAGCTTCATTTTTTCTCCCACTAATTTCTACTGCAGCTAACTCATTTACACTAGTTGATAAAGATGCGTTTAGCGTTAGGTTTTGTCCAAGACTTAAGAACACGTTATCTGGCTTATACTCTTGAAATCCTACGTAATTTACTTTTATTACATAAGGACCGCCAATACGCATATTAGAAATATTGTATCTACCGTCACTATTAGTGATAACGGAATACTTCGTTCCGGAAGGTTCGTGAACCGCTGTAACAGTAGCCCCAGGCAAGCCACCTTTGCCATCGGTAACTTGTCCATTGATATTGGCTGTTGTTACCCCTTGAGCAAATAAGCTCATTGAAGCACAAACTGCAATGATAATGAGTAAAAATCTCTTCATACTTTTTTAATTAAATTTTTGTTTTTGTTAAGATATGTTAAAATATCGCTACAAATGTAAATATTTATTTACACTAGCGAATCATTTCCAATGTTAAATAATTATTAATTATCACAAAACTTACCAACAGTTAACACATAAGCCAGATAGGTTAACTTACAGTTTATCAAACATTTGTTCACTAACAACCTTTGGCTCTATTTATCTAATCTTTACCCTGTATTTACGTTGAAGTGTCAAAAGGATGTGATGTAATCTCAATTAAGTTATTTTAATCAACATTTTTTTTAATTTTGACCTTATTACTAAGTTAATTTTCCTTTAAAAAGATTATATAAACAGATGAACTACGATTTAATTGTTATAGGCAGCGGTCCGGGCGGATATGTAACTGCAATAAGGGCTTCTCAGTTGGGTTTAAAAACTGCAATTGTAGAACGCGAATCTTTAGGCGGCATATGCCTTAACTGGGGATGTATACCTACCAAAGCATTATTGAAAAGTGCGCAAGTATTTGAATATATTAACCATGCTGCAGATTATGGTATCAATGCACCAGAAGCTACAGCAGATTTTGCAGCGGTTATTAAACGTAGTCGTGGTGTTGCAGAAGGCATGAGCAAAGGCGTTCAATTTTTGATGAAGAAAAATAAGATTGACGTGATCATGGGTACTGGTAAAGTAAAACCAGGCAACAAAGTTGAGGTTAAAGCTGCTGATGGTACACAACAAGAACTAAACGGCAAAAACATCATCATCGCAACTGGCGCTCGTTCTAGAGAACTACTAAATCTTAAACAAGATGGTAAAAAGGTAATCGGTTACCGCCAAGCAATGGTATTACCTGAGCAACCAAAATCTATGGTTGTAGTAGGTTCTGGTGCTATTGGTGTAGAGTTTGCTTATTTTTATGCAACTATGGGTACTAAAGTTACCATCGTTGAGTTTATGGAAAATGTAGTTCCGGTAGAGGACGAAGATGTTTCTAAACAATTATTGCGTAGCTTAAAGAAAACTGGTATCGAAGTTTTAACTTCTTCTAGTGTAGAATCTGTAGATACCAGTGGTGCTGGCTGTAAAGTTCAGGTTAAAACTGCTGCAGGTATGCAAACCATCGAATGTGATATTGTACTTTCTGCTGCTGGTGTAGTGGCTAACATCGAAAACATTGGTTTAGAAGAAACTGGCATTAAAACAGAAAAAGGTAAAATCGTTACCGACGAGTTCTATAATACTTCAGTAAAAGGTTACTATGCTATCGGAGATGTTGTTGGAGGTCAGTCTTTAGCTCACGTTGCTTCTGCAGAAGGCATTATCTGTGTAGAAAAAATTGCTGGTCAGCATGCTGAACCATTAGATTATAACAACATTCCAGGTTGTACTTATTGCACACCAGAAATCGCTTCTGTTGGTTATACCGAAAAAGCGGCTAAAGCTGCTGGTTACGAACTTAAAATTGGTAAATTCCCATTCTCGGCATCGGGCAAAGCAAGTGCTGCTGGTGCAAAAGATGGTTTCGTTAAATTAATTTTCGATGCTAAATACGGAGAATTATTGGGCGCCCACATGATTGGCGCTAACGTTACCGAAATGATTGCTGAAATTGTAGTTGCTCGTAAATTAGAAACTACTGGTCACGAAATGATTAAAGCAGTACACCCACACCCTACCATGAGCGAAGCCATTATGGAAGCCGCTGCTGATGCTTACGGAGAAGTGATACACCTTTAAGGTAAAAGGTATAAAGGTTGAGGGTTGAAGGCCTAAAACCTACAAATAGAAAACCTGTTGATTAAGTTTAACAGGTTTTTTATTTGGTATCGACTAGCAAACAACTTATTTTTACAACACATCTTCCATTTTTACATCTTACATTTTCCCTTTATGAAGTTGCATACCATTAACACAGGATTTTTTAAATTAGATGGCGGTGCCATGTTTGGTGTTGTGCCTAAAGCCATTTGGCAAAAAACCAATCCGGCAGATGCCAATAACCTTTGTACTTGGGCCATGCGCTGTTTATTAATAGAAGATGGTAGCAGACTGGTTTTGGTAGATACGGGTATCGGCAACAAACAAGATGAGAAGTTTATGGGGCATTACTTTTTGCACGGTGATGATACCCTCGATCAATCTTTGGCCGCTGTAGGTTTTAGCAGAGACGATATTACTGATGTTTTTTTAACGCACCTACATTTCGACCATTGTGGTGGAGCTATTGAAAGAGTTGGCGATAGATTACTCCCTGCTTTTAAAAATGCTCTATATTGGACAAACCAACAACATTGGGATTGGGCAGTTGAACCTAATGCTAGAGAAAAAGCATCTTTTTTAAAAGAAAATATTATCCCTATTCAAGAAAGTGGACAGTTGAGATTTATTCCATCACAAAATGGGGTACTATTTCACGAAGGTTTTACCATTCGTTTAGCTTTTGGACATACCGATGCCATGATGTTACCACAATTGCAATATAAAGACAAAACCATTGTTTATATGGCAGATTTATTACCCTCTGTAGGCCACATCCCACTACCCTATGTAATGGCCTATGATATGTTCCCTTTACAAACCTTAAAAGAGAAGAAAGAATTTCTTGAAGAAGCTGCTACAAACGAATACATTCTATATTTAGAACATGATCCTATCCACGAATGCTGTACCGTACAACATACCGAAAAAGGAGTACGATTGAAAGATACTTTTAAACTGAGTGAAATATTGTAAGGTTATTTCACAACTGTCCTATCAAACTAACCAACAACATTCGTCATTTCTAACGCAGAGAGAAATCTACTATGTAGAATTTAATCAACCTATTTTTAAATAGATGTCACCGCTAAGCTAAGTTGATATCACGAACTCAAAATGGATTTCCCCACTCAAACACAATGAAAAATTCGTCCTTTCGAACGTAGAGAGAAATCTGCTATGCGGAACAATCTATCTAAACAGCCATTATCTCAATTGTTAAGTCGATATTACGACATTTTTACTACCTATAAATCATCAATTTAAATCTACCGAAAAAGGATAATCCCTATAGCTGAACTAATAACTATTTTCTGTCTCACCCCATCTAACTTCTCAAAAAAGACTTTTTCCAAACATTCAATAAACTTTATTGCCCTATTTTTGTTTAAATTAAACATGAAGAAACTTTTATTTTACTGCCTTATTTCTTTACTGATTATAGGCTGTAACTCTGATGAATACAGTCCGAACCAAGTCTTTAACCGCAATACAGCTGTTGCTGTTAATGCCAAAGAAATTGCCGAACTCCCAAAAAAGCCAGCTGGCACACCAATCAAAATTATTATTTCTGGAGACACCCAGAGAAGTTACAAAGAAGCAAAAGATTTTGTTGACCATGTTAACCAAATTAACGATGTAGATTTTGTTATCCTAAATGGGGATATTTCTGATTTTGGTTTACTCTTGGAATTCGATGGGGTACTTAAAATATATAACGGCTTAAAAGTTCCATTTGTAAGTGTAATTGGTAATCACGATCTGGTTGCCAATGGCACGGCGATTTATAAAAGAATGTTTGGACCGTTAAACTTTACCTTCAACTATGCAGGAATAAAATTTGTTTGCCATGATACCAATGGCAGAGAATATAATTTTAATGGCACAACACCAGATTTGGGTTGGTTAAAAAACAATTTGAAATTAGAAAACGGGATTACCAACCTCATAGCTATCTCTCATATTTCTCCTTTTGATGGTGATTTCGATCCTGAACTGGCAGTTCCTTATCAAAACCTTTTAAATCAATCGCAGGGTTTAATAGCCTCCATTCATTCTCATCGTCATGCAAAATTGGAAACCCAATACCAAAATGGCACAGGCATTCCATTTATTACTACTAATGCCATAGTTAACAGAGCATACACAATCATAGAAATCAATAATGGACAAATTAAAGCTCAAGAAATTGGTTTCTAGGATCATCATTTTCATTTGTTTGTTTACTTCCTCGCAAGTATTTGCACAGCAATCTTTTTGGAGCAAACTAAAACCAGATCAAGTAGAAACCCAATATGCGGGAAGTATTGGTTTTTTAAGCGTAGGTGCCGGCTATCATCTTTTTAAAGAAAAAGCTGCTTTAAGCTTACATGTAGGCTATGTACCCGAGAGTTTAGGTGGCGAAATGACCATACTGGCCGCCAAATTTGAATACAAACCTTTTACAATTAAAATAAAGGATAAATTCATCATCCAACCTTTTAATCCTGTATTTTTCCCTTCTTATACATTAGGGCAAAACTTCGATTTTAAATTCGAAAAACCTCAATATCGAGAGGGTTATTATTTCTGGTCATCTGCTTTAAGAATACACATGGGTGCGGGTAGCGAAGTTAAAATCCTAACCAATCAATCTGCCAGTATTAAAGCAATAAGTATATATGCAGAAGCAAACACCAATGATTTATATGCCATCAGTTGGTTCAAAAATAGAACAAGTACGCCATTTTATGCCATGTTTAAATTAGGCTATGGTGTAAAAATGTATTTCTAAATTATAACCAATGGTTAGAAAAGCCAATGTAAAAGATGCAGCAGCTATAGCCATCCTCATTAATCAAGCAATGGGTAACTTGGCTAAGCAGTTTAGGGCTACAGAAACTAATGAAGAGGCGATTGGACTCTTATTGCATTTTATCAAAAAGGAACATAATCAATATAGCCCAAACAACATTTTAGTATATGAATTGGATGGCGAGGTCGTCGGCGAAATCAATACTTATGATGGAGATCAAATTGAAGAATTGAGAAAACCTTTTTTCGATTATCTGACAGCACATTACCATCCAAATGGTTTTGCCATGGAAAAGGAATCAGAAGGTGGAGAATTTTATATTGACACCTTAAGTGTTCGTCCTGCTTATCAAGGAAAGGGTATTGGAAAAGAGTTGATCACTGCCGCAATAAACTGGGCTAGAGAATTAGGTCACCAAAAGGTTGGTTTATTGGTAAACCTCGAAAACCCTGATGCCAAACGGCTTTATGAAAGTTTAGGTTTTAGAAAAGAAAACGAAGTAGTTCTTTTGGGTACAACACACGAACATTTAGCACTTAACCTAGCTTAACATCCCTTTAAATAGTAGCATCCACACATCCTTAACACATCCTAAGAGCCAGCTCAACACAACAAACACACAACAAACACACAAGGATCACACAACAATGGCACATGAATCACACAAGAGCGACACATCAACTACACATGAATCACAATGAAAAAGGCTAATCCCTAAACTCTAAAATATCTCCTGGCTGGCAAGCTAAGGCTTTACAAATAGCTTCTAATGTCTCTATCCTAATTGCTTTGGCTTTACCTGTTTTTAAGATCGAGAGATTAGACATGGTAATGCCTACCCTTTCACTGAGTTCAGTTAAAGACATTTTTCGTCTAGCTAACATTACATCTAGGTTTACGATGATGGGCATATTTAAAGATGTGGGCATTGAGATATGAGAATTGAGGCAAGTTGCATATCTTATATAGTTAATTCTTGTTCTTGTTGTAATTCAATACCCTTTTTAAACACAAAACCTATGGTAAGCAGTGTAACACCAAAAATCAAGAGCCAAAATTCAAAATTGACAGCAACAATTGAACGATAGGTTAAACCACTAAAATCTGATTTAGAAAAGTAAAAACCATACAGTAAAAATGATTGCAAAGCACAAAACCAGCCTAAGGAACTTATTCTTCTGATATTTACGATTGTAAATACCTTGTTATCTTGAATTGAATTGATAAACAAATAAAGATGGATTATGATCGCTATGCCAATGATTGTTACGATAAATAAAAAGACACCACTTAAAAAAGTAAACTTTTCATTAGGTTCGACACCATTTAAGCCATCATAGAATCCGCTCTTCATGTCAGAAAAATTAAAAGCCAAAGCCAATATTAGAATGAAGATGTAGGCAATTTTAATAAGAAAGACCTGATTAGATGTTTTCATGTTATACAAGAATAAACAATTAATTTATTCCACAAATCAAAACAATTATTATTATAAATCAAAATTTATTTATCGATTTACAATAATTAATAGCCTTAAATCAATTAAAATGCTTTAACACTGCCAAATTAAATTTGGAATGATTTTTGTTGTAAAGTAATTGTTAAAAAATGTGACTTAAAACGTAACATTTACAGCAATTTACCCTTTCATTCTGTACAAAAATTCATACTTTTGCAGAATCGAAATTTTAACGAGGACTAAAACACATAAATGAGACAACTCAAAATAACCCAATCCATCACCAACCGCGAAAGTCAATCGTTAGACAAATACTTGCACGAGATTGGAAAAGTAGATTTAATTACCGCAGAAGAAGAAGTAATACTAGCTCGCAAGATACGTGAAGGTGATCAGGCCGCTTTAGAGCGTTTAACAAAAACCAACTTACGTTTCGTAGTATCTGTTGCTAAACAATACCAAAATCAAGGCCTAACCTTAGGCGATTTAATTAATGAAGGTAACTTAGGTTTAATTAAAGCTGCAAAACGTTTTGATGAAACTAAAGGTTTCAAATTCATTTCTTACGCGGTATGGTGGATCCGTCAATCAATTTTGCAAGCAATTGCCGAGCAAAGTCGTATTGTGCGTTTACCGCTTAACCAAGTAGGTTCATTAAGTAAAATTAGTAAAGCTTTCTCTAAATTAGAGCAAGAATATGAGCGTGAGCCATCTCCTGAAGAATTGGCAGATATTTTAGAAACAACTGTTGATAAAATCTCTGACACGTTGAGCAACTCTGGTCGTCACGTATCTATGGATGCACCATTTGTACAAGGTGAAGAAAATACATTATTAGATGTATTAGAAAACCACGAACCTAATACAGATAGTAACTTAATTAACGAATCACTTTCTGAAGAGATTAAACGTTCGCTATCTACCTTAACAGAACGTGAGCGTGAAATTATAGTATTGTTCTTCGGTTTAAGTACTAACCACCCACTTTCTTTAGAAGAAATTGGAGAGAAATTTAACTTAACTCGTGAGCGTGTTCGTCAGATTAAAGACAAAGCATTACAACGTTTACGCCATACTTCACGTAGTAAAATCTTAAAATCTTATTTAGGATAACAGCAGAAAAAAGGTCACTTAGTGTAATTAAAACACACTATAAATCAATATTTTACAAGAAAATAAAGCTAAAAAAGATTGGGTACTCTCCCGATCTTTTTTACTTTTGCGGCAATTCTAACCAAATAAATTTCTTGTATGTTAAACAATTACCAATCAGAGTTTCAAAACTGGATTGAAAAAGAAAAAAAAGCACTCGAATTAATTAGTGTAATAGGCAAACTCTGGTTCGACCGCTCTATCGAACTTGTGCTTTTCCGTAAACCCTTATTCGATGTGGGTAGCAGCGAAATATTGGCCCACCACCAATATGCCAAAGAAGTAAGCGGCAAAGATATTTCCATCTACGAAACGCTAGAACTTGCCACCACCATCTCCAAATGTAACCTTGCCCCTTCTCGTGTAGATATAGGTCGCTTGGCAGCCGAATGGCTCGATGAAAACAATAGTTATTCGACCATGCACGATTTTATCATCAGCAAGTTAAGTACACACATCGGTAAAGACAAAATCAATCTTAAACCAAAAGATGTTGTACTTTATGGTTTCGGCAGAATTGGCAGAATTGCCGCCCGAGAATTGATTGTACAAGCCGGAAAGGGAGAGCAATTAAGATTAAGAGCCATAGTTACCAGAACCTATAGCGATGAAGAATTGACGAAAAGGGCTGAGCTTCTAAGAACAGATTCTATCCATGGCCCATTTAACGGTACCATCATAGCCGATTACATTAAAAAAGCCCTAATCATCAATGGTCAAACTGTCCATCTTATTGCAGCTAAAAATCCCGATGATATTGATTATACCAGCTACGGAATTGAAGATGCTTTATTAATTGATAACACAGGCGTATTTAGAGATAGAGACGGACTAGGAAGGCATCTCAAAGCAAAAGGCATCGACAAAGTTTTGTTAACTGCCCCGGCCAAAGGTGATATCCCAAATATTGTAACCGGAATTAACGATGCTGATTTTGATTATCAAACCGAAACCATATTCTCTAATGCATCTTGCACTACCAATGCCATTGTTCCTGTCTTAAAGGTAATCGACGATGCTTTCGGAATAGAAAAGGGGCATATAGAAACAGTACATTCCTATACCAATGATCAGAATTTGTTAGATAACTATCACGATAAATATAGAAGAGGTCGTTCTGCAGCATTAAATTTAGTAATTACCGAGACGGGAGCCGATAAAGCAGTTGCCAAGGTTATTCCGCATTTAGGTGGCAAATTAACCGGTAATGCCGTCCGCGTACCTACGCCAAACGTTTCCTTGGCCATATTAAACCTATCTTTAGGAAAAACGACATCAAAAGCAGAAGTAGAAATGATATTAAAACAAGCTTCTTTATTTGGAGATTTGTCTGAACAATTGGAATATTCTATCTGTAATGAATTGGTGAGTACAGACTTAATAGGCAACAGTCATGCATCTATTGTAGACGGACCTGCAACTATCATTGCTAAAGACAATCAATCCATTGTACTGTATGCTTGGTACGATAATGAATATGGCTATACTAGGCAGGTTATTCGCTTAGCTAAAAAGTTGGCTGGGGTAGTGAGGCTAACTTATTATTAGCATTTTTCGTCATTCAGGGCAAAGCGAAGAATCTCTTAAATAAACAACAAGAGATTCTTCGTTGCACTCAGAATGACAAATACTCTATGTAAATTTGGACAAACCCTAACATTCATGAAACTTCCAATCTATCAAGTCGATGCTTTTACTAACCAATTATTTGGTGGTAACCCTGCTGCAATTGTTCCCTTAAAAGAATGGCTTCCTGCGCCCGAAATGCAAAAAATAGCTGCAGAAAACAATCTGGCAGAAACTGCCTTTTTTATTACGCAAGCAGAACATTTTGAATTGCGCTGGTTTACCCCAGAACTTGAAATTGATTTATGTGGACATGCCACATTAGCAACCGCACATATTCTTTTTACCGAGTTAGGTTACCAAAAGGATACCATTCATTTCCATACTTTAAAAGCTGGAACCTTAACCGTAACTTCACAAAACAGCCTTTACACTTTAGATTTCCCTTCTCGAATTCCGGTATCTTGTGCTGCTCCTACAGAATTAATAGCTGCTATTGGCGGTAAAACACCTATAGAGGTATTAAAATCGAGAGATTATATGTTGGTATACGAAACCGAGGCTGATGTATTGGCACTAAAACCAGATTTTGCTGCTTTAGCGAAAATAGACTTAATGGGCGTAATTGTAACAGCCAAAGGCGATCATTCTGATTTTGTTTCTAGATTTTTTATACCAGCAGCAGGCATCAATGAAGATCCCGTTACAGGTTCGGCACATTGCAACCTTATCCCCTATTGGGCAGAAAAATTAGGCAAAACCGAATTGCATGCCTATCAGGTTTCGGCCAGAAGAGGAGAATTGTGGTGTGAGCTAAAAGGGGACAGAGTTTTAATGGCTGGAAACGCGGTAACTTATTTAAAGGGAGAAATAGAGATTTGAGAATTGGGACAAAAAAGTAGGGCTTATTAGCTGAAATCTATTAGAAAAACAATGTCAGTTGCTTTGGCTTAATTAGTACTGCAATACCCACATATCTTCAAGGTCCATAAGTTAAGCAAGTTTTGATGTATCATTTAGGTATGTTTCATGTGTGGTTGTTTGGGTTTAGCTGGCTCTTAGCTTGTGTGGAGGAGGTGTGAAGCGTTTACAAATAGCTCAGAATTTAATTAGCTACACGATCTCATTTAGGCGGCTGTATTTTTATCTCAAACTATTGTGCTTCGCTCCTCCTATAACCCTCTTTCTAGCGTTCTAGTAGGGAAAAATGCCTTAAAATAGGGCTTTACACTATTAAGAGAGCGGTTTTATAGCGCTTTTCCCCTAGCAGAGCCCTACCTGTCCCCTACCTGAGCCCTAGCAGAGCCCTAGTTGTTATAGCGAATACCTAGCCGAGGGGTTACGATGGCATCCACTTATCTTAGCTGCTGAAATCTGATAAAGAAGCTGATGCTTCGCCTACATTACCGATATAAATCCTATGAAAATCCGTCAAATATTGAATCGGCTTCAGGTTTACCCCTTTCAGGTTTAAATAATTTACTGCAATGAATAATGAGTGTTGCAAGGAGCTAACCTAAAAAATGTAAGTTAAAATTATCACACAATATAATTACCTTTAGTTTTTTAATAAATACATACAAATGAAAAAAATATTCCTGATTCCATTAGCTTTATTTATTAGCTGTAGTTCAGTAAAAAACAACAACGCTCCAGAACAAGTAAGCACACAATTACTTAAGGATGTAGAAACACTTTCATCCGATGCCTACGAAGGCCGTAAAACTGGCACAAAAGGCGCTGAAATGGCAAGAACATATTTAACTGGCAGGCTAAAAGAAATGGGCTTAAAGCCTTACCCAGGTAAAAACACTTACGAAAGTTCTTTTGAAATTAAAGGAAGAAATGGTGCGGCAGCTATTGAAGGTAAAAATTTAATTGCCTACATCCCGGGTAAAAGTGAGAATGTAATTGTAATCTCTGCACATTACGACCATATCGGGATCATTAAAGATGAAGTTTACAACGGTGCAGACGATAATGCATCTGGTGTTGCAGGACTATTACAGTTCGCTAAATACTTTGCTAAAAACAAACCTAATAACACCTTAATCTTTGCCATTTTTGATGCCGAAGAAATGGGTTTACAGGGCGCCAAAGCTTTCGTGGCTAACCCACCTGTTGCCTTAGATAAAATTAAGCTAAATATGAATATGGATATGATTAGCCATAACGATAAGGGCGAATTATATGCCGTAGGCACATTTAGGTATCCTGAATTGAAACCTTTCTTTATAACCAGTAATCCTAAAATAAAGGTATTATTCGGTCACGATGACCCCAAATTAGGACGTGACGATTGGACTAATCAAAGTGACCAAGGTGCTTTTAATGCTAAAAATATTCCTTTCCTTTATTTTGGTGTAGAAGACCATAAAGATTACCACAAAGCTACAGATGAGTATCAGAACATTAATAAAACATTTTTTATTGATGCAGCGAATGCCATACAAGAAATTATTGTGAATATTGATAAAAACAGAGACATACAATCTATTTTTAGAGAGAAATTACAGATGAAAAAACAATAGTTTCATTCGTACTAACAGAAAAACCAGCTTAAAATCGAAGCTGGTTTTTTTATGGGTAATTATATACTAAAAGCGCTGTAAATTGATTTAACTTCGCTTTAAGCCGTCATATCGACAATTTGCAACGAGGAGATAGCTGTTTATAATTCTGAGATTACCGTTATCAGATTTCTCCTCGCGAAAAGCTCGTTCGAAAGGACGTATTGTTTTATGATTATCGCAACTCCAATCCAAGAAACGTCATATCGACGCAGTGCAACGAGGAGATAGCTGCTCAGACATTTTTTAGAATGTAAACTTATCAGATTTCTCTCTGCGGTAGAAAGGACGTCTCTTTCGTCATATCGATGCAGTGCAACGAGGAGATAGCTGCTCAGACATTTTTTAGAATGTAAACTTATCAGATTTCTCTCTGCGTTCGAAAGGACGAGTTGTTTAAGATTATTGTACAGCCTCTCTACATGTAACGTCATATCGACGTGGCGCAATGAGGAGATAGCTAATTACAAAAGTTATAGAGCAAGCTTATTAGATGTCTCCCTACGTTCGACATGACATTAACTTGAACTCGTCATATCTACACAGCAAAACAAGGAGATATCTATTTAGACAGATCTGAAAATACATTTATTAGGTTGCTCTCTGCGGTCGAAAGGACGAGTTGTTTAAAATTATTGCACAGCCTCTCTACATGTAACGTCATGTCGACGCAGTGCAATGAGGAGATACCTAATTACAAAAGTTATAGAGCAAGCTTATTAGATGTCTCCCTACGTTCGACATGACGTTAACTTGAACTCGTCATATCTACACAGCAAAACAAGGAGATATCTATTTAGACAGATCTGAAAATACATTTATTAGGTTGCCCTCTGCGGTTGAAAGGACGTTAACTTGAAGTCGTCATATCGACGAAGTGCAACGAGGAGATATCTACTTAGAAAAAGCTTAAAGATCATTTAGATTTCTCTCTGCGTTCGAAATGACGCTTCAATACAATTTTTTTTCTAAAATTCGATATCAACAATACACTTAATGGGGATATGTATATTATTTTTAAGTTGAATATATTTTTCGGTAACAGACCAAACTGTAGTACTTACTTTCTTTGGGCCTTCGGTAGTATTAAAGGTAATGGTTGCTTTTCCCTTAAACTCATTGCCTAGTCTCGCTGTTGAAGCCAAGCGGGTATTTAATTCTTCTGAAAGATGGGTTTCGGCTGGAATAATTTTACTTACATCTATTTCTTCTTTTTCTATCAATTCTGCAATCATAGCTATTCTATATTTGTTTAAACAAGCTTAACTAAATTTTACGTATTCAGCAAAAAAGCCGAGGCAAATTTTACTGATTTTATGTAAAAATAAGGTTAAAAAATCATTAATGCATTTCTCTTAAACACAAAAAAGGCTGGCAATTGCCAACCTTCAATTATATCAAAAACATCGCCAAAAATGGCTGTCTGTTATTTTTTTATTTTGTGGTTGGTCTCAATCATCCCTACGAATTCATCTCCACCAATTGAGGGCATTGCAACCAGCTTTGATTTATTAACACTTTTACCATCAATGGACATCACTTTATTAGTAGATGAAGTTGTTGATACAGTACCATTTAATACTCCAATTGCTTTAGCAATTAAGTTTTCACCTGCATCTCCGAAATTAAATCCTGCATCATCATAACTATCTACAACGTTTGGTGTAAAACCAGCAAAATAATCACCTTGACCTAAAGAATTTTTAGTCTGAAACAAAGAGTAAAAAACCTCATATTTATTCTCCAATTTAATTGGGAAAAAGCCTACAGGTTTGCCGTAAGTTTTAGTGCCAACCAATTTAACATTAATGTGTGGCTTTAATGAATTAATTAGTAACTCACTAGCAGAAGCTGTACCACCCATTACTATGAAAACTACGTTGGTAACATTATCTAAAGGACCAGCTTTCACAAATCTTTCTGTATTTCCAGCAATACTATAATCAAGATCCAAGTAAGTAATCATTCTACCATTACTATACTGAACTTTGTCATTGGCATCTAAAAGTGGTTGATTAGCCAAAATTTTAGCTTGACCACTTTGCATCAAAGCATTATAATGCTCCGAAAACATCACTTTACCATTTGTAGAGGAGGGTGCAATCTGATTGATCAAATATTGAGCGGTATTAACATATCCACCACCATTATAACGTAAATCAATTATTAAATCAGTTACCCCACTTGCACTAAAATTTGCAAATGCAGCATCTATGTCTGGTTTAGAATTGCTTAATGTAGAAAAACGTGCGTAAGCTAAATAACCAATTTTCTTAGCACCAGAAGTAAACACATTCGTAGCTAAAACTGGACTACTTTTATATACAGCTTTATTAAGAGTTGCCGAAAATGTGCCTGCTGGCATATCATCCACATATTTAGTTCCTTCTAAAGCGATGGTTGTGCCATTAAACTTATTATTAATTGACGTTACTTCACTAGAATAATTTGTACCAATTGCTACCCCATCAATCTTGGTAATTCTAAAGCTTCTCATTAAACCTGCTTTATCAGCTGGAGAACCCGGATACACAGCAGAAATATATAGAAAAAAGTCATTCGCATCATTTGGAGTATTGCCATTACCATACGGGATAAGCTTGATGCCAAAATCATTTCCATTGCCCTCTAAATCCACAGCACTTTGTTTAGTTGGCACAAAAGCTACTGGATTTTTATCAGCTATATCAGAAATATAAGAATATTTAGAATCTATTACGTTAACCCCATTTGAGGTATAACGGTAATATTCATAAGCTAATCCATTTGAAGGGTTAATCGCAATATTTGCTAATGCTACCAATTCTTGCTCGTAATTTAAGAAATCTGTACTCTTAGATGTGTACTGTCTAGGGTTAAAAGTTTCGTAAGATGGCAAAGCCGTATTCCACAAGTACATTTCCTTAGCATAAAGAAATATAGAGTCTCTTGTAAGATCTGCTCTAGTTGCAACAGGATCTGGCTTTGGTTCTTCATTTGGTGTTTTCTTACAAGCTACTAAGCTGGTTAAACCAATTGTTATAACTAGGATTAAGTGTTTTAATTTCATTCGTTCTATTTATAGTTAGATTAAGCTAATTTACGTAATTTTATTTACAATAGATTTGTTACAAACAAAAAATCTATTCCTGCGTTTTTCGCGTATTCTTCATCTGTAGCATTAAAACCAATCATTAATAGCTCTTGCTTTTTTAACTGGTTTTCTTCTATAATAAATTGCAAGCTTTTTTGAGAAGGTTTTGGTTCAAATTCTACAGAAAAATACACTTTCAAGTATTGCTCTAAACCATGCCACTCTGTTTGTTTAATTTTATTTAATTGTTGTATCGGATCACCATCTATTAACAAAAAAATAGCCTTTCTTTCTATTACCACTTCTTGCAAAAATGATAAAACCTGCTGATACAATAATAATTTTAAAGGCAAACGTGCATTTTGATGAAGTAGTATAAAGTTGTCCTTATATTTCTCAGGAATATTGAACTGAGCTGCAGTTTTTTCAAAAATATTTACAATCCCATGGCTTTCAAACGCTTGCTGCATAAAATCTAGGATAGCTTTTGCATTTAACTGCTCGCTATATTCCATAAATTCTGCAAAAAGATAGTAAACCTGCAATAGGTAATCCTTTTCAGGATAAATTACATTATCTAATCCTAAAATAAAGGCTTTTTTGTTTTTGATGTAAGCTTCGAATGCCAAGTTGGTTAATTTTGAATGAGAGATTTTTGAATGAGTGAATGAAAGAATGATTGAATTTTAGATGGTCAATAAATTAAATCCAGTTTCTGATGTTAAGTAAAATGCGCCATTTAGTTTTTTGTCTTGCGCCAACTCCGTTAGTTCGGCATTAATTGAACTTGAAAAAATGAGCGCTCCATCATTAAAGATAGCCCAATTTTCACTTTTTGCGTTTTGTCCTGCTACAAAATATTTGCTCAGTTCAAAAACATTTGGCAACAATAGCGAGATATTAAATTCACTGAACAATACCTCCGATTTAGCCAAGGCTTCGATCTCAAAATTATGGAGCGGAAAAATAGCATCTACTCCTTCATCCAAACAGTTATTTAAAAGTGTATGCGCCAAAACATCTTCATTTTTAATTCCAAGACTAATCAGTTTATAATCTTTCGTAGCAAACATAGGAACATCTCCGTAATCTGCCAAAACGACCTCATATTGTGTAAACGCTTTTAACAGCTTTAACGCTACAGCAGAGTTTCCGCCAGTTATTAATATTTTCAATTTTTAAATTTATAGTTAATCGTAATTGGTTAATCCGCAGAAATCAATCCATCTTTCATGGTAACTACACGATTACTGATTTTTGCTAAATCTTCGTTGTGCGTTACAATTACAAAGGTTTGATTGTAATTATCTCTTAAATTGATAAACAGTTGATGCAAGGCACTGGCATTCGCCGAATCTAAATTACCTGAAGGCTCATCGGCCAATACTATAGCTGGCTCATTAACTAGCGCTCTTGCCACAGCAATACGCTGTTGCTCGCCCCCAGAAAGTTGATTAGGTTTATGATGTGCCCGATCTCTCAATCCGAAAAGATCTAGTAATTCAAATGCTTTTTTTTCTGCATCTTTTTTGCTTTTTTTAGCAATGTAAGCGGGTATACAAATGTTTTCTAAAGCCGTAAACTCTGGTAATAAATGATGGAATTGAAAGACAAAACCAATATTCTGATTTCTAAATACACTCAATAATTCTCCAGACAGTTTACTTATTGCAGTGTCTTTTAAGATAACGGTGCCTTCATCTGGTTTATCTAAACTGCCCAATATATGCAGCAAAGTACTTTTACCTGCGCCAGAAGCACCAATTATACTTACAATTTCTCCTTTTGCAACTTCAAAATCTACACCTTTTAAAATAGGTAAACTTCCGTAAGCTTTTTTTATTCCTGTTGCTTTTAGCATTTTACAAAGTTACACAATTGTTAAATTGCTAGATTGTTAATTTGTTAATTTGTTCGGAAAACCATCAAGATTAAAGCAATGCAACAATTATTAACAAATTCTTCAAAATAAATTTGCAATTCCAATATTCTTATCTAACTTTGAAAAACAAAGTACTTTTAATTATGACTAATCAAGAAGAACAACTTAATGCTTTGAGCGATATCAGAAAAATGATGGATCGCTCTTCAAGATTTATCTCACTAAGTGGGTTATCTGGTGTTTTTGCTGGCTTGGTAGCATTAGTTGGTGCTTATTTGGCTTATAAAGAACTTAACAGCTATGTAAATGGCACTTATGGTTTTGGGGTTGATGCAGAATTAGATGTTGAGTTTAATTTAGTGAAAATCGGCATTAGCGTTTTATTGATTGCACTGGCAGGCGGTTTGGTTTGTACCTATCGCCAAAGTAGGAAAAAGAAATTGCCTATTTGGGACAAGACAGCCAAAACATTGTTGATCAACCTAGCAATACCTTTAGCTACAGGCGGTGTTTTTATCATCGCGCTGTTGTTTAACCATGCAAACAGTTACGGATTAATTGCGCCTTCTTGTTTAATATTTTACGGCCTAGCATTAATTAATGCAAGTAAATACACTTATACAGATATTCGTTTTTTAGGCATTTGTGAAGTCGTTTCGGGCATTATTGCTTTATTTAATATTGGTTACGGCTTATACTTTTGGGCATTTGGCTTTGGTATACTTCATATTTTTTACGGATTAATCATGTATTTTAAATACGAAAGGGCCAAATAATGATTAACCCTATTGAAGCCCTAAATAAAATATTCGATAGTCGGATAAGGCTTGGCGTAATGTCTATTCTTATTGTGAATGATAGCGTTAGCTTTAATGAATTGAAACAAATGCTCGAACTAACAGATGGAAATCTTGCGTCTCACTTGAATACATTAGAGCAGGCTGAATATCTAAAAGTACAAAAGGCATTTATTGGTAAAAAAACTAATACAACATATATCATTACAGCCTTAGGCAAACAATCTTTTAAGGCACATTTAGATGCTTTAGAAAAAATGATAAGAGGAATTTAATTTTTTTTATCTATTCACTTTGAAAAACAAAGCACTTTATAAAAATTTAAGAAAAAAGAACCCATGAACACAGAAACAACATCAAAAACAAACGTAGTACAAAGAGTAAGTATCGTTTTAGGCGTAGTAGTTGCAATCTTATGCATTCCTTTAGTAGCCATGCAATTTACCCACGAAGTAAATTGGGATTTAGCCGATTTCATCGTTATGGGTGCACTCCTATTGATAACGGGCATGAGCATAGAAATCGTAACCAGAAAAGTAAAATCGGTACAGTTGAAATTAGCTTTTACCCTAATTATTCTACTTATTCTTTTTCTAGTTTGGGCAGAGCTTGCGGTAGGGATATTCGGGTCGCCATTTGCAGGTAGTTAACACTCAAATCATCAAACTATTCTTATCACAAGACAATGAAAAAACAAATCGATTTTCAGCTTTTAGCCACCTTAATAGGCGGTATACTTTTTAATTATCTTTTCTGGATGGAAGAACACGGTGTAAACCTGCTGTTATTTTCCATTTTTATAATTGGCATGTTAATGCTAGATAAAGAAATGGCAAAAAGTAAAAAAATGTTGCTAGTTAGCGCTTCCCATCTACTTGCTGGCTTATTGGTAGTCTTCAATCAATCAGAATTAACGATTATTGCCTGGTATATAAGTGTTTTCGTGTTTATAGGAGTTGTACATGCGCAACAGCTACGAAGTATTTTTACCGCTTTTTTAGTGGCTATACTGCAAATTGTAACCGCTCCTTTTAACCTATTTAAGAAAGTAATTAATACCAGATTTGGGAAGCTATCCATTAAACCATTACTTAAACCCATAAAATACATCATTATACCTTTGTTCGTATTATTGGTATTTAGTGGTTTATATAGCGCCGCAAGTCCTGTTTTTGCGAAGTATTTAGGCCAAGGTGTAAATGCAGTTTTAGACTTATTAGAGAAAGTATTTTATTTCTTCTTTTCTGATGTGAGCTTTGCACGTCTTATACATACTATATTCGGAATCTTGCTCACTGCCGCTTTCATCATTTCTTTCGCTAACAAAGATGTCGAAAAAGCTGAATTGACACTGCAAGAAAAATTGACCCGCAAAAGGAAAAACAACAAAAAAGTATCATTTATCAGCGAATTATCCCAATTATTTTTGGGCAACCTGTTGAAAAGAAAAATGGCATTAAAAACAGAATACATTATTGGCATTATCTCTTTTGCGGCATTGAACTTGCTTTTGTTGGCGCTAAATATTATAGATTTTACTACCTTATGGATAGGCAATATAAGTTCTTTTGATGACACTTATCTTTCTACACAATTACACGAAGGCGCCAATTCGTTAATATTTAGCATCATAATGGCTATGCTGGTTATTTTATATTTCTTTAGTGGAAATTTAAACTTTTTTAGCAAAAACAAAACGTTAAAAATATTGGCTTATGCCTGGATTATTCAAAATACCTTTTTAGTTTTCTCTGTACTCATTAGAGATTACCATTACATTAGTTTAAGCGGCTTAACCTATAAAAGAATTGGCGTATTGGTGTTTTTATCTTTATGCTTAATTGGCTTGTTTACGGTTTATATCAAGGTAGCCCAACAAAAAACTTTATTCTTTTTAGTTAAAGTGAATGGACAGATCTGGTATATCTTATTGCTAATATTTGGTATGGTAAATTGGGATGTTTTTATTGTGAATTATAACATTAACAACAGAGCTAAAATTGCATTAGACTTAGATCATTTAATGGATATGTCTGACAAAACACTACCTATAATTGATAAAAATAAAGCTTTACTAAGTACTTATGTACTAAAATCTAATTATGCACATATCGTGGAAACTGAAGTTGTGATTGATACAGTTTCCCCCGCCACAGTTAAAATAAATGATTCACTTGCTGCTACTAAGCCAAAACCTATAGATAAGGCTCAGGAAATATTAGAAAAAGAGAAAAAAGCTTTAGCCTATTTTAACGATGACATAGACAATAGAATTGAGAGGTTTAAAGAAAGATGGGAAGGCCCAACCTGGTTATCATGGAATTATAGAGATTGGCAGACTTATCAATATTTTACCAATAAAAAGTAGAACTAGAAAAGCTCCATAGGAGTGCCTTTGGCACAGTTGAAGTGAAACGATTGATCGCTATCCCGCCTGCCGGACAGGCAGGTTTAAATAACCAAAGGTTTTGCTACTATTTAAGGTTGCGTGGCTAAAAAATTTAGAATTATGGAATTTATCGTATTAATTATTATTCTAATTGCTTTAATTTCTCTGCCAACATTATTTGCATACTTGGTTTATAGATGTGTAAGAAAAACAAGAATTAGATTAATTGGTACATTGTGCCTTTTACTTGCCCCATTATTTACAATATATTTCATCTATACAGCTATTTTCCCTAATGATGATTTCTATTTTGAAATGTATAAAACAGCAACTTCATTTGATGCCCCAAAATCAGCAGTAGTCATTAAAAAAACCACAACATATCCAGACTTTCATGGTGATTACATTTCTGTTTCTATAATAGAATTATCAAAAGAAGATTATTTAAGTCTATATACGAAACTGATTAAAGACAAACATATTGATACACTCGGGCAATTGGTAGGCTCAAAAGAGTTCGCAGCAGTTGTAGGTGAAAAGGAAAAACTAATTGAACATACTTTCACAAGAAAAATTCAGAAGAGTGAACAAGGTCATTATTCAATTAGTTTTTTAAATGATAGAAAGACAGTAATTATCAATAATGTGAATTTTTAATTTAAGGTTATTAGACTTGCGAAGTTTTAATGCTACTTGTAGGACAGTTATTTTGTTTCTGATACAAACCCTCTTCTCCTAGACCCGGTTGTAGTGTAAATCCTTTTTGTAAGCAGGCGCAGCTGGCACAAAAAGATTGAAACGTAAGACCTGCCTAAACGGCAGGCAGGCGGGACTAACTTAAAAAAGAGCCTTTGTCTTTGCTTTGCTATTAGAAATACTTCAATTCTGAGTCACAATTTTGTGCTTTTGCACTTTATAGCCAATTGTTTGGATTTTAATTGATTTTTGGCTTTGTATAAAGGTTTTGAAATTGTAGATTTGAGCAAATTTTTGAACAGATGAATATCCACGAATATCAAGGTAAACAAATTTTAAAGAGTTTTGGCGTTGCCATACAAGAAGGCATTGTAGCTGAAACTGTTGATCAGGCTGTAGAAGCGGCTAAGCAAATGAAAACCGACTATAACTCTGACTGGGTTGTGATTAAAGCACAAGTACATGCAGGTGGTAGAGGTAAAGGCGGAGGCGTTAAGCTAGCTAAAAACTTAGACGAGGTTAAACAACGTGCTACTGACATTTTAGGTATGCAATTGGTTACACCACAAACTGGTGCCGAAGGTAAAAAAGTTCATAAAATTTTAGTTGCTCAGGATGTTTATTATCCAGGTGCTTCTGAAACTAAAGAATTTTACGTTTCTGTTTTGTTAAACCGTGCCAATGGAACTAACATCATCATGTATAGTACTGAAGGTGGAATGGATATTGAGGAAGTTGCAGAACATACGCCTCATTTAATTTTTAAAGAAGAAATTGATCCGAAAGTTGGCCTGCAAGGTTTCCAAGCTCGTAAAATTGCTTTCAACTTAGGTTTAACTGGCGCTGCACATAAAGAAATGGTAAAATTTATTGCCGCTCTTTATAGAGCTTATGATGCAACTGATTCGGCAATGTTCGAAATTAACCCAGTTTTAAAAACTAGCGATGATAAAATTATTGCTGTTGATGCTAAGGTTGATTTAGATGAGAATGCATTGTTCCGTCACCCGGACTATGCAGCAATGCGTGATAAATTAGAAGAAGACCCTACTGATGTTGAAGCTAGCGAAAGCAACCTTAACTATGTTAAATTAGACGGAAACGTTGGCTGTATGGTTAACGGTGCTGGTTTAGCAATGGCTACAATGGATATCATTAAAATTGCTGGTGGTGAACCTGCTAACTTTTTAGATGTTGGTGGAACTGCAAATGCAACTACCGTTAAAGCTGGCTTTAATATTATTTTAAAAGACCCTAACGTAAAAGCAATCTTCATTAATATTTTTGGTGGTATTGTACGTTGCGATAGAGTTGCACAAGGTGTAATTGATGCTTACAAAGAAATCGGTGATATTCCAGTTCCTATTATCTGTCGTTTGCAAGGCACCAACGCTGTTGAAGCAAAACAATTGATTGACAACTCGGGATTAAAAGTATATTCTGCAATCGCGTTAAAAGAAGCTGCTGATTTAGTAACCAAAGTATTGGCATAATAATCTAAAGCTATTCTATATTAAAAAACCAGTTGAGCGATCAGCTGGTTTTTTTTATGATGATAATTAAGGGCTTTTACTTCATAAAAAGTATTGAGATCATTTTATTAAGCCAAACTTCACAAAACTTAAAAATGTTAAGCCTAAATAATGAAACTCTTTGTTGGGAATCGAAAAGACCAGTCGAGTAATCGAACTGGTCTTTCTTTTTATGGTTTAGGTTTAGTTTAGTAGAATTAATCAAAAGCATTCCTAAAAAGGGTAATTACAAAATGGCAACTGTTAAAGTTAAATGAAAAAGCTCTGGCCATCCAACCAGAGCTTTAATCAAACCAAATATAAATGTACTTTTTGTATGAACATGACAAATATAAATACTTTTTAATGATATTCATCATAAAAAATTAATAATTATTGATTTTATTTTAAATAATAATAAAATAATATGATTAAAATTTTAACTACGTAAGTTTTAGATCAAAAAATCAAACAAAAAAGAAGTAAAATTGAATTTATACAGAAATTTATTAAAATAAATGATAAATAAAACTGAAAAAACACACATAAATAACAATTTATATCAATTTTTAACTTATATAATTGATTTTTACATGAAAATACTAATTATTTATAATTTTTAACAGATTTAAGTTAAAATCAATAAGTCGAGGTATTAACTTATATTTGACTGCTAAAAGATATTTTATTGATGAATAATTCTCAGATACCTCAATCACTAATCCCAGAACATGATGCCGTGCGGATTAACAAGTTACGTGCCTATGATATACTAGACACACCTGAAGAAGATACCTTTAATAAGATAGCTGTACTTGCTGCACAAATATTTAATACCCCTATTGCCCAAGTTACATTTGTAGATGAGGAGCGTGTTTTTTTTAAAACGAATATTAGTCCATTAAAAGCAACGCAAGTTAACAGAAAAGATAGTTTTTGCTCTATAGCAATTTTAAATAGCGAAGTTACTTTGTTTGAAAACATGCTCGAGGTTCCAGAACTGGCAGATAACCCTTTTGTATTAATGGAAAATGGAGTTAGGTTTTATGCTGGAGCACCATTAAAAACCACGGAAGGCTTACAATTAGGCACCGTTTGCGTTTTAGACATAGAACCTAAAGAAGTAACCAAAAAACAGCTTGAAATGCTCGAAACTTTATCTGCTATTGCAATGGATGAATTAGAGTTAAGGTTAGCAACACGTAAAGCTATACGAACACAAACAGACATGATGAACAGAATTGTTCATGATTTAAAAAACCCAAACACTACGATTTCACTTTCAGCAGAACTGATAAAGAAAAAAGCTGATGATCCTAAAATAGTAACAGATTTTGCCGAACGAATAAAAAGATCTGCAACAAGCGTTTTAAATAGTTTAAATAACCTGTTAGATCTTTCGCAAAGTGAAAATGCAGGCTTTAGGCTAAATGCGAGCGAAATAGATATCATTGAAGTGTTAGAATCAGTAAAACGAAATTTTGAGTTAATTGCTTTACAAAAACAGCAAACTATAAACATATATTGTAATTGCTCTTCAATAATTTTAGCAGATGCTGTAAGAATGCAAGAAGCTTTTGAAAATTTATTGAGCAATGCACTTAAGTATTCACATGCTAATACCGAAGTAGCTATCCACTTAAGCACAACCGAAACAGAACTTACTATCGAATTTAAAGATCAAGGGCAGGGTTTGCTAGAAGAAGACAAAAATAAGTTGTTTACAAAATTCGCAAAGCTGAGCGCTATCCCAACCGGCAAAGAGCATTCTAATGGCTTAGGCTTATCAATCGTTAAAATGCTTATAGAGCTGCACAACGGCAAAGTATGGGCAGAAAGCGAAGGGAAAAACAAGGGTACTTCTTTCTTTATTTCGCTACCAATTCATTAGCTACCAAGTTAAAAGACAAGAAAAAAGTAGAGCCTTTACCAACATTACTTTCAAACCAAATTTCGCCACCTTGTAAAGCTGTAAATTCTTTACATAAAAGCAAACCCAAGCCTATACCACGCTCGTTATTGGTGCCATAGGTAGAAGATGCTTTTAGCTCAAATAGTTTATTGTGCTGCTTTGGATCTATGCCCAATCCATTATCTTTTATCATTACCACACATTTCGCATCCTTAACCAATGCGCTAACTTTAATTTCGCCACCAACTTGGGTAAACTTTATCGCATTGCTGACCAAATTTCGCAACACGAGTTGGAACATATTATGATCGGCTATAATTTCAAGATCATCTTGTACGATTATTTCTAGCGTTATACCTTTTCTTATTGCAATATTCTTTTCTATAGATAAACCCGAATTCAATGCATTTTTAATATTTACATTGATTAACTCTACGCGAGTTCCCTCCATTTGAGATTTAGACCATGAGAGTACATTGGTTAACATATCTGAAGTATCTCTAGTAATTTGAAGCAATTGCTGTTTTAAATGAAGTCGTTCAGCGTTATTAAGATCTGCCTCGGTTAATAGCTCTAAATAAGTTTGTATAGAGCCTAATGGAGTTCTAATATCATGTGTAACTATCGAGAAAAGTTTATCTTTCTCCCTATTTAATCTTTCTAACTCATCATTTTGCTGCAAAATTCTTGCATTTTGCTGTTCAATAGCTCTATTTTTCTCAACAACTGTCGATTTTTCATAATCGTAGTTTTTTCTGATGTAGCTAATGGCGAAATAAGTTAGAATTGAAACGACCATATATGTAATACCGAAATCTATAAACTTACTTGCTTCATTTTCGTATACATTTGGTGCTAAATTCGGGTTAAAATATTCTACAATTAGAATACCTATTACTAAGCAGATATTTATAGGCAGCCAATACTTAAATTGTGATTTGGGAACAATGGCAATGATGAGCAAAAATGCCAAAGTAAATAATAACAAATTAGGACCAAAAACGCCAGAATTAAAGAAATAATTGATAGCGAATGTAATGTTACAAGCAATACTAAAAATCATTATCCCTAATGATGATTTTCTTTTATATCTAGAAAGATAATATAGGAAAGCTGAAATAAAAATCCCAAAAACACACAGTAAAGCAGGAACCACTAAGCCAATTACAAAGTTAAATGGCACTTCGAAACACATGGTAATGAAAGCGATGATACAGAAAGTATTGAAAATTCTTTCTTGCAACGAAAATACTTTAGGATCACCGATAAGTTCTTTACCGTTTAATCTTTTGAGGAGCGCTAACACAATACTACAGTTGTTTAAAAAGAAAACAAACTTAACGATATAAACCCCAAAGAAAAATTATTTTTATAAAAAGTTAGGTATACAAGTAAGAGTTTTTAGGTTTAAATACTTATTTTTGACCCCCTTATAAAGCTATTGTGCAATGATCAAGAGAGAAAAAATTAAAGACCTGCTGGATTCTACAGCATTTGATACAGAAGTAAAAGTGATGGGTTGGGTGCGTACTTTTCGCAACAATCAGTTTATCGCATTAAATGATGGCTCATGCATGGGCAATATCCAAATTGTAGTAGATTTTGCCAATACGCCAGAAGAATTATTGAAAAGAGTAACCACTGGTGCTGCTATTTCTGTAAATGGAACTTTAGTGGAGTCTCTTGGTAAAGGGCAAAAAGTAGATATTAAAGCAAAATCTATAGAAATTTTGGGAGATAGCAATGCGGAGGAATATCCTTTACAACCTAAAAAACATAGCTTAGAGTTTTTGAGAGAAAAAGCGCATTTGCGCTTCCGTACCAATACATTTAATGCTGTTTTTAAAGTTCGCCATGCATTAGCTTTTGCGATACACCAATTTTACAACGAGCGTGGTTTTGTTTATATGCACACGCCTGTAATTACTGCAAGTGATGCTGAAGGTGCTGGCGAAATGTTTAAAGTTACTACTTTAGATTTCGATAAAACGCCTCGCACAGATGATGGGAAAGTAGATTTCTCAGAAGATTTCTTCGGAAGAGCGACTAACCTTACCGTTTCTGGTCAGCTAGAAGGTGAGTTAGCGGCAATGGCATTTGGTCAGATTTATACGTTCGGCCCAACTTTTAGAGCAGAAAACTCAAATACTACTCGCCACTTGGCGGAGTTTTGGATGATTGAGCCTGAAGTTGCTTTTGCAGATTTAGAGAACAACATGCAATTGGCTGAGGATATGATGAAATATGTAATCAGCTATGCTTTAGCAAACTGCAAAGACGAAATTGCATTTTTAAACGATCGTTTGTTAGAAGAAGAGAAAACTAAGCCGCAGCAAGAAAGAAGTGAATTATCTTTAGTAGATAAGTTGAATTTCTGCTTAGCAAATGACTTTGAGCGTTTAACTTATACAGAAGCGATACAGATTTTAAAACACTCTAAACCTAATCAGAAAAAGCAGTTTAAATACTTAATTGATGAGTGGGGAGCAGATTTACAATCGGAACATGAACGTTACTTGGTAGAGAAACACTTTAAAAAACCCGTTATTTTAACCGATTATCCGAAAGACATCAAATCGTTTTATATGCGTATGAACGATGATGGTAAAACGGTTGCTGCAATGGACATTCTTTTCCCAGGTATTGGCGAAATGATTGGTGGTTCGCAACGTGAAGAGCGTATGGATATGTTAACCAAACGTATGGAAGAAATGAATATTCCACAGGATGAATTGTGGTGGTATTTGGATACGCGTCGTTTTGGCTCTGCGCCACATGCGGGTTTTGGCTTAGGTTTCGAGCGTTTAGTTTTATTCGTAACCGGAATGACCAATATTAGAGATGTAATTGCTTTCCCAAGGTTCCCGAAAAGCGCTGAGTTTTAAACCTCTATTCCGATAGCTATCGGAACCCCTAAAGAGGACTTTGAAAAAGAATAAAAGAGCAAAGAATAAAGATAGGTCGCTTAGCAGAAATGTTAAGCGACTTTTTTTGCCTCAAATCGTCATTGCGAACATAGTGAAGCAATCTCCTCCTTGCTAAACAGTTAATTAAATAAGTTTGTCGTTTTAAAAATGAAGATATTTTATAGATGAAAAGCAATTGCTTAGCTTCTATTAAAGTTGTACAGCGCTAACAAAATCCCTAAAATCTTTGTTAGGTTATGTTAAACTCCCAACTCTGCATTTCTTGCCCAAACCTTTCATTTTAAACCCGATTGAAACTGACAGCCCATAACCAATTTTTATTGGTTATGGCTACAAGGGAAAGCGGGACTAGCTTTTAATAATTGCTATACTTCTGCTTTTCTAATAAAAGTCTTCAACACCAACAAAAGCACATAGACTGATAAATGACAAAAGAGATCCTTCGACAAACTCAGGATGACAAATTTGGTTTAATTATTTGAGCTTGCGGTTGGATATTCTACCTGGGCAACTTTATAATCTGTTGGCGCAAAACTTTCTGCGGTGCTTAAAGCCATAGCCAATTCGTACTGAGACGGATAAGGCGTATTTAACAAACTACCTTCTGGGATATAGGGAAAAGTTTCCATGTAAGATTGCATCACATTTTGCCCAATTCTACGATTGATGTAAGCTCGGGTTAATTGCCAAGGATGGCGCAAACCTGCAGCACCCAATAACTCTACTGCACTTTGCACCGTTAAACGATGAAAATTAAACACACGAACGGTTTTATCTTCAACAACTAAACCTTTCATTAAGCTTTGGTCTTGCGTAGCTACACCAGTTGGGCAAGTATTGCTATTACATTCTAGTGCCTGAATACAACCCAAAGCGAACATCATTCCACGGGCCGAGTTACATAAATCGGCACCTAAAGCAATATTTTTAACCAGATCAAAGCCTGATGAAACTTTACCAGAGGCAATAATCTTGATGTGTTTTTTTAAGCCGAAACCACTTAAAATATCATAAACAAAGGCAACACCTTCGCGCAACGGCATGCCAACTGCATTTGAAAACTCTTGCGGAGCAGCTCCGGTACCGCCTTCTCCCCCATCTACAGTAATAAAATCTACATAAATACCGCTTTCTACCATCGCTTTACAAATTGCCAAAAACTCGGTACGGCGACCAATACAAAGTTTGATACCAACTGGCTTACCTTCAGACAATTCTCTTAACTGTTTAACAAAATTGATCATTTCTATTGGAGTAGCAAATGCAGAGTGGGCTGGCGGAGAATTTACATCGAAACCTTCTTTTACCAAACGAATTCTTGCAACTTCTGGAGTAACTTTCTTTGCTGGCAACATACCACCATGACCAGGTTTTGCACCCTGAGATAATTTAATCTCAATCATCTTTACATTTTCTTGCTTAGAACGTTCTCCAAATGCAATAGGATTAAAAGTACCATCTTCATTACGGCATCCAAAATAACCTGTACCTATCTGCCAAATTAAATCGCCACCCGGACCACTGTGGTAATCACTTATACCACCTTCGCCGGTATTGTGGGCAAAACCACCCATTTTAGCACCACCATTTAATGCTAAAATTGCATTTTGGCTTAACGAACCAAAACTCATTGCCGAAATGTTATAAATACTAGCCGCATAAGGCTGTTTACAATCTGGTCCGCCAACCATAACCCTTGGGTTTACATCCAACTCATGATGACTAATTGCGGCAATGCTATGGCTCAACCATTCATATCCATTCTCATAAACATCTAATTGCGTACCAAACGGTATGGTATCGTTATCTTTTTTAGCACGCTGATAAATTAAAGATCTGTTTAAACGACTAAATGGTTTACCATTCGTGTCACTCTCAACGAAATATTGATAAACTTTTGGTCTTAGCTCTTCCATAAAATATCGTAAACGCCCAAAAACAGGATAATTTCTTACGATACTATGTTTAGGTTGGTATAAATCATAGATCCCTAACAGTACAAATGGACCTGTGAAAAGGAATGTCCACCATAAAAATGGATGATATAAACCTAACATAATGGTTAGGGCTACTAAAAATGCGGCAATGGCTACGAATGCTTTTCTCATAAATTCTTTGATTAAATATGGCACCTACATTGAAGAACCACAATTGATGAGTTTTCTACTTTATATATTAATCTATGTTCTAAATTTATTCTTCTAGACCACCATCCAGAAAAATCATATTTCAAAGGCTCTGGTTTTCCAGTGCCTTCGTAAGGTGTACGCTCGATTTCTTTTAATAAGGCATTTATTTTTTTAAGAATTGTCTTATCTACGGCTTGCCAATAGATATAATCTTCCCGTGCCCCTTCGAGAAACAATTTATTCATTGTCAATCAAGTCTTGCTTTTTTGCTAAACCCTTTTCATAATCTTCTAATCCTTTAGCTAATCTAAGTGCATTTTTAGGGCTCTTAAGCAAATAAAAAGTTTCCAACATGCTATCGTAATCTGCTTTTGACAAAACCACAACATCCTCTCCTTTTGCCCTTGTTACAAACAAGGGCGTATGATTAGAAAATACTTTATCTAAATAAGATTTTAAGCTTTGCCTAAATGAGGTGTAATTAGTAATTTCCATAACATCAAACTTAGCTATCAAAATTATACAAATATTTACATCTGTACAACTATTTGTACATGCAAACTTTTATAGTTACATAGCATAAACAAAACATTGCTTATTTTGTTATTTTTGGGTATGCTAATTAAGATCTATCCAGAAAACCCAAATCCCAGAGCTATTGAGCAAGCCGTAGAAATCTTAAAAAAAGGTGGTTTAATTATTTACCCCACAGATACGGTTTATGGTTTGGGCTGTGATATTACCAACCAAAAAGCTATCGAAAGAATTTGTAGAATACGTGGGATAAAACCTGAAAAGGCAAATTTCTCTTTTATTTGTTCTGATTTAAGACATATATCTGATTTTATTAAACCTATAGATACCACAGTTTTTAGGGTTTTGAAAAAAGCATTACCAGGGCCTTTTACTTTTATCTTTAATGCGAATAACAATGTTCCTAAACTGTTAAGTTCTAATAAAAAAACAGTTGGTATCCGTGTGCCAGACAATACTATTGCAAGAGCAATTGTAGAAGCGTTGGGCAATCCAATTATTTCTACCTCCATTAAAGATGATGATGAATTAATCGAATACTCTACTGACCCTGAATTGATTTACGAGAAATACCAAGAATTGGTAGATGCTGTTATTGATGGAGGTTATGGTGATAATGAAGCATCTACCGTTGTAGATTGCACCTCGGGTGATTTTGAAATTATTCGTGAAGGAAAAGGCAACTTAGAAGATTTCTTATAATTTATGATCTAAATTGCGCTTTTTTGCTCCTAAAATTGGGCTAATTATACCTAATTTTAGTAATTTTAGGCATGTCGAAAAATATAAATTTAACGGTATTCACTAAGTTCTTTCACTCTGGAAAAGTTGGCGGTATAATCCTCTTAATTTGTGTAATCATTTCTTTAGCTATTGCTAATTCGGGTTTGGCTACAGCATATGCTGATTTTTTGGCTACCTCTTTTGGTTTTAGCAATGGCATGGTAGACTTAACCTACACCACTTCTGCATGGATAAATGATGGCTTGATGGCTATATTTTTCTTGCTGGTGGGCTTAGAAATTAAACGAGAATTATTAGAAGGAGAGCTCTCTAACCTAAAAAAAGCATCGTTACCCGTTTTAGCAGCTATAGGTGGAATGATCGTACCTGCATTAATTTATTTTTTCTTTAACAAGGGAGAAACTACTGCTGCTGGTTGGGGCATTCCAATGGCAACTGATATTGCTTTTGCACTAGCAATTATTGCCTTATTAGGTAAAAATATTCCTTCATCGCTGAAAATATTTTTAGCAGCATTAGCCATTGTTGATGATTTAGGTGCCATATTAGTAATTGCCATTTTTTACACCGATCAAATTCATTGGACCTATTTATTTATAGCAGGAGCAATATTTGCTTTATTATTGACCTTAAACTATTTTAAAGTAAAGTCACTTTGGTTTTATTTAATTCCAGGTATATTTTTGTGGTATTTTGTACACCACTCGGGCATACATGCAACGATTGCGGGTGTACTTTTGGCTTTTACTATTCCAACTAATCATACCGCAATAGAATCTCCATTGGAGAAATTAGAACATTTTTTAACTGTACCTGTCAACTTTTTAATTATGCCGATTTTTGCTTTGGCAAATACAAATATCACTTTTGAAAAGGGGATGTTGGCTGGTTTAAACTCTCCTTTAGGTTATGGCATCATCTTAGGGTTATTTGTTGGTAAAACAATTGGCGTAAGCCTCTTCTCTTGGTTTGCAGTTAAAATAAAGCTGGCAAAGTTACCTTCTGGAGCAAATTGGAAGCATATTATAGGCGTAGGCATGTTAGCAGCCATTGGCTTTACGATGTCTATTTTCATTTCTCTATTATCCTTTAATGATGCATTTCATATCACCGAGGCAAAGTTCGCAATACTTTGTGCTTCAGTAATTGCGGGGCTTATTGGCTTTTTCTATTTGAGATCTTTAAGAAGTAAAAATGTGTAAACCGATGATTGAAGCTGAACACTTTATCATTAGAACTTTGGTTGAAGCAGATGCAATGGGAATTTTTGAGCTAGATAGTAATCCGAAAGCACATAATTATTTGGGGAACAAACCTATTAAAACAAAATTTGAAGCTGAAATATAATTTTATCCATACAGAATCAATACCAGCAACTTGGCATTGGACGATGGGCAATTATTGAAAAAAGTACAAATAATTTTGTGGGCTGGACGGGCTTTAAATACATTACAGACATTGTAAATGGCAGAACACATTACCATGATCTAGTTTACCGCTTAGTAGAGAAATATTGGGGACAGGGAGTTGCTAGTGAAACTGCAAAAGGCTGTCTGAAATTTGGATTTGAGACACTTAAACTAAATGAAGTATTTGCCATTTGTAATGTAGAAAATACAGCCTCGAAAAACATTTCGTTAGAATGTGGATTTTAGCTAAAAGAAATTTTTGCCTATCAAGATATTCCTCATTATTGGTTTATTCTCACTAAATTAGAATGAAAAATAATCAATAATTGAATGCAAGACGCAATAATGCAAAAATCATTAGCGGTTAAAACCTACTTTTTTGGTTTAGCAATACTCTTTTGTACTGCCTACGGCTGTAAAAAGGAAAATACTATACCAAAGATAGAAGAAGAACCTATTATCTATAAAGAAAGCTTAGTAATTGGGCAATGGGTTTACGATAAAGTAAAGCTAAATGGCATCTTATATGATTATGAGCATACTGAACGCTGTGGTAAGGATAGATTCTACTTTGTAAACAGACCTGGTCAAGAGTACGATTATACTGAAATTATATATATTACCCCTACTGGTAATTGTGCGATTTCACAGACTGGTATGGATTGGAAAATTAAGGGCAGAAAACTATTGTTAAATTTTGGTTCACAAGTATTCACATATGATATCATACGTTTAAACGAAACGAATTTTGATGTCTCTATAAAATTAGATTTCGACAACGATGGCAAGGTTGATGATTTAGAACTTCATGCCATTAAAGCACCTTGTACAACAGGAGACCCATACTGTCAGTAATAAAAATTAGTAAGAAAATTTTATTTGAGCTTATACCAATTAATTATGGAGCCGCACAACAAAGAAGAAATCATCAGAAACTACATCAATGCCTACAATAATTTCAATGTAGACGACATGATTAGGGTTATGCATACTGAAATAGAATTTATTAACATAACTAGGGGTGAAACCAGCCTAACATTAATCGGAATCGATGCTTTCAAAGCTCAGGCTGAAGAAGCATGTCGTATGTTTAAAGAAAGACAGCAAGAAATAATTTCGATCTTTTATGGTGACAACCATGTAGAAGTTGACATCCACTACAAAGGAATTTTTGCTATTGATTTACCTAACGGATTAAAAGCAGGCGATCCTATTGAAATGAAAGGCAAATCTGTTTTTCAATTTCATGATGGTCTAATCACTAAATTGGTTGATATGAGTTGAGGATTTAAGATTTGAAGAGAACGTCAAGTAGCTTCTTCAATCTAATTTATTTAATAATCGGATATGTAAACGTGTATATTTGTTTATACTCGATTAAACCCATATAAGTTGCGCCAAGCCACGAGTTATAGCCAATTTTAGGCCGACACATTAACAAATGACGACACGACAATTTCAGACAGTTTTTTACATACTACTCGGACTTTGTATTCTGACAATTGTTCTATCATTTACATCATTTGACTTTATAGAGGTTGACACTGCCTTAAGTTGGACAATGAACTATTTCGCTTTGCCAATTCTTATCATTATGACACCAACTTGCTATTTCATTTACCTAAAAATCATTCGACAACACGAGAAGAAAGAATATAAATCGAAAGTATGGACGCAACTGAGAACCGTTTTCAGAATATTCATTTTGACCATAGCAATGACTGGAATTTTTATCGGGACAACTCTTTCAATAATAATTTTGACCAACGCATATATTGGTGACAGCACGACAATAAATCTGAACGCAAAAATTGTTGACTATTATACTTTGACAAGTAAAGGACGAACAAGACATTACATTAAAATTCAAGACCCACAACTCGACAGAATAATTGACCTACAAGTTCAGGGACTATATCAAGTTGGACAAACATTTAGCAAGACAATGCAAATTGGAAAATGGGGGTTACTTTACTTGGAGAAATAAAAACTGGCTTTAACAAGCGTTTGGTAAAAAAGCGGGTTCAGTGCTTAACTGAAGCTTTGTGCTTCGTATCAAATTTAGTGCTGGCAGACAGTTTAGTGCTTCGAAATCCGCTTCTTCTCCAATACCCAAACCGTTAATATTTCCAGTACTCAATAAACCGCTAAATACCTTATAACTGCAACTTCGGTTAGAGATTTCTCACTCGATGAAAAATCGAATTCGAAATGACGGGTAATTGAAGTGGTTAGTACACATCTACCAATGAACCATTGAACTATCTAAACTCCTTCATAAAACCTTTCACATTGTCTTCAATACTACCTTCATTAGCTAAAGCTTTTACAAATGCACTGCCGATAATTGCACCACTGGCATATTCGTTAGCAGAATCGAATGTTTTCTTGTCTGAAATACCAAAACCAATCATTAAAGGATTTTTCAATTCCATTGCTTTAATTCTAGAAAAATAGGCTCTTGCGTCGGCTGATATATCTAAGTTCTTTCCTGTTGTTGCTGCAGATGACAATAGGTAAATAAAAGCATTACTTAAACCATCAATTTTACGAATACGCTCGTCAGAAGTTTGTGGTGTTACCAAAAATATATTGCTCACACCGTGTTCCTCAAAACAATCGTGATACAATTCTTCGTATTCATACATTGGTAAATCTGGAATGATACAGCCATCAACACCAATTTCAGCACAAGCTTTACAAAAATTTGCTACCCCATATTGTAGAACAGGATTAACGTAACCCATCAATAAAATTGGAATAGTTACTGTTTTACGCAGGTCTTTCAATTGATCGAACAAAACTTGCAATGTCATGCCCTGGTCTAAAGATTGTTTGCTACTGGCTTGTATGGTAGGTCCATCTGCAACAGGATCTGAATAAGGGAACCCAATCTCTAAAAAGTCTGCTCCAGATTGTTCTAGCGCTTCAGCAATTTGCAAAGTATCAGTCAGGTTTGGATACCCTGCAGTATAATAGATGGAAAGAATGTCTTTCTTTTTATTTTGGAAAAGTTGTTGTAATCGGTTCATACCCCAAACCCCTAAAGGGGCTTTAATTAAATTGTTAAAAAAATAGACCTCAAAGTCCCCTTTAGGGGATTTAGGGGTTATAAGTTAAAATGTTTCATATAAGTTTCCATGTCTTTGTCTCCCCTACCGGATAAACAAACTACCACGTTTTCACTACCTTTAAATTGCATATATTCTAAGTAAGCCAAAGCATGTGCACTTTCAATTGCCGGAATAATTCCTTCTAACTGCGTCAGCAATAAACCAGCATCAAGTGATTCATCATCTGTAATGGATACATATTGCCCTCTACCAGTTTTAAATAAATGTGCATGTTGCGGACCAATACCTGGGTAATCCAATCCTGCAGAAACCGAGTGCGGTTCTACTACTTGTCCGTCTGGAGTTTGCATTAAAATACTTCTACTACCGTGCAATACACCTTCTTTACCCAACATTGTGGTTGCTGCAGAAAAACCAGAAGCTACTCCTTTACCAGCCGCTTCAACAGCTATCAGTTTTACGTCTTCATCATTAATAAAATGATAAAACATCCCTGCAGCATTACTACCACCACCCACACAAGCCAAAACATAATCTGGTTGGTCTTTCCCTGTTTGTTCGATAAGTTGTTTTTTAGTTTCTTCAGAAATAACCGATTGGAAAATAGAAACCATATCGGGATAAGGGTGTGGTCCAACCACAGATCCTATAATATAATGTGTATCTACTGGATTATTGATCCAATCTCTCATGGCTTCATTGGTGGCATCTTTCAGTGTTTTACTTCCAGATGTAGCAGGAACAACTTTTGCGCCCAGCATTTTCATACGAGCAACATTAGGCGCTTGACGTTTGATATCAACCTCGCCCATATAAACTACACATTCTAAGCCACGTAAAGCACAAACAGTTGCGGTTGCTACACCATGCTGACCAGCACCGGTTTCTGCGATGATCCGTTTTTTACCTAGTCGCTCTGCCAATAAAATCTGACCAATTGTGTTGTTGATTTTGTGTGCACCTGTATGGTTTAAATCTTCGCGTTTAAGGAAAATATTTGCACCATATTTCTGCGACAAACGTTTAGCCAAATATAATGGAGAAGGACGACCTACATAATCTTTCAGCAAAGCTTTAAACTCCTCTTGAAAGCTTGGGTCATTAATAATACCCAAATATTGTTGTCTTAATTCTTCTACGTTCGGATATAACATTTCAGGGATATATGCCCCTCCAAAATCCCCGTAATAACCTCTTTCGTTTACAAAATAGCTCATAATTATAATTTATGTAACCGTCATTTCGAGTGAGCAAAGTGACGAGAAATCTTTTTGTTTCTTGCAGATATCTCCTCGTGCCTCGTTCGATATGACGATTTATTTCATTTCTTTAAAAAAATCTTTTAATTTTTCTACATTCTTTATCCCTGGCTCTAACTCAAACTTACTGTTTAAATCTACTGCGTACAGTCTTGGATCATTTATCTTTTTAATGATCCCCTTATGGATTAAATCAATCCCACCACTTAGAAAATAAGGTTTATCTAAGTTATATTTTTCAAGCATTTGCCAATCAAATACTTTCCCAGAACCTCCATGCATAGGCGTTTGTGTATCAAACAAAAAATAATCAACTTCGTTTAGATAAGATTCTAATATCGAAAAATCAAAATTCTCATCTACTCCAAAAGCTTTGATTACTTCAACACCTGCTGATCTTAATTCTTGGCAATATGTTGCGCTTTCTTTACCATGTAATTGTATTGCTTTTAAATTATATTTGATGATGTGTTGTTTTATTACTTGTATATCTTCATCAACAAAAACACCTATTGTTTTAATTGTGGGTGGTACATATTTAATCAGCTCTGCCGAAACTTCGCTAATCAAACGTGGCGATTTTTGGTAGAATATAAAACCTAAATAATCGGGTTGTAACTCTGCCACCGCAGCAATATTTGCTGCTTGTTTCATTCCACATATTTTTATTTTCAATTTCATTTCCCTATCCTTTAAATCATCCGATAGCTATCGAATGCGAGGAAGCAATCTTACAACATGACGTTGCAAACCCCTCGCTTTAGGATTGCTTCGTACCTCGCAATGACGAATTAACTACCTATCAATTTCTTAAAGCTTGCCAAAGCATTTTTGCTCATTAATGATTCTTCTGCTTTGTAATAACAATCGGCAAAAGGAACCTCTTGTTTAATTGTTTGTATGGCCAAAGCTGCATTACATAATACAACATTTGTTTGCGCATCAGTTCCTGCTCCATTTAAAACATTCATAAAAATTTCAGCTGACGATTCTACCGTATTACCTCCTTGAATTTCCTTTTCACTAATTTCATCGAAACCTAAGTCTGAAATTTTATTTAAAGCCTCTCCTTTTTTACTAAAGGTTTTAAAATCGCAAGTCATTGATACTTCATCAAAGCCATCCACAGCGTGGATAATGGTATAATTTTTATCTGTTTGCTGATATAGATAAGCATACAAACGGGCCAATTCTAAACTAAAAACCCCAACAATTTGGTTTTTCGGCTGCGCCGGATTTACCATTGGTCCCAACATGTTAAAGAAAGTTTTAACGCCCATTTCTTTTCTGATTGGGGCTACCGTTTTCATAGCTGGATTAAACAATGGCGCATGCAAAAAACATATCCCAGCTTCGTCCAAGCTGCGCTTTAGTTTACTTTCATCATTGGTAAAAGTATAACCTAAATATTCCATGACGTTTGAAGAGCCGCAGCCAGAAGAAACACCATAATTACCATGTTTAGCCACTTTATGACCAGCACCTGCAACTACAAAAGACGCTAAAGTAGAAATATTAAAGGTGTCTTTTCCATCGCCGCCAGTTCCGCATAAGTCTACCAATTCATAACTCGAAAGATCAATCTTCAAACATAAATCTAACATGGCATCTCTAAAACCTTGCAGCTCTTCTACAGTAATATTCCTCATTCCATAAGCTGTAATAAATGCTGCAATCTGTGAGGTATTAAATTCGCCCAAAGCAATAGAAGTTAATATCTTTTGCGCCTCGGCTTTACTAAAGGTTTTATTTTCAAATAAATGGTTAAGTATTTTCTTCATAGTAAATTTTTCTTCTTAATCCTTCACAGGAAAAAATGGCATAAAAAAAGGGTTACTTTATCAGTAACCCTTCATCAATATTTTAAAAAATAAGCACAAACAGGATTACATCACGCTATTGCGTTATGCCACCACCAGTTTTTGTTTGCGTTTATCTGCATCATTCTATTGACAAATATGGAATAGTTTTTATGAAATGCAAAATGTTTCTGAAAAAAAATATTTATTGTGGCTCTATAATAGCATACATCAGGATTCAACTACCTAATCTTAGTTGTTTTAAGAATATTTAAAACATTGTATAAGTAGGGTTGTTCTAACTCTGAATTATTCACATAATTTAATAGGAAAGTATTTATTTATCGGATGATGGTAATGGCTTTATATAAACATCTACCAATGTTTAAGCATAACCCTTGCATTATTTTGCAGGGGTTTCTGCTTTTTAGAGCAACTGTTTAGATTGATTTCCAAATTAGTTGATTAATTATTTAGTTCCCTTTAAAAAATCGAAAATAAACTGGTATAAAAGATTCCTTCCCCAAATCATTTGTGCTATCATCGGCACATGTTTTTTACCTTCGATAATTTCTAATCTAACTGGAACGTTTAAGGCTTCCAGTTCCTTATTCATTCTTTTCGATTGAATTTTAATTGCTGGATATGTTTTAGTACCGTAGAAAATAAGGTGTGGATTATTTACATTTTGCACATAATGCAAAGGCGAACCCGCTTGCCATGTTCTTGTTTCTGAACTAAATGTTCTTAAGAAATCAGTATAATAATCGTCTTTTTCAGCCTCATTTAAATATTGTTCCATATCTAAGCCAAAAGCATCATTTAAGATAACCCCTTTAATTGGGTTAGTTATGCCCGCAGCTTTAAAATATTGAGGATCAGCATTAATTAACTCTGCTAAATGCGCACCTGCAGAATGCCCCATTATAAAAATACGCTGTGGATTACCACCAAATTTCGCGATGCTATTTTGCACCCATTTAACTGCCTGCGCACTTGCAGCAGCCATTTCTTTATAAGTTGCATTTGGCGCCAAAGGGTAGTTAATTATGGCAGTAACAACATTTTTCTTCGCTAAATTTCTACCTAACCACCAATAAGTTTCTTTTTTACCACTACTCCAAGAACCGCCGTGGATAAAAATAATTACATCTTGATTTTGGATATCACCTTTGTGATGATAAACATTTAAAGTATTCGCCTGATCTGTATTATTCACATAATTGATATTTTTTTCTACTCGTATTTGAGCAGAGCCAGTAAAAACCTGACCAAGAAAAGCGAAAAACATAATGATTTTGAGATACGAGTATTGAGAATTGCGAATTGAGATATAAGTACCATCTTCCCTCTTCCATTTTAAATTTTCCATTTTACCTTTTACATTTACCATCTATTTTATGAGTGGATTTTTCTCTTTGGCAAACAACTCAAATACCTTTTTGTCAGTAAATTTTGGAAATAATTTATTCATCCAAACTGCTAGCTTACCCTGACCAGTCATAATTAAAGTACGTTTCCTGGTTTCAATTCCATCTGCAATAATTTCTGCAACAGCTTCAGAAGTCATCATTTTACCTTCTTCCATACTGGTTTCGCCATGTGCCTCACCATCTTTTGAAAGTGCCGCCACACGAATATTAGATGTTGTAAAACCTGGACAAGCCACCATTACGTGTACGCCGGTTTTTAAGTTTTCGGTTCTTAATGATTCCATAAAACCATTCATTGCAAATTTGGAAGATGAATAACCGGTTCTACCTGGCAAACCTCTGTAACCCGCAATAGAGGAAACACCAACAACACTTCCTTTGGATTTTAAAATCTCGGGCATGGCATATTTTGTACAATAAACTGTACCCCAAAAATTCACATCCATAAGGTTTTTAAGTACCGATAAATCAACATCGTTGAATAAAGCACGCATCGATAATCCTGCATTGTTAATCAATATATCAATTTTACCAAAAGTGGTTATGGTTTGGCTAATCAGCGATTTACAATCTTCTTCTTTGCTAACATCACATGGTATAGCCAGGGCTTTTATATTAAATTTTGTTTCTAACTCTGCCGTAATTTCGCAAAGCGTTACGTATTGGCGAGCGCCTAAAACTACATTTGCACCTCGTTTTGCTAATTCTTCTGCTAACGCTTTACCAATACCAGATGATGCACCCGTAATGATGACTACTTTATTTTTAAAACTCATCTTTTTACTTTAAAATCTTTAATGGCATATTTAACCCGCTCTACATTGTCTGTATTTATAATACCTACTTCTATTTTTAGCTGCATAATCCAACTATCTTCTTTATCAGGAGCACCCCAAAAACGAACTGGTTTTTTCAGTTTTTTCGCTTGTTTTATGATATCTTCAAGCTTTTGCTGGTCATCACTATGGATATAACCACTTCCTTGCCATTTAGAATAAATTGCAAAGTTATCGCTAATCATGCTTACTCTTGTCAAATCTTTTTTAGCATAGCTGATGTTCGGTAAACCATCAAAAAATAACCACGTAGGATAAGTATGAAATGTAGAATCTGCTGGTCTGTTACCGCTTATTACAATTTGGATGGCATATTTATTTTTGCTTCTATTGAAAACATCTCCATATTTTTCAATTTCTCTTTTTAATACCGGATAAACCGCATTCCAATTCTCTTTCACATCTATCATTAAACTGAAAGTGTATTTTTTATCTTCACTTACTTTGCTATTGTTTTGCTTAAAATAAGAAGCTATAGGATCTAAATAAAGTTTATTTAAGGTCTTCTTTGGATCAATTTCCTTTTTGCTATGGGCAACCATTAAAGAATCCCCTGCCAAAAAAACGTCAACTTCTATCTGATCTGCTCTGGCTTTATAAGCTCCTACAAAAGGTTCATTTTGAACATAATCATTATGCGCATGTACTTTTGTTTGAGCAAAACCACTTGTCGCTATTAAAATAAATAAAGCAAAGCTGATGAATTTCTTCATTTTTAATTATTTGATAAAAGAGCCTTCATAAGGAACTCTGGTAATGATAGAACGACCTAAGGTTATTTCATCAGCATATTCTAATTCTCCCCCAAAAGCGATACCTCTAGCAATGGTAGTAATTGGAATTTGAAAATCTTTTAACCTTTTATGCAAATAAAAAAGAGTGGTATCACCTTCCATGTTGGCACTTAATGCTAAAATAATCTCTTTAACAGGAGTAGTTGCTACGCGTTGTACTAAGCTATCTACTGAAAGGTCTGAGGGGCCAATACCATCCATAGGCGAAATTAATCCGCCTAAAACATGATAAACACCAAAAAATTGATTAGTATTTTCGATTGCCATTACATCACGAGTATCTTCAACCACACAGATAATTTCCTTTTCTCGTTTAACAGCTGTACAAATACTGCAAGTATGATGATCTGAAATATTATGGCAAATATTACAGTGTTTAATCTCGGCTCTTAACTTTATTAAGGTATTGCCAAAATGCGAAACCTCTTCTTGTTCTTTATTTAATAGATGAAGTACCAAACGCAAAGCGGTCTTTTGCCCTACACCTGGTAATTTAGAAAATTCGTTTACTGCATCCTCCAATAACTGAGAAGAAAAATTCATGCTGCAAATTTAATAAAAAAAGGTTGGTTATTTGTAAATTGGGACAATAGTCAATAGCTAATAGTTGATGGCTTGGATTAGAAAATTAAGGTTTCAAAAATCGAAACTAATAATTATTGCTTACTAACTATCAACCTTAATTTTTATTGGCCTTAGCAATTGATTTAAAATTGTAAATTGTTACATTTAGCTGCTAGATATAAATTATGAGTCCAACCATACTACTTTGCTTTTTAATCGGCTATTTTGCCCTTTTAATTATTATTGCGTTTGCAACATCAAGAAAGGCGTCAGATAATTCTACTTTTTTTCTGGCAAATAAAAACTCTAAATGGTATTTAGTTGCCTTTGGGATGATTGGAACAGCGCTTTCTGGGGTAACATTTATTTCAGTACCCGGAGAAGTTGGAGCACCCAGCGGAAACCAATTTCAATATTTTCAATTCGTGTTAGGTAACGCAGTTGGTTTTATCATTATCGCAACTGTACTCTTGCCTTTGTATTACAGGATGAATTTAACATCAATTTATAGTTATATTGAGCAAAGATTAGGTCATTATAGTTATAAAACTGCAGCTTCGATATTTTTACTGAGCCGTACATTGGGTTCTGCTACAAGGTTGTATCTTGTAGTAATTGTATTGCAACGTTTTATATTCGACAGTTACGGCATACCTTTTTGGGCAACTGTTTTAATTTCTCTAGGTTTAATTTGGTCTTACACTTTTAAAGGTGGCTTAAAAACGATTATTATTACAGATACTTTACAGACCTTCTTTTTAGTGCTATCTGTATTTTTAACAATTTATTTTGTTTGCAGCAGTTTAGATCTAAATATTCCACAAGCTTTTGAGACTATAAAAAATAGCAGTTACTCTAAAATTTTCTTTTTGGATGATTTCCTCTCCAATAAGTTTTACCTAAGCAAGCAATTTATTGGTGGTATCTTTGTAACCATTGCCATGACGGGTTTAGATCAGGATTTAATGCAGAAAAACTTGAGTATGAAAACCATTGGAGAGGCAAAGAAAAACATGTTTACCTTCACAGGAATATTTGTGATATTGAATATTTTCTTCTTAAGCGTGGGTGCATTATTGTATGTTTTTGCTACAAAAAATGGCATCGAAATCCCGCTAGATCATATAACTGGCAAGCCAAGAACGGACTTTTTATTTCCAGAAATCGCCTTAAACCATTTAGCTACAGTTCCAGCAATTGTATTTATGCTAGGCTTAACTGCAGCTACTTTTGCTACTACAGATAGTGCATTAACTGCGTTAACAACATCATTTTGTGTAGATTTTTTAGGGATGAATAAGAAAGAAAATCTCGAAAAAGCAGATGCGGTTAAGAAAAGACACATGGTACACATAGGTTTTTCTATATTAATGTTTTTAGTAATATTGGTAATCAATGCTTTAAATAGCTCTTCTGTGGTTAGTTTAATCTTTCAGATAGCCTCTTACACCTACGGACCGTTATTAGGGCTATACTCTTTTGGTTTATTTATTAGAAAACGTGGCTTGCATGATAAATTTGTACCGATTATTTGTATAGTGGCTCCGATTTTGTGTTATTTTTTAGCTACAAACTCTAAAGAATTATTGGGTGGCTATGTATTTAGCGTAGAACTTATATTGGTAAATGGCTTCATAACGTTATTAGGTTTACTACTGATCAGTAAAAAAACAGATCAACAAACAAAGTTTTAAAAATGGTTCAATTGTTCATTAGTTCATTTATAGGATACATGCCTAATGAACTGATGATATTAATGAACTAATGATACTAAATATAAGAAAATGACAAGTGAAGAAAAGATAAGAAGTGCCTTTGCTAACAAGGATTGGCAAGAAATAAAAGTAACAGATAGCTGGCAGATTTTTAAAATCATGGCAGAATTTGTAGATGGTTTTGAGAAGTTGGCTAAAATTGGTCCATGTGTAAGTATTTTTGGCTCTGCACGTACTGCAGAAACTAATCCATATTATGAGATAGCAGTAGAATGTGGCCGTTTATTAACAGACCGTGGTTATGGTGTAATTACAGGAGGTGGTCCTGGTATAATGGAAGCAGGGAATAAAGGTGCGCACATGAATGGTGGTAAATCTGTGGGTTTAAATATCGATTTACCTTTCGAACAGTTTCATAACAAATATATAGATCACAATAAATTATTAGAATTCGACTATTTCTTTATCAGAAAAGTAATGTTCATGAAATACTCTCAAGGCTTTGTTGTATTACCTGGCGGAATGGGAACCATGGATGAGTTGTTCGAAGCCATTACCTTAATTCAAACTGGCAAAATAGCTCGTTTCCCTATTGTTTTGGTGGGTACAGCTTATTGGGGTGGATTGGTAGATTGGATTAAGTCGACCATGTTGGAGAAAGAACATAACATACATGCAGAAGATTTAAATTTATTTAGACTAGTAGATACCGCAGAAGATGCTGCTGAGCACATTTTTAGGTTCTATGATAAATATGTGCTGAAACCGAATTTCTAGGTTTAACTATAGCTAACATCTTAGGCGATCATTTGTGGTCGCCTTTTTTGTTTAACATGACATTTTTTTGATGTAACGAAAAACAGTTTTGAGAGTCCAAATGTTAGAGATAACCTATAATGGAAAAATACTTAACATGGACTAAAGGTCTTTTTGATAGTGATTATCAAATTTTTGAACAAGGAAGAATCAAAAATAGCTTGCTTTTTAACAGCTGGAAAAATGAAGCAAGAAGTGTTGGGCTACAACAGAATTTTTTATTTACAACTCAAGGTTTTACCAATCCTACTACTACAATTTACGATGATAAAAATGCTATTTTAGGTACAATAACTTATAATTCATGGCAAACTAAAGCTACCTTAACTTTAGCCTCAGGATCACAAATGGCTTGGAGTTTTACCAATGGTTGGCTATCTAATTGGATGATTACCAATTTTAACGATAAACAGATCAATTACAATTCATCGAGCACAAGCGGCACAATTATTAGCAATACAGACGATGAATTAATGCTTTTAGCAGGAATTTTTATTAAAGAATACTATACCAGAATATTTATCTTACTGGTAATGATGGTAGTATTTATTCCAATATTTACAAGAAGCATGTTCTAGAAATGGCTTACACCGCCACTAACCACCAATTTCATGGCGTCTGCAGCACTCATGTTTAAAGGTTTGATTTTATCTTTACTCACTACATAAACTTGCCCAGCAAAAGAATAAGAAAAGGGAAAATATACAATTGCATCCCCCGGCAAGTCTATTTTGCCCAAGTCATTTTGCGTTAAAAAACCAATCCTCTTCATATTTCCTTCTACCTCTACCAAAACCGGGCTATTAAACTTTTTTTCATCGCCAACAAAAGCTTCTGTTAAATCTTTTATAGAAGAAAAAATGAAATTGAGCAATGGCAACCTATTCATGGTGCGTTGAAACCAATTGTACATAGGTTCGGTAACAAAATTTGTTACTATAAAGCCTGCAATTAAGATTAAAGCAATTACCAATACCAAACCTAAACCAGGTATGTTTCTATTGCTCCCAGTAATTGGATTTACACCTAAAAAGTTATTTATATTTAACCAACTATCAACAGTAGTTACTGCCCACACCACAATAAAAATGCTTAGGGCAATGGGCACAACAATTAATAATCCTTTAATTAGGTAATTTAACAGCGCTCTTCCTATCCTATTCATGTTGCAAAACTAGGTAAATTATTGGTTCAATTGTTCATTAGTTCATTTGTAAAGCATAAAATTTAAACCATACACCATAAACTAATTAGTTTATTCGTAAAAATAAACCCTTTTTACACGCTGAGAAACATTTGTTAAAATCTCATACGGAATAGTATCAATCTGTTTTGCTAAATCTACTATAGTATGTTCTTCATTAAATACAATTACTTCATCACCGGTTTTAACATTTAGGCTTGTAACGTCTAGCATGCACATATCCATACAAATAGAACCAATTGTAGGCACCAATTTGCCATTTATTAGCATCTTGCCTATGCCATTACCAAACTTTCGATTATAACCATCTGCATAACCGATTTTTACTGTTGCAATTGTGCCACCATTAGGCATTACGCCTTTACGACTATAACCTACAGTTTCTCCTGCATCTATATTTTTAACCTGAGTAACGGTGGTTTTTAATACTGCCACAGTTGCCAATCCTTTATTTTCTACTAATGCACTATCAAAACCATATAAGCCAATTCCTACCCTAACCATATCCATTTGTGCATCTGGCAATCTGGTAATGCCTGAGGTATTTAAGGCATGTTTTATTGGCTGATAACCCAACTCCTTTGTTAATTGTTGATATATTTGGGAGAACTGTTCCAATTGCTGATCGGTAAAATCATCATGAATCTCTTCGCCACTAGCTACCAAATGTGTAAATATGGATATTACCTTTATTTTATTGGTAGTAGCTAATATAGTTGATAAGTCTTGCAAATCATCTATCTCGAAACCTAAACGATGCATCCCAGTATCCACTTTTAAATGGATCGGACAATTTGTTTCATGTTCTGGCAAAAAATTCAAAAAACTCCTTAAAACATTTATATTATAAATTTCTGGCTCTAATTGATGTTTAACCATGGCATCAAAAGCAGACGGCTCCGGACTCATTACCATAATTGGCAACTTTATCCCGGTTTTGCGCAAAGCGATGCCTTCATCAGCGTAGGCAACGGCTAAATAATCAACTTTATGATATTGTAGTAGATTAGCAATTTCAAAACTTCCACTTCCGTACGAAAAGGCTTTTACCATTGCCATGGTTTTTACCCCAGGCTTAAGTTTAGAACGATAAAATTGCAAGTTAGCGGCTAAAGCATTTAAATTGATTTCTAAAATTGTATCATGTATTTTTTGGGTAAGTAATTTACTAATCCTCCCAAACTCAAACCTACGGGCACCTTTTATCAGAATCGTTTCATTTGCAAAATGTATTGCTGGCAGCTGAGCTATAAAATCTTGTGTGCTATCATAAAATGATTTTTCTATAGTAAATAGATCAGCACAAGCAGAAATATCTGTGCCTATACCAATTAATCTATTTATATTTTTCTGCAACAATAGGGTAGCAATCTCAGCATATAATAGCTCGTTGCTTTTATCAGTTTCGTAAATATCTGATAGGATAAGCGTTTTCTTTGGATGTTGATTTTGGAGGTTTAAGAAATCTAATGCAATGGCTAAGGAAGAAATATCAGCACTGTAAGAATCATCTATAATGGAGCAATTTTCAATTCCATTGATCAATTGTAAACGCATACTTACTTGCGTTAATCTTTCTAATCTTGCATCCGCTTCTTCTGGAGAATAACCCATTGCTAATAAGGTTGCCCAACAGATAATTCCATTTTCTAGAGAAGCCTTATCGCTAAAGGGTATTAAACATGCTATCTCTTTACCCAGATAAGTTGCTCTCACATAATTTTTATCTTCAATAGGCTCTATAAATGATATTTTTAGATCTGCTGGAGAGGTTAAGCTCCAAGAAAATTTGGTTTTGCCTGGCAGATCTTTTGTTGCCACCCCAACTACATATTCTGGAGCATAAACAAATAAATCAGTAGCTGCAAACAGTTTAAGTTTTTCTGTTAGTTTTTCTATTTTACTTTCAAAACCTGAGGCATGTGCTTCTCCTATATTAGTTAATACCCCTATACTTGGAGAAATGATGGTAGCCAAGTTTGCCATTTCTCCGGTGGTAGAAACACCAGCTTCAAAAATAGCTAAGTTATGCTCTGCAGTAACTTGCCAAACCGATAAAGGAACACCTATTTGAGAATTGAAACTTTTTGGACTACGGACAATATTAAAATCTGCTGCCAATAACTGATAAAGCCACTCCTTAACAATAGTTTTTCCATTGCTTCCGGTAATGCCAATCACTTTTAAATTGTGAATATTCCTGTTATATGTAGCCAATTGCTGCAGAGCTTGCAGTACATCGGTTACCTCGATAAAATTGGCATCCTTAAATTGCTCCACATAAGTTGAGTTAGAAATTACAAAATTTCGAACCCCATTTTCGTAAGCATTAGCTATAAACTGATGGCCATCTCGCTGCGCATTTACGGCAAAAAACAATGAACCTTCCTGATCAATTACAGTCCTACTATCTGTGAGCAATTTTCTGATCACATTTTCTGGATGTGTGAGAAAAGCCTTAGCATTAAGTATTTGAGCTATTTTAGATATGGAGTATAATTCTTCGATCATGAGCAGACGAATTTATAAAAATAGCAGACATAAAAAAAGTCCCAATTTTCATTGGAACTGTGTTTCGATTTTTTTGAAGTACTCGGAGCGGGAATCGAACCCGCACGCCTGTTGAGGGCACAGGATTTTAAGTCCTGCGTGTCTACCAGTTCCACCATCCGAGCTTAAAAGCGATAGGCTTTTAAAATAAATGCCTCCTGGTAGGAAGGCATTTAGAGCGAAAGACGAGATTCGAACTCGCGACCCCGACCTTGGCAAGGTCGTGCTCTACCAACTGAGCTACTTTCGCGTTGGTATTGATATTTACTGTAATTAAACAGTTGTACTCAGAGCGGGAATCGAACCCGCACGCCTGTTGAGGGCACAGGATTTTAAGTCCTGCGTGTCTACCAGTTCCACCATCTGAGCCTAATCTCTTGTTAGAGATTAATTTTATTAAATGCTTCCTGGTAATGAATGCATTTAGAGCGAAAGACGAGATTCGAACTCGCGACCCCGACCTTGGCAAGGTCGTGCTCTACCAACTGAGCTACTTTCGCATTTTGGTTTACATCATCCGATGTTTTCTTTCAATAAACGGGCAATTGTCTTGTTCCGTTTGGGATTGCAAATATAAATACTTTTAGAATAACGTCAAGTTATTTTTAATAAAAAATTGCCTTCTAAGATAACTCATTGGTTTTCAGTACATCGTTTATGATATCTAATTCATATCCTTTGCTCAATAAGTAAGTTATGAGCTTAAATTTCTTTTTATACGGCTCTTTTTCTGTTAAAACGGCTGATTTCTTCTCGGCAGTAGCTAGTAAATTCGCAGCATATTTATCGCCATCTATACTATTTAGTGCTTTTTGGATCAGGCGATCTGGTACTTTTTTCAATTTCAGCCCTTGCTTAACTTTTATTTTACCCCACTTTTTAATATTTACTTTTCCAGAAGCATAAGCCATTGCAAACCTTTCTTCATTTAAAAAATTGGTTGTAATCAATTCTGAAATCAAATCTTCGACATCAGTTTGATGTAAACCATACTCATAAAGTTTGTTTCTAACCTCTTGCTGCGAACGTTCCTGATAGGCACACCAACTTTCAGCCTTAAGAAGCGCTGTTTTTTTATCTAGAATAATTGATTTTTTTACTGGTTCATCCATGATTAATCAATGAAAGTCGCAAAAAAATGCAAATATCAACGTATTTATAAAATTAATTTTTCGAGTTGATTTACCTAAAGGTAAATATTTACTGTTTTTTTAAGATTTAAAAATTATTCAGATTGTTCTTTAAGCTTCTTTTATTTATCGCATACACTTTAACTAAATGCTCTTTCAATACTTTATTCGCCCAAATACAATTAATAACATTAAATTTTGGTGAGCTAAGTAAAACTCACTCCCAAACAAAAAATATTTTTCTAACTTTAGCAAAAAATTCAAATACTATGGGACCTCAATCGCCAGAAGGTTTAACAACCTTAATTATCTTAGCTTCAGTTTGTGTTGTTATTTTAGTTGCCGCATTTTCTTTAACATTTTTCAGAAATGCTGATACCAGCGACAAACATTAAGATTATATCAAAATATTAACAATTTAAAATGTATGTCTGATTTATTGCAGACATACATTTTAAATTCTCTCCTTTTCTGTACTTTTGGTTTATATCTAACCAAATCTACATGAAGAAAATCTTTATCATTGCCCTCCTATCCCTATTTCTATTAAACCTTGTAAATGCACAGCAGCTTAAATCGCCCAATGGCAATTTAACAATGACATTTGCCTTATCAACTGATGGCACACCTACTTATCAATTAATTTATAAAACCAAGGAAGTTATTAAAAGCAGTAAACTCGGACTGGAATTAAAGAATGATAAAAAGTCACTACTCCATGATTTTTCTGTTATTGACAAACAAGCCTGTTCATTTGATGAAAATTGGACACCAGTTTGGGGCGAAGTAAAAACCGTTCGTAACCATTATAACGAACTAGCTATTACATTAAATCAGAAAGAAACTAATAGACAAGTAATTATTCGTTTCAGATTATTTGACGAAGGTTTAGGTTTTAGATATGAGTTTCCGGTTCAGAAAACCCTTACCTATTTTGTAATTAAAGAAGAAAAAACACAATTTGCAATGGCGGGAGACCATACTGCTTATTGGATTGCTGGCGATTACGACACCCAAGAGTACGATTATACAACTTCTAAACTATCCGAAATTAGAGGACTAAACGCCAGAGCAATTACCGCTAATTTATCTCAAACTTCTTTTTCGCCAACTGGAGTGCAAACCTCGCTGATGATGAAAACGGGTAATGGTTTATACATCAATTTACATGAAGCGGCTTTGATTAACTACCCAGCAATGCATTTGAATTTGGATGATAAAAACATGATTTTCGAATCGTGGTTAACACCAGATATGAAAGGCGATAAAGGCTACATGCAAGCACCAAACACCACACCTTGGAGAACCATCATGGTAAGCGATGATGCTCGTGAGATTTTAGCATCAAAAATGACTTACAATTTAAACGAGCCTAATAAAATTAAAGATACTTCATGGATTAAACCTGTAAAATACGTTGGAGTTTGGTGGGAAATGATTACTGGAAAAAGTTCTTGGGCTTACACAGACGATTATCCTTCGGTAGAATTAGGAATAACCGATTACACCAAAGCAAAACCAAATGGTAAACATGGTGCAAATACCGCAAACGTTAAAAAATATATAGATTTCGCTGAGCAACATGGTTTTGATGCTGTTTTAGTTGAAGGCTGGAACGTAGGCTGGGAAGATTGGTACGGCAACTCGAAAGATTATGTTTTTGATTTTGTAACACCTTATCCAGATTTTGATGTGAAAGGCATTAGAGATTATGCAAAATCTAAAGGCATTAAAATGATGATGCACCATGAAACATCATCCTCTGTTAGAAATTATGAGCGCCATTTAGATACTGCTTATAAATTTATGAAAGCAAATGGTTATGATGCCGTAAAAAGCGGATACGTTGGCAATATTTTACCTCGTGGAGAAAATCATTATAGCCAATGGATCATTAATCATTACCAATACGCTTTAGAAGAAGCCGCAAAGTACAAGATCATGGTAAATGCTCATGAAGCTGTTAGACCCACAGGAATTGCTCGTACCTATCCTAATTTGATTGGAAACGAATCTGCAAGGGGAACAGAATACCAAGCTTTTGGTGGCTCAAAACCTAATCACGTTACCATTTTGCCTTTTACTCGTTTGCAAGGCGGACCGATGGATTACACCCCAGGCATTTTCGAAATGGACATCAGCAAGCTTAATCCGAGCAATAATTCTCATGTAAATAGCACATTGGCAAATCAATTGGCTTTGTATTTAACCATGTACAGCCCGCTGCAAATGGCGGCAGATATACCAGAAAACTACAACAGATTTGCAGATGCTTTTCAATTTATAAAAGATGTGGCGGTAGATTGGGATGATAGTAAATATATAGAAGCCGAACCTGGCCAATACATCACTGTTGCTCGCAAAGCAAAAGGAACTGGCAAATGGTTTTTAGGTAGTGTAAATGGAGAAACTGCTCGTACTTCTAACATCACCTTAGATTTTTTGGAAACTGGCAAAAGATATACGGCTACAATTTATGCTGATGCAAAAGATGCGCATTACAAAACCAATCCACAGGCTTATACTATTCGTAAAGTTGCGGTAACTAGCAAAACTAAATTGGCTCAATTTTGCGCACCTGGTGGCGGTTATGCAATTAGTTTTGTAGAGAATAAATAAAATTCCCCTTCTTTGGAGGGGTGCCTGAAATGCAAGGTGGTTATTTTTATAGTAACTAATTAATTTTTGCATTTGAAAATGAACTGTAGTGCTATTGGCTGCTTTTGGTCCTGCTATTGCCTATAGTCCTTTTTTGCCTACGGCTCAAAGGAGCTATTTGGCGCTATCAGGTTTATAACTTAAGGCTTGTGCTATAATACCCCTCAAAATGGCAAAAAAATTGCATTATAGCCCCCGACATAAGCGGATTCCGAATTTCTTCGGAAGTAGCATTGGCGGGACTAAGCTTAATATGCAGCAAAAGCTTTGCGCTTCTGATAAATTTACAATTCTTTTTACGCCCTAAGTTTATCTCGTTTGACCGCTTTGATTATTAAAATCTAGTCTTAACTTTAATTATTAAATCTAAAAAAATGGAAAACAACGCAATAACAATAGAAACAACGGTTAACGCACGAGTAAGCAAGGTTTGGGAATATTGGAATAATCCAGCACACATTAAACAATGGGCATTTGCAGCTGATACTTGGCATGCACCACACGCAGAAAACGACTTAGAAGTTGGCGGCAAATTTAGCACTACCATGGCAGCAAAAGATGGCAGTGTGAGCTTCGATTTTGGTGGAACGTATACAGAAGTTGTAGAAAACGAACTGATTGCCTACGAATTAGGCGATGGCAGAAAAGTTAAAATCACTTTTAGTGAGCAAGATGGTAAAACACATATCACAGAAACTTTTGACCCAGAAAACCAGAACCCTTTGGAAATGCAAAAAGGTGGATGGCAAGCTATTTTAGATAATTTTAGAAAACATACGGAAGGGTAATAATTATTGTCATATCGGGCAAGCTCTTCGCTTCGAGATATCTCGTCGCTGCGCTCACTCGATATGACGATTTTTTTATTTCAGCTCCTGCATATTATCTTTTAGATTGGCATCTAATAAGTAACCATAAGGATCTAAAGCAGTGGTTTTTGGCTTTTGATCAACAACAATGGTTAGGTTAGTTACCAATCGATAGAAGCGATGCTTTAGTAAATAAATAGGTTTCGAATTTTTATCCAAATCTAATATAGGTTGAGTAAAAAAGGCAATATCTATATCCATATCTGGGGCGAGTAATTGATCAACTCCTAACTTATTTTTGCCAACATTTACCTGTAGGTCAATACTAAATTTACCGTTGGCTATTTTTTTACATTGTAAAATTTTTAACTCCATTTGGTAATCAACCACTTGGTTGAAACTTTCTTCGATAAAGCTCTTTTGATTTGCTGGAGCAGCTTTTATCAACTCATCAATCAAGTCTCTTGTTATAGCTTTCTGATTTGGGTTACGGTGTTTGGCAATTAAATCTTTTAAAATTTTGTTCATCATTTCCTCTCCTAAAACTTCTTTTACAGCATACATTACCAAGCCTCCTTTTTGGTAATGAACATGATTGTGTCTATAAGTTTGTGCTAAAGGAAACTCCTTTTCATTAGGATCACGATAAGCAAAATAAAGGTTATTATCGTCCATTAAATAATTACGGAGATACATTTCGCCATACCTCTTTTCTAAAAGCACAGCCTCAGTATATTTAGCTAAAGACTCGGTTAACATGGCATAACCCATTGCATCTGCAGGCGCTAACATATTTGCCCACCATTGGTGTGCTACTTCGTGAGCTGTTATTGCATAGCTCTGATTAACTAAATTTGGATTGCTATAATCGGTTAAATAATTAATCCGCTCTGCATTAAATACTACTCCCGGATAAGCAGTTGCGGCACCTTTATAGTGAGGAATTTCTGCCATTGTAAAGTGTTTTAATGGGTAAGTACCAAAGTTTACGTTGCCATAATCTAAAGCATCTTTCATCGCTTTAAACATCGTTCCAATATTATATTCTTGACCTTGCTGATAATAAATACTTAAATCCAAACCTTTGTAATATTCAGTCTTAATTTGATATTTCGCAGAACTTAAAGCAAACATAAAGTTAATTGGCACTTCAGTTTTATAATGGAAATAGTTTCTTTTATTCGTTTTCCAAGATTTCTCTAATTTACCAACAGTAACAATTTTTTGATCTGATGCCGTTGAAATAGTCGTTTCCAAATCAATTAAGTTATACTTTCTATCAGAAGAGTTTTGGATTTGATAAACTGGTAAACCTTCTTTTTTCCTTAACCTGTCATCATCAATTTCTAAGTTGGAGTTATAGCCAAAATGTGGCACAAATTTTTCCAGTTCAATATATGTTCCATTAGTTTCAACTGAATTTTCAGTATCAAAGTTTACAAAACCAGATCTAATTACATTAATGGAGAAATCCATTTTTAATTCTTCACCAGGATTTAATGCCATTTTCAAATCTATAAATTGCTGATTAAACGCTTTATCAATTTCTTGTGTTTTAGCATTTGGTACACTGATCTCAAATTCGTTTACTGCTTTATGTAACGTAATCCAAAGTCTTTTAATGGGTTCATTGGTTTCATTCTTTAGCACATAACTACCTTTTACAGTATACCTAGCTTCATTTGGGAATAAATCGACTAGGGTTTTAATAGATTTTATGATTGGTTGAGGCAGTTGATTAAAAGCTTTATATTTCTTTTCGTAATTGATATTCCAATTTAGAGTTTCCTGTTTATTTTGATAACGTCCAATCACATTAGATTGTTGGTATATAAATGCCCCGCAAGAAACCCAAATTACGAGTGCAAGTACTACTACATATTTTGATTGATATAAAGACTTTGGAAGTGATTTTAAGCGATCTAAAAACGTAAGCTGCAAACTGCTTTGCCACATACCAATAGTTAAAACTGAAAGTATAATCGAAAATCCTAACCAATACAGCATGTACCAATTGAACGCTTCTGCATAATGCCCAAAATTGTTGAAATAAGAGAATTGAAGATCCGGTACAGCTGCAAATCTTAATAGAAAATGTTCGATGCCCAGCCTTGGTGCAAATGAAAATGCAAAAACCACAATCATGCTTAACATCATTCCTAAGTACTTACTATTAGCCAAATTTTGGATAAAAACAATCAATATAATGAACAAGAAAAATGGAAATGCACTGTAATAGTAAAGAGAAAAATATTTCAGCAATTCGATATGCTCATAACCATTAAACAATTGTACGCCTATGCCAATGGCGATATTTGCAGTAATTAAAACTATAACCAAAACTGCTAAGGTTAAACATTTTGCTCCCCAAAAAACTGCATTATTAACAGGCGTGCTGTAAATTAAGGATTGAATATTTGAAGTCCTTTCTCTAGCGATGATTTCTGCAGCATAAAAAACTAGCAAAAGTAAAGCAAATTTCATCGCTCTCATTTCTTCGATAATTGATCCTGTAGTAGGCAAAAACCTGATACCGTATGGTCCATAAAGGATATTATCTTTCAATTCTACTGCAAAAATGAATATCCATAACAGCAACATCACCAAAAACGGAATGTGTTTGAATAAGGAAATAGCCTCTAATTTAAACTGCGATTTGAATGATAAAAAGTTATAGTTAAATCCACCTGTTGCGACATTAAAATGCCTAAAAGGAATAATCTCTAGCTGCGTTGTTGGCTTATTTTTTTGTTTGGATTGCACGTCGCTTTGCACCCTAAAATTAAAAAAGCGATAACTTATTACAATCACCAAAACACTAGAAGCCAACCATAATAAACGATTAATTAGAAAGGTGCTTCCTATTGGAAAAAGCTGCTCGTTTCTTTGCATGTTTGTCCAATTACGGGTTTCGCTAAAAAATGATGCTAAGCCGAATGGATCGATGATAAACGGCAAAATGCTAGGATTGTTCACTTTTACAGAAGTAGCCAATAATGGTGAATTGCCCAAAATAGATGCCGCCATGTATAAAATGTAAAGTATAACGCCAGCAACATAAATAGCCCTTACATTTTTGGTTAAAACTGCTGTACAAAAAATCAAACTACAAGGAAATAATACGTTAGGCAGGCCAAAAACAAATAAAGGATGCAAATAGTTGATGATATGTAATTTACCAAGTTCAGCACTATCGACAAAAAAAGTTCCGATATAAATACCCAAGACTGTGCAAACCAACAAGGCAAAAACAGCTAAAAACAAACCTAAAAATCGCGCTGAAAAATAAGATGACTTGGTAATTGATGTAGTATATAACACCGAATCCATTTTATAGATATGATCTCTTAATACCACATTGGCACAAAATAACGTTGTAGCGAAAAGGGTAAGTAAAGAAAATAGTGCTAAAATATTGGTAATTACGTAAGGCGAATTTCGATCAACCTCGCTCCCTCCAAAGCCACCTTGTACTGCAGAAAAACAGCCCAACGCCAAGAACAAAACCGCAGCAATGATAAATGTGAGTTGAGTAAATTGATATTTCAACTCAAATCTGAGCATGGAGCTTAACATGATGCATCCTCCTTTTGTTGGTGTTGTTGTCCAAATAAGGCAGAGAAATAGACTTCTTCCAAACCTGGATAGAATGGTTCGAAACCTTCGCCTGGTTGCTGGTCTGCCAATACAAAAACCTGTGTTTTACCAGCAACAATTCTGGTTGAGATTACATTATAATTTGAAAGCTGTTCTTTAAGCTCAACTTTCTCCATTTGTATACGCCAAACTTTACCATTTAACTTAGAGGTTAAATGTGCTGGTTTACCTTGTAGAATAAGTTTGCCACCTGTTAATACTGCCATCTCCGGACAAAGATCATTTACATCTTCCACGATGTGAGTAGAAAGCATGACCACTCTTTGTTCGCCAATTTCGTTTAGCAAATCATGAAAACGGTTTCTTTCTAAAGGATCTAAACCAGCTGTCGGTTCATCTACAATAATTAATTGCGGATTGCCCAATAAAGCTTGTGCAATCCCAAAACGCTGACGCATACCACCAGAAAACGTACTCACTGAACGCTTCCTTACTTCATACAAATTCGTTTGTTGCAACAAGGCTTGAACTTGCTCTTTACGTTGGTTTTTATCTTCTAAGCCTTTTAAAACTGCAATATGGTTAAGTAATTCAACAGCAGAAATTTTAGGGTAAACACCAAAATCTTGTGGTAAATAACCCAATTTTTTCCTCATCTCTTGTGGATTCTTAATTATATCGATATCATCAAATGTAATCGTACCACTATCTGGTAATTGCAGTGTAGCCAATGTCCGCATTAGCGATGATTTACCTGCGCCATTTGGCCCAAGCAAGCCAAACATCCCATTTGATATAGTTAATGAAAGATTTTCTAAAGCTTTTACGCCATTTTTGTAACATTTACTTAGGTTTTCTATTTTAAGTCGTGCCATTTTATATTTAATAAAGTGGCGCAATGATAGTTAGGTTATTGTAGCCTAATAAATTTATGTGATGAAGGGAAGAAAAATGATGATGAAAGCTTGTAGGAATTCGATTTTGAGTTTAAAATTTTTAGTTTACAGTTTCAATTACCTTCATCATCAAAAACTTAACCTTCATCATGTAAATTTCTGCATGCAGAATATTTGTTGTTCTTTTAAATCATGTTAGCTAAAAGGCTCAATCTTAATTTTTTATTCAAACATCAAGACTTTTTGGTCAATGTTGGACTAATCTTATGGTTCGCTATCTATACGGTATTAGAAATTGGTGGCAATAGTTGGATTACCTATCTGTCTTCAGTTGCTTCAATAGTTTTATGTTTATTGCCGGTATTAGTTTTTGCCTATTATAAACCAGCGCTAAAAACCAAAGTAAATAAGGATAGATACCTACTTTATTGGCTATTTTGTTTTCTGTTTTTGCTGCCTGTATTTGCTATTACCTGTTCGTATTTTGAATTAGCTTATTTTGATGAGGTAATTTTCATTGTTGTGGCTATTTCGGCATTCCTGTTGGAAGTTATACTAATTGCCAATCAATATTACAGACAAAGGGTTCAGCACATCAAATGGATCAAAAAAATTGGATTGGAGAATTCTGTTTTGATCACACTTGTACTGATTTCGGCAACCATTTCTGTGATGGCAGTTTCGAGTTTAAACAACCCTTCTTACCATACAAAGGATAGATTATTAGTAGGTTTTGAGTTAAGTCCAGAAAAACTAGGGGAGAATTTTGGTTTATTCATTGGCTTTTTTGTTCAATTTCTATTGATGTATTTATGTGGATATTTACTTTTTATCATCAATAGTCGTTTTTTGGTTTCAAAAATTTTAAAAGAAAAAGGGCTAGTAATTTACATTTTAAGTTTAGGAGTAACCATCGCCATTTTATACCCAATATTGGCTCAATTTTTAATCTCCCTCCCAATTAATGATGTTTTTGGCAGAGATATTTTTGGCAAAAATCCATTCGATATGGAGCATGCAATGGGCGCAATTGTGATCATGCTGATTAGTTTACCCATCGTTTTGGCTTTACAATGGGGCAAACAGAATACGCAAATTCTTTCTCTAGAAAAAGAGAAATCACAGAGCGAATTAGATTTATTAAGGCAACAACTTAATCCTCATTTTTTCTTTAACACCTTAAATAATTTGTACGCTTTAAGCCTGCAGAAGTCTGAAAAAACATCCGAAAGCATACTTCAATTAGCAGAGTTGATGCGTTACACCATTTACAAAGGGCAAGAAAAAAGTGTTTCGCTTGATCAAGAATTGAAATATCTAGAAGATTATATTCATTTACAACAGATCAGGTTGAAAAATCCTTTGAGCCTTAAATTTGAGAAAGACATCAATAATCCAACTATTGGAATTGCACCTCTTTTGTTGATTGTATTTATAGAAAATGCTTTTAAACATGGAATAGAAACTGCCGAAAATTCAGCTTTTTTAAATGTATCGCTAATTTGCAATGACAGAGAACTTTATTTTAGCTGTGAAAATTCTTTTGATGATGAAAATTTGAACTTGCCAGGCATAGGAATAGTTAATTTAAAGAGAAGGTTAGATTTATTGTATCCCAACAAACATAAGTTGAAGCTTAGTTCAGAAAATCATATTTTTAAAGTAGAATTAAAACTCGAATTACAATGAGCCTACGCTGTTTAATTATTGATGATGAGCCGCTAGCGCATGATATAATTTTAGCTTACATCAACGACGTACCTTTTTTAACCAACATCGGACATTGTTATAGAGCAACTGAAGCATTGGACTTTTTGAGCAATCATGAAATTGACCTCATTTTTTTAGACATTAGAATGCCCAAATTAAATGGGTTGGATTTTTTACGAACGCTACCACATAAGCCATTAGTTATTATCACTTCTGCTTATGAAGAATATGCTTTAGAAAGTTTTGATTTAGCTGTTTGTGATTACCTATTGAAACCATTTAGATTTGATCGCTTCTTGAAAGCTGTTAATAGAGTACAAGAAACCTACAACCTCAAAAATCCGATAGATAAACAAAAAAATATTTCGCAGAATGAAATAGCCATAACTGATAAAATCACCGTTAAGGTGGATAAAAAGCACATTCTAATTAGTCTAGATGATATTTTTTACCTAGAAAGTTTAGGTAACTATGTTAAAGTATGGAAAGATGACGGCTTTTTACTCACACCACGCACCTTAAGCAGTTTTGACGAACAGCTACCATCAACATTTGTTAGAATTCATAAATCTTTTATAATAAACAAAAAACATCTTCATTATATAGAAGGAGCCGTGGTTTTTCTGAAAAATGCACAGCAAGTGGCTGTAGGTAAAAATTACAAGGCCAACATTAAACAGTTGTTAGATTTGGAGGATTAGATGGTAGTTTTTAACCAACCTGTAATACTCATTCTGGGAACATTTGTTAATAAAACTTCATGAGCCAATTCACTGCTTTTAAAAAATACTGACTTGCCATTTGTAGGACAAATATTTTGAAGGTCATTAGCATGATGAATCTGTAACTCCCCTCCATCTCCCAGTTTCCAATCTGCATTTAAATACATAATCATCGAAAAAGCTCGACTACCATTTTGTTGAAACTGATCGATGTGCTTGGTATAAAAACTACCTTTCTCATACAGCGTGTAATGAAACTCGTATCCCGTAATCCCTGTATAGCAAGTACTATTTAGGTACGACACAAAACTATCCATTAAGTCAAAAAAAGCATTCTCATGTAAATTATCATGACTACGATCTAACCAATAAATGACATCACTCCTCACTAATTTATTATGATTAGTAATTACTTCATTACCCGTACCAGCGACACGCATTAATTTATCTCGGTAAAGTTTTGTTAAATTGTCTTTCAGATGCGCAGCTAATGATTTGCTTAAAAAGTTATTTGTGATCCCTACTTTATCTTTTATAAAACTATCGATTAGGGTATTAAAGATTTCTACCAATTGGTTAGCTTAATTCGGCAACCGCCATTGGCAAGGTAGTCTTAAATAAGTAAGAAAACGATTAAGTTATTTCACATACCAATCAACCCATTTTTTAATAAGTGCAGTACGGTCCTTCAAAAATTTCGGACCGAAGAATATATTCGACCAATCATCGAAATTCTCAAAATGAAAGCCCATATAAAATATCCAAAAAGCAAAGCCGAAATAGGGAATTGATGCAAGTTCCTGATCGCTTAATGGTCTAATTTCTCTATAACTTGCTACAAAAACTGCAAAAGCTTTATCTGCTGCTTCTTGAGTGATTTTTCCATAATAAACCTCCAAAAAGTAATGTATAAAGAATGAAGCAATATCATTGATCAAATAACCTTTTCCTGCAAAATCGAAATCGAAAAAAGTTACTTCATTACCAATAAAATGAAAATTTTTAGGAAGAAAATCATAGTGGCAGTAACCGTAACTAAATTGACCTAGATCGAACTGGTCAATTTTTTGACCTATTTTTTCGCTGGTCTCTTTTAAATAATTATATTCATTTTCAAGGCTCTGAAATGCTGGTTTAACCAATTTGATTGGTTCAAAGAGCATGGTATCAATATTATAAACTCTTCTCGGATTTTTTAAAGCCAAGATTGCGGTGATATTGTGAATAGCCGCCATTTCCCTACCTAAAGTTTTCAATTGCTCGGGTTGAAGATCGTTTACAACGTCACCCATGGCATAGCTAAACAACACACCGTACCTTGTTCCTTCTGCAGCATTAAAAGATTGTACCTGGCTCCCATCAAGAGCACAGAGTGGATAGGCAACTTTTGCTCCTTTTGCACTCAATTCATTCAGCAACTCTACTTCTGCACAAATTTCCTCATAGCTACGATGGTGATTACGATATATTTTGAAAATATATTTGGTAGCTGCTCCTTCTAAAACATAAGTATCACTCACATTTCTAACTAATAGTTTGCAAGTTTCAATACGCAAGTTATAAACTTGAGCTAAATGCCCTTTTAAGGCTATAGAAGACAGTGTGGAGTTTTGTGTAGGGAAAATATCCATATCAGCAATATAATCAAAGACTATATTTAAAACTGATAAGAGAAATTATAATATTAAGCTTGTTTTGGTTCTTCAGCTTTCAATCTTTTATCTACAATAAAAGGGGCAAATGGCAATAGTGAAGCAACAAATATTAAAACCACTTTACCAAATTTCCATTTTGTTTCTTGCCAAGCTAATACCAAACAAGCTGCATACAAAACAAAAAGTAAACCATGAGCCCAACCCGTGTATTTAACAGCCAAAGGCATATCAAAAGCATATTTTAGTGGCATTGCAACGAATAACAATAAAAGGTAAGAGATACCTTCTAAAATGGCTACTTTTCTAAATAAATTTAATGAAGTCATGATATTTTGCTTGTTGCAAAAGTATTAACCTTTAGGCTAAAATGGAAGTTGTAAAATAGAAGATGGGTTTGAAATGATAAACTAGCAAGTTTTAAGACAACTTAATAAGGCTTTCCTTTATACGCCATAAATATTTATTACGGTAATAGATATCTTTTATCGCTTTTAGGATGGTTTCTTCATCTGCAAAGCTATTGTTATCAAATTGGGTAGTTAAAGTCTCCAATTCTTGTGCTAAATTTTGTTCTATTTGAGCAGTCTGATCTTTTAATTCGGCAAGTTTTGCTGGATCAGAATCAAACTCTAGCTCCATTAAAGCTTCGTTAACATCCATCATCTCCATTAAAAAACTTTGCGGCAAAGCATAATTCTCTCCTTCAACTAACTTTCCTTTAAGTTCAAGTACATAATGTAACCGTTTCTGAGGATCTTTAAATACTTGAAAGGCTTTGTTATTTAAGGTAGAAAGCTCCAAAACCTCTTCTTGCTTTTCTTCACTTTCATTAATGTAAAAATCTGGATGATATTGCTTGCTTAAAGCATAAAATTGCTTTTTAACCAATTGAGGATTAGGATTGAAACTAACGGGTAAATTATAGAGTTCGAAATAATTCATTTATTTAAGGTTGAAGGTAGAAGGCAGAAGGTAGAAGGCTAACCATTTGCCGCATACCCTAAACTTTAAACCGATTTTACTTACCAAACAATTTCAGAATATCATTTCCGAAGGCGAAAACCATTAAACTTAATAAAATCACGAAACCAACTACTTGAGCACGTTCCATAAATTTATCACCTAGTGGTTTACCTTTAATCATTTCTATTATTAAAAATACTACATGACCACCATCTAAAGCAGGAATTGGCAATAAATTCATAAATGCTAAAGCCATAGAAATTAATCCTGTTAAGCGCCAGAAATTTGCCCAATCGAACTCGCTACCGTAAACTTTAGCAATACCAATAGGGCTACTAATATTACGTGCGCTTACTTTACCGGTAATCATTTTCCAAATTCCTTTACCGTTATCAGCAAAGGTGGTCCATGCTTTCGTTGTACCTACTGAGAAAGCTTCTAAGAAACCATAATCGACATGTCTTGTTGGTAACTTTCCTCTTTCTATGGCAATTCCAATCGTGCCATCAGCTGAAACTTTCGGTGTTAAGTTTACCTCACTACCTTTACGTAATACCTTTACATTTATGATTTTTCCAGCAGATTTTTCTACTTCTGTACTAAAATCATTTGCAAAATAAATGGGTCTATTATTAACTGAAATTATACTATCACCAACTTTCATACCTGCATCGTATGCAGGCGTATATACTTTTACAGGTTCTTCTTTAACAAACCAACCCTTTATGGTAGCAAATAAGCCTTTAGATTCAACGGTCTTGGTAGGTCCATTTACTACCGATACCTTTTTCGCAACAAATCTTGGCGATACAAATTCTTCAATACCATGCTCGCTGATGCTATTTAAAACACTTTCCGGCACTCTTAAATCAATCGCTTGACCATCGCGGGAGATTGTCAACTTCGGACTTCCAAGCAACACTTTAGAGCTGATCAGTTCTTCGAAACGAACAATTTTTTGACCATTTATCGCTAAAATTTTATCTCCGTCTTTTAAACCTATCTCCTTACCAATTATACCTGGATATACACCATTAGCCAATTGATCGTTCGGAATATAGGTTTCTCCGTATTTGAAAGTAAGCATCCAAAAGATAACGATACCCACAATTACGTTTACAATAATACCACCTAACATTACAATTAAGCGCTGCCAAGCTGGTTTAGATCTAAATTCCCATGGTTCTGGAGGTAAAGCCATTTGTTCCACATCCATAGATTCATCGATCATGCCGGTTATTTTCACATAACCTCCCAAAGGCAACCATCCCACTCCATATTCTGTTTCTCCAACTTTAAAGCTAAAAAGTTTAAATCCCCAAGCATCAAAGAAAAGATAGAATTTTTCAACTTTTATTCCAAAGGCACGTGCCGCTAAAAAATGTCCTAATTCGTGTAAAATTACTAGTATCGATAATCCCAGCAAAAGCTGGCCCGCCATAATCAGTCCGTTCATATATTATTGTATGTGTAGTTCTTAGATTTAATAAAATTTATTTTGTTACGAGTTCGCTGGCAAATATACGTGTCTGTCTGTCCGTTTCTAAATAATTATTTAGTGTTGGTGTTGCAATAAAATCAATTTCTTGCATACATTGCTCAATTACATCACTCATTTCTAAAAAGCCAATGTTATCTTTTAAAAATGCACCAACCACTATCTCATTGGCTGCATTAATAATACAGGGCATATTGCCACCTTTTTCCATTGCCTTAAAGGCTAGTTCAAGATTACGAAAAGTTTTCGTATCTGCCTCTGAAAATGTAAATTCTGGATATTTTAAAAAGTTAAATCTTTCAAAGTTACTAGTCACTCTTTCTGGATAAGCCAAGGCATAATGTATAGGCAATTTCATATCTGGAAGCCCCAATTGTGCTTTAATGGAACCATCAGTAAATTGCACCATAGAGTGGATAATTGATTGTGGATGAACCACCACTTCAATTTGTTTAGAATCTAACCCAAACAACCATTTTGCTTCAATTGCTTCGAGGCCTTTATTCATTAAGGATGCAGAATCTATCGTGATTTTTGCTCCCATAACCCAATTGGGATGTTTTAATGCTTGTTCCTTCTTCACTGAGGAAAGAAAAGCTAGATCTTTACCCCTAAACGGGCCACCAGACGCAGTTAAAAATATTTTTTCTATAGGATTCATCTCTTCGCCAACTAAACACTGAAATATGGCCGAATGCTCCGAATCTACCGGAATAATTTTTACGCCATTATCTTTTGCAAATTGCATTACCAATTCTCCTGCAACCACTAATGTTTCTTTATTGGCAAGGCCGATGTCTTTTTTAGCTTCTATAGCTGCAATTGTCGGTTTTAAACCTACAGAACCCATAATTGCGGTTAATACAAATTGGGTTTGAGGCAATTGTACCGCAGCGATTAAAGCATCTTCACCACATAAAACGTTCACATTTGGCAATGCCTGTTTTACTTCTTGATAATGATCTTCGCAAGTAATTACTACCATTTCTGGCTTAAATTCTAATGCTTGTTCAATTAATAGTTTAGCATTGTTCTGCGCTGTTAAAGCATCAACTTTATAGCGTTCAGGATTAGCCCGAACTACTTCTAATGCTTGTGTACCAATCGAACCTGTACTACCTAATATGGATATGTTTTTCAAGAGATGTTGTAATGTTAAAATGTTGTAATGTTGTAATGTTGCAATGAGTCCGCTATCTTCCTATCATTACTTAATCTAGGCACTTTATTCTGTCCACCTAACTTCCCTTCTGCTCTCATATAATTTACGAAAGCATCTTTTTTTAACGAACGAATAATCAACTTTTGCAAAATCTTACCCTCAATGAGGTCAAAATAGTAAATGTTTTTCTTTTGCAAAGCTAAATCAACTTTTTCGCTAAAAGCGCTTAAATCTTTTGGTTCATTAACAAATTCCACAAACCACTCATGGTAAGGCAGTTCGCCTGTTGGTGGATTTACCTGTGGCGCCACAGTAAATTCTGTAATTTCTACTCCTTCCGCATTAGCCACAGCTAAAATTGCCTGTTCTACCTCCTCACCTATTACATGTTCTCCGAAAGCAGATATAAAATGTTTAATGCGACCAGTAACCAGAATTTTATAAGGATTTTTAGATACAAATTTAACGGTATCGCCTATACTATAACCCCATAAACCAGCACTTGTATTTAAAATTAAAGCGTAGTTTTTATCTAGTTCTACTTCCGCTAAACTTAAACGTGTTGGATGGTCATTATAAAATTCATCTGCTGGAATAAATTCGTAAAATATTCCAGCCTTCGCCAAAAGCAATAAACTTTTATCTTTTTGAGAATCTTGATAAGCAATAAATCCTTCAGATGCAGGATAAGTCTCAATGGCATCAATCTTTTTGCCAATGCTAGCTTCAATTTTGGCTCGATATGGTTCGTAATTTACACCGCCATATACAAATAGGTTGAAATTTTTAAAGATGTCCTTAATCCTTTTTCCATTAGATTTTTCGCTCAATCGATCAAAATACATCTGTACCCAAGGGGGGATACCAGAAATCAATGTCATATCCTGATGGATAGTTTCTGTAACAATGGCATCAACCTTTTCTTCCCAATCTTCTATACAATTAGTTTGGTAAGATGGCAATCTATTTTTTTGCAGGTAAGCCGGAACCAAATGTGCTACAATTCCAGAAAGGCGACCAACGTTTATCCCATTTTTCTTTGTTAAAATGGGACTGCCTTGCAAAAAAATCATTTTTCCATTTACAAAATCAGCTTTACCGGTTTCATGAATATAAGTTAACAAGGCATTACGAGCAGCTTTAATGTGCTCAGGCATCGATTCTTTAGAGATAGGAATATATTTCACTCCAGACGTGGTACCAGAAGTTTTGGCAAAATATTGAGGTTTACCTTTCCATAAAATATCACTTTCACCAGCAACAACCCTATCCACATAAGGTCTAAGTTCTTCATAATCTCTTATTGGAACATTTGCTTTAAAATCAGCATAGTTTTTTATAGCAGAAAAATGATGATCTTTTCCAAAAACAGTATGGGATGCATTTGCAATTAGAGACTTTAAAGTTTCATCTTGCGCTTTTACTGCATCTCTTTTCCATTTATTAATGCCTTTTACCACCCATGCCGCAAATGGCTTACTTAATGCTGCTTTTAATCCCATAACCCCTAAATCCCCTAAAGGGGACTTCCATTTATTTCGTTAAAAACTAAGTTTATATTTTTACGTATCATATTTTAAGCAACTTAACAAGTCCCCTTTAGGGGATTTAGGGGTTTAAACGATATTATGTATGATATCTGGATGCTCTTCTCCTTTATAATCGCTCACCATTTGTCGATAAGCAATGGTTAAAGCTACACTAGATAGCGGAACAATGATAAACGAACTAAATATATTAACTATAAAAGCGATAATTGGCCATTGCAGATAACTAAAAAAAAGGTACAAAAAATAAAATCCACCTAATACCAGTAACAACAATAAAATTTTGGTAAAGTTTCCTCTGGTTGTAGCTAAACTCAATTTTACCGATTCAAATGATTTAGCGTTTTTATCAATGATAAAAAATGGAAAGAAGGAAATCCTTATCCACATCATAAAGATTGCCATTACACCTATGGCTACTGCAACTGTGATAATTACATCTCCAGCTCTCTGAAAACTATTTATCCAACCTAACTGTACCAAAAACCTTAAAATTGGGTCGATAATAAAAAGAACTGGCATTAGAAATACGCCTGCAATGATGATACATAAGCTGAAATAAAGGGTAGCTACAACAAATCTAATAATCTGTAATCGTGTTGGCAAAGTACTCACAATAGTAACATCAGTTTCTTCATCATCTAGTAAATGAAATATATATTTAAACAACGAAAGGTTAATGGTAAAATAAAGCAACACAAAAACCAAAGCCATTAGCGAACTTAAACCTTTATTTACATCCTTTAAAAAAAAAGCCATTAGCCCCGATGCATTTGAAGTAATAAACATTAAAAAGCATAAGGTAGCTATAGAGAAATAGTTTCTTCTAGTCACATGCCATGCCTTAATCATTACATCGTTAACAGCAAATGTACTTTCCTTTAAAAATTCAACAAAGGCTCTCTGCCTCAAAAACTCAATCATGATTGTTTAAATATTACTCTTTTAAAAAGATCTTGTATAAAACCTAGGCCGTAGGCAGTAAGCTGTATAAAAGATGCTACCACACTCAAAAATGCAATTTTTATTGATTTATTAACCTGCCAAGCATGAAAAAATATCAACATAAAATATAAACCTACTATAAAATTACAAAAATAGGCTAGAGGCCAATAAAAGATATTTAATAATAGGGTTAACATCATTCCTAAGGTGGCTATTGCTGGAAAAAAATGGATCAATTTCAACTCTTTAGGGAAATGTTTGTAAATATTGATCCTTGCCCTACCAAAAAAATGCAATTGTTTATAAAATTGAGCAAAACTAGTGCGTCTTTTATGGTAAACTTTTGCAGCCGGAATTAAGCCAATTTTAAATCCACTTTCGTGAATACGGATGCTATACTCTATATCCTCTCCTAAACGAGTTAATATAAATCCACCAACCTTCTCCCAAACTTCTCTAGATACGCCCATGTTAAAACTACGAGGATGGAATTGGCCAACATGTTTTTTATTTCCACGAATACCACCAGTAGTAAATGGAGATGTCATAGCGTAACTAATCGCTTTTTGTACAGGTGTAAAACTTTGATGTGCGGCATCTGGTCCGCCATAAGCGTCTAATTGATGCTCAAATAGGTAATTCCTTACAATCTCTAAATAATCTTCTGGAATTAAACAATCCGAATCGAAAATTACAAAATAATCGCCTTTGGCACGTTCAAAACCAAAATTACGGGTAAACCCCTGACCTTCATTTGGCTTAACAAAATATTTGATAGCTAATCTATCTGCATAAGAAGCAACAATTTTCGCTGCATCGTTAACAGAGCCATCTTCAATTACCAAAACTTCAAACTGAATGTAAGTTTGATGGGTTAACGTCTCTAAAAGCTCATCAATTTCTTGTGGGCGATTGTAAAGTGGAATAATGATGGAGAAAAACATTTTTAAAGGTTGAAGGTTGAGGGTATAAAGGTTGAGGGCTTATGGCGGCTAGAACCTTCCGCCTTATTTCCTTCTACCTTATTTCCTTCTCTATTAAGTACTGGTTTCTTTCTGTTGCATTACGACCAACTAACTCTGCGATAAAGCCTGCTAAGAACATTTGTGAACCAACTACTATGGCTACTAATGCAATATAAAATAACGGCTGATCGGTAATTTCTCTTTTATAAGGCGTATGTACTGCAATGTGATAAAGCTTTTCAGCGATCATCCAAACAGCCATAATAATTCCAATGAAAAAGCTAAGCACACCTAATGAGCCAAAAAAGTGCATAGGGCGCTTTCCGAACTTACCAACAAAAAATATGGATAATAAATCAAGAAAACCATTGATAAAACGGCTCAAACCAAATTTGGTTACACCATATTTACGGGCTCTGTGTTCTACAACTTGCTCCCCAATTTTAGTAAAACCTGCCCATTTAGCAATAACTGGTATATAACGGTGCATTTCTCCATATACCTCAATGGTTTTCACTACATCGCTACGGTAAGCTTTTAAACCACAGTTAAAATCGTTTAATTGAATGCCACTCATTTTACGTGTAGCAGCATTAAACAATTTAGTAGGGATGGTTTTGGTTATTGGATCGTAACGTTTCTTTTTCCAACCCGAAATGATATCATAGTTTTCTTCTTTTATCCGGCGGTATAGTTCTGGAATCTCATCAGGACTATCCTGTAAATCTGCATCCATGGTAATGATTACATCACCTTGTGTAACCTCGAAAGCTACATTTAGCGCAGCAGATTTGCCATAGTTACGTCTAAATTTAATGGCTTTAATGCTAGAAAATGTTTTTTTCAGTTCTTCAATTACCACCCAAGATTTATCTGTACTCCCATCATCAACTAATACAACCTCATAAGAAAAGTTGTTTTCGTTCATCACTTTATCTATCCAAGTTACTAACTCAGGTAGTGATTCGTCTTCATTATATAGTGGTACTACAATTGATATATCCATGTATTGAGTATCGAGTATCAAGTATCAAGTATCAAGACATAGTCTCGAAACAAAATACGCTTAAAAAACAACGTGCAAATTTCATCAATTAAATTGATAAAACCTGCACGTTGAAAATTTTATAATTGTTTATATTTTAATGTCTTTTGCTTTTATTGTAACAATTTTGCCATTCTCTGAAAATATAAATACACCATTATTTTTCTTTTTATAGGCAACAAGTTTTTTAAAAGTTAAATCAAGGCCTTTGCGAATTTTTTCACGTATTTCTGAATTATTATTGTTCATACCTATCTAGTAAATTTAATTTTCCACCAACTTTCTTGCTCAAATATAGCAATTTCTTCATCCATATTTCCTTCAGCTACAAATCTCATCATCCCTAAAGAATTATCAATAACCATCCAATAATCAGATAAAGATGTAAAATTTATTAGATTTTCCCTTCCTTTAATATATCTCCTCCTAATTACTTCTTCTGGGATATGATGCCCACCTTCTTGAACTCTAATTTTAACACGTTGTATTGCTAATTCAACATCGTTTAACCAAAAATACAATAGAGTAATCTTATAGCCAATTGCTTTTGCTTTTTTAATGGTATTGAGATATGATTTTGTAGTAAGTGTAGTTTCAATTGCGAAATCTATATTTTGTTTAAGGAGATCTTCAATCCTATTTAACATAATTTTACCAGCTTGTATCGCAACACTTTCGGGTTTAAATGGAGATAAGCCTCTTGCAATTTCATCTGCGTTAACAAACTCTTCACAATTTAACATTTCTGGCAAAACAGTAAATGAAGCCGTAGTTTTACCTGCTCCATTACATCCCGAAATTATATATAAATTGGCCATATCTTTTATAAAAAAAGCAGGTCTCATCAATTGATAAAACCTGCACGTTCATAATTTTATGTTATCGCTAACTACAATGGTTGCGGATTTTCATCTACTGGATGTCCCCAAGGATTAGGATTATTTCTTTTAAAAATCAAAGCAAATATTAAAGCTCCAATAAAGTACATTACCGCAGCAATACCAAATCCTACAATAGCTTGACTAAATGTTGGCGAAAACTGTTTCTCGAAACTTTCTGTCACAGATTCCATGGCTTTTTGTGTAGTTTCCTCATCCATGCCCATACTCTTATAGGTTTCTTCTGTTTTAGCTATAGACATCTCAATCATTGTTGTTGGATATGTTGTGTCGATAAACTTTCCGAATAAGATAGTAAATAAGAAAACAATTGCCATCGAAGTTAAAAACATGGCAAAAATAGGCCACAGTGCTTCTGCAAAACTCCAATATCCGCCTGCTTTTTTTCTTAAATCCATACAAAAGAATACGGCTAAGGCTATCCCCACAATTGCAGAAAAGCCTGCATACCAATAAGAACTCATTAAACTTGGCATTACGTACCAGGTTACCAGAAAGATAACGATATTAACGATACCCCAAATAGCTCCATTTTTTAAAGCTTCTGTTTTTAAATTTACTGTTGTAGCTGTTGTTTCCATGTTTGTTTAGTTTTAGAGCCAAAGGATTCCCTTTGTGAGTTTATCTATTTTTATTAAAAGTAGTAATTAATGTATAGACTGCCACATCAAAACTTTTGTTACTACTAAAATTGATTAAATCTTTTTGTACTTCTTCACTGGTTCTAGGCTGCAAGAAAAAAGTCATAAATGGAACAAATAATTCTTCCATTTCTTCGCTCAATTCCATCATATTGGCGTTGCTGCAAATGTCTTCTACACTACTTTCTGCCAATTGTTGGTTGCTGATTAAATCTTCATAGATGTGAAACTCATCTTGAAATTCATCTTCTTCTACCAATAAAAATTCCTTTAAGAAATCTTCTAAACCTGGTTTAATTTCTTCGTCATGGCATTCGTTAATGTATAATAACAAATTCAATAATTCCGTTCCACGATCAATTGTTTCTTCTTCAATATTTTCCCACTCACGAGATTCAAGATAATCCTCCTCTAATTTATTTACATCACTAGTAAAGAAATTGATCATCAATAAGTCGAAGAAAACTTCTCTTAGCTCATCAAATTTTGGATGTTCATCAAAAACCTCATCAAATTCAGCAACTTTTTCTAAAAAGTTCATGTCTTTGCCAAACACTTCTACTAATCTTTGCTCTATGGCAATAGAATCTATACTATTGGCTGCTGCAAATTGATCTAAAGATGCAATCAGCGCTTGTTCTACACTACTGTTCATATACTTGATATTGATTATTATTATAAACTAATTCGACTTTCCCTTTTAGCCTTTTACCTAACAAAGGGGAGTTACTAGACTTTGAAAAATTGGTATTTGAATTGTAATCCCATTCTTGGGTGGGTTGATAAACAGTAAAGTTTGCTATTTCGCCTACATTTATGGTTGCAATAGGTAAACTCAAAACCTTTCTTGGATTGATGGACAACTTCTCTACAATTAGTGAAGCTTCTAACCCTGCTTGCAACAATAGTGGCAATACCGTTTGTAAAGCAATAATACCATACGATGCAATTTCGAACTCCACATCTTTAAATTCTATTTCATGCGGACGATGTTGCGAAGAAATGGCATCAATTGTTCCGTCTTTAAGACCAGCGATTAAGGCTTTATTATCTGCTTTGCTACGTAGCGGAGGTTTTACTTTATAATTGCTATCAAAATCGTTCAATAATTCTTCTGTAAATACCAGCTGATGTGCTGCAACATCGCAAGTAACTTTAACACCATCTTTTTTTGCCTTTTTAATTAGAGCAACTGCCCCAGCAGTAGAAATATTGCTGATATGGATTGGCGCATCGTGATAAGCCGCTAAAAATATATCTCTAGAAATCTGCATTTCTTCGGCCAATGCCGGAATACCTTTCATTCCTAATAAAACACTATTCTTGCTTTCGTTAACCTGAGCCTTACCCGTGATCGCTTTATTTTCTGGATAAGTGATTAGCAAAGCACCAAAACCCATACCATATTGCAAAGCCCTGCTCATAAATCCGTCATCACTTAAAGGCTTGCTACCATCAGAAAAAGCAACTGCACCAGCGTTCTTCATATCATACAACTCAGCTAATTCTTTTCCTTCTAAATTGTTGCTAATTGCACCTATCGGATAAACATCTACTAGATTATTTTTAGCTCTGTTTAAAATATACTCAACCTCACCTTTTGATTGTACCACAGGCTTGGTAGTTGGCAATATCGCAATACCTGTAAAACCGCCCGCTCTTGCTGCTGCTGTACCAGTTTGTATATCTTCCTTAGTTTCTAACCCTGGATCGCCGATGGTGCAATTTAGATCGAAAAAACCAGGAGAAAGTATTGCTCCTTTTCCTTCAAAAATTATCTCACCTTTTAGTGGTAATAAACTATTTTCAATAGCAGTAATCTTTCCCTGTTCAACACGTACATCGCAAGTTTTTTGATTAAACTCGCTATTAGGATCGGCAATGGTAATTCCCTTAACTAAGAGGTTCATGAATTTTATATTATTGATTAGTATATATTAATTTATTTGTATCAATGCGCTCGTTAACTCGGTTTGTGGACAGTATAAAATCTGACTAATAATATTTCAATCGCTAAAAAAACTAAAGCCAAAATTAGACAAAGTTTCCATAATTCTGTTCCATTATTTTTAGCGCTAACAGCCGAGGCAATGCTATCAGACTTTGGATCTAAAAATGCAACTTGCTGTTTATCAAATAACTTTTGCACATCTGTCTGCGTAGCATAATGCATATCAGATTCTGCTCTATTATCATTAAAAGCGATAACAGCTAAAGTAGAATCGGTCTTTTTTAAGGTATAAAACCCTGCTTTTTTAACTTGATCGGCAACATACAATAATGTTTTACCATTAATTTGTCTTAGTTCTGGTATAATTTCAAATTGATCTGCAACCAATTTTAAAGACTGATTGGCGCCTAAATCTATTTTTTGGCTTTCCAATACATTGTCTTTCATGGCAGTGTAATAGATGGGCTGCTCTTTTACACTTGCAAATGCGATTTTATACATCAATGGCACAAATACTGGGTGTTTTGCAAAATTGCTATCATCACTTTCCAAATCTGTAGCAGATAAATATACTTGCCCATTCCCTGTAGGATATCTTGCAAAAAACAATTGATTTGCTGGCAACTGCAACAAATTTTCTTTACTACTGTTACTGCGCTCTACAAAACTGAAATATCGATTAACTTGTGGCAAATCTAAATTTTGCGGCAAAGTTTCGAATACATCTTTAAAAAGTGGATGTTTTAGTTCTATGTGGCTAACCTTTGTAGGCGTAGTATTTAAATTACCTAAAGCTGGAAGATTTAAACTTGTTAAGAAGGCAGTGTAAATCTGTTTATCAGCATCCAGATCTGGAAAAACAACAACAGAACCGCCGTTAGCAATGTAGCTTTTTAACGCTGTCGCTAAACCACTCGAGGGATTGCTTAATCCATTTAAAACGATTAAGCTGTAATTAGGCAAGGCTGAATAATTGATATTAGCCTCTGGCATTTCAGTTAATTTAAAATAAGAATCGGCTAAAAACAATGCTTTAATGTATTTTCCATTTTGCTGCCCATTAATGGCTAAAACTTGTTGCGTTGCGTTAACTTTAAAGCTAAAATTAAGTTCATCATCAAAAGTTAATGGAAAATCTTTAATGCTTAGTGTTCCTTTTTGCCAACCTAAAGTTAAGCCACTATAAGAAAGTGTATCGCTGGCAACTTGCCCCGCCTTTAAATTTAAACTGCTTATTGCTTTTTGTTGGCTATTGATATTGAGTTTTACTGCCACATTTTTAGCGTCTTCATCTCCATAATTACGCAGCTGAACTACCAATTTTTCTGTAGCATTAGCCTGGTGTACCGGAGAAAGCAACCAAACACTATCTACAGCTACATTTGGTAAACTATTTGCATTGAGTTTTATCAAAGATACATTTGTATTTGGATCAGTTTTAATCAATTCGTTACTGGAAAAACCCTGTTGAAAATCTGAAATAACATAGGCAAAACGATTACTTACTCCATTAAATATACTTTGTTGCCGATTAATTACTTGCTGCAATTTTCTACTTGCTGCAGAGATTTTAACCTCGTCCAGAGCTTGCAATAATTCATCGCCATTGAGCAGACGCTGATGTTTACCCTCAAAATCATTAGTTAGCAATTGAAAACGATCATTAAGTTGAAACGACTTTACAATTTCTTTGGCTTTACGTTTGGCTTCATCTAAAAGACTACCATCTTTACTTACAGCTTCCATACTGTAAGAATTATCTAAATAAATACTTACGATATTTCCCTTGCTTTGATCTATTTTACTACCGACACCAGGAAAAAATGGGCGAGCAAAAGCAAAAACTAAAAAGATAATAGCTAGTATTCTGCTAATTAATATCAGTAAATTTTTAAGTTTTTCTCTCGAAGAATTTTGCTCTTTTATTTCTTTTAAAAAGGCAACATTCGTAAAATAGACTTTTTTAAATTTCCTAAAATTGAACAAATGGATAAGGACCGGAATAGCGACCGCAAAAAGTGCAAAAAGAAAGCCCGGATACAGGAAATTCATTAAAAACCAAAGATAGAAAAATTATGGAAATTAGCGCAAACGTAAATGAAAACTTACTTTGCTATTTCTTTCTCTAAAGCTTCGGCAACCTGAACTTCATTTGGCAAAGCCCTCACCATATTGCCCTTTTTATCAATCAAAAAATGTGTTGGATATGCTTGAACATGCAATTGATCAGCCATATATTTGGTTTGGTTAGGAACAGTAGCATAATCAAACTTAGTTTTAGAAAGGAAGTTTTGCAAATCTTTTCTGGGATCCATTGCTAAGCTAATAAAAAGGATATCATCTCGATCTTTGTACTTCTCTACTATTTCGTTTAGGGCTGGCATTTCTGCGACACAAGCACCACAACGAATAAACCAACATTTAAATAAAACAATTTTGCCTTTGGTATTATCGGAAGTATATAGTTTTCCATTTACATCAGTAAAGCTAAACTTAGGCACTGGTTTACCCTGCATCTTGTAAAATGTTAACTGTTCACTCCCAAACTGCCTCATGTAAGCTGAAATAGATTGATCTGCTCTTGCCGGTATCTTAGCCAATTTATAGTTTAGCTGTTCGTCTTTTGAATATATTGCCAATGGATAATATTTACCAGATTTAATTTCATCTAAAAATTTAGCTTTATCAATTACCTTTCCGTTAGCATCTAAAGCAACAAAATCTTCATATAGCTCTACATTCGTGCTATAATATCCCCAAAACTTACCGCCTCCAGATATAATTTCTGTTTCAGGTATAATTGGTTGGCCTACTAAATAATTTTCTTTTGCTTTCGATTCTATCGCTATCGTATCTTTCTGCTCCTTAACCTTATTTGGACTTGGTTTACACGACAAAATAAATGCTGCAACAAACGGTAATACTAATTTAAAATTCTTCATGAGATGAAATCTAATACAACAAAACCAAATATAACTATAAATTTAGTAGAAAATATTGTAATATTTAAATCAAAACTAAATTCATAATTTTTTCTTTAACAAATTTTTAACTCCTTTCAAGAATAGTTAATTAAACCACTATATACCAATGCGCTAATTAAGTCATGAAAACGTAATTAAAGGATGTGAAAAATGCTAACAATATAGAAATACGTATATTTGTATGATTATTTTATCTAAATAAAGCGCCTATATAAAACACTCATACTAAAGATTATTGTGAACGAGATACCGAAAAAATATGAGAAAATACATTTTAGGAATTGCAGGATTACTTTCAATTGCTTTCTATTTAACTATTACTAGCTTTAAATCGATAGTAAATCCTCCTCAAGTAATTCAAGCAACTGTAGAAAACACATTAGATAGTGCATACAACAAACACGTAAATACACTTTATCTTGCTACACATTTAAAAGAAGCTGGCTTAAGTTTACCTGTATTTGAGAAAGCACTAACTGGTTTTTATAATTTAAAAAAATCAGGACAGCTATCTACAAAATCTATTTTAACAATTGCAGATTTTGATCAATCTAGCACCAAAAAGAGATTGTACATTATCGATATTGACAAAAAAGAAATCTTATTAAACACTTGGGTAGCTCACGGACAAAGAAGTGGCGATGATGAAGCTATCAATTTCTCTAATATTAATGATTCTTACACCAGCAGTTTAGGTTTTTATGTTACTGGAGAAATTTATCGTGGCTCACACGGCAAATCTTTGAAGTTAGATGGAATGGATTATGGTTTTAATGATAATGCCCGTAGTCGTTCCATTGTTGTTCATGGCGCACCTTATGTAAGCACGGGAACAATTAATGCCTTAGGTAGATTAGGTCGTAGCCAAGGTTGCCCGGCAGTAGCACCAGAGGTAACAGATCAAGTTATTAATACAATTGAGGATAAGACAGTTTTATTTATCAATAAGAGTACTGAAAAATATACTTCTAAATATTTGAATGAAGTATTAGCCGCCAACTTCGCTGTAGATAGTATGGACACACATATGGATTAAAAAAAAGTTCTTCTATCAAAACGCCGTTCTTTTATTCTAAAAGAACGGCGTTTTTAATTGCAAAAAAAATTAAACCATTTTCTGCATATAAGTATATAACACAATATCTAAACCATATACATCTTTTCTAAATTGTAATTTGCCAGTTTCATCTGCCCAACAAGTAAAATAACTTAAATAAACAGGTACTTTAGTAGGCAAGGCAATATCTGTAGCAATAGGGTTTTTACTTACCATCCCCTCTTTAATCTTATCGTATTTAGCTCCTGCGCCAAACAAAGCTTCAGCTAATTCTAAGGGCTTTTCAACTCTTACACAGCCATGGCTTACTGCTCTCATATCCAAATTAAATGCAGCCTTATTTGGTGTATCATGTAAATAAACACTACTTTGGTTGTTAAATAAAAACTTGATCTTACCTAAGGAATTATCATCTCCAGGTCTCTGTTTAAATGAATAGATTTTGCCAGCTCCTGCTGCCGACCAGTCTATTGTTTCAGGGTCCTCAACTTTTTTACCATTCAAAAATACATCGATATTGTTATTAGATAGATAATAAGGATCGCTAGCAGCATATTTTGTTATCTCATTAGTAGCAATACTCTCTGGAATATTCCATATTGGATTAACCTGAACACTGTGAATTAGACTTTTTAATTGTGGTGTTTCCCTATTAAATGGTCTGTCCTTATTAAAATCATCCTCATCATACTCTAAAAGTTGATTTTTATTATCTTGATTTCTCCCCTCCCCAACGCAAACTTTCATATTTAGAGATGATTTACCGCCTTCCATTACATCTAACCTAAAATCCGGAATATTTACCCAAACATATTTATCCTCAGTTGGTAAATTTTTCCATCTCAAACGCTCCAAATTCACTTTTAAAATCCGCTCCGTTTCTTCAGGGTTGGTTCCTGGAACTTGTAGTTTCTCCTTTAAAGCACTTTGCAGAGCAAGGTATTGTTCATCCTTTGGTTGTATGCTATCTAAAAACTGCACAATATCCTTAGTAGCAAATACTCCATAAAAACTAATGCTATCAGGTCTTTTAGTCGCAGTATAGTATTGCGCATAAATTTTCCTGGGACTAATTAATCCAAACTGTAATGCAGAACTGTAATTTGTTAATGTATTTGCAGCGGCCAATTCTAGATCTATCAAAACCTGATAAGCATCAGCAGCGGTTTTAATCTGATCTTTATCATAAATCTTGTTGATCAATTCTGTTAGTGCAGCGCCTTTAAAGATTGAAGAATCTAATCCATGTTCTGATGATTTACCAACTACAGTAACAGCTTCTTTAAGCTTGCCTTGTGGTAAGTTGTTCATTACTAAAATGGGTTCAAAATCTGCATTCTGATAAACAGCCTGTAAAAATTTGGGATTTTTAAATTTCCCTTGTTGCTTTTGAAAGGCAGTTTTAAATTTCTCTACAAACACATCTGCCTCTATATCTTTGAAAGCTTTAATTTTTGTTTCCTTAAAAACAGCCGCACCAATATCAGAATGGCTTTTTTTACATGATTGTAAAACAAATAAGAATAAAATCCCTATGAATAGAAATTTGTGAATATTTAATTTAGGATAGGTTATCAATTTCATATAGACTTAAATAAATTTAAGCCCGATTTGTTTTAAAATTTTATATACATCCTCCACAAAAAGCTTGTTAAGAATTAAATTAGATGATTTAGCGAATCACATTTCAAGCACTTATTTTTTAAGCTTTGATTCATCCATTCTTGTACCGTCATTTTTTTTCATTAGCGCTCCAATCAACTCATAAGGAATTTCGCTTGTCTTCTTAAGCGGATGCAACTTTTACCCATATCCAATTTCTGCTTACTGTGTTTAGGATACTCATTTACAAACCACTCCAATAATTTTGGCTCAGAATATATGCCCATGTGATAAAAGCTGATAAAGTTTTTCTGCGATGCAATGCCTGCGAATGGTAATGGTTCAATTGGTTTGCAATGATAATCGGTTGGATAAATAGAATTTGGGATTACGTAACCCAAACCACCATAACTCATACCCGGTTCAAAACCTTTGGGCAAGTTTTTCACGATTATTTGGTGAAGTTTATCAAAAGATTCTGATCTATCCTCAGGAATATTATCCAAGATTTCTTCCACAGTTTCTCCTGATGTTTGCATATTAATTTGAATTATTTATTAGGATTAAATTTAAGGGGCTCTCATACACATAGAAAAGTATGATAAAGCTTCTAATATTAAAAACTTCTCCTAAATTACAGCCAATACTAATTTACAAACTTTCAAGAAATTAATAGCACATATTTAGCTACATATATCTCTTCATGGCATCCCATAATATTCCATCATAATCATAAACATCTGGCCTAAATTCAACTTTGCCATTTTCTGCCCATGCTGTGTAATAACCGATTACAACACTTACCTTTTTTCTGGTAGAGAACCAAGAAGGTTTCAATTGAAATGCATTCGAAGGATCGGCTGTTTTTGCCTGTTTTTTTCTAAACCATGCCATTTTATTCTCATCAACTGGAGGCAGATTAACTTCCATTCGCAATTCATCATACTGGCTTTTGCTTTTAACTATTAGTTGAGCAAATTGCAATGGTTTCTCAATCCTAACACAGCCATGACTTATAGCTCTATTTTTTAGCTTAAAACCATTTTTGTTATTGGTATCATGTAAATAAATACTAGAGCTATTGTCAAAAATAAATTTAAACTTGCCTAGAGCATTTCCTTCCCCAGAACCTTGTTTAAATTGAAATGGCAGCTTATCCCTCGAATACCTATTCCATTGAATGGTATCAGGATCATTTACGACTTTACCTTTATAATAAACTTTAATGTTGCTGTTAGAAAGATAATAAGGATCTTTTCTTGCCATCCAATAGATTTCACTTTGCGCAATACTTACTGGGATATTCCAAACTGGATTAACTTGTATAGAGTTAAAAACACTCACTAACTGTGGAGTTTCGTGGTTTTTTGGTTTATCATCTAAATTACCAGATTTTAGAAAAGCCTTCATTTTTTCTTTATAAGTAGGCTCTCTTTTACCGCCTACACAAACATTCATATGTGTTAAGGTATCTTCTTTATTAAACCAAGTAAGAGAAAAATCGGGGATGTTTACAACAACAACTTCATCTGTGTTAACCGGTAGTTGCCACCGTAGTCTCTCCATATTTAGTTTAATTGACTTAATTGCAGGGTCGTTATCATTACCAATACTATCCTTGTAAAATGCCAATAGCTGCTTTAAATCGTGATAGCTTTTAGATTTTGGCTGAACGCTTTTTAATACTGCCAGAATATCATTACTATTTAAGATGGAATCCATTCTTAAACTATCTGGACGTTTTACAGCAATATAATAGCGATTAAAAATTTTGCGTGGATTTACACTCCCGTACTTAATAGAATTAGTATAGCGCAATAGGGCATCAGCAGTCCTAATTTCTAATTCAGCAATTACAGGATAGGCTTCATCAATGTTCTTAAATCTATTGTCTTTCATTATTCTTAATAGATCAGACAATTCTTGATAACCAAAAGCTTTAGGATTAAAACCATCTGCCTTACTATTTTCGATATATTTTTTTAGACTATCAATACCCCCATTGGCAAGAAAACGAGTAATTAATACTGGACTATAATTGTGACTCGAATAGTAAGCTGCTGTAAGTTTTGGATTGGATATATTACTACTCAATTCGTCCATTTTTTTTCTAAAAATGAGGTCATAAGCAACAGTATCAAATTCTTTATAGATTTTATTATTGAAGTGTTTAGTTAAAACCGTAGCTATTTGAGGTTCTGACTTAAACCATTCACATGAACTTAAAAGTAAGCAAAGGGCTAAAAAGAGTAACGTTTTCTTCAATTTTTTTAGATTTTAGATGATTGTTTTTTGAGGTAAATCATTTAACTAGTTCAAATTAAATGCCATATTTTTTTGATTTACCATTAACAAAGCTATATTTGCATCATCTTCTCAACAAAATTACGGAAAGATAAGTAATATAATGACTAAAGTTTTAAACCATCACGTACATTTACACCATCGCCATTGTGGCGATAGATAGATTTATGTTTTGTACGCAAAACGGTTTTTAGACAGATTCAATATTCTTATTCCTAATTTTATAACAAGTGAAAACACTTAAAATCGCTATCCAAAAGTCGGGTAGGTTAAACGAAAAATCAGTAGAAATTCTTAAAAATTGTGGCCTTTCGTTCGAAAACTACAAAAGTTCATTAATAGCAACTGTTGCTAATTTCCCTCTAGAAATTCTTTTTTTAAGAGATGATGATATCCCAGAATATGTTCAAGATGGCATTGCCGACTTAGGTATTGTTGGCGAAAATGTAATCATCGAAGCAGGTGCAGATGTATCCTATTTGCAGCCATTGGGCTTCGGAAAATGCACCTTAAAAATTGCTGTTCAAAGCACTAGCGACATCACAGAATTATCGCAATTAAATGGCAAAGCAATTGCTACTTCTTACCCTGTAATTTTACAAAAATATCTTTCAGAAAATAACGTCGATGCACAGATTAGAAACATCTCTGGCTCGGTAGAAATTGGTCCGGGTTTAGGCTTGAGCGATGCAATTTTTGATATTGTCTCTACTGGCGGAACTCTAAAAAGTAACGGACTAAAAGCGTTCAAAAATGTGATGGATTCTCAAGCGGTTTTAATCTCTAGCAAAGGGATGGAACTCAATCCTGAAGTACTAGAATTACTACAAAGAATTCAATCTGTACTAAGAGCAAAAGCCACAAAATACGTGGTACTTAATGTGGCTAAAGAAAACTTACAAGCTGTGGTAGATTTATTACCAGGCGTAAAAAGTCCTACAGTAGTTCCATTGTTCGAAGAAGGTTGGGTTGCTGTACATTCTGTAATTGCAGAAGAAGATTTTTGGGAAAAAATCAACGGCTTAAAATTAGCAGGTGCTGAAGGAATAGTCGTGATGCCAATTGAAAAAATCATTACCTAAAACACCAATAAATAGATTTAAACGCTATATTTTATATTAACTAATAGTTAAATTAAAAACATAAGACATTGAAACTCTATAGTTATAAAGAATTAACTCAACAAAAAATTGAAAAACTATGTTCTCGACAAGTCGAAGACGATAATTTGGTTTTTTCTAGGGTAGAAAACATCATTGCTACAGTAAAAACTGATGGCGATGCCGCACTCCTATCCTACGCGGAACAATTTGATAAAGTTAAATTATCATCACTTTTTATTGGTAAAGAAGAATTGGCTGATTTGGCTAAGCAAATCCCTTCAAAGGTAAAAAGTGCTATTGATGTTGCCTATCAAAACATCTACAAATTTCACGAAGCTCAGCTAAAAACAGAAGCTAAAATTGAAACAATGGCAGGTGTAATTTGCTGGAGAGAAGCTAGAGCAATTGAAAAAGTTGGACTATATATTCCGGGTGGAACAGCTGTTTTACCGAGCACTTTTTTAATGCTTGGCATACCTGCAAAAATTGCTGGTTGTAAAGAAATCGTAGTGTGTTCTCCGCCACAAAGTGATGGCAAAATCAACACCTATATTGCTTACGTTTCGACCTTGTTAAACATTGAGAAAGTTTACTTAGTTGGAGGCGCTCAAGCAGTCGGAGCAATGGCTTTTGGAACCGAAACAATCCCTAAAGTTGACAAGATTTTTGGACCAGGAAATCGCTACGTAACCGAGGCAAAAAAGCTGGTTCAAAACACAGTTGCAATTGATATGCCAGCTGGACCATCTGAGGTTTTAGTGATAGCAGATGAAAGTGCAAATCCGGCTTTTGTTGCTGCTGATTTATTAGCGCAAGCTGAACACGGAATTGATAGTCAGGCGGTATTAGTTGCGACTTCGAAACAATTAATTACTGAAGTACTTTCTGAAGTTGAAAAACAGTTAATGAATTTACCAAGAAAGGAAATTGCAGCGAAGGCAATTGAAAATTCTTATGCTGTTTTTACTGAAAGTTTAACTGAGGCAATGGAGTTTAGTAACGCTTATGCACCTGAACATTTAATTCTAGCAACTGAAAATTTTGAATCACTTATTCCACAAATAATTAATGCAGGTTCTGTGTTTTTAGGAAACCTAACCCCAGAAAGTGCCGGTGATTATGCCTCGGGAACAAATCATACCTTACCTACAAGTGGTTTTGCAAGAGCCTTTTCAGGAGTTTCGGTTGATACTTTCCTTAAAAAAATCACTTTTCAGCACCTAAGCATTCAAGGTTTACGGAATATTGGCAACACAGTTGAGGTTTTAGCAGAAGCAGAAGGACTACAAGCACATAAAAATGCAATAACAATAAGGTTGGAAAAAGGAATAAAGAGCAAAGAACAAAGATAAAAAGCGAAGATTAAAGCACAATTTTTGGAAAAATGATTTTTGACACCTTGTCTTTAATCTCTACTCCTTGTTCTTTAATCTCTTCACAAGATAAAAATGGATATTAAAGATTTACAAAGAGAAAATATAAAAACCCTTAAACCTTACTCTACCGCTAGAGATGAGTTTAAAGGACAAGCAAGTGTCTTTTTAGATGCGAATGAGAATAGTTACGGTTCACCGCTGCCGGCTAATTACAATCGTTACCCAGACCCATTGCAACTAGATTTAAAAGATGCGATTAGCAAAATTAAAGGTGTGCCAATCGAAAACACATTTTTAGGCAATGGTAGCGATGAAGCAATTGATTTATTATACCGTGCTTTTTGCAACCCTGGAAAAGACAATGTAATCATCCTTCCGCCTACTTACGGCATGTACGAGGTTTCGGCAAACATCAACGATGTTGAAATTAGAAAAGTAGATTTATTACCAAACTTCCAATTAGATTTAAAGAAAATTGCTGAGGCAATTGATGCGAATACTAAAATGATTTTCATTTGTTCGCCAAACAACCCTACTGGAAACTCCATCAACAGAACAGATATTGAAACCATTTTAGCCAATTTTAAAGGTTTGGTGGTTATTGATGAAGCTTATATCAATTTTGCCAAACAAAAGACTTTTATCCAAGAACTAACTGAATATGCAAATTTGGTAATCCTCCAAACGTTTTCTAAAGCTTGGGGATTAGCGGCTTTGCGTTTAGGAATGGCTTTTTCTTCACGCCAAGTTATTGATATTTTAAACAAGGTAAAACCACCCTACAATATCAATCAGGCTACGCAAGATTTAGCTTTAGCGGCTTTAGAAAATATCCAGCAGGTAAATGATTGGATTAAAATTACAGTTTCGGAAAGAGACAGGTTGAGTGATTTACTGACTAAACTTCCATTGGTTAAAAAAGTCTACCCATCTGACGCTAATTTTATATTGATTCAAGTTGATGATGCTTTAGGAACTTACAATTTATTGGTAGATAAAGGTATCATTGTCCGCGACCGTTCTAAGGTATCCCTTTGCGAAGGTTGTTTAAGAATTACAGTAGGAACAGTTGAAGAAAACAATCAGTTAATCAGTATTTTAGAAAAAATATAATGAAAAAAGTATTGTTTATAGACCGTGATGGCACATTAAACATCGAACCAGATGATGAACAGGTAGACAGTTTTGCGAAGCTGAAATTTTACCCAAGAGCTTTGTATTATCTTTCTAAAATTGCGACAGAGCTAGATTTTGATTTGGTGATGGTTACTAATCAAGATGGCCTGGGAACGCCTTCCAACCTAGAAGAGAACTTTTGGCCCATACATAATTTTATGATGGATACTTTAGCTGGGGAAGGAGTTGTATTTAATGAAGTGGTGATTGACAGAACTTTTGCTAAAGACAATGCACCTACCCGCAAACCTCATACGGGCTTGCTAACTCATTATTTTGGAGAAGGCTATGATTTGAAAAACTCTTTTGTAATTGGTGACCGTTTAAATGATGTAATTTTAGCCAAAAATTTAGGTGCAAAAGCAATTTTCTTACGTCAGAATGATACATTAGGAAGTACAGAAGCATTAGATAAATACGAAACTTTAGCTGATGTGATTGCTTTAGAAACTCAAAAATGGGAAGACATCTATACGTTTTTAAGAGCTGGGGCAAGAAAAGTTAATCACGTTCGTAAAACGAATGAAACAGACATTACTATTGGTTTAGATTTGGATGGAACAGGAAAAGCAACCATTAAAACTGGTTTAAATTTCTTCGACCATATGTTAGACCAAATTGCCAGACACGGCAGTATGAATTTAGATGTGATTGCCAATGGCGATTTACACATAGACGAACACCATACCATTGAAGACACAGGAATTGCCTTAGGCGAGGCTTTTGCACAGGCTTTAGGCAACAAATTAGGCATTGAGCGTTATGGTTTCTGTTTGCCAATGGATGATTGTTTAGCGCAAGTAGCCATAGATTTTGGTGGCAGAAACTGGATTGTTTGGGATGCTGAATTTAAACGCGAAAAAGTTGGAGATGTACCAACAGAAATGTTTTTCCACTTTTTTAAATCTTTCAGTGATGCTGCAAAATGCAATTTAAATATTAAAGCAGAAGGCGAAAACGAACATCATAAAATAGAAGCTATCTTTAAGGCTTTTGCAAAAGCAATTAAGATGGCTGTAAAACGTGATGCTGAAAAAATGGTTTTACCAAGTACCAAGGGGGTTTTGTAATCCCCTAACCCCCTAAAGGGGAATTAAAAACATAACATAAATATAAAGCGACTATATTAACGATGGAAAGGCAAAGTCTCCTTTAGGGGATTTAGGGATTGCACTGACTTTGTTAAATAAAACTGATAGCAGCGAACACGGATCCCGATTTTTCATCGGGAGGAGTAAAGCGAATAGCAGGACTACAGCACCAATGAAAAACTGACATTCATTTTCCAATAATTAATTGAAATGGAAGAAAATAAAATTAAAGAAAAGTCCCCTTTGGGGGTTGGAGGAATTGGCATCGTGAACTATGGAGCGGGGAATATTTTCTCCTTAACCGCAGCTTTAGAAAGACAAAACATCTCTTATGGAATGATAAATACAGAGGCTGATTTAGATAAATACAGTCATATTATCATCCCTGGTGTTGGCCACGCAGGTGCTGCGATGAAAAAACTAGAACAAACTGGTTTGGTTGATGCCATTAAAGCTTTAAAGAAACCTGTACTTGGCATTTGTGTGGGTATGCAACTTATCACGCAACATTCTGAAGAGGGAGATGCTAATCTTTTGAATATCATTCCTTTAAACACTAAACTTTTCAACAGAGATTTAGGTATCAAAATACCACACATGGGATGGAATAACGTTGAATTTCAAAACAATCCACTCTTTGAAGGTGTTAATTTAGATACACAGTTTTACTTTGTGCATTCTTATTTTATAGAATATAACCCTACTTTTGATATCGCTTCAGTTAATTATGGAAACAAATTTTCGGCAGCGATACAAAAAGATAATTTTTACGGCGTTCAATTTCACCCAGAAAAATCTGGTGAAGCAGGTGAACGCTTATTGAAAAACTTCTCAAACCTTAGTTTATAAAATGTACATTATACCAGCAATTGATATTTTAGACGGAAAAGTTGTCCGCTTACGTGAAGGCGACTATAACCAGAAAACAGAATACGATGTTTCTATTGAAGAAATGATTGAGCGTTATCGTTCTAATGGCACAGATTTCATTCATATAATTGATTTAAATGGCGCCAAGGGCGATTTCAGCAATCAAAAAACCTTGTTCGACATCATTAAAAAAACCGAGATGCGGGTGCAATACGGTGGTGGAATAAGAACAATTGAGCAAGTAAATAATTTATTGGATGCAGGTATCCATCGTGTTATTGTTGGCACACAAGCGATTAGCAATCCGGAGTTTTTACCTGATTTGAGCAAAGCTTTTGCTAAAAAAGATGACTACGCCAATAGAATTGTAATTGCAATTGATGTTTTAGATGAAGTAATCAAGTATTCTGGATGGATGGAAAGTTCGCCAATTAAACTGATGGATTACGTTGATAAATGTTTGGCTTTAGGTTTCTTCCGTTTCTTGTGTACTGATATCAGTAAAGATGGAAAATTAGGCGGTGCGGCAGTAGATTTATATAAAAAACTACTTGACCATTCGCCGATGATTAAATTAATTGCATCTGGCGGGGTGAGTTCGATGGAAGATATTTACGAATTGGCTAAATACCCTATCAGAAGTGTAGTTGTAGGAAAAGCAATTTATGAAGATAGAATTACCATTGAGCAAGTTAAGGATTGGAATTTGAAGATGTTGAGTTCGATTTAAAACTCCTAAATCCCCTAAATGGGACTTTGCCATTCAGATTGGAATAGCATAAAAGCTAAAGTATATGTATCCAGAAATTGAAGATGATTTTGAATTATTAAGATTAGAAGAACCAAGTATGTTTTATGGTGCTTCAAACTTAATTTTTGAAAATGCAAAAGCTTTAAGGAATAAGGTTACTGAAAGTGAAAGATTACTTTGGGAGCAATTAAAAGGTAGACAGTTAGGTTTAAAGTTTAGAAGACAACACCCAATTGCTTTTTATATTGCAGATTTCTATTGCCATGAAATTAAACTCTTGATAGAATTAGATGGAGGAATTCATAACAAGCCACAAGTATTAGCGAATGATATTGAAAGACAAAAAAATCTCGAAGAGCTTGGTATAACCGTTATAAGATTTACAAATAACCAATTACACAATAATTTAAATGCTGTTTTGGACAAAATAAAGGAAGCCATTCAGGCTAAGCAATTTGCTCCTCCCCCTTCAGGGGGATTGAGGGGGTTATCAAAAAGAATTATCCCCTGCCTAGACGTAAAAGATGGCCGCACAGTTAAAGGCATCAACTTTGTTGATTTACGCGATGCAGGCGACCCTGTAGAATTGGCTGCTCAATATGCCAAACAAGGTGCAGATGAATTGGTGTTTTTAGACATCACTGCTACTCACGAACGTCGTAAAACGATGATTGAGATGGTTAAATCGGTTGCTAGGCAATTGAACATTCCTTTTACCATTGGTGGCGGAATAACTGAAATTGCTGATGCGGAAGCCTTGTTAAATGCCGGTGCAGATAAAATTAGTATCAATTCTGCAGCAGTAAAAAATCCACAATTAATTGAAGATCTAGCCAAAACTTTTGGTGTTCAATTTGTGGTTTTGGCAGTTGATACTAAACATATTGATGGTAAAAACATTGTCCACCTAAATGGAGGAAGATTAATAACCGAACTAGAAACCGAAGATTGGATTAAAAAAGCAGAAGACTTAGGTGCGGGAGAAATTCTTTTAACTTCAATGGACCACGACGGCACTAAACAGGGTTTTGATTGTAATTTGTTAGGTAAAATAAACAAGATGATCAACATTCCAATTATAGCCTCTGGCGGAGCAGGAAAAACGGAACATTTTACAGAAGTATTTCAAAAAACTGGAGTTGATGCCGCATTAGCTGCGTCGGTATTTCATTATGGAGAAATATTAATACCAGATTTAAAACAAGAATTAAGAAGGAACGGAATTCCGGTTAGAAACCCCTAAATCCCCTAAAGGGAACTTTCCCCCCCATTGGGGAATAGCAAAAATATAAAAAAGCAAAAAATGGTTAATCAAAATATAGCATCAAGCCAGATAGACTTTGGCAAAACTCCCCCTTCAGGGGGTTGGGGGGTTCCCGTAGTGATACAAGACGAACAAACTTTAGAGGTTTTAATGTTAGGCTATATGGATGCCGAAGCATTCGAGAAAACACAAACCGAGGGCAAGGTGACTTTCTTTTCTCGTTCTAAAAATCGTTTATGGACAAAAGGTGAAGAAAGTGGTAATTTCCTTTTCGTAAAATCTATTCACATCGATTGCGATAATGACACCATATTAATTAAAGCAAATCCAGTTGGGCCAACTTGTCACACAGGCAGCAGAAGTTGTTTTAAAACAGATTACAATCAGAACTTCATTTTTGAGCTAGAGCATATTATTAATGATCGGTATGAAAACCCTGTTGAAGGTTCATATATCAACAAAATGCGCAACAAAGGTTTAAATAAAATTGCACAAAAAGTAGGCGAAGAAGGTGTAGAAACGGTTATTGCCGCATTGGCAGAAACTGAAGAGGATTTAATTGGCGAGGCAGCTGATTTACTTTTTCACTTGGCTTTTTTATTGAAAGAAAAAGGGTTGTCTATTAAAGATATTGCCAAGAAACTAGAAAGTAGACATCAATAGAATTGAGATTTTGCGTATAGCGTATTGAGACAAATCCAATCACAATTCGCAATACTCATTACGCAATACGAATAAAATGATTAAACACCTACACACCTTTCCTGGTCACCAAAACCCTGTTTATGCTTTAGCAAATGCTAACGTAGAAGGTATTTTCTATAGCGCAGGAAATGATAAAGGAGTTGTAGAATGGTCGTTAGAAAATATGGCTTTTGTAAAGGTGAAAACGCCTGTACAAAGTTCGGTTTATAGTCTGCTTCGTTACAATAACCTGCTTTTTATTGGGGAAAGAAGTGGAGCATTTAGTGTTTATGACTTCACTAAGCAGGAAATAACCACCAGAATTAATGCCCATTTAAAACCAATATTTGATATACAAGTAGCAAAAAGCAAAAATGAATTGTTAACCACAGGTGAAGATGGAACAGTTGCAGTTTGGTCGCTCAAAGATTATTCAGAAATTTATCGGTTTCAAGTAGCTTATGATACCGTTAGATGTATTGCCATATCACCTGATGAAACTGAAATCGCCTTTGGTTGTAAAGATCACCAAATAAGGATTTACAATTTGGCAGATTATAGTTTAAAGCAAGCTTTGGAAGGCCACTCATTGCCTGTTACTTCTTTGGCTTATCATCCTACTGGGACATACTTAATTTCTGGAAGCAGAGATGCACAATTGAAAATTTGGCATTGCTCCCAAAGGGATGCATATGGCACTAATTACGAATTGGCACAAACCATTCCAGCCCACATGTTTACCATCTACAACATTGTTTTTCATCCAACCCTTCCCTATTTCGCAACGAGCAGTCAGGATAAAAGCATTAAACTTTGGGATGCTGAAAACTTTAAGCTTTACAAAATTCTAAGTTTAGAGAAAGGCGAATTTGGACATACACATTCCATCAATAAAATCATTTGGAGCAAAGATGGAAAGTATTTAATTTCTACAGGAGATGATAGAAAAGTATTGGTTTGGGAGATGGAATAGCATATTTCCATTTTATTTTTCAACGAATTCGTATATCTTAGTCCGATGGACACACCAACAAAAATACCAGTACTTAACCAAGAACAAATTAGAGTTTTAGGTGCTTTAATGGAAAAAGCCAAAACTACACCAGATTATTATCCGATGACGATGAATGGTTTGGTTTCGGCCTGTAATCAGAAAACTTCGAGAAAACCGGTGGTAAATTATGATGAGGAAACTATTGGAAGTTCATTAAATTCTTTAAAAATTGTTGGTTTAATTTCTACCGCTACTGGTGGTTCTATCCGTAATATCAAGTACAAACATAATTTTGCCATCGTATATCCATTATTGCCTTCAGAGGTTGCGATAATGTGTTTATTGTTTCTTCGTGGCCCACAAACACCAGGAGAAATTAATACCAATTCTGGCAGGCTACACGAGTTTGAAACATTGGAAGAAGTTAACCAAACGCTAGAAAAATTGGCTAGCGAAGGCTACTTAAAACAATTACCAAAACGCCCCGGACAAAAAGAGCAACGTTACATGCATCTCTTTGCTGGCGACATTGAAACCTTTGAAGAAGAGTATATCACAGAAGAAACTCCTAAAAGCAATAACGGATTAGAAGAGCGTTTAACGAAAGTTGAAGAGGAATTAGCAGAGCTAAAATTAAATCTAGCTAAGTTAATGGCTGAACTTGGAGTTTAATAAACTGAGTCCGATTATAAAATTGTTATTGGAAGCTATTTAAGTAATGAAGTGGTGTTTTTGACCACCCCGCCTTTCAGGCACCCCTCCGATGGAGGGGAATGGAGGTGCAATTCCCCTCTTTTAGAGGGGTGGTCGAAGACCGGGGTGTTATAGATTAATAAATATTAATCGAACTCCATTAAATTGCATAATTCAAAGCCCTATCTCACCGACTAACAGGTTTTGCGCTTTTAAACAAACCTCTTAATAATCCTCAGCTTATGCGTGTACCTACCCAATTCTGAATTAAAAATTCCTTGATCATCTATTGGGTCAATTCTAACTTTACCAGCGGAGTGAATAATTTTATCATTACTCAACATTAGACCAACGTGAGTGATTTTACCTTCTTCATTGTCAAAAAAAGCTAAATCCCCAAGTTCAGCTGATGCTAGAAAATCAACCATTTCGCCTTGCTCTGCTTGTTGAGAAGCATCTCGTTTAATAAGAATTCCATTCAGCTTATATACAGCTTGCACAAATCCAGAGCAATCAATCCCAAACAAAGTCCTTCCACCCCATAAATAAGGTGTGTTCTCGAAAAACTTGGCAGCTTGTTCTATATTTGATTTAAAATCGCTTTTATTTGGAATAATGGGCGTAGCTGTAACTTCAAATTTTTGATCGCCAATAAAACAAAAACCATTTTCATAATACGGTAAGGTACTTGCCGGGCTTAAATAGTACTTTGTACCGTTGCTTGCTGTTAAGGTATTATCTAATTGTAAAGGCGTTACATATCGGTAGGCTTGTTCGTCTGTATATTGCACATCCGCTATTTTTTGCAGTTGTTTATAATCCATCCAACCTTCATAATTATCATGATGAGTTACCACCAAACACCATTTTTCGGTCTTTTCCAAAAGCTGTACCCTATCGCCAAATAAAAGTTGCGAAGTAATTTCACTCCTATCTGATGGTTCTTTTCTTAAAGGTGCTACAGCAACTCGACAAACGTGGTAGATTTCCATATTTAAAATGTATGCGTAAAAATAGTGATAAACCTTAAAACACAAACATTTACGCTGTAAATTTGTTAGTTATTTAAATTTAAAGGCTTAACATCATGAACTTCAAAAAAATTTTAATCGCAGTAGATAATAGTATTTGCGCAGAAAAGGCAGCAAAAACTGGTTATGAGATGGCAGCCAAATTTGGGGCAGAAGTAGCTTTATTAAATATTATTGAACCTGCTCCGGAAACAGTAAATCCAGAATTTACGCTGGCACCGGCTATGATGGAGATGTATGATAATAGTGAAGAAAACAGCCAAACATTATTGCAGGAAATTTCTAACAAATATGGAAATGGAATACCAACTGTTTATTTAACCAGTTTAGATACCGCAACGCATGGCATCATTCAACAATCTGAGGAATGGGGAGCTGGGTTAATCGTTATCGGAACACACGGCAGAGGCGGATTATATCACTTTTTGATGGGTAGTGTAGCCGAACATGTGGCTAGAAAAGCAGCATGCCCAGTATTAATAGTGCCAAATAAAGATTAAAGCTGAAAGATCAAAGCTAAAAGCTGTAATCACAAAAAAAAGAGATGCAAAAACTGTATCTCTTTTTTTATGCTATTTTAAGCCATCTTTTTTGGAGAGGATTGGCTGTGGCTTATCCTTCCTGGTGTAACCAAGCTTTTTTAGCTAGTAATTCTTCTTCAGTTTCGCGGATATCTTCATCATCTACACAACAATCTACTGGGCAAACCGCAGCACACTGAGGCTCATCATGAAAACCTTTACATTCTGTACATTTATCAGAAACGATGTAATAAACTTCATCAGAGACTGCTTCTTGAGCAGCTCCTGCATCCATTTGTTCACCGCCAAAATCTATAATACCATCTAAATTGGTACCATCAGAAAATCTCCAGGCTGTACCTGCGTCGTATATTGCATTATTTGGGCATTCTGGCTCACATGCTCCACAATTAATACATTCGTCTGTTATTTTAATTGCCATCTCTTCGTGTATATCTTTTGCTAAGTTTAACTTTGCACTGCAAATATAACAATAATCGATTTAAAATAGTTCTAAATATGTCATCGTCGTCACTCACAAAAGAGAAAATAATCATTTCATTAGAAAAGCTTAGCCATTTTATGGTTAATCCTACCGACGACTTTATTCATATTACGCATGCTGCTAGAAACAGTAATGGATGGTTTACCATCGAAGAAGTAGAAAAATCTTTAGCTTCTCTGGCTAAAATGTTAAATAAACAAGATTTAGAACAATGGTTTAAAAACATCAAATTAAACGAAAACCCTAAAAAAGTTGGTTTAATTTTGGCAGGAAATATTCCTTTGGTTGGCTTTCATGATGTACTTACGGTATTAGCTACCGGCAATATTGCTTTAATTAAAATGTCATCATCTGATGATAAATTATTACCTGCATTATTAGAAGAGCTTACAGCAATAGAACCTGCGTTTGCTAATTACATTGTTTATGTAGAACGTTTAAAAGATTTTGACGCTATCATCGCTACCGGCAGCAACAATACGTCACGTTATTTTGATTATTATTTCAGCAAAGTCCCTAATATTATTCGCAAAAATAGAAATAGTGTAGCTGTTTTAAATGGAGACGAAACTATTGAAGAGCTTGAAAATTTGGGTCACGATATTTTTGATTATTTTGGATTGGGCTGTAGAAATGTTTCTAAAATTTATGTTCCAAAGGGATATGATTTAAAAAACTTCTTTGAGCCTTTAGAAAAACATCAGCCAATTATCAATCATTTTAAATACAACAACAACTACGATTACAACAAATCTATTTATTTGGTAAATGGCGTAAAACACTTCGACAATGGCTTTTTATTGGTAAAAGAAGATGAAAATTTTGTATCGCCTTTGGCCGTTCTTTTTTACGAAGAATATGAAAGTATTAGCGATGTGGAAGCTAAATTGAGTTTACAAGATGAACAAATTCAATGCGTAGTTTCGAATTTAGACCTAAAAATAAACAAAGAAAAAATTGGCTTTGGCGATAGTCAAAATCCAAAACTTTGGGATTATGCAGATAATGTAAATACGATTGAATTTCTGCAAAAATTGTAAGCTCAAAAATATTCGCTATTTTAATGCCCTTTAATAAATATAAACTTGGTTTTAAAATTCAGGATAGGTTTACTGCTATTGCTAGTGTTTTCATTTTCGAAAACACTAGCACAGGTTTGTACAGGTTCTTTGGGTAATCCAATAGTCGACATTGACTTTGGCAAAGGACTTTCCTCCATTGGCTCATCAATTTCCGAAACTAGTTATCTCTTTAAAGATGGAACCCCAGGGGATGGTGAATATACAATTGTTAAAACAACTGCCGGCCTAAATGTAGGCTGGCATCAAAACATTGTTAGCCGAAAATCAAATGACAATGATGGATACTTTATGGTAGTAAATGCCGACTATGTTAAAGGTGTATTCTATGAAAAAGTCATTAATGTTTGCCCAAATACTACATATGCATTTGCAGCATATTTGATAAATATTCTAAGAAATCCAAGCAATGATACTATTCGACCAAATATCAAATTTACGATAGAGTATAATTCTAACACAATCAGCATTTTAACTGGAGACATCAGTGAAAGTAATGCAACAAATTGGATTCAATACGGAACATTATTTACCACACCTCCAGGAACTAGCAGTGTAAGACTGAAAATGACGAACGAAAATCCTGGGGGAAATGGTAATGATTTAGCAATTGATGATATCACTTTTAGTCCTTGTGGCCCTGTCATTACACCTAGTATAGATGGCGAAGAATCAACAAAAATTTGTGAGGGACAAACCCAATCCTTTCAGCTTAGCGCAACCGTATCAAGTGGATATACTGCCCCAAAATACCAATGGCAAGAATTGAATGATAATATATGGACAAATATTACAGGAAAAACAAGTTTAAACACCAATGTACAAATTAAAAATGCTGTTTCTGGCACCTATCAGTATAGGTTATTTGTAACTGAAGACGGTAATGTTGGGTCTATTAATTGTGGTGTTTTTTCTGCACCCATACTGGTTAATGTTATTGATAATGCTAAGGCTAATGCCGGAGAGGACAAAAAAATACTTGCCGGACAGTCTGTAGCATTAAATGGCAAAGCTACTGGAGATGGCACTTTAACCTACGCTTGGAGCCCCACTACCTATTTAGACGATCCCAGTAAATTAAATCCAATTGCTACTCCTCCAACAGACATTACCTACACTTTAACCGTAACATCTGCTTGTAACGTAACTACAGATGAAGTTTTTGTAAAAGTATACCCAAAAATAGAGATCCCCAATGCTTTTTCGCCAAACAGCGACGGTGTTAACGATACCTGGAATGTATCAGCAGCAATCGCATTTCCCAATCCACAACTCAAAATATTTAATAGAAATGGTCAAATCCTTTATGAAAGTAAAGGTGCTTTTAAACCTTGGGATGGCAAATTTAATGGGCATGACCTACCTGTAGCCGCTTATTATTATACCTTATTTTTAAACGAAGATTTTAAACCTTTTACAGGTTGGATCCTATTAACGAGATAAATTTAATAGACCATAGCTCCTAAATAAGAACTTGTTGCCGTATGATCGCGATTATCGGCAATAAAAGAAATCCATAAATGCATTTCTTTTCCCTTCTGAAAATTCTGCATCAACAAAGTTTCTTTCCCAGTACTTCTTCTAGCCCCACTAGTAATAAAAGTTGCATGTTTTCCCTTCACATCGTAAGCAACCAACATCACCTGATCACTACCTGCAGCATCATTAGCTTTCCTTGAACCAGAATAATTTGAATTGTCATTCCAAGAAAAATGAAACCCAACATCATCCTTTTCTACTTTAGCACCCGCTACACCAGTTAAACTACCTTGAGTTAAACAAACTTGATCGTATTGTATGGTTCCATCCTCATTCATGGCATTTAGCATATTATAAGACTTAGCAGAATTATAGGCACTATTGTTATTTTCTTTACTTGCTAAATTAAATCCAACACGTATAAAATACAATACTGGGCCTAAAAAATGCTGCATAACAGTAAACTTAGATCTAGCTACATTTTGTTTGATCGATCCTTTTTTATTCTTGGGGCTTAGCTTGGGTAAACCTCTTATAATCCATTTACCATACATGTAATAACCCACTACACTTCCTGCTTTACCACTAAAGCCACCATTTACCCCGCCGTCTAAAATTGCCATAATATATTGATTTAATTAAACTTAACTATATCTAAGATAAAAATGATTTACTTAATATGCAAGGGTTAATCATAATTAATTTGAATTTTATACGTAGTTAGGTCGAATATATTTGTCATAACTACGTCTAAACTTCGACCAAACTACGTCTAAAATACGTCTAAAATATAGTATTGACAGGATGTTTACTACTATTAGCTAACCACTAATAACGAATAGAGCTAAATATTAATGATCAACTTTATATATCATTATTAGTTTCAAATGATAAAATCCTAAGATTTAAATTCAACTATCAGTTTGAAATGCTATTTTTGGACCAATGTATATCATCAAAGTAAAAGGCATTGCCAAAATACCAGATTACGTGCAACTTAGGGATGAGAAGTTTACACTTTTGGCCTATTTTAGAGTTGATCGTCCAGATAAATCTTTAGATAAACTGGGTTTTGGCGATAAACAAGAATACATTATGCGTATTATTAATGACTTGCCTTTTGGGCAGGTTACCAAATTAGAGATTTAAAAAATGGCAGAACACGCAGTTATCAACCTACAGAAAGTTGATGTTTATCAACAAAAACATCTCGTATTATCAAACGTTAACCTAGACATAGCCAAAGGCGAATTTGTTTTTTTAATTGGACAAACCGGTTCGGGAAAAAGTAGTTTATTGAAAATCATTTACGGTGATATTCACATTGGCAACGGTGCTGGTGCTGTTGCTGGTTTTGATTTAAAAAACCTTGCAGATAAAGAAGTGCCATTTTTACGTAGAAAACTAGGCATTGTATTTCAAGATTTTCAATTGCTAAGCGATAGAACTGTAGAACAAAATTTAGAATTTGTTTTAAAAGCTACTGGTTGGACAGATAAAAATCTAATCAACGAACGTATTAAAGATGTGTTAGAGAAAGTTGGTTTACGTTCTAAAATTAAAAAAATGCCGCACGAAATTTCTGGTGGCGAGCAGCAACGTGTTGTTATTGCTAGAGCATTATTAAATAATCCGGAGATTATTTTAGCCGATGAACCTACTGGAAATTTAGATCCAGATACGTCTGAGGAAATCGTTTTGTTATTAAAGCAGATTAGTCAAAGTGGAACTGCTGTTTTAATGGCTACCCACGATTATCATATCATCCGTACTTTCCCATCTCGTATCATTAAATGCGAAGGTGGTGTAGTACATGAGGATGCACAAATTGCCTAAGCAATTCTGACAAAAATTTACATTTCAGCCATTCTGTTCAGCAATATCAAATTAAAACTGACAGCATGGCTGATTTTTGTTATTGGCAAAACTTTTGAGTTTGAAGACAAAAACACGCATACAAAAACATGTTTAATAAGAAGAAAAAGGAAGAAGAACCTGTTATAGAGAATAATCAGGCTGAGCAAGAATTAGAAAATGCACAAGGTGAAACACCTACTGATGCTGAGCATACCATAACTGAACCTGTTGTAGAACTTTCTGTTGAAGAAAAATTACAGCTAGAAAATTCAGCTTTGAACGATAAATATCTTCGTTTATTTGCAGAGTTTGACAATTATAAACGCAGAACCCAAAAGGAACGCGTGGAGTTATTGCAAACTGCTGGTAAAGATGTAGTTGTTTCTCTATTACCTGTTTTGGATGATTTTGAACGTGCTTTAAAAGCTACGGAAAATGCAACTGAAGTAAGTGCCATTCGTGAAGGCGTAATGTTGGTACAAACCAAATTAAAAAGTATTTTAAGCCAAAAAGGGTTAAAAGAAATGGAAAGTATCAATACTATATTCGATACAGATATACATGAAGCAATTACCAAGATACCTGCGCCATCTGATGATTTAAAAGGTAAGGTGGTTGACGAGTTAGAAAAAGGATACACCTTAAACGACAAAGTTATTCGCTTTGCTAAAGTAGTTGTAGGAGCATAAAAAAATTGAAGGTAGGAATGTTGTAAGGTTGAAAAGTTCAAACTGGCAATCTATCCTTGATAAAAAGACAAAGTTTAGAATGGTTGAAATTGGAATGTAACATTAAAACTTTCCAACTTTCAAACATTTCAACATTTATAAAATGAGCAAAAGAGATTTTTACGATATACTTGGCGTTACCAAAAGCGCATCGGCGGAAGAGATTAAAAAAGCTTACCGTAAGCTGGCTATTAAATATCACCCAGATAAAAACCCTGATGACAAAGCTGCAGAAGATAAATTCAAAGAGGCAGCTGAGGCATACGAGGTTTTAAGCAATCCAGAGAAAAAACAACGTTATGATCAATATGGTCATGCTGGCGTTGGTGGTGCAGCAGGTGGTGGCGGTGGCTACGGCGGCGGCGGCATGAACATGGATGACATTTTCAGTCAGTTCGGAGATATTTTCGGTGGCGGAGGTGGTAGTCCTTTCGACAGCTTTTTTGGTGGAGGTGGACAATCTCGTGGCGGCGGTGGCCGTAGAGTAGCAAAAGGAAGTAATTTACGTATCAAGGTTAAGTTAACGCTTGAAGAAATTGCCAATGGTGCTGAGAAAAAAATTAAAGTAAACAAACAAATCACCTGTAAAACTTGCGACGGTTCTGGAGCAAAAGATAAAGGTTCTGTAAGCACTTGTAAAACTTGTGGTGGTAGTGGTGCTGTACGCAGAGTAACCAATACCATTTTAGGTCAGATGCAAACTACAGCTACCTGCCCTACTTGTCATGGTAGCGGTCAGCAAATTACTGCAAAATGTGGTTCTTGCCATGGAGAAGGTACAGTACGTGGTGAAGAAACCATCACCATTAATATTCCAGCTGGCGTTAGTGAAGGTATGCAATTAAGCATGGCTGGTAAAGGTAATGCTGCTCCAAATGGTGGCGTTCCTGGCGATTTGATTATCTTGATTGAAGAATTACCTCATGATACCTTAAAACGTGAAGGAAATAATATTGTTTACGATTTGCATGTGAGTATTATTGATGCTGCATTAGGTTTTAGCGCAGAAGTACCTACCATTGACGGTAAGGCTAAAATTAAAATTGAGCCTGGTACACAGAGTGGTAAATTATTGCGTTTAAAAGGAAAAGGTATTCCTGAAATTAATTCTTACCATAGAGGAGATGAGATTATCCATGTTAATATTTGGACGCCAAAAGCATTAAGTACCGAAGAAAGAGCTCTTTTAGAAAAATTAAGAGAATCTCCTAACTTTAAGCCACAACCTGGCAAAAACGACAAGAGCTTCTTCGATAAAATGAAAGAATATTTCGAATAAAAACAAAAAAACCGCTCCATTAACTGAGCGGTTTTTTTATGTCTTATTAATTAAATAATAAATACTTTGCGAACAAGCCTTTTAGATAAGTAATGTATTAGAAGTTAATCATCCCTTGCCTTTAAACGCTATAGGAACGATGGTGTTGCAAATACAAACCAATCTACAGTGTATAATAAAATAGGGTATTTAAAGGAAACTTTACTTCTGGCTTAATATTCACACCGTCCATAGTTAACAACTCCAATTTTCTCGCATCTTTACTAGAGAACAGCTTAATTAGAACAGGTTGCCTATTAGGTAAAGTTAAATACAAATCAAAATCTCTAGTAGAATGTGTTGCGGCATCGTTAAGTCTCAATTGATAGTAGCTCAGTTTAATATCTCCATAATCAATCGGTGGTGCAATTTTAAAATCGATAGGAGATCCAACCGTATCAGATTTTCTTTTCATGGTCATTTTTATTTGCTCCTTCGGAAAATACCCATTAGTTTTAGGATTTAGCAGATCACCAGCATTACTTCTAATTACCAAATAAAGCTCAGCCAATGTTGGCTCGCAAGCACAAATTGGTGCACAAGAGAAGTTACCAATACTTATAATTAACAGAAGATAAAAGAGCTTTTTCATTATAGTTTAATAAGAAGAATTTATAAAGTAAGATAAAAGACTGTAAGATAGGCTGATAATGTTGCATTATCTACAGCAGCTTCCTTTTTATCAATTAATAATTTTTCTACTTTAAAATTACCAACAGTTAAATTAAGCTCAAGTGGCTCGGCGCTACCCAATTTTAAGTACAAAGTATTACCGCTTACTTTTGATAAAGCCACAATCTCTTCAGAATAAAGTTGGTTGTATTTAAATTTAGAATTACCATAATAAAAAGGAGGTCTTAGATAAAAACTAATTTGTTTTACCACTCCACTTGCATTTTTGCTAAACAATTGAATTTGGTCTTTTGTGTAAGCACCAGTAACTACAGAATTTAACAGATCATCGCCTGCTGCATTTTTAACTACTAAAGTTAAATCTGGATACTTCGTTGGAGAACAAGCACAAATACCACCTCCATTGTTTTCATCTATTTTTTTACATCCAAAATTAATTATAAATAGCGCAACGAATACGATTAGGATTTTTTTCATCTGAAAAGGTTTAAGGTTTATTATTTCTTAAACGGGTAACCTATTCAATTCGTGACAAAATTCTCAATTAAATAATACAGCTATTTTAAAAACCAGTTATCAAGCAATTTGAAAAATGACAACCTGCTATTTCCCTTCTCGTATAATTTTAAAAAAATCTTCTCTATAAGTTTCTCCAATAGGGATGGATTGATCTGAAATGGTCATATAGTTACCATCTACCAATTTGATATGACCTATAGAAACGATATATGATCTATGCACACGATAAAATGGAGGTTGTGGTAATATATCCTCTAGTTCCCTTAAAGTTTGGTAAGTAATAATTCTTTGGGTAGCAGTATATATGGACACATAATTCTTTAGTCCTTCTATATATAAAATTTCGTTATAATTGATTTTTGTAAACTTGTTTTTTGTATCCCCTTTAACAAAAATAAAATCATTAGTGGCTACATTAACCAATTGGCTACTTTCACCTGTTGTTTCTTGTACGCTTGGGATCAAAAGCATTTGCTGTGCCTTTAGGGCAGCTTTATAAAAGCGTTCATAAGATATGGGTTTCAATAAATAATCTACAACATCCAGATCAAATCCTTCTAAAGCATATTCGCTATAAGCAGTAGTTAAAATAACCTTACACTTATTGCCACAAATCTTTAGAAATTGAATACCTGTTAACTCCGGCATTTGTATATCTAAAAAAACAAGATCAATTTTACCCTCTTGAACCATAGTTATGGCTTCAAAGGCATTGGTGGTAGTGGCCACCAAGCTTAAAAAAGGAGTCCTTTTAATATAGTTTGCAACGATTTCAGCAGCATACGCTTCATCATCAAGAGCAAGGCAACGGATCATATATTAGTTCTAATTAATTTCTCTACCAATTTTAGGGATAAATCCATTAAAATATAAATTCTTATCAGGATAGTCCCCCATTCTCACAATGATAACATTATTGTCAGGATTTACATAAACAATCTGTCCTAAAATACCTTCTGCTCGGTAATCATTAGCTTTCTGACTGATGAAGTAGGTTCCGTTACTCCTTTTTTTGATAGGCACTTTTAGTTTCAACTGATCAACCATTTGTTGTGCGCTAACAGAATCCTTAAAATAGCTGATATTACTACAAGCCCACCATTGGTTTTTATAACCTAATGAAGCCAAAGAAGTTGGATTTGTTGTAGCATTTATCCACTGCTCACTGATCAGCTGTTTGCCTTGCCAATTTCCTTTTTTCAAATATAGCCTACCTAATTTTGCAAAATCTGCTGCTGTTGCATTCAGACAACAAAATGATTTTACTGTATTTTGATCATCTAAACTCCAAATGGCATTAGATTCTGCACCTAAGGGAGTCCATAAGTATTTTGCCAATAAATCTGGTACTTTTTCACCACTTGCCTTTGCCAATATAGCAGCGAGCAATTGTGTATTGATACTTTGATATTCAAATGCTACACCAGCTTCTCTTTTCATTTTAAGTTTAGCAATCTGATTTTTTAAAGAAGAACCATAATACAATTTAGCACTCCCAGCAAATGGGGTTTGTTTCTCTTCATCAAAATCTAATCCAGACCTCATATCTAAAACATGCTGAATGGTCAACTTCTGAAAACGACCATCGTTTTTTGCTAATTCTGGCAGATATTTGATTACCAAATCATTGGTTGATGTAATGATACCTTTATCTATTGCTATACCAACCAGTGTACCTACATAAGACTTTGCCACTGAAAAGCTTGGATGTAAAGTTTTAGCACTGAAATTTTCAGCAAAATTTTCATAAATTATAGTGTCGTTTTTAATTACCATAAAAGCATTTGTATTGCTGTTTTTGAGCATTGAATCTAAATACTTCCCTAATTTCTGGTATTTAATTTGTCCTATAGACTGAATGAACCGAAATGGAACAATTGAAGCTGGAATTTCGCTTTTGGCGAATTTTGAGCTATCTCTTAAACTTGGTTGCCACCATCTAATGGCTCTTATTGGTGTACAACTACACCAAATTGCAATTCCCAATAAACCTAAAATTATTTTTTTCATGTATTCAAGCTTTATAATCAATTTGCAGGTATTGAGCTATTAATGCGTAATAACGCCGCAAATAAGACCGATTTCATATTCTTATAAGTTGATTATCAATGTACTCTTATAGGTATTGCTGTTGTGAGAAACTATCAACTCATGCTGTCCTGGATAGATCAAATCTAGCCTGCGATGAATGTTAACCAAGCCAACACCACTAGAATGGTCTTTCTGTGAATGGCTAATTTTATTACTTACTTCAAAAAGTAGTTTCTTATCCTGTATCGATAGAGCAATTTTTATTGGATAAGCGGCATCATTAATTACGCCATGTTTAAATGCATTTTCTACAAAAGGTATCAACATCAAGGCTGCAATTTCATCTGTTTCTTTCCAACCATCAGTTTTAAAATCAACGTAAAAATTTGGCTCAAACCGCATTTTAAACAACGCAATATAGCTTTCGAGATAGGCTATTTCCTTACTTACTTTTACCTTACCATCTGGGCTTTCAGTTAAAGTATATCTCATTAAGTCTGATAAACGTAGAATTGCATCTGCCAACTGTTCAGAAACAGGAATAGCTAGAGAATATACATAGTTTAAAGTATTGTACAGAAAATGAGGGTTAATTTGAGATTTTAAAAACGCCAACTCAGCCTTAACTGCTTCTGCTTTTAATTTTCTGTTCATTAATTCATCCTTAAAATTTTGTTGGGCTCCATAGATCGCCAACGAAACAACAATAAAAGAAGATGCAAAGTAAATGTTATCGGTAATGTAGTGAGATGCAGCAGTATTTAGTGGATAATTACTAATACCAAACAGATGGAGATATACTACTTGTTCTATAAGATACCGAAGTGCAATAAAACTGCCCATAGCTACTACAACACCTAAAATTAGTTGTGGAATTTTGTTACGTTTTAGATAATAAGGATACACCCATAAAAAACAAATATAAAACTCTACAATTTGAACCAACGAAATAGATATTCCAAATGCAGCACCATAAAAACTTATTTTATTAAGTAAATACCCACCATATTGATAGCCTAGTACAACTGTCCAACAAATTATGTGGATAAGTATAACCTGAGTTCTTTTCATTCTATAAAACTATAAAAAGCTTTGCCATTTGTCTATTTTCTTATTCCAATCTGGCAATAAATTATCCCAACACCGCTTTTCTAAGGACGAACCCTTAGATTGATATTAAAAGCGATTGGGATAATGTTTGTAGGGCTTGGTATTATTTAATTGTTGAGCTAATTTGTTTACTTCACCTTTGGATAAACAATTAAATCATGAAAAAATTATTAGTATACCTTTTTATCCAATCTCTATTCAATTTGGGGATACAATCTATCTCAAAAGCACAATCTGGCCCAGTAGCCAAAAAGCAGATCTTACTAATTGGAACATTCCATTTTAATAACCCTAAGGCTGATGCTGTTGTAACGGAAGATTTCGATATTACAACAACTTCTGCCCAATTAGAGTTAGCAAAAATCACTAGTCAAATTGCCAAATTTAAGCCTGATCGTATTTTTGTAGAATGGGAATATAATGATCAAGATAATTTGGATTCATTATACAAACTCTATTTAAAAGACGAATATAAAGCCTATATAGATAGAACCTATTTGAACAAACCACAATACGATCTATATGTCAAGAACGAAATTTTTCAGTTGGCCTTTAGCGCTGCTCGTAAAGCTAATTTAAAACAAGTTGATGGAATGGATTTCCCTTTAACTATGCCTTTTGATACTGTAATGACTGCCATTAAAGATGCCGATCAGAACCAGGTGATGTCTGAAATTTCCGACTTCATAGCTACTTTAACCAAAGATGCCAATTATAAACGCAAAACTATGAATTTGACTTCGCTCCTTCTTGATCTCAATACCGAAGAATCTAAAAAGAAAAATAACAGCATTTATATTAAAACATTAAATAGAGCAGGAAAGTTAGCAAATTTTGCTGGAGCATATTCTGTTTCAGAGTGGTATAAAAGAAATCTATATATGCTTGCTCTTTTCCAGAAAAAACTTAAGTCATCTGATCAGAAGGCTGTTATTCTTTTAGGTGCTGGTCATATTGCAATGATAGAAAAATTCTTAAAAGAAGACGACAGCTATGAAATCATACAACTTAAGGATATCCTAACTAATAAATAAAGGAAATAGCATATAGTTGTCCTTATTGAAACATTGATAACACCATTCCATTACTTTAACTTATAAAAACAATAGTCAATTAACGAAATTTATAAGCATTATGCATAGCTTAATCTTTCATGATAATAGGTTTAGGCAATTTGGCTAATGCAAATCGGCGACCAAATACAAAACCGACTATTTAGCATAATTGGCTATAATTAAATGTAATTGTGAAATATAATAACTCATTTAGTGTAGAAGTTATTTCCTAAATATCTACTTTGCAATTAAAGATTAAGCCTAGTCATCTTAAAAATGAATACCATATTTTTATAAGTAGTAACAATTATTCATTTTTAACATCTTATACTTACTGAACTAAAAACATTGTAAATGCTAAGCGTAAAAGATATTGTAAAACAATATGCCACGCACCGTGCCTTAGACCAAGTTAGCTTGGAAGTAGAAAGCGGAAAAATATTTGGTCTATTAGGGCCAAATGGTGCGGGCAAAACTTCTTTAATTAGAATTATTACTCAAATTACCGCTCCAGACAGTGGCGAAGTACTTTTTAACGGTCAGCGATTAAATGCAGATCATATTTCTCAGATTGGTTATTTGCCCGAAGAACGTGGTTTATACAAAAAAATGGAAATAGGCGAGCAGGTTTTATACTTATCTAAATTAAAAGGACTAAGTACTGCCGAAGCTACCAAACGCATTAAATTCTGGTTCGAAAAGCTAGAAATGAAAGATTGGTGGAATAAAAAGGTAGAAGATTTAAGCAAGGGTATGCAACAAAAAGTACAATTTGTGGCTACTGTTTTGCATCAACCAGAACTGATTATTCTCGACGAACCTTTTTCTGGTTTCGATCCTGTAAATGCAGATATCATTAAGAACGAAATTTTAGAACTCAATAAACAAGGTGCTACTTTTATATTCTCTACCCATAGAATGGAAAGTGTTGAAGAACTTTGTGATCATATTGCACTAATTCATCGTTCTAAGAAGATTTTAGATGGTAGTGTAGACGAAATTAAAGCAACCTATAGAAATAATACTTATTGGATAGAGTATGAAGGCGACTTTGCAGCAAAAAGTGTAGCGGGAATTTTTGACGTTTTACAAACCGAAAACGTAAAAGGGAAAACCTTAATCAAAATTCAGCTACAGCCAGATAGAACTGCTAATGAAGTACTCGCATTACTTCTTCCTCATGTTACCATCCATCGGTTAGATGAGGTTATACCAACCATGAACGACATTTTTATAGACAAAGTTAAAGGACAAAACCATGAATAAAGTTTTACTCATTATACGCAGAGAATACCTATCTAGGGTAAAGAAAAAGTCGTTCATCATTATGACCTTCTTAACACCTCTTTTAATTGCTGGTATTTATGGCTTAATTGGCTATTTCACTTATAAAGGAATAAAAGATACGCATGATAAAGTTGCCGTAGTAAGTACGAATAAAACCTTAACAGAAAAATTAGCTACCGATAAAAACATCGAATACTTTTATGTAGACAAATCTCTAGATGAGATGAAAAAGTCTATCAAAAATTCGGATTACGATTATCTTTTGTATCTGCCAGAGTTTAGTTTAACGCAACCTAAGGGTGTAGAATTATTTGGCGCCAAACAAGCGGGACTATCATTAAGCAATAGAATTTCTCGCGATTTGGAGGAATTGATCAGAAATCAAAAACTGAAAGAATCTGGCATATCACAGCAGGATTTGGATCAACTTAAAACTTCGGTTAATATAGAAACTAAAAAGATCGCTACAGAAACTGGAAAAGAAGAATCTAGTAGCGCCGGAGCAAGTACTATTATAGCATTTATAGCTGGTGTGCTCATGTTTATGTTTATCATGCTTTATGGCATACAGGTAATGCGTGGCGTAATTGAAGAGAAAACTAGTAGAATTATCGAAGTGATGATCTCTTCTGTAAAACCATTTCAATTAATGATGGGAAAAATTATCGGAATTGCGCTAGTTGGACTTACGCAATTTGTTTTGTGGATTGTGTTAACACTAACCATTAGCACTGTTGCCGTAAGTTTTTTCGTAAATAAAGATGATGTTCAGAAAATAGCAACCTCTTCGCAAAGTGGAAGTCAGATCTCTACAGGCACACAGGTTGTACAAGCGCCACAAGGTCCAATTGTTGACATACAAAAAAGCTTAGCAGGTTTAGAATTTGGTAAAATAATAACTGTATTTATCTTCTTCTTTATCGGCGGTTATTTATTCTACAGTGCTTTATATGCCGCAATTGGTTCGGCAGTAGATAGCGAAACCGAGACCCAGCAATTTATGATGCCTGTAATGATGCCTTTGCTTTTAGGTTACGCACTTTCCCTAAGCGTAATCACTAATGACCCTTATGGAAACATCGCATTCTGGCTGTCTATGATCCCATTTACATCTCCTATCGCTATGGTGGTACGTTTACCTTATGGTGTACCAAATTGGGAGTTAGCCCTATCAATGGTTATTTTAGTTGTTGGTTTTATCGGAACAGTTTGGGTAGCTAGCAGAATTTACCGAGTGGGTATTTTAATGTATGGCAAAAAAACTACTTTTAAAGAGATGTTTAAATGGTTTAGTTATAAAAACTAATTGAAGCACTAAGGCACAAAGAACAAGTTTGGCTTTGTAAACTTGGTGTCTTGGTGTTAATGTTTAGAAAAAGAATGGCAGTAGCTTTTGGCCAACGTAGTCCTGCTCTCGCTTCTGCCGATTATCCCGATCGCAATCGGGTCTGCATCTCACTAAATCAGGTTTATTCAACAAAGCTAATAGCTTTTGGGATGGTTAGTACCCATCAGCTTACTAAAAAATTTGATAAAAATTAGTTTTGATGGTTTAGTGTTTTGCAGTTAATAAATAGCAATACGCAAAAATAATAATCGTTAAATAGTATATGAAGATAGCAGCTATAGACTTAGGAACAAATACTTTTCATTTAATAATTGCCGAACAAAATGGAACTGAGCTACAGGTTATTTACAAAACTAACCAACCTGTAAAACTTGGAGAAGATATTACAAAAGACAACCTAATTATACCAACTGCTTTTGAGCGTGGCATAACTTGTTTAAAAGAATTTAAAGCAGAAATCATTAAACACGGAGTTGATATTGTAAAAGCAACTGCTACATCTGGTGTACGTAGCGCAAAAAATGGTTCAGATTTCGTTGAAGCTGCTAAAAATGAAGCAGACATAGCTATTGATGTTATTGATGGTGATGAAGAAGCACAATTGATTTATGAAGGTGTAAAGTGGAGTGGCGCTATTACTGGTAAATCATTAATTATGGATATTGGTGGTGGCAGTACCGAATTCATTTTATGTGATGAGGAAGAATTAATCTGGAAAAAGAGCTACAACATTGGCGCAGCCAGATTGATGCAAGGCTATTTCAAATCAGACCCAATTAACGATAAAGATCAAGAAACTATCATTAGTCATTTAGATGAAGAATTAAAAGCATTGAAAGTGATATGTGAGGAATTTGGCCCTACAACTTTAATTGGTTCTGCAGGTGCTTTCGAAACGTTTGCAGTCATGTTAGATAAAGAAATAAACTTAAAAAATAACAGCACTGCAAATATCCCAATAGCCAACTATAAACAATTAGCTCATCAACTAATTAAAGCTAACCATAACGAAAGAGCTAATATGGAAGGTCTTATTCCACTGCGTGTTGATATGATTGTGATGGCAAGTATTTTAACAAACTATATTTTAGATCAACTTACCACAATCAAAGACATTAAATTATCTACTTATGATTTAAAGATGGGTGTTTTGCAGCGTTTAAAAGGTCAAATTTAAGGTTTAGATTTTATCGCAATTAACCCCATAATAACACTTTTCCTTTTCTCGATAACAAAATTGGCTTGTTTTTCTTTTGCTGCATTAATTTTTAGCTCACCTCCATAATTCATTGTAGTAATCATTAATAACCTATTTCTTAAATCTGTATTTGCATCAATTTTAATGGTATACTTTCCATTTTCGTCAGTTATAGCAAATAACTTAGTATTTAATAAGGTTACTCTTAAGCCTTTTAATGGTTTATTATCTCCATCTAACACATAACCGTAAATAACTTTCAGTTTTGAAGGTTTATCATCAGCAGATTTTAAACTTGCGTTACTAAGCTCAATGTTATTTTTAATTGTTGCCGCTTGTACATCTTGAGCAAAAACACTTACCCCGATTGCTAAAACACCCAAATATTTCATCCAACTTCTATTGGCTGGGGCAGCAATAAGCGCATAATTAATTTGGTTGAGCTGAGTTTGAAATAGCCTACCACAAATTTCCGTTTTGCTGGTTGTTATTGCTTGTAATATAGCTTCATTAGTATATCCCGTAAAGTCGATTACACATTTTTGGCAGGCATCACAGAAGTTATGTCCATTGTGTTGTTGCATTTGCTCCCAACTTTGTGTGCAAGGTTCTGCAATTGTTATTTCTCTCGATCTGGCTTTCATCTCTTAGTATTTGCTAAAATGATGAAGAACCTTAGAGAATTCCATAAACTTTCCTACAAATTTGCTAACGCATCGTAAAGTCTCTCGGTTGGTAAGCCCATTACGTTGGTATAAGAGCCATTAATTTGTTTTACTACAACCAAGCCCCACCAATCTTGTACGCCATAAGAACCTGCCTTATCATAGGGTTGGTATTGCTCAATATAAAAATCAATCTCTTCATCGCTCACTTCCCTGCAATGCACTTCCGTTAAGTCATAAAATGAAATAACTTTTTCTTGATTTATGATGGTTACACCTGTGTAAACTTCGTGACGAGTGCCCGATAGTTTGCTCAGCATTTGTTGTGCATTGGCTTTATCTGTAGGTTTACCTAAAATCTCTCCATCTAAAGCTACAATTGTATCGGCTGTGATTACAATTTTACCTTCAACACTACCAAATGCTTTTGCTTTTTGCTCAGAGATGTAAACTGCAATTTCTGCTGGTTTAAGCCCTTCAGGATAACTTTCATCAACCTCTTTTAATTCTACAGAAAAATCTAAGCCTATTAATTGCATAAGCTCTTGGCGGCGAGGAGATTTTGAAGCTAAGATAATTGGGAATTGCTGCTGGTACATAATTTGAAATATGTTCCAAAAATAAGAAAATCTTCATTTTCATTCATTAATATAAAGAAAACTATTTGTAGAAAACTGGCAGTTTGTGAATAATAAAAGCTTCTAAACAAGAAAAGCGACCGATGGGTCGCTTTTCTTGTTTATCATAATGTGTTGGCTAATTAGTTACCACCACCACCTTGTTGACGTTCTTTCATTGCTTTTTCTCTAGCAGCTTTAACTTCATCTTGCCAAGTTTTATAAGCTTTTTTCTGATCTTCAGTTAAGAAAGCATTGATTTTAGTATCAGTATCTGCGGTCATTTTTTGCATTTTCTCTCTCATTGCAGTCATATCACCTCCACCACCTTGCATTTCTTCACGCATTTTTTTCTGAGCTTCTGCAGCTTCAGCATAAACAGCTGTTGCTTTAGTTTTTTGCTCGTCTGTTAATTTTACTTTTTCATCTAACTGCTTTAATCTTTCTTCTGGAGTACCGCCCATACGTCCACCACCTGGTCTTTGTCCACCTTGTTGTGCATTAGCGAAAGTTACTACACTGAATAATAATCCGCAGATAATTAATAATTTTTTCATGTTGTTTTTGTTTTTTTAAGTTTCATACAGTTCTTGGTTTAAAAAACTGCATATAAGGTTTTTATGTTTTTGTGATGATTAGAGTATAAATGTATCACTAAGTTTAATTGCAAATCGTAACTTAATTGTTGCAATTTCAACCCCTTAAAAAACAAGAAGATATTCTTTTTTATTTACTAGAATCAACTGCAGATGGATTTGGATCGAACCATTTTTGCTGCACTTTAAGCACTTTTTCAATCACATCCCTTACACAGGTTTTGCCGCCCTTTTTAGGTGAGATGTAATGCGCAATTTGTTTAATTTCATCAACGGCATCTAATGGGCATGTGGCTATGCCAACCAATTGCATTACATAATAATCAGGCATATCATCGCCCATATATAATACTTGAGCTGGGTCTATTTCATGATCGGCTAGATATTGTTCAAAAACCTCAACTTTATTACTTACACGTAAAAATACATCGGGCAAACCTAAATTTTCGAAACGTTTTTCGGTTGCTTTGCCTCCACTACCAGAAATTATACAAATTTTATAACCCTTTTTTAAGGCTAGTTGCAGGGCGTAACCATCTTTAATATTAAAAGAGCGCAATAGATCTCCAGATTCTGAGGCAATAACTGTTCCATCTGTTAATACACCATCAACATCAAAAATAAAAGTGGTAATATTTTTTAACTTTTCTAGAACCCCTAAATTCCCTGAAGGGGACTTTGAATTTATACCCGATAAAATTTGCTCCATATCTTTGAAATAAGATCCTTAACTCCCTTTAGGAGTTATTGGTTATCTCTCCACTCGTATACCCAAGCAGATTGAATTTGTTCTAAATGGCCTTCATTACTCTCTTCACGAGTACCTTTAAAATTTGGTAAAGTAAGCACCCAATCTAGTAATTCAGTAAACCTAATACGGTATATTTTAGCTTCATTAAATTCATCGCCAAATTTCTCGTACAATTCCTGTGCAATATCTTCGTAGTCGTTCCAGTAAATTGGTAATGCAAATTTATCGTTGTTCATTTTATTTTGTTAGAAGGTTGAAAATTTTTAAAGTTGAAATGTTAAAGCCAACTGTTAATCGTTAACCGTGGCAAAGGCATCCTTTTGGGAAAAATCAATAACTAATTAGTGCCCTAAAAATTCTGATTGATCAGGTATAGTTACTTCGATATCTCCATCTAACACTACACATTGGCAAGCTAAACGAGAAGTAATTCTTGGTCTTACTGCTCTATCAATAAAATCTTCTTCTTTGTCCGATATTTCTTGGATATTATCCATTCCCTTATTTATATAGATATGGCAGGTACTACATCCACATACTCCTCCGCAATTGTGCTGCAATTCTATGCCGTTATCTAAGCAGACATCTAAAACATCTTCTCCAGCAGCAATAGGCAATTCCAAAGGTGCTTTACCTGCTTCTTCGAAATTTATTTTTAATTTATAAATACTCATAATTCTTTGCAAAGGTATTAGCTAAAAACCGCAATCTTATCATTATCTGGTTTTTTTAATGCTATTACTTAATGTTTTATATATTTCTAATAATTGAGGCTGTTGCAGCAACAACTGTTCGTGTTTTTGTATGGTCTGTTTATCGTTCCTAATTGCCGGACCAGTTTGTACTTCTTTTGGCAAAGTTTGCTGAACTTTAGCCGCTGTTTCATTAATTAATGGTCTAAGTATAGCAAAGTCCAATTGGTGTTCTTTTAATACTTCATCTGCTAATGTGTATAAATGATTAGTAAAGTTACATGCAAAAACAGCTGCCAAATGTAGAATTTTGCGTTTTTCGCTATCAACTTCAATAACGTTTCCACTTAAATTGATAGCCAAACCTTTCAGTATCTGTAAAGTATTCTCATTATTCGCTTCTAAACAAAGTGGTATATCAGCAAAACTTAGTTCTTTAGATTTCGAAAAAGTTTGTAGCGGATAAAAAGCTCCATAATTAGCTAATCCATCAAAAATATTTATATTAACTGCACCAGAAGTATGAACAACAACACCTTTAAATCTTTTCAATTGATTAATTAGTGTTGCTATTGCATCATCCTTAACTGCTATTAAACAAATGGAAGCATTAAAATCTAGCTCATCTAGCGTCTTTATTGCAACGGCATCAACTTTATTGGCTAACTCAACTGCATTTTCGTAATGATAAGACCAGACTTGGGCAATATGCACATTTACCTTTCGCAAAGCTTTAGCTAAATGTGTAGCAACATTTCCGGCACCTAAAATTACAACTTTCATTAACTGGCTTTCAGTTCTTTTTTCCTTCTAATAATTGATAAAACAAAACCAATTACCATCACTATTGTACCTACCCAATATAGATTAATGTAAGGGAACTCAATTGATTTAAATACTACCCAATCTTTAGTTGCTTGTGGTTTTTCATAAACCATAAGCTCAAATTTCCCTTGATCTGGAAGCACTTTGGTAAACCTTAATCTCAAACCAAGTTCATCAATTTTTCTAGCGAAATCGAAAGTATTGTTACCTTTTAATAAAAATAAAGGTTCTGCCTTATAGATTTTACCACTTACATTAACTTCTAAAGGTAATCCTACTGCTAAATCTCCTGGGGCAATCTTTAAATCTTTAACAACCGGTTTATTATTGATCGACTTAACGGTTAACACGCCACTACTGGTATGGATGGTATCTCCTACAGCTACAGTAAGAATTCGAGGCTCCATATAATTTTCATTCTCGGAATGCCCTTCGTGATCTTCGTGCTCTTCTTTTTCTGTAGCAGCACTAGTAATATGGGTATAAATATCAGAAGTTAAGTAATGTTTTGTATCAGGAGAAGCAATTGCACCTCCCATTGCCTTGTTTTCTTGTATGCTTGGATTAAGATCAAAATCTTCCTTTATCTTACCTGTTTGTTCATCAATAACCTTAAAATTTAAACGATAATAAGCATTCGGAGCAATAGTAGTATCGCTAACATAAGTTACAGTATACTTGCCCATTTTTTTAGGCTCATTTTTATATAACATTATATTTTCTCCCGGTTTCTCGTTTTTCTCAAAACCGATAACTGGAATAAATTTATCTACATTAATAGAGATAGTATTACTAGTAGCTGCTGATACCAAAGCACCTAAAATTAAAATGGCAAAACCAATATGTGCCACTGCAGACCCTATCAATTTATTTCCTTTACCAATAAAAGCGCTAGCTAATAACCTTGCATTACTTAGCACTGCAAAGATGCAGCTAAAGGTTAAAATAATGTACATTAAATTGGTATATACACCCGTTAACCAAGCAAAGCCTGCTGTAATTACCATGGCGAATATAATAGAAGAGACTAAACTGCTATAAAATTTCCTTGGATCAGTTCTTTTGTATTTTAAGAATTGAGAAAAACCAGAAATTAATGCAATTAACACTGCAAATGGAGCTTGCCATGTATTATAAAATTTAACTGCGTCTTTAATTGGTGCATAACTTGTGCCAAAAACGCTATTAAATACCGGTACTGATGTTGCAAAAATAATATGTATACAAGATACTGTAACTACTAATGCCCCAATAAACATCCAAAACTCCCTAGAATAAGTTTCTTCATCTTTATGGGTAATTGGCAATTGGCTCCAACGGGTTACGACAAAATAAACTGCAATCAGTAAGAAAACCACATTGTACAAAATAAGGTGTCCAAACATTCCTAAATCTGTAAATGAGTGTACTGAAGTTTCTCCTAAAATACCACTTCTAGTTAAAAAAGAAGCATATAATACCAATAAGAAACTGATTAAAATTAAGGCTATTGCCGTAAAATAAGCATGACCTGTATTTTTATAAGCGATAATAACATGTACTCCACCTATTAAAGTTAACCAAGGAATTATTGAAGCATTTTCTACAGGATCCCAAGCCCAAAAGCCACCAAAATTAAGTGCTTCGTAAGCCCAAAAAGAACCCATGATGATACCTGTACCCAAAATCATTACGGCAAATAAAGCCCAAGGTAATACTGGTTTTACCCATTCTTTATATCTTCTTTCCCATAAAGCAGCAATACCGTAAGCAAAAGGAACAACCATACTTGCAAAACCTAAAAATAGGGTTGGTGGGTGAATTACCATCCAATAATTTTGTAATAGCGGATTTAATCCTTTACCATCTGTAATAAAATTAAGATAGTTTTTCAAGTTTTCTGGATTGTTAAACACCATTGGTGCAAACTTAGTAAGGTCTACTGCCTCCCTCATTAAAATAAACGGAGAACTACCTATTCTATGTCCAAAAATCTCAACGCCTAACAACATGGATGTTAAAAATGCTTGAGAAAAAGCAACAACTGTCATTACCCCATTTTCCCAGGTTTTAGCTTTCCAAATTAAGATGGAGCCTAACACAGATTGCCAAAATGCCCAAAGCCAAAAACTACCTTCCTGTCCTTCCCAAAAAGCAGAAATGATATAATAAACAGGTAGTGTTTTAGAGGAGTGATTGTAAACGTAAAAATACTCGTATTTATGATTTAAAATAAGATAGAACAAAATTGCGCCAATGCCGATTATACTCGCTACATTGATAAAAAAGGCATATCTACCAATTCTTACCCAAGATTGATCTTGCTCGTTTTTGTTTTTAACTGCAAAGAAATAAGCAATGGTAGAAAGTAAAGAAGCTACGAACGCAAGGACAATAAATAACTGTCCTATTTTACCTGGAAGAAGATTTTCTCCAACAAATTGTATATCCATTAAGATTTTTTGTATTGTTTTACCTGACCATTTGGATCTATTTCTACCATTTGATCATTATATTTAGAAGGGCATTTCATTAGTATTTTAGAAGCATAAAAAGTGTCATTCTTCATTTCACCGATTAATACTAATTTTTCTGAACGTTCAAAATCTTGTGGTTTTGTGCCATTTAGCACTACTTTTTTAACTTCTCCCTTTTCATCTCTCATGTAAAATGCAAAATGATTTGGATCTTTAATTGCATCGTAATACATGCTTTTACTTTTTTCCCAATGGCCAATTACATGTTCTTCTTTATTTGAAGTAGCTGCTTCTTTAAAATTAGAATAGGTATCTGTATCTGCGTTTAAACTCACTAAAAAGCCAATACATAGGGCAATCGTAATTAAGCCGATAATAGCACTTTTTCTCATGTTGGTTATAAGTTAAAAATCTTGACCACAAAGATAAAAAAACAAAGCTAGCCAAGGCAGTTAACTAGCTTTGTATTGTGTATCATGACAATTAATTGATAGTTCGATAAGAAAACTCGATGTTCTTTTTAATGATTCTATATAACAATTTTAAAATCGGTGTTATTTGTATTTATCCTGCAGTAAATTTGGTAAAGCTTCTCTAAGTTTCTTCAATTTTGGACCACAAACATTGGTAATATACGCATCGTTAGGATTTAAGCGATAATAGTTTTGGTGATAAGCCTCTGCAGGATAAAATTTATCGAATGCCTTAACTTCTGTCACAATGGCATCCCGGTGTAAACCCATTTTATTAAACTTATCCATCGTTGTTTCAATTTGTGCCTTTTCTTCCGCATTGCGATAAAAAGCAATGGAACGATAGCTCGTCCCTATATCTGGCCCTTGCCTGTTCAATTGGGTAGGATCATGCATATAAAAAAAGGCTTGTAATAGTTGAACATAACTAATAACATTAGGATCATAAATTACCTGGACTGCCTCGGCATGGCCAGTTCTATCTGAACTTACTTGCTCATAAGTTGGATTTTCTGTATTACCGCCTGCATAACCGCTAGTTGCTTTAATTACGCCGTTTAGCTCCATAAAACCTTCTTGGATTGACCAAAAACAACCTGCAGCAAATGTTGCTGTTTGTTCTCCAACTTTTGCTGCAGGCAATTTGGCTTTAGTAGTGGAATCGTTATTGCTACAGGAAGCCAAAAACAATATGCTTATTAACACTAAAATTGATCTGTTCATTATTTCTACTTTTTAGGGTAATATACGATAAGCATTACGCTAAGATTGTCATACTTTTATAAGAATTTAATGAGGAGAGATTTGCAAAAATGAGCATTTAAGCTATATTGTGAGTTTACATCATTATCTTTGAATGATACATCACCTAATGCGATTTAATTGAAAAACATATTTTATGCTAAAAAACAAGCCCTTATTACTATTCCTAACCCTCCCCCTTTTAATGCTTTTCAGTTCTTGTTTTCAGGTCATCGAAGAGATTAATATGAAGAATGATGGCAGTGGCGATATTCTAATTACCATAAATTTAAGCCAAAGTAAAACCAAGGTTGCTTCATTAATGCTTTTAGATAGTATTAATGGTTATAAAGTACCTAGTAAAAAAGATATTCAGGCGAAGATGAACGAAGCGGTTTCCTATCTAAAAACTAAAGAAGGCATTTCTAATATTAAACAATCTATAGATTTTAATACCTATATCGCCACATTGAGTTTTTCTTTTAAAAATGTTTCTAATCTAAATAATATCAGCAATCATATTCTCAAAAATCAAAACATAAAGTCGTCAGCAGCTTCTTACACGTATAATAAAGCAACAAATACTTTTGTTAGAAATTATCAATATGTAGGCAAAGCTAAAGCCGAATACAATAAACTAAAAGAACAAGATAGGGCAATTTTTAAAACGGCTACTTATACTAGTATTTATCGCTTTGAGCAGTCTATCAACAAACAAAACAATCCTTTAGCAACTATCTCAAAAACTAAAAAAGCCATTTTATTAAAATGTAGCATTTTAGATTTAATTAACAATAAAGCGAATATCTCAAATCAAATACAACTATCTAAATGAAAAAACTGATTAAATTATCACTGCTCTTTTTATTGCCTTTTGCAGTTAATGCACAAGAGTTGATCTCTAAAGTACCTCAAAATGCAACAGCTGTAGCTAAAATTAATGCCAACAACTTTTTCCGCTATCTTCCTGCTGATGAATTTAACAAATCTTTTATTGGCAAGAGCTTTTTAGCAGCAGCTTTTACAGATTCTACAACTACTGTAAAAGATGTTCAAAACTTCGGTATCAATCTTTCTGCTTCAGCTTATTATTACTATCAACAAACAGATAGCATTGGTTACAATGTATTTCTACTACCCATTAAAGATGTAGCAAAACTTGATCAATTTTCGACAACCCATGGTAATAAATTTACTCAAAATGGCGATCTAAGGAAAATGGATAACAAAGATAGTTCTACAGTTGTAATGTGGAATAAGGATGTTCTATACGTTATCAATGCTTCTTTAAAGGATGAGTTTTTTAAAGATTCTCTTGTTGCTAAAAGATATGGAATTGAAAATGTTAGATTTTTTGGACAAGATGATGGTATTGACGTTATCGATAGCATCTTGGTAGATACAGCAACAGTAATTACAACAACCGAGGTTGAAGAAGTGGAGGAAGAAGAGATGGATGAAGTAGCAGTAGCTAAAAGTGACGAGATGTATGATGATTACTATAAAAAACTAGCAGAACAAACCACCAAAAAAAATGCATTGAAATATACTTGGCTAGTTAAAAAAGTTGATGAGCTCAACAATGGTAAATTTGAATCTATAAACACAGTTACTGCTTACACTTCTAGAGTTGATCATAATGCGCTAGCATCTGTTTGGCTGGCCAATATTGGTGATTTATACAGCAACTTTATACCTAGAGACTTAAAATTTAACACCTTAGGCATTCTTGGAGCTTATAAAAGTTTAAATGCGAACCTATATGCTGATAATGAAAGTATAAGAATTAATACAGAGGTAGAAATTAGAGAATCAGAGGCGCAAAGTTTTGCAAAAATGTACAAGCATAAACTGAATAGGAAGTTTTTTAAATATGTTAATAGTGAAAAAACCATCGGTATGTTAAGTTATGCTTTAAATACCGAAGCTTACCTAAAAGAAATACCAAAGCTAATGATGAGTGCCTATGGTACAATATTGGGAGGTAAAGAAGAAGAAGTAGCTTTGGGTGCTGAGTTTTTCTCATTACTCTTAGATGAAAAAGCGATTGCTAAAGTAGTTAAAGGCGATGCCTTGTTTTTGGTTAACGATTTAAGCTCAAGAGAAGTGAGTTATACCGGTTATGAATATGATGAAGATTATAAAAGTATAGAGGTTCAGAAAACAAAAACTGAGACCTTACCAAACTTTTTAATGATGTTTTCTTCTGATGACACCAGCTTTTTTGACAGATTATTAAAAATTGGCATGAATAGAAACCTATTATCTGTAGATAATAACATTTATAAAATTGAAGTACAAAAAGGCATATTTGATGTGTACTTTTTAATTAAAGATAAAATCGTCTTCTGCGGAACTTCATTAAAAGATCTTCAAGAAATTAGCAGCAATAATTATTCAGCTAACATCTCTAAAAAACAGAAAAATTTATTGTCGAAAAATAACTTTACAGCATATTTTAGCGCCAAAAACTCAGTGGGAAAAATCCCTAAAGAAGAAATCGGAAATATAGAGACATTATTAGCTTTAAATAAAACATTAGGTGGTATGGGCGATATCTATATCAAATCTAATGGAATCAAAGGAAATATTGTGTCAGGAGAAATGGTTTCGGAAGTGCCTGCAGGACATCAAAATGCAATAAAATACTTATTCTCTTTAATTGAGAATGCCCAACAAAATTAACAATGGTAAAAAAGAATATTTTTAGAGCAACAGCAGTAATAGCGCTGTTGCTCATTTTTTTTGTACTTTTTTTGGCTTATCGTTACAATAAGTCTTATAATGATGTAATCCATAAAGATGCCAAAAGCATTATCAAAATTAATGTTGATGGAATTTATAAAAGTATTGCATTCAATTTTCTTCAAAACCCAGGTTATTATTTAAGCAAAAATGATAAAGACGATAAATTAGGTGAAGCCAAAAATGGCCTGTCATTTCCATCAAATATATTTCTATTTACCATTAATGGCATGGCTAACGATACCTTTTTCGGGTCTCTACCCCTATCGAACATTAATGATTTTAGAAACTATGCCAAAAACAAATGGAACATTAGCAAATTCGAAATAAAGGATGGTTTGTTGGTGGGCAAAAATCAGAACCAAAAAATCACCATTGCGATTTTTAAAAATAGAATTGCATTTTCTTATAGTAATAAAAATGAGGCTACTTTTTCCATCTTAAAAGACCTGCTCAGTCGGAAAAACATATTAGCTGTGGATGATATCGTTTTAAGTAAATTAAAAAACAATTCAGATCATCTATTTTACCTTTATGGTAAAACAAAAGTTTTTGCCAATTTTAATGCAGGCAATATGACGATTGGAGGCTTATTACCACAACTTCATCAAAATCAGCAAGAAATTCAGTTTAATCCAAAAAGTGCGGTACAGTTTTACATCAATGCCCAATTACCAAGTTTTGGTAAATCAGATTTTCAAATAGATAATTACAGCTTAAAACTAGATAGTATTTCTAAATACCACAATGGACTAACCACTTTTGAGCTGATTAAAACTACAAAACAAAGCGATACTGTAATTACTTATGAATACAATGATGATTTTGAAAAAGTGGAACAAGTTACTATTAAAATGGTAATGGTTCCAGAGATGGTTGTTACCTTAAAAAGCAATGGAATTGGTTTAGCTAAGTATTTAAAAAGTGAAGGTGTTTTAGACTACAATAATGTTTTAAACAAAAAAGTATTTCCATTATATACTACTTATGCAAAGTTTGATACTCAAAATTTTAGCCTAAGTACTAGTAATGAAATTAAGCAGCAAGTTGTTCAAAAAACCAAAGGCACATTATATCTTAAGATTGATTTTAATCAATTAAGGCAAAATAAAGAACTAGGATTAATAAATCGATACCTCAAGCCTTTACAAAAGTTAGAAGTTAAAACGGATAATAGTGGCAAATTATCCGGTTTAATGCAATTTAATGAGCCGAATATTAATGCACTGCTACAATTGAAATAAAAAAAATGCCCCAATTTAAAAATTGAGGCATTTTGTATTTGAGTAGAAGAACTATGGCCAAATACCTAAGTTCATGTATGAAATTGCAATTTTGTCAATCGAGTTTACAAAAGCTGCAGTTCTTAATGTTTTAACCTGGGGTTTGTTAATCCAAGTTTCTCTAATTTCTCTGTAAGAATGGATCATCGTATCTTCTAAACCAGAATTTACCAATTCCATTTCTGATGCACCTTTAACGATCATTAAGCGGTTTTCTGCTGGAATTTGTTTGCCAGTTAAACTTTCTAAGGTGTTAATTAAGTTTGCATTTGAGTTTTCTGCATAACGGCTTTCCATACGACCGAAAGCTACGTGAGAAAGGTTTTTTAACCATTCGAAATAAGAAACCGTAACACCACCGGCATTACAATACATATCTGGAATAATCATTCCGCCCATTTCAGTGAAAATCTCTTCAGCTTCTGGCGTACATGGTCCGTTTGCACCTTCTGCAATAATTTTAGCTTTAATGTTACGGATGTTAGCTTCAGTAATTTGATTTTCTAAAGCAGCAGGAACCAAGATATCGCAATCTTGCTCTAGACCTTCCATAGAGTTTTTGAAATCTGTTGCAGCAGGGAAACCTAAAATAGATCCAGTATTTTTACGATGAGCAAAAACTTCATCAATATTTAAACCATTGGCATTATAAATTGCGCCTTCGAATTCGCAAATACCAACAATGGTAGCGCCAAATTCTGCTAAAAATTTAGCTGAGTGATAACCTACATTTCCTAAACCTTGTACGATAACTCTTTTACCATCTAAACCAGCAGTTAAGCCAACTTTAGCCATATCTTCTGCAAAAGAAACACATTCGCGAACTGCATAAGCAACGCCACGACCTGTAGCCTCTTTACGTCCACGAATACCATGTAAAGCAATTGGTTTACCTGTTACACAGCCTAATGCATCTAATGAACCTGGGTTCATTGTCATATACGTATCAGCAATCCAGCTCATTTCACGTTCACCAGATCCATAATCTGGAGCAGGAACATCAATACCAGGACCGATAAAGTTTTTCTTAATCAACTCTGTTGTATAACGACGGGTAATCGTTTCTAATTCTGCAACAGAATAATTTTTAGGATTGATACAAATTCCGCCTTTGGCACCGCCAAATGGAACATTTACAATGGCACATTTGTAAGTCATTAAAGCTGCAAGAGCCATAACTTCGTCTTCGTTAACCATTTCGCTGTAGCGAATACCACCTTTTGTTGGGCTCATGTGATGTGAGTGTTCTACACGCCAAGCATCAATTACTTCAAAGCCGTTTCCTCTACGAATTGGGAACTGGAAACGGTATACACTGTTACACGCTTTTATCTGAGCCAATAAACCTTCTGGATGATTGGTAAATTGTGCGGCACTATCAAAGTTCTTACAAACATCTTGAAAGAAACTTGTTTCGTTTGCTGTATTAGCCATTATTTGTCGTTTTATAAATTGTAGTTGTTATTTTACGGATGCAAAATTGCACTAAAATAAACCATTAATGCAAGTACAATTTTGCTTAGTGTAAGTTAAACACCATAGTAAAATAGCTAAAAGATTAGGCTGATGTTGTTTAAAATTAGTTTTTATCAGCAGATTTTTTTTCTAACATTTTTAATCTTTTATCTAATGTGAATAGATAGATCAATAAACCTACAAGAATGATTACAATACTGATTACAACAATATAAATTTTCCCGTTACTTCGCAAAGTATCGGCCATTTCAATATCGTTATTCTGAGCGAATAAACTTATGGTTGTAAATAACATCATTAAGGTAAAACTAAGCTTCTTCATATTATTGTTGTTTATAAACTAATGCACTAATTCTGTAGCGGATGGTGTAAACCCAATAGCCGATTAAAATCCACCCTAAACAAGCTGGGTAAAAAACCATACGCATTCTACTGTCCAAATCGTACATATTAAAACCTGGATTACCGCCGTTTCCTGGATGAAGTGAATCTTTTAATCTTGGTAATACAAAAATCAAAACTATCATCATTGGGAAAGCGAAAATATTGTAGATTGCTGAAATTTTTGCTCTTTTTTGTTCTTCATCTATCGCATTGCGTAAAACTAGGTAAGCAAAATATAGTAGCATAGATATGGCCGAAAAATTTTGTTTAGGGTCAAAGCTCCAAAACTCTCCCCAAGCAAATTTTGCCCAGATCATTCCAGTTAACAAACCTAAAATCCCGAATAAAACACCAACATTAACGCTTTCTACTGCTCTTAAATCATCATCTTGACTTTGAGTTGATAACGATTTAACGCTATAGAAAATAGAAATCGAAAACATAACAATCATGGCAAACCACATTGGCACATGGAAGTACAAATTTCTTATAGATTCGTGCAAAATAGGTAAACGAGGAACTCCCAACAGTAAACCTGCAATTGTAGAGTAAAGCACTAAGATTGCCCCTAAAATTTTCCACCAATTTTTCTTCATTCTTATTTAATTTTGAATCATTGAGTTTTGAATGATTGAATTTAAATCATTCTATAATTTAATCATTTTTAATCTCGCCACAAATATGGGAATAATATTAAAGACACGCCCATAACCATGGCATTTATCACCAATAAAAGACCAATATCATCTAAACTAACGCTTCGATCTAAGCCATCAATTGCATTTTTAGCCAACTTAATCAGCACGATTAATACCGGAATGATAACTGGAAAACTCAATATGGCCATTAGCATACCGCCATTACCTGCCTTAGAAGCAATTGCAGAAACCATTGTAAAAATTGTTGCAAAACTTAAACTACCTAAAGCTGCCGCCAATAAATACATTGGGATATCAATTTCAACAGTAGGCTCAAACACCATACAATAAAACAAGAGGGCAATAAGCGTTAGACCAATCATTAAGACGCTATTGTATATGGTTTTTGCAATGATTAAAGCAATGGGACTAACCAAAGTAAAAATATACAAGTGCCTGCCTTTACTCTCTTGCAAAAAACTTTTGGCAACAGCATTTATAGAGGCAAAAAGCATGATAATCCAGAATAAAGCATTCCAAGTGAGTTTATTTGGCATGCTAATAAATGAAAGGTAACATACAAAAACAGTAGAAACCACATAAAGTAACACACCGTTAAGGGCATATTTATTACGCCACTCTAAGATCATTTCTTTTTTAATGAGCTGTTTAACCTGTTTCGCTAATTGCATTTGCGCAAAGATAGTTTTATTGCTAAATTGTTGTATTGTTAAATTGTTGTATTGTTGTAATATTGTATTTAAGATGGAAAAATATTGTAGCGTAATTAAAAGTCCAATTGGAGATGTAATCATTCTTGCTGATGAAAATGTTGTTAGCGAAGTTACTTTTCATCATAGAGATACTGATGGTTTGCAAGAAAACAACATCAGCCAATTGGCGGCAAAACAATTAGCACAATATTTTGAAGGAACATTAAAAGAATTTTCATTCCCAATTTCTCAAAGCGGTACAGAATTTCAAAAAGAAGTTTGGCAAAATTTATTAAATATTCCTTATGGAGAAACTGTTTCTTACGCTAAATTTTCTGAGCACAAACCTTTAGCTATAAGGGCAATTGCAGCTGCAAACGGCAAAAACAATATTGCTGTGGCTATTCCTTGTCATAGGGTTATTGGTAGTGATGGCAAATTAGTTGGTTATGCTGGGGAATTATGGCGTAAAAAATGGTTGTTGCAGCATGAGCGAGAAATGGCACAAAAAGGGCAAACAGAGTTGAAGTTTTGATTTAAAAAACATTAAGACTTCTTCCGTTGCTGAAGACTTAAACCAAATTAAATGATTAATCATCGTTTCGAATGTGAAATTTTAAGAGCTAGTAGAACTAGACTATTACAATTGATTGAAATAAGTAGTTACGAAATATTATTTAAAATTCCGGAAGGTTTTAACAATAATATAATTTGGCAAATTGGTCATTGTATCACTTCCCAACAGAGGCATATGTATATGCGTAGCGGGTTACCAATGTACATATCCAAAGAATTCGAGAAGTCTTTCAAAATTGGTTCTTCGCCAGGTTCTTGGAAAGTCACTCCAGATATTAATGAAGTGAAACATCTCTTAATTGATACAGTGAACCACCTTGAATCAGATCTGGAATCCAGGTTATTTGTCAACTATACTCCCTTTGAGTTACCCATCGGATTTCAAATTAATAATCATCTCCAAGCTCTACAAGCAGCTAACTATCACGAAGCGGAACATAGTGGAAAGATTTTTACGTATTTGAGACTGCTTACAAATTTTCAATTTTAAAATCTGAAATTCACATGAATCCATATTTAGATATCGCATTGCGAAGTTTAGCAGTTTATGCTTTTATGCTGATAGCGATTAGATTAACAGGCAAAAAAGAACTTTCGCAACTTAATACAATTGATGTGGTTTTGATTTTACTCATCAGCAATGCCGTACAAAATGCAATGGTTGGAGATAACACCAGTTTACTAGGTGGAATAGCTGCAGCAGCTGTTCTTTTTATCCTCAATTATATCCTTAAAAAGGTAACCTTTAAAAATAAAAAATTACGTGAAATCATCTTTCAGCATCCGGAAATATTGATACATGATGGCAAGTTAAATTTTGACAAATTAAGCCATTTGGGAATTAGTGATGAAGAATTGAAAGAAGCCCTGCGTGAACATGGAGTTGAGCATTACAAAAATGTTAAACTAGCCATTTTTGAGGTTGATGGAAATATTAGCATCATTACTGGTGATAAAAGCCTGAAGCAAACCCATTTTAAGCGTAAGAAAGTTCACAAATCGCTTGGCTTAAACCTTTAAAATTTGTCGTATCCATCTTTGAGAAGCAGATATTTCGTCTGCTATGGCAATCTCATTTCAGTATTGGCTATTTATAGTCTCAAATCAATTCCAATGCAAAGTATTAATAGAGGCTTCACTTTTCACAAATCTCACTAATAAAAGATTTCGTAAATAAAGTAAAATGGTCTTGTCATGAAAATTTTATATTCTTTACTATTTATTGTTCTAAGTTATTTTCCAATCGAAAGAAACGAACCTGTTGCAAAGGTAGACATGAAAAAATATGCCGGCACTTGGTATTCTTTATATTCAATCCCTACCATATTTGATAAAGGAAGTAGAGAAACCACTACCAAATACACTTTAAACAATGAAGGTTATTTTAATGTGTTAACCACCTATAAAAAACCTAATGATGAAAAAATTTATTCAAGAGCATCTAAAATGTTTACATCTGAAAAAGGCAACAATGGTGAATTACAGGCACAATTTATATGGCCTATTAAGGTTGATTATTGGATCATAGAGCTAGCAGAAGATTACTCTTACGTAGTTGTTGGCCACCCAGATAAAAAATTTCTTTTTATTATGAGTCGCAACAAAAAGATTTCACAAAAAGCACATGACGAAATTGTTTCAAGATGCAAAGGCAAAGGTTATGATGTTGCAAAACTTACTTCGCAAAGGCATTAAACTTTTACAGGTAATTGTTCTTTTCTAACACAGGTAACCAATAATAATGCACCAACCAATAATACAATCCATCCCCATTGAAAATGGATGGTTTTGGAGAGTATTTTATCGAAAAATTTTGATCCAAAATAATTGTTAACCTTAAAGAATACTGCAGCTGCCATTAAGCCGCTCCAAATTAACATAACAAAAGACATTATCCTAAATGCTCCCAACGCCCTTACGAAAAGCATTAATGTTGTTAAACCGACAATTGCTAAAGAAATATAAAGTAACCGTGGATCTGCCTGATATAAATTCCAATTACCTTTTAAAGGAACTTTTAGCATTGGTGTAATAGTTATGGCGAAAACCACAAGCAATAAACCTATATAAGCATTAACTTTTTTTACGATTAACATATTGAGTTATAAGTTATAAACAGTACGTATTAAGATAACAATCCAAAGCTGAAAAAACAGTCATGTAAAAACTGTATTATTTTCTTGGGTCGATACCCATTTTATCGGCAAAGTGAGCGCAATAATCACGTAAATCTTCAACAATATTTTCTTCGCCTGTCGCTTTTAAAAAGCTATCTCCCATAGTTTGTAAAGTTTCATAGAAAAAACGTTTCATTTCATCTACAGGCATATCTTTAGTCCATAAATCTATACGCATAGAGTTTTTATAGTTGTGATCCCACAAAGCCAAAATCATAGATTTTACAGGCACTTGATCTTTAGTTGCTGCATCCGTACTTTCCCAAAGAATATTCTCTGGCATATTTTGATCGTCTAACTCTACGGTAATTTTTATTTCTGCTTGTCTCATTGTAATAATTTTTCGGTTGCAAATATGCTCAATTTGTAAAGCAAATTTAATAAGCAATCGTTTTACTTTTGTAATATTAAAAATAGGATAATAGTTAAAGAAATAAAAGCTATTTCTACAAACCAAATGCGTTTTAAATCTTTAAAAATAAATCTAAAAATCATATCTGTAATAAAAGCAACAACAACCATTGCTCCTAAAATACCTTTATATAAAACACTAAAATCAACATGCCCCCTTTCTGGGTCTTTTCGAAAAAAAGAAGCCACAAAAAATGCAAGTGCTAACGCTGCAACTATATTAAGTGGCGTTATTCTTAATTTTCTCATTCTAATACAATGATTTTATTAATCCTATCATCCTAAAATCCTACTCTTTACTTCTTCTTATCGAAACGCTTTTTATTCTTAAATACTTTAGTCTTGTGTACTTTATTTCTAGCCTTTTCTCTTTCTCGTTCTTCTATTTGTTTAGCATTTTTCTTTTCGTGGAAAGCACCTTTAAACTCAGGGTCGTCTTTACGTTTTTGTAAATCTATATCTTTTGCAATCTGCTGTCTCTCGTCGTAAGGCGTTTCTTCAATAAAAACACCCTCTGGAATTGGTTCCACATTAATAAACTGACGTGTTAATTTTTCAATCTTACGGATGTAATATTTTTCAGCTTCTGTACAAAAAGTAATCGCATCTCCTTTAGAAAAGGCTCTTCCAGTTCTACCAATTCTATGCACATAATCTTCTATGATAATCGGCACATCGAAATTAATTACATGACTAACCTCAGTTACATCAATCCCTCTCGATGCCACATCTGTTGCCACCAAAACCCTGATATTTCCTTCTTTAAAGCTATTTATAGAGTTAATTCTGGTATTTTGACCTTTATTGGCGTGAATTACCCTAACACTCTCTTCTCCAAACTTACGTACCACATAACTGAAAATATTATCAGCCACCGCTTTAGTTTTGCAGAAAATAATCAGCCTGGTAAATACTTCAACATCCTTTAGCAAATGCTGCAAAAGGTTAATTTTCGTTTTAAAGTTTGGCACTTCATATAAAACCTGGGTAACCGTTTGTGCTGGCGTAGCTTGTTCAGAAGCTTCAATTATTGTTGGATGTTTCAGGAAGTCTCCAGCAATTTTTTGCACTAAATCACTCATTGTTGCAGAGAAAAGCAAATTTTGACGTTTACGAGGAACTACTTCCAAAATTCTGTGGATGGAACCAATAAAACCCATATCCATCATTTTATCAGCCTCATCTAATACTAGAAACTGTAAATATTTAGTGTTGATTTCTCCAGAAAGGTAAATATCTAAAAAGCGACCAGGTGTTGCAATAATAATATCAACTCCAGTTTTTATCTGCTCTTTTTGTGCTTTCGGACCAATACCACCGAAAATAACCACCGAACGTAAATCTGTGTAAATAGAAAAACGCTTTACTTCTTCAGCAATTTGCATCGCTAATTCGCGTGTTGGCGCTAAAATTAATGCTCTAGCTGCATCGCCCTGCGCATATTTTAATTTCATCAACATTGGCAAAACGTAGGCAGCTGTTTTACCAGTTCCTGTTTCCGCAATGCCACAAATATCCTGACCAGATAAAACTGGCGCAATGGCTTTTTCCTGTATTGGTGTCGCAACGGTGTAACCCGCATCGGCAACTGCGTTTAATATTTGCCTATTTAAATTAAATTCTTCGAACGATTTTGCCATAGCGCACAAAGATACGTAATAAGGTTGAGGGTTTGAAGGTAGAAGGTTTCTATCAAGACCAAAGACCAAAGCTTGATGACAAATCTTATAATTTATTTTATTCCTTATATGGTTCACAATAAATTGAAAAGCAATTTCAGTGCTAATTGGTTATGATAGTCCTGCTCTCGCTCCAATATTTTACCCTAAATACACTAAAGGTGACTTGGTAAAAGGATTTTCGCTAAATCAGGTTTAGATAACAAAAGTTTGTGATCAAAACTTTGTTACTTACCTACATTCGAACCTTCTCGCAATCATATCTCAATACGCAATACGCACTTCTCAATACTAATTATTAACTTTACACTATGAATACTTACCTCATAAAAGGCGCAACTTTAGTTAACGAAGGCAAACAATTTATAGCTGATGTTTTAGTTAAAAATGGTTTAATTGAAAAAATTGGACAATCATTATCTGTTCCAGAAGCAAAAGAAATTAACGCTGATGGCCTTCACCTTTTACCAGGAATGATAGATGATCAAGTTCATTTTCGTGAACCAGGGTTAACGCATAAAGCAGATATTTTTACAGAAAGTATGGCAGCTGTTGCAGGTGGTATTACCTCCTTTATGGAAATGCCAAATACTGTTCCGAACACTTTAACGCAAGAACTATTAGCAGATAAATATGAAATTGCTTCGCTAACATCATTGGCTAATTATTCATTTTATATGGGTGCCAGTAATGATAATATTGAAGAAGTTTTAAAAACTGACCCTAAAAATGTTTGTGGCATTAAAGTTTTTATGGGCTCATCAACCGGGAATATGTTGGTTGACAATGAAAAAACTTTAGAAAATATTTTTAGCAAAGCACCAATTTTGGTAGCTACCCATTGTGAAGATGAAGCAACCATTCGTGAGAACTTAGCTACTTTTAAAGCAAAATATAGCGAAGATTTAACTATAGATATGCATCCATTAATTCGCAGTGCAGAAGCTTGTTATAAATCCTCTTCATTGGCGGTTGAGTTGGCCAAAAGATACCAAACTCGCTTACACATCCTTCATATTTCTTCAGCAAAAGAAATTGCTTTATTTGATAATACCATCGCTTTAAAAGACAAAAAAATTACCGCAGAAGCTTGTGTACATCACCTTTGGTTTAACGATCAAGATTATGCTTCAAAGGGAAATTTTATAAAATGGAACCCTGCTGTAAAAACTGCTGCAGACCAAGCGGGGATTTTAGCGGGGGTTTTAGCAGATAATATTGATGTAATTGCAACAGACCATGCACCACATACTTTAGCAGAAAAACAACAACCTTATTCTCAAGCTCCTTCTGGCGGACCATTAGTACAACACGCTTTGCCAGCTTTGTTAGAAATGCACTTGCAGGGCAAAATTTCTTTAGAGAAGATTGTCGACAAAACAGCGCATAACTTGGCTATTTGCTTTGATATTGAAAAACGTGGCTTTATTAGAGAAGGTTATTGGGCAGATTTAGTTTTGGTAAACTTAAATGACCCATTTAAAGTTACACCTGTAAATATTTTTTATAAATGTGGTTGGAGCCCATTTGATGGAGAAACTTTTCAAGCGAGCATCACACACACTTTTGTATCTGGTAACCTGGCTTATCAAAATGGAAAATTTGTTACGAATGAAATTGGGAAGCGATTGAGTTTTACGAGATAATTTTGGATTATCGTCATATCGAACGCAGCGCAGCGAGGAGATATCTTTTTCTAAAAACTATTGCCCTTAATTAACAAACAAATCAAATTCAAGATAACATAAGAGATTTTTCCTCACGAAAAGTTCGTTCGAAATGACGATTCAATAAATACCTTTTGAAAATGAAAGATAAAGTCATTCCTAAACCATTCAAAAAATTCTCTATTCTTTTAGGTATTGCAATACTTATTTTCCTATTTGGTTTATTCCACGAACTAGTTTTAAGTATTTATTCAAAAGCAATCTATCCAATTATTTCTACAGTTATTAGGTGGATTTCTTCCCTATTTCCTTTCGCTCTAGGAGATATTTTATATGCAGTTCTAATTATTTATATCCTCCTACTTATCATCAAATTCTTTATACGAGTTAAAAAGACTAGTTGGCAAAAAACGGATAAACTTAAAATCCCAGTTTCTATTTTAAATGCAATCTTAATTTTCTACATCAGCTTTAAATTACTTTGGGGTTTAAACTATTCGCGACCGAGCATAAGCAAACAACTTAACATTAGCGATGAGAAGTATTCGGTTAAGGAACTTGTGATATTAGGAAATTATTTCATCGATACACTAAACAAGCTTCAACCAAAATTAACTAAAAATCTAAGGTACGATATTAAACAGCTTCGCGAAAAAGCGGTGGTAGATTATAAAAGCCTAGCTCAGAAAAATAACTTTTTCAACTATCCACAGCCTTCAGTTAAGCCAGTTTTTAATGGTTGGTTAATTAGCAAAATAGGAATTGAAGGTTATTACAACCCTTTAAGTGGCGAAGCAAACGTAAATATGAAACTACCACCTTGGGTTTTGCCTTTTGTAACCTGTCACGAAATTGCGCACCAGTTAGGCGTTGCAAGAGAAGACGAAGCAAATTTGGTTGCTTATTTGGTAGGTTCAAATAGTGAAGATATTAGTTTTCAGTATTCCGTAAACTACAACATGCTAAGGTATATTTTACTGGAAATCAGAATAAAATCTCCAGAAGATTATCTAAAAATGCGAGAAAACATTGACAAAGGAGTCCTTGCAAACTTTAAGGCAGAAAATGAGTTTTGGTCACAATACAACGGTGATATGTCTAATTACATGGGTGTTGCCTTCGATAAATTCTTAAAACTAAACAACCAAAAAAGAGGAATTAAAAGCTACCAAAACATTGTGGTTTGGTTATGGAATATACATAAAAAGGAGTTAAAACCCCTTGCCCCCTAAAGGGGGAATCTAAGTCCCCTTTAGGGGATTTAGGGGTTAGCCGTGTATCGCTTCCTTTTTTCCGAAACTTTTAATCAATTCTCCTTCGAACTCCAACCACTCTTTCCAGCGTTTGTCTACATCAACATCTATAGCATATTTACGGGCGAAACCTAAAAAAGTAGTATAATGTGTGGCTTCAGAAACCATTAAATCATGGTAAAATTTAGCTAATTCTTTGTCTTTAATATTTTGCGATAAAGTTCTGAAACGTTCGCAGCTCCTTGCTTCAATCATCGCCGCAAACAATAATCGCTCAATAAAAGCATTATTTCTTGAACCATCCTTTTTGCAAAACTTCATCAACTGACCAACATAATCATCCTTACGCCCACGACCCAAAGTATAACCACGCTCCTTGATTATATTTACAACTTGCTGAAAATGTTGCATTTCTTCCAAAGCAATCAAAGTCAATTCATCCACCAAATCCTGATGCTCACAATTATCAGCAATCATATTTATCGCATTTGTTGCCGCTTTTTGCTCACACCAAGCATGATCCGTTAAAATTTCTTCTAAATTCGATTCTGCAATATTTGCCCAACGCGGGTCTGTTGATAATTTTAATCCTAACATTTGTGCTTCTGGTTTAGTTGCAAAATTAAAAATAATTAAGATAGCATTATTAGAAAAACAATGTATTCCGAAATCGCTTATTTCAGTCCCTCTTTTCGTTTCAATCTTTTACCCCTAAATCCCCTAAAGGAGACTTAGCAAAAGTATTTCCACATCAATAGGGTTTAAAAGTTAAAGCCAGTGGTTCTTCGCAAATTTCTCCTAGCAATAGCCCTTACCTTTTACCAAGCCAAACATTTAATCTACAACGGCAAAAAAATACTTACTTTGCATAGGCTTTTAACTACGGTTTTATGGTTGTTTATTGCAAAGGCTTAACTATTTTAAACCTGATAGAGCCAAATAGCCCACAGGGAGGTACGACCGAGGACTATAGCCGATAGCAGGCCGAATTTTGTTTGAAATTGCGAATTTCATTTTCAAATAATAAGCTGAGTTTTTAAATTTTAAATATGAATGTAAAGAAGTTATTAATTATTGGACTAATTTGGCCTGAACCTACATCATCTGCAGCAGGAACTAGAATGGTGCAATTAATTCAATTATTTCTTGAAAAAGGTTATCACGTTACATTTGCCTCTGCTGCAGCCAAAAGCGAATTTAGTTTCAATCTAGAATCTATTGGTGTAAAGGAAGAAACCATTAAACTAAACGACCAGCGTTTTAATGAATTCATCAAAATCCTGAGCCCTCAAATCGTAATGTTCGATAGGTTTGTGATGGAAGAACAATATGGATGGCGCATTCATCAAGAATGCCCAGAAGCGTTGACCATTTTAGATACGGAAGATTTACATTTTTTGCGTCAAGCTCGCCAAAAAGCTACAAAAGATGGATTAGTTTTAAATGATGGGGACTTATTTAACGACACCGCTAAAAGAGAAATTGCATCCATTTTACGTTGCGATTTATCCTTAATTATTTCTGAAGAAGAAATAAATATCTTGCAAACTCAGTTTAAGATAGACCCTTCATTAATTTATTATCTACCATTTTTAGAAGAAGAAATTACTACAAAAACTCATTGGTTAAGTTTTGAAGAAAGAGCAGATTTCGTTTTTATAGGCAATTTCTTACATGAACCAAATTGGCACACGGTTCAATTCTTAAAAACTAAAATTTGGCCGTTGTTAAGCAAAAAATTGCCACAAGCAAAGCTGAATATTTATGGCGCTTACCCAAGTCAAAAAGTTTTGCAATTACATAACCCGAAAGAGAATTTCAACATTATTGGTAGAGCAGGAAATGCAAAAGAAACGATTGCCAAACATCGTGTTCTGATCGCTCCTATTCAGTTTGGTGCTGGTGTAAAAGGTAAATTTATTGATGCCATGCATGTAGGAACTCCATCTGTAACAACATCAATTGGCGCCGAAGCCATGAAAGGAAACCTTGAATGGAATGGTTATGTAGAAGATGATTTAGAACTTTTTGTTTCAAAAGCGGTTGAGCTTTACCAAGATAAAAACAAATGGTCAATAGCTCAGCAAAATGGAGCACAAATTATTAACAAACGTTATAGCAAAAATAAATTTCAGGATAAATTCATTGGACAAACTGATTTGATTTACAAAGATTTAAAAGCCCATCGCCAACAGAATTTTTTTGGTCAATTGTTAAATCATCATACTGCTCAAAGTACAAAATATTTATCGTTGTGGATTGAGGAGAAGAACAAACCCCTAGCCCCTAAAGGGGAAATTTAAAAACCCTTTTTTACATCATTCCTACATTACTTCTCAAGTCCCCTTTAGGGGATTTAGGGGTTTATCGTTATCTTTGCGCTGTTATGGCAAAAATATCCATCAACCTTGCAACAGGTTCGTTTCAGAAAGAAGAAATCATAGTAGGTATCGATTTAGGCACTACCAATAGTTTGGTCGCTTTTATCAATCCAGATAAAAATCCACAGGTAATTAACGATACTGGCAAAGGTCTTTTAGTACCTTCTGTAGTACATTTTAACGAACATGGAGATGCTGAAGTTGGTAACGAAGCCAAAGCATTTTTAACTACCGATCCAACAAACACCATCTTTTCTGTAAAAAGATTATTAGGTCGCTCTTACAAAGATTTAGCTAGTCACCAAGATATTTTTAGTTATAAAATTATTGATGATGATAGCGATGCTTTAGTAAAAATTAAAGCTGGCAATAGATTTTATACACCAATAGAACTTTCGGCTGAGATTTTAAAAGAATTAAAAGCTAGAGCAGAACATGCTTTAAAAACTCCGGTTAATAGAGCCGTAATCACAGTTCCTGCATATTTTAACGATAGTCAACGACAAGCAACTCGTGATGCAGGAAAGTTAGCAGGTTTAGATGTTTTACGAATTGTAAATGAGCCAACGGCAGCAAGTTTAGCTTATGGTTTAGGCTTAGATCCAACTCAACAAAAAACAATTGCTGTTTATGATTTAGGTGGCGGAACATTCGATGTTTCTATCCTCCAAATCCAAAATGGAATTTTTGAAGTTCTTTCTACCAATGGTAACACATTTTTAGGTGGAGATGATTTTGACAGAGCCATTTTAAACTATTGGATTGAGAAAAATAACCTCAATCCAACAGATGTTGCAAATGATAATATCTTAATGCAAACTTTGCGCTTAAAAGCTGAAGAAGCTAAAAAAGCGTTATCAAGCCAAAATCTATTTAACGAACAGATTGGAGAAATTTGGTGCACTTTAGATAGACAAACATTTGAACAATTGATTGCAGCTAAAGTTGCGGAAACTTTAACCTGCTGCAAACAAGCTTTAACTGATGCAAATTTAACCGTTTCAGAAATTGACGAAGTGGTTTTAGTTGGCGGTTCTACCCGCACACCATATGTTAAAAAAGCAGTAAGCGATTTCTTTAATCGTCAACCACACGATCAAATCAACCCTGATGAAGTTGTTGCCTTAGGTGCGGCCATTCAAGCGGATATTCTAGCTGGAAACCGCTCTGATATTTTATTGTTAGATGTTACGCCACTTTCTTTGGGTATCGAAACCATGGGCGGCTTGATGGATGTCATCATCGCTCGTAACAGCAAAGTACCAACAAAAGCGGGTCGCCAATATACAACTTCCATTGACGGACAGGTAAATATGAAAATCTCTGTTTACCAAGGCGAACGCGATTTAGTGAAAGAAAATAGAAAGCTTGCAGAATTTGATTTAAAAGGAATTCCGGCGATGCCTGCTGGTTTACCAAAAGTAGACATCAATTTTCTGTTAAATGCTGATGGAATTTTAACAGTACAAGCTATTGAGTTACGTTCAGGCGTAAAACAAGAAATAGATGTGGTGCCAAGTTACGGCTTAAGTGACGATACAGTGGAAAAAATGTTAATCGACAGTATCGAAAATGCCAAAAGTGATGTAGAACAACGAATGTTAATCGAAGCCAGAAGCGAAGGCAAACAATTGGTTTACACTGCCGAGAGATTTATCGCAAAAAACAGTCAGATTTTAACTGAAGACGAAATTATAGCAACAAATACATACATCGACGCTTTAAAAGAGGCTTTGGCGCAAGGCGATAAAGATATCATTCTTAAAAAAGCTGATGAGCTAAATGAATTTACGCGTCCTTTTGCAGAGCGATTAATGGATATGGCAGTAGGGCAAGCAATGAAAGGCAAAAGTATAGACGAGCAGTAGATGGTTGTTAGTATTTATTTAGCACGTTTGCGAACGTTTTGCGTCATATCGAACGCAGCGCAGCGAGGAGATACCTGTTTCCTATTGACCACTGCTTGAACATAAGTTTGTGCATAAAAACTTAGAGATTTCTCAATCGCGAAGAGCTCATTTCGAAATGACGACACTTGTTAGCGGATTTCTCAAACTCGGGTCCGATACATTACCTCTTAAAAACACTTTGCCAAAAGCTATATACATAACAACCCACACAAATAGCAAAAGCGCTTTCCATTATAGCAAAAGCTAGCAACACAATTGTTAAAGCAATAGCTGCGTAAAAGAATTTTAATAAGTAACATGAGCAAATTACCACACAAAAAACAAAACCTAAAGTTGCTGCAAATTTCTTTGGAGCTAAATCGGTTAGTTTGTTGGCAATAGATAATCCATTCGCAATTTTAAAAGCTATAAATTTTAACAAACTAAACTTACCAGAAGTAAATGCTCTGGTTGCAAAATCTACAGTTAAAAATAATATTGCATAAAAACTCACGTAGAGTATACTATAAATTGCAATTAACACAACCATTGCTGCAATTATTCTAATTACATTTTCATTTACTCTTTCTGCAGAAACGGGGCATGATAGTTCCATTGACTAATAGTGGGAATGATATTAACTGTTAAGATCTTCTGATTAGCTAGCTCATGCAATTTACAAAAAAACCTCTTGAAAATTAATCCAAGAGGTTTCAATATTTATAATAAGCTAACTATACGTTGAAACGGAAGTGCATAATATCACCATCTTCCACAACATATGTTTTACCTTCTACGCCTAGTTTTCCAGCATCCTTACAAGCAGCTTCAGAACCTAGAGTAACAAAATCATTATATTTAATTACCTCTGCACGGATAAAACCTTTTTCGAAATCGGTATGAATTACCCCTGCTGCTTGTGGAGCAGTAAAGCCTTTGGTAATTGTCCAAGCCCTTACTTCTTGTACACCTGCAGTGAAATAAGTATATAGGTCTAATAAACGATAGGCTGCTCTAATTAATTTATTTACGCCAGATTCATCTAAACCTAAATCGCCCAAAAACTCTTGTCTTTCTTCATAAGAATCTAATTCGGCAATTTCTGATTCGATTTTTGCAGAGATAATTAATACTTCGGCATTTTCATTTTTTACTGCTTCTTTTACCTTTTCTGTATAAGCATTACCATTTAAAACAGATGCTTCGTCTACATTACAAACATACATTACTGGTTTTTGAGTAAGCAGACCTAAATCCTGAATAAATTCAAAATCATCTGCTTCAACCGCAGCAGAACGTGCAGAGTTACCTGTTTCTAAATGCGTTTTAATTACACTTAAAATATCAAAAGTTCTTTTGGCTTCTTTATCAGTTTTAGCCATTTTTTCAACTTTCTGAATTCTTTTAGAAACGGTATCTAAATCTTTTAATTGTAATTCAGTATCAATAATTTCCTTATCACGAATTGGGTCAACAGAACCGTCAACGTGGATTACATTACCATCATCAAAACAACGTAATACATGTATAATTGCATTGGTAGCTCTAATATTTCCCAAAAACTGATTACCTAAACCTTCTCCTTTAGATGCTCCTTTTACCAAACCAGCAATATCTACAATTTCAATGGTGTTAGGTTGTACCTTATTTGGTTTAACTAATTCTGCTAATTTAGTTAAACGATCATCAGGCACTGTAATTACGCCTATATTAGGTTCTATTGTACAAAAAGGAAAATTTGCAGCCTGTGCTTTTGCGTTAGATAAACAGTTAAATAAGGTTGATTTACCAACATTTGGTAGTCCAACTATACCACATTGTAATGCCATTTATATTTTAATTAATTGTAAACAGTTTATTGGCGTATAGTATATTCACTATTTGCCTAAAGGGCGCAAAGATATTAATTTTTAAGCCCTTTGCCTAGTAATTAATATTTATACATAAAAAAAGCGCCCTGATAGTCGGGGCGCTCAAAATAGAATATTTTAACTGATCTTATTTTTTGCTATCTAAAGCCGCTTCAATACGATCAGAAAGATCTAACAAGTGATACTTGCTCAACGAATCTGACTGTGCGCCAGCCGCAGCTTTAATTGTTCCTTCTAATTCACGCAATTGCCCTTTTGCTACAGACATTACATCACTTTGTGAAGCAGATAAACCACCTCCACCTGCGCCACCTCTACCACCTACTAAAATTGCATTTACCGCACTTGGAGCCGGAGCTGGTTTAACAATGGCAATTAATTTTTCTACATAAGCTTTTTGTAGGTTACGACGATAAACATCAATTGCTGAACCTGATTTTAGTTCAGTAAAGATTGCGCCATTTAAATCAGTAAATAGATCTGAAATTTTGTAGGCAGAAGCGCCATCTGTGGTTTCTGCTGCCACTAATTTACTTAATGTGCTATTTCCCAGCAAACGACTTAAAGTAGTGCCTTGTAATCTAGATACCACTTCTAATGGATTTTGATCTATATTATCTAAAATTGGTTGATTTACTAACCATTTAGGTGTTGTAAACAATTGTCTATTTAAGAAATCCATAGCTGCTTTTTGAGTTGCAGCTGGCGTACGCTCATAAATTAAACCTGCTTGATCTACAGTTTTTGGATTTTCGTAAATACCACCAACGTTTTTAGCAACATGCCCCATGTAACGACCAAATTGGGTAGTTAATTGACCATACATAGTTGATAAGTTATCGTAACCTTCTCCAGGCTCTTTTGTCCAAGCAGGAAGATTAGTTAGGATTACTTTAAGATTTTTGATACCATAATCACTAGCAACCATTGCATTATCACTCAAATCTTCATTCTGCGAATGTGGATCATCTGAATTGGTTTCAGTACCAAACCATAAGCGTCTATTTTTAGCAGATTCTAATGTCATTTTATCTAATATTTTCATATCAGAAGCAACAGATTTACTATCTGGGAAATATCTATATCCCCACTCAATAGCCCATTTATCATAATCACCAATACGTGGATACAAACCAGCTTTACTAATATTATCTTCTGGTTGCGCAACATAGTTGAAACGAGCATAATCCATAATTGATGGTGTATGTCCGTTCTCTTCAACCCATTTTTTATTACGTAAATTTTCTACCGGAACAGTTGAGCTTGATCCGTAATTATGGCGTAAACCTAGTGTGTGACCAACTTCGTGAGAAGAAACAAAACGAATTAAATCACCCATTAATTCATCACTGAAAGTCATTTTACGAGCTCTAGGATCTACAGCCGCAGTTTGGATCATATACCAATCATGAACCAGTTTTTGTACATTATGGAACCAGTTGATATGGCTTTCCATGATTTCTCCAGAACGTGGATCTGAAATACTTGGTCCACTTGCATTCGCAATTTCTGATGGTTTGTAAACAATAGCAGAGTGACGAGCATCATCCAAGCTCCAAGTAGAGTCTTGTGCTTTAGTTGGTGCTTCTTTACCCATAACTGCATTTTTAAATCCAGCTTTTTCGAATGCTTTAGCCCAGTCATCAACACCTGCCTTTAAATATGGAATCCATTTTTTAGGTGTTGCCGGATCAATATAAAAAATAATTGGCTTTTGTGGTTCTACCAATTCACCTCTTTTATATTTTGCCATGTCTTCTGGTTTTGGCTCTAAACGCCATCTTTTTACCAATTCAATTTCTTTTACTCCTTGAGGATTAAGATCAAAATCAGTGTATCCAACAGCAAAATAACCCACACGTGGATCGAAATAACGAGCCTTCATTGGCACTTTAGGTAAAATAACCAAAGAAGAATTTAATTCTATGGTAGAAGAACCACTGGCAGCACCGCCACCTCCACCACCTGCTGGTGCACCACCAAATGCAGAAGCCGCAGCAGTTTGGCTATAAGTTTTAACTACAGTAATCTCTACATTAGTCGGAAAACTACGTACACCTAACACATAACTACGGTCTGCTTGTTGCGCTCCTAATCTGAACCTGGTTTTCGCAGCAGGAGAACTGAAATAGAAAATTTCATTATCGCTATTCAAATAAGCAGTCATATCAACAACACTACCTTTTTTGTCCGGTGTATAGGCAGCAATGTTAAATGAAGCAGCAATAGCTTGGATGTTCGAATTTTTTAGTGATTGGTACATTGATGTTGTACTGTCTACGCCATAAGTTCTAAAACTTACTTTACGCATAAAAATTCGATCGTTTGGACCTTTTTCAAAACGGATTACAGAGCTACCAATCTGATCGCCAGCATAACCTTGTGCAGCACGTACATCTGCTCCAGATTTTGAAATACGGTTAACTACTAAAATATCTCTTCCCAAAAGCGTGTCTGCAATCTCGAAAAAATATTTATCTTCAATTTTGTGAGTTGTAATCATTCCCTTTCGGCTAATTGCCTTATTGGTGATTACGGTAGCATAAGGTTTTGGTGAAGCGGATACTCCTGAACCCAGTGCGCTACCAGGTCTTCTTGTAGTATCAGCAGCAGCTCCACCACCAGTTGGTCTAACCTGAGCATTAGCAACAGTTATTACACCAACCGTTAATAAAACGGTAAGTAAGTTTTTTTTCATGAAAATTTCAGTTGGTTAATAGAAACGTAAATATAGCGCAGTATTTACATCTACAGGTTTACAAAGCATAACTTTATAGTTACACAACAAAGAAATAAATTAATCTATTGTTAAGCAGCAAATTCAGGATTTTCGATTAAGCCAATTACATTACCAAATGGATCGTAAATGCTACCTACCCAAATTGCACCACCCACATTTTTTGGCGCCTCGTGAGTTTCAATTCCTGCAGCAGCAAACTTTTTAAAACAAGCCTCAATATCTTCAACACCCCAATAAGTAATGGAAGCATTTCCTTGTTTATAAGTAGTTGGGTCTGGGTCTAAACCTAATTCGTAACCACCCACATTATAGCCTACATAAAAAGGCTCATCAAAATAAGGTTCGATACTGAACACATTTTTATACCATTCTTTGGCTTTTGTTAAATCACTAACATGATATACGATTGTTCTTAGTCCTTTTAGCATTGTCAATGGGTTAATTGTAAAATTGATTAATTGGTTAATTGATTTCCGGTTAACCGATTTTAACAGTTAAACGATTAACCAAATTAGTGTATCATCTTAAAAATCATCTCTTTCATTAATTCGCCGTCGGTAGTATTTCCTGTACTGTCTAAACCTTTACTTTTTAAATCATATTCTCTCAGTAAACTAATAATATCGAAAGTTTTGGCATCATTAAAAGTTCTAGCAGCAGTTTCGTAATCTTTGATAAAATACGGACTTACACCTAATTCTTTGGCGGCATCATTTTTATTTGGCAGGTAATGGTATTTCAAAATCTTGGTGAAATAGCCATTTAAATTTGCCATCACCATTACCATCGGGTTTGCTTTTGGATTATCCGCAAAGTAGTTTACAATCTGATTGCATTTTAAAACATTTCTTGTAGCCAAAGCTTTTTGCAATTCGAAAACATTGTATTCTTTACTAATGCCAATGTTTTTCTGGATATGCTCTGTTGTTATGGTTACATCTTTGCTAATGTTTAAACAAAGTTTTTCAACCTCGTTAGCAATTTTAGATAAATCTGTGCCTAAATATTCTGCCATCAAAGCAGCCGCCTGAGGCGCAATTTTATAACCTTTATCTTTAATGTGCTCTTCAATCCAAGGCATCAATTTATAATCACGCACAAGGTCTGATTGGAAAATTACTCCATTTTTAGCAATGGATTTATATATTTTCTTACGTTTATCGAAATTCGCATATTTATAAGCCAGCACTAAAATTGTACTTGGCAATGGTTTCTCGAAATAATTTAGGGCAAATTCGGCTTCTTTGCTGCTGCCTTCTGTTTCTTTCGCCCATTTTAAATCTTGTGCTTCCTTTACAATAATCACTTGATATTCAGACATCATTGGATAACGCTTCGCCGCATTTAAAATGGTTGCCATATCAGTGTCTTTACCGTACAAAACAGTTTGGTTAAAACCTCTTTCGCCATCATTTAAAATATTATTCTCGATGTAATCAACCACTTGATCAATGTAATAGGGTTCTTCGCCCTGCAATAAATACAGCGGTTTAAACTTTTTGGCTTTTAAATCTTTGATAACTTCTGTGGCACTCATTAAGCGTAAAAATACAATTTTATTTAGATATGGGTATGGAGATGTGAGATTTGAGAAAGTAGTTTTTTATTGAAAACGTAAGTATCAACATTTAGGCAATTGTAGTCCCGCTATCGCCTATAGTACTCGCTCGTACCTCGCTGTGGGCTATTTGGCTCTATCGGGTTTAAAATTAAAGTTTGTGCAGGTAAAGCCCACCCAAAGCTAATGAAGTATTTATCTAGCCCCGACATTCGCGGAAATACCTTTAACCAAGTCCCCTTTAGGGGATTTAGGGGTTAAAAGATTGTAGCATTGGCGGGACAGAACCTCACAAAAGAACTACAGGTTTTGCGCTTCAAAATTAGTGATAAAAACTATCTTTGAGAACTTAATCGCAATTCGCCATACTTAATACACTAAACTAAAATATGTTTAATCCTACCCCACTTAAGTTACCTAACCATCCTTTTAAAATTACACAGAAGGATGATGTGTATTTTATATTTGATGAAATCAGGAAAAAGCATTTAGTTTTAACGCCCGAAGAATGGGTTAGGCAACATTTTATTCGTTATTTATTAAAAGAGAAAAACTTTCCATCAGCTTTGCTACAAATTGAAGGTGGCTTAAGTTTAAACCAAACCAGGAAACGTAGTGATATTTTGGTTTACGATAATTTAGGCGAAAAGATAATGGTAGTTGAATGTAAAGCACCGGCTGTGGCTATTACACAAGCTACGTTTGACCAAGCCGCAAGATACAACTCGGTTTATAAAGCTCGTTGGCTGGCTGTTACCAATGGTTTAAATCACTATTATGCAAAAATAGACCACATTAATGGTAAGTTTTTGTTTGTAGAAGAGTTGCCGGATTACAGGGAGTTGTAAAGGAAGTCCGAAAGTTTTTGGTCCGCAAGTCCGTGAAGAGATAGATATAATTTCCGAAATCGCATGGCAAAATTCTTCCCGACTTCCGACTTTTCTAAAAATACTCCTTCTTCCAAAATTGCGTTTTACCAGTATAAATTGCCTCATTACACATGGCTACAGAAATTGCCGCTTGTGTGCCTGTATTGATATTTGATGCTGGCGTTTTTCCTTCTGTAATTGATTTATGAAATTCTTCTAAAGCGTAAAAAGTTCCATCTTTAGTTGGCTTGTCTAAAATTGGAATTCCACCATCTGTATTGATCAAAATCTTTGTAGCACCAGTAACGCCATCAACTATTCCCTGTTGTTTTACAACATCTTTTTCTGGATAAAAAATACCAGTATCAGGCAATAAATTAACAGCACCTTTTGTGCCTTTAATTTTGAAAAGATAACCATCATGTGCATTGCCACAGGTAGAACCAAAATTACCGATCATGCCAGCATTTTTATAGCGCAAAACAGCCTGAACGTTATCGTAGGTCTCTCTGCCATCTTTAAAAATATCAATTCCGCCGGTACCAATAATTTCATCTGGTTGCGTTTCGAATGCCCAATTGATAAAATCAATTTGATGCGAAAGCAATTCCGCAGGCAATCCGCCAGAATACTCTTTGTACATTCGCCAGTTAATTTGTCTTTCTAATTTTGGATCTGGAACAGCTCTACGCCATGTCCCATTTCTATCCCAGCGACAATCGATTTGAGAAACTTTACCAATATATCCACTTTGTATCATCTCTTTAACCTTAAAATATAATGGAGAATAGCGGTATTGATAACCAACTTGAAACACTTGTTTTGGGTATTGTTTAACCAATTTGCGTAATGCCAATGCTTGTTCAACATTGTAGGTCATGGTTTTTTCTACATACACATGTTTACCAGCCAAAACCGCATCTTTCGCAATTTTAAAGTGTTCGCTTAGAGGTGTTGCTATAAATACAGCTTTCACCTTTTTATCATCCAACAGTTGTTTATAATCTTTTACAGCAATAGCTGATGCCGGCACATACTTTTTGGTTTCTGCTAATCTGAAATCTAACACATCGCAATAAGCAACGGTAGTAAACTGATTTGGCATTTTTTTAATGACAGATAAAACACCTTTTCCTCTATCCCCACAGCCAATCATGGCGATATTTATTGGAGCCAAAGCCATGCCTGCAAATAAATTTTCGGCCATTAACATACCCGAACCTAGCAAAGTTGATTTTTTAAGAAACGAACGACGCTGCATTATAAAGTTTTGATTTTGATACTTCTAAAGCTAACTTTATTTCCGTGGTCTTGCAACAAAATATGACCTTTTGAAGCTTCTCCAAAGTTTTTCCAATCTTTATATTTACTTATGGCTACTAATTTTTTAAATTCTTCAGACCCTCTAGTATATTCTAAAACTTTAACGCCATTTAAATAATGTTCAACTCTATTATCAGGATAAACTACTACCCTACCTCTGTTCCAAGTGCCAATTGAACGTGGACTACCTAGGAGCTTTTTCGCTGTCATTAAATCGTATAACGAAGCCAAAGTTCTGTTTCCATCTCTCCCTAATTTGGCATCAGGATGTTTTTCATCATCTAATACTTGATATTCTAATCCGATTGCAGAACCAGTATTTTTCTCGGCTAAAGTCACAAAATATTTTACACCACTATTTGCTCCTTCGGTTAATTTAAACTCGAAGGATAAATCAAAAGCTGCAAATTCTTCTTTGGTTACGATATCTCCACCGTTGGTAGATTCACCACCATCAGAAGGCATCACATTTAACTGACCATCAGCAATTACCCATCCTTTAGCAGGAAAAGCAGCTTTATAAGCACCTACCCACCCATTGTTGGTTTTACCATCAAAAAGTAACTTGTAACCGTTTGACTTTTCTTGAGCAGATAAAGTATTTGGCGTTAAATTAACCACATAAACTGATTTTGGAAAAGCTGTAGGTTTTAAATTCTCAGTTTGAATATTTATATTTTTGAAATAAACTTTTTTTCCTTCTAAATATGTTTTATTCCCTAAACTATGCACTTGCAAGCCAATAAAACCAGATTTATCTAAAGTGTCAATTACATAAGAAGCCGGAATTCCATTTACCCAAGTTTTCATCTCATTGCCAATACATTCAATTTTGTAATGATTAAACTCTTCAGTTTTGTAGGCTTTTTTTGCTGCTGGATTTGTTTCCAAAGGATATAACCATAACCTTCTTGCCTCATCATAAATACCTCCTGTCCACGCTCTCGATGTTGGATCAATTTCCATTTGTCTGCCAAACACTTTCCCAGCTCCTTTATTACCATCTGCATCATAATGACTTCTGGTTTGTACGCCCGAATTGGTTTCGGTACCTTCCAGTTTTACATCAAGTTCTAAAATAAAATCGCCATATTCTTTTTCGGTAATTAAAAATGAATTTGGAGAACCTGCTTTCATGGTGCCTATTATCATTCCATTTTCTACTGCATAAGGAGCTTTACCTGCAACGATTTTCCAACCGTTCAATGTTTTACCATCAAATAAAGGTTTAGATTTTTGGGCGTTTGCAGCTGTGATTAATGTAAATGCAGAGAGAGTTAAAAGACTAATTTTTTTAAGGGAACTGAACATATTTTTAAGGTTGATTTTTATTTATTCTTGTCGTCATTGCGAGAAACGAAGCAATCTGCCTTTGAGAAGGTGTAACTAGATATCCTAACACTCTTGCAGATTGCTTCGCCATTCTTCCTCGCAATGACGGCACGTTATTTTTAATATTTAAAGATTTTACCACCAGCCATTACTTCTTGCGTTTTTTCATCGAAAGTTGCTTTAGCACCTGTACGAACAGCAGCATTTGTCATGATGTTGGCAATAGAATGATAATAACCTGCTTCTACAGGTGCATTCGGAGTTTTTCTGCTTCTTACACATTCCATCCAATTGCGCATATGACCAGAGGTTAAGCTATCGCCGCCCATGTTGGCATCACTTGCGGTTTTAATTTCTTTTTTCGAAAGGTCGAATGTTTCTAACAGATTAGGTTTCATTCCCATCGCTGCAGCTTCTTTTTCTTTTAATCCGCCTTTTGGCGAAACCTTATTGGTAATTAAATTTAATTCGCCACCGTTTGAATAGTATACTTCGCCAACATCGCCAACACTATTTTGCATTCTTGAAGTAAAGGTTACTTGAAAACCATCGCTAAAATCTGGCTGACCATAATCAAAAACAGCCACCATCGAATCCCAATTTTTGCGTCCATCTTTCCAAGTGTAAATTCCTCCATTGGCTGTTACGCTACGTGGATGTTTTAATTTGGTAAACCAATGTACTGTATCAATTTGGTGGCTCATCCATTGCCCAGGCATGCCAGAAGAATAAGGCCAAAACAACCTGTATTCTAAATATTTTCTTGGATCGTAATCATCCGCAGGGCGATTAACTAAAAACCTTTTCCAATCGATATCTTCTTGCTTTAACTTGGCTACTAAATCTGGTCTGCGCCATCTACCTGGTTGGTTTACATTCCAAACTAAATCTACAGCAGTAATGGGTCCGAATTTGCCTTCTTGAATATAGTGGGCAGCATTGGCATAGTTCTCTCCACTTCTGCGTTGAGATCCAATCTGCACTATTTTTTTGCTTTCATTTACTGCTGTTAAAGCAGCTTTTGCATCAGCCATTGTTTCTGCAAAAGGTTTTTCGATGTAGGCATCGCAACCGGCTTTAACAGCTTCAATGGTATGCATGGCATGTTGAAAATCAGCTGTACTTACAATAACTGCATCCAAATCTTTCATCGCATAAAGCTCATCGTTATTTCTGCAAGCTTTAATATCGCTATCTAATTTCGTTTTGATATGTGCCACACCTAAATCTCTACGGTAATTCCATAAATCTGAAAGTCCAACAATATCAAAATTAAGTTCTTTGTTATGGTTTTGAAAACAAGGTAAAAGTGTGTCCTTAAATCGGTCTGAAAAACCAACCACACCTACCCTTACCCTATCATTTGCACCAATAATTCTGTTATAGCTTTTTGCGCTACTTGTTAGTGTGCCAGCATAAGTTGCTGCTGCGAGTAATGCCGATTGCTGAATGAATTTTCTTCTGGAATTTTCCATGTAATAACAATTTATAGTTTTTTGTTTTTGGATGATTTGCTGCTTGTTAAGTGAATTAAATGTTAAGTACAATTATCAATTCATAAAAACCTCATTGATTTGTTTGGTAAGATAATTGAAAGACAATTCTATATCTGAGGCTTTTTCGAAACCTGCCTCAATAAATAATGGCCCCTTGTAATTTGACTCTTTTAGTGCGCTCAAATAAGGTCTAAAATCATCGCCTTTGATACCCGGTACAGTACGCTTTTCGGTTTCTGCAATTTCGCAATGAATGAGAAATTTTTTAGCATCTACAATATTTTGAGGCGGTTCATTCTCCCAACGCATGTGATAGATATCTGCATTTAATCCAAAATTAGGATGATTAACCAGTTCTACAACTTTAGCAGCTGCCTTTACCGTATTTAAAAAATTAGTCTCTTTGCGCTGTAAATTTTCTATCGCAATTTTAACATTATGTTTTTGAGCCGAAATTGCCATCTTTTTACATAGCGTTACAAAGTCTGTTTGGGCTTTTTGGATGTCATAATTATCAGGAATTCTTCTCGACGTACCGCTACCTAAAACAACAACCTTAACTCCCGCCTGTTTTGCCCTCAAAAAGACACTATCAACATAAGCTAAAACCTTTTGCTCGTCTACCTCTGGTCCAGCAATTTTCATTTTGGCCGGAAACAACACATTGCATAGGTAGATTTTACACTTGGATTTTTTTATCCTATCAAGATTTTGTTGAAATTTTTCTGCTGTTAAAGATGGAGAAATTAATGCACCTACAGAACCCCCATTCAACCTGAAACCTGCAGCATACACCAAACTATCCTTATCTAATGAGGCAATTATACCTAATTGAGGAAGTGTTTTATTGTCAGACTTAAATCCGTACAATAAAACTATAGCGAATATAGAAATAACTGCTGCTTTCATATTTGGTTAAATTGTACAGGCAATCAATCCTATTAACCAAAAACAACTATAAAAACACTATAATACACAAAGCAATTGTGATTATGAAAATGATTGAGTTATTTCTGGTTAGCTTAAAATAAATAGCCCAACTCAATAATATGAATTTGTAAGCAAAAAAAGATAGTTCTTAATGTAATATTTTTACGCAATCGTTTCTTTAACAGTTACAAAGGCTTAAAACCAGTAATTAAAAAAGTATAGCTACCTATATCATACCCTTTAAAATCAGACACCTTAATGAATTTCACATCAGCTCTTTTGCCTTGTCGTTGTAAGTTTCCTGTTAAGGTATATTTATTTTCAATTTGCAACTGTTTTACTTGCTCATCAGAAACAATACCTTTAATATGAAGATTGATATAATTTAATAGACTTTCGGCAGGTCTATTCTTATCGTTAAATGTTTTAAAATGCGCCATTTTAACCGCTTGTCCGCTTTCTGTGGTATCTGCAATACGTTTTAGTTGCAGAGGCATATCGTTTAAAAAACCTGGCTCATTGCTCCATTTAATTGCCTGACGTTTAAACTTATCTGTTGTAGCAGCTTCAGTAGTTTCATCTTTTGTCCAATCGGGATTGTCTGCAATAAAGTCACTAAGCTTTTGTTCGATAAATAGCTCCGATTTAGTTTCTACAGCTTTATCATTTGAACATGAAACTAACACAATCGAAAACAGAAATAAGAAAATATTTTTCATTTTATTAAATTTATTTAACTCGCTAAACCTGCTAAGCTTTCTCTAATAATGGCAATTTTCGATTCTGCATCTGCTTTTTTATTACGCTCATTTCCGATAATTTCTGGTTTCGCATTTTGTACAAAACGTTCATTGCTCAGTTTGGCATCAACAGATTTTAAGAAACCTTGCAAATATTCTAACTCTTTCGTTAAACGTTCTTTTTCTGCATCTAAATCTATATTTTCATTTAAAATGATAAAAAATTCGTCGTTAGCAACCATAAAACTGGCAGCGCCTGCAATTTTATCATTTACCAATTCAACTTCACTCACATTTGCTAACTTGAAAATGATGTTCGTCCAATTTTTATAAGCCAAACCAGAATTAACTTTTATACTCAATGGCAAAGCATCTTTCGGAGAAATTTGACGAGTATTTCTAACATTTCTAATCTCAGATACCAATCCTTTTATCAGCTCTGCTTCTTTTAAGAATTGCTCATTAGTATTTCCAATCATAGGATATTCAGCAACTATACAACAATCCATTTCTGTTCTTTCGCCAAATATTTCATCATGATATAATTCTTCGGTTAAGAATGGCATAAACGGATGTAATAACTTCAAAATTTCCTCAAAATATTTAACCGTTACCGCTCTTGTTTCTGCATCTATAGGATGTTGATAAGCTGGTTTCACCATTTCTAAATACCAAGCACAGAAATCGTCCCAAACCAATTTATAAGTAGCCATTAAAGCCTCAGATAAACGATATTGTTTAAAATTGGCTTCAATTTCTGCCAATGCTTCACTAAAGCGATTTTCGAACCACGCAATGGCTTGCTGGTTTGGATTTTCTAAAGTTTCATCAACTTCCCAACCTTTTAGCAAACGAAAAGCATTCCATATTTTATTGGCAAAATTTCTGCCTTGCTCGCAGTAAGCTTCATCAAACATTAAATCGTTACCCGCTGGCGATGACATTAACATACCAACCCTTACGCCATCGGCTCCATATTTTTCAATCAAACCAATAGGATCTGGAGAATTACCTAAAGATTTAGACATTTTTCTACCCAATTTATCTCTTACAATGCCCGTTAGGTAAACGTTAGTAAATGGTTTTTTGCCCATAAACTCATGCCCAGCCATAATCATACGTGCTACCCAGAAAAACAAAATCTCTGGTGCAGTTACCAAATCATTGGTCGGGTAATAATAGTTGATGTCTTTGTTATCCGGGTTTTTAAAACCGTCGAAAACAGAAATTGGCCATAACCAAGACGAGAACCAAGTGTCCATTACATCTTCGTCTTGTTTTACAAATGGCGCTAACTGATTCTTAAATCCAGCTTTATCAGCTTCTGCACCATCCAAACCTTTTTTCTTCCAGAACTCTTCTAACGCTTCATCTTTGGTTTTTGCAACAACCCAATCGCCTTTATCATCATACCAAGCCGGGATTTGCTGTCCCCACCATAACTGACGAGAAATATTCCAATCGCGAACATTTTCCATCCAATGGCGATAGGTATTCTCAAATTTATTCGGAATTAGATTTACCTCACCATTTAAAACATCATCTAAAGCTGGTTGTGCCAATTCTTTCATCTTAACAAACCATTGCATAGATAATTTTGGCTCAATAGCTGCATCGGTACGTTCAGAGAAACCAACTTGAGATTTATAATCTTCAACCTTCTCTAAATGACCAGCCTCATCTAACATTTTGGCGATCTTTTTACGAGCAACAAATCGATCCTCGCCAACCAAAATAACGGCTAGTTCGTTTAAAGTTCCATCGTCATTTAAGATATCTGTAACTGGTAATTTATGTTTAACGCCCAACTCGTAATCGTTCAAATCATGCGCCGGAGTAACTTTTAAACAACCTGTACCAAATTCAATGTCTACATATTCATCTTCAATAACTGGAATTTCATGGTTAACCAATGGAACAAAGACCTTCTTCCCTTTTAAATGCGTAAAACGTTCATCATTCGGATTGATACAGATTGCAGCATCAGCCATAATCGTTTCCGGACGAGTAGTTGCTATCGTTAAATATTGGTCTGTAGTTCCAGCAATTAAGTATTTGATATAATATAATTTCTGGTTTACTTCCTTACGAATAACTTCTTCATCTGAAACTGCAGTTTTACCAGCAGGATCCCAATTTACCATTCTAATACCACGGTAAACTAAGCCCTTTTTATACAAATGGATGAAACTATCAATTACCGCTTCAGACAAGTCATCTTCCATGGTAAAACGGGTTCTGTCCCAATCGCAACTAGCACCTAATTTCTTTAATTGATCTAAAATAATGCCGCCATACTTCTCTTTCCACTCCCAAGCATATTTTAGAAATTCTTCACGAGAAAGATCTTTTTTATTAATCCCTCTTTCCTTTAGCATCGCTACAACTTTTGCCTCGGTTGCGATAGAGGCGTGATCGGTACCAGGAACCCAACAAGCATTTTTGCCCTGCATACGGGCTTTTCTAACCAAAACATCCTGAATAGTGTTATTTAACATGTGCCCCATGTGCAACACGCCCGTAACGTTTGGCGGTGGAATTACAATGGTATATGGCTCACGCTCATCTGGTTCAGAGTGGAAAAACTTTTTGTCTAACCAATAGCTGTACCATTTATCTTCAGTTTCTGTAGGATTGTATTTTGTAGAAATGCTCATTTATATTGCGGTCTCGAATTTAGCTGGTAAAAATACGTTTTTAAGCGGAAAGAGCAAACAGAAAGCATAAAGACTAAAGCTAAAAGATGAAAGTATAATTAACTTAAATTAAGAATCTGAAAATCAAAGACAGTGAATTTTTATTAAGGTTAGCCTTGCTATACGTTTTACTTCTAGGTTGCCCCAAGGGCAAACCCTACGTGTACAATCCTACAGGTTTAAAAAGCTTGTGGCACTACAAGAAACAAAGTTTGCAGAACCCAAACCTTAATGCTTGTTAATGCTTTAATGGTTCAAGAAAAGAAAGTTTTAACTGTAAAGTTAGCGGGGAAGTCAACTATGGAATATGGCTTTACGGTTCTCATTCAAATCAAATATCCTGATAATGAACTAAATGATTAATTTTTTACCCACAAACAAATTCTAATCATTTCTAAAATAATTTAAAGCTCACACAATAAAAGATGTTAAAATATGTTAAATAGATATAAAACTGAAAATCATGAAATCTTTTAGATTAGCATTATTTAACGGAGAAATTTTTCGCAAGATTGGTTTAACCAAACTTTATTACTGGTTTAACAAGTAATATTTCTATTAACTTTTAACTTATAAAGTTCCTATTGCTTAACTTTCAACTTTAATAACATTTAAAGTATGAAAATTAAACTCAAAAATTATTGTGCAGTTCTAGGAATTGTTGCATGCGGTTTCTCTGCCAATGCACAACAAGCTCCAAAAAAATACATTGACCCAGCAAATATGGATTTGTCTGTAAAACCTGGCGATGATTTTTACCAATACGCTAGCGGAACTTGGATAAAAAACAATCCAGTGCCCGCTAAGGAAACTCGTTGGGGCTCTTTTAATGAACTTCGTGAATTTAACGCACAAGCAGTAAAAAGTTTAGTAGAAACTGCTGCTGCAGATAAAAATGCGAAACCTGGCTCTGTAACCAAACGTGTAGGTGATTTCTACACCGCAGCAATGGATAGTGCTACTATCGAAAAATTAGGCTACACACCAATCAAAACTGATCTCGAAAAAATTAAACAAGTCAATAGCGTTCAGGCTTTGTTAGACCAGATTGCTTACATGCGTACATCTGGCATTGCTTCGCCAATGTTTGGTTTAGGTATTGGCCAAGACAGAAAAAACGTAACCAAATATTTAGTAAACATTTCCCAAGGTGGTACAAGTTTGGGCGACCGTGATTATTATTTACGAGATGACCCTCAAAGTGTAAAAATTAGAGCTGCGTACAATACTTACATGGTTAAATTATTTTCTTTGGTAGGTTATAGCGAAGCAGAAGCTCAGCAAAAGGCAACGACTGTTTTTAATTTAGAAAAACAATTTGCAACAGCACAAATGAGCCGTATCGAAATGCGTGACCAATACAAAACCTACAACAAATTAACTGTCGACGAGTTCAACAAAATTACACCAAGCATAAACTGGGCAACATATTTACCCAAATTTAAAATTAAAGGGCAGGATACAGTTTTAGTTAACTCCTTATCTTTCTTCAAAACTTTAGACGGAATGTTGGCTTCTGTACCCATGGCAGATTGGAAATCTTATTTAGAATGGAATGTGATAAGAAGTGCAGCTGGTAACCTAAGCTCTCCTTTTGTTAAAGCTAGTTTTGCTTTTACCCAGGCGCAAACTGGTCAAAAAGTACAAACACCTCGCTGGCAAACAATGTCATCGTTAACAGACCGCACAATTGGCGAATTATTAGGTCAACTTTATGTAGCAAAATACTTTAAGCCAGATGCAAAAGTGCGTATGGATTTAATGATAGAAAATTTACGCAAAGCATTCGAAATTCGTATTAACGGTTTAGAATGGATGAGCGCTGCCACTAAAAAAAGTGCATTAGAGAAATTACGTGCCTTTACGCCTAAAGTTGGTTACACCACCAAATGGAGAAATTACGACGGTTTAGTAATTAAGAACAACACTTATTTCGATAATTTAAGAAATGCAAGTGTTTGGGCCTACAACGAAAATGTAAATCAATTGGGTAAACCTAGAGATAAAACACGTTTCGGCATGACACCTCCAACGGTTAACGCTTCTTACAGCCCAACTTCTAACGAAATTGTTTTTCCAGCTGGGATTTTACAATTCCCATTCTTCGATCCAAATGCAGATGATGCTGTGAATTACGGTGGTATTGGTGCTGTAATTGGTCACGAAATGAGCCATGGCTTTGATGATACCGGTAGCCAGTATGACAAAGATGGTAATCTAAAAAACTGGTGGACCGATGAAGACCGTGCCAAGTTTGACGAGAAAACGAAAGCATTGGGCGATCAGTTTAGTGCTTACACAGTAGTAGATACCATCCATGTTTTAGGCAAACTAACCATGGGCGAAAACATTGGAGATTTAGGCGGATTAAATGCTGCTTACACAGCTTTTAAAATGACCAAGCAAGGCCAGAGTAATGAAAAAATTGATGGTTTTACACCAGATCAACGTTTCTTCTTATCATGGGCACAGGTTTGGCGTGGCAATATTTTGCCAGAAGCTGCAGCTCAGTTAATTAAAACAGATTCGCATTCTCCTGGTCCGTATAGAACCATTGGTGCTCCAGTAAATATGGATGCTTGGTACAAAGCTTTTGATATACAACCTGGCGATAAATTGTATAAAAAACCCGAGGATAGGATTAGAATTTGGTAAATATTAACCAAAGAACTTAACACATAATCGTCATTTCGACAGAGCGTAGCGACGAGAAATCTTATAGATGATATACCTTCATTATTCAAAAGATTTCTCCTCGATGAAAAATCTCGTTCGAAATGACGATTTTTTCAATAATTATACTTTTCTTGCACTTTCTTCGGCAACTTAGCCAGCACCAAAGCCCTAGATGTTTCTACCCTTTTCTTCAGCTCAGTATCATTTAGCACTTCTAAATCCGCTACTTGTACCCATTGCTTTTTTGCCATATGAAAAGCTTGCTGAATTCCATCACGAGCGGTAAGTTCATCAAATTCTTCTAGAGTACATTTGGTGGAAAAGCTATTTCCGTGGTCAATGTCGATGATTACGAAGATTTTCTCTTCAATCATAAAGCAAAGATGATCCCATTTCATGCCTTCTGTGGTACCTGGCAAACTCAAACAATATTCTCTAAAGGTTTCGATATCCATATTTTTAAGCTAAAAGACCAAAGCAAAAAGACTAAGGCCTATGTCAGTTAAAGATATTGCTAATTTAAAAACTTATTTTTGAAAGATGAATATTCTTACCAAAACTGCCGACGGCTCCAATACTTTATTTAATGAAACCATTGGCGAACATTACCATTCGGCTCATGGTGCCTTGCAAGAAAGCAAACATGTTTTTATTGCTGCCGGTTTAGAGTTTGCAATAGAAAGAAACCCAAATCAGGAAATAAAAATTTTAGAAATTGGTTTTGGAACCGGATTAAACTTCATCCTCAGTTTTTCGCATTGCGAAGAAAATAATATCAACTTAAATTATACTGGAATTGAGGCATTTCCGCTTACTCAAGAAGTAATAGCACAAACAGGTTATAACGAATATGTACCTCCTGGAATTTGGAATAATTTAATCGAGAAGTATAATGGCGCATTGCTACAGCCACAAAAACTATCATCGCAATGCGAATTAACCATTGCATATACAACGTTATCCGAATTTAAGAGCAATGAATCGTTTGATCTGGTTTATTATGATGCCTTTTCTGTACAACACCAACCAGAAATGTGGACAAATGAAATGATTGCTCACGCCTGTAGTTTCATTAAACCCAATGGGATTTTTGTAAGTTATGCCATAACAGGAAATCTAAAGAGAGCGGTAAAAGCTTGTGGTTTTACGATTGAAAAATTACCCGGCGCACCAGGAAAAAGAGAAATGCTGAGAGCTATTAAATTAGCCTAATTAAGGACTTTCGAATTGATAATAATTTATACTGCGAATAATAAAACAATTTAAGCATTGTATAGTTGTTATGCAATCTTATATCTTTATTCAAAATATCTACGATGAAACAAATCTCGCTACCTTTTGTAGCCAAATTAGCGCTTGTGCTTTTATCAATAATTATGTTGGGTTATCTCGCAATTTTAGGTAAAAGCTTACTATCTCCCCTACTATTTTCATTATTGATGGCATTTTTGCTTTTACCTTTTGCCAATTTCTTAGAGCAAAAGTTAAAATTTGGCAGGAGTGTAGCCTCTATTACGGCAGTAATATTAATGATTGCCGTTTTGTATGGCATCCTATACTTTTTCGGAAATCAGCTCGCAGAATTATGGGCAGATTGGCCGCTATTGGTAAAACAGGTAACTACCGCTTTTCACGATATACAAAGTTGGGTAGCCAAAACCTTCCACATCAATGAGTATAAGCAGAAATCTTATTTAACAGATGGTATAGAAAAATCTTTAGCCACAAGCGCTGTGGTAATTGGCACAACAATTTTAACGCTTTCATCTAGCTTGTTATTTTTAGCATTTACATTATTGTTCACTTTCTTCATCCTTAATTATAGAAGGCTATTATTTACGTTCTTAACCACTGTTTTTAATGAAGAACATAAAGAAAAAGTAAAAGAAATAGTAACAGAAATACAACGAATTATAAGAAAATATGTAACGGGTTTGTTTTTGCAGATGTTGATTGTGTCGCTAATGATGATGATAACCTTATCACTATTAGGTGTTAAATATGCCATCCTTTTAGGTCTAATTGCAGGCATTTTTAATATTATTCCTTATTTAGGGATTTCTACAGCGCTGTTAATTAGTGCGCTCATTACTTTTGCAACAGCCGGCGCAACCCAAGCATTATTTGTAATTTTTGCCTTTATTGGCGTACACACTATTGATGGAAATATTTTAATGCCATTAGTAGTGGGTTCTAAAGTGAAAATAAATGCACTTTTTGCATTTATAGGAATTATTGTAGGCGAAATGATTTGGGGAATTTCTGGTATGTTTTTATGTATTCCTTATCTAGCAATGCTGAAAATAATTTTCGAAAGAGTTGATGGTTTACAACCCTGGGGAGCTTTATTAGGCGAAGGCCACATCGCTCCCAGAAAAAGAAGAACTTACAGGATTACGAAAAAGATTAAGTTAGAAGACGCAGAGTAGTCGAATTTTGAGTGATTCAATAAGAGAATGATTCAATTTTGAATTTATTTTGAAGAAATTTAATAAAGCAATGCTTATTTTTGAATTATACAATTTCTGATGAAAGAAGATAACTCAAATAGATCGCCTCATATTTTAAATACATCTGCCAACTTATTGGGCTTCTGTTTTATCGTTTTAACTTCTGTTAAAATTTCTAAACTACAAGAATCATCTTTTATAGATGAAGGAGCAGCATTGGCAATTATCATCTTTATGACAAGTTGTATTTTATCTTTTCTGGCCATGCGAAGTACAACCATTCGCTCAAAAAAGATGGAGCAAATAGCCGATTTATTATTCCTCTTTGGCCTTATTGTACTTTTTATAACCACAATGCTAATTGCTTTTAATATCATAAAATAATATGCCTGCAAATATTCCACCTCCAGCCACTACAAGTCCTGATACTGCTTTTTTAAGGCTACTAAATGTTTTAGATACTTTACGTACACAATGCCCATGGGATAAAAAACAAACTATGGAAACCTTACGCCACTTAACTATAGAAGAAACGTATGAACTTTCTGATGCAATTTTAGAAGGCGATATGCAGGAAATTAAAAAGGAGCTGGGGGATTTAATGATGCATTTGGTGTTTTATGCCCGTATTGGAAGCGAAACAAATGATTTCAACATCACTGATGTTTTAAATGGGGTTTGCGATAAACTAGTTAATCGGCACCCACATATTTATGGAGATGTTGAAGTAACCGATGAAGATGATGTAAAACGAAACTGGGAAAAAATTAAACTTAGAGAAGGCAATAAATCTGTTTTAGGTGGTGTGCCTGCCGGACTACCTGCTTTGGTTAAAGCTAGTAGAATACAAGAAAAAGCTCGTGGAGTTGGTTTCGATTGGGATGAAAAAGAACAGGTTTGGGCAAAAGTTGAGGAAGAATTACAAGAGTTTAAAGATGAATTTAATATCGCCGAAAATGAGAATATAGATAAAGAAAAAGCGGAGGCCGAGTTTGGTGATTTACTTTTCTCTTTGGTAAACTATGCCCGCTTTATAGATCTCAATCCTGAAAATGCCTTGGAAAAAACCAATAAGAAATTCATTAAACGTTTTCAATTTTTAGAAAGCAAAGCCAACGAAAATGGTAAAGCTTTACAAGACATGACTTTGGCAGAAATGGACGTATATTGGAACGAGGCCAAGAAGCTTTAATTAAAAAATTTTATCTATGGAAAATGACCAATTATCAGATACTATCGATTTTAATGTAAAAACTGATAATCCAGCTGATCATAGTGGAATTATTCCTTAGATTAGCATCGCCTACTATAAAGAAGATCTTGCCAGTTTAATTAATGCAGATGAGGTTGTAATTGCTTACCATGAAATCAGCATCAAAATTGATTATCTATTAACAAACCCAATTTATTTCAATGTAACAGCTAATGGTTTCACTCGAACTATGCTTATTAAGACAATCAGCGAAAAATACTTTTCCATATTTGACGAAGAAGAACGTACTTACAACTCGGAAACCAATATGGGGAAATATGGCATTGGGGTCATGAACTTGGCGAATTAGATTTAGCAGGGATAGAGGTATTTAAAAATAATGATGGCAAAATTGAACTATCATTAAGAATGGATTCCTAATCCATTCTTCGTAAAAGCTAATTTCCAATTTTATTTTTGGTTTAAGATCTTCAAACTTATCTTATCAATATCAAATTATTTGCTATCTTGATGAGAATAAACCAACATACCATCTACCAATGGATAAAAACACTGAAAAGATAAATCTATTATTGCTAAAGTTAGAAAATTTGCTACTTAGGCAACAAGATTTCGAAACAGAAATACAAGCATTAAGGCAAGAAGTAAGGCAACTACAATCTCCAGGTGCTGCTCCATTAGTTTTTAACGAAAAACAACAAGATGTGGTAAAGGCACCAATTCTAACATCGACATCAGAAGTTGCTCACCCGCCAAAAAATACACCTTTGGCTATTAATCAGCCAAATACCAATTCAATAACTCGTCAACCAAATTTTGCTGATAAATTTAAAAGAGAAAATCTTGGAAAATCTGACTTCGAGAAATTTATTGGCGAGAATCTAATCAATAAAATTGGTATACTTATCCTTATTATTGGTGTAGTAATTGGTGCGAAACTAGCAATTGATCAAGGTTTAATTAGTCCTTTAACACGTATTATTTTAGGCTATTTAGTTGGCATTGGCTTAATGGGATTTGCTATTAAATTAAAAGCAAAGTACGAGAGCTTTAGTGCAGTATTGTTAAGTGGATCTATAGCAATTATGTATTTCATCACCTATGCAGCTTATGATTTATATGCCTTAATTCCGCAAACATTAGCCTTTATACTAATGGTTGTTTTTACTTCATTTACTGTAGTAGCAGCGCTAAAATACAATAAGCAGGTTATTGCCCATATTGGTCTGGTTGGAGCTTATGCCATTCCATTTTTATTAAGTGATGGCTCCGGAAAAGTATTGGTGCTCTTTTCCTACATCGCTATAATTAATGTAGGTATATTAGTACTGAGCTTTAAAAAACATTGGAAACCCCTATTCTACCTATCTTTTGCTTTTACCTGGATCATCTATTTATCTTGGTTAACTTTAGATGGAAAACAAGAATATTTAAATCTTTCATTGGCATTTGCTACGGTTTTCTTCCTTACATTTTACATTACCAATTTATCTTATAAAGTAGCTAGATCAGAACAGTTTGGCATTTCTGATGTAATCATTATTCTCCTCAACTCTTTTGTTTTTTATGGTGTAGGCTATTATATCTTAAGCGAAAAAAATAGCGAATTATTAGGTTTGTTTACACTGGGCAATGCCATTATCCATTTTGTAGTAAGTCTTATCATTTACAAACGTAAATTAGCAGATAAAAGCTTATTCTACTTTATATTAGCTATGGTAATTACTTTTATTACCATGGCTGTCCCTGTGCAATTAAGTGGCAATTGGGTAACTATCTTCTGGGTAGTAGAAGCCTCCATTTTATGCTATCTAGGTAGGATCAAGAACATTTCTATTTACGAGAAACTATCTCTACCCTTAATATTACTAGCTTTTATAAGTTTAATACAAGATTGGGTTTTACAATCTCCAGAGTTTAATTACATTAATGATGTAACTTATAAGCAACCATTTTTTAATGTAGGTTTTTTGAGTGCAATAATTTTTATCGCTGCTTTTACCGGCATGTTTCTAATCAGTAGGAAAGCTAAAAATGAAGATGTTACAACAAAAACCCCTACCATTAGACCATTACTCACTTATATTATCCCAACCATTTTAATTGTAGTTGTTTATTTCACTTTTAGAATTGAGCTAGCTGGCATCTTCCAAAATTTATTCGAGCAAACGAAAATCAATACATCGCCAACGAAAGATGCTACCTATTTCGAATATAACTATGATTATTTATCACTTAAAACCATTACGGTTTACATCTATACATTATTTTTTGCGGCTGTTTTAACTTACATCAATCTCAAAAAAATAAAAAGTAGCGAATTAGCCGTTGCAACCGTAATTATTAATGTAGTGGTAATTTTAGCATTCCTAACACAGGGCCTGTACGTATTAAGTGAGCTAAGAGAAAATTACATTTTACAATCAAGCAAGTATTTTGTAAGTGGGCAAATCAATATTTATATAAGGTATATCGCATTGTTATTTTTCACCTTACTAATTGCAAGTTGTTACCAATTGAGCAAATTTGAATCATTTAAACTGAAATTTAAAACTGCGTTTGATTACCTGCTCTATATTGCCATACTTTGGGTTTTAAGCAGCGAGCTTTTACATTGGCTAGAATTAAGTGGATTAAGAACTGGTTACAAATTAGGACTTAGTATTCTTTGGGGTGCTTATTCTCTATTTTTAATTAGCATAGGTTTGTGGAAAAATAAAAAATATTTAAGAATTGGCGCAATAGCATTATTCGCCATTACTTTGGCTAAATTAGTGTTTTATGATCTTTCTTCATTAGGCACCATATCCAGAACTATTGTATTTATCTCACTAGGAACATTATTATTGATCATTTCTTTCCTTTACAACAAGTACAAACATTTAATTAATGATGATGTTAAAAAAGAAAATTAAAATTTTAATCCTATTACTATTTGTTACTGCTGGTTTAAAAGCGCAAGTAAAACACTACAAATTTAAGAGAGAATTAAAAGGTGTTACCACCAACTGGCACAGCTTACAAATTCCTAATCAAGTATTTAAATCCGCACAAACTGGATTAGAAGATTTAAGGATTTATGGCATTAAAGGTAAAGACACCATCGAAGTACCATATATATTGGAACAGAGTTCCAATCAGATTACAGATAGAGAAACAACTTTCAATATCATTAATCAAAGCAGCAACAAAAACGGTTATTATTATACTTTCCAATCGGTTAATGTTGCAACGATTAATCAAATTAAACTTGCTTTTAAACAAACAAATTTCGATTGGAAAATACAATTAGAAGGGAGTAACGACAATAAAGAATGGTTCGGGATTCTCGATGATTATCGAATTCTATCTATCAAAAATAACAATACGGATTATCAATTTACTCAGCTTAACTTTCCTGATGCTAAATATGCTTATTTTAGAATTTTAGTAAAGGCTAATGTAAAGCCAGAACTTAATGCCGCCAAAATATCTAAAACAGATACGCTCAAAGGAATAGATTCAGCCATTCCTTTTAAATCCTATCAATTAATTAATGATGCTAAAAATAAACAAAGCATTATAGAAGTTGGATTAACCAATATTAGCCCTATCTCTTATGTAAAAGTAAATGCACAAAGTGATTTCGATTTTTATAGAGCCATTAAAATTGAGGCTGCAATAGATAGTGTTAAAACAGAAAAGGGCATTCAATATAATTACACACAGCTTTATGAAGGCACAATTAGTTCTTTAGAAAGCCCAGAATTTAGGTTCAATAGCACTTTGGCCGCACACTTAAGAATAACCATAGAAAATAACGATAATAAACCACTTCGATTACATTCTATAGCTGTAAAAGGCCCTATTTATGAGTTGATAGCCCGCTTTGAAAAAACCGATTATCAATATGCACTTTATTATGGCAACTCTATCGCAGAAATTCCGAGTTACGAATTGAAAAATTTTGAGAATAAAATCCCTATTGGCATTACAGCGCTAAGGGTTAACGACGAACAAAAAAACGATGCATATACTACAATAGCAGAACAAAAACCATTATTTGAAAATAAAGGTTGGCTTTGGGGGTTGATGGCATTAATCATAGCGCTACTTGGCTTTTTCACCTATAAAATGTTGAAGGATTAATAATTTACGATCATGAGTGTTTTTAGTAATTTATTTGGTTCAGGTAACCAGAAAGAAAGAGACAAGCCCAAAGTATTGGCAAAATTAAGAAGTCCAAATTGCCCAATTACAGCAATTGTAGAACAAGATAACCAAGTTGCTTACTTTTATTTATGGGGCGATGAAGGTTCAGAATTTGGAGTTAAAGCCTGCTGGCTAAGAAATTTAGATGAAGCACCAATTGAAAATGACATTAAACAAATTGAAGCTGGAATTCCACCGATGCTCACCAAAGCTTTTTGTAAGTTTTCTGGCGCACAAAAGCCTTTTAATGCCGAAGATTTGGAAATTGTTTGGTTTGAAGAAGGCGACGGTGCTGCACTTTTAGAAAAAAATGAAGTTATCGGCATCATTCCAGCATGGGCAATTTCAGGCCAATTTCCTGGCTACGCTAGAGATTGCGTTGGAGAAAGTGATTTGTGTTGGGAATTAACAACTACAAATTTTTTACACGAAAGAACCTACAAAGCAAAAGAATTTTGGGAATCATGGGATAATAAAATTTCTCCCTTTCAAATCCTTCAACCAGAATTGTTAAAAATTTACGAAGAAACATTAGGTAATAGTGAAAAATATTATGCCATAGATGGTAACCAATGGCCTCCAAGAGGACTATTCTTAAAAAATGGAGAAAGTAAGGATGTATTTGTGACAGTTGGATTATCGATTTTGCCAATGCCTGTCGCAGAATTATATAGCGAAAATCCTAAGCAAATAAACAGAATAGAATTGGGTTTAATGCTAAACGCTGGATTACCAGAAACTACCTTAACTAAAATTGGCAGCTGGATTAGTGGGCAGGCTTCAATTCCGTGGGGCAATATTTCTTGGTTAGGTAATGGGCATACCATCACTTTTAATATTCTCGAAAACACAAAATTTACAGCAGTAATATTGGTAAAAGATTTAAATGTACTGCCAAAATTGGAAATAGAAAACTATAGAGATAGTAATGTTAATGTTTTATGGATGATACCAATAACTGAAAACGAAAGAAATTTTGTTAGGGATATGGGATGTGAAATTTTGATTGAAAAATTGAACAATATAGGTTCAGAAATTTTTAATATCCACCGGGAAGAACTGAAATTGAGTTGATGAAATTAATTACATCTTAACTAACTAAGTTACTAATGTAGAAAATCAACATTATCAAAATATCTTCCTACCAAATAACATCCAACAGAAAATTAAAAACACTCATGAGCTTTTTGAAAAACATATTCGGTACAAAACAAGAAACGGTAAATAATTATAACGACTTCTGGAACTGGTTTCAGCAGCATGAAAAAGCATTTTACAATGCGGTTAAAAATAATCAATCTATTGAAAAAGATTTCTTCGACCAGTTATCGCCAAAATTGGCCGAGCTTAGAGAAGGCTATTATTTTTTAGCAGGAATGATGAACGATACAACGGCAGAATTGGTTTTAACTGCAGATGGAAGAGTTAAAAATATTGTATTTGTGGAAGAACTTATAAATGCCGCACCAGCTATTAATGGTTGGCAATTTACGGCATTAAAACCAGCTATAGAGGATATGAGCATCCGGATGGCCGATTATGAGTTCAGTAAAGATAATATAAGTTTTTATTATAACGAGGATGCAAACTACCCAGATGAAATTGATGTAGTTGTGGTAAATAACGATTTAAACGAGAGCAATGCAGATGCTGTTACCAATGGAACATTTATATTTTTAGATAATCTTTTGGGCGAATTGAATTTTGCAACCACCATAGATCACATTGTAGTTATTGGTAAAAACCAAGCTCAAAAAGAGCTCATTCCGATAGAAAAACTGAAAGATTTCTTGATTTGGAGAGAGAAAGAATTTATAGAAAAATACGATGGTCTGTGGCACACTACAGAAACCAATAATCACTCTATATTAGAAGGAACACTTCAAAATGGCAATCCGTTGTTGGCCGTAATTAATATGGATTTGTTAAACTGGGAAAACAAAGCCTCGCATCCATGGATTTTAACCGTTGAGGTTAAATTTAATCCAGATGCTAACGGTTTCCCGAATGAAAAAACCCTGACCCAACTAAATGAATTAGAAGATATTTTATCAAATGAATTAAAAAACAGTGATGGCTATTTAAACATCGGCAGAGAAACGGCAGATGGTGTAAGAGCGTTTTATTTTGCTTGTAAAGATTTTAGGAAACCACCTAAAGTAGTAGAGAAGATTATTGCAAGTTACCGCGAAAGATTTACCATTAGTTTCGACATTTATAAGGATAAATACTGGCAATCGTTTAATAGGTATTTAGGTTAATGTACTATGAAGGAAGAAATTTCAACAGAGGGTTTTTTAATTATTCAAAATGTGTATACTAACCATGAAATTGAGCAGATTTTAGAACTGATAAATAGAATTGATACAACTAAAGACACATTTAGAAAATCAGCTGATTTGTTCGCAATAAGGCAGTTTTTAAAAGAAATTCCGAAAAGTTACAATCTAATTTTCAATGATAGATTGAAAGCTATCGTAAAATCTCAGTTTAGTAAGGATTATTTTGTAGTAAAATCAATCTACTTCGATAAACCCGAAAAATCTAACTGGTTTGTTGCTTATCATCAAGATTTAACAATCTCAGTTGATAAAAAATTAGTACTTGAAAATTTTGGTCCTTGGACTGTTAAACAAAATCAATATGCTGTTGTTCCTCCTATAGCAATTTTAGAAAACATATATACTATTCGCATCCATTTAGATGATACTGATGAAAATAATGGCGCATTAAAAGTAATCCCTAAATCTCATTTACGAGGAATAAATAGGGTAGAAAATATAGATTGGTCAAAGGAAAGTGAAATAACTTGTAAAGTAAAAAAGGGTGGGGTAATGATCATGAAACCATTGTTATTTCACAGCTCTTCAAAAACAACTAACAATAACAAAAGAAGAGTTATACATATCGAATTTTCAGATATTCAATTACCCAGCCAACTTAAATGGGCAGAAAAAACAATAATTCATAACTTGGAACGCCAACCTATACAATCAATTTAAAGTAGAAAGATATGTTCCGTTTAATCTTATTCTATTGCTGATTAAAATTAACCTAATTTAAAAGTGGTTGATTTAGGTTGCGGAAAATCACCAACCCTCTATCCATTTAAAAGAATAATTCTATAGCTAAATTTTAATATTTTCATTATCTTCATCCTATGAAAAGATTAACATTTTTAGCGCTGTTAATCATCCCTTTTCTATTTTGCACATCATGGGGCTTTTTTGCCCATCGTAGAATTAATCAGTTGGCCATATTTACCTTGCCAACAGACATGATTACTTTTTACAAAACTGCCAACAAATACATTTTTGAACATGCAGTAGATCCAGACAAACGCAGGTATATTGATACACTTGAAGCACCTAGGCATTATCTGGATGTAGAAAACTATGAAACACACATAGATAGTATTCCTGAAAAATTTAATGATGCTTTAGCCAAATACGGGCAAAAGAGATTAAATCAAAATGGAATTGTGCCATGGCAAATTCAACGTACGTATTACAGTTTGGTTAAAGCTTTTAAAGTTCACGACTCGCTTAAAATACTAAAATATTCTACTGAGCTAGGGCATTATATTGGCGACGCACATGTACCTTTACATACTACGCACAACCACAATGGCCAATTAACTAACCAACACGGTATACATGCATTCTGGGAAAGCAGAATTCCTGAATTATTTGCAGGTAAGTACAATTTTTTGGTTGGTAAAGCTACCTATATCGAAGACCCATTAAAAGCAGCTTGGAAAATAGTTAAACATTCTCATGGGCTTTTAGATAGCGTTTTAAAGTTCGAAGCTGAACTCAATAAATCTTTTCCATCAGATCAAAAATATAGTTTTTCTAAACGTAGTAATGTTGTAATTAAACAATATTCTGAAGCTTATAGTAAAGCTTATCAAGATCGGATGAATGGAATGGTTGAAAAACAAATGCGTTCTTCCATCTTATCTATTGGTTCTTACTGGTATTCGGCATGGGTTGATGCCGGACAACCTACTTTAAAAAACTTAATTAAAATAGAACCGACATTAGAAGAATTAAAAGCTGAAGAACTTTTAAATAAAAAGTATGAAAAAGGAAAAATTATTGGTAGGGAGAATTAATTAAAAACCCATCATTTTGACCCCACCTTCTCAGAATAGAAATTCTGAAAGTCTTTAGCGATGCCACAACATATACAGTTCCAATAGTGAATAGATACTTTCCGAAAACTCGGAACAAGCTCTCACTATACTATATTCGAGATGACGTCATGTTATGCTACTAATCTTCTTTTAGCTCTTCCTCAATTTGTTTTTCAACCGGCTTCTTTGAAAATACAGATTTCAATGCTCCATATATTACAGGCACAAAAGTACCTACAGCAATAATCAACACTAAAATTTCGAAATTCTTTTCTACAAAAGGAATTTTACCTAACAAATAACCTGCAAACAATAAACTTGCAATCCATGCTATACCACCAACAACGTTATAATAGGTAAATTTACCAAAAGACATTCTAGCAGCTCCTGCAACAAAAGGTGCAATGGTTCTTACAATTGGCAAAAAACGACTAAATACAATCGCCTTAGCACCATGTTTTTCGAAATAAGCATGAGATTGATGGTAATATTTAAGTTTAAGAATTTTATTATTCTCCTTAAAAACCTTAATCCCAAAATATTTACCCAGCTGATAGTTTAATGAGTTACCTAGAATAGCTGCAGCAATTAAAATAACTAACATAAACCAGATATTTAAACCTGTTCCATTTCCAGCAACCAAGGCTCCAACAGCAAATAACATTGAGTCGCCTGGTAAAAATGGGGTAACTACAAATCCAGTTTCTGCAAAAATAATGATGAATAAGATCAAATAAGTCCAGGTTCTGTATTCCTGCATGATCTGTTCTAGCGTATCTTTTGTATTCGTAAGTAATTGTAACAGTAAGTCGAAAAATTCCAATGTGATATATTTTGTACAAAAATAGCGATATGCTTTTGATAAGCCTACTGTTTTAAAAAATTAGATGTTAATTGTAGGTAATTTTGTTAATGCTTAGGTTAGCATTAGAATTTCCTCCTAACCAAATGGTATAAACTTTTCCAGCTTCAAACTCAGTTCCTCTCATAATTTTAAGCCCACCAGTACCTAAAACTGAAAAACCTAAATCTATATTTGGGTCGATAGCGAAATACATCGATTTTTCTTTAAAAGCTAAAGAATTAACAAGTAATGTATTTCCTGTAGTGATAATATTAATTGAATTGGTAAAATTTGGACTAAGGTTTACAAATCTTATTCTTGCCATACCAGCTTCTGTTGCTCCCAAATCATCTTGCAATGCTAAAATCTCCCCCTTACCTGTTTTATCTTCTACATAAAATGAAGTATAAGAAAATAAGGGTACAAATGTCAATTCTGCAGTAGCATCTTCTACCCCATTATTAATAAAAGATGCATGTTTTGCACCAGATTGTATTTTAATGTAATTGCTACTTTCTCCTGGAGCTAAAGCTTTATCAGTAATCTTACTATCATTTAGATAGAAATCAAGAGTTTTGGTACTTAAGGAAGCATTAATTATTTTAACCTTTGCTTCTGCACCCAATATAGTAACATCTGTTGGAATGTCCTTTTTACAAGAAAAAAGACACATAAATAACATAATAAAAATAAATAATAAGCCATGAAAAGGTGTGTTTTGAGTAGGTATCGATGTTTTCATAGTTTAGGTAATAATCTTTGCGTATAACAACAATGGCTTGGTCAAAAACCAAGCCATTGTTGTTATTATTAAGTTAACCTAATATTATGTTGTGTTGGGAAGCAATTTAAACTATTTAGTAGCTATTATTAAGCATTACTGGCATCACTAACATCAGAACATCTTCATTTTCATCATTAGTTTGTGGAATTAACAAACCTGCTCTATTTGGAGTAGAAAGTTCTAATGTAACTTCTTCGCCACTTAAATTACTTAACATTTCAATTAAGAAACGAGCGTTAAAGCCTATTTCTAAATCTTCACCTTCGTATTGGCAGCTTAAACGTTCATGAGCTTCGTTAGCGAAATCTAAATCTTCTGAAGAGATATTTAATTCGCTTCCATTAATTTTCAATCGTACTTGATGTGTCGTTTTATTAGCAAAAATAACAACCCTACGTAATGTATTCAAAAATAATGCCCTGTCAATAACCAATTTATTTGGGTTGTTAGCTGGAATTACCGCTTCGTAATCTGGGTAACGCTCATCAATTAAACGACAAACTAAATTGATGTTTTCGAATTTGAAAAATGCACTTGTAGCATTATAGTCTACTGAAACATTCACATCAGAACTAGGCAAAGCCGCTTTCAATAATGTTAAAGCTTTTTTAGGTAAAATAAACGAAGATGCTTTATCTGCTTTGCTATCCATACGTCGGTAACGCACCAATTTATGAGCATCAGTTGCTACAAAAGTAATATGCTGAGGAGAAAGCTGGCAATAAACACCTGTCATTGCTGGTCTTAACTCATCATTACTTACTGCAAAAATAGTTTTGGTAATAGCCTCTGTTAAAACTGAAGCTGGTAAATTAACAGATGATGCATTTTCAACCACTGGGATTTTTGGAAAATCATCACCGTTTTCTCCACTTAATTTATATTTTCCATCTCCAGCACTAATCTCGATAGAGAAAGTATTGTCATCAATATTAAATGATATTGGCTGATCTGGCAATGTTTTTAAAGTATCTAACAGTATTCTAGATGGAACAGCAACTTTACCTTCTTCCTTAGATTCTACAGCTAAAGAAGTAGTCATGCTTGTTTGCAAATCTGTTGCTGAAATGGTAAGATTACCGTCCTTAATTTCGAATAAAAAATTCTCTAATATAGGCAAAACAGTACTGCTGCTAGAGGCACCATTAACTGTTTGTAAATGTTTTAATAGCGTTGAAGTTGATACTATAAATCTCATAGTTTGTTTTGTATAATCTCAAAAATATAAAAATTACTTCGCATACTTATGCTTGCGGTAATAATGTTGAAAAATTGCGAAACATATTAACACTAGTAATGGAACAATTGCATTAATTAATTGCCATTTCGTTTTTTCTGTTCTCAATAAAACTTTATCTAATAACCTTACTTTAATTTCTTTATTACGTAACGCAATTAAATTATCATCGTCTGTAAAGTAATCAGCAATATTTAACAATAATGCTTTATTACCATAATTTTGCTGTGTATATCTATCTAATCCTAAAGGAAAAACAGAATTATCTGTTGCACTAACCTGATTGGCAAAAATATCCCCATCTCCTATCACAATCATTTTAGTAGATTTGCTATTGGCTGGAACATCATATATTTCATCAATTCCTTCTGGCACAGGGCGATTTAAGAATACTGATTTAAAACTTCCTTCTAATAAAACACCAACTGTTTTTGGGGTGCTCGTATAGTCTTCTTGTTTAGGCTCTTGCGCTAAAATTTGTAAAGAAAGCATTTTAGGTGTTTCGAATACTTTATTATAAGGAGATGTTTGCAGAATAACCGTTTTTTTAACATTCGGCACATCAATAATATCTACGGTACTTGCAAATTCTGCTCTTACCCCATCAATATTTTTTACGATGGCATTTGATGTATCGGGCATTAAGATTGGATAATAAATCCATGGTGCCAAATCTATTTGTGCTTGCTCACCAGGATTATTTGTAGCCACCGGTATAGCAGCACAATTTACATCGGTAATCAGATTATAATTTATTCTGGCTCCATACTCAAAAAGCATATCATCAATGTTCAATTGATTGTTATATACCATCATTTGAGTTCGCTTTTGCAAGCTATCTAAACTTGCATTAACCTGATCTATAGACCAAACCAATTTGCCGCCTTTCATTACAAAATAGTTGATTTTATATTTCTCCAATTCGGTTAAAGCAGTTTTTGGTTTCGCTATAAATAATACATCTAAGTCATCTAAACCCTGTTTTTTAATGATTTTAAGATCTACAAAACCTGAATAAAAGTTTTGCGAAAGTGTATTATTTACCGCATCGTAAAATTGAGTTTCTAATGTTTCGCTATGTCCATCCAAAAATCCAATTTTAGGATTATAGCCTTTTTGCAATCTTTTGATAGCGGCAGTAAATGAGTATTCTAAATTCTGAATTGAGCTATTGATATTAGCTTCGTAATCAGTTGCCGGTCCGCCGATTTTTTGCAAGAGATTAACAGCCATTGGTTTGCCATCAATATCTATTAAAGCCATCGGAAAAACTAATTTCTCTGTTACACCTGCATCATTTCTTAAATTAATCCTCATCGGCTGAATTCCTATTTCAGCTAATTTTTTGATGATGGTATCTTGCTCATTTGCAGCAACGCCTTCAAGTGGATCTTCAAAAGTGATTTTTACATTTGCGTTTGAATAGGCTTTATAATCATTTAACAAATCTTTCGTTGCATTGCGTAAACGCTTAAAAGCCGATGGCATTTCTCCATCTAAAAAAACAGTGATGGTGATGTCTTTTTCTGTTTTAGCCAATGTTTCTTTTGTTTTTTGATTTAGGGTATACCTTTTTTCTTTAGTAAAATCGAAACGGGTATAATAAAAATGAGATAGCAGGTTTATTGCTATTATGAATGTAAGGAAGGTCAATATCTGCTTGAAACTTTTGTCGCTTACCATCTCCTACCTCCAATTGCTAAGTTGGTTAAACCTAAAAACAAAAATACAAATGTGATAAAGTAAACCAGATCTCTGGTATCTAGCACACCCCTGCTTATAGATTGATAATGTTCGTTTATCCCTAGATTTACTAAGAAACTTCCAAAAGTTTGAAGCTCAAAAATTTTACTTAGCGAATCAAATCCACTAAAAGTGAAAAAGCATAAAAAAACAGCCACTGCAAAAGCAATTATCTGGTTTTTAGTTACGGAAGAGGCAAAAATTCCGATGGCAGTAAATGCATTTCCTAATAGAAACAAACCCAAATAAGAACCTATTACAGCTCCAGTATCTATATTTCCCTTTGGAAAACCTAATTGATATATGCTATAATAATAGATTAAAGTTGGAATTAGCGAAAAAAGTAAGAGCACAACGCATGCTAAATACTTAGCCAATACAATTTGGCTTATAGTTAGCGGTTTGGTCGCCAATATTACATACGTTCCTTCTTTGCGCTCTTCTGCAAATGAGCGCATGGTAATTGCAGGAATAAGAAAAATAAATAGAAATGGTACTAAACCAAAAAAGCCATTTAATTCTGCATAGCCGTAATCGAGTATAGATGTATCTGGAAAGAACCATAACAACATGGCACAGGCTAACAAAAAAACACCAATGGTGATATAAGCCATTAGTGAGTTTAGAAAGCTAAATAATTCTCTTTTAAAAACTGCGTACATGCATCTTATTTGTGTTGCCGAAGTTATACAATATCTGCTAAAAAATAAAAGCCCCGATAATAATCGAGGCTTTGAAAAAATTAAGCTAAATATTAAAAACCAAATGAGTATGCTGCACGCAAACCCACAAAAGGATATCTTCCATTTAAGTTCCACTCTTCATAACGTACGCCAAAATCTAAGCTAGATTTTGGAGAAACAGAAAAAGACGTGCCCAAACCACCAGCATATGCTAAAACATTTTCAAAACCGTAATCTACAGCTAGCGCACCTCCAATTTCTGCAGTTGCATAAAAGTTACGATAGTAATATTTTGCTCCTAATTTACCTGTATAGTAAAGAAAATTAGAGGTAGGCATGCCCAAACTTTCTTCAAAAGCTTTAACCTCATCTTTATAAGCAAAAGAAGAAAGACCGACTGCACCAGTTATATTTAAATTTTTTAAGATATTATATTCTCCCTGTACAGAAATTCCGTAGCCAATTTTCGTTTTAAAGGTATCTTCAAAATTTTGCAAAGGATAAATAAACTCAGGACCAATACTTATTTTATTTACAGCACCTTCTTTCTGCGCACTTGCCGACAATCCTAAACCTGCAAAAAGTACAATTGAGAGGAAAATTTTTTTCATGTGTTTAATTTAAAATCTAAATATATAAAAACTCTGCTATAGCAAATATTAATTATTCCTGATGTTCCTTTATTATTCTTAAAAAGATTAATTAGTTACAAACAAGCAACTTTCTTTAAACGCCTAAAATAAGTTAATCGCTACAGCAGTTGATCTTTTAATCAAACTCTATTTTTTCCTCTACAACAAAACAGGCCTACAACTCCTAAGCTGCAGACCTGTTTTAAGAGTTATGTTTTAAATTTACAAGCCAAAAGCAAAGGCAGCGCGTAGGCCAACAAAGGAAGTTGTACCACCCTCATACGACCAATTTTCGTAGCGTATTCCAAAATCTAAACTAGATTTATCTGCAATTGAGAATGAAGCACCTAAAGTTGGTGCGTACAGGAAACCTGTATTACCATTTTTCTCTGCACTAAATGATGCACCTAATTCACCGGCACCATAAAAATTGCCGCCAAAGTAATATTTTGCGCCTGCCTTAACTGGAATAAAACCAATATTACCAGAAGCGCCTTCTGCTGTTGAAAATAAACTCATATAGCCAGCAGAACCTGTTAAGTTTAAAGATTTAGCTATTGGTTGTTCAAATTGAAGTGAGCCTCCAGCCATCATTAAATCCTTACTTCCTTTTTCAGTTAGTAAACCAGCATCTGCTCCAATGCTTAATTTTCTAACCGCACCTTCTGTTTGGGCACTTGCAGTAAAACCTAATGCTGCTACAAACGTTAATGATAATAATACTTTTTTCATGGTTATCTTTCTTTTAAATATTGACAAAACATCAATTAGCTATTCCTAAGAATATATTCATGATCATTTCATCCATTGTTAATAGTCCCTTAATTTTAACAAAGCATTAACAAGAATTTAGCCAAGAATTTAAAAAGGCATGACATGGAAGCTAATACAGCCCTATCCAAACTTAATAACAAACTAGATTTCAGTAAATTAATGTGAAATTATTTTTTAGATATTCTAATTTATAATCCAAAAAGATAACCAACTCTAAGTGCGATAAAATTGAAGTTAGTGTTCGATATGCCACTTGATGGGGTACTTTTAGCACTAGTCCACCCTTCATATCTAATACCAATATCAATTTTCCTGTTCGAATTTCGGGTATCGAGATGAGTTCCAATACCTGGGGACCACAGAAAAGCAGTTTGCTCATTATCGCCTAAAGGTAGTGATGCACCTAACTGGCCTTCCAAATAAAAACCTTCTGAAGGATAATATTTAAACCCACCCTTAACAGGAACATAACTTTTGGTTGGCATGGTTGTACCAAAAAAACGTTTGCCGAAAAAACTAACTACACTACCTTGAGCTGTTAATGCAAATTGATCTGATATACCTAATTCTGCCTTTAAGAAACCACCCGCCCCAACTGAACTTCTATTAGACGAATTGCCTGATGGAAAACTAACCTCGGGACCAATGCTTAATGTCACATGCTGTGCCTTTACACTTGCAAAGGAAAATAGGATTAATACTGCTATTACAAAAATTCTAAAGCTCATCTAATTGGTTAGTTTTTTAAAAATCTCTTCCAAAGATAACGAATTGTGTTGTTTTTTTAATTCATCAAGCGAGACATTGGCTACCAATTTACCTTTATTGATGATGATAATGTCATCGCAAATGGCCTCTACCTCTTGCATAACATGTGTAGATATAATAACAGTTTTGGCTGCGCCCAAATTTTTAATTAGCGTCCTAATGTCTGTTAACTGATTTGGATCTAGCCCAGAAGTTGGCTCATCTAAAACCAAGACTTCTGGATTATGGATTATTGCTTGCGCCAAACCCACACGTTGTTTATAACCTTTACTTAGCATTCCAATTTTTTTATGCTGCTCAGGTGTTAAGCCTACTTCTTTAATTACTTCATCAATTCTGTTGTTCAGATTTGAGATTCCATAAGTTTCGCCAACAAAACTCAAAAACTCCTTAATATACATATCATTATATAAAGGAGTGTTCTCTGGCAAATAACCAATCAATCTTTTAACTGCCAAATCTTCGGTCAATATACTTTTGCCGCAAATTTCGGCATCACCACTTGTTGGCGATAAATAACCAGTAAGCATTTTCATGGTTGTAGATTTACCAGCACCATTCGGCCCTAAAAATCCTAAAATTTTACCTGGTTTAGCTTCAAAACTAATCTTATCAACCGCTCTTTGTTGATGATAATATTTAGATAGATTTTTTACTTTTACACTCAATTTACTTAACGCTTAGGTTAGCAAATTTAAGCTTTTTATCGTTTCTATAACTATCAAATTGTTTTCCTGCCAACACCAACTCGTCTGTAGACAATATATCTGCACCGTTAACTAATAATTGTTCGTAAACTTTTTGGCTAGGATTTGCGATTGCACTTCTATCTAAGTTACCCATTGTACCTAAAATACTGGTAATGCCTTTGCTGTGCAGGTAATCAAAAAATGCTTTATCTGGAGCTGAGGTACCCACAAAAGCAACAATCCTATTATTGGGAACACCCATCTGATTTAAACGCTCGATGTCTTCTATCTTTCTTGCAGAGGCTGATATCATTAAATCTGGCGCTAATTTATGCACTTCGGCAGCCTGATTGGCATTGTAGGTAATTACAATAGAGTTGTTTTCCGCTTTGTTTCTTCTTACTGCTTCAACTATTTTAGCATAAGGAACGCCTCTTTTAATATCTATGGTAAAAATAACTTTGTTTTTTCCCCATTTTAAAACCTCATCCATAGTTGGGATTTTGAAACTGGTTACTTTGCCATCATCATCCTTTAGATTAAATTTTTGCAACTCTGCACGGGTGTAAGTAGCAATAGCACCTGTTCCTGTACTCGTTCTGTCTAATTTATCATCGTGCATAATTACCAGAGCAGAATCTTTACTTAATGCTACATCAAATTCTATAATTACAGGTTGATGAGTTGTAGCGTTTTCAAATGTTTCGATCGCATTTTCTGGAAAACCTGCCATCGGTCCGCCTCTGTGTGCACTTATTAGTGGAAAACTAGGTGTTTTACGATTTAAAAAACTTCTTAACTCGTCTGCGTTGCGAAAAGAAATATAATGATGCTTTGGTGGTGCAGTAAATGATACACACAATACAAAAACCGCAGCTATAAGTAGATTAAAATTTTTCATGGTTCAAAAGTAAATAAAACATGTAATCTAGAAATGTTCTAACACGAAGGTTACATTATCAAATTGTTAAGCCTTTTATTTTAAATCTATCGATCAGTGTCTCGCCCAATGTTATTAATTTAGGCTTTTGGTTTTGCGACCATACGTCATTGCGAGGAACAGCCTGTAAATCGGACTTGGTAAAAGGATTTCCGCTACTATCCCGCCTGCCTGCCCGACAGGCAGGTTTATTAAACAACGTATGGTAATCCTATTACAGGTTGCTATACGCCTAGACCTTAATAGTAGCAAAAGCAAGTGTAAACTAAACCCGGTGGTAGCGAACACGAATGTAATGAGTAAAGCGAACGACGGGACTGATTTGAGTTTCCTGCACTGCAATTGCTTTACCCCCAAAATCCCCTAAAGAGGACTTTGATTCTAATAAAATATTGGTTTCGTCTATGCTTCAGTCTTTTAGCTTTATTCTTTCAGCTTAGCTTACTCGCTATTACATTTTACATCTTACCTTTAACATCTTACATTTTTATTATCTTTGCGCTACTATGGCTAAAACAAACGACGAACAATTTAAAAATGTAATATCACACGCTAAGGAATACGGTTTTGTGTTTCAAAGCAGCGAAATATACGACGGTTTAAGTGCCGTTTACGACTACGGACAATTAGGGTCTGAACTAAAAAACAACATTAAAACTTACTGGTGGAAAGCAATGGTGCAGATGCACGAAAACATTGTGGGCATTGATTCTGCAATTTTTATGCACCCTAAAGTATGGAAAGCAAGTGGTCACGTTGATGGTTTTAACGACCCAATGATTGACAATAAGGACTCGAAAAAACGTTACCGTGCCGATCAGTTATTGGAAAATAAAATTGATGAATTATATTCGGAATTAGCCAATTTTAGCGAAGATAACAAAACTAAATTCGAAAGCTTTCAACATGCAATTTTAGCAAAAAGCGATGAAGATCAGGCAACTTGGATTACAAGTTTTAGAAATGAAACAACAGTTTTAGATGCTGCTCAACACCCTTTTATAGACGAGGCTAGTTGGAAATTTGTAAAAAAAGGTTTAGCACTTGAGGTTGAAATGAATTTGGCGCTTAAGTCTGAAAATTTAGCACAACTAAAAGACTTAATTGTTGATTATAAAATAATTTGCCCAATTTCTAAAACAGCTAACTGGACTGATGTTCGTCAGTTTAACTTAATGTTTAGCACACAGTTTGGTGCAATGGCAGAAGGAAGTGATGAAGTTTACCTTCGTCCAGAAACTGCACAAGGCATTTTCGTTAACTTTTTAAATGTGCAGAAATCAGGAAGAATGAAAATTCCTTTCGGTATTGCGCAAATTGGTAAAGCATTTAGAAATGAAGTAATTGCCCGTCAGTTCATTATGCGCATGCGTGAGTTTGAGCAAATGGAAATGCAATTTTTTGTTCGCCCAGGTGAAGATAAAAAATGGTTTGCCTACTGGAAAGAAGCTCGTTTAAAATGGCACCAGGCTTTGGGCACATCGCCAGATAAATATCGTTTCCACGACCACGTTAAATTGGCGCATTATGCAAATGCAGCTACAGATATCGAATTTGAATTCCCATTTGGCTTTAAAGAAGTGGAAGGTATACACAGTAGAACTGATTTCGATTTAACGCAGCACCAAGAGTTTTCTGGTAAAAAAATGCAATATTTTGATAACGATTTAAATGAAGAAGGTAAACCTTATGGCAATTACGTTCCTTACGTTATCGAAACATCAATCGGTTTAGATAGAATGTTCTTGCTAACGATGATTAATGCATTTGAAGAGCAAGATTTAAGCACAGCTGATAAACAGGACAGCAGAACGTTATTGCGTTTACACCCAGCTTTAGCACCGATTAAAGTGGCTATTTTCCCCTTAACCAAAAAAGATGGCTTACCAGAAAAAGCTCGTGAAATTATGGATCAATTGAAATTTGATTTCAATTGTGTATATGAAGAGAAAGATGCCATTGGTAAACGTTACCGCCGTATGGATGCCATTGGCACGCCGTTCTGCGTAACTGTAGATCACCAAACTTTAGAAGACAATACGGTTACCATACGCCACAGAGATACGATGGAGCAGCAACGTATTGAAATTAAAGAGTTGCATACCATTATTGAAGGAAAAGTGAGCTGGAGAAATTTATTAGCTTAAAATGTTGAAACCGCTAGTTCGCTAGCGGTTTTTTTTGTGAATATATCAATGAATTTAGAAGAACATTACAACAAACTTTACACTGATTCTATAACAAAAATTGAAGCCGGTAATTTTGAAATTGATCATTTAATTGATAGTGATGATGATTATCGTTTTGGGATTACTTTACTAATTAGACCAGATGAAAACACCAAAGCTAACATTCAACATTTTCTTGATAAAGTAAAGTTAATTGAGCCAGATCAATATTATTACCAAAACTCCGACATCCATATTACGGTGATGTCTATCATCTCTTGTTATGATGGCTTCGACCTAGAAAAAATTAATATTCAAGATTATGTTAGTGTGATTAAACACGTAATAGAAAAGCATAAAAATTTTACGATACAATTTAAAGGGATGACTGCATCGCCATCATGTATTTTATTACAGGGCTTTTTTGAGAGCGACGCCTTAAATGAAATTAGAGACCAACTTAGGTTCAGCTTTAAAAATTCAACGCTACAACAAAGTTTAGATCAGCGTTATGCCATACAAACAGCTCATTCTACCATCATCCGGTTTAAAGAAAAATTAACTAACAAAAATGCTTTTTTAGCTATTGTAGAAAAATATAGAGATTTTGATTTCGGCACATTTAAGGTCGAAAAAATGGAATTGGTTTATAACGATTGGTACCAAAGAACTCAATTTGTTAAGAACCTGCACGAATTTGAGCTTTAAATAATTCGCTCCAACTCATCCTCACTCCTAGCCACTACCGCTAAATCTCCTTTAACTACAATTGGTCTTTGTATTAAGATAGGATTTTCATGCAAAGCGATGATCCATTGTTCATCTGATAAATTTTTATCCTTAAATTTCTCCAAATAAACCTTTTCTGTTTTACGGACTATGTCAAATGGTTTTAAACCTAGCTTAACAAGAATTATTTTTAACTCAGCGATGCTAGGAGTTACTTCTAGATAATTAATTACTTCGAACGCTTCACCACTTTCAGTAATTTCTTTTAAAGCTATTCTGCTCTTACTGCAACTATTATTATGATAGATTGTAATCATGCTTGGCAATATTATATAATTCTTGTCATGGCAAAGGTAGAAAGATTATCTATTCAAAGCTTTTAATAGCTCTTTCTCAAGTTCCTGTCCAGCTGACGGTCTAGGTGCATCTACATTCACAATATTCCCCTTTTTATCAATAATTATAAACTTAGGAATTGCATTTGCAGCATAATCTTTTAACACACTGCCATTATCTAATAGTTGCATCCAAGTTGGTTGATCTTCTTTTAGAGCTTTTCTCCAATTTAATTCTTTATCGTTAACAGCAATACTTACAAAGGCAATCTCAGGATTTGATTTGTATTTTTCGTACAATAATTTAAAAGCTGGCGTTTCTTCTCTACAGGGTGCGCACCAACTAGCCCAAATATCGAGATAGACAACTTTGCCAACAAAACTTTGGGAACTTACTATCTTTCCGTATTGGTCTTTTAGATTAAATGCTGGAGCAGCCAAACCCACTTTTATTCTGCTGAAACTTGACTTTAGTGCTGCTAGCTCAACAAGTAATTGTTTTGCTTCATTTTTATCATTAATCAATGCAATTAAATCACTAATCTTTTGCTCTTCTTCCTCAAAAAATTCGGAACTATTAATTATAGCCATCCTTAATCTGAGTTGCTTAATCAGTGCAAAATCTTGAAGAATGGGGTCTTTATAAATCTCAAAAATAGCTTTATAAGAATATTCTGGATCTCCTTTTCCAGAGCCAGCCATTGATTTAAGTTGTGTCATATAGCCCAAATACCCATATCCATCATCAATTAATTTTTGAAAATGGCTATAAGTTAAGAAGTCGGGTTTTAGAAAATTCTGTTCAAAAAATGATTTTGACACATTTTTTTCAAAAAACATTTTAGCTTCTTGATGTGTGAACGTTAATATATTACTTTTTATGTAAACTGTTAAATTGTATGTTCTTTCAAAAAAATTGTGCAATAATATCATGTTAGAAAATTCCTTATCAATTTCAGAAGTAGCCCCAATAATTAAATGAAGTACAGAATCTTGCAGTTCTTTACGTGCAGCTAAAACTTTTAGGAAATCGGGTTGAGTTAAGGTATTATCTATTATCAACTCTTTTTTAGAGCCTGTAGCATGTTCTAACTCTACAAAGTATTTTGCGATGTTTGATCCGTACCCAGTAATATCAATTTTTTTCTTTGGATAATTTTCCCCTTTTAAGTATAAGTGGTATCCTGGAGCTGCTAACAAATACCTACTATAAAAGCCATCTCCAAAAAAGTCAGCAATTTTTAATTCCTTCAAGTCATCAGTCTCAAAGCAAAACTTTCCATTAATAACTGGTATTCGATACAAATTCGAACCATAATAAGATGTATCATACCTTAAAAACAATTCATTAATGGAGCTGTCTACCTTCCCTTCAATTGAAAAGCTTTTTCGAGTTTTTATTTGTTGAGCTTTAAGATGATAACAACCTAACAATAACAGAATGATTAATACATATTTGGTTTTCATAATAGCAAATTAATTCACCTAAATATATAGTTAATTGATTACATTCTGCAATTTATTTTTTTATATGCAGCAGATTAATAATTGATTATAAAACTTAATCATCTGAATTCACTTAATTCCCCTTATACCAATTGTGTTGATCTATTCTTGTAATTTCTGGTTTACCAATTTCCGTTAAAATTCTGCGTGCCCCCACTAATGTTGGACTTTGTCCGCCGTCGTAATTAGTGGCTGTTGGCACAAAACTGCTAATCTTTACCATACTGGCCGACTGTATAAACTCGCCATTGCCCATATAAATTGCGGTGTGCGAAACCCGACCTCCATTAATCCCTCTACGTTTGGCAGCAGAGAAAAACAGTAAATCGCCTGGCAGTAAATTATTCAAACATTTAGTTAAACTTATCGAATCGCCTTCCAAAACATCAATTTCTTTCCCTACTAAAGCTTGTTGAGATGCATCTCTAGGGATCACTATACCATTTAAAAAGTAGGCAGTTTTTGTAAATCCACTACAATCTACACCCTTAACAGAAGTTCCGCCCCATAAATAGGGTACACCAATTAAAGTTTCGGCAGTTTTTAAAATTGCCTTTGCTGTCGGATTTGACCTTTTAACCCAATCTTTATACAAACCTATTTTGGCAGTTTCTACATAACCAATTCTGCCGTCTGGGTAACTTATTTTGCAAAATACTTTGCCCCAAGCTAACAATTGCAAGATATTTCCATTCACTAAATCAGAAACTCTCATTCCATTAAATCTAGGCGAAGTAAATGCATGTCCATAATCTGCTGTAAAAACAATTTTATCTGCTTTTTGCCACTCCTTAAACGCTTGTTCGTTCATCAATTTCAAAGAGCCATCTGTCCAGGCCAAATAATTATCGGGTGTTTTCACCAAATAAAAAGCGCCTTGTTTTTTAAGTACCTGCACAGGTGTACCCAATAAAGTTTGTGTCATTAACTCAGCGCCATGTTGCGGATTGGCTCTATTGTTACCCACAGAAACGTTAACCACAGCATAAACCAAATCGTTAAGAGATTTTGCAGGTAATAATTCTGTTATTAATTTCTCCTGATTTAAAATTGCTGTTTCGCTAACAAATGTTTTAATAACATCAGCTGATGTACTTTCTAGTTTAACGGAATCTCCTTTAAATTGTAAATTGAAATATACAGCACGTTTATCTGGCGCCAATCTTTTCTGCACTTCTTTGGCAATTGTAAGATATGTTGTGGTATCTGTTTGAGCATGGGCAGTAATTACCCATAAACTTAAAAAAACACCTATATAAAAGCTTTTCATTAACATATAAAATTGTTGAACTAAGGTACACAAACTTGCTTTTCTAAGTTGATGTTTTGTTTAAAAATTTGCCTATGTAACGTGTTTGTTCAGTAAAATTAATAAGATAAATACAAACATAATAGCTCTATTTGCGTTACTATTGTAGTATTTCTAAGTTAATTTCACAGTATGCTCAAAAAACTACCTTTACCTTTATGGACAATTGCCTTACCTGTTTTAGCATGGATCGCTTACTTTAGTCCGATAAGTGGCTTAGGCACATTTTATATTATTATTTTAACCACGCTTTTGATTGGCAGTGTGTTAGCAGCAGTACACCATGCAGAAGTTGTAGCCCATAAAGTAGGCGAACCTTATGGAACTTTATTGCTTGCATTGGCCATAACTACTATTGAAGTGGCCCTCATTGTATCGCTAATGTTAACCGGCGGACCAGAAACTACCGCCCTGGCGAGAGATACTGTAGTTGCTGCTGTAATGATTATTTTAACAGGAATGATTGGAATATGCTTATTAGTAGGCGGGGTAAAATTTAAGCAACAAACTTTTAGCCTAAGTGGTGTAAGCGTGGCATTGGTAGGCTTAACGGCAATCGTGGTGCTTACATTAATCTTACCTAACTATACCACCAGTCGCTCAGGTCCTTTCTATAGCCCAGTACAATTGGCATTTGTAGCAGTAATATCGCTTATTATTTATGGCGCTTTTGTACTTACACAAACCGTAAGGCATCGCGATTTCTTTCTTCCTCCTGGCGAAGATGGTAATGAAGACGCTCATGCAGAACCACCTAACAAAAACACGGCCTTATTGAGTGGCTTTTTGTTGTTAGCTTGTTTAGGGATTGTGGTTCTATTAGCCAAGGCATTAGCGCCAGATATTGAAGATGCCGTGATAAATGCAGGTGCGCCAAAATCTTTAGTCGGTGTAATTATTGCTGCGGTAGTGCTTTTACCAGAAGGTTTAGCGGCTTACAATGCTGCCAGAAAAAACAGGTTACAAACCAGTTTAAATTTAGCATTAGGATCTGCTTTGGCAAGTATTGGCCTAACCATTCCGGCCGTAGCCATTGTAGCCATGATGACCGGAATGACCATTACTTTAGGTATTGATATGAAAGCAACGGTACTTTTATTACTTTCTCTATTTACCATTATGTTATCCTTAGCTACCGGAAAAACCAATATGCTACAGGGAGTAGTGCTACTGGTTATTTTTGCGACTTATTTATTTACCATTGTTATTCCTTAACAGCATACTGCTTATATTTTAGAATGCGGGTACCATTCGGTAAATTGCGGGCTTTTAGCTCAAATGAACCAAATAAATCGCAGCGAAAACTCTGTTTACGTTGCACTTGTGTACCGCTTTCTTCTTTTAATGGTTTTATATGCCCTTTGCAGACTAGGGTTTTATTTAGCCAATTACTCGCTTTTTAACCATTTAAGTTGGTCTGAATTAGCTTACATATTTTTAGGTGGAATAAAGTTTGATATCGTTGCATTGCTCTATATCAATTCTTTATATATTGTTTTACAAGCCATTCCATTTCATTTTAGATATGGAAATGGCTACCAATTATTTTGCAAATGGCTTTTTATCGTTACCAACAGCATTGGTTTTGTAGCCAATTTCATCGACTTTGTTTATTATAAATACACTTTAAAACACACTACAGCAAGCGTATTTTCTCAATTTAGCCATGAGCAGAATAAATTTAAATTACTAATCGATTTTTTGGGCGATTATTGGTACTTGGTCTTATTACTCATCGGTTTTATCTTTCTATTCATTAAGCTCTATCAATTTATCTCTATTAAAAAAGCACCAGTATTTACTTGGAAACACTATGTTGTACAAACCTTAACTTTTGGTTTAATTATAGTGCTTTGTGTTATCGGCATGCGTGGTGGTTGGCGTCACAGCACCCGTCCAATTACCATGAGTAATGCTGGAGATTTTGTGAAATCGCCTGGTGATATGGCATTGGTTTTAAATACGCCATTCACCATCATGAAAACGCTTAAAGCCAACACCTTAAAGCCTATTTATTATTACAGTAAGCAAACTTTAGATAGCCTATATAGTCCTATCCATTTACCACACAACAAAACACCATTCAAAAAATTAAATGTGGTGTTTTTAATTATCGAAAGTTTGGGAAAAGAACATGTTGGTGCTTTAAATAAAGATTTATTAAATGGAACTTACAAAGGTTACACTCCTTTTATAGATAGTTTAGCGGCAAAAAGTTTTACTTCTACACAAACCTATGCCAATGGGCGTAAATCTATTGATGCACTACCTTCCATCATTTCCGGCATTCCATCTATTAGAGAGCCTTTTGTACTATCGGCTTACTCCAGTAATAAAACTACCAGTATTGCCAAATTATTAGGAGATGAGGGTTACGAAACTGCATTTTTTCATGGTGCGCCAAATGGTTCGATGGGCTTTTCGGCCTATACCAATTTAGCAGGAATTAAAAAGTATTATGGGAAAAGCGAGTACAATAACGATGCAGATTTTGATGGAATTTGGGGTATTTGGGATGAGCCTTTTATGCAATTCATGGCCAATACCATCAACACTTTTAAACAACCTTTCTTTACAGCATTTTTCTCCGTCTCCTCACATCATCCGTTTAAAGTACCAGAAAAATACATTGGTAAATTCCCTAAAGGACCGCTACCAGTACAAGAACCTATGGGGTATACCGATATGGCGATTAAAAAATTCTTCGCTACAGCTTCAAAAATGCCTTGGTACAAAAACACGCTTTTTGTTTTAGTAGCAGATCATGCTACAGTTTCTTATTTACCCGAATACCAAAATACAGCAGGCTCTTTCTCCATTCCCATTTTATTCTATTATCCTGGTGGAGATTTAAAAGGAAGAACCGATAAATTGATCCAACAAATGGACATTATGCCAACTGTTTTAAATTACCTTAACTACAATAAACCTTATTTTGCTTTTGGTTTTGATGCCTTAAGTAGTGCAAAAGATAATTTTGTAGTCAACAATAATGATGGTAGTTTTAGCTTTTTCAAAGGTGATTATTTATTGGTATACAATGGGCAAAAATCAACTGCATTATTTAACTTAAAAACCGACAGGTTAAATAAAAACAACCTTATTAACCAAGTTCCAACAGTGCAAAATGATCTGGAAAGCCATTTAAAAGCATTTATGCAGCAATATAATAACAGAATGATTAATGACAAGTTAACCCTGGATTTAAAATAGCTATTTGGATATAAGTTGATAATTTAACAAAAAATAACAATCAAAATTTTAACTTTCCCCTTTAAATAATTTTAACCTAATGCGCAAAGCGATCTTAGCACTAATCGATTTTTTTCATCCACCATTTAAAAAATATGTTTCTCTGCATAATTTTAGGTACTTGGCCACTGGTGGAACTACGTTTGTATTAGGCTATGCTGTTTATTATTTTTCATTCTATCACCTATTCAAAACAGAAGAAGTTGACATCCTCTTTTTTACTTTAAAAAAAGGAACTGCAGCACTCGCTGTAGATTTTGCTGTAGTAATTCCTTTTAGCTTTTTGGTTAATCGATATATCGTTTTTACGCATAGCGAAGTACGTGGCAGAGTACAGTTATTCAGGTTTTTAAACCTACAATTTATTAACATCCTTCTCAATGTATTTTTATATAAATTCTTTGCAGATGTGCTTTTAGTCTATCCTACTGTTGCCCGATTTGTGGTTGCGGTATTACTTGCAGGCTTCAGTTACCTATATCAACATTACTTTACTTTCAGCGTTAAAAAGTTGCGCAAGAAAAAATAATATTCTTTTTATTTTGAAAAGCAATTGCAGTAGCGTTTAGGTCAAGAAAATCCTGCTTTCTGCTAAAGCTTTTTTGCCTTCGGCTATAAAAAAACTACCGCTGCCAATCAGCGCCTGTCCGCCGTGGTGGATTTAATACCATTAACGCTGTGCAACTATTAAGTTTGCGTAGCTAGTGTAATTAGCAAATTGCTATAAATTGATTAAAAAAAATTATCCGTTTGCAGTAAATTAAACTTTTATAAACGATTTGACACTGATGTTCAAATTAAAAAGCGAAATTCAGAAAGCATATTTCTAATACTGGCAAGCATTTTTTAATGCAAACTGTTTCGCATATATTTGAGTTAGGTGTTATGCTAAAACGACACACCAATAAATGAAAGGACTACTGACATTTTTCGCATTGATAATTTTTTTCGGTTGCAGACAGACTGAAAAGAAACCTGACGGGCAATGGAAAATTATTGAGGTTGGCGACTATCTTTTTGACTTTCCAGCCGACTTTGAATTAGTTACTGAAAAAGGAATAGACTCATATGTTGGAAAAATTAAAGGTGACAATATGTTGCTTGGTTTTGACTTTGGCTATTATTCAAGCGACTTTGAACAAACTTCACAAGAATATCTAGAAAACGGATTTTGGCGAAATGAATTGCCATATCGTTTTATGAAGGAAGGAATAACTTACAACCAGACCAATACACCAAAGGTTGACGTAATAAGTATTCGACCTGCGACAATTCAAGACAGTATAATTGGAAGTGGTTGTGACTATGTTGCAAAATGTAAACATGAAAAAACTGAATTTGACTTTGCTGTTTATATTCCAAATGAAATTAAACAAACAAATTATTCAATTGACACAGTTGACAACCAATATAGAAAAATTGTATGGGCAAAAGACCCGAAAAAGGGAACCACTGGAATTTATATAAGAGCCTTAAATGGGTTCAATGAATCAATAAATAATTATTTGGCTTTATCTATGGCGACCGGAACACTGACAAGCAAACAACAAGAAACAGCATTGAAAATATTTAAAACAGGGCGACATAAAAGTGGAAAGAAATAGAAGTACAGCACATAACTGGCGCTTGGCAAAAACGTTAGGCGTAATGCAGGGTGTATACCTTGCAAACATGATAACAGTCGGATAATTTATCTCTCATACAATTATGTAAATTTCAATTGATGTGAATCTAATTATTACATCTATTTAATCACCACATTCTCCATGCCTCAAAACGTTATCGCAAATGATAAGTACCATGAAACATACAATTATATTTTTAGCAATATTTTTTTCGTTAATAATAAAAGCTGAAGCTAAAAAACTTGAATTTCCAATAGAAATTATTGCTGGAAGCGCAGACTTAATAGTAATCGGAGAAATTGATGCGGTTAAAGATAATTCTTATACTTTTAAAATTTTTGAAACATTAAAAGGTCAATCTTACGGGTCGATTACAGTAAATATGTTCAAAGAATGGACATGTGATGTAAGATTTGATAAACCTAAAAAAGGGCAGAAGCTCTGTCTTTTTTTAAAAAAGGAATTCTCTAATTGGGAAATTATTAACGGAAGTAACGGGGAACTACCAATCTTAAACAATTCAATCACCCTAAAACACGAAGAATATGAGTACGTAAGGGATCAATTTACGCCATATACAATTTCTTTAATTGACTTTAAAATTGGGATTAAAACATTTTGTAAATGCTATAAGTTTATAGGAAGGTATGCTTCCATAGAGAAAGGGTACTTTTCGCAAATAGGCGTCAATGATAAAATTAACAAGTTCAAACTCATTAATAATTTTTCAGCCTGGCTAAATAAAAAAATGATGAGGTATCAATTAACTTAAAGAATAGAGTCTAGAAAAACCAATAAATTAATATTTGGAAACATTACCTATAGTAATCTGCACACAACAGTTGGTTTGGCGAAAATTCAACTTCAACCCGTTATATTGCATAGGAAATTAATGAAGCCGCAAACTTGCGCCAAGCCTCAGCGGCGTTAAAACGCAAAAAAACAGCAACTCTCCAAACTGAAAAACCTATGCAACCTGATAATCTAATCAAACAAGTAGCTTTTATTAAAGAGATTGATAAGTTGAAATACATTCAACGCAAAACCAGACTTTTTAATAGTGATAGACATGAAAATGATGCTGAACATAGTTGGCATTTAGCTATGATGACCATTGTTTTGGCAGAACATTCTGATCAGAAAATCGACATCCTTAAAGTACTGAAAATGGTATTGATCCACGATATTGTTGAAATTGATGCGGGTGATACTTTTATATACGATTCTACAAAAAACCATACCAATACAGCCGAAGAACTTATTGCCGCAAAAAGGATTTTTGGACTGCTACCTGCAGCACAAGCTGAAGAATTTATTGCCATCTGGCAAGAATTTGAAGATGGTTTAACCAACGAGGCAAAGTTTGCCAAATCCATGGATAGGTTTGAACCCTTATTACAAAACACCTCAAACAATGGCGGAACTTGGACCGAATTTAAGGTGCCCTACCAGCAAGTTTACAATAAGAAAAAAGCAATCAAAGAAGGCGCTGCAAGCATTTGGAATTACGCAGAAAATCTAATTAACGAAAGTGTAGAAAAGGGTATTCTTATTAAAGAGGATAAATGATCCTCTAAAAGCTTTTGCACGTTGTATTAAAAACAGATTAAATCCTCCAAATAAAATGATACTCATCATTTTAGCGTAAAAGGGCGTTCTTTTTTTGGATTACTAGTGCGAACAAGCTATTTTAGCCATTATACATACCCACATGCACTATGAGTGACTTTAATGATTTTAACAATCAGCAAGTAGCCAAACTGCCTAAACATTTAAGACAGTTTATTGTTGAGCAGAATTACGAAAAATATACGCCAATAGACCAAGCAGTTTGGCGTTATGTAATGCGTCAGAATTATAGCTATTTAAAACATGTGGCCTATTATCCGTACATAAAAGGTTTACAAAGAGCGGGTTTAAGCATCGAGTATATTCCAAATTTGCAAACCATGAATGATAATTTGGGCAAAATTGGCTGGGGTGCAGTAACTGTTGATGGATTTATTCCGCCTGCAGCATTTATGGAATATCAGGCCTACCGGGTTTTGGTAATCGCAGCAGATATCCGTCAAATTAACCATATCGAATACACACCTGCTCCAGACATTATCCACGAAAGTGCTGGTCATGCGCCAATTATTGCCGATGTAGATTACAATAATTACTTAAGTTATTTTGGTTCTATCGGCGCAAAAGCAATGTTTAGCAGTAAAGATTTCGAGTTGTATGAAGCCATACGTAAACTTTCTATCTTAAAAGAAGCGGTAAATGCTGATGAACAGGAAATCGCAGCAGCAGAAAAAACATTAAAACAGATTGCCGATAACATGGGCGAACCATCAGAAATGGCATTATTAGGTCGTTTGCACTGGTGGACAGTTGAATACGGATTAATTGGCACTTTAGAAAATCCAAAAATATATGGTGCTGGTTTACTATCTTCTATTGGCGAAAGTGCAACCTGCATGGACCAAGATATCAAGAAAATTTGGTACAATTTAGATACCATTAACTATCAGTACGATATTACTCAGCAACAACCTCAGTTATTTGTAACCGAAACCTTCCAAAATCTGATTGATGTTTTAGAAGCTTTTGCAGATACCATGGCATTTAGACGTGGAGGAACGGAAAGCATTTTGAAGGCAATAGAGTGTAAAAATCCAAGTACTGCGGTTTATAGTTCTGGCTTACAATTAACAGGTATTTTTACCGATGTTGGCATGGATAAAGCTGATAACTTAACCTTTATTAAAACCACTGGTCCATCTGCATTGGCTTTTGAGGGCAAACAATTAGCTGGTCATGGTAAAGAGTACCATAAAGATGGCTTCTCTTCGCCTGTTGGCAAATTAAAAGAAGTTAATAAAGTACTTGAGGATCATACAATTGATGAACTTGCCCTGCTGGGTATTGTTTTAGGAAAACAAGCAGTTTTAAATTTCGAAAGTGGAATTACAGTTATTGGCGTGGTTAAAGACATCCTAACCAAACAAGACAAACTAATTTTAATTGCTTTTGAAGATTGTACAGTTACAGAAAGCAATGGAAATGTATTGTTTATGCCAGATTGGGGAACTTATGACATGGCAATTGGCGAAAAAATAGTTTCGGTATTTAATGGCGCAGCCGATAAAGATGCTTATGAAGAAATTGTTTTTGTAAGTAAGGAACAAACCCATAAAGTAATTTACGATGAGGCTACGCTGAAATTACATGCTTTGTATAGAAAAGTTCGTTCTGCTAGAGAAAATGAGGATGGTTATGAAGATTTAAAAACTATTTTTAATGCGTTAAAAACTGCTCACAGAAGCGATTGGCTAGGTGCTTTAGAAATTTTAGAAATTGTTTACCATAAAAAATTAGATGCTGATTTTGAAAAAGAATTGCGCATCTATTTAGAAATGAAGGCGGCCACAGAACCAGATTATGCTAAACTTATTAATGATGGTTTACACGTAATTGCCAATCCGGTAACACAGTTGATTAACGAAGAAGATTAATTTATTAAAAATGCCCCTTTAGGGGTTAGGATATGAACATAATTATAACAGGAGCAAGTAGCGGAATTGGATTTGAAACTGCTTTAGAATTTTCTTTAGACAGCAAAAATAAAGTTTTATGCATTGCCCGCTCTGCAGACAAATTGAGAAAACTACATGAAATTGCTACGCAAATCAATCCAGATTGCACTTTACTACCTGTAGCATTTGATTTGGTAAATGACGATTATAATGCTTTAGGTCCATTTATTGAAGAGCGCTTGGGCACAATTGACATTTTAATTAATAATGCGGGAAGTTTGATCAATAAACCATTTTTAGAAACTACGGCTTCAGATTTAGCCGAAATGTTAGAAAGTAATGTAATGAGCCACTTTAAAATGATACAGGCAACATTACCTCTTATGAAAAGCGGAAGTCATATTGTTAATGTTGGTAGCATGGGTGGTTTTCAGGGAAGTGTGAAGTTTCCGGGTTTAGCAGCATATTCATCAAGTAAAAGTGCATTACATACCTTAAGCGAATGCCTAGCTTTCGAATTGGCAGCAATGGGTATTAAAGTAAATTGTTTGGCTTTAGGTTCGGCACAGACAGAAATGTTGGAGGCTGCATTTCCAGGCTACGAAAGTCCAATTATGGCCTTTGAAATGGGCAAATATGTAGCTGATTTTGCTCGAACTGGTCACAAATTTTTTAATGGAAAAATTTTACCTGTGGCCGTAACAACTCCATAATTAGGATGTTAGTATCCTTGATTTAGTTTTTTACATTTTGGCAAGACATTTGCACTTAAAAAATTAAAACTCAAACTAAATTATGGAAACAAACAACAACATCACGACAACAGACAACGGTAAAACCGCTGCAATTATCAGTTACTTTACAATTATTGGATGGTTGATAGCTTATTTTGCTATGCATAAAGACAATAAAACTGCTTTGGGAAGTTATCATCTAAGACAAACACTATTATATGCTATTGTATCACTTGTATTATCTTGGGGATTAGGATTTGTAGTGGGAATATTGATATTATCAACCGGAATAGTTGCTTTAGCATATTTAATGTATATAATTTACATTGCATTATTTGTAATTTGGATAATTGGATTGATTGGCGCTATTAATGGCGAACAAAAACCAATGCCAATTATTGGAGAAAAAGCACAAACAATGTTCCCTTCTATTTAATCTTATTTATTTTATTTCTATATTTTTAAAATAGATTTATAATTAAAACCTGCTTATTCCTTAAATAAGCAGGTTTTTTATTTAAAATATTCGACAATCATCAAGTTATCAACATCTTAAGCTTTTACCTTTTTTTTCTTATCTTTGAAATGTTGATATGAAGAAAACCCTATTAATTTCTTGCTTCATCTTATTTTTTGCTTACAACAGCAAAGCACAAGATAACACCTCCCTTCCTGCACAGTATCAGGAAATGATGAAAAAAATTCTGAGTAAAATTCCTAGTGTAAGCAATTCCCCAACATCTCAATTGTTAGACTTTGCAAAAACAATGATTGGTGTACCTTATAGATATGCAACAAGCAACCCTGAAAAAGGATTTGACTGTTCTGGTTTTGTAAGTTATGTATTTAGCAATTTTGGTTTTAAAGTACCTCGATCGTCATCAGAGTATGCCAATGCAGGTGTTCCTGTTAAGTTAGCAGAAGCCAAAGTAGGTGATGTTTTGATTTTTACCGGCACTAATCCTAGGGTAAGAAAAATTGGACATGTAGGCATTATCTATTCGATAGATAAAGATGGAATAAAATTTATCCATTCTACTTCTGGTAAAGCACATGGCGTAACTGTAACAGAATTTAACGATTATTACAAAAGTCGTTTTATGAAGGCAGTGAGTATTGTAGAATAATCCTTCCTCTATTTTACTTCATTAAAGTATCTCACAGGAATTTAGAGAAATAAATATCCCTTCATTTCGACGATAGGAGAAATCTCTAATGTTAGCACCTTCTAATTCTATCTTTGAATTGAACCATAGATTTCTCGTCGCTTCGATCACTCGCTATGACGAAAAGTTGACTATAGCAACACCACTTTCAAAGCATCATTAACATTACCAACGGCTAATAGCTGATGTGCTAACTCATGCAATTCTCTTTCTCTATTGGTGGCATCGCCGATGGTCGCATCTAAAATATCCTTTACATTGGTATTCCATTGCATGGCATCAATTTCTTCTGCTGATGGCAAAACTTCGATATTCCCCAGCATACCTAAATCATTTCCCGTAAGCACTTTTGAATAACGCACTGAAATAGGCAAGACATCTACTCCTATACCCAGAGTTGTTAAGGGTTTGGCTACTTTAAACAAACTTTCTGGTGTAACCCTGCAGTACCAATCGCCTCCCAAACGAGCTACCAAATCAATTTTTGCCTGATCAATTTTTCCTTCGCTATCTAAAATTTCTTCTTTAATGTGAATGAGTTTTATCTCAGCTAAAATCAGGTTTCCAGCGCCATGCTGATCTCCCAATGGAATAACTTCTTTAACAATACATTCTAATTGAACCGGAGCTTCTGCCACTCTCGGAGGTGTTACCAAATGAGATTCTAGCATGCTAAAGCCAGCCTTTTCAAATTCATTTACTCCTTTAGCATATTCGGTACTGGCCAAACTCATCTGCTGTACCATGTTATAGTCAACAATGTTGATGACACACTCTTTAACAGCCAAAACGTTTTCCAAAGTATGTTTCGTAGTATTATCTCGCACTCTCCTAGCCGGAGAAAAAATACACATCGGCGGATTTGTACTAAACATATTAAAGAAACTAAATGGGCTTAGGTTAATATTACCTTCAGCATCAATTGTGGAGGCGAAACAAATCGGTCGCGGCGCAATTGCATACTGCAAATAGTTTTGTAATTGAACGGGAGATAAATCTGAAGTTTTTAGGGTTAGCATTATTTAAGGATTGGAAGGTTGGAATGTTGTAAAGTTGGAAGGTTCAGGGTGGTGAAAAGATTGGAAGGTTGACCCCGATAGCTATCGGGAGTTGTAAAGTTGGAATGTTCTGGGTGGTGAAAAAATTGGAAGGTTGAAATGTTTTAAAGTTGGAATGTTCTGGGAGGCCAATAGATTGTAACACTAAAATGTTCATTTCTCTTATCACGGATTTCCTTTCTTTAACTCCTTCTTTTTCTTTTCAAATTCTTTTAGATAATCTATAAAGCGTTTTGCTTTTGCAGAAAACTCAATCGCTTTGGTGTAGAAAAATTGATAATCTTGTTCATTAATCTTCTTAGCTTCCTTTAAAATGATGATTTTATTTCTAAATTCTCCAGAAGAACCTTTTGCATAAACGAGAAACCGAACAAAATCAGGATTGTTATTATATTCAAATCCTTCTGCAACATTATCTGAAATAGACATTGCCGCTCTTCGAAATTGATCTTTCAATCCCCAATCAGATTTCATAGGTTCCAAATCTGAAATTCGATATGCCTCAACAGCAATCTGTTTTCCGATTTGCCATATTTCAAGATCTTCAAATTTACTAACTGTTGCCATTTTTGCTATTTAATTTGAATCCAAAACATTTCAATCTTTCAACTTCAAAACATTAAACTACCTAAACCTATGAACCCAAAACATTTCAACCTTCCAACTTTAAAACATTACAACACTAGGACTTCTTCAATCCTAGTATTGAAAAATCTGTATCTACCTTAGTTATAATATTTGTTAAACTCCCCAAGCCAGTAATTTCCATTTCTACGTCATCTCCAGCTTGTAACCATTGTACTTTATAGTTTGGATCATTCAATAATCCGGTACCATTTAATTCTAAGAAACAACCTGTTCCAACTGTTCCTGAGCCAATTACATCTCCTGGTAAAATATCTACACCATAAGCGCAACGCTCTATAATTTCAGCAAATGTCCAATCCATATCGGCCATGTTACCATTTGAAACTTCTTTTCCATTTACCCTACAGGTCATTTTTAGGTTGTAAGCATTACCTACATGATTTGCCTTTGGAGCAACTTTATATTGTTCTAATTCATCTGGTGTTACCAACCAAGGCCCAATTACGGTAGAAAAATCTTTCCCTTTTGCAGGACCTAAATTCAACAACATCTCTTCCATCTGTAACGTACGGGCGCTCATGTCGTTCATGATCATGTAGCCAGCAATATATTCATCAGCTTCTGAAGCCTTAATATTTCTGCCCTTTTTTCCAATTACAACTGCAACCTCCAATTCAAAATCTAATTTTTGGAAATGGTCTGGCATACACTCAATTTCTCCTGGACCTTCAATGGCATTGTGATTGGTAAAATAGAAGATCGGATACTGATCAAACTCAGCGATCATATCTACCTTACGGTTTCTACGTGCGGCAGCAACATGCTGACGAAAGGCATAGCCATCTCTACAAGAAGTTGGATGCGGAACTGGTGCTAATATTTGATAAAAAATCTCTTCCTTAGGCTTTAAATCCCCACTAATAATATCCTCATTAATTTGTTTTGCTCTTTCCATCAGAGGCTCTCCTCCTTCTAAAAAGGCATTCATATGATCTGGAATTAATTTATTGCAAGAATTTAGGTTATAAATGTGACCATTTACAAAAACACCTAAGTGTTCGATATCCTCGGTTTTATAAGATACTAGTTTCATATATACATTTGGCTAAATATGGTTTAAATCTACTATTTTACATTAATTACGCAATGCTATTCCGAAATTAAATCAACAACAAACTGATTGATATAGGCTTATGATTAAGTATAAATAACCAACTCGACACCTTTTGCCATGATTACTCTATTTGTTAAATTAACAAACAAACCATGAGCCAATACGCCAACTATCTGATTTAATTGTTCGGAAAGTTTTGCTGGATCTTTGATTAAGCCAAAATCTACATCTATGATATAATTCTGGTTATCACTTATAAAAGTCTTTTCATCTTTAATCCTCAATACAGGAAGTCCATTTAATGTTTTTAATTGTTGAACAACATAGGCATAAGCTGTAGGAACAACTTCAACAGGCACTTTAAAAGCACCTAACTTTTTTACTTTTTTTGATGAATCTGCAATTATAATTCTATTCTTACTTAGTGATGCAACTATTTTTTCTCTAAATAGCGCTCCACCTCCACCCTTAATAAGCTCCAAATTCTCGGTAAACTCATCAGCTCCATCAATACTAATATCTACATGATTTGCTTCGCCCAAAGGGATGATTGGAATACCAGATGCGATTGCCAATTTTTCTGTTGCAATGGAACTACAAACACTTTTAACTTGTAACCCATCTTTTATAAGCTCGGCTAACTCATTAATTGCAAAAGTTGCTGTCGAGCCAGTCCCTAATCCCACAATATCACCATTGTTGATAAAAGAAACTGCCGAAACCGCAGCCATTTTTTTTTCTTGTATTTTTAAATCCGTAGTATTTATCGACATCAATTAAAAGTAAGGAAAGAAATTTGAAATTGCTGTTTAAAATCCTAATTTAGCCCAAGAAAATGATTAGCAACTCTACATATCAGAACCATAACGCAAACGAAGTGCTTGCGGCTTTTAGGTATGCCATGTTATCAAAAATCACTTTCGCCCAATATTCTTTTTAACGCAGTTCTTACCTGAACATTAATTTTAAAACGTTTCTAACGTTTTTATCGTTATATATTTACATCCTAACCAAATTACCTAACGTTATGCCTATATATCATACATTAGGAACAATTCCACCGAAGCGACATACGGTTTTTCGCAAACCAGATGGCAATTTATATGCTGAGGAATTGGTTTCTACAGAAGGTTTCTCGAGTTTATATTCATTGGTTTACCATTGCCATCCACCAACAATTGTTAAATCTTTGGGAGAACCTTATTCGGTTGAGCCAAAAATTGCTCGCGAAAAACATCTGCGCCATACCAGTTTAATTGGCTTCAACATAAAACCTGAAGATGATTATTTAAAAAGCCGTAAACCTGTTTTAGTAAATAGCGATTTACATATTTCTTTGGCGGCGCCGAGACAATCTATGACCGACTATTTCTATAAAAATTCTCAGGCAGATGAAGTAATTTTTATTCATGAAGGTTCTGGAACTTTAAAAACTGGCTTCGGAAAAATCAAATTTACTTACGGAGATTATCTGGTGGTTCCTCGTGGCACAATTTATCAACTAGAATTCAATGATGAAAAAAATAGACTTTTCATTGTAGAAAGCTTTAGTCCGATAAGAACACCAAAACGCTATCGCAATCAATTTGGACAGTTAGAGGAACATTCTCCTTATTGCGAAAGAGATATTAAACGTCCGCAAGATTTAGAAACCATTGATGAATTTGGAGATTTTAAGGTCTTGATTAAAAAACAAGGCATCATGTATCCTTACACTTACGGTACACATCCTTTTGATTTTGTGGGTTGGGATGGCTTCCATTATCCTTGGGCATTTTCTATCCATGATTTCGAGCCAATTACTGGTCGTTTGCATCAGCCACCTCCAGTACACCAAACTTTTGAAGGACATAACTTTGTGATTTGTTCTTTCGTGCCGCGTAAATACGATTACCATCCACTTTCTATTCCTGCCCCATACAACCATAGCAATGTAGATAGCGATGAGGTTTTGTATTATGTGGATGGCGATTTCATGAGCCGAAAAAGTGTGGTAAAAGGTCAAATCACGCTACATCCGGGCGGCATACCACACGGGCCACATCCTGGAACGGTAGAAAAATCTATTGGTAAAGAAAGTACCGAAGAATTAGCAGTGATGATAGATCCTTTTAGACCTTTGATGTTAACGCAAGATGCAGTTGATATTGAGGATGAAAGTTACCATACCAGCTGGCAAATTAACGTAGAGTAAAGAGTTTAGAGATGAGGGTTTGGAGTTTAGCACCTAACATTTCAACCTTCGAACATTTAACATTTCAACAATTATGAGCACACAAACATTCGCAGAAAAAATCGCAAAAGCACAAGATTTCCTTCCAATTAATGGAACGGATTATATAGAATTTTATGTGGGAAATGCCAAACAGGCAGCCCATTATTATAAAACAGCATTTGGTTTCCAGTCATTGGCATATGCCGGACCAGAAACTGGAGTAAGAGATAGAGCATCTTATGTTTTGCAACAAGGTAAAATCCGTTTAATTTTAACCACTGCCCTAAAATCTGATAGCCCAATTGCAGAACATGTTAAAAAACATGGCGATGGCGTTAAAATTTTGGCACTTTGGGTTGATGATGCCTATAGCGCTTTCGAAGAAACAACTAAACGTGGCGCAAAGCCATATTTAGAGCCGCAAACTTTAACAGATGAGCATGGAGAAGTAAAAATGAGCGGAATTTATACCTACGGAGAGACCATCCACATGTTTGTAGAACGGAAAAACTATAATGGAACATTTATGCCAGGCTATCGCGAACTAAAAAGCGATTACAATCCTGCTGATGCTGGGCTTTTATACATTGACCATTGTGTAGGTAACGTTGGGTGGAACCGGATGAACGAAACCGTAAAATGGTATGAAGAAGTGATGGGTTTTGTAAACATCCTATCATTTGATGATAAACAAATCAACACCGAATATTCTGCTTTAATGAGTAAAGTGATGAGTAATGGCAATGGTTTCTCTAAATTCCCAATTAATGAACCTGCAGAAGGAAAGAAAAAATCGCAAATTGAAGAATATTTAGAGTTTTATGAAGGCGAAGGTGTGCAACATATCGCGGTAGCGACTAAAGATATCGTTAAAACAGTAACAGAATTGAAAGCTCGTGGAGTTGAGTTTTTGAGTGCGCCACCAGAAGCCTATTATGAAATGATGCCAACTCGTGTTGGAGAAATTGATGAGGAAGTCGAATTATTAAAAAGCTTAGGTATTTTGGTTGATTGTGATGAAGAAGGTTATTTATTGCAAATTTTCACTAAACCAGTAGAAGATAGGCCAACATTGTTTTTTGAGATTATTCAACGTAAAGGCGCACAATCTTTTGGTGCCGGAAACTTTAAAGCGCTATTCGAATCATTAGAGAGAGAACAGGAGTTAAGAGGTAATTTGTAAAATTAAAATCCGTCATTTCGAACGAGGCACGAGGAGAAATCTTTAAGTTTAACCACTAGATTTCTCCTCGCTATGCTGCTTTCGAAATGACGTCTTGCAAAGATATTACTCCGTACTTTCTTTAAGCATCTGATATAAATCAGTGGCGGCGCCGTCAAACCTTTCTCCATTTACAAAAAATGTAGGCGTTCCATTTACGCCACTGCGAATACCACTCTCGAAATCGTTTGCTACTTTCTGTTTTACAGCATCCGATTCCATATCTTCTTCAAATTGAGCAACATCTAAACCTAATTCTTTCGCAAGCGTTCTCAGAAATTCAGGATGTAAATGGCTTTGTCTCTCATAAATGGCATCATGCATTTCCCAAAACTTGTGTTGTAAAGCGGCAGCTTCAGCAGCTTGAGCGGCGATTTTAGCATATTGATGTATTTCTCCTAACGGAAAATTTCTGAACACAAATTTGATTTGCTCACCAAAAGTATCTTGAATTTCTTTAACAACCGGATAGGCAGCTCCACAATGTGGACATTGATAATCCCCAAATTCAACAATCTCAACACTTGGTTTTTCGCCACCTTGAAAATGGTCGTTACCATCTATTGCAGGTTTTAATGACATAGTTTATTTGTTTTCGGTTAAAGCTTCAAGCGCATCCAAAATACCATCGGCACCAGGATTAATTGCCGTTGGCGATAAATAACTCCATGCAATTACACCTTCCTTATCTATTACAAACAAAGCACGTTTACTTTCCCCTTCTTCTTCATTGTAAACTCCATATTGCTTGGACACTTCGCCTTTTGGTTCAAAATCTGCCAATAAAGGAAAATGAAGGTTTCTAGATTGTTCAAAAGCTAAATGGCACCATTTACTATCAACAGAAATCCCGAAAATGTCGGCATCAAATTTTTTAAAGTATTTGATCATTTCATTATACAACGCCATTTGGTCGCTGCAAACTGGACTCCAATCTGCCGGATAAAACGCTAGAATTACATTTCTTCCTTTAAATTCTTGTAAACTAATTTTTTGATCTGGTGTTGCAAATAATGTAAATTCTGGGGCAACATCACCTTTTTTTAACATCATAATGGATTAAAACTATAAGCTCTAATTTAGTAATTTCTTGAGATTAACAATGCCCTAAAGCATAATAAATAATCACAAAAATTAATATTGTAGACAAACATCCGCCGCCTAGTTTTTTTGCACCATAACCTGCAATTATTGTTCTAAAGAAATTATTCATGATATAAGTTTTTTAGTATAACCAAAAAACAAGACAAAAGTTTGTTAACACTTATAATACAATTTGCCGATACTTTTATTTCTTTAGAGAGGTAAGCGGTTTAACTACTAACTGAAAATTATAATGGCGCACTTCACCCTTTTTCAGCTCAAAATCGTTTGTATAGTTATTTGCTAACATTGAGCTTCCCTTTATCCCAACAGTAACTGCACCCTTTCCATTATTGTTCCAGTCACCTTTGTCTAAAACATATTTCATCCCCGCGTCTTGATTTCCCAACCACGCCCAATTTTGATTTTTAAATGGCCCATCCCATTTCCATTCTACCAACTCTGGCCTTACGCTTTCGGGCAAACCAAAACCCTTTATACCAATAGGTACAGTTTTTACAAATGGGATATGCATGGTAACATCTTTTAAGCTCAAGTTCTGCAATGCTTTTACTTTCACTTTGTAAAATAATATACCATCTTTTTGTATTGCTCCTGTCACCTCCATTAGTAAACTATCATTTAAACTTTTAGCTTTCCATTTTATGCTGAGTCCTTCTGCTCCAAATCTATGATTTACACCGATAAAAACAAGATCAGCATTTCTCAAATTAATGTTCTTACCATCGCTTTTGCGCACAAAGTGAAAATGTATATTCTCATATAGGAGATTGGTAGGTATCTTAGATTGATTATAAAAAGTTGCTATTTGTTTTGGGAAACCATTTTTATCGAGCTCGATATTACTATTGGCTAACTTAATTATATTCCCATCAAGCTTTAATGGAGTTTCAGATTTCAACTCTTGGGCATCCATATTAAAAGTGACTAGCAATGGCAACAACAACAATAACAGCTTTTTTTTCATCGTAATAATTTTTAATTTATAGGGCGGATTTAATTCGCTACCTCCAGTTTATTTGAAAGAGATAATAGTCTACATCAACTACAGCTCTATCTAATTCTAATTTAAAAGCCAATATTAGTATAATTTTTCTATTTTTGAACTGAGGGTTAAGCTAAAGATGTTCGCAACTAAAATTAAAAGGTCTATACAATTCTTCAAACACTTAAAATTAGCTTTTAAGCTATTTCAAAAAAATGACCCTTTACGTTTAGCTGGTGCAACTGCCTTTTTTGCAAACTTTGCATTACCACCCATACTACTTATCTTAATTAGGTTATTTGGCTTTTTTGTAGACAGACGATTATTGGCTACTCAATTGTTCGATCGCTTATCAGGTATTTTAGATGATAGCAGCATCGAATTAATAAGAAATATAATGAGAAATATAAGAGGTGCCGATTACAATTGGTGGGCAACCATTTTAAGTTTTGTTTTCTTTATTTTCGTAGCCACCACGCTATTTGGAGTAATTAAAAACTCTTTGGATCAAATTTGGAGTATAGGCTTAAATGATAAATTAGGGATAATATTTAACCTAAAATTAAGAGGTAGATCTATGATTATTATCTTATTGGCCGGAATATTATTCTTTGTTGGCCTATTAACTGATAGCATACAAGCTTTTATTGGGGCTTATATTAATACAGCAGCACCAACTTTTGGTAGAATATTCCTATCCATTTTAAACCAAATTCTTTTTGTAATTATTGTTACAACTTGGTTTACAGTTTTATTTAGGTTTTTAACGAATGGCAGACCTAGCTGGAAAACAGCTGTAAGAGGAGGTCTACTAACAGGTATCCTCTTTACCTTAGGAAAATATATTTTAAGAATAGCACTCCCTCTAAGTAATATAGGAAATGTATATGGCGCATCTGGCTCCATTATCTTAATTATGCTGTTTGTTTTCTATTCCTCATTCATTTTTTATTTTGGTGCATGCTTTGTAAAAGTACTTAGCGATTCTGGCAAAAAGCCAATTAGGCCAATTAAAGGAGCTTTCCTCTATGAGCTGAAAGAAATAATTAAAGAAAAAAACTAAACAGTACGCAATCCAACTTGTTCAAATCCCTGCATTTCGAATACCGCTAATTTATTCAACACATTGCAGTGCAGCGTACCAAAAAAATTAAAAATTCCATCTTTGTTTTTTCCTTCTATGCAAATTGTTTCTCTAACAATTTCACTTTGTGCTAAATTTTGGTCAGCCAACAATACATGTTCGTCCTGAATAATAATGTCTTTTGCCTCAATTGCAAACTCTTTTAAAAGTGCCAAAAAGCTTTGTCCGTTTAGTAGAAGTTCTTTAATATTCATGATGTTAGGGTTTAGGTTATGATTAAAAATCCTATAACAATTTTAAAGCCAAAAAAAATGGATTATCTTTTACAGATAATCCATTTTTGAATAAGCTAGAAGATGATTTTATTAGAACAATCTAAAACCTATACCCAAGGTAAAAATATTAAGTTTTGTGGTTGGATAAGAACCAGAATTTATTTTAGAAAGTCCGGTTTCGTAACGTAGATCCACATTTAATTTACCAATATCTAAACCAGCTCCAAATTGCCAAGCAAGATTTTTATCCTTAAAATCTCCATCAAAAGAGCTAGATGCCGCTTGTGCAAAATCTTGTTCATTATCTAAATTAAACGAAAAAACCGGTCCAGTGTTTAAACGAAAACCTAAACCTGCTGCCCCAAATTTTGTACCAACTAAAACAGGTAAATCTAAACTCGTAAACCTAACTTTGTTATCCTGCCCCGCACTGTTTACTAATGTTGTTTGTTTTCCAGAAAGATAAAGTTCGGGCTGTAGGTGAATACCTGCGCCTCCAATTCTAGCCCACACACCAGCAAAATAGCCCGCTCTGTTATCACTATCAAATGTATTGGAAGTTTTAAATTGAGATAAATTAACTCCACCTTTTAAACCTAGTTGAAAAGTTGGTAATCCTTGACTGAATGCTGAGTATCCGCAGCAAACGAATAAAAAAGATAAGATGATTTTTTTCATAGGGAAATAGTATTAACTTTAAATTAAATATTTTATTAAAAGTAGGAAAATTTTAAACCGAAAACCAAATTGCTTAATTTTCTCTTTTTTGCTATGATAACCAACAGCCCCTTGCTGTACAGTTTTAAATATCCTCTTTATAATGGAGTTTAACTTCAATAGCTTCGCAATTGTTTTACTAATATGCGGTTTTTCATCTATTCTTTTGGGCAGCTATCTCTATAGAAGAGGAGGAATTGCCGTACAATGGTTTAGTATAATGATGTGTGCAAACTCTATCTGGTCTATTACCTATGGTTTGGAGTTGGCCAGCCAAAACCTCGAACAAATTAAATTTCTAATTAATATTGAATATGTTGGGATTGCCTCCATCCCATTATGTTGGTTTCTATTTTGTTTAAGTTTTTGTGGAAAAGAATGTTGGTACAAAAAACCTCATAATGTATTATTAATTCTAATTATACCTATAGTAACACTCTTCATGGTATGGACCAATTCGTATCATTATTTTCATTACAAAAGCATTTCATTGTATGAAGATGGCCCTTTCCCAATGGTTAATTTACAACCTGGATGGTGGTATCGAGTATTCACTATTTATTTTTATTCGTTATTAGCTTCTGGATGTTACCTCATAATCGTAAAGTTTAGAACATTAGATCCCATTTACAGAAAGCAAAACTATAGTGTAGTGCTTGCTGCATTTATACCCTGGGTGGCAAACATTTTGTATCTTTTAGGTATAAGGCCATATCAGCATCTAGACTTAACCCCTTTTGCATTCATATTAACTTGCGCATTAATTGCATTGGGCATATTTAGGTTTCAATTATTTGATATTGTTCCTATTGCAAGGGAAAAGGTGTTAGAATTAATGAGAGATGGATTTTTTGTATTGGATCAAAAAAACAGAATTATTGATTATAATGAATCCATTAAAGCATACCTTGCCATTCCGAAAAGCAAAAAAATAATCGGTGCTTCATTAGAAGAAGTATTTCCTAGTCAAATAGAATTGCGCAATAAAATATACGCTCATCAACCGGGAAAATTGGATATTAGTATCACATTAAACAACGATACTTTGTATTTAGAGGCCGACATCCTATTTCTAAATGACAACAAAATTAGCAACGATTTTAGTATCGTTAAACTACAAGATGTTACCAATTATAAAAAGGAAGCTATAAAAACTCGAGCACAGGCTGACGAGCTAGAGAAATTAAACCAATTGAAGGATAGAATATTTTCTATTATAGCTCATGATTTAAGAGCTCCATTAGTGAACCTATCTGAAATCTTAAAGTTGGTTACCAATAATCAGGTATCTATTGACGAGTTTAGGCAATTATCTCCAACCTTAAGCAAGGATATTATCTACACTACAGATCTTTTAGAAAACATCTTACATTGGTCTAGAAGCCAGCTTAAAGGCTTTGGCATTAAAAAAGAATTCTTCAATTTAAGAAATCTAATTAGTAACGAAATTGGCTATCATCTACCTGCAGCAACACTTAAAAAAATCACAATTATACACGATGTTTTTCCAGAAGAAATCGTTTATGCTGATCTATTAATGATACAAATTGTGATCCGTAACCTACTTAACAATGCCATTAAATTCTGTAATGAGCACTGTGAGGTCGAAATCACAGCCGCCTATCAAAAAAATGGAATGATGCTGGCTTGTATAAAGGATAATGGTGTTGGTATACCAAAAGAAATTTTAAATAAACTTTTTAAGGACGACAATATTTCTACCAGAGGAACCTACAATGAGAAAGGTACTGGACTAGGTTTATTGGTATGCAAAGATTTTATGGAGCGTAACGATGGCAATATTTATGTAGACAGTGTAGAGGGACATGGTGCAAAATTTTGCATTACCATACCTGTTACAAACAAAGAGGGAGCTTAATTAAGCTCCCTCTTTGTTTATGAATTACCAGTAACTTCGTTAATGGCTTGCTGCTCTTTTAAAGCATCAACATTATTTTTGTTACCAAAATTTGCCGTTTTATCTGCAAAATAAGCTAAAATATCTACTATAGAATCTAAGTTATCTGCAACACGTTGGTGCATATCTGGCAAATCTTTATCTAACTTTTTATCTCCAAGTTCGATATTATCAACCTCAATCTTTCCAATTTTTTGGATAATTGCCTGTTGTGAGTGTTGTAAGTCTTCTAATTCCCTTACAATCTTTTCCATTAATTCAAACTTCTTTAAAGTATCCATATCCACTATTTAATTAATGTTTAACAATTCTGTTTTCATCATTACAACCATTAAAACCCTAAAATGTTTGGTACTTTATAATCTAATTGAAATGAAATTTGGAATATAAAGAATTAACTAATACTTTAGTTTTTTACTTTATACAAGGAACCTTCACACCTCATATTTCAGAATGAAAAAGCTAATTTTATTTTTTTGCTGTTCTTTTTGCCTTTTAGCAAATGCACAAGATATTACCATTGATAACGAAAAATTATTAGAATATTACCAAACACAGCGTTATGCAGAAGCCGCACAATATTTACAAAATATATACCCTAGCGATACAAAAGATGTAAAAGCACTTAGCCAAATAGCTTATTGTTACATGATGGCTGGCAAACTACCTGATGCAGAAAAAAATTACCTCAAAATTAATGACCTACAACCCCATACCCTCTCTGTGTTGTTTAGTTTAGCAAGTATCAATTCTAGAAGGGGAAATGGTTTTGCAGCTAAAATTTATCTGTCAGAAATTGTTAAACTAGATAGTAACAACTTTAATGCCTACAAACAATTGGCAAATTTTACCGATAGTGTAAAATTAAAGATTATTTACCTCCAAAAAGCAAATCAACTTAATCCTGTAGAGCCTGACGTTGCCTTTGATTTGGCCACTACCTACAAAAATTTAAAACTATTTGATCCTGCCTATAACGTATTGAAAGTAGCTATTGCTGCAGATACTGGCAATCTTTCGCTGTTACAAGCCCAATTACCCATTGCAAACGAACTTAAGAAATATAAAGAAGTGGTTACGGTAGGCGAAAAATTAATGCAGAACGAAGCCAATGCAAATGTAATTAAAGATGTGGGCAGAGCCTATTTTAGCCTAAAAAATTATCAGAAATGCATATCACTCTACAAAATGTTAGAAGCCATAGGCATGCAGAATGAATCTATTTTATATTATTTAGCGATAAGTTTTAGAGAGTTAAAAAATTACGATATGGCTGCTATATATGCAAAAAAAACCATTGAAGAAGGAATCTCTACCAATACAGCAAGTTATTACCGTTTACTTGGTGGCATTTATGAAAATAATAACCAAACTACCAGTGCTGCTACAGCTTATAAAAAGGGATTAACTTTTAGTGCAAATAGCTCAATATATTATCAATTAGGACTGTTGTACGATTTAAAACTAAAACAGAAACAAAATGCCATAAGCTATTACAAGCAATACCTAAAAAGTAAACCAAATGCCGAATTAGAAAAAGAACAAATTGATTATACCAAGGCCAGATTAGATGAATTGACTAAGGTTAAGAAATAGCTTCAAAAATTGGCTTAACGTCAGTCCAGAATTGATCTAGTGCAATGATACGGGGTTTTAAAAATGAGATAATTGCTGGCCAATGTTGTTGGTTAAAAATATTTACCGCAGGTAAAGTTTTATAAATCCGGCTTAAAGGAACGCCGTACTCATTAACAGCATTTGTTTCCCAATCCCATTTTTCGCCCAATGCATCTTCGAATAAAGTTTTAAATGCTACAAACTGCTCAAAAAACATTGTTCTCATTGCTTCATCACTATGTGTAATATCGATGGCAATTACAGCCTGTTTTTGTGTAGCATCCATTTTAAAAAAAATGTGTTTAACACCAGTTTTGTAATTAACCCAATTGGTTGGCAAACCATCTGCAGATAAGATTGGCTTCATATATTTACCAAAGGTGATCCAAAATTGCTGGCGGAGTTTAGAAGCTTCTTCTTTACTATACATTGTTATTGCATTTTGCAGGCTTTGTAACAGCACCTGCGTTTTTAAACCTGATTGAACGGATTAGCTTACGATTTGATTTATCAAATTATAAAATGAGTGAAAGCAGGACTAGCATTAATAGGTATTATGGCTTTGCTTTTCAAAAAATTAACCTTTAAATTCTCTCCCTTCAAACTCCCGAAGTTTACCATCTCAATCGGCTTTCATTTACAATTTACATTTAACTCATTCGAGAATCAGCGTCAGTTTTTCAAATCAGAAACAGCCCTGCTAATCCTGCTACCGGCAGGCCAGGCGCTTTATTTCATTCCATGCTTGCTATTATCAGGTTTAATTAACAGCGGTAGGTTATAAAAACCTACAATTCGAAAAAAATGATATAAACTGCTATTTATTTCCCATTAACCTAGCCACATACTTTCCAATAATATCAAATTCTAAGTTAACCGTGTCACCAATGCTAACTTCGTGTAGGTTTGTATGCTCGTGGGTGTAGGGAATTATGAAAACCGAAAATTCATCAGCTTGAGAATTTACAACTGTAAGGCTAATCCCGTTTACACAAATAGAGCCTTTTTCTACCGTAACGTTGCCTAAAGTTGCATCATATTTGAAACGGTATTCCCAGCTACCATCTAATTCACTCACTAAAATGCAAGTGGCAATTTGGTCTACATGCCCTTGCACAATATGCCCATCTAAACGGGCATTCATTTGCATGCAACGTTCTAAATTAACCTTATTCCCAATTTTTAAATTACCTAAACTGGTTTTAGTTAAGGTTTCTTCAATGGCAGTTACGGTGTGCGAATGTTCATTTAAAGCCACAACGGTTAAGCAAACGCCATTATGCGCCACGCTTTGATCTATTTTTAGCTCGGCACAAATACTAGAGTTTACTGTAAAATGGATATTTGTTCCTTCCATTACAATATTTTCTATTTCGCCTAAAGTTTCTATTATTCCTGTAAACATTTTATCATATTATGTCATGTTGAGCTTGTCGAAACACATTTACGAATTCCTTCGACAGGCTCAGGATGACAATTTGTTATAAATATTTCTTTCTATTCTTCTTCCAGTTGCTTGTACTTTCTACCTGCGCATTTGCTGAAACTGCAATCTTTTCTTTTTGCAAAAATAGCACCGCAGTTAATGCTGCCAACATTGCTTCTTCTTCATTGTCAGTTTTTAAGCTATCTGCATTAAAGTATTTGCCAACAAAATGTGTATCGAATTTGCCAGAAGTAAAAGCCGGATGTTGCATTACAAATTTACCAAAGCTCAATGTAGTTTGTATGCCGGTAATGTCATATTCATCAATTGCTCGGATCATTCGCTCAATTGCCTCTTCCCTATTTGCACCATAGGTGATCAACTTGGCAATCATAGGATCATAATAAATTGGGATTTCCATGCCCTGCTCAAAACCATCATCAACACGAACACCATTACCTTTTGGCGTATTGTAAGTTTGCAAAGTACCAATATCAGGTAAAAAATTATTTAGTGGGTCTTCTGCATAAACCCTCAATTCCATCGCATGCCCGCTAATTTTTAAATCTTCTTGACGATAACTTAAAGCTTCGCCTCTAGCTATTTTTATTTGTTCTTTTACCAAATCTAAGCCAGTTATCATTTCAGTAACCGGATGTTCTACTTGCAAACGGGTGTTCATTTCTAAGAAGAAGAAATCCAGATTTTCGTCTAAAATAAACTCAACCGTTCCAGCACCTACATAATTTACAGAACGAGCCACATCTACAGCGCATTTGCCCATTGCTTGTCTAATTTCTTCAGTTAATACTGATGATGGTGCTTCTTCAACCACCTTTTGATGGCGTCGCTGAATAGAACATTCGCGTTCGAACAAATGCACAATATTACCATGTGTATCTCCTAAAACCTGTATTTCTATGTGGCGTGGAGAGGTTACATATCTTTCTATAAAAACAGCGCCATCGCCAAAAGCAGAAGTAGCTTCACTTACAGCCAAATGCATTTGCTCTTCAAAGTCTTCCACCTTTTCTACAATGCGCATGCCTTTACCGCCCCCACCAGCAGCAGCTTTTATTAAAATCGGAAATCCAACTTCAACAGCTCTATCTTTTGCTTCATTGATGTCGGTTATGGCTTCTTCGGTACCAGGTACCATGGGAATATGATATTTTAATGCCGCAGCTTTAGCAGACAATTTATTACCCATTATCTCCATTGCTTCTGGCGTTGGACCAATCAAAATTAATCCAGCTGCTGCTACTGCCCTTGCAAAACCAGCATTTTCTGACAAAAATCCGTAACCTGGATGTATCGCTTGAGCACCTGTGGTTCTACAGGCTTCAATAATTTTTTCAATTACCAAATAAGATTGGTTAGATGGGGCTGGACCAATGCATATCGCTTCATCAGCATAACGAACATGTAAGGCACTTCTATCAGCTTCTGAAAAAACGGCTACAGTTTTGATGCCCATTTCTTTGGCAGAACGCATGATACGCAACGCAATTTCACCACGATTGGCTATTACTATTTTTGAGATAGGAGATGTGGGATGTGAGATATGAGACATATTAAATCGTTAGATTTTTAATAATTTCTATAGTCTGATCTATCATTGTGGCAGATATATCTAAATGTGTTACAAACCTAATTGTTTTAGTTGAAGTACTGTTACATAAAATACCTTTGGCCTCCAAAGCTTTTACAACCTGCTCTACTTTGTGATTAGGGGTAATATCAAACAATACAATATTAGTTTCTACTGGCATCACCGAGCTTACAAAACTTGATTCATTTAATGCAGTTGCCAATGCCTTAGCATGTTCATGATCTTCTGCCAATCTATTGACATGATGATCTAAAGCATAAATGCCCGCAGCAGCCAAAAAACCTGCCTGTCTCATTCCACCTCCCAGAACTTTCCTGATCTTTGTTGCCTTTTTAATGGTTTCTTTTGAACTTAAAAATACAGAACCAACTGGCGCACCTAAACCTTTTGATAAACAGATAGAAATGCCATCGAAATAATGCCCATAGTTGGCTGCTTTATCGCCCGTGGCAACTAATGCATTAAATAATCTTGCACCATCTAGGTGAAGTTTTATTCCTTTTATGGCGCATAAATTATGGATAGGCTCTATCTGCGAAAGTGTATAACATTTACCACCGCCTTTATTAACCGTATTCTCCAAAACTACCAAGCTAGAATTTGGGTAATGGATATTATCCTCGTTAATTTCTGGCTCAATCATTTCTGGAGTTAAAATTCCACGTTCGCCATTTAATAAACGTACAGATGCCAGAGAATTATAGGCAATTCCACCTCCTTCATACCTGTATACGTGAGCCGTTTGGTCGCAAATCACCTCGTCCATTGGATGAGTGAAACACTTAATGGCAATTTGATTGCTCATGGTGCCAGACGGACAAAATAGTGCAGCTTCCATATTAAAAAGCTTTGCCAATTTATCTTCCAATGCATGTACCGTTGGGTCTTCACCAAAAACATCATCACCAACTTTAGCACTCATCATAGCATCTAACATTCCTGGTGTAGGCTTGGTTACAGTATCACTTCTAAAATCTATTTTATTCATCTAATTTTTAATATTAAGGGATTAAGAAGATTAAGGTTATTAATCTTGCAACATATTAAAATATTCATTAACAAATGGTTTCATTGTTTTTGTAATATCTGTAAAAAAATTAATTAGCAAACCTTGCGGTGCCTTTAATAGTTTCATATACGTTAAAATCTGCGCTTCATGAACTGGCAACAAGCTTTCTACAGTTTTTAATTCTATCACAACAGAATCATCAACAAACAAATCTAATTTCAAATCAGTGTTAATTTTTAAATCATCATATATTACTGGTATAAAGACTTGCTGTCTCACAGCATGTCCATTTTTTTCTAATTCATATAGTAAACAGGTTTCATAAATACTTTCTAATAAACCTGGTCCTAAAGCTTTATGAACCTTAATGGCATATCCTGTAATTTGATATGATAAGTGAGTGATTTCTCTTTTTGTCATTATTTTATGATTAGTTGAATATGAAAAAATTAAGAAATACTTCATTATAACTTCATTTCTTAATGTTTCAATCTTACTTTAATCAATTATAAATTTATAAAAATCTGGGAATTCCCTGCACCAAAACCATTCACTATGTTTTCCGTCTGTTTTTTCAATTAGTTTAATGTTTTTATTTTTCCCATCAGGATTTAAAATTTGATAAGCATTTTCCATGTCCCTAATCATCATTTCCCCTTCTAAAGTTCCTGCAACAAGATACACTTTATGCCTATTCAAATTACCTACTGCCAGTTTAAGATCAGTATCAATTGTTTTGCCGAGCCAAAAGGCAGGAGAGAAAACACCTGCTTTTCCAAATACCTTTGGGTAGGTTGCTATGGCATACATCGAAATTAAACCACCCATCGAGCTACCAGCAATTGTTGTATGTTGAACATCCCTTTTTGTCCTATAATGTTCATCAACATAAGGTTTAAGCACGTTCACCAAAAAATCAACATATCCCTTTCCTTTACCCTTTCCATATTGGCTATCGTAAGGATTATATTCCTTTATTCTGTCTGCACCACCATGATCAATACCAATTACAATTATTTCCTTCTCGCCTATAGCAGCTAAGCTATCTGATGTTTCATCTATACCCCATTCGCCGTAACCACCAGTAAATTCATCAAAAAGATTTTGACCATCATGCATATACAAAACAGGATATTTTTTGTTCGAAGTAGCATAAGATGGGGGTAAATAAATCCAGATTTTACGTTTTAAATTAAATTGCGGAATAAAAAAGTTGCTATCTAGTATTTTGACGTTTTTGGATACCGTATGTTTTGCTTCTGGTTTTTTAAATTCGTCTGCCCAACTATTTATGGTGATATCAACAATAGTATCTTTATTTAATTTTATACTTCGGTTAACAATTGAAGCACCATTTGGCCCAGCCTCTACTTTATCCCAACTGCCTCGGGTAATTTTATACTCATAGCTATCTGTAGCAAGAGGTATTTCTAAAATATAGTTATTATTTGATGCAAGCTTAAACTTAAAATGCTCGTCATTTGGTTTCCAATTGTTAAAACTACCTGCAACAAAATAATTTGCTGTGGCATCTTTATGTTGAGGCACATTTTGTAATTCAAACTTAACGTTTACTTGAGCATTTGCACCAAAACACAACATCAGAGCCAGAATTAACAAGCAAACATTTATCTTCATTTTACAACTTATTTTAGATCTTAAATAAATTTTCAAATCATTTAACAAATAAATAGAAATAATTACTTTTTTTATCATTTATATTTACAGACAAATAAAATTATAACAAATAAACTGCTGCCGGTAGAATGGATAATGTCAATATCAAGAAATTAGCTCAAGCCTTACGTCTTTCTACTTCTACTGTTTCCAGAGCCTTTAGAGACAATAGCGACATTAGCACCGCCACAAAAGAACGTATTTTGGCTATGGCTAAGCAGTTAAATTATCAACCAAATCATTATGCCAGCAACCTACGCGAGCAAAAAAGCAAAACAATTGCGGTAATTGTTCCAGAATTGGCCAATAATTATTTCTCTTTGGCCATACAAGGTATAGAAAGAGTAGCCAGCGCTAAAGGTTACCATATTTTGGTTTATGCTACCAATGATCAATTTGAAAAAGAAGTTTCCTTTATCCAACATTTACACAATGGCAGAGCCGATGGCATTATCATGTCTGTTTCGGGTGAAGCGAACGACCATAACTATTTGAATGAACTTTCGAAAAAAAGGTTACCTCTTGTTTTTTTTGACCGTGTTTACGAAGATATCATTACACCAAGAGTTACCACAAATGATTACGAAAGCAGCTTTACAGCAACCAAACATTTAATACAACAAGGCTGTACACGAATAGCTTACTTAGCGGTAAACAAAACCCTATCTATCGGAAAAACACGTATGCAAGGTTATATTGATGCTTTAAAGAAGTTTAAAATTCCCTTCAGTGAAGAGTTGATTATCGATTGTAGTAACAACTATAAAGAAAATATAGAATTATTAAAACAAGCTTTTACCACCCTCAAACCCGATGGTGTTTTTACTTCGGTAGAGCGCTTGGCCTTTGCCACTTACTACGCCTGTTATGACATTAACCTAGCTATACCAAAAGATTTAAAGGTAATTGGTTTCTCGAGTTTAGAGATTGCAGGTCTACTTAATCCTGCTTTAAGCACGGTTACACAACCCGCATCAGATTTGGGTAAAACTGCCGCTGAATTGCTGTTTAAAATGTTAGAAAATCCTGATGAAGTTAGCCTAGAAAGCGAAGTAATTTTAAACTCCAAATTGATCCAAAGAGAGTCTACCTCAAAGGCTTAAAAAGGCTTCCAGATCGGAGGCGAAATGCGCAGTAAAAACGACGCTCTTTTTCATCAAAAAAAATCAACATTTTATCAAAATACGCAGAATTTCACCTTTGGTGTTGCAACACATTTTCATTTTAAGCCTCAATTTTCGGGAACGTTCCCGAAAACGTTCCCGAAAAAGCATCTAAAAATATCTTAGTGTAAATACTACACCTGATTTTAAAAATAAAATTTATAACTAATTGATTTTAAACGATTTAAAAATATGAATAATGATATATTAAAAACATAAAATATAAAATTATGCGCTGTTTTACGCCGTTTTTAAGTATAAAATATGGTGTTTAAAAAAAATATGATATAAAATTTTGAAATTTCATATGCTACAGTAAATTTACAATAGTGTAATACACAAATAATTATAACCGAATATTTAACCATTAAAACGGGCTTTTTCAATGAAAAAACTTTACCCAATTAAGCTGTGTTTGTTGATGTTTTTTGCACTCTGCACATTAACAACATATGCACAATCTGGAAGCATTTCTGGTAAGATTGTTGACGACAGCAAACTTCCAATTCCAGGAGCCACCATACTTGTTGCTGGTTCTCCAAAATTAGCCATCACAGACAATGATGGAAATTACAAAATTACAGGATTAGCTAGTGGAACTTATACTTTAACTGCAAAGTATATTGGTTACGCCAACTTATCATTAACTGCTACCGTTGGCGCAGCTAATGTAGTTTTAGATTTCAGCCTTAAAGCAGAATCACAAGGTTTAGATGAAGTAATTGTTGTAGGTTACGGAACGCAAACTAGACGTGAAGTAACGGGATCTATTGCTAGAGTGAGCGGAGATAAACTAACTGCTTTGCCAACGCCGAGTTTTGAAGCAAGTTTACAAGGTAGAGCCGCTGGTGTACAAGTAACCCAAGGTAGTGGTTTAGCGGGTAGTGGTTCTGTAATCCGTGTAAGAGGGATAGGTTCTATTAGTGCTGGCGGAGATCCATTATATGTTATTGATGGTATTCCTGTAACTTCTGATCCTTTTTTAAGTGGAAATAGAGGTGCAATGAACCAAAATCCATTAGCTACCTTAAACGCAAACGATATAGAATCTGTTGAGATTTTAAAAGATGCAGGTGCTGCTGGTATTTATGGATCTCGTGGTGCTAACGGAGTAATCTTAGTGACTACCAAACGAGGTAAACAAGGTAAACCAACCATTAATTTTTCTACTAAATTTGGTTTAAGCACTTATGCAAATAAACCTGATTTTGTAAATGGAGCAGAATGGTTACAATTGCGTCAAGAAGCTTGGACTAACGATGGCAATACTGGTTTGGCAAGTTTACCACAAGGTTTAACATGGGCACAAGCACAGCAAAACAATACAGATTGGTTTGATCTAGTTACGCAAACTGGTAAATCTAACGATCAGCAATTGTCTTTTAGCCAAGGTACAGATAAGGTTAAAACTTATTTAAGTGCTAATTATGGCGATAACGAAAGCTTTTTAAAAGGTAACTCTTACGAAAAATATGGTGTAAGGGCTAACGTTGATGTTAAACCTACAGATTATTTATCGGTTAATATTAACATTGGCTATAACAAAGGCACTAACACAAGGGTACAAGCTGCTTGGGATGGTGGTTTAGGTCAGGCAATGTCTACTGCCTTACCAATATTTCCAGTATTCAATTCAGATGGCACTTATTGGAGCAATGGATCTAATCCAGCACGTAGTATCAATTACATGGATTGGAAAAGCGTTGACCAACGTTTGTTAGCAGGTATTGCTTTAGAATTGAAACCATTTAAAAACTTTACTTTAAAAGGTATCGCCAATATGGATAACCTTAGGGTAACTGAAGATAAATTCTCTCCAGTAGAACTTACCCAAAATTCGGAAGGGTTTGGTTTTGCAGACCGCTGGGACAACAAAATTTTAAATAGAAATTTAACAGGTACGGCTAACTACGACATCAACATAGATAAAAGTAAAATCACTATTCTAGCTGGTGCTGAAACTCAGATGTTTGAGCAAAATGGTTATCCTAATGGGATTAATGGTAATGCTAACTCGCCATATGCTAAAGATCAAAATGCACTAGAGGCTGCTATGCTTAGAATGGCAGGAACAAATTCCTTATACTATGTGAATGGTTTAAACCGCACCACATTTGCCAGTTTATTTGGCCGTATCAACTACTCATACGATAACAAGTATTATTTACAAGTTTTAATGCGTAGAGATGGTTCTTCTAAATTTGGACCAAACAGAAAATATGGCTATTTCCCTGCAGCTTCTGCCGCGTGGACAATTAGTCAAGAGAATTTCTTAAAAGACAGTAAGACCATTAGCAATTTAAAATTAAGAGCTAGTTACGGTATTACGGGTAATGCAAATATTCCTCCAGGCGAATATTATGCGAAATTCGAAAATAATGGATCATATAATGGAAATCCAGCAGTAAGACCAGTAAATGTTGAAAATCCTGATTTACATTGGGAAGAACTAAAAAGCATGGATGCCGCTATTGAATTTGGTTTCTTTAACAATCGTCTATCTGGTGAGCTTGCTTATTACAACAAAAGAACTACTGGTGTATTAATTAATGGAGGCATCTCTCCTTCTACTGGTTTTGCTGGCGCTTACCAAAATGTTGGCGAAATCTTGAACGAAGGTGTAGAATTAAGCTTAAATACGATTAATATTAATGGCAAAAACTTTAAGTGGTCTACCAACTTCAACATTTCTCAAAATTATAACGAAGTGGTGAGTATTGGAAACCTATCAGCCGATGCTATTGGTGGTGGAACTAATGATACCCGTATCATTTTAGGCAAACCAGTTGGCACTAACTTTTTGGTACGTTACCAAGGTGTAGATCCTACAGATGGTTTACCAATCTGGTTAGATAAAGATGGTTATCAAACTAAAACTTTCTCTTTAGATAATCGCGTTGCTGTAGGAAAAGTTATTCCTGATTATGTAGGTGGTTTAACTAACACTTTCTCATTTAAAGGTTTTGAATTAACTACCCTTTTTACATTTGCTATTGGCGGTAATATCTATGATGGTTCAGGAAAACGTCAAATGGGGGTAGTTAGCGACTGGAATATTAGAGCAGACATTGCAAACAGATGGCAAAAACCTGGTGACATCGCCGATTTCCCTAAATTAACGATGAGACCAGGTAACTATCCAGGTTTATCTAGCGAGTGGGATTACAACTCGACCATGTTTTTATATGATGCTTCTTTTGCAAGATTAAGAGAATTGACATTGGGTTATACATTACCAGCTACTGTTTCTAAAAAAATTGGTATGCGTAATACAAGGTTATTTGCAACTGGAATGAACTTGTTAACCTTTACCAAATACCCAGGTGGTGACCCAGAGATTGCAAGAGATTTTGATAATCCACAGGATAGAAATATGAGTCCAAATGTAACTTATCTAACTACTCCTCAACAGAAGTCTATCACTTTCGGTTTCTCAACCCAGTTTTAAGCTGAATTAAATTATTAAGAAAATGAAAATCAATTATAAAACATTAGCAAAAGGATTTCTATTCCTAGCCTTAGTAACAGGTTTTACAAGCTGCGAAAAATTCTTAGATGCCCCACCCCTAAATGCCATTACCAAGGCAGAAGCATTAAAAGATGAAACCGCTGTTACAGCAGTTATGAATTCTGCTTATATCACACTGGGAGGCGGAGGGATATTTGGTGGAAAATACCAAATTCTATCTGAACTTTTGGCAGATAATATCAACGGAGAATTATTAACAGGTGATTATGGAAGTATTTACAATCGTAAATCTTCTGTTTTTGGAAATTATAAAAACGATTTCTATACGGATCTTTACCAAGCTAATTACAGAGCAAATACCGTTTTAGAAAACCTAGGTGTGGTTAGCACTAAAAAAGACGATTTAGAAGGACAAGCTAGATTTGTGAGAGCTTTTACCCATTTTATTTCGGTAAGGTTTTTTGCTCAACCTTATGGCTTTACGCCAGACAATGGTCATTTAGGTGTTCCGCTAAGAGTAAGTACAGAAATTACACCTGCCACAAGAGCAACGGTTAAACAAGTATATGATCAGATTATTGCTGATTTGAAAATCTCAGAAGTCAAAATAAGCAATGAAAATACTGGCAATCCTACAAGATGGGCAGCTAAAGCATTACTGGCTAGGGTGTATTTTTCTATGAATGATTTTACCAATGCCTATAATTACGCCAATCAAGTAATTACTAGCAATAAGTTCACTTTCGAATCAGATTACACTAAGAGATTTTCTGAAGGTTTAAGTACTGAAGCTATCTTCCAGATCATCAATACTCCTGGCAGTTATAGTACAGGAGATGGCTTGAGAGGAGATTTCCGTTCAGATTTTAACTTACCTACTTTGAGATTTACTCCTGCTTTATTCAACTTGGTAAATACACCTAACGATGTTCGTAAAACCTTATTTAACAACGTAAAATACCCTGGAGAAATTGTAATTAACAAATACAACAAAGATAGATTTAATGTAACAGTATTACATTTAACAGAGATGAAATTGATTAGAGCAGAATCTGCAGCAGAGTTGAATACCAATTTAAGTGTTGCAGTAGCAGATATCAACGACATTTTAAACAGAGCTTACAACGGAACCAAATCTATTCCACTCAACTCATCAGCTTCTTTAATTAAAACGAATGCACGTACAGAAAGATCATTAGAGATGGTTGCAGAAGGAGATCGTCTTTATGAGATTAAAAGAATTGGTGCCAAGGGCGAAAATATCGATAGACGTGGTTCAGTATGGAACTGTCCTGGTTTGGTGCTACAATTTCCTCAGGGAGAAATGTCGGCAAATACTGGTTTCCAGCGTAATGTAGAAGGTGGTTGTAATTAAAATTTTATAGCAATGAAAAATATCAAATATATCCTCTTGGCACTTTGCATAGTCTCTATATGGAGCTGCAAGCCAGAAGAATTTGGCCCAATTGGCCCAGAACAAAATATTTTAAAAGAATTACAAGGTACTTGGGCACTTTCAAAAGTAACTCAAATAGACCAAGATGCAAGCACTAAAGGCTTTCCCTACAAAGAGCTAGACATTACCAATGTTTACGCCTACAAGGATTTAGTTGTTGCCTTTCAGGGAGAAACCTCCGGAACACCTACTTCTTTTACCATTACACCAGGTAATTCTCCTAAAATCTCTGATTTTAACACAGGAACCTGGACAGTAGACAACGCAAAAGCACCAACAGTAATCACTTTAAAAAATGGAACCGCAAGCTCAGACTTAACCCTAGGCTCTTACGCTGGTTTAAGAAGTGGTAAATTCTATTTGAAGAAAGTAAGAAAATCGAATGGAAAAATTATCGTGAGTTATCAATATGAATTCACTAAAAAATAAGCGATCATGAAGAAATTAATATTATCAATCATATTCATCCTAAGCGCAGCCTTTGCTTTTGCTCAAAGTAACCCAAGCTTTAGCCCAGCAACTTTTACCGCTGAAGATGAAGTAACCATTACACTTGATGTTACTGGAACCGGAATGGCAGGTCAAGATGATGTTTACCTATGGATGTTCTCTAACGATGGCGTTGGCGGTGGCAAAGATGCCTTAACCAACGGTCAATGGGGAAGCAGTTCTGAAAGTGCTAAAATGACGAAAATTGGCCCAAATAAATTTACCTACAAATTTATCGCTACTACACTTTTTGGTCAAAGTCCGGCAGAATTAATCAACTTTGGTTTTTTAGGAAAAAGTAAGGATGGAACCAAACAAACCATAGATTACAAACCCTTTAAATTTGATCCTTTGGTATTCACTGCTGCTCAATTCCGCATTTTCCCCTCTAAGTTGGATGCTACAGATATGAGTACGGTATACTTTCATCAAAACTTGGCAACCGATCAAAACTTGCAAAGAATGTTTGATGTTAAGGTAAACTTAACTTTTTATAATGAAGCAAATGCCGTAGTGGGTTCAAAAACTGCTATTGTTGCCGTTAAAGAATCTACAAGTGTTTACGCCTACTCATTTATTCCGGACCGTGTAATTACTGTTCCAGCCGGTACAAAATTAAGCAAGTTTACTTACCAATTTACAGGTAGCGTAAAAGATGCCAATGGTGCCAATGTACCTACAACTGGACCAGTAAATGAAGTTGTTTACACTGTTTTTAATTAAGCTCGAAATGAAAAACAAGATATTATATACCTTACTAGCAGTTGTAGCAATTGCGTTTGGTTGTAAAAAATCAGAATTTGATGATGCGGCCAAGGGCGAAGCTTTGGGTACATTTACCGTGTCGGCCCCAGTTAACAATACCATGTTGGTATTAAATTCGGCTACACCAAACAATAAAGTAGCATTTACATGGACAGCAGCAACGCCTGGTGTTGCTACAAAACCTACCTATAAATTTATTGCGGCATTAAAAACTGGAAGTTTAGAATCTCCAATTTTAGAATTCCCTTCAGATAATAATGGAACAAGTACAACCTTAACTTTAACCCAAAAACAATTAGATGATGCTTTAAAAGGTAAAGCGATTGCAGATGGTACAAAAGTTGATTTAATTTGGGCCATACAGGCTACCAATGGTGATGTAAAAGTAAGCACTTCAGCTACGCCTTTAAATATTGCCATTACCCGTATGGGCGATGGAGTTAGTAACTTCTTATTGTATGGTCCAGTATCATCAGCAACGGCTGTAGTACTTAATCCAAATGCTACTACCGATTTCCTAAATTTTAAATGGCAAAAATCCTTCCCTGGTGTTGCTGCGAGTACGGTAAAGTATCAAATTAAGTTTGTAGCTAAAGGTGGCAATTTTGCTACCCCCCTATTTACTTATACTTCAAATAATACTGGATTAGATTCTGCTTTGGCCATCAGTTATAAAGATTTAAGTGATAAAATGACTGCTGCTGGTTTAACCGACCAAGCAACGCCTACTGCTTTGCAATGGACAGTAGAAGCAACTTCTGGCAACTTCAAAAAAACTTCCGATTATGTAAATGATTTGGTAATTACCAGAGAAGTTAAAATATTCTTAGTTGGTGGAGACACGCCTGCATCATGGACTGCTGAAAGTGCCATACAAATGATTCCAGATACTGCTAATCCAGGCACATTCTATATTTATGTAAAACTGAATGCTGGTAATGGAGGCTTTAAATTCCTAAACCAACAACAATGGCCAGGAGGCAGCTTAAATTCTGCAGATTGGGGCATGAAACCAGGAAGTGTAGGTGATGCCGTTGTAGATGGAGAAGTTAATATTGAGAATTATGGCCCATCTGGTGTTTATCGTGTAACATTTGATCAGAAAAACCTAAAATATTATGTTCAAGCTGAAAACGGAAGAATGGGTGCCGTAGGTGCTGCCACAATTGCTGGCTGGAATCCGGGAGCTAGTTTCCCTAGCCAAGAACTACATTTCATGGCCACCAATAAGTTTATGGGTTTTGTAACCTTAACTGCCGGACAAGAGTGGAAATTCATCGATTTCAATAATTGGGGTAACGGATCTATTTCTGGTGCTAGAGATTATGGAATGGGAGCTGCAGCCGATGGTAAAATGTTAGAGGCCGGAGAAACCAATATCATGGCAACTGGCACAACAGGTTTAAAACGTATCACTTGGGACGGCACAGATATCAAAAACCTAAAATATGCAGTATCTGACGGAAGCATTTTCTTAGTAGGAAATGCAACAGCAGGTGGATGGGATAATTCGACCGGAAACGCTGCATTACCAATTATGCTTTATACAGGCAATGGTAAATGGACGGTAACGGCCAACCTAACTCCAGGTGAATTTAAATTCATCATTACCAAAGGAAATTGGGATCTTAACTATGGTGGTAAAGATGGCGTAATCTCAGAAGGTGGAGATAATATAGCCGTAACAGCTGCCGGAAGTTATACCATTGTTTTAGATGAATATAACAGAACTTATAAATTAACTAAAAATTAAAAATACGTTCAAACTAAAAAAGTCCTTAATTTATTTAAGGACTTTTTTTATGTCTAGCAATTGTTACTTAAGCACTATACCAATGCTAAATTTGGTCTTATTTCTGCCTTAATAGTGTATAAAATACACTTTCTAAGTTTGCCACTTTTTAGCTGTCAATTCAAATATTTCGAATTAAATTAAGGTTAATAAATAAAAAACTAAATTTTAATTTTTTTTTCAAAAAAACCCACATATATTGGTAAACTTTTTACTTATTACATAACTTAACCAAACCAAAAAAATGATAGTTATTGCAGATGGTGGATCAACAAAGACCAATTGGTGTTTAATCAATGGGGCTGGAAGAAAAATCCATTTTAATACTGAGGGCTATAATCCTTACTTTGTAACTAGCGATTATATCGAAAGTTCTCTACAAACCTCATTGCCTGATCATCTTGAACCAGAAAAACTAACAGAAGTTTATTACTATGGAGCAGGCTGTTCTACAGATGCCAAAAGAAAGATCGTTTCTGATGCCATGCAGAAAATTTTTCCTAATGCACAGATCAACATTGGTCACGACCTTTTAGCTTCTTGCCGTGCATTATTGGGCGACGACGAAGGATTTGCTGCTATTTTGGGAACAGGAACTAACAGCTGTATTTATGATGGAAAAGATATCTCAATGAATATTGATTCATTAGGGTATTTCTTGGGCGATGAAGGTAGTGGTAGCTACATCGGCAAACGTATTTTAGCAGATTACATGAAAGGCTATATGCCTAAAGGTTTAAGAGAAAGCTTTTATGATAATTATGCATTATCTAACGAAGATATTTTCGACCACATTTATAACAAACCATTACCAAACCGTTTTTGTGCAAGCTTTAGCAAATTCATCTACGACTTTAAGGATAGCTACGAAGATTATACCAATACGGTAGTAGATTACGCTTTTACCGCTTTCTTCGAAAACTTGGTAATCCACTACCCTAACTACAAAAACTACGAATTAAACTGCGTAGGTTCGGTAGGTTATAGCTTTAGAGATATCTTAAGTATTGTAGCAGACAGATATGAAATGGGCGTAGGTAAAATTATCCGTTCTCCTATAGATGATTTGGTGGAATACCATTTAAGCAAAAGATAAAATATAGATTTTACATAGATTAAGCCTCGACATCCATCGGGGCTTTTTTGTTACCTCGATTTTTCATGTTGAGCTTGCCATCTATATTATTACTACTAAAGATATCGATCTGCATTCGGCAGGCTACCCTTGACGTTTTTGCTCATGATAAGATAACATTCCTAGTTACTGTCAGTCTGAGCCTGTCGAAGACCCTATTAAGATCAAAACATCTAATTCACTACATTAAAAACATCAGCACTTCTACAGGCTCAGCGTAACATGCTTATATTAGGTGTGACAACTAAATTAGTTAATCCGTTAAAACCTAAAAAATAAAGATAAAAATTACTGAACAATAACTTTTCTACTGTAAGTTTTGTTGTCGATTTGCAATACCAAGATATACATGCCAGAGGTGATTTTATTTTTTGTAAAATCCCAATAGTATTCTTGTTTGCCTGCAGCCTGATCTTGTTTAACCAAAATGGCCAATTGTTTTCCAGCTAAATCAATAACCTTTAAGGTTACCTTCGCTTTATTTGCAAGCGTATAAGCAATAGTAGTATTTGATTTTGCAGGATTAGGATAGTTGGTAAACTTCACTTCCTGCTGTTGCAGCGCACTCGCCGAAATTGCATTAGAATTGCTTACTTGCGCTTGAGCAGTGTAGCCCATCGCAGTTAGTCCAATCATCAATACAATTAATTTGTAGCGTTTTGCCATCTATACTCGGTTGATAGTGTAAATATAACACTTCCAATATATAATTGATTAGAAAATTTTAAATAAATTCAAAAATTTCATTTACATCTTCGCTATTGCTGACAATTTCGCATCAAAATAACATTAAAGCATCAAAAATGATGTTTGATATTAAAAAGAAATCTCTTTTGTAAATAGCTTAGCGTATTTACGCTTATCAAATTTATAAAGTGTAGCAGCCCTAAAAGAAACACCCTTTTGTTTTTCATCCAACTCCTTCAGCACACCAAAACTTAAAATTTTCTTTCTAAAATTTCTCTTATCTAACTTTTTACCTAGAATCAATTCGTACACATTTTGCACTTGTGTTAAAGTAAATTTCTCTGGCAACAGCTCAAAAGCTATCGGTAAATGTTTAATTCGGCGTTTTACCTTTTCTAAGCCCTTATCATAAATATGCTGGTGGTCAAATCCCAATTTGGGTAAATCTTTAACATTAATCCATTGTGCTTTTTTAGCATAAGAAGTTAAAGGCTTTAACGCTTTATCTCCGCCCAAACGCAACATGGCATAATAGGCAACGGTAATTACCCTACCCTGTGGATGTCGATCAACCTCGCCAAAAGTATAGTATTGCTCCATGTAAATATCGCTCAACCCAGTTAGCTCGTGTAAAATACGCGAGGCAGATTGGTCTACACTTTCGTCTTCGCCAACTAAATTACCAGGCAAAGCCCACCAATCTTTAAATGGTTCTTCATTTCTTTCAATCAATAAGATCTTCAGTTCGCCACCATCAAAGCCAAACAAAACACAGTCTATAGAAACGGCAGAATTAAATACAGGTAATACTTCTTTCAAAACAAATTCGTTTTATATTTTTATAATATTAGAACAAAATAAATACACTTCCTCGGTTATTTCGTAAAAATAATGAAAAAAAAATTACTTAGTGTAAATAATACACACTATATTCGTGTATTATAATGGAACCAAGTATTAAAAATATTGCAGTACTAACCTCTGGGGGAGATGCCCCTGGTATGAATGCATGTATCAGAGCAGTAGTCCGCACTGGTATTTACCATGGAAAAAATATGTTTGGCGTAATGCAAGGTTATCAAGGCTTAATTGATAACAACATCAAACCTATGGATGCACGCTCCGTAAGTAACATTTTACATATGGGCGGTACAATTTTAAAGACAGCACGATGTTTAGCTTTTAAAGAAGAGGCGGGCATGGAAACAGCCTTCCAAAACCTTAAAGCAAAAGAAATAGATGGACTAGTAGTAATTGGCGGAGATGGCACTTTTACTGGCGCACAAAGATTTGGCAAAAAATATGGTATCAATGTAATCGGTATTCCGGGCACAATTGATAACGACCTTTATGGATCTGACTTTACCTTGGGTTACGATACTGCGGTTAACACCATTATCGAAGCTATTGATAAAATTAGAGATACTGCCGACTCTCACGACCGTTTGTTCTTTATAGAAGTAATGGGAAGAGATTCTGGCTGCATTGCCTTACGTACTGCTATTGCTAGTGGTGCAGAAGCTGTTTTATTGCCAGAAAAAGAAACTTCCTTAAAAGAGTTGATTACCAAACTAAAATCTGGTGCCTCTACTAAAAAATCATCTAGTATTGTAATTGTTTCTGAAGGAAATAAATACGGTGGTGCTTATGACATTGCCAAAAGCGTAAAAAGAAAGTTTACACACTATGATACTAAAGTAACTGTTTTAGGGCATTTGCAGCGTGGTGGTAGTCCGAGTGGCTTTGACCGTATCTTAGGCAGTAGATTAGGTTTTGCAGCAGTAAACGAATTAATCAAGGGTGCAAGCATGCAAATGGTTGGCCTAAGAGGAAACGAAATAAAATTAACAAGTATTGATGAAGCCTTACATGCGCATACCTATAAATTGGAAGACGATTTATTAGAGATGAACCATGTTTTATCGATATAAGCAACGATATGATAGCAGTAGTATATAGCGGATCGAAAAGTGCTTTTTGGAAAATTTCTAATGAGGGTAAAACCATAGCAGAAACTACAATTGCTGGTATTAACCCTTGTTTTAACGACCAAAAACATATCCTCTATTTACTCAATAAAAACATTGTACTTATTAATCATGCAGAAAGTATTAAAAAGATGTTCGTTTTTGCAGCTGGGGCATCTTCTGTTGCCACGCAGAAAAGCCTTGCAGAAACCTTAAATCTATTTTTCATCAACAGCAAGATTAAAGTGAGCGACGATTTGTACGGCGCCTCTATTGCAGCCTGCTACGATCAGAAAGGAATTGTTGGTATTTTAGGTAGCGGTGCAAACTGTGCTTATTTTGACGGCAAAAAACCAGAAAAGAATAATTATGGTTTAGGTTTTATTTTGGGAGACGAGGGATCGGCCAATTATTTAGGCAAAATCCTGCTAAAGAATTTTTTAGAAGATAAGTTGCCCATAGACCTGAAAAAACAATTTGAAGAAAAGTATAATATAGACCGATCTATTATACTAGAGCGAATTTACAAAAAACCAAATGCCCATAATTATTTAAGCTCTTTTTTAGATTTTTATATCGAAAACAGAAACAATAAATATATAGAACAATTAATAGATACCGCTTTCGACAAGTATTTTAGTACCTATCTCCTACCAACACTAGCGCAACACCCAAAAGAACAGGTTCATTTTGTAGGTAATGTTGCAGGAACGTTTCAAGATAGGTTGCGTTTAACCGCACAAAAGCACAACGTTAACATTATAACGATTACAAAAGAACCGATATACAATTTACTTAATTATTACTCAAATTAATAAAAATGACTAAAGTAGGAATAAATGGATTTGGCCGCATCGGCAGACTAGTTTTTAGAGCTGCATTGAAAAGAGGCTTGGATATTGTTGCAATCAACGATTTAATTGAGCCAGACTACATGGCTTACATGTTAAAATACGACACTACACATGGTCGTTTTGACGGAACCATCGAAGTTAAAGATGGTCAATTGGTAGTAAATGGAAAAACCATCCGCATTACTGCAGAGCGAGATCCTGCCAACCTTAAATGGGACGAAGTAGGGGTAGAAATCGTAATCGAATCTACAGGTTTGTTCTTAACCCGTGCTGATGCCGAAAAACACATCGCTGCTGGTGCTAAAAAAGTAGTATTCTCTGCTCCTGCTAAAGATGCAGACATCCCTACTTATGTAATGGGTGTTAACCACGAGAAATTAACTGCAGATCAAACTATCGTTTCTAACGCTTCTTGTACCACCAACTGTTTAGCGCCAATTGCTAAAGTATTAAATGATAACTTCGGTATTGTAGAAGGTTTAATGAGTACTATCCACGCGGTAACTGCTACTCAAAAAACTGTAGATGGTCCTTCTGCTAAAGATTGGAGAGGTGGCCGTGGTGGTTTCTCTAACATCATCCCTTCATCAACTGGTGCTGCTAAAGCAGTAGGTATGGTACTTCCTGAATTAAAAGGAAAATTAACTGGTATGTCTTTCCGTGTTCCTGTTGCAGACGTTTCTGTAGTAGATTTAACTGCACGTTTAGAAAAACCAGCTACTTACGAGCAAATTAAAGCTGCGATGAAAGAAGCATCTGAAGGTTACTTAAAAGGCGTTTTAGCTTATACTGAAGATGAAGTTGTTTCTTCTGACTTTATTGGCAACGACCACGCATCTATCTTCGATGCTGGCGCAGGTATCTCTTTAAATGATAACTTCGTTAAAGTTGTTTCATGGTATGATAACGAGTGGGGCTATTCTTCTGCATTAGCTAAATTTGTAGAGTACTACGGAACTTTAAAATAACACTCCTTCAAACATTAATCATAATGGCAATACCCTAATCGGTGTTGCCATTTTTTTTGCACTTTACAAATACTAAGTAGGTTTATGCCCACCAAACGGCAGCTAAAGCCTGATGATTTTAGCTTTTGCCGCAGCCAAAATGCTAGGTATATTTGAAACTTATTCCAGTATAGGACTTTATAGCACAGCTCATCATTAATGGGGCCTTGACGGGGCTTTGCTGGGGGGTTGCTGGGGCCTTGGTGGGGCTATTAACCCTAGCGACACCTTACCAATACCTGCGCTTTACCCCTAGAGTTTAAGACTGGTATACAAGCTCAGCTTAATAGCTGTCGATCTATTGTGAGCTATGTAGTTTAAAGATATTTTATCTTTTTAAGGCCAAGCCTTCCAACCTCATTACAATCACCCTTCAGCAAAAGACTGTGGGTGTGAAATCATCAGCAAATAGCATACTTAAAGCTACGATTGATCAAAAATGTGTAGTAAATAGTACAAAAATAAAATAAGGAACTTAACAAAGGTTAGCTGCGTATTGCTCGTAGTTTTATTTTTTTTCTGTAATTGGATGGAAAAATATTATCGAATGCTAGATTTCCAGCTCGCAAACAGACGATACCAATTAATTATCGTCAATTATACGTTTATTTAACAAAAATTTAACATTTAAACGGCTACACTTTAAAATATTGGTGTTAATTTTGCGTTATAAATCACGTCGGATGACATCATTAAGGCAGTTTTGTCATTTGAAAAACAGAAAAATGAAAATAAACTAAAAATATCTTAGTGTATTTTTTACACTATTGATTTTTATTTCTATATTTGTATCATCAATGGTTGGCAAGGTATTTGCAACTAAGAAAAATAAGAAAGAAAATACATCCTTTTAAAGGATTAAAAAAATAACCCGTTCATACAGGTTTATATTTGGTTAGAAAAAGAGACATGCGTGGATGCGATGTCTCTTTTCTTTTTTAAGGGCAAATCGATATCATTTAAGCACGTTTAACTTCTGAAAGTACTCCTCTGTTCTATCAATCTTCCTCGTTAATAATCTATTTTGATGGAAAGTTTGATGTAACTTTTGATGTAAAATTAAGAGAAATTTACATCAATCCATTATCAGCTAAACTATAATAACCATCAGCTGTAATAATTAAGTGATCTGCCACATCAATCCCTAATAACTTACCACCACTAACCAACTGTTTCGTAATATTTATATCTTCATTACTCGGTTTCAAATTACCACTCGGATGATTATGTGCAATTACAAGTCCTGTTGCATTGGCTTTTAAAGCTAAACAGAAAATAACTCTTGGGTCAAGAACAGTTCCTGTAACACCTCCTTGTGAAACGTGTGCCAATCCTAACACTCTATTATTTTTGTTCAATAGAATCACTTTACATTGCTCTAGTTTCTCGAATCATAATATTTTAGTTAATTATGATCTGAACAAAGCTTTAATCAATCAAGCCCAAGAAGCAAACGAATAAATAGATTATGAGGGAGGGTTGGGCGTTTATGCGGGAAGTTCTTGGAAGCTTCAGCAGATTAAAGCTTAAATTTGAGATATAATTCATGACAATTAATAATAGAAGTATTATCAATTAAGTCACAAAAAACCTTAATCAATTTGGTCATCTTACTATAAGATTTCATCTGAAACAGTAACTTAATCCTACACAACCCAAAAAGAACTTTTTAGTTATTTAAAAAGATAGCAGATTTAATTTTATGTGTCTCACCGAAGATTCGAACTTCGATCTGTCCCTTCATCATGATACTTACTAGAATATCATCATGAAGGGGAGTGCACTACCATTATGCTAATGAGACGTTAACAAAGATATGATTTGCTCTGCACGTTCTTTTTCAATTCCGAAATTATTTCTCAAATGCCCAATACACGCATTTTTTTTTCGAGCTAGATTTTGGTTTAATTCCGAGAAGAGCATTTTATTTAAGTAAAAATTAGCCAACTGCTCATCGGTTGGAGCAGCAAGGTTATTTAAACTTTCCACTATATCCTTAATCCCACGGCTAAATAAAATAAAATCATCAAATTCCAAATTAACATACGGATTGGGGGCTGTTAATAACGGATATTCTGATTTTATTTGCCTATCATAAGATTTCAAGTTATCAAAGGCTTTTTCAATTTTATCATCCGACATAATTTCGTGGGAATATTTGTTCCTAACCTTGCGATAATAATCATAAATACAAATTTTAAACTCAGATACTGCACTGATTCCATTACTTCTATCACTTATTATTTTAATTAATTTAATAAGTAAACTATCGTTAGAATAATCAAAATTTTCACTCTTCAAATACAATTCATTGTAATCATCTTTGAAGTTTCTAAGAAAAAGTTCAAATACTTGATGCACTGAAAGTATATAACCCTGAGATATGCGTGCTCTAAAAATTGATCGATCAACCGAATTTACAAATATCTTATGCACTGTTGATTTAATAGTTAGATAATCATTAAAATCGCCATGTTTGTTTGCCTGAAAAATAAAATCTCTAATAGATACTTCAGTAAATTCTACAATAGCATCGTATCTACCTAGATCTTTATATAGCATCGCTACACTTTTAAATCTGAAGGCCATTTATTAAATATTTAATTTATTTATTATTTGTGAATTATATGATCACACATCTTTCAGCTAATATGTCAGCTTCTAGAACTTTATATTTTTTTTCAGTCTCTTTACCATCATTATATCTGACTCTTATCCAGTCATTTCTGCCATATTTTCTGGGATTTATTATAGGTATAATTACATTTGAAGATGTCTTAACTTGTTTTACTTGGTCACTCATTACTTTCAATCCTTTTTCATCCACCATAGACATTTTCTTACCATTGGTTTTTTCAATTAATTCCAATGTCCTATCAGCATAGTAAATAGCATTATTCCTTTCGCGCAATCCAAAATATAAATGAGATAGCCAATAAAATATTATGACTGCTTCATTTTTTATATTCTCACTATCGCAAACATTTACTCTATTTTCAATTACTTTAGCCAGCCTAATTGCTTCCTGTATGTTGTTTCTATCAGAGTTAATTTTGATTGCAATTGCAAACAGATATATATCATTAACTATTAGGTCACTTTGACTAAGGAACAAATCATAGTATTTATCAAAAATTTCAATAAAAGACTTTTCATTTTTAGTTGAGCCAGATAATTGATCCCTATAAATTTGATAAAGCAAAACAGTATTTATGTCTTGATATTTTTTCAGTAAGTACTCTAATATTTGAAAGCGATTATTTAAAGAATTCAGACTAGTATAGTATATAATGTCTGAAATATGAGGTTCCAAAATAAGTCTTTCGTCAACATAATTTATAAGTTTCTCGAATAGATTTAAATCATCCTTTGAGAATACAAAGTCTAAACAATTATATATTTTTTTTTCAGAAAAGGTGATCGGATAAGAGCTGGAATTATTAAATGTAAGATTATTGTTTATAATTCTATCGACAACATCTCTTTTTAAATCTTCATCTTTTTCAAGTTGAAAATTATACTTTTTTATTACAATTGCGATCGAATCAGAAATATTACTAAAAGTTAGTGCTAAATCTAATTTTAGAATAGCATTTTCATATTCTTTCTTTTTCCCAAATATTTCTGCCTGATAATATAATGACAATGATTTAAGTTCATTAAGCTCGTGCTCATTAGAATCTTCTGACACGAGTGTAGAATTATAAAGTTTTTCAAAAAGTAAAAGTGCTTTATTATCATCATTGATATTCACGGCTAGGTTTAGAAGAGCATTATGATAGGCATTAGTATTAGTTTCTTCCTTAACGGCCTCCTCAAGCAGCGATATCCCACTTTCACCTTCTCCATTTCCCATTAGACAGACACCTAAGAATGCCTTAGAGTCGGTTTTGTACTTTTTATCCTTATAATCTTTAGAAAAATAAATAATCGCATTTTGAAAGTCCGTGAGTTTCAAATATGACATTCCTAGAAAATAATTACACCCATCAATCTCGCTGGAGCTTTTAGTTTCAACAACAACTTCCAATAATATCTCTATTGCTGCTTGATACTGTTTGTCTGAATATTTTGCAAGAGCATAAACGAAACTACTTTCTTTGTCTATAGATTTAATCCATTCTTGAGAAAGGGTTAATTCAATTATCTTGTTCTTAATGAATGTCTCCTCATTAAATTTTGAGTTAATAATTCCGTATAGGTATAATTTCCTTTTAGTTTCATCATTGATCTCTAACGATTTCTTGTTATGAATGTGATTGATAGCTTTTCTAATATCTTTATTTGACTTAACTAACTCTCTTATATGGTCTATTGGAGCAATATCATAGCTTGTTAAATATTTGGAGGTAATTATCTTGTTGATTTTTTCGCCATCAATTTCTCCATTTGAATTCACATAATTTTCGATTTCTGCACAAATATCAAAAGTTAATCTAGGATTTCCATTCGTCCAGTTATAGATTTCGCTAGATATATTTTCGGAAACTTTAAGCTTACTTTGTTCAATAAAAATATTATGTTCGTCTTTTGTAAAATCATCAAGATAGATTTTCTCACCAATATTAAAGGGTGATTTATTTCTGTCCTTGATTAGTTCAGTTGGTTCTATTACTCCTGATAGAACATATGTCAATCTTTCTAATACTGGGTAATTTGTTCTTGAGAAGTAGTTACTTCGTATTTGTGCAAAAATATTGTCAGAATATGTAACACTTTTCAGAGCATCAATTTCGTCCAAAATAATTACCAGATCGCCTTTTAAAGAATTCAGTATACTTACAAGACTTCTTGAATACTCATTATGTGGCGGCAGATTTTTATCTCTCAGATCATTAATCTCAAGTTCGATACTCTTGAAAATATTTAAATTTGGCTCAATTATATTATTAATTATATTCCGATAACAATCCCTTTCATTCAAGTATAGATTGGATAGATCTATATACGCGAAAAGTCTATTTTCATTTTCTAACGTCCTTTTAGCATTGAACAGGAGATTTGTTTTTCCCATTTGCCTAGCGACTAAAACATAACCTGGCCTTTGCATTTCCTCAATTATTTTTTTTAGTTGAATATCTGCATCTCTACTAACATAAAGGTCTTGCGGTATAGTCGTATACTTCTTTAAAATCGTGTCCATCATAGTACTAGTTCCGAATTTGTTTTTTTAATAGCAGTATCTATCGAGTTTATATTGATAACGTCCAAAGCAATTATTTTCCGAATAATAGCCTTCAGAATTCGAGGGGAATTTTGTGAACAGACAAGGATAGCATTTTTGTAATCCAATAAATTGAGATCTAAAGATTTTTCTAACATTTGAAATAAGTTTTCAATATCTAAGCTCCAATGATTACACTCAATGTATTGAAAATACTCATTCGCTTTTGATTTATTCTCAATTATATCCATTGGACTCGCTATAGTGGAAACTACAAATTTTAGAGCTTTTTGAGGAACTGAATTGTTATAATGAATTACTAAATTTAACAAATCGTTAGCTATCAATCTTAAGGTATCATCCTTAAGTACAGAAAGTTCGTCGATAACAATTATTAATTCTTTTTTATTCACTCTACATAATATACTTGCTATTTCTTTTATCTTATTTGTTTGAGTTGGACTCCTTTCACAATTAAATCTTTCTTCAACCTTACATAAAATTTCTTCAATCACTTGTTCGGAAGAAGTTATGGCAATTGGACTTAAATCACAATAGCAATAATCCATCTCATTTTTGGTTAAATTTCTATTCACTAAAGCTGTTTTACCGACGCCAGAATTTCCGAAAACCCATAAATTACTTATACTAAGTGAATTATTAAATTCAGCATCTACTTTTCGCTCTAGATAATACGGTTCTGCGACTTTTGAATAATTATTAAATAATATTATACGAGAATCTAGCGCCTTAGTATCGTTAGCTTTTCTCGGTATCAACATTTTGTGTATATCATCAATTTTTAAGGAGTCCTCCAATTTGAAGATTATATTATATAATCCTTCTACTTTGAGGAGGTCTATAAGTTCATTCCCATTTTTGAGACTAATAAAAGTTGGTTCTTTTTGATGCTCTTTTATTTTTTTATTCTTCCACTTGAACCACCATGAGTTTTCATCAATGTCTATAACTCTAGGAATACAAAGTATCCATTCTTTAAGTTGATATTTTTCAGAAGTAACTGCTGTTTGAAATGATTTTCTAATCTGATCTTTTTGACTTTCTTCAAAAGATTCTAAAAAAAATTTACATTGAATTACAGAGATAGGCTCAACTCCAAATTCCCCAATGAATACGTCTATCCCGCCATCGCCAACTTTAACTTTTACCTGACTAACATGTTTATTCGGGTTCATTTTCCGAAACAGTGTTTCACATGCTCCTTCAAATGCCTCTCTAGCTCCTGATATATTCCCATATAAAGCTTTAAAATCATTCCAATCTCTATTCATCTATTTTATTCGAATTGAAAAGTCTCTAATATAAGATTAGCATTTGCAAAAGCAAAATATATTCTATATGTACTACCTAAATTATTGTACCCTAAACTGTATCTGCTCACCTACAACGCGAACTGAGAAAATGTGTCACAGATGAAGTACGTTAGTACGACTGTGACTATGTTCTTTACACAAGCGTTTGGCGAGATATTTGAACAAATATTGTGTCAAACGGGATGCATTTTCGATTGCGTAGGTGAGCTGCACTGGGATAGCAGATGGATTTAGCCTTTATCGTAGATAATGCTAAATTCAGAGTAGGCTATCATGACGAACGCCGCTTGCTTCAAGCATAAGGGGTGCCAAACAAATGTTTGGCGCTTCTTATGCAGATGCTTAGTAGTGAGGAATACCGCTCTTCCTAAGGCTAGCTTTGATAATACCACAATCTTATGCTAAGCACGAATAGTCCGCACTTGCTTTAATATTATTACTGAAGTTCCCAAACGACACCAATTAATGACCGAAAAGCCCATTAGCGCTCTTAAGCCGTCGTTGAGAGCTGATGGGCGATGTTAGGGAATTATTATTTCATATCCAATAATAATAAAACCTTACGATAATGCCGTGATTTTGCAAAATTATAAATTTCAACATAAGTATCTGCTGGAATATGGCTTTTACGCCTAGTCCATGTATTATATGCTGAAACCGACTTACCTATTTCAAGCCCAATATAATTAGAAATCGAATCCAAATGAAAAACTACCGACTCAAATAGTGCAGGTTGCATCTTATTAAATTCTATTGTTGTTATTATATCCATTAATACAGTAAGATATTGTGAATAAGCATCAAAAGCATTTTGCGGTCTGGTCCTCTGCCAAAGGACATCCATACTTTTTGTAAACAACCCTAAAAACCCATTTATAGTATAATAATCATCTTCTGTAATTTGCTTTAATAGTTCATGCCTGTGTTCTTTGTTATCTATAAATTCATTCACGAAATCATCATCACATGATATTAACTCTTCATTAATATCTTTTAACTCCTTCATAAGCCTTTTATGAACGGCATCTCGTTTTTTAATAGTCTTAGTTAAAGATTGTAGAAGAATTGATAAATTGTTAAACTCATAGATTATTAATTTCTTATCCTCACTTAGATACGGTTTTTCTCGAGGGTTTGAAGTATGTAAAAATTGTATTATACCTTGTGGATGATTGGCAATCTCATCAACATATACATTATTCGACCAGTCAACAGCAGTTAGCACATTAAAATCCCCCAAATTGTATCCAATTAATACGGTTACAGACTCCTTTATTAGTTGAGCAAGTTTCTGTTGTCTATATTGATTTGGTCTAAACAAAGAAACATAATCCTCTTGAGTTATAATAATAGAATCTGGATTGGTTCTTATTCCATGTAAATGATAAACTGGTATTAAGCCATTTCTTGCAACCATATAATCATTAGGTCTTATTGGATAACCTTTACCAGTCAGAACGCTTTCGATTACAGTATCGTAATTCGTCGTCATTATCCACTTAGGATTAATATCATTGAAGTACTTAGCGAACTCATTACGTTTGCCATTTTCAGGGTACCAGCATGTATTATTTGCTATAACATGTTTAAATTCCCTTATAGACTCATTATAATCCATTTTATGAATTCTACTATGTTCTTTACAAATTAGTGTTGCAATTTCTGGTAGTGACTTACCCTTTACCTTCAATTTGGAGAATGTAACGCCTATAGATTCGCTTGTCTTTTCAATTAGCTTATCCCATGGTAAAGCAATATCGTAATCTTCATTTAAGATTGCCATTGTTGAGCCAGCACCGATAAATAAACCTAAATTGCCAAAGATTGAAGAGTCTGAAATAAATTCATATACATCTTCATTTGTTTTAATTTCGCTTAGTTCCATGCCATAAGGTTATAATATTTGGGAAATGAATGTTATTCAAATTTACACCATTCCATACTTATCTATAAGCTAACGGAAGACGGTATTGAATGGATATAAAATTTTACTTGATGCTGACCAGAGAAAAATTTTTACAATTCCGTTTCTGGCTAGCCCTTTTAAAGTAAAAATGACAATTTATATCAATTAATCAGATTTTCCACTTACACAGTTCTGTGTCTCTTGTGGCAGAATTGTCTAATGGTATATCATGAATATAATTAACGGATTGCTCGATGACAACAATCTCTTCAAGTGATATGAGTTTGTAATCAATCTCTGTATGATCACTCCGTCCACATAAAAACTGCCAAAATACATCTTCTTCGTCATGAAAAGCATAAAGTATAGGTATATCTCTGTTTATAACGTGATTGCAGACAATGCAAGCTGTATTCTTTGGTTTGTTAAAAAGATAGACCATGAGTTATGTTTGATTTTTAAGTATATTATCAATTGATGGTTCGTCAACTTTGATCCAAGTTAATATCTTTCTTGCCCTAGCTTTGTCAGTTTTAATAACGCTAAAGAATTCATCATATAATCCAGCTAGATACAGTCGCTCATTAACCGTCATACCACCTAGTCCATCTATATTTTCTATCCTTTTGATAATAGCTTCATCCTTTGAATTTGGTGAGTTATTGTTTTTAGAGCTAAGTTTCCATGTAATTAGCAAACCGCTGACAACTCCTAGTAATGTTGCAAACAATCCAATTCCACCATCGAGAACGTATTGTTCTTCTCCTCCTATTTTAATTCCAGTTAAAACAATGATGATCCCTACAAATGGCAATAACAACGATAGGCATCCAAAAATTAATGAAGTTTTAAATTTGTATGATGGCGCTATTAAATAGGCAATCAAAACTACTAGAGCGAAAGAAATAAAAGGATTTAATGCGTGTTCAATGTTTTTGCCAAAACCCTGTGTTAGAACTGGATTAACATATATGGCATATAAGAGGGTTAAACCTATGGTCGCTGGGATTAAAATTAGCCATCTAAACCATCTGATGAGATTTCTATTCATGATTACGAAAATAATATAAACACTGAAACTGCCCTAAAACTGAGTTAATGACCAATAAAGGATTAGTGCTCTTAAGCTACAACCTAGCACTAAAATTTTTTCTTGCCGTTATACAAGTTTTCTGGAACTTTAGAACGAATAAACACCCCAATCAGCTTATCAGCTATTCCATAATTATTGATTAGCTCATCCTTAGATATAATCTTGATCTCCTGGAAAATTTTATCATCAATGGAAGATAAGTCACCTTCATACTTTTGCTTCAACACTTTATCGTTGAGTATATATTGTACTGAAGTATCACTTTCCAAGTTCGGTACTAAATTTTCGAACTCCTTTGATTTAGTTTTGAAATATCGATGAAAACGTTTTTTTGCAAAAGGAATACTTTCCAAATAAACTGCTCCATCTTTAGCTTTGTCGCCTAAAGTTAAAACGACTTCTTTACCCTCAAACAGCGTTAAGGAGGCTAAATTGGTAGGATTAAACTTTGACATTTCCTGTCTGGTTATACTGACACTATCAAGAAAAAAAAGAGGATTTTTACCAAGCTTTGCGACTACTTTTTCAGGGCTTTTTTGTGCAAACAAACTTATGTTTATGGTCACTAGCATGAGGATTGTCAGAAATCTTAACATACAATTGGTTAACTAATTTGGTTTTAAATATACGCTATAGCATTTTATAATCAATTACTTATATAGAGTAAATTACTATATAGGTGACAATTGGATACAGAGGCACCTATATTAGGGGCTGCAAAAAATAATATTTTTGGGTATGTCAAAAGCCAATTGCTACATTTACTAAATGAGTGGTAACTACAAATACCCATTGATTGTCTGGCTGAGTAGTGCAGCTTTCGGAACAATTGCATCCCATATTACCAGCTACATTCATAGTTATTTCACCTTTTTGGGGAGGTTGGAGTGGGATGCAAATACCCTGCAAAACTTATTCCTTTACTTCATCACCATCTTCATTATTGCATTTTTCGCCTCAATCCCATCTTGGTTATGCTTTTGGTTTGTTTATGCTAAGCTATCAGGTAGATTTAATACATTTAGGTCATTCAAATGGTTTTTAGTAGCACTCTCTCAGGTACTATGTTGGGGACTATTTGCTATTGTATTTTTATTGGTAGGGCTAACGTGGTCGCTATGGGGAACTAACACGATTGTCGCTCTTCCTTATGCTATAGTTACTGGTCTCTCCACTTGGTATTTATTTCCCAAACCTACTTTAGAATATACCAATGGAGTATAAAATAACCTACCCTTTCAAAATTTGGCTTAGTGGAGCAATCATTGGCTCCACAGTATTTTATTCAAGTTTATTATTATTCCACTCAGCTAGCAATCAGGGTGACCGGATTGGAGATAGCATAGTGTTCTACATGGTTGTATTACTCATCTCATTGTTTGGATCACTTCCAGCATTCCTAATACTTTGGCTTTCGACACATCTACTTTGCAAAACAAGGTTCAGTTCGCAGTTAATACGTTTGTTGTTATCTATTTTATGCATTGTGCTATGTACCCTATCATTCGCTATCCTACCACAGTTTGATATCAATTTAGGGGATTTTAGCCTTGTACTTTTCTACTCAATCCCATTGATTGCTAGCATCTACTATTTTAAGTTTAATGATTAAAATATATTGACCGTCTAGTAGGTGCTAAATAAATAGGAAGAGATATCTTATCTTTACTCATCTACCTAAAATTAAAGCTGGCAACCTAAAATTTTGCTTTTAACTTTACTTTAGTCCTCGATCTTTGTAAAGATGTTGTTTTACCGATGAGGGCGATAATTCGATTTGATAAACTTGCTTTTTTAAGCCATATTTACACAACAAAATCAACGCTCATGGACATTTTCTTTTTAAAAGCTGTACTCCCTATCCTTTATCTAATCTTGGTTATTGCTTTTTGCTATGCCATATTTAACATCAGCACCAATAGCAACCGTCATACCAAATTATTAAAAGAAATACTCGAAGAAATTAAAGAACAGCGTAAAAACAGTTAGTGCCAAGTGCTATTGATAAGCTTGTTCGGATCTCTACTACCTATTAGGGCTGTTCCACATATTCAATCTGAACCATCTCTCCGTAACTACTTACTTTTTGATATTTATTTAAACACTTATATTCGCTTTTGGCAACTACAACCACGGTATTATTGTCTTTCCAATAAGTTTTTATCGGTAATTGCTCTCCATACGCAGTATAAATAGCACCTTCCCCTCCTTTTAATTCGATATTGATGTAGGTTAATGCATGTTCACCTTTTCCACTAAACTGTATCCGCAATTTAGCTATTCCATTTGGGGCAGTTTCTTCATACAACAACCAATCCTTATGCAAATCCTTCATTCCTTCCTCATCTACTGTCCAGCTTTTATTACCCTGTACTACAAAGCAAAATTTCTTAGTAACAGTACCCACTCCCCTATAAAATCCATTATATTTGGTTAACATTTCTTTTAATAAGTTTACATTTTCTTGCTCTTCAGGGTTTTCTTCATAGGCTTTTAAATAATTCTTCACTAAATACATATCATTACTTACCATCCTTCCTCTTTCTATAATGGGCAGCACAGCAGCTTTATAGCTTTCAAAAATGTCCATGTCATATCCGGTATTTACTTTGATGTATGCATTATATCCTTGGTCGTATCTGTGCCTGAGCAAAGAAATATGCATATTTAATCGCCTTTCGATCTGCTTGGATCTAGAATTTTTAATGTCTCGTTCGGTTTGCGCCAAATCACTGAGGTACCATTGTTGAGATGGGCTGTAATCATCAAATACCATAGCTTGTGAGTGGTATGCTAACAGATAGTTAAAGGTAGCCAATAGGATACTTTTATTTCTTGCTCTTTCTTCTTTACTGTAAGCCAATTTAGCCGATTTTGTTGATGAATAATTAAAGGTTTTTGCTAAGTTAAACTGAAAGATACAAAATTATTTGAAGGGATTTAACAATGTACTTACCGATTATAGAACTTACCTAAATCACACCTTTAGCCGGCTGTCCAATCGCCATCATCCTCTTCTTCTTGATTTGCAGGAGGTGGTAAAATCTCTGGTTCAAATTCTACTATTTTACCCTCACGCAAATTGATTGCAGTTACTAACTTACTGGCATAATATCTCCTATCGCCACTAACTGTGCCATCAATTGCATACGTAATTCCCATGGCAACAAATAAGGCCTGCTCACCTTGCTGATCTATTTCCAATTCGATATGAGCTCCTTTAAAATCAGGTGTTGTAAATGGCAGCACTAGCGTTTTAGCTTTAAAAATTTTGTGCTGATCCCCTATCAAATCCAAGCTAAAAACCATTAGCTGTAAGTTTGCAGTATCCTTTCTATTACAAAATTCGATGAGCGTAGCTGTTGGTAATGCAGGAATACTGATTTTCAATATCCCGTCCTCCATCATTTCAATTAGGGGAGCAATGCGCAATAGGTTTTCTAAGCTTGTATGCTGATTAAATTCAAAACCCTGTAATAAGCTAATTTTACTATTCTTAAAATTTTTTGCTCCTTTTTCACTCTCCGAAACAGTTTTTAAAACAGTGATAAAACGTTTATTTAAACGATTGATCAGCTTTTTATCTGCCGTGAGTGCAAGTATGGGCGCAAATGCTTTTCGCAGTTTTGTAGCGGTAGCTGTAGCATAACCAAAGTCTCTTCCACTCTTTTTACTTTCTGCAGAAAGTTTGTAGACACTTTCTTCGGTAGTATTTTTATTGTTTTTGCTAGGTTTGGATACTTTTCCCTCACTAGCAAAGCTGATCAGCCTCATTTTTATAGCCATAACTTTAGATTATACATGAAAATTGGGGAGATCACCTAAATATACTTTTTATTTTGTAAATTAGCTATTATTCAAATCTGAATAATTTCTACAAGTCCACCTCAACTCCACGTCAAGTCCACCTAAAGTGCAGCAACACTATACCCGTCTTACGCCCGTGCCATACCCTTACGCTATACCAACTAGGCAGCAAGACTAGTGTTTGTTAGGGTTTTCCCTACCTTTCATTAACCCAAGCCTTATCTTTTGGCTACCTTTAGGGTAAACAAAGGGTTAACAAAACACTAAACAAAGGGTTAATAAAGACACTAGCTGCCCCCTGCTTGGTATCTTTGTGCTTAATAGATTGCTAGAACAAACAAAAGGAGTTATTAATTTTTCAGATTTTAAATACTTTGTATTATTTTTGAAGCATCATGCAAACAAAGCCCGCCCCTCATCCCAAATTATTTATTGGAGGTTTAGCACCTAATGTTGATGAAATGGATATTGCCATATTGGTAAGTATCCATGGCCATGTAGATGCCATTAAGATTGTAAGAGACCGCAAGACAGGCAAAAGCAAAGGTTATGCTTTTTTGGATATTCCGAAAATGGCCGATGTGCAACACATTATTTCCATGTTGAACGGCGAAAAATTTCAGGGCAATATCATTACAGTTAAACTTAGCGAAGAAGGAGCTGCCAAAGCGCCTGTTAAAAGACCTTTTAAACCTAAACCTAGGATTTAACAGCTAAAAATTTCTATCATCTGCTATTTACCTCAAACTAATCTTAATTAGCTTTGTTTTTTGATCATACTTATAATAAATCATATGATGATCACTCCAGAAAACAATATCCCTTTAGATGATTCTCAACATTCAGAAGCTGAAGATCAACAAAGTCAAAAAGATATCCATTCTAATGGCTTAGCAAGTAATGAATCGCCATCCAGTGAAAGTGAAGAGCCAGATACGGAAATGCTGAAACAAGCATTTGAGGCTGCAGCGCCTTCCTATACCTTAGCTACTGATAAAGGCATTGCCGATAAAACAGAAGACTAATGGATATCTCATTTTTAGGTCTTACCTGTTTCGCTGAAGAATAATATTGATGGCGGAACAGGCCTACTATGCTTTAAAATAAATTTTAAAGGTTGTTCCCATATCAGGCGTACTTTCTACCCCAATACTACCTCCCATTGCCTCTACTTGGTTTTTTGAAATAAACAAACCAAAACCGCGTGCATCTGAGTTGCCGTTAAAAGTTTGATAGATACCAAATATCTTATCTCCATATTTAGCCAAATCTATGCCAACACCATTATCTGAAACTCTCAAAACCAATTGTCCATTCTCTTCGAAACACGTGATGGATATTACTGGTTTACGATCTGGATGGCTATACCTTAATGCATTAGAAATTAAGTTAAGTAAAATACTCTCTAGATAAGCTTTATTGTATCTAATTTCAATATTTTGATCAACCTTGTTTAATATCTGCGCTCCCCTATTTAAAATCTGCGCATTTTGAGTGGCTAGCGCTTTAAGAATGTAAGCATTTAGGTTTAAGGGCTCTACGATAATATCGATACTGGTTTGTATGCTTACAATGTTATTAAGGTTAAACAGGGTTTCATTTAAATTCGCTGCTACTGTTTTTAACAATTGGATCATCTCATTTCTATCTTCATCATTCTGTGCGCTTTCTATTAAAGCTGAAATACCCAGTATATTACTGGCATGAGACCGCAGGTTATGCGACACGATATAAGAAAAATTGATCAAACGTTTGTTTTGTTCTGTAACTAGATTAAAAGATTTATTAAGTGCATTTTCGGCTTGTTTCCTACTGGTAATGTCAATCATAATCCCTCTTAACTTCACCGTCTGATCTGAATCTACGATTACACTTACAATATCCCTTATCCACACTACGGAACCATCCTTGGCAATCATCCGGTACTCAAAATCGTGTGCTCTTCTTTCTTTAATGGCTAAACTAGAGTAAGCAATCACCCATTGTTGATCATCAGGGTGCACATGTTTAAGCCAGAAATTTTTAGTGCTCGTGCATTGTATGGGTCTGTAACCCAAAATATCTTCTACTTTTTTACTAATAAAGGTGCAAGTAGTTTGCTGTTGGTCGCCCTCCCAAACGATCCCATCGATGGTATTAATTAAGGTTTCAATCCGCTGTTGCGACTCGATGAGAATGCGTTGTTCTGCTTTGCGTTTGGTAACATCTTCTAAAATCACAATATGGTTTGTTGGCTCTTCTCCTTCTGCCCATAATGGCGTAATGGTTTCATTGCCCCACAATATTTCTCCTTCTTTATTAATGTATCTTATTTCTTTATCAAATTGCCTGATTTCTCCGGCTAACATTTTCTTAAAATAGAAACTGTCTTCAGCTACATCATCCGGATGGATAACTGATTTTATTTTTTTGCTGAGAATTTCTTGCTTATCGTAACCCAAAAATTTGATTAAATATTCATTTACTTCTAAAATTTGGCCAGACACGGAGTTTACCCTAGCAATGCCTATGGCAGCATGATCAAAAATCTTTTTATATTTACTCTCGGTATCGTTTAATTGCGATGCTTGATCGAGGTAGCGTGCTTGTAATTCTGCTTGTTTCTTAAGCAGTCTTGTTAATAAATAACTGGATAGACTTGCCAAACCAAGTCCAAATATTACCGCAGCCGCTAATTCAAACCAGGTATCATACGGATTGGTATTAATTACTGACAACTTCCAATCGCCATCTGGAAAAACAATAGATTTAGACAGCTCAAAGATGTGGTTGGAAGGATTTGGCAAGAAAAATTCTTCCTTTTTAGTTACCTCGTTAATTTTGGAAAATTGAAAACGATGATCTTTATATTTTAGGTTATCTATCCCTGCACTTTTAAAAAGAACATCTAAGCGCATAACCACAGCAGAGAAGCCCCAGAATTTATTATTGATATATAAAGGCAACCGCCCCACAACACCTACGCCACCCTGTGTTAGTTTAACTGGTCCTTGAAAATACATTTTACGCGTATTTATGGCCTTTTTTACTTCCAAAACGGTTTGCGGCTTGCTTTTAAACAAATCTAAATTGAGTACTTTCTCATTACCTTTTAATGGATATACATATTTAATGATGCCATTTGGCACTAGCTGTACGGCTATCAGCTCTGGGTTAGATTTAATGAGCTTGTCTGCAACCGATTCGAAATTTTCGGGTATGCCTTTATTGTTTACGGTTAATGCTAAGGTTAGGGCAACCGTATAGCTGTTTTTTAATGATTGCTCTATATTTTGCTCTACCCCATTTAAAATATTCGAAATCTCGTTTCGTTTATTCTCTCTAAAAAGCTGGTAACGCTGAAAGACGATAACAGAAATGAAAAGTATGAGTGCTAAAAAAAATATAAAACCAGTTCTTTTTGGCCTAGAAAGAAACCAGTAGCTCAATTTATTGGATTTTTTGTCCATGAGCCTTAAAGAAGCGTAATTTGGTTAGTAAAATCTATAATCATGGAGCGTATTCTTTTACAATGCTAAATATAGTAAAATTGATTAAAGGTGTTACAACAGTTAAATAAATTGTGTGATTTAAATTTCTTTTATTCTTTAAAGTTTTGTTAGCAGTTCTGTTGCTTTCTTGTAATTTGTATTGCCTGCCGGAATTTGCTGCAGCCATAGTTTACATTGCACGTTATTCTTTTCCTTTAAATAACTCATTGCCAATAAATAAGCCGCATCATATTTAAAAATTGATTCGCCATTATAAATAGGATTTAAAATTTCTCTTGCTTTAGCTAGCTGGTCTGTTTTAACTAAAGTTTGCGCAAAATAATAACCAACCATTGCATCATTAGGTTGTTGAGAATTTAGTTTTTGTAAGAGTTTTTGTGCCTCAGCATACTTCTTTTCGTTGTAAAATGCTGCTGCTTTATCTAAATCTGTTACTTTCTCAGCCCCTCTTTCTGCCACTAACATTTGGCTTTCGCCAGCATATTGCTGGTAAAGGCTGCCATTCCAGGGTGCCCAAATCATTAAGCCAATTACCAATGCCGCAGCAATGCCGCTAACCCATTTTAAGTATGGTTTAAAAGGCACCACTTTTGGTTCTGGCAGAAAATATTGTTTGTTTAAACTTTTTAAAGTTTCTTCAAATTGTTCATCATCTTTGCCAAAAGACAATTGCATTTTTAAACTCTGATGAATGTAGTTATAATCCGTTAAATGCTGCTTCAGTTCCTCATCATTTTGCAAACGATTTTCGAATTCGGCTTGTTCAGCTTCGTTTAAATCTCCCTCTGCATAACGGGCGGTTAGTAAAATTTTATCCTCAATCATCATTTCTATTTATTAAAATTAACCAATTTAACTAGGCTAGCCATACACTCCGACTTCTTTTTCCTTAAATAACCATAGGTAACCCCCAAAGCTTCGGCCACTTTATCTTGTGCATCGCCTTGCATACTCCATCTAATAATTTCTTGGCAGCGTTCTCCCAATTTACCAAAGGCTTTTAAAAATAGTGCAGACTGCTCCTTTTGTTCTTCCAATTGCTCAGCCTGTTCAAATGTATCTTCGCCAATATGTAATAAATCATCCTCGCTATTTGTTACCTGTATATTCGATTTTTTTTTGAGTTGGTTTAACCATTTGCGTTTGCAAACCAATAATAGAAAGGGTTCAAATGGGCAGCTCAATAGTAAATCTTTATACTTGGCCTGATGGTAAACATCCACTAAAGCTTCCTGAAAAATATCCTCCGCATCATTTGTTGATCCATTATTAAATAGGATAAAGGATTTTACCTTGCCAGCACATTTCTTGTAAATCTCATTGATGATGAGGGCATCATTATTAACCAAGCCTATTAAATAGCGTTGATCTGGATGTACTGCTTTGGCCATTGGTTAATTGATTTTGAGCGATTTGTGCTCTAATTTAATCTTTATTAGGCATAGCTTAAAAAAAAATAAAAATAAAGGGGTAACAATTCTTTACTGCGCTTTATATAGCTACAAAACCTATAAATGGCGAACGCAGAAAAGCCTTTAAAAGAGTAAGCATCATATTAAAAATAGAAATCATGAAATCAATAAACTTAAAATCAGCAGCAGTTGCCATCGTAGTCTTATTTATGGCATCATGTAAAAAAGATGGAACAGTAGTTAACAATGCTAAAAGCGCTAAAGAATTTGTATCCATCTTCGGTCCACAAAAACAAATTTTTACCATTAACAGCACTTCGGCAAATACCTTAACCTTAAAAGGAGGCACTATAATTACCATTCCTGCAAATGCATTTAAAATTGGCGGTGTGGCCGTTACTGGGCAAGTTACGATCGAAACGATGGAAATGTTAAAAAGAAGTGATGTTATATTTAGTGGAACAAATACCAACCACATTAGTGGTGCTCCACTTGCTTCTGATGGTTTTATCTATGTAAACGCCAAAGTTGGCAATACCAATGTAGATAAAAATATGCCCTTAGATATGAACATTAAAATACCAGCTAAACGTACCGGTTTTACCCAAATTTGGGAAGGTGTTGAGAATGCGGGTGGCAACCAAATGGCTTGGCAAGCACCTAAAGCAAATGGGGTAACATTAGAAGCCAACCCTGTTAGTGGCTTCTACAATTTCAATTTTGGCACTTTAGGCTGGATCAATTGCGATGTCTTTTATAGTTATACCAATCCGAAAACAACAGTGAGCGTTGAGGTGTTGAATAACCCAGGCAGCATGGCTTCTTTTATGGCCTTAACTGGCGAAACTTTTGTATTCTTTTGTGCCAAAGGAAGTAATGTTGCAGCTCAAATCTATACGCCAGATGGTACAAACAAGGTAAAAAGCTACGATAACATGATGCCCATTGGTGCAGAAGGTAAATTCATTTCTATTTCTATTAAAGCTGGCAAATACTACTACGCAGAATTAGAGACTACTATAACTGCAAACCAAAACTTGACACTTTCATTAGCAGAAAGCAACGAAAACCAAGTTCAAAATGCAATAACAAGCTTAAATACTTACTAAACGTTAACGTTAAATAGGAAGGTGGGGCCTAATTTTAGCCTCATCTTTTTTTTGCGTATTTATAATTTTTTTATATAAATTTAATAATGATGAGAGCGCTCCTATTGATCATATGTTGTTTTGGCCTAGGTAACATCAAGGCCCAAGTATTACCTACTGATACTGTTCCGGCAATTATTAATTATACCACAGCAGAAGGAGCCACCAAATTTACTTCAGAATTGAGGGCATTGCGTCAAATAGCTGGAGCTCCCGAACCGTTTTATACTTATTTTTGGGAGTTTGGCGATGGTGGATTTAGTTTTGAGAAAGACCCCATCCATTATTATAAAAGTACCGACCCTATTATGGCCCGTCTGTTCGCAACTAACAATTACGATGATGGCAAACGACCACCCACTCGGCCAAAACCCATTAAACCAGGGCCTAGTAAACCTATAATAGCATCCAATACGATTAATCCTTCGCTATTTAAAATGGGTGGTAATGTAGAAATGAAAAGCAATTGTATGCCAAAGCCAGGTGATGACATGATGTTGGTTTTTGGTTATCGCAATAAGGCAGAAAATGGACAACAAAGCATCAATGGCACCATTGCTGTTTTATATAATGATACAGAGTTTAGCAATAACAACTTTGTATTGGAAGAGAGCAGGGTTTACCATAATGAGAAAAAATCTAATTTGAAATCGATGCTCAATACCGCTTACCTCACTAGCCATCAAAAACCTCTGTACTACGCAGCATTAAATAATGATATACCTACATCACTAACTGCTGAAGATAAAATTGTATTGAAAGATAAGGCTAAAGATTTTAAAAGCCATGAAAGCTGGAAGTTTGAAGACTTAAAACAGGGCGAAGAGCGTTTTGTGTTTATGCATTTTAAAACCACACCAGAAATGCTAAAAGACACCAATGCAGTGGTGCGCATCGCCGCGGCTTATATTCCAGATAATCCATTGGTAGCAACTGAGTTTTTTACCATGGAACTACAAATTGTAGCCTCTCACGACCCTAATAAAATGGTATTGAAAAAAAGTAGAATGAACTACAGGTTAACTGGTAAAAACAGGGAATTAACTTATAAAATCCGCTTTCAGAATACAGGAAAAGGACCAGCCAAAAAAGTTGATGTTGGGGTAAATATTTCCGAAGTTTTTGACCAAGAAACCATTAAAATTACCAAAACCCAACCAGCAGTAATTAATTGCGATTCGGCCTATGTAAACCAGAGTTGCATAAAAATGATAAAAGGAACAGATAGTGTTCACTTTGTATTCAATAATATTTACTTACCTGGCATGCAACAAAAAGGCGTTAATGATGCTGATTCTACCATGGGTTTTGTAGAATATAAAATCAAATTTAAAGAAAAGCCAAAAAAACTGCCTATTAAAAGTGGGGCCGCAATCGTATTTGATAGAAATGAACCCATATATACCAACAGCGCAGTAGGCCGATTTAAGATGGGCTTATCTCCTGGATTAATTTTAGGCTATGGCTTTCCATTTGAAACCGATAACAGCAATTATCTGAATCATAAAAATGTAGTAATCGGTGCAAGTTTAGCTCCTTATGCCCCACATCGCTCTTATTGGCAAGTAGAATTATATCTTAACTCTTTCAGAGAAAATACTTATCTGGTAAACTCAACTGGTGGTGCAGACACTTTAATTAATGGCAGAGGATATAAAATTGACAGAAAAGACTACTATAGAACCGATAAAATCGTAACTATCAATGCGGTGCCGCTACAGTGGAGGTACAATATCAATAAGTTTATGGGTGCTGGTATAGGTTCATTGGTTTCTTTAGATCTCTATCAAAAAAACAAACACGAGTTAGATTATACCTTCGGCGTAAATGCTGCTGGCACAAGCATTCCTAATTTAAAAGTACTTGCCAACGAAACGAAAAAAAACTTTGTTGATGCTAGAGTTGCCTTCTTTACAGATTTGCAATTTGGTTTAGTTAGGGTTGGCCCCTCCATTGGTTTGAGGTATTTATACGATCCTAAAACGAATAATAATAGAATGGCTACTTATATCACTTGGAAATTTTAGCCTCCACCAGATACAAAAGATTGGATTAAAATATTAAATTAGCTGAAATGCAATTTTTTATGCGTTCAGCTTTATATTATTTAATCTTACTAACACTTCTTATAGGATCAAATACGTATGTATCTGCACAGAAAAATGTGTTTGAGCAACATCTTGACTCTTTAAAAAGACAAAATAACTTAACGGACTGGATTTATGACCGTCTAGATCATGTTGCCGAAAATACTCAGGTAAACTTGGCGTATTTAATGAACACTAAACCATGGAGGCAAGCCAAACTTATGGAAGAGCACCATGCCATACTCACACTATTAAATAGCAAGGGTTATTATCAGTTATTAGACGGAAATATATTAACTGCTATTCGTAATTATGAAGATGCTTATAGCTACTATCAAAAAAACAAAGTTGGCAAATACGAAATAGTTGAATATACCTTAAAACCCTTAAGTAATTGTTATACACGCTTGGGAGATTATGAAAGGGCACTCTATCTTCAACATCTTTCTATTAATTTTTTAATTAAAACTAACGATTTACCAGAAACAATTGCTTCGGTATATAGCAATTTAGCCATCTCTTACCGTTCAATGGGAAATACTTTTGAAGCTGAGAAAAGTGCGCTAAATGGCCTTAAATTGACCAAAACAAATACCTCAACTTATCTTTTATTAAACAACATATTAGCAGATATTCTCATCGATAATGGAGATTATATTGGTGCAGCCAGGCTTATAGAAAATAATATTGCCAAACAAAAAAATATCAATACTGAAAATGCCTACTCACTGATGGGATCCTATACTACAGGTGGTATTGCCTATCTTAATCTTAAAAACTATAAAAAAGCAGAGCTATATCTTAATAAAGCCCTCTATATCATAAATACCTATTTTAAAGGCGCCAGATTACGTGAGCAAGCCAATATTTTCACATTAAAGGGTAGGGTAAAATTACAGCAGCAACAAGCCCTATTGTCCATTAAAGATTTTAAACAAGCACTCCTTATTTTAAAAGTAGCTAATGCTGATGGATCTCCGATTGTGAGCAAAATCTACGGGGATAATAAACTAGTAGAAGTTTTTGAACAGATGGCCAATGCCTATTTAGATTTGCATAAACCAGATGAAGCCTTCAACTATATTAAACTCGCACTGTTTAGCGCAGATAAGATTAGAAATGAATTTGTAAACGACCAAACTAAAGAACGTTTGCAAGCAGATTTAAAATACATTACCGAGAAAGGAATTGATTTAGCCTATCAGCGTTACCTACAAACAAAAGATAAAAAATTATGGCTCAGCATTCTAGAATTGGCTGAACAAAGTAAAGCCAGAACCTTGTTTGATCAAATTAAGCGAAATCAACAATCCTTAGGCATTAATCGTAAAGACTCATTGTTCGTCAAAAAACAAGCTTTTGAAAGGGCTATTATTTACAACGAAAAACAAGAACTAGAAGCAAAATCCCAAACTGCAAATAAAAATACAGACAGTTTAAAATTCTATTTGGCATTGATTGATAAACAGATTAAACAAAAATATAAACAGTCTAATTTTGATAATGAACTCAATATTACCAAACTAGTTAAAACCTTACCAAAAGCAAGTGTAATTGAATATTTTGTTGGAAGAAATGCAATTTATGCGATAGTTATTAAAGATGGGCAGGTAAATCAAGTGCTAAAGTTAGCACATGCTGATCAGATTAAATTAAATACAAAAACTTATGCTGATCATTATTTCCAACACGGACCAAATGCCATGTTAAATGATCCTAAAACATTCTATTCGGCATCTCATCAGCTTTATCAACAACTCTTGGGTCAAATTAAGTTGGACAAGGGAGAAAAAGTAGTCATCATTCCTGATGAAGTTTTAGGTTACCTGTCTTTCGACGGTTTAATTACCGATGCAGCATATCAACCTCAGATTGCCAAATGGCCCTTTTTGATTAAGCAGCATATCCTAACCTATGCCTTTTCTTTACAAACCTTAGCTTTAGCAAAACCAGTTGCCCTAACTAAAAATTTTTCCGGCTTGTTTATCACGCATCAAAAAAACAATAACAAACCATTAAAAGCGGTACAAGATGAAGCCGATGCCATTAAAAACTTGTTAAGTGGTCGTTTTCTATTTAATGATGAGGTAAACACCCAAACTTTTAATACTGCCTTTGAGCAAAGTACGGTATTACATATTGGTACCCATGCCTATCTATCTGGAAAGAACCAAGAACCCACCTTAGATTTTGAAAAGGGAAAATTATTCTTATTTGAACTTGACGCCAAAAAAAATGCTCCAGCTTTAGTAGTGCTGAGTGCTTGCAGAACAGCTGATGGTTTATTAGCGAATGGAGAAGGGATCATTAGCCTCTCTAGAGGGTTTAACGCCTTGGGTACACCTGCAACAATTGCTGGGCTATGGAATGTAAATGATGTTGCAGCATCAGTGATAACTAGTAGTTTATATGAACATTTACTAGAGGGTAAAAGTGGAGGAGAAGCCTTGCATCAATCCAAACTAGATTGGTTAAATAAGCCTCAAACATCAGATGCACTTTATTTACCTTATTATTGGGATAGTCTTATTTATATGGGTACTGATCAGCACATTGCATTAGCTCCAGCTACAAACTGGAGCCTTATGTTAGGGTTAGTAGGTGGAATAATTGCCATAGTTGGGTTCTGTTTTCTGTTAAGAAGAAGATCAAAAAGATAAAAGCAATGTTGAACCCTAATTCAAGATGTCAAATTGCTTTTTTGAAAACGAATGTTAGTGCTTGTCGGTTCTTTTGTCCCGCTTTACAATCGGGTTTATAGAACAAGGTGCAGTAGTTCTTCTGGATTTTCAGCTCCTACATATTTATAAAACCGACGTTTCGATAACTCATTAACTAGACTCTGCAATGGTAGAACTTTACATCAGATAATGTTTGATTTGATAACAGCTGATCTGAAAACTAAGACTTCATACTGAAATAGATTTTTTGAGGGATATGATCAAAAACAAAACTGGTAACATCACATAACCATAGTTTCAAACCTACTTTGTCAGATTTGTAGGTGTCTAGATAGTAAATTCCTCCGCCACCAAAATTTGCTTCTCTAATTCTTAGTAGGGTTAAAACTTCTGCACTATCATAAGGCTGATCAGACATTTTTAACTCCACTTTATTATGATTATCACTAATTAGGTTAAGCCAATCGTCTGCACCTTCCATCATTTGCAAATCTGCAGGATCGCCCTTCCATTCGGGTAAATCTAGCCACCATTCTCCTTTGCTATTTTTATTAAACTCGAATTCTCTTTTGGTCATTGATTTTAAATTTCATCAGCCCTTGCCGAACATTAGTTAGCATAATCTTCGCTTAAGCTACATTACGAAACGAGTGAATTAGGCAAGCATCTATTTAGTTTCCTTTTTGAAAATTGAAACACCCAAAGGTGGAACATTGATCACAATAGACTGTTCTTGGTTGTGCCAAGCTCTGTTTTCAGTGCTGAATGAACCCGAATTTAGATTGCCAGCACCAAAAAATGCTGTTGCATCGCTATTAAAAATCTCTTTCCACTTTCCTTTCATCGGGATACCAATTCTAAAGTTTTCCCTATAAACAGGTGTCATATTCAATACAATCACTAAAGTATCTTTTGCTTTATCAGATTTTCTTGCATAAATAAATATAGAATGGTCAGCATCATCGGCATCAATCCATTCAAAGCCTTCGTAAGAGAAATTATACTTATATAACGCAGGTTCTTTTTTATACAATAAGTTCAATGCCTTTACTGTTTGCTGCATCCCTGCATGTGGCGCATGTTGCAATAAATCCCAATTTAAAGATTCTGTAAAGTTCCATTCGTTGGTTTGAGCAAATTCATTACCCATAAATAATAATTTCGTTCCAGGATGCGTGTACATATAAGCATAAAGTGTGCGCAGATTAGCAAACTTCTGCCATTCATCACCCGGCATTTTATAGATCATTGATGACTTGCCATGCACCACTTCATCGTGCGAAAAAGGCAACATGAAGTTTTCGGTAAAAGCATAAGTCATACTAAAGGTTAACTGATGGTGATGGTGTTTTCTGCCTATAGGATCATTTTTGAAATACTTTAAGGTATCATTCATCCAGCCCATCATCCATTTCATTCCGAAACCTAAACCACCCGCAAAAACTGGCCGAGTTACGCCATCATAAGTGCTACTTTCTTCGGCAATGGTATGTACACCTTTAAAGTTACCATACACCGCCTCATTCATATCTTTAAGGAATTGTACTGCACCGAGGTTTTCTGTTCCTCCAAACTCATTAGTTCCAAACTCTCCTTCTCCCCTGCTAAAATCGAAATACAACATTGAAGCCACCGCATCAACTCTCAATCCATCTGCATGAAATTGATCTAGCCAAAACATCGCATTGCTGATCAAAAACGAACGAACTTCATTTCTATCGTAATTAAAGATATACGATTTCCAATCTGGATGGAATCCTTTGCGCATATCTGCATGTTCGTACAAATGTGTACCATCAAAATTGAATAAGCCATTGGCATCTCCAGGAAAATGTGAAGGCACCCAATCCAATATCACACCAATATTATTTTTATGAAGTTCCGCTATCAAAAACATCAAATCTTGAGGTGTGCCATGTCTTGAGCTCGCCGCAAAATAACCTGTAATTTGATATCCCCAAGATGGGAAATAGGGATATTCCATGATAGGCATGAGCTCTACATGTGTAAAGCCCATTTCTAAAATATAAGGAACTAAAGAATTGGCAATTTCACCATAACTTAAAACCCTTTCAGGATCGCTTGGATCGCGTTGCCAAGAGCCTAGATGCAATTCGTAAACCGACATGGGTTGATCTAATGCAGTAAGTTTTTCCCTTTTTGTTAACCACGATTTATCTTTCCAAGTGTAAGCGGTATCCCACACAATACTAGCTTTTTGTGGTGGATGTTCCCATCTTAAAGCATATGGATCTCCTTTTTCGATATCGCTACCATCAAAACCTTTAATGTAATATTTATAAACTTCGCCTTTGGCAACATTCGGAATAAAACCTTCCCAAATACCAGATGCATCCCACCTTTTATATAGTTGATGGCTACCCTTATCCCATTGGTTAAAATTACCGATAACGCTAACTTCTTGGGCATTTGGCGCCCAGACGGCGAAATAAGTTCCCGGTGTTTTATTTACATTGCGTAAATGAGCGCCCATTTTTTCGTACAAACGGAAATGTTTACCAGATACGAAAAGTGCAATATCAAAATCTGTAAGCAAACTATGCACCCATACACTTTTGCTATCATCAACAAAAGGAACATCATTTTTAGTGGCCTTAACTTTATTAACAACCGCCGAAGTCTTAGCTCTTGCGGTTGTTTTAATTGATGTATTCTTTTTAGTAGTGGCCATATTTGGTTTTAGTTGTCAGTTAACAATAACAAACTTTTCTCAATTTTACAATTTAGACAATTAACATCAACTAAATTCCTAAAATCTTAATGTGCATAAAGTTTTTATTCGATTTAAATCTTAAACGTTTAAGCTCATCTATACTAAAATCAGTTATCTCTTTGTCATCAACAAAAATTTTATTGACTTGAAACGGCAAACCAATTACATTATAATCATAAAGCTCGTAAGTTGGGGTATATAAACCTTCAATAGTTTGCTCAATAAATAAGTTTTTACCATCACCTCTTACACTAAACTTTTTCTCTAAATAAATATCTTGCTCGTAAGCAAAAGTATCTCCATGATCTTCGAACAAGAAAGAGTTTACTTCATACCCTGCGTAATAGACATTAAGCCAAAGCTCATCAATAGGTTTTTCGCCTACGTATTGCATTACCGGATATTCTGGAATGACAGAACCTGCTCTTACAAACAAGGGCATATCTTCTAACGTTGCCGCAATATTGTATTCGTTACCTCCATCTAATAGATCATTCGTCCAGAAATTATACCATTGTCCTTTTGGCAAGTACACCATTCTTGAAGTTGCTCCTTGTTCTAGAACTGGGCAAACCAAAATTTTATCGCCGAAAGTAAATTCATCTTGACGGAAGTGGTTGCTGATATTTTCTTGCTCTAACATCGCCATTGGTCTTAAAATTGGGAAACCATAACGGTGATGCTCCCAAAACACCGAGTAGATGTAAGGCATTAAACGATATCTCAATTCTATAAACTTGCGATTGATGCTGGTAAATGGTTCACCAAAGCTCCATGGTTCGCGTTCGGCAGTATCACCTGCAGAGTGCGCTCTCATAAAAGGAGAGAAAGTACCCAATTGGATCCAACGTGTAAATAATTCGCCATCTGGCTCGCCACTAAAACCACCAATATCGGTACCGCAAAAAGGCACACCAGAAACCGACATGCGTTGGCATTGGATATTACCCATTTTTAAGTGCTCCCAAGTGGCCACGTTATCTCCGGTCCATACACAAGCATAACGTTGCATGCCCGAATAACCTGCTCTGGTGATGGTAAACGGACGCTTATTGCGCATTAATTTCTTTAATCCATCGTAAGTAGAACGCACCATTTGCATGCCGTATACATTGTGTGCTTTACGGTGCGAACCCCGATAACCATCGTAATTGTGGCGTACATCGTTAGGGAAAGTACCTGCTCCAAATACTGCAGGCTCATTCATATCGTTCCAGAAACCTGCCACTCCTAAATCAACTAGTTCTTTGTATAATCCACCAAACCATTCCCTAACCGTTGGGTTAGTAAAATCTGGAAATTGGCATCTACCTGGCCAAACATGACCTTCCATAAAATAATCATCACTACGGCGGCAGAAGAAGTTATTCTCTTTTCCCTCTTTGAATACCCAGTAATTATCATCGACCTTAATTCCAGGATCTATCATCACAACGGTTTTCATACCGATATTGAGCAAATCCTTGATCATCTTTTTAGGATCTGGAAAGTATTTCTTGTTCCAAGTGAAACAACGATAACCATCCATATAGTCGATATCCAAATAAATGGCATCGCAAGGAATTTGATGATTTCTAAAACCTTCAGCAATTTCTTTTACCTTTTTCTCTGGATAATAACTCCAACGACATTGGTGATAGCCCAACGCCCATTTTGGTGGTAATTTATGTGTTCCAGTTAAAGTTTGGTAACGTTTTACCACATCCATCATATGCGGCCCATGGATGTAATAATATTGCAACTCGCCACCATCTGCCCAGAAGCTTGTTTTGCTATTATTTTCTCTTCCGAAATCGAAATAGGACCTGAAAGTATTATCAAAGAAAATTCCATACCCTACACTTTGGTGAATGCCTATGTAGAACGGAATGGTGCGGTATAATGGATCCTGATCCCAGCCAAAAGAGTAAGCATCTGTATTCCAATTTTGGAACTTTCTGCCACGCAAGTTCATATTACCAGATTTATCTCCTAAACCAAAGAAATTCTCTTCAGGTAAACACTCTTTTGTTGCGTATACATAATAACCACCAAATTCTACATTCTCTTCCCAGTGCATTGGGGAGGTATCTTGGCTCATTACCATTCCTGTAGTATTGTCTATAAAAGAAACTAAAAAGTCTTCTTTTCTTACTTTACAGGTTATCGTATTGGTAGAGATGGCGTAAAATTCATCCGCCTCTTCTAACCTAAACGTGGTAACTTTTTGATCTACAATAGGCACAGCGTAAGAAAAGTCATCTAAAAAAACACCATGAGGTGCTAATCTAACTCTAATAATTTCGTCGCTTACTACTCTTACTTCTACTCGGGCATTGCCATCAGAAAAATAAAATTTATTACCCTCTTTTTTTACGCCCTTAACTTCTGTTAGGTATTGTTTAACAATTGGCTTTAAATTGGCAACTGGATTATTTAAATGCTGAATTACTTCCTCTTCAGATTCGGCACCTATAGTTTCTGCTAAAATTTGCTTCTCGTCGCTTTTCGTTTCGTCTTCCATAAAAATATTTAACTGCTCTTATACGATTAACTTAATACTTCAGTATCTTCCGCTTGATGTGTGATTACTTTTTTATCTGTAATCAAAAAGTTAGCCAAGCCTCCAATTACTAAAGAAGCGCCTGCTAATAACATCGCATTAATTACTGCTGGCCCAAAAATAACATGGTACAGATAGTTTAAACCACCTGTTGCAGCAATAATTTGTGGAATTACAATAAACATATTAAAAATCCCCATATAAATCCCCATTTTTTTCGGATTTATAGCACTTGATAACATGGCATATGGCATGGAAAGTATGCTACCCCAAGAAATTCCGATCAAAATAAAAGAATAAATTAACTGTTGAGGCTCTCGAATAAAGTACATGGAAATGAATCCCAAACCGCCAGCAAATAAACTAAACATGTGTATGTATTTCCTGTTTATGCTTCTTTTCGCCGCATAGAAGGTAAGCAATAAAGCAAATGCCATAGACGACAAACCATACATCCCCATATATGAACCAACCAAATCGGCAGCATCATTATATGATTTACTTGCAGCCATAAATAAAGCTTTTGAACTTTCATCTGCCATGTTAAAAGCAGTTTCTACTGGTGCAGGTGCATTAAACACATGCGTGGTTAATGCAGGTGTTGCCAAACTCCACATGGCAAAAAAAGCAAACCAGCTAAAAAACTGGATAACCCCAAGCAGTTTCATGGTCTTTGGCATTTGGCCGATGCTTGAAAATATTTCCTTAAAACCGTTTAAAAAGCCTTTGCTAGCTTCATTTTCTTTCTTAAATTCTTCTAAATCTTCTGGCGGATATTCTTCAGTAGTAAAAATGGTGTACAACACTGAACCCAAAAAAACTACTGCACCAATACCAAAGGCAATTTTTACAGACATCGGAACAATTCCCGGTAAAGCCTCATTAGAAACACCCATTTTGTTCACCAACCAAGGTAAATTACTAGCTATCCAAGTACCTACACCAATAATTAAGGTTTGCATTACAAAACCATAAGAGCGTTGCGAATCTGGTAATTTATCAGCTACCAAAGCCCTAAAAGGCTCCATCGTGATATTGATAGACGCATCTAAAACCCACAAACAGCCAGCAGCGACCCAAAGCACTGGAGAATTTGGTAAAAAGAACAATACCACCGTACTTAAAACAGCTCCGATTAGAAAGAAAGGTTTTCTCCTACCCCATCTTTGGCTCCAAGTTCTATCGCTTAGGTAACCAATAATTGGTTGTACCAATAACCCTGTTAGCGGTGCAGCAATCCACAAAGCTGGGATATCATCTTGACTGGCGCCTAATGTTTGAAAGATACGAGACATAAATCCACCTTGTAAAGCGAAGCCGAATTGTATGCCCAAAAAGCCGAAGCTCATGTTAAAAATACTCCAAAACGAGAGTTTTGGTTTTGCGTTGAATTTAGTCATGGTTTATTTGGTTAGGTCTTGTTTTGCCATTCTGAACGAAGTGAAGCCTGCCAGCCGCAGGCACAATGTCATTAAGTTAAGCCCGGTCTATGTCAGTCTGAGCTTGTCTAAGACCCATATTAACGTTCAGAAAGTAAAAAATATCTGTCCTTCGACAGGCTCAGGATGACAATATTTTTTGCTTTTCTCCTTATCTTAATGACATTGGCCGCAGGCAGGATCTCTAAGATAAAACACATGAGAGATCCTTCGTTGCAATCTGGATGAAAATTCTTTTTAAAATTCCAGTATTACTGCACTTGTTGCAGGCAATTTTATGCTTAATCCTTTATTTATATTTGCTGTGTTAAATTTGGTGTCTGATAATAAATCGGTAAACGTAATTGCCTTCTCGTCCAAATTAAAAGCATCCAAAACATCTTTCGGCAAGTTCACATTTAATGTAGTTTCATTTCTATTGAAGTTTGCCAGAACCAAAACTCTTTTATTTTCGGTGTATCTTAAATAAGCGTAAACCTTATCATTAAAGCCAGCAACATCTTGATTGGCTTGTAGCAATTCGTAGAAATTTCCTTTCGAAATGGCTTCGTTTTCAGTTACTAGATTTAGTAATTTCGAATAAAACTGACGCAGACTTTTTTCTTCCTCGTTTAATTTACCACCATCAAAAGCACCCTCATTCATCCATTTTTGGTGTTTAGGTAAACTCCAATAGTCAAATATTGAAGAGCGACTATCATCTCCGCCAAAACCTTCGGCACCATGTGCTGGCTCACCTACTTCTTGTCCGTTGTAAATCATAACCGGACCAGAAGATAAAGTAGCAGTAACCACCATTCCCGGCACGGCACACCATGGATTTTGTGCAAAATCTTTAGAAGCTATTCTAGTTTCATCGTGGTTTTCTAAAAAGCGCAACATGTGCTGAGAAAAGCCATTGCTTTCTTTTTGCCACACCAAACTGATATCTTTCACAGTTCCGTTAGTATCGTTCATCATTAAACGTTTCACACCATCGTACAAGCCAACTTTATCGTACAAATAGTCAAACTTTCCATTTACTAAAAAGTTCTTGTACTCATTTCTATCGTAAGCTTCGCCAATAAAAATTAGGTCTGGGTATTTCTTTCTCAAATCTGTAATTACCCAATTCCAAAACTCAACCGGCACCATTTCTACCATGTCGCACCTAAAACCATCAACTCCTTTTGATGCCCAAAAAGCGAGAATATCTCTCATTTTTCGCCAGACTGGAGGTTGAGGAACAAAATTTTTTGTGTTGTGATGTTGAATATCTAAACCATAATTTAATTTGATGGTTTCAAACCAATCATCTATGCTAGGCGAAGATTTAAATACATTATTTCCGGTAGCTTTAGCCGGATATTCATCAAACTTTCCATCTTTTAATGGACTATGAAAATCATTTCCTCCTGGGTTATAGCCATTAGGGACTACAAAATGTTGGTTTGGGATATAATAGAAATCATTTGTCGGCGAAAAGCTTTTAGTCGTATCATCTGTTGCACCTAAATCGACAACATTGTTTGGTTTTTGGTCAGAATGGTAAGTTCTAGCCACGTGATTGGGAATAAAATCCATCAAAACTTTTAAGCCTTCGCCATGTGTACGTTTAATTAAACTTTCGTATTCGGCCATTCTATTTTTAACATCAACAGCCAAATCAGGGTCTACATCATAATAATCTTTAATGGCATAAGGCGAACCTGCTCTACCCTTCACAATATCAGGATCATCAGATTTTATGCCGAATTGGGTATAATCTGTCATGGTTGCATGTTCAATTACACCAGTAAACCAAATATAATTTACACCTAACGTTTTGAGTTCCTTTAATGCCTTTTCGTTGATATCATTAAACTTTCCACTCCCATTTTCTTCAATAGAACCGTAAAATTTATTGCTTGTATTTTTATTTCCAAAATGACGAACAAAAGCTTGATAGATGACTAATTTTCTGTTTTCTATCTGCTCAGTTGTTGTTTGATTTTGATCTAACATTTGTAGCTTATTTTTTGTTACGCAAGCAGATAAGCCACAAATTAGGCCTATCGAGCATGCTATTTTAATAACAGATTTCAATTTGATGATGAATTAATTGCTAAGTTTCCGTTAGCGGATAAATGATGCGCTTTACCAAAAACAATCAGTTTTAGTTCATGCTCACTTTCATTGCTTAGGCTAACCTTTGCGCCATCAACTTTAACAGTAACAATTGCCTGTCTAAATCCGATTTTAAAGGCATAAGATTTCCAATTTTTAGGTAATACCGGATGTAGGTGTAATTGATTATTTTTTACTCTCATACCGCCAAAACCTTCCACCACGCTCAACCAAGTTCCAGCCATAGAGGTAATGTGCAAACCATCTTCCGTATCGTTGTTGTAATCATCTAAATCTAAACGAGAAGTACGCAAATAGAATTCGTAAGCTCTATCTAAATCTCCCAATTTAGCAGCAATTATGGCATGTACGCAGGGCGATAAAGAACTTTCATGAACCGTACGTGGCTCATAAAAATCATAATTACGTTGAATGGTTTCCAGATCATAATCCTCTTCAAAGAAATAAATTCCTTGTAAAACATCTGCTTGTTTAATGAAACATGAGCGCAAAATTCTATCCCAGCTCCATTTCTGGTTCAAAGGTCTATCAACTGCAGGCAGATCCTTAACCAAAACTTGTTCTTTGTCTAAATATCCATCCTGTTGCAAGAAAATACCTAACTTTTCATCTGTCGGATAAAACATTTTATCGATGATATCTTGCCAATTTTTTTGTTCTTCTACAAGGTCGAATTTAGTTTTTGATACAATTTCTGCTAGCCTATCAGCATTGCTTTCTTTCACAATGTCGATGGCTTCGATGGTATACTTTAAACACCAAGTAGCGATGGTGCTCGTGTACCAATTGTTATTGATGTTATTTTCGTATTCGTTAGGTCCGGTAACGCCCAACATTACATATTGCTGCTTATCGATGCTCCAATTTACGCGTTGTGCCCAGAATCGAGCAATGCCAATCAATACTTCTAAACCGTATGCTGCTAGGTATGTATTTTCGCCCGTATAACGGATGTAATTGAAAATGGCAAAAGCAATTGCACCGTTTCTATGGATTTCTTCGAAAGTGATTTCCCATTCATTATGGCATTCTTCGCCATTAATGGTAACCATTGGGTACAAAGCAGCTCCATTTTTGAAACCTAACTTTTCTGCATTTTCTATTGCTTTTTCTAAATGTTTATAACGATAAATCAACAGATTTTCTGCCACTTGTTGCGGAGCGGTTGCCAAATAAAAAGGCAAACAATAGGCTTCCGTGTCCCAATAGGTAGAACCTCCATATTTTTCGCCCGTAAAGCCTTTCGGACCAATATTTAAACGAGCATCTTCGCCAGTGTAAGTTTGGTGCAATTGAAAAATGTTAAATCTAATGGCTTGTTGTGCAGCTACGTCACCTTCTATAATCACGCATCCATTTTTCCATTTTGCCGCCCAAGCATCAGCTTGTTCTGCCAACATTTGGTCGAAACCTTTGGCAACAATTGCTTTTAATCTAGTTATTGTAGTTGCTTCTAATGCCTCTTTTTCGTAATTCTCTGAAGAAAGATTTACGGCATATTTATAAATGGTAGTGGCTTGATTTTGCTGTACATCAACCTCAAATTTTTGGGCTACATATTTTTCTTTCTTCGTAAAGGAAGGTTTCAATCCTAAATCTTTATCCTCTTGAAAAATTGTTGTATAAATAGCTGAACTTACCCAAAAAGCTGTTTTTTTAGTCTCTAAATTTAATAAAGCATAATCACCTTCTTGTTTAGCTGTAACTTCATTCCAGAACTTTTCATCATAATTAGAATCCTGATTTTTAACATCTCCATCTAAGCTTGATTCGATTCTGATTTTTCCCTTAAAATTCTGTGGCGAGATGGTATATTTAATTGCTCCAGCTTCATCATCAACAATACTACAAAAACGAATGGCTTCAACTTTTAGCACATTCCCATTTGAGAGCTCAACAGTAAATTTTCTGGTTAGCGTACCCAACTGCATATCCAACACACGACTAAATTCCGATACTTTGCTCGTATGTAAATCTAGTACTTCATCATTTACGGTAATATTTAAACCTATCCAATTGGTGGCATTTAATACTTTCGCAAAATATTCTGGATAGCCATTTTTCCACCAACCTACTCTGGTTTTATCTGGATAATACACGCCAGCAACATAGTTTCCCTGTAAAGTTTCTCCTGTATAGGTTTCTTCAAAATTGGCACGTTGTCCCATTCTTCCATTTCCAATACTAAAAATACTTTCAGAAATCTTATTTAAATGTGGGTCAAATCCTTCTTCAATAATCTGCCACTCGTTATGTTTGATGTAATTCTTCATTCTAATTATAAATTCTCCAATTTCTCAATTGTCATTTCATTTAATCCTGCTACCACAATATCAGCCTCGGTTAAAACATCGGCTTTGCCAATACCCACTGCTTTCATATTGCCAGCTTTTGCCGCTTGCACACCTGCAATTGCATCTTCAAAAACTACACATTCTTGGGGATTAACATTTAACTCTTGCGCACCTACCAAAAATACTTCTGGGTCTGGTTTAGATTTCGTTACCTTGTTTCCATCAACCAATGCATCAAATAAATGCATCAAGCCAATTTGGTTTAATATGGTTTCTGAATTTTTACTTGCCGAGCCCAAAGCCGTAAGGTAGTTTTTTGCCCTTACCAACTCCAAAAATTCTTTCGCGCCTGGCAAAATTTCATCGGGTGTCATTTTGGTAATCATATCCACATACCAAGTATTTTTCAATGTTGCCAATTCTTGCATTTCCTCTTCAGATTTGGTTACCCCACCCCAATGCAATATAATTTTTAAAGATTCTATTCTACTAATACCCTTTAATTCCTCGTTTTGCTCTTCAGTAAAATCAAATCCCAATTGATTGGCTAACCTGCGCCAAGCTTTGTAATGATACACTGCTGTATCTACAATCACCCCATCGAGGTCGAAAATGCATGCTTTTATTTTAGACATATTATTGTAATTCAAATATATAAGTTGTTTTTGCAGGTAATTTCAATTTACCAAGCGCCAATTTTTCGTCAGTGATTATGTTTTGGGCAGTTTTATAATTACCTGTTCTTTCTACAAAACGAGCTGTTTCTAATTCTTCCGCTTGCTCATTGCTATTCATTACCACCATTACAGTTTTATCCTTGTTGTACCTAAAGTAAACATAAATACCTTTTTCAGGCACAAATTGCATCATTTTTCCATTTTGTAAAACAGGATTGTTCTTTCTATAGTTCGCTAATTTTTTAACAAAGTTGAAAGCCTCATTTTCCTTTTCATTTCTACCTGCCGGAATGAATTTATTTAGCTTATCATTTGGCCAGCCTCCTGGGAAATCTTCACGCACTTTTCCATCTGGATTGGCATAATTTTTCATTAAAATCTCTGTACCATAATACATTTGTGGTATGCCACGAAGTGAGAGTAATAAAATGATTCCCGATTTATACTTTTCAAAATCTTCATTCACCACCGAATAAAACCTACTGATATCATGATTATCCAAAAACACTACATTTCTTGTTGGGTCTTTGTATTGATAATCGCTAGCTAAAACAGAGTACAACCTATTTACCCCATCTGTCCAACCGAATTTGCCATTTAAAGCTTCGTTAATTGCAAAATAAGTTTGAAAATCTGTTACCGCTTGTAAGCCAGTATCAAACTTCTGATTTACCGTATTACCTTCAGTAAAGAAAACCTGATTGGCAGTTCCATTTACCCAAGTCTCTCCAAAATAGGTGAAAGTTGGATATTCTTTAGAGACTGCTTTAGCCCATTCTGCCATAAAGACTTTATCGTTGTAAGCGTAGGTATCTAACCTAAAACCATCCAAGCCAGCATATTCAATCCACCAGATGTGGCTTTGCGTAATGTACTTTTTAACCAGTGGATTTTGTTGATCTACATCTGGCATGTGACGGTCAAACCAACCATCTGTCATTAGTTTTTTATCAGACTTTGCAGCATAGGGGTCAAATAGTGTTTGGTCTTTATAAGTAGTTCCAGTATACTTTGGCCATTGATGGAACCAGTCTTTTGCTGGTTGATCTTGATATAAAAAATGTTGGTCGCCAATATGGTTATGCACCAAATCTTTAATCATTTTCATGCCCCGTTTATGGCATTCATCAACCAATTTTTTATAAAGTTCATTGTTACCAAAACGACGGTCTACCATATAATTCTCAGTATTTGCATAACCATGGTAAGATGCTCTATATTCATCATTTTCTAATACCGGATTTAGCCAAAGCGTAGTTACACCCAAATCTTGCAAGTAAGGTAAATTGTTAATGATGCCTTGAATATCGCCACCATGGCGGTAAAAAATAGAATCGCGACTAAAAGTTTTATCTTTCATTCCTTCTACCTTATCGTTATTGATATCGCCATTGGCAAAACGATCTGGCATGATTAAATAGATGAAATCTTTATCAGTTACTCCTCTTGTTTGAGGTTTCCTACTTTTTAACTCATAAGTATAGCTAATTGTTTTATCTCCTTTTTTCGAGAATATTATCGGGAACGTTCCCGATTTAGTAGCTGAAGAAATATGCAGGTTGACAAATAGATAATTAGGATTTTCTACTTTCTGAACGCTCACTAGCTTAACACCAGCATAATTTAAAGAAACGGTTCTATCTGCAATGCGATTTCCTCTTACCAATAATTGTAGCGATTGATCTTTAAAACCTACCCACCAATTCATAGGTTCTACCCTTTCTAGCGTTGGCAATTGTGCTTTGAGTTGAAATTGTGCAATTAAAATTACCGCTAAGAAAACTAATTTCTTTATCATTTTATATTTGGTTGATCTAACAAACGAAAGTGTAAAATTTTAAGTAAAAAGCCAAAAGTTTTGTAAAATAAAAAAAGCTCTCCAATATTGGAGAGCTTTTTTATAGCATACAATTCTTTATGGATTAAAAGTATATGATAAATAATAAAGTGCACCAGCCTGAGGATTACCCAAAGATGTGATGTAATATTTATTCATGATATTTGAACCACCCAATTTAATAACAGATTTAACTGAAGGTACTTTTAAGTTAACCTGAGCATCGAAGGTTGAATAAGATGGCACATTTCCTGAAACGAATGTAGAGCTCCAGTAAAATGCATCTTGCCAGCGATACTGTACATTAAAACCAAAGTTTTTAACAATTTCTCTGCTACCAACTCCTGCATTAAATCTCCATTCTGGCGTATTAAAATTATTATCGAAAGTTGCAGGTACATCGCCTAGTTTATTGTAGGATGTATTTCCATTAAAATTAAATTTACCAACTTGGTAATCTAATCCAAATGCACCACCATAAGATTTAACTTTACCAGTAATGTTTACAGGCACATTAAATTTAACAGCAGCAGTAGTTGCATTTTGATAAAGCTCAACACCACCTATAAAGTCTTCGTAAATATTGTAATAGGCATAAGCATCAACTAATAGACTTCTTGTTGCTAACCCTTTATAACCCAACTCAAAAGATTGTACACTTTCTGGGCGAAGACCACCTTCATCAAAAGTATATTGTTGCAGTAAAGCCGGATTTGGAGCACCTGAAGCAACTGAAGCTAAAAATGCTCTATAACTGGCGGAGGTAACTCCTTTGTTAGTATTAAGGTTATATTTATTAAATATAGATTCTGGCAGACCGCCAATTAATCTCGTGGTTCCGCCTCCTACCGCTAAATCAATATATTGATCTTGTGTAGTTGGATTACGGTAACCCGTTTGGTAAGATGCTCTAATATTGTTATTAGGTGCTACCGTCCAAACACCTGTTACTCTTGGCGTTAATCTACCATCAAAGTTTTTGCTTTTATCATAACGACCAGCAACCGTCATTTTAAAGTTTTCTCCTAATTTTTTGCCTAACTGTGCAAAAGCACCATATTCACTTATGGTAATATCACGGGTTGCATCATCAAAGATGGTTCCGTCTGAGTGTAAGAAATAATCGCGATAGGAAGCACCAACTTGAAATTCTACTACATTATTAAATGCATTAGAGAAGTTGTACATACCCTCATAGTGATATAGATTGGTTTTATCATTAAATTTAGCTCCGTTTGCAGGGCCAATTGTTTTAGCAGTAATTGCTGATTTAGCAGTTTCAAAACCTGCCGAACCTGGCACTAAACGACCCAAATCGGCTTGTGATCTTGCATAAGCTTGCGCAGCTGCATCAGCTTGACCGCCAGCTCTAGCGCCAACATAATTACCAATATATTGTGCATACCAACCAGTTAAACCACCAGATGGTTTCCATGCTTCGTTGATGAACGTTCCCAAAATTGTAGCGTTATAGGCATCACCAGAACGCTCTTGGGTAGTGTAACCTCTTAAAAAGAAATCTTGTCCTTTTAATTCTAATTTATACTGCCCTATTTTGAAATTCCTTAACGAATAACGATCTGTACCTGTGTAAACTGAAGTACCAGTACCCCAATTTGCTTGTGCAATTGCCTCTACTGTATTGCTAAATTTGTAGTGTAAAGAGGTTGATGTTTTTAAAGACTTGGTATCATAATCAACCAAATCAGTTTCGGCATAACCTGTTCTAGATACAAATTGATTTGGAATTAAACCCGGTACTCTTAAGCCAACATAAAAAGGCAAATAGCTTTGGATAGTTGGACGTAATGCAGCTGGAAATAGACCTAGCGCAGCAGCTTGTTGAGCAGCCGTTGGTGCAGCACCATTTGCTACCCCTAGTAAAGAAAACGCACCGTTTAATGAAGTTTGTATATTTGGAATTTGACCCCCACTTGCTTGATTTACACCTGCAATAATACCTGCATTTAATGATTGTGCAACATTAATCATGTTCTGACTAATTTCATCGCCATAAACGTTTACTCCATCATAATTTGGATCAGAATTTCTATCCCCATTTTTTAATTGACGAGATGTTCTATCAAAATTTCTAGTATCAGTAGCAGCCCAATCTTTAGCTTGTAAAAATCCAAAAGCCGTTTTAATGCCAAATTTATTGTTCCATGATTTTGCTAAACGCAAATCGAATTGTTTAAATTCTCTTACCCCTTGATTGGTATTGTTATCATCAACATGGTTGATACCACCTTTATACATAAAACTTACCCCTTGATATTGAAATGGATTTTTAGACGTCATCAATAACGTACCATTAATACCACCTGCACCATACAATGCCGAAGCAGCACCTGGTAATAACTCTACATTGTCAACATCAAGCTCAGATAAACCAACAATATTACCTACTGAGAAATTTAAGCCTGGTGCTTGGTTATCCATTCCATCAATGTATTGATTAAAACGAGTATTTCCATTTGCATTAAAACCACGCGTATTAACCGATTTAAAAGTCATACTTTGTGTACTCATTTCAACACCTTTTAAATTATTTAAGGCATCATAAAATGATGGAGCAGGCAATTCCTTTAACGCTGCAGCACTAATACGTTCTACAGAAACGGGAGATTCTAAAATACGTTCTGGCGTTCTTGAAGCAGAAACTACTACTTCTTGACCAAGGATAACACCAGACTCTATTTCGATAGTTAAGTTAGTAGCATTGCCAGTTATCTCTCTTTCTAAAGAATTATAACCTATATATGATACCAATATTGTAAATGGAGCTTTTTCTGTAGTGCCAAAAGAAAATTGACCTTTTAAATCTGTTGATGAACCAATTGTTTTCCCCTTTATGGTAACGCTTACACCAGGGATCGGCTCTTTAGTTAGTTTATCTGTAACAGTACCACTAACCATTGTACTTTGTGCATGTAACGCAACTCCAGTTGCAAATACTAGAAAAAGTACAAAAATGATTTTTGTAAAGATTTTGTTCATACTCGGTTGGTTTATATTTGTTTATTTTATTATAAACTTAGTACAAATTTTGTTACTAACAAATTCTATTCTTCATAATTTTTTCTTCAAAATTTAATTTGATTACAATTGAATTCAATTTTATAGTAAATTGCAGATTATGTATCTCTCTTGAGCTAGCATCAAAACCAAATAAACCTATAATCTATAATAAATGAATAGAGTAAAAGCCCTCATATGCATTATCATACCTATTTTAATAGCATATGCCTTAAATACTAAGTTTGGTGATACTCCGCCAGTTCTAAAACTTCTAAACCCATTTATGGGTTTTTGGCAAAATGCAGAAAGTGATATGATAAGTGCCAACAAAAACATCTCTTTAAAAGGGGCTCATGATAAAATAGACATCCTTTTTGATGATAAGATGATTCCTCACGTATTTGCACAAAATGACCATGATGCCTATTATGCCCAAGGTTATGTTACTGCCATGCATCGCCTATGGCAAATGGATTTTCAAACCAGATTTGCTGCTGGAAGAATTTCTGAAGTGGTAGGCAAAAAAGCGATTGAAGTAGACCGTTACCAACGCAGAATGGGAATGGTTTATGGTGCAGAAAACTCTTTAAAAGGAATGATGGCTGATCCAAAAGCTAAAGAAATGATTTTAGCGTATACTGCTGGAATAAATGCCTACATTCACTCCTTACGTAAAGGGCAATTACCGCTAGAATATAAAATATTAGATTTTAAACCCGAAGATTGGACGCCTATTAAATGTGCGTTGTTACTTAAACAAATGTCGGCTGTTTTAGCCATGGGTTCTGATGAATTCTATATGACCAATATCCTTAAAAAGTATGGTCCAGATATTACTAAAGATTTATTCCCTGATTATCCATTTAAAGAAAGTCCGATTATCCCGGTAGGTACAAAATGGGATTTTACACCTTTACCAATACCCGCAACCCCAACTGGCTATACCGAAATGATGACCGGAAATGTAAAAACTGCTCAAAAAATTGAAGGAATTGGCAGTAATAATTGGGCAGTTTCTGGCGCTAAAACTGCATCAGGCTCTCCTATTTTAGCTAACGACCCACATTTAGATTTAACTTTACCATCTATTTGGTATCAAATTCAGTTGCATGCACCAGGCTTAAACTCTTATGGTGTTTCTTTACCAGGTGCTCCGGGCATTATTATTGGTTTTAACAAAGACATTGCGTGGGGTGTAACCAATGTTGCTGCTGATGTTTTAGACTTCTATCAGATTAAATTTAAGGATGACACCCATAAAGAATACTGGTACAACAACAGCTGGAAAAAAACCAATCAGCGTTTAGAAACGATTAAAATTAAAGGCGGTACAGATGAAATTGATACTGTTTATTATACCCATCAAGGACCAGTTGTTTACTTTCAAAAGCCCACATATGGTAAGGCGAATAATGTACCCATTGGTAATGCACTAAGATGGATAGCTCATGACCAATCTAATGAGTTAATGACTTTCTACTATTTAAATAGAGGAAAAAACTACGCTGATTATCGCAAAGCTTTGACTTATTATACTGCTCCTGCCCAAAATTTTATTTTTGCCAGCGCAGAAAATGATATCGCCATTACACCAAACGGAAAGTTCCCGTTGAAATGGAAAAACCAAGGTAAATTTATTTTAGATGGTTCAGACCCTGGAAACGATTGGCAAGGCTGGATACCTGCTTCACAAAACCCAACGGTTAAAAATCCGCCACGTAATTTTGTGAGTTCTGCTAATCAATCTTCTACAGACCAAACCTACCCTTATTATATAAATTGGGAATTTGCGCCTTACGAGCGTGGCCAAAGGATTAATGATAGGCTAACTGCCATGAACAAAATAACTGCCGATAGCATGAGCAAACTGCAAGCAGATTCTTATAGCTTAGCGGCAGAAAATATGTTGCCTTTTATATTGCCATTAGTAAATAACGGACAATTGAATGCTACTCAAAAAGAAGCTTTTAACATTACCTCTAAATGGAATAGATATTTTGAAGCTAATGAAATTGCAGGTAGTATTTTTGATCTGTGGTCTAAAAAACTAATTGATAACATTTGGGAGGATGATTTTGTGATTGCAGGTATCCCTATGCGCTATCCTTCTAGAGACCGCACTATTGAATTGATACAGAAAGACCCAAATTCTAAATGGTTCGATAATGTAAAAACAACTCAGAAAGAGACATTAACAGATTTGGTAAACTCTTCATTTAAATTTGCTTGCGATAGTTTAGAGAGAAAGTACGGACCGATTGGAAAGAATTGGTATTGGGGAAATGTAAAAGGAACCAATGTCCCACACTTGGCCAAAATACCAGGCTTTGGTTCTAAAAAGCTATTAATTGGCGGTTCAAAAAGTACAGTTAATGCTATAAGCGAGGCGAATGGACCATCGTGGAGAATGGTTATAGAATTGGGTAAAAATGTAAAAGGGCATGGTGTTTATCCTGGTGGGCAATCTGGTAATCCTGGTAGTCCGTTTTACGATAATATGGTTGATACTTGGGCTCAGGGCAAGCTTTATGATTTATTCTTTATGCAATCTGCAGACGATAAATCAGCTAAAATAATTTCTCATTATAAAATTTCAAAAAAATAACATGGTATTCTTAGTTATCATCATAGCCTGTTTTCTTTTACAAATGGTTTTACCTTGGTGGGCAATAATCATCATCAGCTTTGCTACTTGCGGCATTATTGGCAAGACAGGCAAAATCTCATTTTGGCAACCTTTTCTTGCTATTTTATTACTTTGGACAGGTGTTGCATTATTTAAAAGTTTACCCAACCACAATATACTAGCTACTAGAATAGCCGAAATGTTAGGGGTTAAATTATGGCCAATTGTACTTGCTGCAACTGGATTATTAGGTGGTTTAGCTGCTGGAATTTCTGGCTATTGCGGCTATCATTTCAGAAAAGCGATGATAAGCATGAAAACTCCCCCACATAAAGCATAATTCTTTGTATTTTTGCCCAGTGAACATTACAGCCGAGCAAATATTTTCAATAAATAATGAAGCCACTTTTAACGAGGTGGCTTTAGCTATTTTTAAACACCAAGCTCACAATTGTACCGTTTACAAAAATTACATCAGCCATCTTAAAAAAGATTTTTCAGCTGTAAAAAGCTATAAAGAAATCCCCTTTTTGCCAATCAGCTTTTTTAAAAGCCATCAGGTTTTAAGCACAGCTGATGAACCTGAAGTTGTATTTAGCAGTTCGGGCACAACTGGCCAAATTACCAGTAAACATTTGGTGAGTGATGTGAAAATTTACGAGGAAAGCTATATGAAAGCCTTCCAACAATTTTATGGTAACCCAAAAGATCTTTGCATTTTAGCGCTACTCCCATCCTATTTAGAAAGAGAAGGTTCTTCTTTAATTTATATGGTAGATGATTTGCTAAAGCAAAGCAAACACCCACAAAGTGGATACTTTTTACATGATGTAGCCCAGCTTTACTCAACTTTGTTAGCTTTAGCAGCAGCCAAGCAAAAAACAATTCTTATTGGTGTTACCTACGCTTTGTTAGATTTTGCAGCGCAATTTCAAATCGATTTCCCAGAACTTATAGTGATGGAAACTGGCGGAATGAAAGGCAAAAGAAAGGAAATGGTTCGCGAAGAGTTGCATGAAACTTTGTATGCAGGTTTTGGCGTTAAAAATATCCACAGCGAGTATGGGATGACCGAATTGCTTTCGCAGGGTTATTCTTACGGGCAAGGGATTTTTAATTGTCCACCTTGGATGAAAATTTTACTTAGAGATACTTCAGACCCATTAAGTTTACTGCATGGCAATCAAAGTGGAGGAATAAATGTAATCGATTTAGCAAACATCAATTCTTGCTCATTTATTGCTACGCAAGATTTAGGTAAAGTTTACGAAGATGGAAGTTTTGAAGTTCTGGGCAGATTTGACAATGCCGATATTAGAGGTTGCAATTTGTTGGTGCAGTAATTATTTCTTAAATCTAACATCAAATTTAAAGACCCGTTTATCTACCAATTTTATTTCACTTGATTGTGCATGATTTGGATTAAAAATAAAGTTATAATCCTCTTCAATTATCACGGAAGGAACTTTTAATAGTAAGAATTTATTGTCTCTGATAAATTTATTTCCAATTTCTTTCAATAACTCAATTTCAGATTCTTCCTTCCAATTTTTAGGTAAATCGTTTACATCTATTTTCAAAACACTATTGTCTGAGACTTCAAATTCAGCTAAAATAAAATCTTTATCTATATCTTCAGGCCTTAAATGAATAAGAACTTCCATTACCGCCATAGCCCTAAATTGAGCAAAGTATACCATAGCAAATCCTTTATCATTCCATCTGGCACCATATTGTTTAGAACCAGTACCACTTAAATCTTCAATATATTTTGGAGAAGAGATCCTATATAGTAGCATTAGCTAAAAATCCCATGTTCTATACGACCAAGAATATCCAAAACCATTGTAAAGCCAATTCTGGTATCTAACAAGTTAAAGGGTATTTCGCCACCTAAAGCATAATTTGGAGACTTTACCCAACTACTAAAAGCACGTTCACTACCTAAAACTTCTATACCCCGCTCGTATAAAAGCGCCAATTCTATTGCTCTATCAGCATATTCGGTTTTTACTAATGTATTTGGCGTGTAACGTTGTAAAGTACGTTCAGAAATATGCAGCACAGAAGCAACTTCTTCTATTGTTAAAGATATTTTTTTGGCTAATGCCAATAAAGATTTTTTAGAAATGCCTTTACGTGCCAATTTAAGCAAATCAAAATCAGAAGGATTAGTATATTGACTGCCCATCATGGCTACCATAGGCGTAAAATTTGCCATACCATTAGCTACCATTGGCTCTTCAACTTTCGATGTATCTTCAGCTTTTCTTTTCATAACAGACAATTATACTCAAATATATACATTTTGTCCGAAAGTAAAAATTTCAAAAAAAAATCCCAAACTTATTGGCTTGGGATTTCACATATTTCAATTTTATTTATTCTGCAATTAATAAAAAATAATTTTTCTTACCTTTTTGCACAATGATAAATTCATCGTTTATTAAATCCTTAGTAGCATAATTAGCCAACATTTCTGCAACTTTTGCCTTATTAATGCTCAAGCCGCCACCTTGAATGGTTTTCTTAACTTCTCCTTTTGATGGGAACACAGTAGTTTTCTCGGCCAAAAGCGTAGCAATATCAATTCCTTCGGCAAGTTCTGCTTTTGAGATTTTAAATTGAGGCACACCTTCAAACATTTCTAAAACGCTTTTCGAATCCAATGTTTGCAAAAATTCTAATGCTCCATTTCCAAATAAAAATTCAGATGTTTTTATCGCAGTTTCTAGGGCTTGTTCAGAGTGGGTTTTTACCGTAATATCTTCTGCTAATGCTTTTTGTAAAATACGTAAGTGAGGTGCAGCTTCGTGTTCAACCTCTAAAGCTTCAATTTCTGCTTGAGTTTTTAAGGTAAAAATTCTAATCCATTTTTTAACATCATCATCCGAAGCATTTAACCAAAACTGGTAGTATTTATAAGGCGAAGTTTTAGCCGGATCTAACCAAACTGCTCCACTTTCTGTTTTCCCAAATTTGGTACCATCAGCTTTTTTAATGAGCTGTGTTGTTATTGCATAAGCCGTTCCTTGATCTTTTCTCCTGATCAATTCTGTGCCCGTAACAATATTACCCCATTGGTCAGAACCGCCCATTTGAACCAGACAGTTGTTATTTTTCCATAAATAATAGAAATCGTAACCTTGTATCAACTGGTAGCAAAACTCAGTGAAAGATAAGCCAGAGTCACCTTCCAAACGTCTTTTCACACTGTCTTTTGCCATCATATAGTTTACGGTGATATGTTTACCTACATCTCTAATAAATGTAAATAAGTTCATATCCTTAAACCAATCAGCATTATTTACCATTACGGCACCATTACCTGCATCTTCAAACTTTAAGAATTTAGCGAGCTGTGTTTTCATACCTTTAAGGTTATGCTCAATCATCTCTGGCGTTTGCAGGTTACGCTCATCAGATTTACCAGAAGGGTCGCCAACCATACCTGTTGCACCACCAACTAAAGCAAAAGGCTTATGCCCAGCTCTCTGAAAGTGGATTAACGTCATGATTTGCGTTAAGTGACCAACGTGTAGCGAATCAGCCGTAGGGTCAAAACCAATATATCCCGAAGTCATACCTTCATTTAGTTTTTCTTCGGTATTGGGCATAATATCATGCAACATCCCTCTCCAACGCAATTCTTCTACAAAATTCTTCATTAGTAATAATTTTAGGTCGCAAAGATAAGAGATTAAGCTGAAAGACTAAAGACCAAAGCTGAAAGGTCAAAAAGAAAGACTGGAAGCTTAGCGAAATGAAGAAAAAGTCATAATTCAAATTAGCTTTGGTCTTTTAGCTTTATTATTTTAGCTTCACAACATGAACTTCCTTTCGCATTATTACTTTGAGCGCCAACACCAAGATTCCAATATGGTTCTAGGAACTGTTTTGCCAGATTTAGTGAAGAATGCACACAAAGATTGGAATTTATATCCTCAAAAAAATGAAGCGCTTTTTATTGAAGATAACCAGCAAAACTCATTATTAAGAGGTTGGAAAAGACATTTGGAGGTCGATTTGATATTCCACTCATCCGATTTCTTCATTGCAGAAATGGCAAAGCTGAAACAATTACTTTTGCCAATACTAAATGATAGTCCGGTTAGGCCATCTTTTCTTGCACATATTGGCGTAGAATTAGTTTTAGACCATTTATTAGTAGTAAATGGAAAGATAAATATCAATTCTTTTTACGACCATTTACAAGCGGTAGATGATAATTCATTAAACACTTTTTTAATCAAATGTGGAAGTGCTGATACCGAACAATTTTTCAAGTTTTTCAACAGTTTTAAATCGAGTAGGTATTTGTTAAGTTACCAGAAAATAGAAAATATCAGCTATGCTTTGCAAAGAATTTGCATGCGTTTATGGGCTCATCCTTTTGACGAGGAAACCGTTTCATTGTTAACTGAACAATTAGAAGTTTATAAGATTTTATTAGCGAAAAATTACTTAGACATTTTTGAAGAGATTGAAGATGAGCTAAATACTAATTTTTAATGTTTGTCATTCAGAGCGAAGCGAAGAATCTCTGTTGGGATAAATTCCTAACTAGGAGATTCCTCCGAAGTTGGAATAACCAGCTTTGCAGCCCCTCCTAATTGCACAAACCAATGTAATTTAAACCTGGTAGTGAACACGTAAGGGTAACCCTTGCGGTTACCCGAAGTAAAACGAACAGCGGGACTAACATCAATCATTGCTTCAAACTTGCTTTTCAAAAAACAATAACCTAAGGTCTCACATCTCCTATCTAACTTCTCAATACTATTTTTATATTTGTGATATGCCTACTTTTGCCTTGAAAGAACAAATGGATGCGCTGGTTGCAGAGTTAAATCAGCACACTTACAATTATTACGTTTTGGCGATGCCTACCATTGCCGATTATGAATTTGATAAAAAGCTAGAAGCACTTGCCGAGCTAGAAAAAGCACATCCAGAATTTGCCGACCCCAACTCTCCTACCCAGAAAGTTGGCGGCGATATTACCAAAAACTTTGTAACGGTAAAGCATAAATGGCCAATGCTCTCGTTGGGCAACACCTATAATGAGCAAGATTTAAGAGATTTTGATGAACGTGTAAAAAAAGCCATCGGCAATGATTTTGAATACGTTTGCGAACTTAAATTTGACGGTCTATCTATTAGTTTAACTTATGAAAATGGTATTTTAGTAAGAGCTGTAACTCGTGGCGATGGTACACAAGGCGATGATGTCACAAACAATATTAAAACAATACATACCATTCCGCACAGATTGAAAGAAGATGCTCTTCCACAAGTTTTTGAAATTAGAGGAGAAGTTTTTATGCACCGTGCTGCTTTTGAGCGTTTAAACAAAGAGCGTGAAGAATTGGGCGAAGTACCTTATGCAAACCCAAGAAACTTTGCCAGCGGAACAGTTAAAATGCAGGATTCGAAAGAAGTGAAAAAACGCCCTTTAGATTGTTTTTTATATGCTTTAAATAGTGAAAAACAATTATTTAAAACCCACTGGGAAAGTTTACAAACCGTTAAAAATTGGGGTTTCAATGTTTCTGAACATAGTAAATTAGTGAACACAATAGACGATGTTTTAGCTTTTATTGCCCATTGGGAAGAGCAACGTTTTAAATTGAGTTATGATATTGATGGTATTGTGATTAAAGTAAATAGCTACGCACAACAGCAAGAGTTGGGTTTTACCGCAAAATCTCCGCGTTGGTCAATTTCTTATAAATATAAAGCTGCCGAAGTACAGACTGTTTTAGAAAAGGTTACTTATCAGGTTGGTAGAACCGGAGCAGTTACGCCAGTTGCAAATCTAAAACCAGTTTTATTAGCAGGCACCACAGTAAAACGTGCCACCTTGCATAATGCTGATGAAATTATCCGACTAGATTTACATGAAAACGATACCGTTTTTGTAGAGAAAGGTGGCGAGATTATTCCGAAAATAATTAAGGTTAATTTTGATTTAAGGCAGCCCAATTCACAGCCGATCGTTTACCTTACAAATTGCCCAGAATGTGGCAATGAGTTAATAAGAAAGCAAGGTGAAGTTGCCTTTTATTGTCCGAATGACGAAGGTTGTCCGCCGCAGATTGTTGGTAAAATACAGCATTTTATTGGTCGTAAAGCAATGAACATTGATGGCTTAGGCGACGAAACGATTGAAACTTTTTACCAGCGAGGTTTGGTTGCTCACATCAGCGATTTATATACTCTACATCAAAAGGCTGACGAACTTAAAAAAATTGAACGTTTTGGCGAACGTTCGATAGATAACATGCTGGCAGGTATTGAAAAATCTAAAGAAATGCCTTTCGAAAAAGTCTTGTTTGGTTTGGGGATTAGATATGTTGGAGAAACGGTTGCGAAGAAATTGGCTAGAGGTGTTAAAAACATCGATGATCTTTCGAAAGCTACAATTGAAGAGTTAACAGCAGTTGATGAAATTGGAATTCGCATTGCAGAAAGTATTCAGGAATACTTTAGCAAACCTGAACATCTCCATCAAATAGTACTTTTAAAACAAGCAGGATTACAATTTGAGATGATAGAAACAGAAATGTTGCTACAAAGCGATAAATTAAATGGAAAAACATTCGTAATTTCGGGAGTTTTTGATAAACATAGCCGCGAAGAACTAAAGACTTTGATTGAAGAAAATGGTGGTAAAATTTTAAGCGGCATATCGGCAAAATTGGATTACTTAGTTGCTGGAGATAATATGGGTCCATCGAAATTAGAAAAGGCTACAAAGTTAAACGTGCCTTTGATTAGTGAAGATGAACTAGAGAAAATGATTGAATGAAGCTTTGTTATTCAGAGCGTAGCAAAGAGTCTAACAGAGAGATTCCTCATTCTTCGGAATGACAATCTTTTTAAATACAATAATTAATATATAATGAATAAATTTCACGGTACTGGTGTTGCTTTAGTTACACCTTTTAACACAGACGGATCGGTAGATTATCAGGGATTAAAAAAACTGATCAATCACTTGGTTGATGGAGGTATAGATTACCTTGTATCATTAGGTACAACAGGCGAAACAGCTACATTAAGCAAGGACGAGAAGAAGAAGGTGTGGGATTTTACTGCTGAAATTAATGATGGTCGTTTACCATTGGTTGCTGGTATTGGAGGCAATGATACTTACGTTATCGGCGATGCCATTAAAACATTCGAAAACAACGACTATAGCGCTGTACTTTCGGTTAGTCCTTATTATAGCAAACCAACTCAAGAAGGAATTTATCAGCATTATAAACATTTAAGCGAATTGAGCGCAATGCCAATCATGTTGTATAATGTTCCTGGTAGAACAGGTAGTAACATGAGTGCAGAAACTACTTGTCGTTTAGCTCATGATTTTAAAAATATCATTGCTACGAAAGAAGCTTGTGGTAACTTTGATCAGTTTAACGCCATTATGCGAGATAAACCATCAGACTTTTTATTGATTTCTGGTGATGATCCTATCGCCTTACCAATGATTTCGATAGGTGCTGTTGGTGTAATTTCTGTAGTCGGTAATGCCCTGCCAAAACAATTATCAGACATGATAAGCTTATGTTTAAAAGGCAATTACGCAGAAGCTTTACCTGCGCATTTAAGTTTATTAGAAGTAACAAGGTTATTTTTTGCAGAAGGAAATCCTGCAGGTGTTAAATCAGCACTAAAGGCTTTAAACATTTGTGATGATGTGGTTAGACTTCCATTGGTAAAAGCTTCCCAAGCATTGACAACGGACATAAATAAACAGCTAGAAAATCTTTCAGCATTCGCATAACTGTAGCATACCAACAGCATAAAAAAAGCGCCTCGGTTAAGGGCGCTTTTTATTTTCAGACAAAAAGCGGATTAAGCTTTGTTTTTAGTTTCTTGAACTTCTAAGCGGATTGCTTGAGCTAAGTTTTTTAAGTCTTGCATACCCTTACGTACACGTGTTCCAGCTGCGCTGTTAGCTTTGTTGTAGAATTTGTCTGCATCAGCTTCCAAAGCTGCAACAAGTGCTTTTACTTCTTCAAATTTTTTCATTTTTAAAATACTTTTTAGTTTTTTTAAAGGTTTTGATTATACTCTTATACTAAAGTAAGAGGATTATTTAAATAAAAAAATATTTTAGATAATAAAAAAACATGCTACTAGCTGTTTTTTTCCACATTATAGTTGGTTATAAACAAGGTAGTTACGTTAAAATATAAATAAAATACTGATTTACAACAACTTATTAAAAATTTAAAACAAAAATACCCTCTAATGTACATTGAGGGCATTTTTTATAATATCAAGCTATTTTTTTATACAACCGGAATTTTTGCTTCCTTATAGTAACCTTCTTTAAGCTTTTCAGACACTTCACTAAACGCGTCAAGCGTTCTCTGCACATCTTCCATCGTATGCACTGCTGTAGGTATAAGCCTTAATTCGATCATTCCTTTCGGTATAACCGGATATACAACGATAGAGCAAAAAATACCATAGTTCTCACGCAAATCCATAGTTAGTGCAGTTGCTTCTAACAACTCTCCTTTTAAGAACACTGGTGTAACAACAGTATCAGTTACGCCAATATCAAAACCACGTTCTTTTAAACCTTTTTGTAAGGTTGTAGCAACTTTCCAAAGTTTCTCTCTTAATTCGGGATTGTTTTTTAATAACTCTAAACGTTTTAATAAACCAATAACCATTGGCATTGGTAAAGCCTTTGCAAAGGTCTGAGAACGCATATTATATCTAAAATAATCTGTTAATTCTACTGTAGAGGCTACAAAGCCACCAATACCTGCCATAGATTTGGCGAAAGTTGCAAAATAAACATCAACACCTTCAATACAGTCCTGAGCCTCGTGCGTACCAGCGCCAGTTGGACCCATTGTACCAAAACCATGTGCATCATCAATTAACAAACGGAAATTAAATTCTTTTTTAAGATCGATAATTTCTTTCAATTTGCCTTGAGCACCCGACATACCGAAAACACCTTCAGTAATTACCAAAACACCACCACCTGTTTGTTCTGCTAATTTAGTAGCTCTTTCTAATTGCTTACGGCAATCTTCAATATTATTGTGTTTGTAAACAAAACGTTTACCCATGTGCAAACGTAAGCCGTCTACAATACAAGCATGAGATTCTCCATCATATACCACAACATCATTTCTATCCAATAAAGCATCAATAATAGAAACCATGCCTTGATATCCAAAATTCAATAAAAAAGAATCTGGTTTACCAACAAAAGCAGCTAATTCTTGCTCTAATTGCTCATGGTATTTAGAGTTTCCAGACATCATACGAGCTCCCATAGGGTAAGCCATACCAAAATCTGCGGCCCCTTGCTCATCTGCCTTTCTTACTTCCGGGTGATTGGCAAGACCTAAGTAATTATTTAAACTCCAAACCAACACCTCTTTTCCTCTGAAATTCATGTGTGGTGCAATCTCTCCCTCTAATTTAGGAAAAGAGAAATATCCATGAGCCCATTTTTGGTGTTGACCAATTGGCCCCATGCGTTTTGCTACTTTATCGAAAATATCCAATGTTATATATTTTTAATGTAATCTATTTTTGTGCGCCAAATTTAAGCTTAAAATCCCTATTTAACAAGTCGTTAAAATGGATTAAATCTCCTATTTTAAATTGCAAATCACTAACAACAAACTCAAAACTGATAGCTGTAACTTTTAATTGAATTTGTTAATCCCTAGTTAGGCAAGGGTATGGCTTTTCATTTCTATCCCTCATACAAACCCATAATAATTGTTGTTTAAATCTTACAAAAAAGCCTTAACAAATTGTTAAGGCTTTGGGCATTTATAAATTTCGTTTATCAATCAACGTTATCGTGTAAGAAAGAATTATTAGGTCTAATCTCTGTCGATCCATCTTCATCATTACTTAATGTGAAACGAGAAACTTGAGATTCTGATGAATGTTGAACCTGTTGCAATTGCATTTGTTTACGTTTGTATGCTGGTTCATTTTCTAATTCTTGCAAACCATTAGTAGTACGCAGCTTCATACTCAAGTCTTTTAATCTTAAGATACGTTCTCTAGATTTTTTAAGTTGCTCTTCTACAGATTCGTCATTTTTATCTTCATCTGCATTTACTTCTTGTACTTGAGCTATTGGTTCTGGTGCAATTTCTTCTTCTAATTCAAAATGTGCAATAGGTGTTTCAAATACAAAATCAGTTTCTGAAACTTTAACTTCAAATTCGAAACCAGGTTCTTTTGCTTCAGCTACAGGAGTTTCTTCTTCTACCAATTGATGAACAATAGTTTGATTGGTTATTTGCTCATCTAATTTAGGTGCTCTATTTGCATTAAATAAATCACCAAACAAGTCAGATTGTTTTTGCTCTTCTTGAACTTTTAATACTGGCTCAGAACTTACTGGTTCAGCTTTTGCTTCTATAAAAGAATTAACTGGTTCAATAGGTCTAACTAACGGCGCTTCCTCTGGTGTTAATAAAGAGATTTTTTTAACATTTTGCCTGTCTTTTGCCCTTTGCTCTGTAGTTTGGAAACCAGTTGCAATAATGGTTACCGATAATTTATCTTCTAAACTTTCGTCGATACAGTTACCCCAAATCAAATCCGCAGACAAACCCGCTTTATCCTGAATGTAATCTGTGATGATAGTTACCTCGTCCATAGTTACTTCACGTAAACCAGAACTGATATTCAACAAGATATATCTTGCGCCTTCAATTTCGTTATCTTTTAGTAAAGGAGAAGCCAAAGCACCTTCTACAGCAGCTAATGCACGATTTTCTCCATCTGCAGAGAAACTACCCATTATAGATACACCGCTGTCTTTCATTACCGTACGCACATCTTTAAAATCCACGTTGATATATCCAGGAACAGTAATGATCTCTGCAATGCCTTTTGCAGCAGTTGTTAAGATATCATCTGCTTGTGCAAAAGCTGAACCTAGGGTTAGGTTACCGAAAATTTCACGTAATCTATCGTTAGAGATCACTAAATATGAATCTACATATTTTTTTAGTTCATCCAAACCATCATCAGCTTGCATTTTACGTCTTTTACCTTCAAAAGCAAAAGGAGTTGTAATGATTGCAACTGTTAAAATATCAAGTTCTTTTGCTGCTTGGGCAATAATTGGACTAGCACCTGTACCAGTACCACCGCCCATACCCGCAGTAATGAAAAGCATTTTGGTTGTGCTACCTAACATCGCTTTGATGTCATCAATATTTTCTATGGCAGAATTTTTACCAACTTCTGGAATTGAGCCTGCACCCATTCCTTCTGTTAAGCTAGAACCTAATTGTACCTTGTTAGGAATTGGGCTAAACTCCAATGCTTGTGCATCAGTATTACAAATAATAAAGTCTACACCAGTAATTCCTTGACGGTACATATGGTTTACCGCATTACCTCCACCGCCACCAACACCAATTACTTTGATGATTGACGACTTATCTTTTAACATTTCGAACTTCATATTGTTATGAATCAGTTGTTTAAAAATTGAAATTTTCTGTTCATCTCTTTTGTAATATTAACACTTTTTTAACAGGGGTTTTCCACAACTGTTAATAATGTGGAAAAATCCCTTTTTGTGGAAAAATATTACGGTTTAATGTAATCTTCGTCGCTCACATTCATATCATCCTTGATGAAATCTGTTGTTTTTTTAAGTAGTTTATCAAACAAACCTGCACGTTTTACTTTTTCTTTAGCAATAGTTGGCTGTTCTACATAAACTCCTGGTTGTTTCATTTCTTCTAACAATTCTTCTGCCTTTTGAATTCCTTTGATCAACAAACCTACTGATGTAGCATACATTGGGCTTTTTAAATCATCATAAATTGTTTTTGGCATATCTTCGTATTTAGACAAATGCTCGTTAGGATACCCTACACGGCAATCTAAACCTGTTACATATTCTACCAATTGGTTCAGGTGTTTTAATAACGCTCCACCACCGGTAATTACTACACCACCAATCAATTTTTTTTCATAGCCAGAAGATTTGATCTCGTAATAAACATGCTCAACTATTTCTTCCATACGGGCCTGGATTACATAAGCTAAGTTTTTTACCGAAATTTCTTTAGGCTCTCTTCCTCTCAATCCTGGCACACAGATAATTTCATTTTCTTTATTTTCTTCTGCCAATGCCGATCCGAAACGAGTTTTTAACAACTCAGCCTGGTTGCGCATTACCGAACACCCTTCTCTAATATCTTCCGTAACGCTATTACCACCAAAAGGAATAACTGCCGTATGACGGATGATTCCCTCATGGAAAATTGCAATATCTGTAGTACCACCACCAATATCAACTAAACAAACACCTGCTTCTTTTTCTTCGTCGCTCAACACCGATTCTGAAGAAGCTAATGGTTCTAAAATTAACTCTTGCGTTTGCAAACCTGCATTGGTTACGCAACGCATAATATTTTTAACAGCCGTTACCTGACCAGAAATGATATGAAAATTTGCTTCTAAACGAACTCCAGCCATACCAATTGGGTCTTTGATACCTGGTTCGTTATCAATAGTAAATTCTTGAGGCAATACATGAATAATTTCCTCGCCTGGAGGCATTACTAGCTTAAACATGTCATCAACCAATTTGTCGATATCCTTTTTGCTGATTTCGTTATTTAATTCTCTTCGCGTTAAAATACCACGGTGCTGCAAACTTTTAATATGTTGACCAGCAATACCTACATTTACTACACGAATTTCTACATTAGATTGTGCGCTAGCTAACTCTACTGCTGAGGCAATACCTTGAACTGTTTTTTGGATATTAGATACTACACCGCGAGTTACTCCCGCTGATTCTGCTTTACCAATTCCTAAAACTTCAATTTTATCGTGCTGTGTTCTGCGCCCCACAATAACACAAATCTTTGTTGTACCAATATCTAATCCTACTACGATTGGAGATTGAATGGTAGATTTTTCTTTGCCCATAACTTCTTATTTTGTTGAGTTTGTTATTTGTTTTTCATTTATTGTTCCTCTTTGCAGAGGCTTAACCAGATCATTTAAATTATCTTGGTTTCTTGGTATCTGTTTTATCTTTTGTTACAGCAGGTTTGACTTTATCCTTTGTTGCTGTAGTTTTATCTTTTGTAGTGGTAGAGGTAGCTGGCTTAACTTTCTCTGTGGTTTTATTCTCCGTTTTCTTTTCTGTTGTTTTATCTTTTACAACAGGTTTTGTTTCTTTTACAGCCGTTGTAGGCTTCGTTACTTTTTTTGCTTCTTCCTCCGTTGCTTTTTTAATTTCATTTTTGATTACATCTTTAATTGTCGAATCAATTTCCCTTTGCGTAACAACATTACTATCCAATTTTGCTACAGGTAAAGCAGCAGCTTTTTTCATTGCTAAAGAATCATTCTTCTCGCACACAATTTGATTGATATATTTTAGATTAATTGTCTTGTAAGCATTCCAGCCTACCAATGGCATAGCTTGTTTATAAAAAGCCAATAAGTTGGTCATTTTTGTTTCCAAACCATCTGCATTACCTAAAATAATACGCTGATTACCAACCCTTGGAATCAATTCAATATCATTTTTATCATTTACATACAATTGCTCTATCTGCGCATCCCACAAAGTATCTTTCTTTAGATAAAGCGCTGCTCTATACAAATCTGTAGCTAATGGTGTCATTAAAGTATCTATCCTTCCTCCAAATCCTTCTAAAATATTGCCTGTTGCTACTAAAACATTCGCAGTAAAGTTTGGCGACATTGGCATTTTCAACCCGTCGCTATCTATATAAAAATCTTGTCCACCCGCATTTAAAATTCTTAAAACTGGTTGGCGTTGCTTAATTTCTACATGCATTACGCCATCCATATCTGCATATACTTTTGCAAATGCGATATATGGATTGGCTTTTAAAGACTTTTCGATCTCATGAATGTTAATTCCTTGTAGGTTACGCCCAACCAATTGCCCCTGTTGTTCTTTTAAAATAGCATCTATCTCTTCTCTTTCGATAAAATTATCTGCTCCTGGAATAAGAATTTCAACTTTGGTACATTTTACCTCCTGCTTTTTTTTGTTGATAAAACTCATTAATACCACTATTCCCACTAGGCAAATGAGCCAAGCAAAACCTTTAAAAATTGCTTTCCAGTTAATTCTTTTAAGCATGAGATAAAGTGTTTTTTAAGGGTTCAACCAGGGTATCAATATCACCTGCACCAACTGTCAAAAGTAGTTCAGGATTTTTATTCTTTATGCGTGCTATCACCAAATCTTTTCCACATAATTCTTTAGTTTCCAATGTCATTTTACTCCATAACATCTGCGAATCAATGCCCTCAATAGGTAATTCTCTTGCTGGGTATATTGGTAACAGTATTACATCATCCGCTGTGCTTAAAACTTTTGCAAACTGATCTGCAAAATCTCTTGTTCTGGTAAATAAGTGCGGCTGGAAAATAACGGTTAACTTCTTATCAGGATGTAATTGTCTGACGGCATCAAAGCAAGCTTTTAACTCTTCGGGATGATGTGCATAATCATCTATATAAATATGTTCGTTTGTATTTACCTGTTTTTCAAATCTTCGTTTTACTCCTTTAAAAGAAGCTACAGCCTTTTTTATACTTTTAGGATGAATGCCCAAACTTAGGGCGACCCCGATTGCAGCTACAGCATTTTCTACATTATGCTTACCTGGCATTGCCAAGCTTAATTCTTTTATTGAAGTATAGCCATCATTAAAATCGAATACAAAATTTCCATTTGCCACATGGATATTTGTTGCAGTTAAAGCTGAATTAGGATTTGCACTATAGGTAATGCCATTTAGAGGCAAGCCATCTTTTACAAAAAGCTTTCCATTTTCCTTTAACTGATCAACAAATAAATAGAAAGATTCATGTAAATGGCTTTCATCTCCATAAATATCTAAATGGTCAGCATCCATTGAAGTTACCACAGCAATATCTGGACGCAAGGTTAAAAAAGAGCGATCATATTCATCAGCTTCTACCACCACCACATTATTTTTACCAAACAGCACATTGCTATGGTAGTTGCTAGTAATGCCACCCAAAAATGCAGTACAACCAAAGCCTGTATCTGTTAGAATATGGGCAATCATAGATGAAGTTGTTGTTTTACCATGTGTGCCAGCCACAGCTACGCAGAACATGCCCTCACTGATAACCCCTAATACCTCGGATCGCTTTTTTAGACTGAAACCTTTGTCTTTAAAGTAATTTAGAATTAATGATGTTTTTGGAATTGCTGGCGTGTAAACAATTAGCGTATCTTCATGATTTTCGTAAAAACAAACAGGAAGAGCTGATTCATCATCCAGATAAGAAATCAGTACACCCTCGTGTTCCAGATCGATAGTTAAGTTAGTGCGTGTTTTATCGTAACCACAAACAACCACCCCACGTTTAGCAAAATAACGAGCAATAGCACTCATACCGATACCACCGATACCCACAAAATATACTCTATTTATTTTACTTAATTCCATTTTCTATGAGCTGAAAGCGAAAAGACTAAAGCCAAAAGCTGCCTTTCCGTTGTACTATTTTTTGTTTTATATAATTTTATTTGCTTTGGTCTTTTTGCTTTAGACTTTTAGCTTTTTACTAACTTCAATACTTCTTCAGCAATCACAACATCAGCGTCGCGATAACCCATTTTACCTATATTTTCACTAAGCGATTTACAACGCTCTTTATTTGCTAATAATTTTAAAGCTTCGGCTACCAATGTATCTTCGGCAGATCTGTCATTAATCAAGATTGCTGCATCATTTTTAACTAGGGCCATTGCATTTTTCGTTTGATGATCTTCTGCAACATTTGGTGACGGCACTAATATCACAGGTTTTTCGATTAAGCATAACTCTGCGATTGTTCCTGCACCTGCCCTAGAGATAATAACATCTGCAGCGGCATAAGCTAAATCCATTTTATTTAAAAACTCTAGAATTATAACATTAGGATGAGGATTTGAACCCACTCTTTCTATCACCCCTTTATAATAAAATTTACCTGTTTGCCAAACCAATTGCACATCTGCTGCAATTAATGCCGACAAGTGTTTTTCGATACTTTTATTTAGTGTACCTGCACCTAAACTACCGCCAGTAACTAATATTGTTTTTTTTAGTGGATCCAATTTTAAGAGTTCTGCACCTGCATAATGCTTTCCTTCTATATCAACAATATTTGCCCTCACAGGGTTTCCGGTTTTTAAGATTTTTTCTTCTGGGAAAAATGCTTCCATACCATCAAAAGCAACACAAATTTTAGCTGCATTTTTACCTAAAAATTTATTGGTAATGCCTGCGTAAGAATTTTGTTCCTGAATTAAATAAGGTATGTTTTTTAATGATGCCGCATATAACAACGGCCCTGAAGCATATCCACCAACACCAACAACCGCATCTGGTTTAAAATCTTCAATCAATTTCATAGCCTTGCGTACGCTGGCAATCACTTTAAAAGGTAATCCTAAATTTTTAAAGATAGACCCTCTTTGCATACCACTAATATTTAGACCCACAATTTTATATCCAGCCGCTGGAACTTTTTCCATTTCCATCCTTCCCTCTGCCCCAACAAAAAGCAATTCGCAATTTGGCGAAATACTCTTTAAAGCATTGGCAATGGCAACGGCGGGAAATATATGCCCGCCTGTGCCACCTCCAGATATGATAATTTTTGGGAAATTATTCATGTTTTTTAAGCTTAAAGTAGAAAGACCATAGCTTAAAGCTTAGCTTTCTACAATTAATTTTTCTTTCCTTTTTAGTATTTTATTCTTTTAGCTTTAGTCCTTCAGCTTTGGTCTTTAGTCTTTCTTAACCCATCGCTGGTAAAGTACCTACAACAACTTTTTCTTCTTTTTTAACGCTATGCTCTTCTACATCTCTACTTACACTTAAAATAATGCCAAAAGCAATACTGGTAAAAATCATAGATGTACCACCCATACTTACTAAGGGCAATGGAACACCTGTTACCGGACCTAAACCAACGGCTACTGCCATGTTTGCAAAAGCTTGTATGGTTAAACTAAAACTTAGTCCTGCCGCGAGCAGTGCACCAAACGCCTTCGGACTTCGTGTAACAATCCGTACACATCGGTAAAGCAAAACCAGGTATAACACTACAATGGCTAAACCTCCTACTGTTCCATATTCTTCGATAATAATGGCAAAAATAAAATCAGAATATGGGTGAGGCAAGAAGTTACGCTCCGTGCTATTGCCCGGTCCTTTACCAAATAATCCGCCAGTAGCCAATGCAATTTTAGAATGGTCTGACTGAAATGTTTTATCAGAAGATTGCAATTCAGGGTGCATGAAGGCATCAATTCTTGAATGCCACGTACCCGCGCGATCTGTCGTTAAAAAAAGAAAAAATATCATTACAACACCACCTGCACAAACAATGGAAATTTGTTTAATACTTACCCTTCCAACAATAAGCAAAAGTATACTTACGCCAAATAGCATTAAACCAGTTGACATGTTTGCTTTAGCAATCAATCCAAAAACAACCACTACAGAACCCATAATTGGCAAAAAGGAGTTTTTAACATCCTTAATATTCTCTTGTTTTTTAGTCAACATTCTAGCTAAAAATGTAATTAATGACAATTTAGCTAAATCTGAGGTCTGAAAAGTTAAGCCAATAATAGGAACCTGTACCCAACGAGATGCCCCATTAATCTGACCTGTAAATAACGTATAAATTAATAATGGAATAGTAATAATCATTAACAATTTCGAAATACCTGCATAATATTTATAATCTAGCAAATGGGAAATATAAATCATTGCTATGCCTAAAAGCACAAAAATTACGTGTTTAAAAAGCAAATATCTTTCTACGGTTACTCCTTTTTTATAAGCAATTGCTCCTGTAGCGCTATAAACAGCCATAATAGAAATCATGGACAGCATGACAATAATCAGCCAAATCCAACGATCCCCTTTTGTTCTTTCTAAGATTGCATTGATATTAAACATAACTATAATTCTTTTACAGCCGCTTTAAATTGGTTACCTCTATCTTCGTAATTTTTAAATAAATCGAAACTTGCACATGCAGGCGACAACAATACCGTGTTACCTTTCTTAGCTAAATGGTAAGCAACCTGTACAGCCTCCGAAGCAGAAAAAGTATTCACAATAATCTCTACGTCATCCTCAAAAGCTTCGTGGATACGTTTGTTATCTTTACCTAAACACACGATAGCCCTTACTTTGCTTTTAACCAGATCTTTAAGCATAGCGTAGTCATTTCCTTTATCTACACCACCCATTATTAAAACCACATCTGTACCTACACTTTCTAATGCATACCAAGTAGAATTTACGTTTGTTGCTTTTGAATCATTAATGTAAGTTACATCAGATATCTTGGCCACAAACTCCAACCGATGTTCAATATTCTTGAAATTACCCATGCTTTCGCGAATGGAATCATTTCTTAACTCTAATACTTTGGCTACTATGCCCGAAGCCATAGAGTTGTAAATGTTGTGTTTACCTTGTAAAGCTAACTCTGAAATTGACATGGTTAATGGTTCTTTTAGGGGTGTGTTGATATTGATAATTTGATCTGCTAGATATGCGCCAATCTCTACCTTTTTATGAATAGAAAATGGGTATTGCTTTGCGGCTATTTTTGTGGCTGTTAGTAATTTTAAAATCTCTTCATCATCTGCACAATAGATGAAAGTATCTGCATTAGTCTGGTTCTGAACGATGCGCATTTTTGATGCTGCATAATTGGTCATTTTATAATCGTAACGATCTAAATGATCTGGTGTAATGTTTAACAACACAGCTATATCTGCCTTAAACTCAAACATATCATCCAGCATAAAGCTTGATATTTCTAGGACATACCAGTCAACTTCTGCTTGGCAAACTTGCGCTGCAAAACTCTGACCTATATTGCCACCTAAACCAACATTCAATCCTGCATTTTTAAGGATATGATAAGTAAGCAAAGTAGTAGTAGACTTACCATTAGATCCTGTAATACAGATCGTTTTAGCGTTGGTGTATCTTTTGGCAAATTCGATCTCCGAAATTACTGGGATATTTTTTTCTGCCAATGCTTTTACAATAGGGGCATTAGCGGGAATTCCAGGGCTTTTAATTACTTCAGTAGCATTTAATATAAGCTCATTAGTATGTTGTTTCTCTTCAAAAACTACATTCAGTTCTTTCAGAGCTGATTTATAACGATCTGCAATGGCACCAAAATCAGATACAAAAACATCAAACCCTTGTTTCTTGGCTAACATTGCTGCTCCAACTCCACTTTCTCCAGCACCCAAAATAACAATGCGGACTTTCCTTGCCATTTCTGACTGGGTATTGCTTTGCGATATGTTATGATTTGTGCTCATTTTATTAAAACTTTGTATTTTACCTTAAACCTTGTTACCCTCTACCTTAACTTGAGGGTTACGAAGGTTACAATTGCCAGCATTATCCCGATAATCCAGAAGCGAGTTACAATTTTAGCTTCGTGGTAACCTTTTTTCTGGTAGTGATGGTGTAATGGCGACATTAAGAAAATTCTTCTTCCTTCGCCAAAACGTTTTTTTGTGTATTTAAAATAACTTACTTGGAGTGTTACTGATAAAACTTCTATCAAAAACACACCACATAAAATTGGGATCAGCAACTCTTTTCGGATCATAATTGCAAAAACTGCGATGATACCACCAATAGTTAAACTACCTGTATCGCCCATAAAAATTTGCGCTGGGTAAGAATTATACCACAAAAACCCAACACAGGCACCTACAAATGCACCTGCAAAAATGATCAGCTCCCCAGAGTTAGGGATGTACATGATATTTAGGTAATCAGCAATTACCGTATTTCCAGAAACATATGCCAATATTCCTAGCGTAAAACCGATAATTGCCGATGTACCTGTTGCTAAGCCATCTATTCCGTCGGTTAAGTTAGCTCCGTTGGATACCGCCGTAACGATTGTGATGACAAATAACAAGAAAACGATGAATGCATACTTCTCATAATCATCGCCTAAAAATTTTAAAACCTTTGCATAATCAAACTCATTATTTTTATGAAATGGCACATTGGTTTTGGTTGATTTAACATCTTGCGTATAATAATAACTATCCGTTTTCTGCCTCAAAACCATTGGTGCAGTACTTTTATGGATACTTGTTTCTTCTACTGTTTGCCTAACCACAATATTTGGATGGTAGTACATGGTTAAACCAACGATAATGGCTAATCCAACTTGACCAACTACCTTAAATTTTCCCGCTAAGCCTTCTTTATTTTTTCTGAATACTTTGATATAATCATCTAAAAAGCCAACAGCACCCATCCAAACGGTAGTAATGATCATTAAAATCACATAAATATTGGTGATGTTCGCAAACAATAAAGTAGGAATCAAAATACCTAACAAGATCATAATACCACCCATTGTAGGCGTACCTTGTTTTTGCATCTGCCCTTCTAAACCTAAATTCCTTACGGTTTCCCCAACTTGTTTACGGTGTAGATAATCAATAATCCTACGTCCATAAACTGTAGTAATAATCAACGATAAAACGATCGACAATGAAGCTCTGAACGTTAGGTATTGGAATAACCTTAGTCCGGGAAAATCATAATGTTTATGCAGATATTCGAATAATAAGTATAACATTAGCTGATTAGGTTTAGTTGTTCGGTTAAAATTTCCTTATCGTCAAAATGCTGTCTCACACCATTTATTTCTTGGTATTTTTCGTGTCCTTTTCCAGCGACCAAAATAATATCGCCAGGGTTAGCCAAATGGCAAGCAGTTTTAATTGCTTCTCTTCTATCTAAAATGCTCAGTGTTTTACGTTGGTTAGTTGGCGAAACCCCTTGCTCCATTTCAGTAATAATAATTTGCGGATCTTCTGTCCTAGGATTATCGGATGTTAAAATTACTTTGTCGCTCCAATCGCTAGCTACTTTAGCCATAATCGGACGTTTGGTTTTATCTCTATCGCCGCCGCAACCTATTACCGTAATTACCTGTTCTGTTCCTTTTCTAATATTGGCAATGGTGCTTAATACATTTTGCACGGCATCTGGCGTGTGCGCATAATCTACAATACCAATTATGCCTTGCTTAGAAACAGTATAGTCAAATCTTCCTTCAGCTCCTGCCAATGTGCTTAAAACAGTAAGTACATTTAATTTTTCTTCTCCCAATAACATTGCCGTACCATAAGCTGCTAGTAAATTATAGGCATTGAAAGAGCCAACCATTTTAAAGAAGACATCAGTATCATCAATATCTAGATTTAGCCCACTGAATTTATTTTCGATAATTTTCGCCTTAAAATCAGCCATTTGTTTTAAAGCATATGTTTTTTTATTGGCCAATGTATTTTGCAGCATGACCATCCCATTTTTATCATCTGCATTAGTTAGTGCAAATGAACTTTTTGGCAGGTGATCGAAAAATTCCTTTTTAGCTCTTAAATAGCTATCAAAAGTTTTGTGAAAGTCTAAATGATCGTGTGTAATATTAGAGAAAATACCTCCAGCAAATGTTAATCCCGCAATGCGGTGCTGAACAATTGCATGTGAACTTACCTCCATAAAACAGAACTCACATTTAGCATTTACCATATCCTGTAATAGCGCATTCAATGCAATAGGATTTGGTGTAGTATGCGTTGCTGGAATAATGCTATCGTTAATATGATTTTGTACTGTTGAAATTAAGCCAACATTATAGCCAAGCTCTCTAAATAACTGAAATAAAAGGGTAGCTATGGTAGTTTTGCCATTAGTACCAGTAATACCAATTAATTTTAGTTTACCTGATGGATTTCCATAAAAATTACTAGCAACGATGCCCAATGCAATAGCAGAATTTGCTACTTCAACATAGGTAACTTCTTCATTTAATTGCACTGGCAAAGTTTCACAAATTATTACAGTTGCACCACTAGCAATAGTCTGCTCGATATATTCATGTCCATCTACTACCGTTCCTTTAACTGCAAAGAATAATGTATCGGCTTTTACTTGGCGTGAATCGAAAGCCAAAGCAGTAACCTCTTGATTAGGTTTGCCAACTAAGCTCTGAATAGAAACACCATATAGTAAATCTTGCAACTGCATCTTATTTTAATTCTAATTCTACCATTAACCCTTTACCTACCCTACTTCCTGCTATTATAGATTGACTGGTTACTTTACCACTTCCTTTTACCCTAGCTTTTAAGCCAGCATTACCAACTAAATACATAGCGTCTTTTAAACCCATGCCACTTACGTTTGGCATAATTCCTTTTGCAGGCATATTTTCTTGATAAGCTACGCCATTGTTGGTATCGATTGAGGTAAAGTAATCTGATTTAGCTGCATATAGTGCTCTAATTCCGAAAGCATTATACACTTTTTTTGTAGCTTGACTATGACCAGCTTTAGCTTCTGGCGCATTGGTATTACCAATTAAATGTTGTTTTACATTAGTATACATATTTACATCACCTGAATAAATACGATCAGCAATTTTCCTGAATACTGGACCAGAAACCAATGATCCATAATACTCACCTTTAGGATCGTTAATAACTACAATGAGCGAGTATTTTGGTTTCTCTGCTGGAAAATACCCCACAAAAGATGCTTGATATTGCTTTTTAGCTTTGTAACCTAAATTTCCATCAGCAACCTGTGCAGTACCTGTTTTACCAGCAATGTTGTAAAGCGGATTATAAACCACCTGTTTTCCACTACCATTAGTTACCACACCTTCTAACATGCTTTTAATTTTGGAAAGTGTAACATCAGAGCAAATTTTGTCATTAATTACCCTTGCCTTAAATTGTTCTATGGGATTGCCTAACCTTCTAATTTCTCTAACAAAAATTGGCGCAACATACTTACCATCATTAGCTACTGCATTATAAAAAGACAACATTTTTAATGGGGTCAACTCCATCTCATAACCGTAAGCCATTTGAGGCAGTGTCATATTTTTGTTCCAACTTTTGTTTGCTTCAATATTTTTAATAGTAGGTCTTGCCTCACCAGAGATTTGCAACTTCATCATTTCATTTAGACCCCATTTATATAAATGATTTGTAAATTTCATAGGGTCTGCACCATAGTTGTCATTAATCAATTTAGCAATTGCCGCATTAGAAGAAGTTTCAAAAGCCTTTTTAACTGTCACCATTTCATCCTTAGGGTGTGAGTCTGTAATTCTTTTTCCAGGAATTTGATACCAACCAGTCCTAACCAAAGTACCGGTATCTACCAGTTTATCTTCTAACAAAGCCATGTAGGAAGCCAGCTTAAATGTTGACCCAGGATCTTGGTTACCAGCAATCGCATAATTGAAAGTTTCTTTGTATTGTCCCTCTTCTATTTTAGTATAGTTTGCTACTGCTCTTACTTCACCAGTATTCACTTCCATTAAAATTGCAGTTCCATGATGCGCACTGGCATTAATTAAGCCTTCTTTTAATGCATTTTGAACTAAATCTTGCATATTGATATCAATCGTTGATATTACATCAGCTCCATCTTTAGGTGCAATTTCTGCATCATTATTAATAGGCACCCAAAGTCCTCCACTGGTGCGCTGCATTATTTGCCTACCACTTTCGCCATTGATATATTTGCCATAAGCCCCTTCTAAACCTACTGGATTTTTAACGTTTTCATTTAAATAACCAATGGTTCTAGCTGCTAAATCTTTAAACGGTAAAATTCTTTTGTTTTTTTGCGAAACAATTAATCCACCTGTATGCTTACCAATATTAAAAAGTGGAAAAGTCCTAACAATTTTTAAATCTTGGAAATTAACCTTACGCTTAATCAATAAATAGCGAACACTATCTTGTCTGGCCTTTCTAAGCATACGAGAATAATCTTTAGCACTTTTATCTTTAAAAAAAGCTGCTAAACTCATCGCTAAAGAATCTACTTTCGCGTTAAAGACTTTTTCTGGCTGAATACCTCCAGCAAATAAATCCATACGCAACTCATATTCTGGTACAGATGTAGCCAATAAACTACCATCGATAGAATAGATATTTCCTCTTGCCGCCTCAATTTCGAATTCTTTTGTGGATAAGCTATCTGCCATAGCTTTCCATTTTTTCCCTTGAATAAACTGCACATCCCCCAACCTCAACAATACAGCAAGGGCGAAGAGTACAATAAGCCCGAAGGCCAAGTACACACGCAGTAATATATTTGCTCTAATGTTCATTGCTAACTATAATTTTTTTAGGTGGTTCTATTAATTCCTTTATTCCTAACGTATCTACTTTTTTTGCTACTTCTGTTAATTTGCTCTTGAACATCAAATCAGCTTTTAACGATTTGTATTCCCAGCTCAACTCTTTCACTTCTTTGCTCAACTTATCTATGTCTCTTAAATTTTTCATCGCCATGTGGCTATTAGCGATGTAAACCATAATCAAGGCACATAAAAAAATAATGAACGGCAACATATCTGTTGCCGATTCTTTACTTACTACCCCTTCTGTAAATAGCTTTCTAAAGAAAGCTATTGTACTACTCTCTTCTTTCTCTTTCTCCCGAACCTCTAATTGCTCTTGTTCTTGCAATTCTTCTTCCTGCTCTTCTACTCGCTTTCTGAATTGATTATTCATATTCTCTCTGCGATTCTAAGTTTTGCACTCCTTGCTCTACTATTTATTTCTAGTTCCTCATCGCTAGCCACAACCGCTTTACGCGTAATTGCTTTAAAGGGTTTTTGTTCATTTCCGAAGAAATCTTTCTCAACCTCTCCTCTAAATTTTCCTTTTGCGATAAAACTTTTAACTGGTCTATCTTCTAAAGAATGATAAGACATTACCACCAAACGACCACCAGGTTTCAAAACTGCGGCAGTCTGTTCTAAAAAGCTTTCCAATACTTCTATCTCCGCATTTACCTCAATGCGCAATGCCTGAAATACCTGCGCCATATATTTATTCTCTTTTCCTTTTGGGATATGAGCAGCAATTATGGTTTTAAAATCTGCCAAAGTTGCAATAGACTGATTGATGCGAGAAGCTACAATGGTACTTGCTAATGATTTTGCATTTTTCACCTCTCCGTAAATCCCAAAGATTTTATGTAATTTATCTTCTGGATAGGTATTTAAAACCACAGCAGCAGTTAATGGACGCTGTTTGTCCATACGCATATCAAGATCAGCCTCGAAACGTGTAGAAAACCCACGACTAGGTTCATTAAACTGATGAGACGAAACACCTAAATCAGCTAAAATACCATTTACTTGTTTGTAACCTAAAAGGCGAAGGTTATTTTTAAGGAAACCAAAATTCTGATCAACAAAAATGAAACGAGGATCGTCAATTTTATTTCTTTGTGCATCTGGATCTTGATCAAAAACGATCAAAACACCATCTTTTCCTAATTTTTTTAAAATTTCCCTTGAATGGCCTCCACCGCCAAAAGTTACATCTACATAAACCCCAGAAGGATGAATAGCCAAACCCTCTATACACTCCTTTAACATTACAGGAACATGGTAATTATTTTCCATCTTCATCACTCCTATTTTTACCACCCATTACTTCCTCCGCTAAAGCTGCGAAATTCGCCGGCACATCATCAAAAAGTGCATCGTATGACTTTTTGTCCCAAACTTCTATTTTGTCTAATTGACAAGCTAAAACTAACTCTCCAGAAACTCCTGCATACTCCGCCAAAGACTTAGGCAAAAGCACACGACCGGCAGCATCTAGCGTTAATGGCATAGCGCCACGCTGAAAAGAACGAACGAATTCTCTGTTTTTTGCTTCGAACATGTTCAACTTAGCTAATTCTGCCACCGTCTCGTCCCAAACTTTCTTAGGATAAATCACTAGATTTCGCTCGAAACCACGGTTAACAACCAAACCCTCACGCTCAACGTCAACTAATTGTTTCTTAAGCAGAACCGGCACCATTAGGCGTCCCTTCGCATCAAGTTTACAATCAAATTCTCCTATTAGTTGAGTCATTATGGTTTTCGCACTTTTTATGTAGTGTAAAAATAAACACTTCTACCACTTTTTACCACATTTTACCACAAAAAAGTTATCCACATGATTTAGTCCTTCAAAAACCTCTAAAACATTATTATTTAGGCTGTTTTTAAAAAATCGGCTTTTATAGCAATTGGAATTTCCGAACTCAAAATGAACTTTTGGAAGATAAAACAAACCAACTTTGGCGAAAATAAGTCACGAAGGACAAAAAGTGTAGTAAAGTGGGAATAAAACCTAATCTTTGTAAACGATCACACAAAGAATCCCAAACCTTATTATAACAGAAAAGGAGAATACAATAAATGCACTCTCCTTTTATAAATTCAAACCAACCTCATAGTTTGAGGCTTCTAAATAATCTTATTCTTGAATAGCTTTTACACCAGGTAATTCTTTACCCTCCATATACTCTAATAAAGCACCACCACCAGTTGATACATAGCTTACTTCATCTTCCAAACCAAATTTTGCAATGGCCGCTGCAGAGTCACCTCCACCAATTAGCGAAAAAGCACCATTTTTAGTAGCTTCTACCACTGCATTTGCCACTGCCCTTGTTCCTTTTTCGAAATTCTCCATTTCAAATACACCCATAGGACCATTCCATAATACGGTTTTAGAATTTTTTATGATATCGCTAAATAACTCTACTGATTTTGTACCGATATCTAAACCCATCCAATCTACTGGAATATGTCCACTATCTACCTGATCTTTTGCAGCGTCATTATCAAATTTATCAGCAATCACTGTATCAACTGGCAATACCAAGTTTACTCCTTTAGCTTTTGCTTTAGCTAATAATTCTAAACATAAAGCCATTCTATCTTCTTCTAAAAGTGATGTGCCAATTTCGCCACCTTGCGCTTTAGCGAAAGTATAGGCCATACCACCACCAATAATTAGATTATCAACTTTATCTAATAAACTTTCGATCAATAAAATTTTATCCGAAACTTTAGCACCACCCATAATGGCAGTAAATGGTTTTGCTGCACCGTGGTTAACTTTTTCGGCATTTTTTAATTCTTCAGCCATTAAATAGCCGAAGTATTTATCTTTCGGGAAAAACTGTGCGACAATAGTGGTCGACGCATGCGCACGATGTGCTGTGCCAAATGCATCATTTACATATACATTTCCCAATTTAGATAGCTCTTCCGCAAATTTAACATCACCTTTTTCTTCTTCTGAATGGAAACGAAGATTTTCTAACAATAAAACTTCACCAGCCAAAAGATTACTAGCTTTATCTTGAGTATCAGCACCAATGCAATCTTCTGCAAATTTTACAGTTAAATTCAACATCGCAGATAAATCGTCCAAAATATGTTTTAATGAGTATTTATCTTCTGGACCACCTTTTGGCCTGCCTAAGTGCGACATTAACACCACCGAACCACCATCTTTCAAAATCTTATTAATAGTAGGCAATGCAGCACGCATCCTTTTATCGTCAGTAATATTAAATTCTTTATCTAGGGGCACATTAAAATCTACCCTTATCAAGGCCTTTTTATCCTTAAAGCTAACTTGGTCTATTGTATTCATATCTTTTTTAAATTTAAAATCATTTCGTAATGAGGGCCAACACCTGCTATTTCAAATTCCTCAGAAATAGTTTCGAAGCCCAACTTTTCGTAAAATTTAACCGCCACAGTTCTTGCATTACACCATATATAGGTAGCCTTTGTTTTAGTTATATATTCAACAGCAAACTCAATTAACTGTTTACCAAAACCTCTGCCCAAATAAGGAGTATCAGTTGCCATGCCCCTTAATTGATAACCCAACTCTTTCTTATCTTTGTAATTTTTAGGGAAGAAAGAGGCTATAGTTGCAATTTCGCTATTATCTACATAAAAAGCGAGATGAAATGCACCTTCTACTTGATCTGTTGGAAACACACATGCTGCTAATGCATCTCCATTTCTTAAAATTTTACTTCTAAGTCCTAAAGTGAGCTCGTAGGGAATAAATTTAATCATTTTAACATATTTATCTTCCAAATGGGAAGATTTTAATTGGTTATTCTTTCTATTTCTTCTATTAAATCTACTAATCTATTGGAGTAACCAGATTCATTATCATACCAACCCACAACCTTTACCATATCGCCAATAATGGAGGTAAGTTGCGCATCGAATATACAAGAATGTGGATTATCAATTATATCAACAGAAACGATTGGATCTTCAGTATATTCTAAAATAAATTTAAATTCACCATTGGCAGCCTCTTTAAAAGCCTCGTTAATTTCCGCTATGGTAGTTTTCTTTTTTAAAATGCAGGTAAAATCTGTTAATGACCCATTTAAAACTGGAACACGAATACCCGCCCCACCTAATCTTGTTTCTAAATGCGGAAAAATATGCGTAATCGCCTTTGCAGCACCCGTGCTTGTAGGTATAATAGATGACGATGCTGCTCTTGCCCTACGTAAATCGTGGTGCGGAGAATCATGAAGGTTTTGATCACCTGTCATAGAGTGAACTGTAGTGATGTAACCTTCCTCTACTCCCCAATTGTCATCTAGTATTTTCACCATTGGCGCCACATTATTGGTAGTGCAAGACGCATTCGATAAAATTGGGGATTTAAGATCAACCTTGTTATCATTAACTCCCATAACCACCATCGGGATTGAAGCATCACTTGCAGGGGCAGAAATAATTACCTGTTTTGCACCTGCAGATAGATGAAGACCGGCGCTAGCTGAATCTGTAAACTTACCGGTAGATTCTACAACCAAATCAATTTCAAGTACTTGCCATGGCAATTGACTAGGGTTAGCGAATTTATATACGTTTATTTTTTTTCCATCGATGATTAAGCAATCGTCTTCGTGGCTAACTTTACCTGGGTAAACACCATGGACAGAATCGTATTTAAATAAGTGTGCTAATGTAGATGGAGCAGTAAGATCATTAATTGCAATCACATTTAGCTGACGTTTCAGTGCAGTACGTAGAAAAGTACGTCCTATTCGTCCAAAGCCATTTATTGCTATATTCATGTAGCAAAACTACTATATTCTTTTAAAGCAAACGCTTATTTTTTGTCGTTTTTTAATTTATGCGCTCTCTCTCCTTGCCGCTAAGTGTATCCTTAAACACTACATCTAAAAATTTGTAATTTGGATCGGCTTTTTTCCCAAGCAAATAAGTAATTAAGCCATTTATCACAATACAAATGGTAATCAATAAACTGATCAAGACAAAATTACCAAGGTGCTGCAATAGTACCGCTAAAAAGATAATCATGACATTAAACACCCCTAGCGTAAATACAATTTGGTAAGAATTGAAACCCAACCTTTGTAAACGATGGTGTATATGATTGCGATCTCCAGTAAAAGGTGATTGACGATGGAGTATACGAATAAAAAATATTCTTAATGAATCAAATACTGGAACCATAATAACAGCCACGGCTATGGATGGCGCAGAATTGAAATGAGGTGTTGGAATAGAACCTACCTTATTTAACTCTATAAATTTGATTGCTAAAATCACACATACCAAGCCGATGAGCAATGCCCCTGTGTCTCCCATAAATATTTTTGCCGGAGCATAATTAAAAACTAGAAACCCACAGATTGCACCAAACATTGCAAAACCAATAAAGGCATAAGGCAGTGCCCCTGCAATGGCAAAAAATACCCCAAAGCTAAGTGTGGCAATTGCGCCCAATGTACCTGCTAGCCCATCAACACCATCAATTAAGTTGAAAGAGTTATTTACAAAAATAATGACCACAATAGAGAATAAGCTTCCCCAAAAGACATTTACCTCCCATAATAGAAATACCCCATAAAAGCTCGATAACCTGAAATTTCCCAGCACCACTAAAATAACAGCGACTACCAATTGCAATAGAAATTTGGTTCTTGGTGTAACACCTCCCATATCATCTTTTAAGCCTAAGCCAAATAATATAATGCAAGATGTAATTAAAAAATTTGCCTGCTGATAGTTAACCGTAGTTGCAAACAACAAAATAGTGATAGTGAAACTACAAAAGATAGCTACCCCACCCAATCTTGAGATAGATACTTTGTGTGATTTACGATGACTATCTGCTTGATCAAACAACCTAAATTTAATGGCAGCTTGTATAACAGAGGGAATCCCAGCAACAGAAAGGAAAAAAGCTAAACCTACGATTGCAATGTAATAAATAAGATGCCAAGAAAGGATATCCACGAGATTTGTTTAGTTTATATTCAAAAATAAGATTTTAATTTACAGATTATTAAATAAATTAATTTTTATGTAAAAATTGACCGATCTTACTTATTTTTTTTAACAACAAAGTAATTATTGGGTAAGGGATTGCATTAGACCGCATAGCTTTAAAGTCGTTAAGCATGGCGTGATACCTTTGTTTGAAAGAGGCATTGCTCATACCACCGATTCTCATATTTACAATCAACTGATTTAAGAAAACTGCTTTAACTTGGTGTTGATACAAAAAGCGGATCATCAATTCGTAATCTGCTGCAGTACCATAATCTAAGGAGTAGTTTCCGTACTTCTCAAATAAATCTTTTTTCAGGTATAATGTTGGATGTGCAGGCATCCAGCCTAGTTTAATATCTTTTAGCGTAAATGGTTTTGAAACCCATTTTCTCACGATGGAATTGGCTTGATCAGGATTGATATAATTTAAGTTGCCATATACACCATCTGATTTCTCTTCCTTAAATTGTTTAACAATATTACTGATTACATCAGTACCAGCTAGCATGTCATCCGCATTCAATATCCCAACAACCTCTCCATTCGCTATGGTAATGCCCTTGTTTAAGGCATCATACATCCCTTTGTCTTTCTCAGATACGAATTGACCTATTGCTTTTTTATGTTGCTCTACAATGCTTAAAGTAGAATCTGTTGAGCCACCATCTATTACGATGTATTCTAAATCAGCATAATCTTGAGCCTTTACAGATTCAAAACATTCATTTAAATACTTTTCTCCATTATAAACTACTGTAATTAAACTTACTTTCATTGCTGATTAAACATATTAAATAACCACTAAAATTAGAATAAATGTTTAAAATCCACTTAACGAAAACACCACTTTGAAATTCTCAAATTATCATTTATGATCGTGTAATAACCAAAATAAGTATTATACAATTACAATTATATCGATATTTTACGTGTAATGAAATAATACCCCATAATTCCCACTGATAGCAAACCTAACAATGCAAGAGTATCTATAGGGACATTTACAGGTTGGCAATTATTGTCAGAGGCGTTATAGTAGTATAAAGTTCCAAAACTGTTATTCCCAACAACACATTGTTTATTCTGAGAAACAATTTTGCTATTTAATATTCCGCAATTAGGATCATTGGTCCATGTTCTAATTGTTATAGGATAACTGGATGAATAGATCGGCAACCCAGATGAAGTCACTTGTCCGGTAGCAAAAGGATAAATCTCCCTGCCTAAGTTACATCCAATGTCAGCAAAAACAGATGATATGATGAAAAAGTTTAGAATTAAGAATAATTTAAGAAATCGCATATACACTACATTTTTCATGCACAGATATAAACAACAGCTATACCATTAATTGATGAAGCATCAAATATATTTAAAATAAGCGTTGTAACAACTACCAAGATACAAATTAAAATGGGAGTTAATATATTGTTTCACTAGTCACAATTGACAATGTGTAATTTTGAGTAAAATCATACCCAATTTCCCCGAAATTACACACCACAATATTCTTTGTTTTATTCATCACAATCCTACTCTTATAATTAAAAATTAATAAATTTAAAATAAACGCCTTTTCTTAATGATTAAAGCCCATAGTGAGAAAATAAAGCACTATGATTAACTTGATATATACTTTTGTAAAATAAATAAAATTAATTAGTACGACAATTGTTTAGGTTACTATGAAAATATTTTTCCGAGTAATTACTTATAGCGGATTATATGATTTTGGATATTTATTTTTTTTAGGCATTTTTAATCAATATTTTTGAGTTATTTGCATAACTGTTTAAACAGCTAACGTACACTCCTACCCTTTATATGAAAGAAGCTAAATTTTTAAAAAGATTTCTATTTTACAGCTTTGTGCTCATTTTATTTACCGCATGTTCTGCCCGCAAGGCCAGACAACAAAAAACGCTATTTAATCACCCTTCAGATATTGTAACAGATACCATTAAACAAGTATACGTGGTTAACGATAAAGGCACTAGCACTAACTACAAAATTAGGGTAAACGATTGGCTGGCTATCCGCAATGTACAAGACATTAACTTTGGTGGTAAATCTGCTACCACTACTGCCATAACAACAACAGTAAGTGGGGGCACACAAAATGTACTTTCTTACGAAGTAGAGCAAGATGGAAAGGTTAACCTTCCGGCCATTGGGAAAGTAGATGTAATCGGTTTAACCCGAAGAGAAGCCTCCAATAAAATTGAGCAGATCTACCAGGATAAACAATTACCTAATCCTATTATTGAATTGAGTATTGTAAATTTAAAAGTTACCTTATTAGGAGAATTTAGCAAGCAAGGTAACTTTCTTTTACAACGTGACAATACTACACTTATCGATATTTTAGGCGAAGCTGGTGGAATCACTAAAACCGCAGATCCGAAGACATTAAAAATCTTTCGTGGGGATAGAACAGACCCAGAAATTATACATATTAACTTAAATGATTACAAAAGTTTGGCCAGTCAAAAACTAATCTTACAAAACAACGATATCATTGTAATACAACCAGACAAAAATGTTGCTGTTGCAGAAAAACTTCAAGGTTTTAATAACATTATCCAACCTCTTTTAGTGGTAGTTAACTTAGCTGTTTTAATTTTTACACTCACTCGTTAATGGAAAGTTCAGAAAAGTTTAATGCTAAAAAGACGGTAAGTCAGACCATAGACTTCTACAAAATATTTAAGGTTTTTTTAAGCAGATGGTATTGGATAGTTGGCTGTGTTATTGTGGCGCTGATTATTGCCAGAGTAAATCTATTATATACCCCACCAATCTACTTAACTTCAGGACAACTTAAACTGCAGCAAGACAATCCATCTGCAATGGGTGCAATGAACAATAACATGGGTCCGCAATCTTATAGTTTTACAGATAAAATACAGGCAGAAGGTTATGTAATTAAGAGTAGTGAAGTAATTAGTAATGCCATACAAACTCTCAACTACAAAATCACCTATTACTTAAAAAGTAGGTTTGTTACTGCAGAAACTTATCCAAACATCCCTTTTGCGATTGAAATTATTAAACAAGACAGCTTAAATTTTGGAAGGGATATTTATGAGGTATTGCCAGTAGATAAACAACGTTTTAAAATTTCTTTACCCAATCAAAAAAGCATACCTATTACCTATAAGTATGGGCAAAATATTACTATGGGCAATATGATATTTAAAATCACTAGCCCCATTCCAAGTACAGGCAGTTACCAATTTAAATTTAACAGTAAAGAAGATTTTATTGGTCGTGTAAGTAGCGGCTTAAGAACTGAAGAGGCTGGTCGTTTTACCAATGTAATGAGCGTAATTCAAACAGATGTTAACCCTTATTTTGCTGCCGATGTATTAAATGCAGTAATGAAGGAGTATGTTTCTTACGATATCATTCAACGCAAACGTTCAGCCAAACAAACCGTGGATTTTATTAGGAAACAATTAGGTTTTATAGATACTGCTGCCAGTAGATCTGGAAGTAATTTAGCCGATTTTAAAACGAAAAATAAAATAGTTGATATGTCTTCTGCTGGCTCAATGACGGTAGGCAAACTAGCCGAATTCGAAAAGCAAAAAATGGACTTGAGAATTCAACAGTTAGGAATTGCTCAATTAGAACGTCAGGTCAACAATAAAAATGCTAAAGTCGAAATCGGATTAGATGTAGACGGGGTATTAAGCTCTTCTATTGGTGCATTGGTAACGCAATTAAATACAACAATTGCCAATCGCCAAGCAGACCTTACTCAATTCACACCCAATTCTAGACCAATTTTAGAACATGATAAACAAATAGAAAGTTTACAAGCGGCTATTAGAGGTAATATTAGATCGATAAGTGAGCGAAACCAAAAAACAGTAAGTTTTATTAACAATCAAATTGGCAGTTTAAATCAGGATATCAGCAAGATCCCAGCTAAAGACCAAAGCTTGGTTAAACTGTCTACTGATTTTGAAGTGAACAATAAAGTAAGATCTTACCTTTCTGAAAAACAACTGGAAGCAGAAATGAATGAGGCTTCAGTAGTGTCTGCAGTTTTTATTGTAAACCCTGCCTATCCACCCAATCCTAATTATCCAATGAGTCCTGATAAAAAAAGTGCTTATGTTACCGCCATTTGTATTGGGTTAATAGCTGGTTTTGGGTTGATTTTATTAGTTCGGTTTTTAAATCCTTACATTTATGACAAAGAAACCGTTGAATCTTTAACTAGTACACCAATTATTGGTGTAATTAGACAGTTCCCTGGTTATATTGATGCAGATAGCAGGCAAGCCTTATCACTATCCAAACCTAAATCTGTTTTTGCAGAATCGGTACGTTCGGTTAGAACCAATTTAAGCTTCTTGGCAAGTCATAAAAAAAGTAAAACCATATGTATAACTTCGGAGGTTTCTGGAGAAGGCAAATCATTTGTAACCGTAAATTTAGCGGGTACTTTAGCTTTAATCGACAAAAAAGTAATTCTAATTGCAGCAGATTTAAGAAAATCTAAATTGCATAAAGCTTTTGGAAGTGATAACAAACAAGGTCTAAGTTCTTATCTTTCGGGGCAAAAAACTTTAGAAGAGGTTATTATTCATGATGACATGCATAATATCGATTTTATCCCTTCTGGGCCTGTTCCACCAAATCCATCAGAATTATTGCATACCGATTCGATGAAGAGGTTGTTGGAAATTGTAACCCCACACTACGATTATGTATTGATTGATACCGCTCCCGTAGGATTGGTATCTGATGCAATTCCGCTGATCCGCCAATCTGATGTTAACATTTTTGTAATCCGATCGGGCAAATCACAATATAGAGCTGCAGCCATACCGGAGCGTTTATCTCGCGAATATGGTTTGAGTAATTTAGCTATCGTACTGAATGCCTTTGGGGATGATGCCCTACACTCGAACTATTATACAACCGATTACTCTCAAGGTGGCGGCACAGGAACTTACTACTACTCAGATTATTCTGGCTATGCAGGTTCTGGTTATTACGAAGATCCTAAAAAGTGGTGGCAGTTTTGGAAAAAGAAAGATTAGAAGGTTGATGAAAATATCATTTTATAGCAGTTAAGGAAATATACTAAAGCAAAGATGATAGACGAAAAGTATAAATGGTATCCGATCTATACCCGTTCTAGAGCTGAGAAAAAAGCCGAAATTGAGCTTCGTAAAAAGAATATCATTACCTATCTACCATTAAAGAAGGTGATGAAACAATGGAGCGATCGGAAAAAATTGGTAGAAGAACCTTTGTTAAATTCTTATTTGTTCGTTTACATTTCTGCCAAAGAGTATGCTGAAGTATTAATGACAACTGGAATTAGTCGTTTTATTTACTTTTCGGGTAACATTGCGCATATACCAGATAAACAGCTAGATGATCTTAAACTTTTATTAGCCACTGATGCAGATTTAGAAGTCTTCAATCATCATATTTCTTTAGGAGAAAAAGTTTTAATTAAAGCGGGACCATTTAAAGGAATTGTTGCGGAATTAGTATCTTTAAAACATAATAAAAAAATTATCTTAAGGCTTCAAAACTTAGGATATGCTATAAATATCAATACTTCAATGGCATTTATTGAGCCATTAAGCTAAAAGTAAAGCAATCAGCTATTTAATTAAAAATTAATGTGACTGAGAGAGCGAAGCTGTGCAATATCCATTCATTTTTACCTATAAACTTTAAGCATTAACCTTACATGTGTCGCATTGCGGGAATTATTAACACAAAAATAGAGACAGCAACACTTGCAGCTAATGTGAGAACAATGTGTGCTGTAATGGCACATGGAGGCCCAGATGATGAAGGAATTTATCAGGATGAGGCTCAGGGAATAACTTTTGGACACAGACGTTTAGCTTTGATAGACCTCTCTCCTGCCGGGCATCAACCTATGTATTACCAAAATAAAGAATTGGTAATCAGTTTCAATGGAGAAATTTACAATTTTCAGGAACTAAAAGCTGAATTGTTAAACAATGGACTTGAATTTACCACCCATAGCGATACAGAGGTAATTTTGGCTGGTTATGCCTATTGGGGAACAGCTATCTTTAGCAAATTGCGGGGCATGTTCGCCTTTGCATTATATGATAAAAATCAAAACCTAAGTTATTTGGTTAGGGATTCGATGGGTATAAAACCATTGTATTACAGTACAAAGAATCAACAATTGATATTTGCGTCAGAGGTTAAGGCATTTTTAACCTTAAAATCAAGTTTTGCAGAAAATCCAAATTGGAAGATCTACTTTTTAGCTTTTGGGCATATCCCAGAACCTTATACTACACTAACCGATGTATCGATGTTACCCAAAGCACATTACCTTACCTGGGATCATCAAACACAAAAAGCCAAGCTTACTTCTTTTGAGGTAGAGCAGCAAAAAAATATTTCTACTACAGCTGCAGCAGAAATTGCAGTGAAAGACACATTAACCTTAGCTGTAAAACGACATTTAATTGCAGATGCACCAATAGGTGTATTTTTAAGTGGCGGTATCGATAGCAGTCTGTTAACCTTGTTGGCGGATCAACTAATTGACGGCAATAAAGAAACTGCAACTCCTCGTTTAAATACTGTTTCTATCAATTTCGAAAACCTACAATTTTCAGAAAAGGTTTATCAAGATGAAGTACTGAATCAAGTAAATGCAAAGCATGCTTTATATACAGTAGATCAGCAAATATTTGACAATAACTTGCCGACGGCACTTGCTGCAATGGACCAACCCACAGCAGATGGCATCAACTCGTGGTTTGTAAACTATTATGCTAAAGAAAATGGTTTAAAGGCCGTGCTATCTGGTATCGGTGCAGATGAAATATTTGGAGGTTACCCTTCTTTTAAAAGAATGGGGTTGATAAATAAGCTGAGTTTGCTACCTAAGTTTATCATCAAAAAAGCCTTAAAACTTAAAGACCAAAGATTTAAAAGAGCTTATTATCTAAGCTATCAAAATACGGTTGGTAAGTACCTCTTTTTAAGAGGTTTTTTTACGCCAGATGATATCGCTGAATTGTTAGGAATATCGATAGCTAAGGTTGATGAAACCTTAATAAACATGGATATACCAGCAATTCCAAAACACTTGGCAGCCGAAGAACAGGCAAGTTGGCTAGAAACCAATCTGTTTATGCAAAATCAGCTGCTAAAAGATACAGACAGCATGAGCATGCAGCATGCCATAGAAGTTAGAGTGCCATTTTTAGACCAAGATCTAATTGAACTACTTAAACATATCCCTAATGATATTAAGTTTAAAACCGACAAACCCAAAGGTCTTTTGGTAAATAGCTTTATCAACCTTATTCCGCATAAAATTTGGGATAGGCCAAAAATGGGCTTTACCTTTCCCTTTCAATTTTGGTTAAAAGACAATGCCCACTTTTTAGCGAACATGGAGTTGAAACAAAACGAAAAAGCGAGCAATTTAATTGCAGACTTTAAAGTTGGAAACCTTCATTGGTCTAAAGCTTTGGCAATTTTTCAGGTTTTTAAAGTCTAGGGACTGGGGACTAGGGACTAGGGACTAGGGACTAGGGACTAGGGACTAGGGACTAGGGACTAGGGACTAGGGACTAGGGAAAAAACGAAGCAATTACAACAAGGTTTTGATTAAATTCAACAATAAAAATACTTGAAAGCACGACAAAACATTCTTTTCTTGACTTTACATACTTTTAGTTTAACTGGAGGTATCGAAAAAGTAAACCGTGCTTTGACAAAAGTTTTGGATAACTTAACAAAAGATTTCAAAATTGGCTCCTATCAATCATTATCTATGTATGATGATAAAGTTGATGCGGCTTACAGTAAAGCTGCAAATTTTAAAGGATTTCAAGGCAAAAGAGTAACATTTGCTTTTTCAGCATTATGCCAAGGACTAAAAGCTGATGTGGTAATTCTCAGTCATATCAATCTGTTAATTTTTGCTAAACTTATCAAAAAAATCAAACCTAAAATTAGGGTGGCAGTTTTGGCTCACGGCATAGAGGTCTGGAGAGATTTACCAGCTTGGAAAATTAAATTTCTTTCGCAATGTGAAATTTGGGCTGTAAGTAGGTTTACTGCAAAAAAAATAAGTGGTAAATTTCATATTCCTTCAAAAAATATCAATATCCTAAACAATTGTTTAGATCCTTATTTTAAAATCCCAACAAGCTTTGAGCCTTCTGAAACACTATTAGCTAAATATCAACTTCAACCAACACAAGCCATTATTTATACCTTAGCAAGGCTTTCTTCTACCGAACAATACAAGGGTTACGATCTGGTGATCAAAAGCATGGTTGATGTAATTAAGGTTTTGCCAAATGCGCATTACCTATTGGCAGGCAAAGCCGATGTTATGGAGCACCAACGTCTATCAGTATTGATCAAATCACTGAAACTTCAAAAACATGTTACTTTGGCTGGTTTCATTACAGATGAGGAAGTGCAAACACATTATACAACGGCTTCCGTTTTTGCAATGCCAAGTACAGGCGAAGGTTTCGGCATTAGCTTTATAGAAGCCGCATCTTGTGGCTGCCCAGTTATTGGAGGCAATTTAGATGGCAGCACTGATGCGCTTTTAGATGGTAAACTTGGTAAACTAATCAATCCGACAGCTGATGGCGAGCTAAGCAAAGCTATTATTGATCAACTTCAGATTGCTAAAACTATAGCAAGTGCTCAAAAACTTCAACAAACCTGCTTAACTCATTTCAGTTTTAATCGCTACCAAGAAAACGTAGACCAACTTCTACATTTACCTGCATAAATAAAAAAATATAAAATGTCAGCACACGAACAAGAATGGAGTATTGAAGCAAAATCTTTGCTCTTCGATCTCAAGATAAAAGAACTTTGGGCGTATAGGGATTTGCTCATGTTATTGGTTCGAAGAGATTTTGTTTCCTTTTACAAACAAACCATACTAGGACCATTGTGGTTCTTTATACAACCCCTCTTTACCACCATTATTTTCACTTTTATCTTTGGTAATCTTGCCGGTATTTCTACCGATGGTTTACCTGGGCCTTTGTTTTACATGGCAGGCATTACAGCTTGGAACTACTTCGCCGACTGCCTCACTAAAACCTCTACCGTTTTTAGGGATAATGCCAGCATTTTTGGCAAGGTTTATTTTCCAAGGCTAATCATGCCATTGAGTATAGTCGTGAGTAATTTGGTGCGTTTTGGTGTACAAATGATCTTATTCCTAATATTAGTCGCTTATTATTATTCCATTGGAGCAAACTTTCATATCAGTTGGGCCATAGCATTATTTCCTGTTATTGTAATTTTAATGGCTTTATTAGGTTTAGGTGCAGGCATGTTAATTTCTGCAATGACTACCAAATACCGTGATTTGGCCTTTTTAGTTTCTTTCGGTGTACAATTATTAATGTATGCCACCACCGTAATTTACCCATTATCTACTGCTATCGAAAAATATCCTGCCTATAGTTGGGTAATTGAATATAACCCAATGACCCCTATTATTGAAACCTTTAGGTATGGTTTTTTAGGCGAAGGTAGTTTTACTTGGACTAGTTTAGGTTATGCCACAGCGGTAACTTTAGGTTTACTGATCGTAGGAACTGTTGTGTTTAATAAAGTAGAAAAGAATTTTGTAGACACCGTTTAATTTATGTTTAATCTCTTCATTAAATAACAATGTCAAATATTGCTATTAAAGCAGAAAACTTAGGCAAAGCCTATCAATTAGGACAGATTGGCACAGGTACCATTAGCCGAGATTTAGAACGCTGGTATGCTCGTATGCGTGGCAAGGAAGACCCTTTTTTACGCATTGGCGAAACCAATGACCGCAGTACCAAAGGCAAAGGTGATATTGTCTGGAGCTTAAAAGATATCAATTTTGAAATTGAACAGGGAGATGCGGTCGGAGTTATAGGAAATAATGGTGCTGGAAAAAGTACATTGCTCAAGATATTAAGTAAGGTGACCTCCCCTACTACAGGTAAAATATCAGGCAAAGGTCGCATCGCTAGTCTATTAGAGGTAGGTACAGGTTTCCATCCTGAATTGAGCGGTAGAGAGAATATCTTTTTGAACGGAGCTATTTTGGGCATGCGCAAAAAAGAGATCCTCCGTAAATTTGACGAAATTGTAGATTTTGCAGGTATTGAACGATATATTGACACCCCAGTTAAACGTTACAGCAGTGGCATGTATGTGAGGTTAGCTTTTGCTGTTGCCGCCCATCTTGAAAGTGAAATACTAATCGTAGATGAAGTATTAGCAGTAGGTGACGCAGAATTCCAAAAAAAATGTTTAGGCAAAATGGGTGACGTGAGTAAAGGCGAAGGTAGAACAGTACTTTTTGTAAGCCATAACATGACGAGTATCCAAAATCTATGTAGGACAAGTTTAGTACTAAAAGATGGAACTCTGGTTGCACAAGATTGGACAAATAATGCTATATCATTTTATCAAGATATGATAAATGATACAAATGAAGATAGTCTACAGCTTGATGAAAACTATAGAATATCAGATTTTCATTTTTTTCCTGAACAAATTAGCAGTTTATCTAATTGCATCCTAAATTTTAAAATTAGTAGTGCAATGACACGTACGATTGAAAGTATTTGTCCCTTAATTTTTGACAATATGAACCAAAGAATTGCAATATTAGATCTTAGGAACCAAATAGGTATTCAAACAATTATAACTCCTGAAGAAGATATAAAAATTTCTATAGAAATTTCAGAAATCCCTCTTTTAGAAGGGCAATATAGTTTAGGTATCTTTATTAGTGATAATATTGGGAGTAAAGATTATTTTAATATTCATAAATTTAATATCTGGCCACAAAATAAGTCTATTGAAGAAATCAATTATGAATATGAACTTCATTACAGAGGTTTCATGAATTTAAATTTCAAAGTAATAAACAACAAATAAATTAGAGAATAATATGAATGTTTTAGGTTTAGGTGGCTTACTGGGACACGATTCAAATGTTTCATTAATCATAGATAATAAAATTATTGCTTGTGCACAAGAAGAGAGATTTACAAGGATAAAACATGATGCTTCATTTCCCATCAATGCAATAAACGATTGTCTAAAAATAGGGAATATTAATCCTGAAGATATAGATGTAGTAGTGTTTGCTGAAAAACCATTTGAAAATTATTTTACTCAATTATTTGGCACTTCCTATGCTTCGAGTTCGTACATAGGTAAAAAGTTAACCTCAAAATTGCATAATAAGGAAACTTTTTTTGAAAAGGAAGCTAAGAAAGTATTTCCAAATGCCAAATTGAAGTATTCATGGCACCATTTTTCTCATGCAGTTGCCGCTTACTATTCAAGTGATTTTGAAGAAGCAGCATTTTTATGCGTAGATGGCAAAGGAGAATATGCAAATGCTTCAATAGGATATATTGATAGCAAGAAGGCATTAATTACACACGAAATACCTTATGCAAATGGTTTAGGTTTACTTTATACAGTTATATCGCATTTTTTAGGCTTTCCTAGTTTTGGATCAGAATACAAAGTAATGGGATTAGCACCCTATGGAAAACCCATTTACGTTGATAACATTAAAACTCTTTATACAGAATACGAAGGCGGGGCGATTAAGTTAATTAAGAACCCTGGATTTAAACCTGACGATATTAAAGAACATTTACCATGGCTTGCTGAAAGACTAAATCTCCCTATTCGCGACCCAAAAGATGAGCTTAAACAAATACATGCAGATATATCTGCGAGTATACAAGCTGTATTTGAGGAACAGATTTTAAAAATGGCTAATTTCGCTAAGCTTCAATTTAGCACAGAAAACCTCTTATTCTGCGGAGGTTGTGCTCAAAACTGCGTCTCCGCTGGTAAACTTAGAGATAAAAAAATTTTTAAAAACATCTTCAATTCGCCTGTTGGAGGAGATATGGGTTCCTCTTTAGGGGCTGCGCTAAATTATCAACACCAAACTGGTGGTGTTGATAGAAGTAAACTTGACTTTAGGGGCTATTATCTTGGAAGTTCACCAGGTAGATTGACTATCAGCGGAGCAAATGATTATTTAGTTACGCCGCAAATAGAATTATTTCAGTATATGGCTGACGAATTAGCTAATGGCAAAATAATAGCTTGGGTTCAGGATGGTATGGAACTTGGAGCTAGGGCATTAGGAGCAAGATCAATCTTGGCTAATCCATTGGTGCCAAATATACAATCGGATATGAATTTAAAAATTAAATTCCGCGAATCTTTCCGCCCTTTTGCACCTGCCATACTAATTGAAGATACCAATAAATGGTTTGATATTGATCAGCCTTCAAATTTCATGCAATTTACTGCATTTTTAAAACCAGAATTGCGTTTCCAAACTCCTACTAATTTTGATAATTTTAAAGAAAATCTAATCTACCCTCGCTGTGAGATACCTAGCGTTGTACATGTTGATTATTCAGCGAGGCTTCAAACAATTGCAAAAAATGATCATCCAAAATTCCATCAATTACTTGAAAAATTTAAAGAAATAACGGGAATTCCAATTTTAATAAACACCAGCTTCAATGTAAATGGTCAACCAATTATTAGAACAGCTGATGAGGCTTGGGATTGCTTTATTAATACAGACATCGACCTTCTGGTTATTGATGATAAAATTTACAGAAATCCATTCGATAAAACTAAAAACGAAAAATTACAATGGCTGAAACAATTCGAAAAATACTCAAGGTAATACTTACAAAAATCATAAAGCAAGACTCTGAAAAAAAATTAGGAGGCTGGACTAAACTTGATAAACGTAATGATCTAGAAAACAGGTGATTTTAACCTTATAAATTAAAATTTAATCTAAAGCATCATAAAAATGAACAAATTAAGTTTTCAAAATAGCTCAAAATAAATAGTCTAAATTTTAAAAAATGCTATTATCTGTAGTTATATGTACTTATAATCCTAAAAAGGAAATATTAAACAAGGTATTTCATTCTTTACAACAACAAACATTTGATCAAAATAATTGGGAACTAATTTTGGTAGATAATAACAGCACTATTCAACTATCAAATGAAATAGATTTATCATGGCATCCAAATGCTAAAATATGTATAGAAAATAAAGCTGGTTTAGCACATGCAAGACTAAGAGGTGTTAATGAGGCAAAAACAGGATTGATAGTTTTTGTTGATGATGATAATCTATTAGATGAAAACTACCTAAAGATAGCTTATGAGTTTCATCTCTCTAATACTCAAGTAGGTTGCTATGGAGGAAAATCGTTACCTGTATTTGATACTGTACCACCTGATTGGTTTTTCAAAACCGGCATTAATTTAGGCTGTCAAGATTTTGGAGACGACTTATATATTTCTAATTTTAAATTAGCGAATTTCAAACTAGCCGACTACCCAAAGTTCGCACCTATCGGTACAGGGATGGTGATTACCAAAACTGCGTTTTTAAGCTACAATAAAGAAGTAAGTAATAACCCGATTCGCCTATCTTTAGGCAGAAAGGGAAAATCATTATCCTCTGGCGAGGATAATGATATCATTATTTCAATTGTAAAAAATGGATACGAAATTGCATATCTTCCTAATCTTATGGTAAAACACCTCATACCCGCAAACCGATACTCCAAAAAATACATCGAGAATATGGCCTATGAAAGCAGCCGGTCTTGGGTAAAAGTAATGAACGTGCATGATATGAATCCTTGGAAAGCAATCTCTCCACTTACAATACATTTCAGACAATATAAATTGTATTTTACCTTAAAGGCATGGAAGTCGATTGAAAATTATGTATCATGGAAAGTTGCCTGCGGCATAATCAAGGGACGTTCAGAAATCAATTAATCTAGTATTCAATGCTACAAACTCTTATTAACAATCTTTATCGAATTCCTAAATCTAGATGGAAAGAAATCATACGGTTCGGTGGCTTTTTTAGTTACAAAAAGATTTTAAAGCAGAAAAAAAAAATGATCATTGCTAGTCAAAAAATACCGGCAATTTTTTCGCATGAAGATGGTCTGAATGTTTATTTCTTAACAGGAAAAAAATACTTGTATCAAACACTGTTTTGTGCACATTCTCTAGTGAAATTTGCTACCAAAGAAAAGTTTAAGTTCACACTAATAGATGATGGTAGTTTTGACACAGAATTTATCTCACAAATACACTTGCAAATGCCGGGTGTAAAAATTATTACACAAGCAGAGATCGAAAAAAACTTAAGTAACAAACTTCCAATATCAGAATATCCATATTTACATCATAAACGTAACGTTTATCCTCATATTAAAAAGCTTACTGACATACATACAATAAATGATAATTCCTATAAATTAGTATTAGACTCTGATATGTTATTTTGGAATGAACCTACTGAATTGATTAATTGGTTAAAACAACCAGATGGATGTATTTATATGTTAGATTGTGCAGAAGCTTATGGATTTGATCGCTCATTAATGAAATTATTGTGTGGGTATGAAATACCAGATCTTGTGAATGTAGGAGCATTTGGATTACAATCCTCAGATATAAATTGGCATGATGTAGAATATTGGAGTAAAACACTCGAAGAAAAACAAGGACCATCTTATTTTTTAGAGCAAGCACTTTCTGCGATGATTATTGCCAATCATACTAAAACTATTTTAAACAAGGAACAATATATTGTAAACCCAACTGAACAAAAAGGGAAGAACATTAAATTGCATCATTATGTAGACTTATCGAAAAAGTATTATTATGAAAATGCTTTGAAAAATTTAATGGAGTTTACAGCAAAAAGTGAGTAATATTAACAGACTTCTTCTTTCAATATAAGCTACCCAATTATAAAATAATAGGTTGGAAATATAATCTTTGGCATATAAATTAAAACACCATCAATCAATCTCTTAGATTAATCTAAAAGATGCGATCAATATTATATCCTCATGACAACAAAAAATCTCAATGAACCTTTAGTTTCTATTTGTATACCTGTTTTTAACGCTGAAAGATTTGTGGCTCAAACTCTTACAAGTCTATGCAATCAAACCTATAAAAACTTAGAAATAATTGTTACTGATGATGGATCTACAGATCGTACTTGTGAAGTTGTAGAAAAATTTGATGACAAGAGAATTAAATTATTTAAACAATTAAATTTAGGAGCTGGAGCTGCTAGAAATAATTCATTTAAAAATAGTAATGGTGATTTTATCAAGTTTATGGATGGCGATGATCTCCTGAATAAAACATCCATCGCAGAACAGATAGCATTGAGTACCAAGTATCCATCGTCAATTGTATCCAGTAAATGGGGCAGATTCTATAATGATGACATCAATACTTTTATGGAGTCACCTGAGAAAGTTTGGACAGATATGGACGGTATAAATTGGATTACCATATCATGGTTAGATGGACCAAATATGACACAACCAGGAATTTTTCTCTTACCAAGAAACTTAATAGAGGTAAATGGACTTTGGATAGAAGACCTCTCAAGAGGCCCCTTTGACGATATGGAATTCTTTACCAAGATGATCTTAGCTGCTGATGATGTTAGGTTTTCAGAAAAAAGCACACTTTATTATCGTTCTGGGATTCCAGGTTCATTATCAAAGAAAAAAGATCGCATAGGATATGAGAAAGCATTGAAAACTATAAAACTCTCTGTAGCGCATTTAATTAGTAAAACATCTAACAAAAAATCATTGCAAGCAGCTGCGACTCAATATAAGTCATTTCTATACGATGCATACCCCGAGCATATTGATTTGGTGAAATTAGCTGAAGCAGAGATACATGATCTAGGAGGTAGTGAATATAAATTTCAAGCAGGAGGATATACTGCAATTATGGTAAAGCTCTTGGGATGGAAGATTACCAAGAGGATTAAATATCTTTTAAAACACTAATACATATATATATATAATATGGGACTAATGAAATGGGGTAATGCCAAAGTACAGAACTTGAAGAGAAGGCTCTTTGTTAAAAAATTTAATTCTGTTGTAAATAATACAGTAAATTTTAAATTAGACAACTCTGACCTTTTAACTATTACTATATTAACAAGCCACGGTTCAGTTAACATGGCTATAGCTCAATTAAAAAGTCTATACCGTTTTTTGGAAACAAAATTTCCTTTAGAAATCCATGATGATGGCTCTCTAACAAACACAGACATTGCATTGCTAAAACAAGCATTTGTAGGTGTTGAGATAATTACCCGAGACAAAGCTGATCAGCAAATTGAGGCATATTTCAAAGAAAAAAATTATACTTATCTTAAAAAATTTCGTGACAAGCATAACATAAACCTCCAATGCACTGATTTGGCTTTTTTCTGCAAAACCAAATATTGTATTCAAATCGATACCGATATATTATTTTTTAAAACTCCATACTTTTTAGACAATGATTTTTTGACAGAAGTTATTGAAAATGGAAAGAATTATTCTTACTATAATTTAGATAGAGGACCCGCGTATGCTTATCAAGATGATGACATTAAAAAATATTTAAATAAAGACATGCCTTTTCAATTTAATGCAGGCATATGTCTTTATCCTGTTTCTAGAGAATTGTATTATCGTTATGCGGAAGATATATTGAGCCAAAGCTTTCCAATACATAATAATCATGTAGAAAACCAAACAGTACAATCAATGTCTCTTCAGTTAATAGGAAAATGTATACCCTTAAAAGAAGATGTAGACGTGGCATTAAGATTCTTAGAATTATCAAACATAAACTACAATTATAGTGTAATTACCACCCAACACTATTGTGCTTGGTCCAGAAATCTTTTTTACCTAGATTTTATTGAAAAAATTTATCCCTTTGTTAAGAAACCAAGCAGCTATCAGCAATACTTTTATAAAATTTTAAAAGGATAATTTAGCACTAATATGATAAAAGTTAAACTAAGTCTACAGTTTAGCTATCAATGCGACAAAACCCACTATTAAGTTTTAAAAATAAACTATGCAAAAATGCTATTTTATAACTGATGAAAGATTTGTAGATGAAAAAAGTACTGAGGGTGGTGTTAAATTCTGTACTTTAGAATTTTTACACCTTTTTCAAGAAGCTTATAATGTTGAGCTAATTAAAGTCAGTTTTAGAAAAGATGTTTCATTTAAAATTACCGCCAAACTGGGAATTGATGTATACAATCTATATTCTGACACCGATTTTTTAAAAAGTCTTGAAAATTTAACCGTTACTGAGCCTGTAATTTTTGCTTTCAACATGACCCAAACTATGTCTCTTACAAAAATTGTAAAAGAAAAGTACGGTGATTTTGCTAAAGTGATCATGTTATCCCACGGAAACGAATCAGGAGATTTTGTGCATACCTTTACTCGTTTTAATAAAAGTCAATCCTTTATCAAACGATTAACTTCTTCATACAAACTCGGTAGACTGTTAAAGAAAGAAGCTTCGTTTAAAAAAGACTATATAGATCTGGTACTAACGGTTTCTGATATAGAACAATCTATAGACAAGTGGTTAAATGCGAAGCAAAGTATGACTGTGCCAAGAGTAATCTCCAAAGTTCCCATTCAGCATTCACCAATTAAGGGACGAATTGGCTTTATAGGAGATATGAGCCATTATCCTAATTTTCATGCTATTGATATGCTAGCTAAAGAATTAGCAGCAAAAAAAATAGCAGTAGATCTTGTTCTAATTGGCAATGGCGGAAAAATATTAGCAGAAAAGTATCCATTTATTCAATCCTTAGGGTTCTTGGAGGAAAAAGAACTTCATAAAGAAGTTGGTTCATGGGCGTTATTTCTAAACTTAGCCTTTTATTATTCTAGGGGAGTAAGTACAAAATTAGGTAAGGCTTTGGGTCTTGGATTGCCAATTTTATCTACCTCAATAGGGAATAGAGGATATGAATGGAAAAAAGGAAACATGTTAATTGGGGATACTCCAATAGCTATTGCAGAATTGATTAGAGCCAATGCTTTCGATGAGGCAAAAATTAATTATGCCTTATATCAGACGGAGTTGATAGCGAATTCTAGCCCTACTTATGCCGATATTCTAGAAAGATTAATTCCAATCATCAAATCTTTGTAAATTGAAAAAAATAATTATTGTTTCTCCACATTTCCCTCCTTCCAATTTGGCGGCGGTACATAGAAGTAGGTTATTTGCTAAGCATTTACCAGAATTTGGTTGGGAACCCATCATTGTAACTGTACATGAAAAATTCTATGAGGAAATTTTAGACTATAACCTTTCTAGCTTACTTCCTAAAGATTTACGAATAGAAAAAGTTTCTGCTTTAGTTACTAAGCCTATACGTACTATTGGGGATATTGGCATTAGGGGATTTAGACCAATGCTTAAAAGAATATTGAATATCTGCAAACAAGAAAAAATCGATTTTCTTTACATTCCAATACCTTCTCACTTTGCAGCGTTGTTAGGAATTATTGTTCATAATAAAACAAAAGTACCTTATGGAATAGATTACATTGATCCGTGGGTACATAAGTGGCCAGGTACTGAGAAAATGTTTAGCAAAGCTTGGTTAAGCATGAAATTAGGTGAAATATTGGAACCAATAGCAGTTAGGAAAGTAAGTCTAATTACAGGTGTTGCACTTGGATATTATCAAGAAGTTTTAGAACGAAATCCCGCATTAAGGAACAAGGTAGTGACAGCCTCAATGCCTTATGGTGGCGAAGCAGCAGACCATCTAATGGTAGATAAGCTAGGTTTGAAGCCTTATTTATTTGAGAAGCAATCCAATAAACTTGATTTTGTCTATGCTGGCGCAATGCTGCCAAAAGCATTTAAGCCACTTGAAGAAGTTATGAAAGCAATAGCCAGTTCCAAAGTAAGATTTGATAATGTTCGCATACATTTTATTGGCTCTGGTAGCAGCCCTAATGATCCTAATTCTTATAACATTAAATCCCTTGCAATGCAATATGGACTTTGGGAAACAGTTTTTTTTGAATATCCCAAACGTATTCCTTATCTAGATGTTTTGACCCACTTAAATGCAGGAGATGGTGCTTTTATATTAGGAAGCACTGAACCGCATTATACACCATCAAAGGTTTATCAGGCAGTTTTAAGCAGTAAAGCCATATTTGCAGTTTTACATCAGGAAAGTTCAGCATGTAAAGTTATTGAAGAAACTAGAACCGGGATAACACTCTCATTTAATGGTGAGAATGATTTACAAAAAATAAAAGATACTTTTCTAAATAAATGGAATTTGTATATGCTTTTTAGAGAAAAATTTAATCCCAATGAAATTAATCTAAATGCTTTCGAAACCTATTCTGCAAGGAATGTTACCAAAATTTTGGCTGATGCTTTAAATGAAAGTTTACTATATAACAAGATAAATATTTAACTCTTACGCTATTGAAGATTTTAAAGATTGCGATTATCGCAGATCCAGAAATACCGGTACCACCTTTATTATACGGTGGCATTGAGCGAATTATCGCAATGTTAATTGATGGTCTTATAGCTTTAGGTCATGAAGTAACTCTATTTGCAAATCAAGATTCCGTTACTCTTGCTAAATTGTTATCTTATAAAGGCAAAACTAGTAATGGCAAAATTGACATAATTCAAAATACACTACTGATTAATAAGGAAATCTTCTTTAATTCTTATGATATTATACACAGCTTTGGCAGGCTTTTGTACCTCTTACCCCAGATGCCTTTGAGCATTCCCAAAATCATGAGCTATCAGCGGGAACCTACCATTTCCCAAGTTAAAAAAGCTGTTAAGATTGCCAAAAACAACACTCTATTTTTCACAGGTTGTAGTGCTTACATTAGCAAACAAATTCTACCATATGCACCTGCTTTCCCTATATTTAATGGTGTGGATACAGATTATTACACATTTAAAGAATATGTAGACCCTGATGCTCCACTAACATTCTTAGGAAGAATTGAGCCCATTAAAGGTACTCATATCGCAATACAAGTTGCAAAGAAAACGAAAAAAAAACTAGTCATTGCTGGGAATATTCCATTAGAATATCAATCCTATTTCGATACTCAAATTTTGCCACATTTAGATGAACAGATTACCTACATTGGCCCAGTAAATGATGAAGAAAAAAATAAATTGCTCGGAAATTCATGCGCATTTTTGATGCCCATAGAATGGGACGAACCTTTTGGCATCGTAATGGCAGAGGCCATGGCTTGCGGAACACCAGTAATTGGCTTTAATAGAGGTTCTGTGCCAGAGGTTGTTATCAATGGGCAAAATGGTTATCGTTGTGATTCAATTTACGAAATGATAAACTATATCAGTCACATTTCAGAAATCGATCGAAAAAAAGTGCGATTAGATTCAGAACAGAGATTTTCAAAAAAAGTTATTGTCGATGAGTACCTAGCTTTATATCAAAAAATTATACTCCCAAACTAGATAAATTCCTTTTGTTAGTCTACATAAATTGATTCTGAATTATTAAATAAGCATAGTCGATTAGGCTACTAATAAATAAAAATAAGTTAAACATATAATGAATGTTATAAAAAGAACCTTCGGCTTTATCCACCAGCATCCACTTGGGAAAAAGCATTTAGTAAAAGCATATTCGAGATTTATTTATTGGCAAATTAAAAGTAGATTAAATCCCAACTTACATGAAGTTCCATTTTTAGAGAATGTGAAATTTCTGGCAAAAAGAGGCTTAACCGGTGTTACTGGTAATATCTATACAGGTCTTCATGAATTTAATGATATGGGCTTCCTACTACATTTTTTAAGAAATGAGGATACCTTTTATGATGTAGGTGCGAATGTAGGGTCTTATACCTTGTTAGCATCTGGGGTTTGTCGTAGTAAAACAATTGCTTTTGAGCCAGTACCAGCTACTTGCTCAATTTTAAAAAACAATATTAAGCTCAATAGATTAGAGAATTTGGTAACTATTGAAAACAAAGGCGTGGGTAGTAAAGATGGGGAGCTTTATTTTACAAATTCTGAGGACACCACTAATCACATTGTTCTTGAAAAACCTAAAGAACAAAATACAATCCTAGTTCCGGTGGTAAACCTAGATCAATATTATCCAACTAGCAAACCTAGCCTAATAAAAATAGATGTAGAGGGCTTTGAGACTGAAGTATTAAATGGAATGGATAAAAGTTTGAAGGATCCAATATTAAAAGCAATAATTATAGAGCTTAATGGCAGTGGTATGAGGTATGGATATAACGAAGATAAAATTCACGAAAAGTTGATAGAACTCGACTTTAAACCATACGAGTATGATCCATTTACTAGAGAACTGAATATAATGAAGCGATATGGTTCACTTAATACAATATATGCTAGGGACATAGATTATGTTCTAGAAAGAGTTAAGAAAGCAAAACACTTTAAAATATTTAATCAACTAATCTAAATGAACAAGTTAGCTATAGTAACTACTCATCCAATACAATACTACGCACCTGCATTTAAATTACTTGCTTTAGTATGCGAACTCAAAGTATTTTATACATGGGGTAATGTAGCTAATGGAGATAAATTTGATCCCGATTTTGGGAAAAAAGTGGATTGGGATATACCCCTGCTAGAAGGTTATAAATACGAATTTCTAGAGAACAAATCTAAAACCCCAGGCTCCAATCACTTTAAAGGCATAGTTAACCCAGACCTGGTTAATAAAATAAAGGACTTTAAGCCATCTGCTATCCTTTTTTATGGTTGGGGGTATCATTCTCACCTAAAAGCTATCAGGCATTTTAAAGGGAAAATTCCTATATGGTTTAGAGGAGATTCAAATCTGCTTGATAAGCAGTCAGTTCTCAAAAAAGCACTAAGACGTATATTTTTAAGTTGGGTTTATAGTCATGTAAATAGAGCATTTTATGTTGGAACAGCAAATAAGTCATATTATCAGGCTTTTGGTTTAAAAGAAAATCAGCTAACTTTTGCCCCTCATGCCATAGATAATGAACGGTTTTCATCGGATCATACTGTGGAAGCAGTTGCATTAAGAAAAAAATTATCTATTTCCACAGAAGATATCTTGATCCTTTTTGCGGGCAAACTGGAGCACAAGAAAGATCCAGAATTATTGTTAGAAGCATTTTTAAAATTAGATAGACCAAAAACACACCTATTAATAGTAGGCAATGGAAAATTAGAACAACATTTGAAATTAAAAGTGGCTAGAGAACAGGCAGAAAAAGTTCACTTTATGGATTTCCAAAATCAGAGTCAGATGCCAATAGTTTACCAAGCCTGTGATATCTTTTGTTTACCCTCTAAGGGGCCAGGTGAAACTTGGGGTTTAGCAGTAAACGAAGCAATGGCCTCTGGTAAAGCCATATTAACATCAAGTAAAGTTGGATGCGCAGAGGATTTAGTTAAGCCAACTAATGGATGTGTTTTTAGGTCAGAGGATTTGGATGAATTGAAATGTACATTAAACCTAATGTTAACATCAAACATGAAAACTCTCGGCGAGGGATCTAGGAAATTAATAAATTTATGGACTTTCGAGAAACAAATAAATGCAATAAAATCAGAATTGGAAAAAATTGGAAAGAGCAGCAAATAAAATAACCATCATTTTACCAGTATATAACGGCGGTAAACATATCATCCAATCCGTGAATTCGGTCTTAGATCAAGAATACAAAGATTTTGAATTTATCATTTGTGATGATGCTTCCACCGATAATAGCTATCAATTTCTACAAAGTGTTAAACTTGAAAATCCTGATAAGGTTAAAATACTTAAGAATGCTACGAATTTAGGTCTATTTAAAACTTTGAATAGATTGATTAAGGAAAGCTCAACCAATTTAATCCATCTATGGTCGCAAGATGATGTGATGAAACCCCATTGTTTAGAAAGCTGTGTAACCTTTCACAAGAACTATCCACTAATCAGCATGAGCTACCATGGTATTGACTATATCGACGAAAATGGAAAATTAATTAATGATGAGAAAAATGATGGCACGCCTGAATTAATTTCATCAGACTTATATGCTAATATATCCATCAGATGGGGTTGCATGCCTGGAAATATTGCCAATGTAACGTTAAATAAGCAATATGTTGAGCAGGTTGGTTTTTTCAATGAGACCATGATAGTTAGTGGAGATTTTGATTTATGGACACGCTTAAGTGAAATATCCAGCATCGGTAGGAATACTGCTAATTTAATTTATTTAAGAAGACATGATGGACAATTAAGTCGTAGTTTTAAGAGTATATATCTTAGAATAAAGGAAGATATTCCTATCCATCTCCAAATTCTTAATAGGCTAAAAGAAAGCGACAAAAAAAGAGCTTTGAGATGGTGGAGTTGGAAAACTCAAGTTTCTTATTATAATGATTATATTTTTTTAAAACGTAGAGGACAGCACGAAGAGACTATTAAATTATATAACTTATTACAACAAAATTTTAGGATAACTCCTTTGGTAGCTAGGTGGATTTTGATAAAAATACTTCGAGTACTTAAATTAGAAGTAGAATTCTATAAAAACATTCTTGATCGTTAATATGCAATTTAAAAGCATTGGAGTACCTCAAAAAACCATACTCTTCTTCCTTCTACTTTATGCTGTGATTAGCAAAAATCCAATGTTAACAATAGCGGCAGTTACTACTCCATTTTTGCTATACATTCTGCTGTGGAAAAAAAATGAATCACCATTGTTATTTTTTGCATTAATGCTACAATGGACCTCCATAACTATCAAGGTTTTTTACACCAATTTTGTCGGAATAGATTTCGTTTACGGATTTGACCACTATTATGAAATAAATAAAGCATATTATTATAGTTTGTTAGGTCTGTTAAGTGTAGCCATTGGCATACATTTTATCATTAGAAAATTTGATTTAAAAGGCCAGTCATTTGAAGAATCAGCGCTTACTTTTAATCATCGAAAGCTTGTGCCTTTTTATATAGGAGTTGCTGTGCTCTATCCAATTTTAAATCAGTATGCTTATATGTTTGGAAGTGGACTACAACAGCCCATCACAAAGCTTTCAGATTTTAAATGGATGATTTTCTTTATTCTTATGCTTTCATCGCTATATCATAAACAATGGAAACTCTTTGCTATTATTTCGGCATTCGAAATTGTTTTAAGCTTAACAGGTTTCTTCTCTAATTTTAAAGATTATTTCCTAGTGATATTTGTTGGTATTGTTCTTATCTATGGTAAGAATATTAAATTCAAACAAGCATTTCCGCTGGTTATTGTAGGAATATCATGTATCTATATGCTCATTGTTTGGCAATATGTAAAACCTACTTATCGCCAATATTTAACTGGTGGTGAACAAACCCAAAATACTATCCGGACAAGAGAAGAATCATTAAATAAGTTGGCAGAATTGGTAGATGGCGTTGACCAGACAGCTATAAACGATGGCATTAAAATCACAGTTGATAGACTTTCTTATATTGATTTCTTCTCTGCCACTATAGATTATGTTCCGAGGGTTGTACCACACACTAATGGTGCTTTATGGGAAGATGCAATTGGTCGGGTATTAAAACCTAGACTCTTCTTCCCTAACAAAACATCAATTGATGATTCTGAAGCTACCAATAAATATAGTGGTGTAATGGTTGCTGGTGCTGATAAAGGAACATCCATTAGTTTGGGCTATATGACTGAGAACTATATTGATTTTAGAATTCCTGGTATGTTTATTACTTTGTTTGCGTACGGTTTATTGATTGGTATAATTTATAAATATGTGATGACTAGTAGCCCAAATGTGTTAGTTGGTACAGCTATGTTCATTCCTATGTTTTTTATACTTTATGCTTTTGAATCTGCCTTAAACAAAATAGTTGGCGCTTCAATTATGTACCTGCTAATTTATGAGTTATTTAGAAGATATTGTTTAAAATGGTTTTTAAGTCAAGTAAAACATTATGAGAATGTCGATTAATCTGATTATAGGATGTATAAATTAAGCCAATTAATCAATTGAAAATCATCCAAATTGTTGCTGCCTATAAACCAGCTTATATTTATGGCGGGCCTACCATGTCGGTAAGTAAACTTTGCGAAGCATTAGTTGACGAGGAAAGACCAAACACCAAAGACCAAGGGCCAAAGAGTAAAGCGCAGGAAACAAGAAGCAATGAACAAGGAGATGCTCGCGATGCCAAACTAGAAATTGAGGTTTTTACAACAACAGCAAATGGTAAACAGGAATTAAAAGTAAAAGCGAATGAAAGCACAGCAGTAGACGGTGTAAAAGTAACCTACTTTAAACGGATCACCAAAGATCATACGCATTTTTCTCCAGCATTATTGAAAGTATTGCGAAAGGAGATCCTTCGCAATACTCAGCATAACAGACAGTTAGTGATCCATATTCATGCTTGGTGGAATTTGGTATCGATATTTAGTTGTAGCCTAGCTAAATGGTACAATATTCCTGTAATTTTATCTCCAAGAGGGATGTTAACCGCTTATACGAGTGGTAATCGAAATTCAGGGATGAAAGGCATTATTCACAAAGTAATAGGCAAGCGCTTATTAGCATATTGTCACATCCATGCTACAAGCGAAAAGGAAAAAGAAGATGTGTTGGCATTTATCCAACCAAAAAGTATTACCGTAATACCTAATATGGTAGAATTACCAACTATAGAAGAGCGCATGACCATTAATCAAAATCGGAAAAACACTATCGTGGATCAAACTTCTATTTTTCAAATGATCTTCCTATCTCGTGTTGAGGAAAAAAAAGGATTAGAATTATTGTTTGATGCATTGGCTAAACTTCCTTTTAATTGGCAATTGACCATTGCTGGCACTGGAGAAGAAAATTATATAGAAAGCTTAAAGCTGAAAGCTGAAGGACTAAAGATTAGCTCCCAAATTACTTGGCTTGGACATGTAAATAATGAGCAAAAGTTCCAATTAATGGCTGATCACGATTTATTGGTTTTAACCTCTTACAACGAGAATTTCGCAAATGTGGTAATTGAGAGTTTGAGCGTGGGCACTCCTGTTCTGCTATCAGATCAGGTTGGGTTAGCTGATTACGTAGCTAAAAATAACTTAGGTTGGGTTACAAGTTTGGAAAAAAATCACATTATGGAAAAGATCAATCAGGCTTATCAAAATATCCGCAACAATACAGAAATTAGAGCAATTGAAAATATTAGATCAGATTTTGCAGAAGATAGGCTCATTGAGAAATATATTCAGCTTTACAAAACTGTAATTCATGAGTAAAGAATTTAGTTTTATCATCCTAACTTTTAATGAAGAAATTCACTTGCCCCGACTTTTAGATTCTATTCAAAGTTTAGGAGCACAAACTTATATTTTAGACTCTGGCAGCACTGACCAGACCTTATTTATCGCAGCTAAATTCGGTGCCGAAGTTAAAACAAATGCATTTGAAAATCATCCAAAACAATGGGATTTTGCCTTAAAAAACTTCAATGTTCAAACGCCTTGGATTATCGGGCTTGACGCTGATCAAATAGTGACACCAGAATTATTGTTGCAATTACAAAACTTTAGAGATCAAGATTATGCTAACATTAATGGCATTTACTTCAATAGGAAAAACTACTTTAAAGGCACTTGGCTAAAGTACGGAGGATATTATCCGAAGTATTTGTTAAAGATGTTTAGAACCGGAGTGGGCTTTTCTGATATCAATGAAAATATGGACCATCGTTTTGTAGTGCCTGGTGCAACAACTATTTGGAAAAAAGGACATATTTTAGAAGAAAATTTGAAAGAAAACCAGATCAGTTTTTGGATCGCTAAACATAACCGTTACAGCGACCTTACTGCACAAGAAGAAGTAGAGCGGCTATATAATGCAAGAACACAAACTGTCAATGCAAAGTTTTGGGGCAACCCTGATCAAAGAACAGCTTGGCTAAAAAAACTATGGTGGAAACTACCATTAGGATTAAGACCTTTTTTATATTTAACTTATAGGTTGTTCTTTAAGTTAGGGATACTTGATGGCGCAAATGGTATTCTTTTCCACTTTTTACAAGGATTTTGGTTTAGGCTAATTGTAGATGTAAAAATAAAAGAGTTGTTAAAATCAAAAAATGTAAATTCACTTAAGAATGAATAAGCCATGGATCAATCCCTAAACGACCCAAAAAAAGCAAATAGAAAAGCAATTATTTTTATAATCAAGCTCCTATTGTTTTATTTCCTTTTTAGCCAGGGCAATTTATTTATGAATAGTGTATTGAATGAAACAGGCAGGTTTCATAATGCTTATTTGACAGAACATTTCAATTATATTCAATGGGTAAGATCATCACTTTTAGCTCCCGCAACTTGGATTATAAAGCTTTTTGGTTTTTATGCCATTCATAACGAAATGGATGTAATGGTTGTAGACGGACCTTATCTCAGGGTTAATTATTCTTGTTTAGGCTTAGGAGTGATGAGTTTTTTTACCGCGTTCATCATTGCCTTTCCAGCTAAACTTAAACCCAAACTGAAATTGTTGCTAATCGGCACAATTATGATTTACGTGTTAAATGTATTGAGGATTGCTGGTTTAGGAGTTTTATTAGCCACTTTCGAAAGCCAGAGAGACAATTTCACCTATCACCACGAGATTTTTAACATCATTGTGTACATCTGCATCTTTATTTTACTCTATTTTTGGATCAAGAAAAACACTGATTACAAACTTAAAAAAGATCATAAAGTTGAATAAACAAACCCAACTTCAAAAAAACTTCGATCAAAAAGGTTTTCACACCGGAGCTTCTTCTTTGAAAATGTTCTGCTGGTACTTTTTCAGTTTGTTTTTTGTTCGTTCAGGCATTATCCCTGCCAGCTCAATTATAGTTGCGATCTTAAAAATGTTTGGGGCTAAAATTGGTAAGGATGTGCGTATTAAACCCGGTATCTATGTACATTATCCTTGGCGATTAACTATTGGAGACCATTCTTGGATAGCTGCTTGCCGTATAGAAAATTTAGCCCAAGTTACTATTGGTGAGAATGTTTGTATATCGCAAGAAGCCATGTTATTAACAGGTAACCACGATTATAAAACTACAGGTTTTGATTTAATTACTAAACCCATTGTATTAGAAAATGGCTCATGGATTGGCGCCAAAGCTATTGTTTGCCCAGGTATTACAGTAGCCTCCCATGCCGTACTTACAGTAGGTGCTATAGCTACCAAAGATCTATTACCTTATGCCATATATCAGGGTAATCCAGCTATCAAAGTAAAAGATAGAACTATCCAGTAATTGAGATACCCTCCTGCAACTAGCAATAGCTAAATTGTTTAGTCATTCAGCTACTTATTCTTCCTTTACCCCTCCTAGGTACCAAGTTCGTACCATCACTACCCTTTCTTGAGGTTTTTATTACCTTTTCTTTACCCTTTTATTAACCTCAAGGTAAAGAAATGGTAAGCTATTAGTATACAAATAGTAGGAAAGGGTTAGTCAGTACCCTAGTTGGTACGGAGCAAGGGTACGGCAAGGGCGTAAGACGAGTATAGTACAGGTGCACTTTAGGTAGACTTTTGGTAGACTTTACGTGGAGTTAGGGTGGACTTATAAGTGATCCAGAATGGATTGTATTGAGATGTTATAGAAGAATAAGAAGTTTAAAGATAGCTAAAATTGTTATCTCTACGTTGTCTATCTTTCTATTGGTTTAATTAATTAGCAAAATTATTGAATTATATAATTGCCTGTCTGCAATAGCCAAAAAACTGACAATCTATTGCCATAATACAGCATAATGGCGCTTTCCAAAATTAATTATATCGAGCTAAAAGCTTATTTAATTAGCTACGCTTCTTCGTTAATCGCTTTCCAAAGCATGTCTTTTAGCTCTGTGATCCCTTGTTGGGCAACTGAAGAAATAAAGATCGAAGGAATATTTGGTAGATCTTGGCTCATTTCTGCTTTCAATTCCTCATCTAACATGTCAGATTTAGTGATGGCCAACAAATGTGGTTTCTGCATTAATTCTGGATTGTACTCCTGCAATTCATTTAACAAGATCTCATATTCTTCTTTTATAGTCCTACTAGTATCTGCAGGAACCATAAACAGCAAAACAGAATTACGCTCTATGTGACGTAAAAATCTAAATCCTAATCCTTTTCCTTTTGATGCGCCTTCTATAATTCCAGGGATATCTGCCATTACAAAAGATTTACCATTACGGTAGGATACAATGCCCAAATTAGGAACCAATGTAGTAAAGGGATAATCGGCTATTTCTGGTTTAGCCGCAGATAAAACCGATAATAGTGTGGATTTCCCTGCATTCGGGAAGCCAACCAGACCTACATCAGCAAGTACTTTCAATTCCAACACCATCCACTCTTCTTTACCCTGTTCGCCGGGCTGGGCAAAACGCGGGGTTTGTTGGGTGGGTGTTTTAAAGTGCCAATTGCCTAAACCACCTCTACCACCTGGTGTTAAAATTTTGGTTTCGCCATCTTCGGTAATTTCGAATAAAATATCACCAGTTTCTGCATCACGAGCAATGGTACCTAGTGGAACCTCTAAAATTTCGTCAGCTCCGGTTTTACCCGTTTTCTGACTACTACCCCCACTCTCTCCATCCTTAGCAATAATATGTTTTCGGTATTTTAAGTGCAATAAGGTCCAGAATTGAGAATTTCCTCTTAGAATGATGTGACCACCCCTTCCGCCATCACCACCATCTGGTCCGCCAGTTGATGTTAATTTGTCACGGTGTAAATGTGCAGAACCTGCCCCACCTTTACCAGAGCGGCAACATATTTTTACGTAATCCACAAAATTTGATCCCTGTGACATATTGATTTATATTTAAATTTACGTCCCGATAGCTATCGGGATTAGCTTTACGATTTTAACTACAAAATCGCTAAAAAACAAACATCCGCAAAAAACAACTAAGCTTTTTTGCGGATGTTAGCTTTAAAAATTATATTTTAGAATTGGTCAATTACTGTACAAAGATCAGCATAAACTCTTTCTATCTCGCCTATTCCATTTACTTTCTTCAATTTGCCTTGCTCCTCGTAATAAGGTAATACATGTATGGTTTTGTCGAAGTATTCTGAAATACGTTTTTTTAACTTCTCGGCATCATCATCCGGACGGCCACTCACTTTATGACGTTCGGCAATGCGCTTGGTTAATTCTACCTGATCTACATCTAAAGCAATAACGCCGGCAATTTTACTGCCTTTACGTTCTAGAAACAAATCAAGCTCTACTGCTTGAGGAACTGTACGCGGAAAACCGTCAAATACAAATCCTTTCGCTTCAGGATTTTTATCTACCTCTTCTTCAAGCATGGCAATTGTAATTGCATCTGGAACCAATTCTCCATCAGCAAGCAACTGACTAACTTTTTTTCCTAATTCTGTTTCTCCCTTAACGTGTGCTCTAAATAGATCACCTGTTGAAACATGTACCAACTGATATTTTGCAATCAGCTTTTCAGATTGGGTGCCTTTACCCGCCCCCGGAGGGCCAAAGAGAACTAAATTAAGCATTAAAGTTGTTTAGGTTGTCTTTAAAAATAAGAGCCATATTGCTAGGGCTCAGTTACAAATGAAAATTAACAAAAAGCGTTGTCTTTCAAAGCTGCAAATATATAATTATTAATTTAGATGAGTTTTATAATTGAGAATTTATTTGAGAATCAGTACATTTTTTATGACAATATCAAAATTCCACAAAGAAGCTTACGCTTTTACTATAATTAACAAAATATTGTACTCATAATTAGTGAATTTAATAAAATAAATAAGGTTGATTATAGAAATATATACTAAAAACTTAGAGCAATTCTAAAACAAGCATGTTTATTATGGAACTTGTAAAAATAAAAGAGGATCTCATTTGGAGATCCTCTTTTTAAGAGTGCACTTGTAGGGATTCGAACCCCAAACCTTCTCATCCGTAGTGAGATGCTCTATCCAATTGAGCTACAAATGCAATTCCGTATCGTTAACGGACTGCAAAAGTAATGTTTCAAAATCAAATTCGCAATTTTTTATTACAAAAATTTAAATACTATGCCTACAAGTTTCTTAATAATTTGAAAATCAGTATCATTGCGGCTATCCGCGTTAATCCCGCTCTAGGCTCATGTGCCTGCATGCCTCATTCATATGGCCGGTATCCCTGACTACCGCAGGCAGGCGCCAATATCGGGTAAAAATGCAAGTTTTGTGTACAGACTTAAGTTAGTTAAACCTTATTGCAGCGGCACCCTTTGTAGCAAAGCGAAAAAGGTATAGCGAAAAGAAGGACAGACCTTAATAGCTGCAGTGAACCTGCTTTTCAAAATATTTAGGTACTTAACTAATTGTTTAATTTACCATTAAGGAATTAAGAAAGTTAAGCTTGGCTAAACGCTGGTAATCAGAGTTCCCAGAATTTGAAACCAAAAAAGCGAAACCGTACTTAAAAAGTACGTTCCGCTTTTAATAAATTCTCTATTCAATATTTAGCAGCTTATCCTGCTACCACTTTATCAATTGCTGCAAAGTCTGGCAAATTACCTGCATCTTCTAATACTTCAGCATAAATAATTTTGCCTTCTTCGTCAATTACAAACGCTGAACGCTTAGCAATACCTTTTAAACCTAAAAAATCTTGGTACAGTGCGCCATAAGCCAAAGCGGTTTCTTTATTAAAATCAGACAGCAATGGAAATTGATAAGCTTGGTCTTCTTTAAATTTGGCTAGTGTAAAAGGCGAATCTACTGACACTCCCAGAACCTGCGCATTTAAACCATCATAATAACCAAAGTTATCTCTCATGGCACAAAGTTGTGCAGTACATACTCCTGTAAATGCCAAAGGGAAAAAGTGTAATACCACCTTTTTACCTGCAAAATCGCTTAACGAAACTTCTTTAAGCGCTGTACTCTTTAATTTAAAATCTGGGGCCTTATCGCCTACTTGTAATGACATATGATATATTTTTAATTAAATGGATGATGGTTAATGGACCATAGTTAATAGACAATCAGGCTATACACCATCAACTATTGACTATTGGCATACTTCATCTGTTGATCCAAAATCGCCAATCCCTCTTCAAAGCTATGCGGATTGTATTTCAAATCAGTCATTGATTTGTCTAAAATAAAACCAGTTTTTTTTGGGCGTTTAGCGGTCTGGTTAAGTGTTTCGGCACTCACTTCGTTAATTAAACTTTTATCCAATTTCCAGAAATCTGCCACACGAGCCACCAATTCAGAGATACTCATCATATCCTTACCTGAAGCATTATAAACACCTTGCGCGTCGTGCTCAATGGCGAGCAAGCAAATATCAGCCAGATCTTCTGCTAAGGTTGGCATGCGCCATTGGTCGTTTACAATATTTAACGGATTTCCCTTTTCTAAAGCGCCTTTTGCCCAAAGCACAATATTACTCCTGCTCATATCGCTTACAATACCGTATACGATAATGGTACGCAATATCGCCCACTTAGCAATAGAGTTTTTAATTACTTCCTCCGCCTTAAGTTTTGTCTCTCCATAATAACTTAAAGGGTTTGGTGCTGCTAGCTCATCATAAGGCCCATTCTCCCCATCAAAAATAAAATCTGTAGAAAGGTGTACCAATTGAATATTGTGCTCTTCGCATATTTGGATTAACGTTGATACAGCATCTACATTTAATTGATGAGCCAGTTCTTTCTGATCTTCGCAGGTATCCACGTTAGTCATTGCTGCAGTATGGATAATGGCATCAGGTTGGTATTTTTCGACTACCGCCTTAACATCAGCAGGATTAAGGATATCCATTTCTGCATATACATAACCCTCTTTAATAGGAAAACGATTTGCACCTTTAGAGGTGGCCACCAAATTAACCCTGCCTTCTTTCAACACTTTTTCGGTAATTTTTTGGCCTAAAAGTCCATTACTACCTGTTACTAATACTGTTTTCATGCTTGTTTAAATAGTTGTATCATAGCCATAAAATTAGCTTTAAAAAAGATTAAAAATCTGTTGCATTCAATTTACAAAGAAAATAAATAATATCATGAAGCCTATCTTTTCTATAAATTTCAATTAAAAAATTAAGAATCGATTTTTAAACAAAAAAGTTGTAGCTTTATTTATCATCATCTTTCAGCAAATCATCAAAATATTAATGCAAACTCCATGAAACAAACAAACAAACAAACAAACACAGATAGTTTATTCAATAATTCTGATTACTTTATTGAGCTTAAGCTTGGCCTGTAAAAAAGATTTGGCATCAAATACTACGCTTAGTCCAGATAAAAAAATGTCTGAAAAAGCAAACAAAGACCCACAAGAAATCATAAAATATCTTAATGCTAGATTGAATAAAACTGCTAAGATTATAACTTACCTAGCAAGATATGAACAGTTCAGAAAAGCCGTAAATAAGAGTGTGGCTAAAAAATTTGATGGAGACTACAACGTATTACTTAAAGATCTAGTCGAGGCTTTCCCTAAAAGATTATATAAAAACAATCTTGCTGTAATGAAGACTTCAGGCTCATCAAATCAAATACAATCAATTATTCCTGTTCTTGCAGATCCAACACAACCTATAGAAACTTACTTTGAATTGCTACAACAAGATTTACAAGAACCATATGTTGTAAATGGCGAAACAGTATACCCTCAAATCTATATTCCATTTTCTGGGAGTGAGGCAATCCAGACGGGAGATCCAAATCCCTGTACCACTCCATCAACACAAACTTATTTTTATCCAATAGTTGTGCCTTTTGACGGTGATGAAAGCCAACAACAAGAAGAATTTGCCGGAGCCAGCTATGATCCCTATGGAACACCAATTAGTGTTCAAGTATCGGAATGTTTTGCTAGTCAACATACAGTTTGGGCAGTAACTATTAATGAAAGAACAAATGGCACAGATGTTTCCAGCGAAACAACAAATGCAACACCACTTCCAGGGCAATCTGCGGCAATGAATGAGATTGCTTATTTGCCTAGTATGGTTATCAAATCCCATAAGGAAACATGGATAAAGGGAGGCAGTGAGATTGCAATGAAGTATGGGTTCAGTTGGAATAACGGCATTAACCCAACCACTAATGCATACGACTTTAAAAAATATTGGTATTGGACTACTAGTCCTACCTACTCACAATACGATTATCAAATAGGAAATTTGAACTTATATAAGGAGGAAAATCTTTTTATTGCAGACTTTTCAAGAAAGAAAATAAAAAATGACACATCTGTACCAATAGACTTCACGTATAATTTCCATCTTAGCCAAAATGCTGGAAATATAATTTATTTATTCATATATGAACTAGATTATTTTGAAAGTGCAGTCTTTAATGGCACCAATAAATGCCCAGATATTAATAGTGTTGACATACCACTTTATTACATATCTAATGATGCACCCTATCTAACAGTGGCATTACCTATTGTGGAAAAAAACAATCCATCTCCCCCATCTACTAGTACCAAATATGCATACATCAACAACAGTGAAATCACTTTTACTTCACAATACAGATAACCTAAATTTTAAAGAACTAATATGAACAGAATTTTTATTTTACTTGTCTTCTTCCTATCTACCTCTGCTACATTATTCGCACAAGACCTCAAAAGGAATTCCGTTTATATCGAATTGGCAGGCAATGGGATTATTTATTCAGTTAATTACGATAGGGTTATTCCCTTATCAAATCAATTTAAACTAGCTCCTAGAGTTGGTATAGCTTTACTACCAACTTCTAAAGATAGTGATTATAGCAATTTAATTTTACCAATTGAAATTAATGCACTTTGGGCTAAAAACAAAGAAAGTAAAAACCACTTCGAGTTTGGTGTAGGTCTAAATCTTGTCACAGTAAAAATTCAATTTATAAATGACCTTCCGAGACAATCTATCTGGCTAAAGTTACCACAGGTAGGTTAGGTTTTAGACATCAAAAACCAACAGGTGGATTTATGTACCGAGTGGGATTAGTATTACCAATTGCAGAGGACAATAATGCTAAAATTAAAGATTTGAAACGTAATTATTTTGGAGGCATAAGTTTAGGCTATACCTTTTAAATATATTTAGAATTTTATAAATGGTTTATAAAAATTAATCATTCGAGCATAGTTGAAGCCCATAAATAAATCCTTCGACTACTCTCTGGAAGACCACTTATCATTAATTTACTGGAATTTAAACTATGCAGTTAAAAAAAATACATCTCTTATTATTTAGCTTAATCTTATTGAATGTACTACCATCAATTGCCCAAGAGTTTAAAAAGAATGCAGCATATATCGAATTAGGTGGCAATGCAGAATTTTATTCCATTAATTATGATCGCAGACTACCGATATCAACACAATTTAAAATTGTTCCTAGAGTAGGGTTTATGTATTTGCCTTTAAACAGAATTAAAGACAATTATGATTTCACAACTATTCGAGTTCCTATAGAATTAAATTTACTTTGGGCAAAAAGAGCAGAAAGTAAAAATTTTGCCGAAGCAGGTGTAGGTCTAAACTTAATAGGCATGAAAAAATATACTGGTTATTATTTTGATCGTAACGTATATGAAAACAAGTTTGCAAAAGTTACCACTATCAGACTAGGATTTCGCCATCAAAAACCAACAGGAGGTTTGATGTATAGAGCAGGATTACTAATACCCATTACTCAAGACAGATTTTCAGAAAGTAGAGTTGGTGATGACATATTTTATAGATTATATGCGGGATTTAGTTTGGGATATAGCTTTTAGAACCAATTGTTTAGTATAAAATCTCAAAAACCCAAGCCTTTTATTTAAAGCTTGGGTTTTTGGTTAGCTTAATTATTAAGCCTTAATTAAGCGGCAATATCTGATAAATGCTCTTATCTCCCTTTAATATTTCTTTAGATGCATCTTCAAAAGTTTTGTCCCCACTTGGATCTCCTCCCCAAGCTTTTCTACCTGCATTAAAATCTACATAATAATCTTCCCAAGTTTTAAAATCTTTTTTAGCCATTGGCAAAACATCGGTAATAAACTTTTCTGCCTCATCTTTGGTTAAATAACCAGCAGCATATCCCATGCAAGCATTATTTACCAAACGGGCATAATCCCAAGCTCTATGCGTACTTTTTTCTAAATTACCTGTCTTTAATTCCCCTAATGTTTTAATTAACTCTTCCTTATTATTAACACCCCACATACTTTTCAATGAGCTTTGAGCGCCAGCAGACTCAGCACCAGGCTTAAATGGAAACTCCAAAAGTTCTTTATAATTACTTACTATTTCTTCCTTATCATCCGATGTAATCATCCCGTTTACGGCACTCTGTCCGCCATAACCTTCAATAAAATAAATTCCGCCCAACATAAAACTACTTAGCTTATCATCTTTTAATTTATCTGAGTCGCTACTTTCTGCCTGTTCAGTTCCGGTTTTGTTGCCATCTGTTGGTTTATCGCTACTACAAGATGCAATACTGATGCAAGTTGCAGCAGCCAAATAGAATAAAAATGTTTTTTTCATAAAATAGATTTTAGTTAAATAATTTTATCATTTCAGTTCAATTATTAAGCCAAATTAGCTGTTACAACGTAAATTAAGTAATCTAAAATTATACCCAAAACAGTTCTATTTGCACCAAATTTTAATACTTTAAAAAACTGTGGAAAAACTTTTAATTTATATATAAAATTTAAGCAGAAAACTCTTAGCTTTGCAGACCGAAATACAAGCGTGTAAAAACGCCTTTAACATTTTGATTTTTATAATTTTATCAAAAACAATATATGCCTAACATTGGAAAAATAGCGCAGATCATAGGACCGGTAGTTGACGTAAGTTTTGCTAACGATGCCCATTTACCTAAAATTTTCTCTGCATTAGAGATTACTAAAGAAAACGGACAAAAGATCGTTCTCGAAGTTCAGCAACACCTTGGTGAAGACCGTGTACGTGCCATTTCGATGGACTCTACTGATGGTTTGGTACGTGGTATGGAAGCATTAGATACTGGTGCACCTATTAAAATGCCTGTTGGAGATCAAATTAAAGGTCGTTTATTTAACGTAGTTGGAGATGCTATTGATGGTATCACAGCAGTTGATAAAACTGGTGGTCGCCCAATTCACAATGCTCCTCCTCGTTTCGAGGATCTATCTACTGAAACTGAAGTACTTTTTACAGGTATTAAAGTTATCGATTTATTAGAGCCTTATGCAAAGGGTGGTAAAATCGGTTTGTTTGGTGGTGCGGGTGTAGGTAAGACGGTATTGATCATGGAGTTGGTAAACAACATCGCTAAAGCTTATGCTGGTTTATCAGTATTTGCAGGTGTGGGTGAACGTACTCGTGAGGGTAACGATTTACTACGTGAGTTTATCGAATCAGGCGTAATTAACTATGGCGACGAATTCTTACACTCAATGGAAAAAGGTGGATGGGATTTGAAAGCTGTTGATACTGAAAAATTAAAAGAATCTAAAGCAACATTGGTTTTCGGTCAAATGAACGAGCCTCCTGGTGCACGTGCTCGTGTAGCATTATCAGGATTAACAGTTGCAGAATATTTCCGTGACGGTGATGGTGAAGGCGCTGGAAAAGATATCCTTTTCTTCGTTGATAACATCTTCCGTTTTACTCAGGCAGGTTCTGAGGTATCGGCACTATTAGGTCGTATGCCATCTGCAGTAGGTTACCAACCAACATTGGCAACTGAGATGGGTTTAATGCAAGAGCGTATTACTTCAACCAAACGTGGTTCAATTACATCTGTACAAGCGGTATATGTACCTGCAGATGATTTAACTGACCCTGCACCGGCTACAACATTTGCCCACTTAGATGCAACTACGGTACTTTCTCGTAAAATTGCTGAGTTAGGTATTTATCCAGCGGTAGATCCACTAGATTCTACTTCTCGTATCCTTTCTCCTGCTGTTTTAGGCGATGAGCATTACAATACCGCTCAACGTGTGAAAGAAACTTTACAACGTTATAAAGAATTACAAGATATCATCGCGATTTTAGGTATGGACGAATTATCTGAGGAAGATAAATTGACAGTATCTAGGGCTCGTCGTGTACAACGTTTCTTATCTCAACCTTTCCACGTAGCTGAACAATTTACAGGCTTAAAAGGTGTATTGGTTGATATTAAAGATACCATCAAAGGATTTAACATGATCATGGATGGCGAAGTTGACGAATATCCAGAAGCTGCATTTAACTTGGTAGGTAGCATTGAAGAAGCTATCGAAAAAGGTAAAAAATTATTAGCAGAATCTAACTAATACGTTGTACGTAATAAGTTATACGTTATAAGTCAAGGTGGAAACACTTAACACTTAAAACGTAAAACGTAAAACTTTAAAAATGACTTTAGAAATATTAACTCCAGATAAAAAAGTTTTCGAAGGCGATGTAACTGCGGTTACCGTTCCAGGAACTTTAGGTTCTTTTCAGATTTTGAAAGACCACGCTCCTATTATCTCTACTTTAGAAGATGGTCCGGTAATTATTAAAGCAAGTACAGGCGAAGAAATCTTTAACATTAAAGGTGGCGTAGTTGAAGTTCTGGACAATAAAGTAATTGTATTGGCCGAAGCTGTTATAGCTTAAGTTAATCACAAAAATATATCCTAAGCCTTTCCGTTAATTTGGGAAGGCTTTTTTGTTTAATCTACAAGTCGTCATTGCGAGAAGCACAGCACGCGGCAATCTCATTCAAAAATTCCTTTTCATAACAAAAAGGTTTTTCAACATTAAGTAGTTAAGGAAATAAAGTCTAAATTTTTCTTAATTTCTTAATGTTTATATTTTTGAAAAGCAAAACCTGCATTTCATATTAAAGTCAGTCCTGCCCTCGCTACAATCTTTTTACCCCTAAATCCCCTAAAGGGACTTGGTAAAAAGTATTTTCGCTAAGTCAGGTTTGAAATACGTTTGGCTGTGCAACTATTGTTGGTTTCCCTGCACAGGCCTAAATATCTAGCCCCGTACCGATAGCTACCGGTAGCAGTGAAAATACTTTTTTAATGCTGAGCGAAGCCGGAGCAAAAAAATGTAACGCAAAGCGGGACGCACCAGTAATAGTTGCAGAAAATTGCGCTTCCTATCAAAGAAATGTAGATTGTTTGTTCAACATCAAAAACAACATTTAACAAACTTTCAAAGGCAAAAAATGTAAAAGCAGCTTTGTTTTTAGCGTTAAAATTGATTATATTGGGCATTCAGGGCACATTTTACCCTAACTACTTTCAGGCAACTAATTTAATTTAATGGAGTTATACTATTCATTTTCTGTACTTATCGTTCTCGCGTCTTTTTTTTCCTACTTAAATCTTCGTTATCTCAAATTACCTTCTACCATTGGCATCATGATCATTGCCATGATTTCTTCTGTAGTTTTGGTAATTACTGGGCGTATTTTTCCAGATACCTTTACCCACTTTTCTAAACTATTGCTAGAGGTAGATTTTACTGAAGTATTGATGGGAGCGATGCTAAATTTTCTACTCTTTGCTGGCGCAATCCACATCAACATGGTGGACCTAAAAGAACAGCGGGCACCAGTTATCATTTTCTCTACCGTAAGTGTAATTATATCTACATTTGCTGTAGGTGGATTGCTATTTTACATTGCCCCATTGCTCGGAATAGCCATTCCTTTTATTTTCTGTCTACTTTTTGGCGCATTAATTTCACCTACAGACCCAATAGCAGTATTAGGCGTATTAAAAGAAGCCAAAGTGCGAAAATCTTTAGAAACCAAAGTTGCTGGGGAATCTTTATTTAATGATGGTGTTGCCGTAGTGGTATTTGCGGTTATTTTGCAATTAACACAAGGTACCGATATGGAAATCTCTTTCGGACATATTTCTTGGTTGCTAATTAAAGAAGCTGTTGGCGGATTTGTTTTAGGGGCGATCTTAGGTTTAGGTGCATCTAATGCCATGCGCAAGATAGACGACTATAAAGTATCGGTACTAATAACGCTATCAGTTGTAATGGGTGGTTATCTTATTGCACATGCAGTACATATTTCCGGACCATTAACCATGGTAGCCGCAGGTATTGTAATTGGTAATTATGGTAAAAGAACGGCGATGTCCGAAACTACCAAAGATTACCTCAACAAGTTTTGGGAATTGATAGATGAGATCTTAAATGCTGTGCTTTTCTTGTTTATTGGCTTCGAACTACTCATTATTAAAGATATTACTGCTTACTGGTTAATTGGCGCGGTATGTATATTAATTGTACTTTTCTCTCGCTTTTTGTCTATTTATATCCCAGTAAAAACAATTCCCTTCAAAAACAAATTCAGTAAAGGAACAATAAAAGTTTTGGTTTGGGGAGGTTTAAGAGGCGGCGTTTCAATTGCCTTGGTATTATCAATGGATGAAGGTCCGTATAAACCTGTTTTATTAGCCGTTACCTACTTTGTAGTGGTATTTTCTATCATAGTGCAGGGCTTAACAGTTGGTAAAGTTGCAGCAAAGGCACTTTCTAAAGAAGAGGAATAAAAATATCATATCCAATTTAAAAGAATATTTTTTATTGAAAAGTAATACAGTATTTTGTTTTAAAGTCAGTCCTGCGCTCGATTCAATCTTTTACCCCTAAAAGAGACTTGGGAAAAAAGTATTTCTGCTAAGTCAGGTTTAAATTACATCTTGCTGTGCAACTATTGGGTTTCCTTGCTCCAAGGGTCTTCCTATGGAACACAAACACAATTTTTATAGCCCCGTACCGATGGCTATCGGTAGCAATAGAAATACTTTTTTAATGCTGAGGCGCAGCCGAAGCAAAAAAGATTGGAGCGGAAAGCGGGGATGCCGTTAAAATTTTGCAGAAAATTTGCGCTACAAACTAATAAGATCTTTATCATTTTTTACATAGGTTTTCCAATTTCACGCAGAAAATTGCCAATTTATAATGCAAGCATAATAAACAGACCGAATACCGTTTCTGCTTTTAGTCTATATGTTAACAAGATAAAGACGGCATTGATCTATTTAATCAATACTATATTTTGAATTACATACAAAATCAGAATATAATTTTTTTTAACTTATTTTTAAATAATCCTTGCTAGTTTCTGAACTAAAAACTAAATTGGTTTTTATAAAACAATGACAATGAACAACCCAATTAATTTTAGTTTAAGTAGCACAAATAGAGTGGTTTTAGCACCAACTTTATTAGTCATTCTTATTGCTAATATTATTCTGCTACTAAGTAAGCAGCAAGGGTCGCTATAAAATGAATTAATACTCAACCTAACTAAAGCGTCCCGATAAACCCGGGACGCTTTTTTTTAACTAACAAAAAATGGAATACTATAACTCCAGCACGGTAATTTATCTAAATGGTAAATTTGTAAAAGCAAAAGATGCAAAAACTGATTTGTACGGTCAATCGTTACATTATGGCCTAGCTGCGTTTGAGGGTATTAGAGCTTACAAAACGCATAATGATACACGTATTTTCAAAATCGGCGCACACTATGAAAGGTTAAAACGCTCTTGCGAACTAGTAGGAATTCCTTATGAGTGGGACAATAACGAACTGATTAAACAAACCTATAGGCTATTGGAGTTAAACAAATTAAAGGACGCCTACATCCGTCCTATTGTTTACAGCGATCCAAACATGACATTGATTGCACCAGAAAAAGTAAACATCATGATCTGCGCTTGGGAATGGGGAGCTTACCTGGGCGATAAACAATTAAAGGTGGGCATCTCTCCTTTTCAAAGACCTAATCCTAAATCAACTTTTGTTGAAGCAAAAATTAGTGGGCATTATGTAAACTCAATTTTAGCAACTACGGATGCGAAAAAAAGAGGTTTTGACGAAGCTTTGCTTTTAGATATGAACGAAAATGTAGCTGAAGGTTCTGGAGCAAATGTTTTTATAGAGAAAAAGGGAAAATTATACACCCCTGCATTAGGCAATATCCTAGCTGGAATTACAAGGGCTACGGTCATCGAATTATGTAAAGTATTGGATATAGAAGTTATTGAGAAAGAAATTAGTGTAAAAGAACTTAAAAATGCTGACAGTGCTTTCTTTTGTGGCACCGCTGCCGAGGTAATTGGTATCCACACGATTGATGATACTGTTTATAGACAAAGATGGAGCGATAGCATAGGATATACTATACAACGTGCTTATAAAAATTTAGTGCTCGAGAAAGTAAATTATGAGGTGATTATATAGACCATGGTCAATGGTCGATAGTTAATAGTCGACTGAGCTATCAACTATGGTCTATTAACTATTAACAAAACGATAAAATAGAACCACGATATACATTAGAAGATGAACGAAATCAATAAATACAGTAAAACATTTACACAAGATCCTACCCAACCTGCAGCACAAGCCATGCTTTATGGAATTGGCTTAACAGATGCCGATATGGCAAAAGCCCAAGTTGGTATTGCAAGTATGGGTTACGATGGAAACACTTGCAACATGCACTTGAACGATTTAGCTAAAGATGTTAAAGCTGGGGTTTGGAAAAATGATTTGGTAGGTTTGGTTTTTAATACGATTGGCGTAAGTGATGGCATGAGCAATGGTACAGATGGTATGCGTTACTCTTTGGTTAGTCGAGATGTAATTGCAGATAGCATCGAAACCATTTGTGGTGGTCAATATTACGATGGCATAATTGCGATACCAGGTTGTGATAAAAATATGCCAGGTGCTATTATGGCAATGGCTCGTTTAGACCGTCCTTCTATTATGGTTTATGGCGGTACAATTGCACCAGGACATTATAAGGGCGAAGAATTAAATATCGTTTCTGCTTTTGAAGCATTGGGACAAAAAATATGTGGCAATCTTTCTGAAGAAGATTACCAAGGTATTATTAAACATACTTGTCCAGGTGCTGGAGCTTGTGGCGGCATGTACACTGCAAATACAATGGCATCAGCTATTGAAGCTTTAGGAATGAGTTTACCTTATTCATCATCAAATCCTGCAGTTAGTGATGAGAAAAAACAAGAATGTTTGGATACAGGTAAATACATCCGAATTTTGCTAGAAAAAGATATCAAACCATCTGATATCATGACGAGAAAAGCATTTGAAAATGCAATTCGTTCAATCATCATTTTAGGTGGCAGTACCAATGCAGTTTTGCACTTTATAGCAATCGGAAAAGCAGTTGGCGTAGAAATTACACAAGATGATTTCCAAAAAATGAGTGACATCACCCCTGTTCTTGCTGATTTTAAACCGAGTGGAAAATATTTGATGCAAGATTTACATCAATATGGTGGTGTGCCTGCAGTAATGAAATATTTATTGAATGAAGGTTTATTGCATGGAGATTGTTTAACAGTAACCGGAAAAACAGTTGCTGAGAACTTAGCTGATGTGAAATCTATTATGGATTACGACCAGAAAATCATCCACAAATTAGATGATCCTATAAAAGCTACTGGCCATTTACAAATCCTTTATGGAAACTTAGCTGAGAAAGGTTCTGTAGCTAAAATCTCTGGCAAAGAAGGTGAAAAATTTGAAGGCCCAGCTCGTGTATTTGACGGCGAACGTGATTTAGTTGCTGGAATTTCCTCTGGTAGAATTAAACCAGGTGATGTAGTAGTAATTAAAAACGAGGGACCAGTCGGTGCTCCTGGTATGCCCGAAATGTTGAAACCTACTTCATTAATTATCGGTGCAGGTTTGGGTAAATCAATAGCGCTGATTACCGATGGTCGTTTTTCTGGCGGAACACACGGCTTTGTTGTTGGTCACATCACTCCAGAAGCTTACAAAGGTGGTTTAATTGGTTTAGTACAAGACGACGACCCAATTGAAATTGATGCGGTAAATAATACGATTAACTTAATGGTTAGTGAAGAAATTATCGCAGAACGAAGAAAAAATTATGTAAAACCTGCTTTAAAAGTTAGCAAAGGCGTGCTTTATAAATATGCTAAAACAGTTTCAGACGCAGCAAGTGGTTGTGTAACTGACGAGGATTTGTAAGAAATATTAAATTGAGGTCATCCCGACAATAAATTGATATTAAACTTAAAAGATATGCAGATTATTAAAAGCATTCAAAGTAGAATTTATACAATTCGGGGTGAAAGAGTAATGTTAGATTTCGATTTGGCAATACTATATGAAGTTGAAACAAAGGTTTTAAACCAAGCGGTAAAACGAAATATTGAACGTTTTCCAGATGATTTTATGTTTCAGTTAACAAATGAGGAGTTTGAAAATTTAAGATTTCAAATTGAAAACAACCAAAATATGTCATCACAATTTGTGACGACATATACCCCCAACTTGAAGTCACAAATTGTGACTTCAAGTTGGGGCGGTACAAGAAAGCTACCTTACGCGTTTACAGAGCAAGGTGTAGCCATGCTAAGTGGAGTTTTGAGAAGTGAAAGGGCAATTAACATGAACATTGCCATTATGAGAGCATTTGTAGATGTTCGTAAAATTTTGCTGAAACAAAGCAATATTAATGAACAGCTACTAGAAATTAAAGAGCGACTTGGAGAGCATGATGTTCAACTAAACGAGCTCTATGATGCAATGGACAATATGCTTGATGAAAAAATTGCTCAATTGAAATGGAAAGATAGAGAGCGGATTGGGTTTAAAATAAAAGATAAATAGAACCACAAAAATATAAATATGGAAACTGCACAAGACACAATACAAACAGCCGAGGCTAAAGCAGAAACCTCAAAAAAACTTTTCAAGGGAACTGGCTCACAAGCTTTATTGAACGGACTAATTACTGAAGGTGTGCATACAATTTTTGGTTATCCAGGTGGTGCGATTATGCCCATTTATGATGCCCTTTATGATTATGCTGATAAATTAACGCATATTTTGGTCCGTCATGAGCAAGGTGGTATTCATGCTGCTCAAGGTTTTGCTAGAACAAGTGGTGAGGTGGGTGTAGTTTTCGCAACCAGCGGACCGGGTGCTACCAATTTGGTTACAGGCTTAGCTGATGCACAAATTGACAGTACTCCCCTAGTTTGTATCACTGGACAAGTATTTGCGCATTTATTAGGAACTGATGCCTTCCAAGAAACAGATGTAATTAACATTACAACTCCTGTTACCAAATGGAATTATCAAGTTACGGATGCAAAGGAAATTCCAGAGGTTTTGGCTAAAGCCTTTTACATTGCTAAAAGTGGCAGACCAGGACCAGTTTTAATTGATATTACTAAAAACGCACAATTGCAAGTTGAGGAATTTCCTGAATATGTGAAGTGCAACCATATCCGCTCTTATCGCCCAAAACCAAAAGTTAGGGTTGAATATATTGAGCAAGCTGCTGCATTAATTAATGAAGCCAAAAAACCATTTGTATTATTTGGTCAGGGTGTTGTTTTAGGTAAAGCCGAGGCAGAATTTAAAGCATTTATTGAAAAATCTGGTATTCCTGCCGCTTGGACCATTATGGGTGAAGGTGCAATTCCAACATCGCATCCATTAAATGTTGGGATGTTAGGGATGCATGGCAATTATGGACCAAATGTTTTAACCAATGAATGTGATGTGTTAATTGCGATTGGTATGCGTTTCGATGACCGTGTTACAGGTCGTTTAGATAAATATGCCAAACAAGCAAAAGTTATTCATTTAGATATCGACCCTGCAGAAATTGACAAAAATGTAAAAGCTGACGTTGGCGTTTGGGGCGATTGTAAAGAAACACTTCCTTTGTTAACTAATTTGGTTAATGAAAATAAACATGAGGATTGGTTAGCGAAATTTAGAGATTACAACCAGCAAGAAATTGATCAGGTGATCACTCCAGAGCTTTACCCAGATGGCGATGAAATGACTATGGGGGAAGTATTGCGCAACATCAACGAAATTTGTGGTGGCGATGCCATTATTGTTACTGATGTTGGTCAGCACCAAATGGTTGCCTGCCGTTATGCCAAATTTAACAACACCCGAAGCAACGTAACTTCTGGCGGATTAGGAACCATGGGCTTTGGTTTACCAGCAGCGATTGGTGCTAAATATGGCGCTCCAGATAAAACAGTTATCGCCATTATTGGCGATGGTGGTTTCCAGATGACACCACAAGAATTGGGTACGATTATGCAATTCGGTGCAGCTGTAAAAATCTTGATTTTGAATAACCGCTTCTTGGGAATGGTTCGCCAATGGCAACAGTTATTCCACGAGAAACGCTACTCTTTCGTAAATATTACCAGTCCAGATTTTGTGGCTTTAGCAAAAGCGTATTATATAGAAGGGCAAATGGTTAATGAACGTGCAAACTTGAGAACAGCTTTAGAAACCATGATTAACCATGAAGGTTCTTATTTATTGGAGGTAATGGTTGGCAGAGAAAATAATGTATTCCCAATGGTTCCACAGGGATGTAGCGTAAGTGAAATAAGGTTAAAGTAATTTGAACAAGGATAAAGGAACAAGGATTAAAGACAAATTAATATACATCATATCTTTTATCATTGTTCCTTACTCTTTACTCCATAAATAAAATATCATGAGTACTGAAGATACTATAAAATACCAGCCAGCAAAAGCTGATTACGAGGGCAAACAGGAATACAACATCATTGTTTATGCTGAAAACCGAATTGGTTTGCTTAATCGTATTGCGATTATTTTCTCTAAAAGGAAAATTAACATAGAAAGTTTGAACACTTCCCCCTCAGAAATAGAAGGCATACATCGTTTCAACATTGTAATTACCGAAAGTTATGAGGTTGTACGCAAATTGGCCCGTCAGATTGAAAAACAAGTTGAAGTTTTAAAGGTCTATTTTAATACTAACGACGAAATCATTTGGCAAGAATTGGCACTTTATAAAGTATCAACTGATGAGATTGCTGAAAAAGTTACGGTAGAAAGATTATTGAGGCAATACGGAGCTAGTGCAGTGGTAATCCGCAAAGATTATACGGTTTTCGCGGTAACCGGCCATAGAGAAGAAACTGATGCTTTAGTAAAAGCTTTAGAACCTTATGAACTGATCGAATTTGTACGTTCTGCAAGGGTAGCGATTATAAAAGACAGTGCAAGTTTCCACGACAAGCTAAAAGAATTTGAGGCTTTTGAACCTGGAGATGAACTTGTAGAAAATGAATTTTTAGAAAAAGGAGATAAGATATTTACGATGTAAGAGAGCTGAAAGGTAAAAGACCAAAGCTTAAAGCGAAGGAAAGTAAAACTTGCCTATGCCAAACAAGCCGAAGTTAATTAAACCTGATAGCAGTGGAAAGTTTACCAAGTCCCCTTCAGGGGATTTAGGTGGTAAAAAGCTTGAAACGAATAGCAGGGCTGAAAAAGCCAAGGACTACTAACATTCATTTTCTAAAAAATTAAACAATAAAGATCCTTCGACAAGCTCAGGATGACAAACAAACAACAAGAAAAAAATAGAAATCAATCAACCAATATAACATAAAAACAATGGCAAATTATTTTAACACATTACCTCTTAGAGAAAAATTAAACCAATTAGGCGTATGCGATTTCATGGACAGTTCTGAATTTTTGGACGGCGTGAGCGCATTAAAAGGCAAAAAATTGGTGATTGTAGGTTGTGGAGCACAAGGCTTAAACCAAGGTTTAAATTTAAGAGATAGTGGTTTAGATGTAAGCTACACTTTGCGTAAGGAAGCTATTGAAGGCAAAAGAGATAGCTGGAAAAATGCTACTGACAACAATTTCAAAGTTGGCACTTACGAAGAATTAATTCCGACTGCTGATGTGGTGATTAACCTTACGCCGGACAAACAACACACCGCTGTTGTAAATGCAATTATGCCTTTAATGAAAGATGGCGCTACTTTGTTGTACTCTCATGGTTTCAATATTGTGGAAGAAGGCATGCAAATCCGTAAAGATTTAACGGTTATTATGGTAGCACCGAAATGCCCAGGTAGCGAAGTTAGAGCAGAATATGTTCGTGGTTTTGGTGTGCCAACTTTAATTGCTGTGCACCCAGAAAACGATCCTCAAGGAAAAGGATTAGCGCAAGCTAAAGCTTATTGCGTTGGTACTGGCGGTCACAGAGCGGGAGTACTAAAATCCTCTTTCGTTGCCGAGGTTAAATCTGATTTAATGGGCGAGCAAACCATTCTTTGTGGTTTATTGCAAACAGGTTCTATCCTATCATTCGATAAAATGGTAGAAAAGGGAATTGATGCAGGTTATGCATCTAAATTGGTTCAATATGGTGTTGAAGTAATTACCGAGGCTTTAAAGCAAGGTGGTATTACTGCAATGATGGATAGATTGAGTAACGTAGCGAAAATTAAGGCTTTCGAAATTTCGGAAGAATTGAAAGATATTATGCGCCCGTTATTCCAAAAACACCAAGACGATATCATGAGTGGCGAATTTAGTCGCACAATGATGGAAGATTGGGCTGCTGGCGATAAAAATTTATTGAAATGGAGAGCTGAAACTGGTGAAACTGCTTTCGAAGAAACACCAGCTGGTGATGTTAAAATTGGCGAGCAAGAATATTTCGATAACTATTTACTAATGGTTGCTTTCGTTCGTGCAGGAGTTGAATTAGCTTTTGAAACGATGGTACAAGCTGGCATTAAGCCAGAAAGTGCTTACTACGAAAGTTTACATGAAACACCTCTTATCGCGAACACCATTGCCCGTAAGAAATTGTTCGAAATGAACCGTGTAATTTCTGATACCGCCGAGTATGGTTGCTATTTATTCGACCAGGCTTGTAAGCCACTATTGGCTGATTTCATGAAAAAAGTGGATACTGATTTAGTTGGTAAAAACTTTAACGAAGGTAAAGATGGTGCCGTAGATAACAGAAAATTAATTGAGGTGAATGATGCTATCCGCTCTCATGAAGTAGAACAAATTGGCGCCACTTTACGCAAGGCGATGACTGCAATGAAAGCGATTAAAACTGCATAATCCCCCAACCCCCCGAAGGGGGCTTTAGATACAAAACGAAAAAATTAACTGAAAATGTTAACACAATCAACAGAAAGCCATACTACTCCCTCTCCTTCGGAGAGGGCTGGGGTGAGGCAAACATTAGTAGAAAAAATTTGGGATGCACACGTTGTAAAAAGCGAAGAAGGATTTCCTGATATTCTATACATTGATACACACTTAATACACGAGGTAACTTCTCCGCAAGCTTTTGATGGCTTGCGAAAGAGAGGTTTACCTGTTTTACGTCCGAAACAAACGGTAGCAACTGCCGACCATAACGTTCCAACGTTGAACCAGTTACAGCCAATTAAAGAAGAGCTTTCTCGCTATCAGGTGGATATGCTCACAAAAAATTGTGCAGAATTCGGAATTGAATTGTATGGTTTAGGTCATCCTTTTCAGGGGATTGTTCACGTAATTGGCCCTGAATTAGGCATTACCTTGCCAGGAAAAACGATGGTTTGTGGCGATAGTCACACGTCAACGCATGGTGCTTTTGGCGCAATTGCTTTCGGTATTGGCACATCTCAGGTAGAGCAGGTTTTCGCTACTCAATGTTTATTGCAATCGAAACCCAAAACCATGAAAATTGAGGTAAATGGTGAGCTAGAAAAAGGTGTTGGTGCAAAAGACATTATTCTTTACATCATCGCTCAGATTTCTGCAGCTGGAGGAACAGGTTATTTCATCGAGTATGCTGGTTCTGCAATCGAAGCTCTAAGTATGGAGGCCCGTATGACGATTTGCAACATGAGTATAGAAATGGGCGCTAGAGGTGGCTTAATTGCACCAGACCAAACCACTTTCGATTACATAAAAGGCAGAGAATTTGCTCCTGCCGGCGAAGAATGGGATAAAGAATTAACTTACTGGAAAACTTTATACAGCGATGCTGATGCGAAATTCGACAGTGTTTTAACCTTCGACGCAGCCGATATCACACCAATGATTACTTACGGAACCAACCCGGGAATGGGAATGGGAATCCAAGAGCATATTCCTACGACTAATGCGCAACCTGAGAAAGAAAAACTTTCTTATCAAAAGGCTTTAGATTATATGGGCTTTGATGATGATGCCTCATTGATCGGAAAACATGTTGATTACGTGTTTATTGGTAGTTGTACAAATTCCCGCATTGAAGATTTACGTGAAGTAGCTGATTTTGTAAAAGACAAACGCAAAGCTGATAATGTAACCGTTTGGATTGTTCCGGGTTCTAAACAAGTAGAACAGCAAGCTAAAAATGAAGGTTTAGACAAAATATTCGAAGCTGCTGGTTTCCAATTGCGAGAACCAGGTTGTAGTGCTTGTTTAGGAATGAATGAAGATAAAATCCCGGCAGGAAAATACTGTGTTTCTACATCGAATAGGAATTTTGAAGGTAGACAGGGACAAAATGCAAGAACATTATTAGCTAGTCCGTTAACGGCTGCTGCTGCTGCTGTTACTGGAGTAATTACAGATGTGAGGGAAATGTTGGAAAAGGTAGAAGGGTTAAGAAGCGGAAGGTAGAAGGTTTTACAAGATGACTAACAACTCGTCATTGCGATGCACGGAGCCTGCCTACCGCAGGCAAGCAATCTTACTAGCTTTCAAAAAACACAATATATTAAAATAACTAATGAACGATATAGACATCAAGTTACCCAAATATTACGCAGAAATTAAATTGGAATCAACTTCGATAGGCTTTGGTATGCTTTCTGATTTACAGACGGGTAGTTTATTAAGAACGTTAGTTTCATCAAAACCGAATGGATATTTTTTAGAGATAGGTACAGGAACGGGACTTTCACTTACCTGGATGGTGGATGGAATTGATAATTCTTCGAAAATTATTTCTATTGAAAATACACAAGAATTTCAAAGTATTGCCAACACCTATTTTGACAATAATGAAAATGTAGAATTGATATGTGAAGATGCAAATATTTGGATAAAAGAAAATCAGGATAAACGTTTCGATTTGATTTTTGCTGATGCTTGGTCAGGCAAATATGAAACTCTTACAGAGACATTAAACTTAGTTAAAGTTGGGGGTTTTTATATTATTGATGACATGCTTCCTCAGCCAAACTGGCCAGCAGGACATGACCAAAACGTAGAAAACTTAATTGACAATTTAGAAACATTAAACTTCATTAATCTTACCAAAATGAATTGGTCAACTGGTTTAGTAATAATCACGAAAATTAAATAATGATTTTAGAAGTTGCGATATTAAATGTAAAAGCTGGTTTATCAGCTGATTTTGAAAAAGCTTTTAACGAAGCTCAAAAAATCATTTCTTCAATGGAAGGTTATATTTCGCATCAACTGAAAAAATGTATCGAAGAGGCTAATAAATATATTCTGCTGGTAAACTGGGAAACATTAGAAGCACACACTGAAGGCTTTAGAAATTCGACAGCATACCAAAATTGGAAAAAGTTATTACATCATTTTTATGAGCCATTTCCAATAGTAGAGCATTATGTTTAGGTTGAAAATGATTTAACAAATTATAAATCTTAGATACCCTTAGGTTTCTTAGGTGGTGAAAAATTAAAATAAAAGACGAAATGCCAGAAATAGTTTGGGATAGTAAATTATACGATAAACAACATCATTTTGTATCTGATTATGGTGCAGATGTATTGCAATGGCTTGCTCCAAAACCAGGAGAAGATATTTTAGATGTGGGCTGTGGGACAGGACAACTTGCGGCTCAGATTGCAGAAAGCGGAGCAGAAGTTTTCGGAACAGACGCTTCGCCAGAAATGATTGCTACAGCAAAAGCAAATTATCCAGAAATTGGTTTTGAAGTTGTTGATGCTACAAAATTGCCTTACAAAGAAATATTCGATGCCATTTTTAGCAATGCTACTTTCCATTGGATTGAAAACCAACCTGCATTAATAGAAGGATTGTTTAACAGTTTGAAACAAGGTGGAAGATTAGTGGCCGAATTTGGTGGAAAAGGAAATGTGAAAAGTATAACCGATGCCATCACAGCTGCTGCCAAAAATTTAGGCCTTGCAGACAAGGTAATCAATAACTTTTGGTACTTCCCTTCTATTTCAACTTACGCAGCTCTATTAGAAAAAAAAGGTTTTGAAGTAGAACAAGCTTGGTTATTTGACAGACCAACAAAATTAACAGGACAGGATGGAATGTTAAAATGGATCAATCAATTTGCAACCCACGCCTTTAAGAACTTAACAGAAGACGAGGCTGAGGCAATTAAAAGCTTAACTATAGAAATCCTAAAACCAAATTATTTTAAAAATGGCGAATGGACAGCAGATTATAGAAGATTGAGAATTAAAGCCCATAAAAGGTAGAGGGTATTGAGGTGGAAGGTCATCGCAATACACAATACACATTACGCAATACTATTTGAAATGAAAAAATTCACAAAATTAACATCGGCTGTTGTGCCGTTAAATATAGAAAACATTGATACCGACCAGATTATTCCTGCTAGGTTTTTGAAGGCGACTACTCGTGAGGGTTTTGGCGAGAATTTGTTCCGCGATTGGCGTTATGAAAATGACAACAGTCCGAAGGCTGATTTCGTATTAAACGACCCTACATACAGTGGACAAATTTTAGTTGCCGGAAAAAACTTTGGTTGTGGAAGTAGTCGTGAGCATGCAGCTTGGGCTATACAAGATGCAGGTTTTGATGCGGTAATTAGCAGTTTCTTTGCAGATATTTTTAAAGGAAATGCACTAAATAATGGTTTATTACCTATTCAAGTAAGTGAAGAATTTTTGAAAAAAATTTTCACAGCTGTCGAGAATAACCCAAAAGCAAATTTGACAGTAGATTTAGAAAATCAAACAGTTGCGATTGAGAGTCAAGTCCTCCCTTCTGGGGAGGATTTAGGTGGGGCAGAGAGTTTTGAAATCAATGCTTATAAAAAATCATGCTTAATTAACGGTTATGATGATATCGATTTCATCTTGGCTCAAAAAGATTTGATTGAGGAATTTGAGAAAAGCTGAAAGACTAAAGCTTAAACCTGCCTGCCGGCAGCAGGGACCAAAGCTAACGAAAATGTCATTGCGAGGCACGAAGCAATCCTCCAACTATTGCTAGGTTCTTCAGTCCATCGCTTTAAAATTTCTTAGTTGCTCGAAAAGACGAATGAACAAAACAAAACTTAGGCGCTCTTAGGTTTCTAAGGTGGTTAAAAAAATACAATAACAGTGAAAGAAAGTATAGTCAACATTCAAAACCTAAACCTAAAATACCAGCAAAAGTTGGTGTTAACGGATTTGAATTGGACTATCAATTATGGCGAAAACTGGCAATTGGGTGGTTTAAGTGGAAGCGGAAAAACATCCCTAGCTAAAATTATTGCCGGACAGCAGAGCGCAATTGGAGATGTTAAAGTCAACTTTAATGCGGATAGCGAATTACCTGCGGAAGTTTTATATGTAGAAAGCTGGTATCAGTTTAAAAACGTAGAAGGTGTTGCCAATTTCTATTATCAACAAAGATATACCAGTCAGCAGGCTAAAGATACTTTAACGGTACACGCAGAATTGGTGAGTTATGGTAAAGAAAAAGGTCTACATTTAGATAAAGTTGAACCAATTTTAGAAGCCTTAAATTGCTCATCTTTTGCTAGTTCTCAATTGATTGAATTATCAAGTGGGGAACATAAAAAATTACAATTAGTTAAAGCTTTATGGTTAAAGCCGAAATTGTTAATTATAGACCAGCCTTACACAGGTTTGGATGTATCATCACGAAAAAACCTGAACATATTATTAGATGAAGTAGCTGTTGCTGGCGTTCAACTGATTTTAATCTGTAATGACGCAGAATTACCATCATCCATCAATCGCTTTGCAGAAATAAAAGATGGAAGATTGGTACAGGTTGATTCTATAGATAATCCATCCCATACTGAAAATCATTTAAAAGAAATACCTGATTTTTTAAAGCAATCGCCGGTATATTCATCAGCTCATATTGCCAAAATGGTCGATGTGAATATCAGCTATGGCGAAAAACAGGTCTTAAAAAACATCAATTGGGAAGTTGAAGCTGGCGAAAAATGGTTGTTACAAGGCCACAATGGTTCAGGAAAATCAACTCTGTTGAGTTTAATTAATGGCGACCATCCTCAATCTTATGCCAATGAACTTTATTTATTTGGCAATAAAAGAGGTAGTGGAGAAAGCATTTGGGATATTAAACAGCACATCGGCTTAATCTCTCCAGAATTTCATTGGTATTTCGATGCCAATTCAACAGTTTGGCAGAGCGTCGCCTCTGGTTTTTATGATACTGTAGGTTTGTTTCAACAATTACCTTACAGCAAAGCCGCTCAAGTTGATGAATTGATCGAATATTTTGGATTAACCGAAAGCAAAAATCAGTTGTTAAGTCATCTCCCATTGGGAAAACAAAGACTGGTTTTATTGGCAAGAACAATTATTAAAAACCCAGAATTATTAATATTAGACGAACCCTGCCAAGGTTTAGACCAACAACAAACACAATATTTCAACCAACTGGTTGATGAACTATGCGCAAATGGCATGACCATAATCTACGTTGGCCACTTTGATTCGCAATTACCAAAAAGCCTTACGCACAAATTAGTTTTGAGTAAAGGAAAAGTTATAGAAAATACAAAAGCATACACCATACAAAAAGAATTAGCATGAATAAGCACATTTTAGTTATTCCTGGAGACGGAATTGGACCAGAAGTTACCCAATGGGGGAAAGCAGCATTAGAGAAAATAGCCGAAATTTTTGGGCACGAATTTACTTTTGATGAAGCACTGATGGGACACGCTGCGATTGAAGTTACAGGAACACCACTTCCTGATGAAACTTTAGAAAAAGCTAGGAAAAGCGATGCTATTTTATTTGGCGCAATTGGTCATGCTAAATATGACAATGACCCCTCGTTAAAAGTAAGACCAGAACAAGGTTTATTAAAAATTAGAAAAGAACTGGGCTTGTATGCTAACCTCCGCCCTATTTTATTATTTGATGAACTTTTACAAGCATCTAGCATAAAACCAACCATTTTAAAAGGAACAGATATTTTGTTTTTTAGGGAATTAACCGGTGATGTTTATTTCGGCGAAAAAACACGTTCTGAAGATAGAAATACAGCATCAGACTTAATGATTTACCATAAATATGAAGTAGAACGGATTGCGCACAAAGCTTATGCAGCTGCTCGTCAACGTCGTGGTAAATTATGTTCGGTAGATAAGGCAAACGTTTTGGAAAGCTCTCGTTTATGGAGAGAAACTGTTCAAGAAATTGCGAAACAATATCCAGATGTAGAAACAAGCCATATGTTCATCGACAATGCAGCGATGCAGCTCATTAAAGATCCTAAACAATTTGATGTGGTTTTAACTGCCAATTTATTTGGGGATATTTTAACTGATGAAGCTTCACAAATTGCAGGTTCTATGGGTATGTTGGCATCAGCTTCTGTTGGCGATGGCATTGGATTTTTCGAACCAATTCATGGTTCGGCACATGATATTACTGGCAAAGATTTGGCAAACCCACTCGCCTCTATCCTATCTGCTGCGCTGATGCTCGAAATTAGTTTCGGACTAAAAGATGAAGCAAAAACATTGGTTGATGCCATTGATAAAGTTTTGAAAGAAGGTTTTAGAACCAACGACATTGCTGATAGCACCACTAATAGATATAAAGTATTAGGCACCCAAGAAATGGGTAAACTAGTCATTAAATTTTTACCACAAACCGTTACTACAAATTCATAAAAGATGTTACACGACCCAAATAGAGTTTTCGTTTTTGATACTACTTTACGCGATGGCGAGCAAGTTCCCGGCTGCCAATTGTCTACTCCAGAGAAGATAGAAATTGCAAAAGCACTCGAATTGCTCGGTGTAGATGTAATTGAAGCAGGTTTTCCTATTTCAAGTCCTGGTGATTTTCAGAGCGTAGTAGAACTATCAAAAGCGGTAAGCGAACCTATTATTTGTGCCTTAACCAGAGCAAATAAAGGCGATATCGACTCGGCTGCTGCAGCGTTGAAATACGCCAAACATCCACGAATCCATACTGGTATTGGCGCTTCTGATATGCACATCAAATACAAATTTAACAGTACACGTGAGCAAATTTTAGAACGTGCTGTTGATGCAGTAAAATATGCTAAAAAATTTGTGGAAGACATTGAGTTTTACGCAGAAGATGCGGGCAGAGCAGATAACGAATTTTTAGCACAAATGGTTGAAGCTGTAATTGCAGCTGGTGCAACTGTAGTAAATATTCCTGATACAAATGGCTATTGCTTACCTGAGCAATATGGTGCTAAAATTTTGTATTTAAAGGAAAATGTGAAAAACATAGACAATGCGATTATCTCTGTGCATTGCCATAACGATTTAGGCTTAGCAACTGCAAATACAGTAGCCGGAATTGTAAATGGTGCTCGTCAAATTGAATGTACCATAAATGGTATCGGCGAAAGAGCTGGAAATACGGCTTTGGAAGAGGTGGCGATGATTTTAAAAACGCACAAAGCTTTGAACTTGCATACGAATATTAATAGCAAACATTTTACAGAAATTAGCCACATGGTGAGCCGCATGATGCGCATGCCAGTGCAGCCAAACAAAGCGATTATCGGTAAAAATGCTTTCGCACATAGTTCTGGTATCCACCAAGATGGATTTTTGAAACACCGTGAGAATTACGAAATCATGAATCCTGAAGATGTGGGTTTAAATGAGGCTGGTATTATTTTAACCGCACGTAGTGGAAGACATGCTTTGAAACATCATTTGGAACGTTTAGGTTATGATAACGAAAAATTAAACTTAGATGATGTTTACCAACGTTTCTTGGTTTTGGCTGATGAGAAAAAAGAAATTTCTGATGATGATTTGTTGTTCTTGATGAGCGATGGTGATGAAAGCGCCTATAAAAACGGGTACAAATTAAGCTTGTTACATGTAGTTTGTGGCGATAACCAAAGTCCGACGGCAAATATAAAATTGCAGTACAACGGCGAAGAAAAAGAAGCTACAGCTACCGGAAACGGTCCTGTAAATGCAACTGTAAAAGCCATTACAAGTGTGATTGGTAAGGAAATTGAGCTGAAAGAATTTACTATTCAGGCGATGCATGGCGGAAGCGATGATGTAAGTAAAGTAAATATGAAAGTTAGTTTCGATGGCAAATTTTACCAAGGTTATGGCTTTAGTACAGACATTGTGAAAGCGTCGGCAAATGCGTATTTAGATGCGATTAATAAGTTTTTGTAAGGAAGGGGAAAGACCAAAGATTAAAGCTGAAAGTTTATAATAAAATCGTCATTGCGAGGCACGAAGCAATCCTAAAGCGAAAGATTGTTAAACGATAATTGTAAGATTGCTTTGTTCCTCGCAATGACCAACAGAAAGTAGAATTACAAAAATTAAATAACGACATGGTTAGAATAGATGGTTTTTATTTTGCTTCACTTACCTTGGTTTTTTAAACCCGATTGAGGTGGAAATACTTTTTGGTACAGGTCTTCGACAAGCTCAGACTGACATTCGCAAAAAGATTGAAACGAAAAGCATAGAGACCTGCTTTTCAAAAGAAATTATAAAAATATGTACACAATACTAAAAGCCTCTTTAGGGGTTTGGGGTTAAAATATGAACAATACAATAAAAAATACTTTCGATTTTGAAAACGCATTTAATACGTTAAAAGGAGTTGTAAAACGTACTCCTTTGGAATATAACGAAGGACTGTCGTTAAAATACAATGCCAATATTTACCTTAAAAGAGAAGATTTACAAATTGTACGTTCGTATAAATTGCGTGGCGCTTACAACAAAATAAGTACGCTAGATGCATTTGCTTTAAAAAACGGAATTGTATGTGCTAGTGCTGGTAATCATGCGCAGGGTGTAGCATTTTCTTGCAAAAAATTAAATATTAAAGGTGTAATATTTATGCCCGAAATTACCCCAAAGCAAAAGATTAAGCAAGTAAATATGTTTGGTGGAGACAATATCGAAATTATTCTAGTTGGCGATAACTTTGATGATTGTTTAAAAGAAGCTTTAATTTATTGCGAAGAAAAGTCATCAACTTTTATTCCTCCTTTTGATGATGAAAAAGTCATTGAAGGGCAGGCTACTGTTGCGATGGAAATTTTTCAGGATTTACCAGAGCTAGATGCAATTGTTGTTCCTGTTGGTGGTGGTGGTTTAGCATCTGGCGTTAGTGCTTATTTGCAAACTGTAAAACCCGAGGTCAAAATTTTCGGGGTAGAGCCATTGGGTGCTCCATCATTAAGCGAAGCGCTTAAAAATGGTGGTCCAATTACAGTTGAAAATATTGAACGTTTTGTAGATGGTGCGGCTGTAAAAAGAATGGGCTGGATTACCTATAACTATTGCAAGGAATTGCTAAGTTCTACTTATCTGATACCTGAAGGGCAAATTTGTACAACTATTTTAAAGCTTTATAATGAAGATGCAATCGTTGTAGAACCTGCTGGCGCATTATCTGTTGCTGCTTTAGACCAAGTAAAAGACCAAATTGTAGGGAAAAATATTGTTTGTGTAATTAGTGGCGGTAACAACGACATTGAGCGTATGCAAGAAATTAAAGAGAAATCTTTACTTTTTGAAGGCCTGAAACACTATTTCATTGTTCGTTTCCCGCAACGTCCAGGAGCATTAAAGTTATTTGTAAATGAGGTTTTAGGCCCACAAGATGATATTACTCGTTTCGAGTTTATTAAAAAGACAAATAAGGAAAATGGACCAGCTTTGGTTGGAATTGAGCTTACCAATAAGAATGATTATGCAAGTTTATTGCAGCGAATGAAAGAGTTTAAATTCGAAATTATCGAACTGAACCAAGACCAGACTTTGTTTGAGTATTTGGTTTAGAAAGCTCAAAGGGAAAAGACTAAAGCTAAAAGCTAGATTTCTTGTGTGATTGAATTAAATGTGCAGTTATCAATTTGTTGTGGTTAATATGAGACGCTAAAAAATTGGCAATAGTTTTGCATTACATCTAGCAAAACACACACACAACATGAAAAAGCTAACCTTACTATTAATTTGCATCGCCTCACTAGGTTTGGCGTCTTGCAAAAAAGACACTATTATTAACCAGACTACACTTGCTAAAACTTATAACAGGTATATTGAACCAAATCAATGGGTTCAAAATGCGAATGGCACCTTCTCTTTTACATGGAACAGAGCTGATTTCGACAAAATTACCTTGGATGACGAAGGAGTATTAGTTTATTTTACTCATCCAACAAGTGACAATAGTGATGTTCAACTGCCATATACTTTTAACTATACAGTTTATAGTTATGAACTTTTCAATGGAGGAATTACTTTCGATGTTCAAGACAGCCGAAATCTGTCGAGCTCTGTAAGACCAAATTACCGTATTTTAGTCAAGGTAGTAGTGGTTCCATCAGAATATGTAGATTAATTATAATATCAAAACTCTAAAAAACGACCAATGTTTGCTTGAACGTGGTCGTTTTTTTTATGCGCTCCACTATTTAATTGCAATGCTCTAATCTTCACCCCGTTTCTTTCTAGCAAAAGTTCATCGTAAAAACCTTTGTAATAAACCTCTTGTACTTCAAACCTACGGCTGTTCCAATTACTTTTAAGCTCCACCCATTCTGGATAAAAAACTACATTTTGCTTTGTTGTTTTAATACCAATCTTATCTGCATCTGTTGCATCTACAACAACAGCATTTCCTAAAATTTTGGCAGTATATAAATCTGATGGATTTTGATAAATAACTTCTGGTCTATCATTTTGCAAAAGTTGACCATTCTTAAGAATTAATAGCTGGTCAGCTAGAAATAAACCATCCGTTGGGTCGTGAGAAACCAAAATTATGGTTAAACCAGTTTCTTTTGCTAGTCTTTTAATATCGGCACGTAATTGGTTTTTCAGCAGTGAATCTACCTGACTGAAAGGTTCATCCAATAATAAAACTTTAGTATTGCTAATTAAAGCTTTGGCGATGGCAACACGTTGTTGTTCTCCTCCACTTAATTCAATTATTTTTTTGTCTTTTAGTTTAGTGATGTGCAAATGCTCCATCATCTCTAATGTTTTTTGCTGTTTTGCTTTAATATCCGTATTAGAAAGCATAGAAGCAATATTATCGTAAACCTTGGCGTAGATGTTTAACGAAAAATCTTGGGTAACCATTTTCATCTCGGCATTGCCAGGTATCAATTGTTCATCAGGTCCTTTAACTTTTTTATCGTTGAGTAAAATTTCACCTTCATCTGGTTTGAGCAAACCATAAATACATTTTAATAAAGTTGATTTTCCGCTACCACTTTCTCCAATAATGGCTACAATATCTCCTCTTTTAATAGAAAAACTAATATTTGATATACCCGAAACCTGTGTTTGTTGGTATTGTTTAGTTAGATTTTTAACTTCGATTATTTGCTCATTCACGTTATAAAGATAAGCATAAAGCTGAAAGACTAAAGCTTAAAGACGTAGATTTAGAGAAGACCGGAGAGTTAGGAGTAACAAAAAGACAATTACACGTGTTAAATTGATTAAATTTGCACGTGTAATTATTTATGTTTAAATTTATTTTATGAATACGAAATTAACATTAACTATAGATAAGACTGTTATCGAGAAAGCAAAAGTTTATGCAGGTAAACAAGGAAGAAGTTTATCATCAATGATAGAGAATTATTTAAAGGCTGTTACTAGTAAAGAAGATAAAGTTGTAACAGAAGTTGAATTAAGTCCTATTGTGAAATCTTTAGTCGGATCCTTTAAAATGCCTAAAGATTTTGACTATAAAGAGGAATTGAGTAAGATGAGAGATGAGAAATATCAAAAATATTTAGACCAAGGCAATGATTAATATTTTAATAGATTCAGACGTCATCTTAGATTCATTATTAAATAGACAACCTTTTTCTAGTGATTCATCAAAAGTTTTAACGCTCTGTGAAAGCAAAAATTTTCAGGGTTTTGTAACGGGGATTATAATTGCTAATATCTATTATCTCTTAAAAAAGGAGCATAGTTCACAGCGTATTTTAGAAGCAATTAAACAATTACTCACTTTTCTAGATGTCTTAGTTATTGATAAAAATACTATTCTTCAATCTATTGAATGGGAATTTGGAGATTTTGAAGATGCATTACAGAATTATTCAGCCGAAAGCTACGGATCGATTAATGCCATAATTACACGAAACATCAAAGATTACAAAAAGAGCAGTTTAAGTATTTTAACTCCAGAAATGTTTCTTAAAACATTATAAAACAAAAAATCCTGCAAACTTACGTCTGCAGGATTGGGTTTATTTGTGTGTTGTGCGTTTCTTATTTTGTTCAATAGTTCAATTGTGTACTACAAACTGAATTAGTTTAAGCCAAAAGTTAAACCGAATGCCATGTTTTTAACCCCTTTTTGTGGTGCGCTATCAAACATGTCGCTTGCATAGTATTTAGCAAAAAACGCTAAACTGTTCCATCCTACTCTCACTGTTCCACCATAACGGAAAGGTGCAAAATTGTAATCATCTTTTATTTTAACTTTTCCAAATTCATCGCTAATCTGTTTTACTTTTCCGTTTAACAAAAACCCAATTTCTGGACCAACCACAAAGTAAAAACGATTACCCTTGTCACTTTCGCTAGTTCTAAATTCAAAGTTTAATGGAACGTGCGCATAACTGCTAGAGAAGCGATTTTTGCTATACTTAACATCATCTGTAACATAAGTTAACTCCGGTTGATTTTTTTGTATCGTGATGTCTTTTTTCAAACGAATATGCGTCCAATCGAAACCACCTGCAATGTAGATCTTAAAATTAGAGTTGAATCTATATCCAAACTGCATAATATCAAAAGACAGGTTACTAGTTTTGCCAGCTCTATAGTCTAAAAATTCGTTAGCTGGAGATAGATCGAACTGCCCGTTATCAATTAACTTAGAAAAACCAATATCTAAACGGGTAAAAGTAATACCACCCACAAAGCGACCTTTATTCGAATCTACCTTGCGAGTTGTATCTCCACTAGTAGTAATTACAATTGGCCCAACCGTGATACCCTCACCATAAGTTACTTCGAATTTTTTGCGTTTAACTGTGTCTTGCTGTGCACATGCACTTGAGCCTGCCAGGAAAGTAAGTCCACTTACTAAAACTGCTGTTAATATTAATGATTTCATTTGTGTGTGTGTGTGCCTGCCGCAGGCTGGTTTGTTTGGTTTATATGATATGTTAAATATTGTTGTAAAGTTGAAATGTTGTAAGGTTAACTTTACCACTACCTCATCTTATTTGTTTTTCTTGTTAAATTTTAAAAAGCCAATGTTTATTCCAACTATAGAAGAGTTATCATCGTCGTCTGTATTAAATCTTACTAGTTTTTTATCTCTTTTGTCTACTTTGTCTACCACATAATTCACAATATCACCAACATTTCTTATTCCTTTTCTTTCAGTAATAGGATCGGTTTCACTGATCATGTTGTCTGCCGTATTTTGTTGTGGTTGATAAGCAATTACTGTTGGATTTTCTGTTATTAATTCTCTAACTGGTAAAACATCTAACGGCTTAACATCTTGTTGTTTAATAGGTAGACGATCCTCGTTTGTATTTAGTTGCAAAGCCAATTGAAAATTTTGTAATTTATTTTCTGGAGCTACTTTTGATGCCTTTACTGATGGTGTACGAACTGGTGCTAAAGTTGATGCATCAGTAATCACAGTTTTACTAACCTCATTATTATCATTTGCAGATGCCACCACATTTTCAGTACTAGGCTCAACTACAGCTGCAGTAACATTATCTGCACGTAATTGTATCTTCTCCGATTTCTGGAAAACCAACATCGCTGTAATTGCAACGGCTACACTTGCCGCTGCCATCCAATAAATAGGCATGCTGCGTTTGCGTTTAGGTTCTAATTGCTTTTCGATATTAGCCCATAAATTTGCTGATGGTGCTATTTCTGCATCCTCAAACTTATCTCTAAATAACTGATCAAATTCTTTATCCGGCATGTGTTGCATAACCAAAGCCCTCCATTTTAATAATTTCTTGTTGCAATATTGCTCTCGCCCTACTTAATTGCGATTTGCTAGCCCCTTCAGAGATACCTAACGTTTCTGCAATTTCTTTGTGCGAATAACCTTCTATAATGTACATGTTAAATACCATGCGGTAACCGTCTGCCAGTTTTTGTATTACCTTCATTAAGTCTTGCATGCCTAAGCTGCTAAAATCAAAACCTGCCGATGGTTGCTCATAAGCATCTTCAATAGGTACTACATTTAACATTCTCAAATTTTTACGATAACTTTCTATCGCAGTATTTACCATTATCCTTCGTATCCAACCCTCAAAAGAGCCATCGCCACGGTAATCCTTAACTTTCCGGAAAATTTTAACGTATCCCATTTGTAATACATCTTCAGCTTCCATACGGTCTTTGGCGTAGCGCATACAAACCGCCAACATTTTCGATGCGGTTAGCTTATAAAGCATCTCCTGCATCTGCCTGTTGCCAGCTTTGCAGCCTTCTAAGCATTCATCAATCGTATATGTTTTAGTCACCTTCATTGTTTGTTTGTATAGGGTAGATGTACCCTAGAGGTAAAAGGTTGCATGGGCTTGCAAATAAATTTATTTTTTTTATTTCACAGTAAATATTAATTACAAAATTAAGGCACTAAGATAAATAATGCTTAGTTCTTCTTCATTTCTTAATGTTTACAAAGGGTTTGAAAATGAGTGTCAGCATTTCTGAAAAACGAGGAAGTTACTGCTCTAAAATTTTGAAACATCACATCTCGCTGTGCTATACTTAATTACCTACTGCTACTTTTTCTTAAAAATTCTAAAATTCTCTTTGTAAGTTAAAAACAGTGAATGGTTAAATTGTAAGTTACCAGCAGAATTATTTAAATCTACATGTGGTTCAAAACGAACATCTAAATATAAATTTGGTATGAGTTGTTTCTGATAAACATACCTAAGCGCTAGAATACTTCTATTACTCTCTTTAAATCCAGCATCATAAAGGTTTTCAGAAACAGATTGGTACAAAGGCATTCCCTTTATAGTTAAAAAGTTATTCCCTTTCCAATAAGAGGCAACGAGAGTTCCCCATTTCGTATCAATTCCAGCATTTAGCCATAAGCCAAAGCCACCTTGGTAAGCTCTAGTTTTTGTTGGAGAGAAATCTTTATAAACTGCAATGTAGTTATCGGTAAATACTTCTCTCACATTTAAGCCAACTGCTTTATGTAATTTAAACCCCGTTGCGCCATTAAACAAAGTGCTCAGTGGAATTCCTTTTAATACATCTATCTGCCCACCCTGATGGTAAGCTAAAAACTGAGCAGGAATAGTTAATTTCCACCTCCCCGACTGCAATAATGTACTTTCAGTACTCAATCCACCAACAATTTCTTCCTTAGCAGCCTCACCTTTGTAAATCATTTTCTGCCAAGAAATCCAGCTATCTAGTTTAAAATTTTCTTTATCTACCAATAACTGAGTTCCATATTCAATGGGCGTTGTTATTTTCCTTTCGAAATTATAGATCGGTTCAATATAATTGTGCTGTATATTTCCTTCTAGGCTACCGAAAATAAGTGTAAGATCTTTTTTATGGTATTTTAAACTGAATAATGGTTTAGCATCGTAAATACCGCTATCTCCAAAATCTTTACGTAAATAAGCGCCTGCAGTAATGGCCAAGTTAGGATTGGCATAATACACCAATTGCGGTTCTAATTGCGTTCCGTAAAGTGTGTAACCATCATGAAATTTGTTGGAATATTCATAATTTCTAACGTAGTTAAAATTGTAGAAATTAAAATGTAATTCTTTATTTAAGCTATCAGTTGGCCGAATGCGATTGAAAAGAGTTTCGTTGTTAAACTGTGCCTTAGTGGATAAACTGAATAAGGTAATTAAGATCGCGAGTAGTTGTTTCTTCATATCTAAATTTAAATTCTCGCAACTTTCTCACCTTGATCGTCATTGCGAGGAGGAACGACGTGGCAATCTATTTTGCTAGGCCAATTAACTATTCTTCTCTCTATATCTTTTATAAATCTTTACTGCAACCATAATTATTAAGGCAATTCCCATTATGCCAACTAATCCGTAAATCCAATTTAGCGCATCTTTAAGTTTCACTGCAAAAACAATAGCTATCATAAAAATAGTGGCCAATTCTCGCCATAGCCTTAATTTAAAGCTATTCATTCTATATATACCATTTTTAAGCTGTTTCACTATTCCTTGACATATAAAATGATAAATCAGCAATGCTACAACGAATGCCAATTTTACATGCATCCAATCGGCTTGTAGCAAACCAGAATTTAGGTAAATCATTGAGACACCTGCAACTAAAGAGATTACCATAGCCGGAGTGGCGATAATTTTCCAAAGTGTAGCTTCCATTTTAACAAATTGGGCTGTTAAAATAGATTTTTCTGGTTCTTGCTTATCTTGAGCTTCGGTATGATAAATGAATAAGCTTAAAATATAGAACAAGCCAGCCATCCAACTGATAACAAATACAATATGAACTGCAAGAAAGTATTGATAGTAATCGTTCATACCCCTAATCCCTTAAAGGAGACTTTAAATTTTATTATTTTCAAACACAACTTATAAATATAACCTTAAACCTCGTAAGGGCTTAGAGCTAATTCCCTTTATGGATTTAGGGTATTAATACCTAAATTCCTTAACAACCTCAATTGCATATTTTACATTATCAAAAGGAATATCTGGCATGATGCCATGACCTAAGTTAAAGATAAAACCTTCAGTACCACGCATTCTTTCAAATAACTGATGAATATGTTTTTTAATAACTGGTTGGTCTGCGTATAAAATATGTGGATCTAAATTACCTTGTACAGCAATTCCAGCTGGTAAAGCATTTTTAATATTCAATAAATCTGCATTCCAATCAACAGAAATTACATCGGGCTTCGCTTTTGCCATAATTGGTGCAAAAACAGAACTTCCTTTACAGAAAGAGATAACTGGAACATTTGTTCTGTTTAAGCCAGCGATAATCTGTTGGTTATATTGATGAGAAAATTCTTGGTAATCATTCCATGATAAAGCTAAAGCCCAACTATCAAACAATTGAACGGCATTAATACCAGCCGCAATTTGTAAGTTTAAATAATCGGTAGTTACCTTCGCTATTTTAGCCAATAAACGGTGTGCTAATTCAGGATGGTTATGCATTAACAATTTAGTTAACTTAAAATCTTTCGATGAACCACCTTCAACCAAATAACTCATTACCGTGAAAGGTGCACCAGCAAAACCGATCAAAGGAATGCTACCATTTAAACGCTGTTGAATTACTTTAATCGCATCTGCAACATATTGCAATCTATCTATAACATCAACTTCTAATTGATCAATATCTGCTGCAGTACGAACAGGATTTGCAAATTTTGGACCTACACCTTGAGTAAAACTTAAATCTCCACCCATTGCTTCGCCAGTTACTAAAATATCGCAGAATAGAATAGCGGCATCAATACCCAATAAATCTACTGGTAACATGGTAACATCAGCAGCAATTTCTGGATTTTTGCACATTTCTAAAAACGAATATTTGTTTTTAATTTCCCAATATTGTGGCATAAAACGACCCGCTTGGCGCATCATCCATACTGGTGGTCTTTCTGTAGCTTTTGAATTTGCAGCGTCTAAAAATAAGTTATTGTTCATCTTGTACTAGGCCAAAGCGTTGGCTTCCTTTTCTATAATTTTAATAATTTCTTTTGCTCTCGATGTTGTTGCCAACTCTTTTGCTCTTTCTACGTAGGCTTTCGCTCTTTCAGCATCCTTTTTCCGTAAAGCTAGATTAGCCAAATGGATCATTACAAAAGCTTTGTCATTTTTCCCACCTAAAGGAAAACGACTTGCAATTTGAAAATGATATTCAGCTTTCTCAAAATCTTCTCTCTGCAAAGCAATATTTGCTCTCATGAACTCGTAATAACCACGACGGTTTTTAGCTAAACGATCTGGGTTTTCCACTTCATCTAATATCTTTTCTGCCCTTTCATAATCTGCATTTTTGAAATGCTTAGAGGCCAACAATACAGAACTGTGCTTAAAATGGCTCCATAAAATAAAGGCAAAGAGAAAGCCGGCTATAGAAGCCAGCTGATATTGATTGTAATATAAACTTACCAATGCAGACAAGGCAAAAGTTGCCATTAATGCATATCTACTCCAAGTATTATACATTAATGCGTGCTATCTGTAAATTTATAACCTACACCTCTTATCGAGTGAAAATACACTGGATTTTTTTGGTCTGGTTCGAAATACTTACGGAACGTTAAAATAAAATTATCAATTGTTCTTGTAGATGGATATACATCATAATTCCAAACAGTTTCCAAGATCTGCTCGCGAGAAACCGCTTCATTTTTACGCTCAATTAATAATTTTAATAACATCGTTTCCTTTTTAGTTAAAGGTACAACAACGCCATCATCCTGTTTTAATTCAAATGAGTTGAAATAGATGGTTTTATCACCGATTTTGTAAGAGTTTAATTCTTTTAAATCATCAGCTTTTAAGCTTCGTTTTACTAAAATCCCAACACGAAGAATTAATTCTTCTAAGTTGAAAGGCTTTACCAAATAATCGTCGGCTCCTTTTTTAAGACCCATTACTCTGTCTTCGCTTGTATTTTTAGCAGTTAAAAATAAAATAGGAACTTCGGTATTTTCTAAACGAATAGTTTCGCAAACTTGAAAACCATCCATTTCCGGCAACATTACATCTAAAATGATCAGGTTGAAACGTTCTTCCTTAAAAACTTTTAATGCAGTTTTACCGTCTTTAACAGCATGAACTTTATAGCCCTCTAATTCGAGGTTTAATTTGATGGCATCTAATAAATGATCTTCATCTTCTACCAATAGTATTCTTAATTTCTGTGGCATATCAGTTAAATGTTACTTCAAAAATTGCACCTTGCGGTGTGTTATCTTTAACGCTGATATCAGCGTCGTGGTTTTGTAATACTTCTTTAACAATAAACAAGCCAAGTCCAGTGCCTTTAGATTTACGCACATTTTCATCTCCTACACGATAAAATTTATCGAAAATAAGCATTTTTTCTCCATCCGGAATGCCCGGACCTTTATCTGAAACCGTTAAAAAGGGTTTACCGTCATTTTGACAGAGCTGCACTGCAACTTCGGCACACGGACCCGAATACTTAACGGCATTCTCTACTAAGTTAGTGACTACAGATGATAATGCAAACTTATCACCCATTACCCTAATGCCAGGTTTAACACTAGCATTGATCAATTGTTCGTTACCACAAGAATGTACTTGCAATCGATCAGTTATTCTGGTTACCAGTTCTGATAGATCAAATTCTTCTTTGGGGAATGAATAGGTTCTACTTTCAATTTTTGTAGCGAGCAACATATTTTCTACCAAATCATCCAAGCGCTCGATATCTTTTAGTGAATTATTTAATAAAGATGCCTGCATTTGCTTTTCTAAATCTCTCTTCACTATAGTCTGTAATGACAGTTTGATGGCAGCTAAAGGAGATTTTAACTCATGTGTAACAGACATTAGAAAATTTTGCTGTTGTTCTTTTAGCTTGTCTTCCTTTTTAATTGAGGCATGAATAAAATAAGCACCCAGCACTAATAGAAATATAAAAATAGCCCCTTCTCCTATAATCATGCCCGCCTTTTGGGGCTGTAAGCTAATTACAACACTTCCCCACCAAAACATCTCTAGCAATGCGTAAAGTAATAGGAAGTAAAATATAAGGATGGACTTTTTCATATAACAAGTTTTCATCATTTCGAAGAAGGAGCGACTGGAAAATCTATTTAAACAGATTTCTCTCTTCGCGATTACCTCGATTGAAATGGCGTATTATTTTTTTGTAAATACCAAATCTAATGCATCAAAAATAGCTCTTTTTGCTTTCTCTAACTCAATTTTAGTATGTGCTGCAGAAACAAAACCAACCTCGTAACCAGATGGTCCTAAATAAATGCCTCTGTTTAACAATTCTCTGTGCATTACCTTAAATTTCTCCATACTTGTTGGGTCGATATCTTCTGCTGTTTTAATATCCTTATCCGTAAAAGCAAACCAAAAAATTGAACCGACAGTGAATACTTTAAACTTATAATTTCTTGCCGTTGCAAAACGTTGGATGCTGTCTACAAACTCCTTGGTCTTTTGGTTTAAATCTTTGTAAAAACCAGATTTTAATAATTCTGTTAAAGTCACAATCCCTGCAGCCATTGCTACAGGATTACCTGATAAAGTTCCTGCTTGGTAAACGCCACCATCAGGCGAAATATGTGCCATTATTTCTGCAGAAGCGCCATACATTCCTACTGGCAAACCACCACCGATAATTTTTCCATAAGTTACAATGTCAGGTTTGATGCCATAATAAGCAGCCGCACCTTCAAAACCAACTCTAAAACCAGTAATTACTTCATCAAAAATTAATAGTGCATTATTTTCTTTACAAGCTTTACTCAAAAATTCGATATAAGCTTGGTCCTGCATCAATAAACCATTATTTGCCGGAATACCTTCTATAATTACCGCAGCAACTTGGTCCTTAAATTGTTCGAAAGCGTTTTTAATTGCTTCGGTATCATTTAATGGAATAACTATAGTTTCTTCCGCAAAAGATTTAGGCACACCTGCCGAAGAGGTTTCTCCAAAAGTGACCAATCCAGAACCAGCTTTAACTAAAAGTGAATCGCTATGGCCATGGTAGCAACCTTCAAACTTGATGATTTTATCTTTTCCAGTATAGCCACGAGCTAAACGGATTGCAGACATAACAGCTTCAGTTCCAGAACTCGTAAAACGGATTTTTTCTACATAACTATTATTCTTGATAATTAGCTCTGCTAACTCATTCTCTAATGCAGTTGGTGCGCCAAAGCTCATTCCGCTTTGCATTACCTCTATTACCTTTTCTCTAATTTTAGCATTATTGTGTCCTAAAATTAGCGGCCCCCAACTTGCGCAAAAATCTATAAACTGATTGCCATCTGCGTCCCAGATATAACAGCCATCGCCTTTTTGGATAAACAAGGGTGTTCCATAAACCGATTTAAATGCCCTTACCGGAGAGTTTACTCCACCAGGAAAATAAGTTTTAGATTTTGCATACAATTCGGCCGATTTCTCACGACTAATATCAGGTTTGCTCCCTGTATTTACCGGCATCTCCTCTTCATTTCCTGAGAATATCTTTTTTAACTGTTCTAACATTTTATTTAAGGTAAAAGCTGAAAGACCAAAGCTAAAAGCTCCAGACTAAGCGTTAAAACATGCGCTTTAGTCTTTCTGCTTTAAGCTTTCAGCTTAAATTACATCCAATTATTCTCTACTATATCTCTAATGTGGTAAGTGGTTATAATACTTGCTCCTGCTCTTGCAAAAGCATGCATGGTTTCCATTACTACTTTTTGTTCATCTATCCAGCCTCTTTGCGCTGCTGCTTTAATCATCGAATATTCTCCCGATACATTATAACAAGCAATAGGCAAATCAGAGTTTTGCTTTAATTTACTAATTACATCTAAATAAGCTAAGGCTGGTTTAACCATCAGCACATCTGCACCTTCGCTTTCATCCAACAATGCTTCTCTAACTGCTTCTGTTCCATTTCTGAAATCCATTTGGTAAGCTTTTCTGTCGCCTTTGTTCGGCGCACAATCTGCGGCTTCTCTAAACGGGCCATAATAAGCCGATGCAAATTTGGTTGCGTGACTCATGATGGCGGTATTTACAAATCCACTTCCATCTAATTTAGTTCTAATTGCAGCAACACGCCCATCCATCATATCAGAAGGCGCCAACATATCAGCACCAGCTTCTGCATGATTTAAAGCCATTTTAGCAATCAAATCTACCGATAAATCATTTTGGATGTAGTCATCTTTCATAATCCCGCAATGACCATGAGTGGTGTAAGAACAAACACAAACATCGGTAACTACATATAGATCATCACCAAAGTTTTTCTTTAATTCCCTAACTGCAACAGGCACTAATGAATGCGGATCGTAAGCGGATTTTGCATCATCGCTTTTTTCATCGCCCACACCGAAAAGCATAATTTTATTTACGCCTAATTTTAATCCTTTTTCTACGTCTTTTAATAAAGTATCTGTAGAAAAATGGTTAACACCAGGCATTGCATCAATCGCTTTTGTAACACCGTTTCCAGGAACTACAAAATAAGGATAGATGAACATATCCTTAGATAATCGTGTTTCGGCAATTAATTCTCTAACAACTGGATTTTTCCTTAACCTACGTGGTCTGTGCATAAATTTGGTATTGAAACTGCAAACCTATTTATTTTAAAATTTAGTATGATAACCTAATTATCATTTTTTAGAAAAACAGTGGCAGTGGTTCTTTTGTTAGGGTAGTCCTGCTATTCCTTACTCCCGATGAAAAATCGGGATCCACTGCTATCAGGTTTAGATTACAAAATGATCTACTAACGACTTTCCTTTCTCAACCAATCGCTTTAAGATTGCTTCGTTGTTCCTCCTCGCAATGAAGACCTGAGAGAAAACCTTCCTCCTTCAACCTTCCTACCCTTAGCCTCTCTTAAATCCCAAAAACAGCTTCTGCCAAACCAATCTCATCTGGCGAATAAGGCAAGGTATATTTCACACCCATTTCTTCAAACTTTTTGCCTGTAGAATTACCAATGGCTATTACTTTTTGTTCTGGGTCTAATAAATTTTCAGCGAAATAAGCATCAACGTTACTCGGACTGGTAAAGATTAAAACTTCGGCAGTTGTGCCATCGATATCATCTACTACTACCGTTTCGTAAATTGGCAAGTCCACAATTTTAGTATCTGATCCTAAAGATTTCTGAATGGTTAATAATGAATCCTGTGCTCTTGGAAATAACACAATCTCTCCACTAACTAATTTTGCAAATTCTTCTGCAACCTCTGTAATATCTCCGCTTTCTCCTACAAAATCTGCTAAATGACCAAATTTTCTCAAAGTATCTTCAGAGCCGCGACCAACTACACCGAATTTAACCTTTTTAGGTAAAGCTGGATTTAGTTTAAAGAAATACTCTACTCCGTTTCTACTGCTAAAAAAGATCCAGTCGATATGCTTTAAATAGAATGCATCTAATATATTTACGATTGGAAAAGTTCTGATTAACGAACGACCGTCTATTTCAATGTCATGTTTTGCCAATGCTTTTCTGAAATAACTATTTTCGCCAACTTCTCTAGAAATAAAGACCTTTGTTGGCATTTTACGTTCTATGTCAAACTTAGCTACAATTTTTTCAGCCAATCCATCGGTATTTTCTGCCCTTAAAAATAAACGATCAGGAAAATCTTCATCAGTTTCTGCCTTAGAAGTCCATACTTCGAAAAGTCCGTTTTCTTTTTTGCAGTAACAGCCTAAGGGCATGTGGCAACCACCTTCAAAGAGGTTTAACACTTTACGTTCTACTGCAATTTCCTCTGCCGTTGCAGCATCATGTATTTGTTGTAATGCAGTATATAACTCTGTATCAGTTTCACGAATTTGGATAGCCAAAGCACCTTGCGCAGGCGCAGGAACCAATTCTGTAGTATCAATAACCTCTACATGGAATTCGCTTAAATCTATATTTAATCTATTTACACCAGCTTTTGCTAATAAGATAGCATCATAATCTTCATCACGAAGCTTTTGGATACGTGTAGGCACATTGCCACGAAGATCTTCTATATTTAAATCCGGACGTAAAGCTAACAATTGCGCTTTACGACGATTAGATGAAGTACCGACTATTGCACCCGTTTTAAGAGACAATTTCTGGCTAACTTCCAGTGTATCTTTTAAAACCAATAACAATTCTGATGGATCTTCACGTTCGGTAACCGCTGCAATAATTAATCCTGCCGGGTTTGTTGTTGGCAAGTCTTTATGAGAGTGAACGGCCAAGTCAATTGTACCAGCTAATAATTCTTCTTCTAACTCTTTGGTAAAAAAGCCCTTACCTTCCAACTTATCAAGTCTAAGATTTAATATTTTATCGCCTTGCGTTTTAATGATTTTTAATTCTGCCTCTATTCCGATGCTTGCCAACCTATCTTTTGTATTGTTAGCCTGCCATAATGCCAAATCGCTTCCGCGTGTACCGATTATTATTCTTTTCACGTTAAGTTTAGTTTTCTGCTAAATTAATAAAATTTTGAAAGGGTTATATGCTTTGAGCCGTTTTAACCGCAAAGACACCAAGAACGCAAAGGTTTGATTTGATTGTGTCTCAAATCTAATATCTCAATATGCATCCCGATAACTATCGGGACTTTTAACTGTTTTTTACCAAGATTTCTTTTGCCATTACCATTGGGATAGTAATGCATTTTTTCTCCATGTAATCCATTACTCTTTCTAAAACTGCTCTAGAATTATCATCCAACGTATTAATTTCATCAGCAAATACCGCATGAATCGCTTTATGCTTGATATCTTTAATCTTTTGGGGAACATCGCTCATGGCAAGTTCTATCTTACGCTGGCGTAATACAGATTCAAATTCTTTGATATTTTCTTCTATGATATGTTCTGCATTAACCAGTTCATCATAGCGTTCTTGAATATTTTTACGAGCAGTTTCTTTTAAAGTTTCTACCTCAATATAATGTAATGGATAGTTATCAACTACCTCAGGTGCAACATCATTAGGTATTGCTAAATCAACAATTACCTTTTTACCTGTATCACCGTTTAATAATTTAGTATAAATCTCTTCGGTAATAATTGGCTCTGTTGCCCCAGTACAGGTAATAATCACATCAAAACCTTGATGATAATCAGCCAATGCCGAAAGCGGATAAGCAGTGCCATTTAGATCTTTGGCCAAGCTTTCAGCTTTTTCAATTGTTCTATTAAAAATAGAAAAATTTGAATATTTATGCTTTTTAAGATACTGAGCTATATTATTGTTAGTTTCTCCTGCACCTATAATTAACAAGCGAGAATTAGCACACATATTTAACTCACGTAATTTACGATAAGCTAACGAAACAATTGAAACTGGATTTTTAGAGATGTTGGTATGTGTGTAAACCTCTTTTGCAGTTTTAACTACACGGTTCATAATCATACGCATGTAGTCGCCAGTAAAACCAGCAAGCCTACAAGCTTCATAAGCTCTACGAACTTGGGCTAAAATTTCCTTTTCGCCAACAACTAAACTTTCTAAAGAACAAGAAGTACGTAATAAATGGTTAAATGCCTGCGTTTTTTCATATACAGAAACATTTTCAATGAACTGTTCCATGTATTCTTCGGGCAAGCCCATATCTAATACATGTAAAAATCTACTGATAAATTTTTTATTAACTTCCTCAGCAGAAGTAAAAACAAATTCAACACGGTTACAAGTACCAACGTAAAAAATTTCTTTAATTCTTAATTCTGATTGGATATTCCTCAACCTATCGTCCAACGTATGCTCACATATCACCAATTTCCCTAAAGCTTTTAGGTCAATCTGTTTGTGTGTAAATGCAATAATCTTTAAATATTCCAAAATGGGTTCAGCCAGTTATTTTTTGCGTAACAAAAGTAAATACGCAAACTCGCATATCTGTCATTAAGCTGTAATTTAGGCTAATTTAGAAAGGTTTTAAATTAACTCAGAATTAACAACCATTCCTTTTCTTTATTTGTTATAATTGTCTTAAATTTCAATTTCAGGGTATATTATGGTACATCAAAAAGCATTTTCTTTGATTGGCGCTGCAGATAAAATTATTGCAGGCGACTTAACTTATGACGATAAACATACAAATGCACCTTTAATTATTTTCGTTCATGGATTTAAAGGCTTTAAGGATTGGGGAGCTCATCAACTTGTTGCAAGGTATTTTGCTCAAAATGGTTATAGCTACCTGAAATTTAATTTATCGCATAGCGGAGTTACTACGGAAAAACCCCATGATGTGAGTGATATGGAAACATTTGCCAACAACACTTTTTCTAAAGAAATGTTGGATATTGATCTTGTTATCAACTATGCGCTACAAAATCTTAACGTAAATACAATTTTTCTGATTGGACATAGCCGTGGTGGTGGATTGAGCATTTTACAGGCAGCTAGTAATCCTCATGTTAAAGCACTCATTACTTGGAGCGCTATTGCTGATTTTAGTAGCTTATGGAAAAGTGAACAAATAAAGGGCTGGAGAGCCGATGGAAAAATTGATGTAATTAATGCTCGCACTAAAGAAAAGATGCCTTTGAATGTTACATTATTAGAGGATCTCGAAAAAAATAAGGAAATTCTTTCCATAACGAATGCGGCAAAAAAGCTTACTGTTCCATGGTTAATTATACATGGTGATGATGATGTAAATGTTCCCTTCGAAACAGCACAACAACTTGCCAATACAAATCCAAATAGTAGGTTAATTAAAATCGAAGGAGCGAACCATGTTTATGGTGTATCACACCCTTACGAAAAAGCAACACTACCATTACAGCTTCTGCAAGTTTGTGAAAAGAGCCTAAAGTTTTTAAATGGATTGGCTTAATCACTGCTGCTAATTTTATTACATTATTCAAAATTTGGCGCTAAGATTTAGTTGCTGATCGAATTTTTTGCCTCCAATTTCAATTATCACCTAATTCGTTACCATTAAAGCACCTGCATTTTACCACTACAAGACGTTTTTTACAAACGTATCAACAAGTAGATCTCAAATTTTTATTTTTTAAACATTAACAACTGATTATCAATTAGATAATAATTAAAAATTAAGCGAATTAACCGTATCAAAATCTATTATTGTTTGATATTTTTAATGCTTCTACGCCCCAACATGTAGAGTTAAGTGTAGTTTCTAACTTAAAATGAAAGTATTTTAGTAGTTCTTACATCCAAATACACAATTGATATGAACATTAAAAACTATAGCCTAGGGCTATTGCTTACCCTTACAAGCTTTCAAATTTTTGCACAACAAAAGCCTATCCAAACTACTATCCCACAAAAAGTAAATGCCTTACTTTCTAAGATGACTTTAGAAGAAAAAGTTGGGCAGATGGCACAAGTTACCCTAGATGTGATAGGAAAAGGTAAGGATCGTTTTAGCAGTGATGAACCATTCACTTTAGATGAAGCAGCAATGGAAAAAGCTTTGGTAAAATATAAGTTGGGTTCAGTACTTAATGCATCAAATAATAGAGCAAGAACACCGCAACAATGGCTAGCAGTAATTAGCAGAATTCAAGAAATTGCCATGAGCACCAAAAACGCTATCCCAGTAATATATGGTATTGATGCTATACATGGCGAAACTTATACTGCTGGTGCAACCATGTTCCCTCAACAAATTGGGCAAGCAGCTACATTTAACCGAGATATTGTTTTTAAAGGAGCTGAAATTACAGCCTACGAAACCAGAGCAAGTTCTATTCCATGGGCTTTCTCTCCTCTTCTAGATTTAGGTGCAGATCCAAGATTTCCTCGCCAGTGGGAGAGTTTTGGAGAAGATCCATATTTGATTTCAGAATTAGGCAAGCAAATGATTTATGGTTACCAAGGCAAGGATAACAAAATTGGAAACCCGTTTAAGGTAGCTACTTCAATCAAACACTTCTTGGGTTACCAAGTTCCAGTTTCTGGAAAAGACAGAACGCCTGCAATAATTTCTGATCAAGCTTTAAGAGAATACCATTTACCACCTTTTAAAGCAGCTATAGATGCTGGCGCTAGAACAATTATGATCAATTCCGGCTTAATTAACGGTGTTCCGGTACATGCGAACTATAAAATATTAACCAAACTCTTGAAAGAAGAATTAGGTTTTAAAGGCTTAGTGGTTACAGATTGGGGAGATATAGAAAATTTATATAAAAGAGATCGCATTGCGAAGAATAACAAAGAAGCTGTAATGATTGCTATAAATGCAGGTATAGATATGTCTATGGTTGCTTACCAATACGAACCATTTTGCGATGACTTAATTGCACTGGTAAAAGAAGGAAAAGTAAAACAAACACGTATTGATGATGCGGTGAGGAGAATTTTAACGGTAAAATATGAATTAGATTTATTTAACAAACCCACTACCAATATTAAAGATTATCCAGAATTTGGAAGTGCTGCATTTGAACAAGCGGCACAAAATGCAGCAACAGAATCAATCACCTTGTTAAAGAACAGCAACAATGTATTGCCATTAAGTAAATCTGCAAAAATTTTGGTTATAGGTCCAAATGCAAATTCGATGAGAACTTTAAATGGTGCTTGGACCTACTCTTGGCAAGGAGAAAAGGTAGAAGATTTCGCGTCAAAGTACAATACCATTTTAAAAGCATTACAAAATAAAATTGGTGCTGCTAACGTAACTTATCTGCCCGGTGTAAGTTACAAGATGAGTGGAAAATATTTCGAAGAAACTGCAGATAAGATGGAAGAAACCATCGCTGCAGCTAAAAATGCTGATGTAATTGTTCTTTGTTTAGGAGAAAATTCTTACACAGAAACCCCTGGTAATTTGAGCGATTTATATATCTCTGATTTACAAACAGAGTTAGCTCAGAAATTAGCTGCTACTGGCAAAACCATTATTTTGGTATTAAACGAAGGTAGACCAAGGGTAATTAGCAAATTCGAAAAGAAAATGAATGCAATTGTACAAACTTATTTACCAGGTAATTTCGGTGGAAATGCAATAGCAGATATTCTATTTGGCGATGCTAACCCATCTGGGCGATTGCCGTACACTTACCCTCAATTTCCTAATGCGTTATTTACTTACTATCACAAACCTTCAGAATCTAGAGAAACAACAGAAGGAATTTACAATTATGATGCTGATTACAATCCTCAATATGTATTTGGCTATGGTTTAAGCTATACCACTTTTAAATATAGTGATGTTAAACTTAGTAGAACGACCTTAAAAAAAGGAGAAACTTTAAACATTAGTGTTAACGTAACCAATACGGGCAAGCTTAAAGGCAAAGAAAGTGTTTTGCTATTTATTTCTGATTTAATTGCAAGCGACATTAGTCCGGATGTGAAACGTTTAAGAGGATTTGATAAAATAGAATTGCAACCTGGCGAAAGCAAAATCGTTACTTTTAAAATACAACCAGAAGATATTGGATATATCAATAGTGAGCTCAAAAAAGTAACCGAGGCAGGCGAATTTCAGATCCTACTTGCAGACCAAAAAGTTAAATTTAATTACCAACCTTAATTATTAGATATGAAATTCTTATCGTTTGCAGGTTTAGCATTTACCATCATATTAATATCTTGCGCTTGTAAAAAAGGAATCAAGACTACAGAGACTGGTGGAGAAATTATCAATCCACCTATTGCACCTGTAAGTAGTGATGTTGCTTTTTGGTTAACCAAAGGAGATAGATCGATATTGTTACAAAAGCAAAATGTTGCTTTAAATTTTGCCACAACAAACAATAGCAATACTACTATTGAGGTTGATGAAGCGCAAGTGTTTCAAACTATAGATGGTTTTGGTTATACCCTAACAGGTGGCAGTGCAAGTTTGATAAATAACTTGGGTGCAGCAGAAAAAGATGCTTTGATCAAAGAACTATTTTCTACTGAAGAAGGTGCCATTGGGGTAAGTTATTTACGTGTGAGTATAGGTGCATCAGATTTAAGTGCAAATGTTTTTACCTATAATGAAAGACCAGCTGGTCAAACAGATATCAATCAAGAACAATTTTCAATTGCTGCCGAATTATCAGATCTGGTTCCAGTGTTAAAGAAAATATTAGCAATTAACCCCAGTATTAAAATTTTAGGTTCACCATGGACCGCACCAACTTGGATGAAATCTAACAAGGCTTATAAAGGGGGTACGTTATTGCCAGAATACTATCAATCTTATGCGAAGTATTTTGCAAAGTACATACAAGCGATGAAGGCTGAAGGAATTACCATAGATGCTATCACTATACAAAATGAGCCATTACATCCTGGAAATACTCCAAGTATGTACATGGAAGCAGTTGATCAAGCAAAATTTATAAAAACAGCATTAGGACCAGCATTTGAAACTGCAGGTTTAAAAACAAAAATCATTGTATACGACCACAATGCAGATAGACCAGATTATCCAATGGCTATTTTGGCAGATCCTGATGCCAACAAGTATGTAGATGGTTCAGCCTTTCATTTATATGGTGGAAATATCTCCGCCCTATCAACTGTAAGAAATGCTTATCCTGATAAACATATTTATTTTACAGAACAATGGGTTGGTGGCCCAGGCAATTTCGGGGAGGATTTGAAATGGCACATATCAACCTTAATTGTTGGCGCAACCAGGAACTGGAGCAGAAATGTATTGGAATGGAATTTAGCTGCCGACCCAAATTATAATCCACACACACCAGATGGAGGATGTACAACATGTTTAGGTGCCATAACAATAGCTCCAGGCATTACCAGAAATGTAGCTTATTATGTAATTGCTCATGCCTCAAAATTTGTAAGACCAGGTTCTGTTAGGATAGGATCTACTTTAAACAGTACTTTGGCTAATGTTGCATTTAAAACAACCGACGGAAAAAGAGCATTAATTGTAATGAATACCAATACAGCAGATCAAACCTTTAACATAAAGCATAATAGTAAAATAGTAACTACCACTCTGCCAGCTGGTGCAGCTGGCACTTATGTTTGGTAACACAAAGATTTTCATATTTGTATGATTGATTTAGTTAGTCCCGATGAAAATCGGGATTTTCTATTTTAACGGGCAAACATACACCAAAAGTAATCCATAAAATTTTCCAAGTTGGGTTAAAAATATCCAAAGCGTCAACCCAACCAAAATTTTATATTTGGAAACTTTTCAGCATAAACATTGTTGATAATTAGAAACATATATAATAATTATGAAAAAGTACCTTTTTATAGCTTTAGGATTTTTTGGTCTATTCCAAGCTTGCCAAAATAATGAAACCGCTAATAATGCAGATTCCCTGGCTTTAGATACGAATGTTTTAGCTAGCACCAAGCAGTTCTGTTATACTTACATTAAGGATAGAGATACTGCTAATTTAACCTTTATGAGTTCTGGAAATATTACAACAGGTGAACTAACTTATAGTCTTTTTGAAAAAGATAGAAATAAAGGAATTATAAAAGGAGAGATGAGAGGTGATACCTTAGTTGCTGATTATACTTTTAATTCTGAAGGAATAGAATCTGTTAGGCAAGTTGCATTTTTGAAAAAAGGAGATCAATTATTGGAAGGCTATGGTGATGTTGAACAGAAAGACCATAAAACAGTTTTCAAAAATATTTCTTCTTTATCATTTGGGCGATCAATAATATTCAGTAAAACCGACTGTAAATAGTATCAATAAAAAAGCCATTACTTTCGCAATGGCTCTTAAAAAATCAACTAATTAAAGATTATTGAGCTGCAGTCATTGCTGCATCAGACCATTCTTTACTTACTTTAGTCATGTAATCAGTATATTTTTGAACTTCGTCTGCTTTTAGTTTACTTACAAAAGTAGATGAAGTTTGTGCCCAAGTTGCATATTTTGCACCTAAAGCTTGGATCTCAGTAGTGTTTTTACTTTTTAAAGCTGCAACATATTGATCTTTTAATATATCAAATTCAGCTAAGCCTTTGTTAACTTCTTCGCTAGAAAATGTAGGAACATCTGCTTTTGCTGGAGTTTCTGCAGTTGCAGCAGTAGAGCTTGAGTCGCTTACTTCAGTTTTAGTTGAGTCAGCACCTTCAGTTCCTTTTTTGTCATTCTGACAAGAAACAATAGTTGTAGCAAATAATGCAATTGCTGCAACTGATAGTAATGTTTTTTTCATGGTTATCTGATTAAATTTTGATTGTTATTAAGAAACATCATGCAAAAAAAAAACATTCTTTAATAGAAGTTTAACGAAATAAAATTGATGGCAAATTAAATATGCTGGGCAAATTTCCCACCAAAATTCAACAAAATTACCCCACAATTTTAAAATCTTCAAACCTCTCCCAGAAACCATCCTTGGGCAATGGTGCAAAAATCCTAATTGGTTCTTTTTGTACAGGGTGGATAAATTCTAATTGCCTTGCATGTAAACAAATACTCCCTTTCCTGCTTCCGCGTGGATAACCGTATTTATTATCGCCAACAATTGGGCAATCCATTGTAGATAGTTGTACTCTAATTTGATGTGAGCGACCAGTTAATGGATTCACCTGCAACAAATAAAAACCCCCAACTTCGCCAATCAATTTATAATCTAACTCAGATCTTTGACTATTGGGAACTTCTTTATTATAAGCTGCAACTACATTTTTTTGCGGATTTTTAATCAAGTAATGAATCAGGTTACCCTCTAATCTTGCAGGTTTATTCCTAACCACGGCAAAATAGGTTTTACGAACCTCCCGATTTTTAAAAACTGCATTCATCCTTTCTAGTGCTTTACTCGTTTTGGCGAATAAAATTACGCCACTTACTGGCCTATCTAAACGATGCACTACGCCCAAAAATGCACCATTTGGTTTGTTGTACTTGGCAGCGATGTATTTTTTTACTTTCTCATCAAGTGGCTCGTCGCCGGTTTCGTCAACCTGTACAATATCGCCACTACGTTTGTTGATAGCAATTAAATGGTTGTCTTCGTATAAAATATCAGATTCTGTAATTGGCATTTCGTAGTATCAAGTATTTAGTATCAAGTATCAAGACTTGAGTTTTATAAAAACGCTTTTGTTATTTAAACCTCTGCCAGCGGCAGGCGATTAAAGTGGAAATACCCCAATTTTTCTTCAGGGATTGAAGCGGAAAGCGGGACTGATCCTCCTCATAAGCACCTCAATTGCTTTTCAAATTAAATCTAAAAGTCGGATTAGTATTGCTCCTTTTCGTTCGGAAAATCTTTTGCCTTTACATCCTTAATGTATGACTGCGCTGCTGCTAAAATTCCATCGTAAAGGTTTACATATTGGCGTAAAAATCTTGGTTTAAATCCTTTAGTTAAGCCAATCATGTCGTTAACAACCAAAACCTGTCCATCGCAATCTGGCCCTGCACCAATACCTATAGTAGGGATATGAACGCTAGCTGTAACTTCTTTTGCCAACTTAGCAGGAATTTTTTCTAGAACTACTGCAAAACAGCCAGCCTCTTGCAAGGCCAAAATATCAGTTTTTAGTTTATTCGCCTCTGCCTCGTCTTTAGCCCTAACTGTATAGGTGCCAAATTTATAGATAGATTGTGGAGTTAAACCCAAATGCCCCATTACTGGAATACCTGCAGTAATGATGCGTTGTATAGATTCTACTACTTCTGTACCACCTTCTAACTTAACGCCATGCGCACCCGATTCTTTCATAATGCGGATGGCTGAATTTAATGCCTCCTTAGAATTACCTTGGTAGGTGCCAAAAGGCAAGTCGACCACAACAAAGGCTCTGGTGGCACCACGCACCACACCTTGAGCATGGTAAATCATCTGATCTAAAGTTATAGGCAATGTAGTTTCGTGGCCAGCCATTACGTTAGAAGCCGAATCGCCAACTAATAATACATCTAAACCAGCATCATCTAAAATGGTAGCCATTGAATAATCGTAAGCAGTTAACATCGCGATTTTTTCTCCACGTTGTTTCATCTCTTGAAGAATATGCGTGGTAATGCGCTTTATTTCTTTATTTACAGACATCTTTTTTTGTTTTGGTATACAAAATTAGGCTTTATTATTTAAAACTGAACAAATGCAAGTAACAAAGAAGTTTTGGTTTTATTTAAAGAACAGCGAGAACGTATTAGCTATTTGCTTTTTAATCAAAAATATCAAAAAACTGACAAAAAACTCTTGAAAGAACCATTGAAAAAGCTACCTTTGTATCCTGAAATGAATGAGTTCGATCAGACTTCTTTACTATCTTATCAAAACGGTTTATCCGTTGCGGAATTCCATTCTTTTTTATCGTATATCCATCCTCTCCCAATGGAGAAGGAGTTTTTAATATTCAATTTTTATTGTAATACAAATGACTAACTACACCAAGTTACCTGCAATTTTGTTATTGGCAGATGGCACTGTTTTTTATGGTAAAGCTGCCGGAAAAATAGGTACAACAACTGGAGAAATCTGCTTTAATACAGGTATGACAGGCTATCAAGAAGTTTTTACAGATCCATCTTATTTTGGTCAGATTATGGTAACTACCAATGCGCATATTGGTAATTATGGAATGCACAAAGATGAAATCGAATCTGGTTCTATTAAAATTGCTGGTTTAGTTTGCAAAAACTATAACATTATCTATAGTAGAAAAGAAGCATCAGAATCTATCCAAGATAATTTTCAAAACGAAAATATTGTAGGTATTTCTGAAATCGATACTCGTGCTTTGGTTCGTCACATTAGAAATAAGGGTGCAATGAACGCTATTATTTCTTCAGAAATTACTGACTTGCAGGAATTGAAAAAGAAATTAGCTGAAGTTCCAGATATGAGCGGCTTAGAATTGTCATCTCAAGTTTCTACTAAAGAGCCTTATTATTATGGCAACCCTGAGGCAAACTATAAAATTGCAGCCTTAGATTTGGGTATCAAGAAAAATATTTTGCGCAATTTTGATGATAGAGACATCTACGTTAAGGTATACCCTGCTAAAACCAGTTTTACAGAGATGAACGAATGGGGAGCAAATGGCTATTTTATCTCGAATGGCCCCGGAGATCCGGCAGCAATGGCATACGCTATTGATACTGTAAAAAGCATTTTAGAAGCAGATAAGCCTTTATTTGGCATCTGCTTAGGTCACCAATTGTTAGCAGAAGCAAATGGAATTGGCACCATGAAAATGTTTAATGGTCACCGCGGATTAAATCACCCAGTTAAAAACATCATTAAAAACCATTGCGAGGTTACTTCTCAGAACCATGGTTTTGGTGTAATACCAGACGAGGTTAGAAAATCTGATAAAGTAGAAATTACACACGTTAATTTAAACGACCAATCTATAGAAGGAATTCGCGTTAAAGGCAAAAAAGCATTTTCAGTACAATATCACCCAGAATCTTCACCTGGCCCACATGATTCTCGTTACTTATTTGATGACTTTCTAGGTTTGATTAAAGGCGATTTAGTTTGGTAAATTAAGGCTGCAAGGTTGAGGGAAGAAAGGCTTAAGGTTAATCACCATTACTATAAATAATATTGAGGATGTTTGTTCTACAAGCATCCTTTTTAGTTTTCATTAGGTTATGTTAAACACAAAAATCTTTCAATCTTAAAATCCCATTCACAATTCATCCTTAACTAGCATCATTTTATCGACATTTTAATACTGCTCAGCCAAAATTCATTCGCTATTGCTGTAAACCTTCTTACTTTAGTACTACAGAATTAGCATGGCAAATGGCTAAATAATAAACTAATAAATAATGGAAAACAACAATGTTATCATCAGCGTTAAAAACCTAATAAAAAACTACGATGATTTTAAAGCCGTACAGGACTTAAGTTTTGAAGTTTATAAAAATGAAATTTTCGGATTACTGGGACCAAATGGTGCCGGAAAAACTACAACTTTAGAAATCATTGAAACCCTACGCCAGAAAACTTCTGGAGAAATAATTGTTGATGGCTTTTCGGTTGACACCGATGCAAGTTCAATTAAACGTATTATTGGTGTGCAATTACAAGCAGCAGGTTATTATCCAAACCTAAACTTAGTAGAATTATTGGAGTTATTTTCTGGTTTATATGGTGTTGAGGTAAAACCTATGGAAATGTTAGCCAAAGTAAACTTACAAGATAAAGCCAAAGCCAAATACAAAGCATTATCTGGCGGACAAAAACAACGTTTCTCTATTGCCACTACATTAATAAATTCGCCTAAAATTATATTTTTAGATGAGCCTACTACAGGATTAGATCCACAAGCCCGTAGAAACCTTTGGGATTTAATAACCGAAATACGCAATCAAGGCACAACGGTTGTAATTACCACGCATTATATGGATGAGGCCGAACAACTTTGCGATCGGGTTGCTTTTGTAGAACGCGGACAGATCATTGCCTTGGACACTCCCGACAAATTAATTGACAATCTTGTTGCTAGTGGATTTGAACGAAAAAAAGAAGTTAAAAAAGCAAACCTCGAAGACGTATTCATTAACCTGACAGGTAAAGAGTGGCGTGAATAATCCAATTACTACTGGATCCTTTAAGAAGGACTTTAAAATCTAAGTAAATCTCAAGCATTTAAAAATATTATATGAATAATAGAAAAGAAAAAGCCCCTTTAGGGGTTGGGGGTTATAGCCATACTAAAGCTACGTTAGCCCTTGCAAAAGCAAGTTTCAGATCAATTATGCGCAGTCCGTCTGCAGTAGTATTTACCTTAGCATTCCCACTTATATTTATTCTAGTATTTGGTTTTTTAGGTGGTGGTGGCACTAAATTAGACATCGCTATTGCGCCCAATTCAGATCTTAATAACCCAATAATTGCGGCTCTAGATAAAATTAGTATAGTAAGGCTAACCAAAAACGATAGTGAAGCTAATATAGAAAAGAACCTGGAAAAAGGAAATTACGACGCTTTAATCAACGTAGAAAAAAATCCAAATGGAGTACCTGCTTATTTCACAAATGTGAAATATACTTCAGCTTCTATGGATAAAGGCAACATCTTAAAATCAGTTTTAAACGAACTTTCCTTTAATTTGAACACCCAAAATTTAAAACCTACCGTTACCGAAATCAGGGCAAGCACTGTAACTGGTCGCTTATATCGTACAATAGATTTTATTCTACCAGGTCAACTTGGCTTCTCTTTGCTAAGCACTGGCGTTTTTGGAACTGCATTCGTGTTTTTTAGTCTACGCCAAAACTTGGTTATCAAAAGATTTTTTGCCACTCCTGTAAAACGATCGAGTATTGTATTGGGCGAAGCTATTGCTCGTATTGGCTTTGCATTATTAGGCGCTTTATTTATTATCGTTATTGGTCACTTTTTCTTTAAATTTACCTTAGTACATGGTGCCATTACAATAATAAATATGCTCATCTTGTCTACCTTAGGTATAATTGTTTTTATGGGTTTTGGGTTCATTATATCTGGTATTGCCAAAAGTGAAAGCACCATTCCCCCTATTTCTAACATCATCACGCTGCCACAATTTTTGTTATCTGGCACTTTCTTTTCAATAGATGCATTCCCAAGTTGGCTACAGCCCATAAGCAGAGCTTTGCCCCTAACCTATTTAAATGATGCGATGCGTAAAGTAGCATTTGAGGGAGTTGGTCTTTGGGATGTTAAAATGCAGATAGGAATCATTTTAGCTTGGGGCATCGGTGTATACTTAGTTGCATTTAAAACCTTTAAGTGGGAATAAAGCATACCAATTAATAATCCATTTTACCTTTGAAGCGCAATGTCACTGCATTTAACAAAATGAGTTCCTTTGTTTCGCTTGTACGCTTCGCTTCGTCGTTTTACTCCTTGCTGCAGGGTACCCACTGCACCAAGGGCTAAAAATAGGCTGGTGCAATTAAAAACTGGCCAAACGCTACCAACTTTAATCATAAACCCGGAGGTAGCGGCATCCCCCGATCCGATTTATCGGATTTCAATCGGGGATATAGCAAACTACGGGGCTAAACCTGCCTAAATGCTCCTACTTTAATTTTCAAAACATAACAATCAATTTGGGATAACCATATTCGAGCAACAAAATCCCCACATATAATGGCGCAAATAAGTATGTTGCAACACATTTTAAATATTTTTTTGTTATAAAAAAATAACTATAAATTATCACCTTGTAAATTGATGTATTAGCTTATGAAAAATATTTCCATCTTATCTGCCAGTGTAAGAAAAGGCCGAAACAGCCACAGAGTAGCCCTTTATTTTAAGAAATACTTAGAAGAACATCAATTGGCAAATGTTACAATTATTGATTTAGCAGACTACAATTTCCCAATTTTTGAAGAACGTTTTAGGTTAATTCCAGATCCAACACCAGCCATGTTGTCTTTTGCTGACGAGGTTACCAAAGCCGATGGTATTATAGTTGTAACTCCAGAGTACAATGGTGGATATCCAGCTAGCTTAAAAAATGTAATTGATTTATTGTATGCAGAGTGGAAACGTAAGCCTATTGCCATTGCAACAGTTTCGGCTGGAGCTTTTGCAGGGACTCAAGTAATTACCTCTTTGCAATTTACCCTATGGAAAATTGGAGCCTTAACAGTTCCGGCAATGTTTCCAGTAGCCACAATAGAAAAAACATTTGATGAAGATGGCAACCCAACTGAGAAAGAAGCTACAGATAAAAAAGCAGCTGTTTTTGTAAAAGAACTTATTTGGTGGATAGAGGCTAAGCAAAAAATGGAATAGGTTAATGCTACCTTCATTTAAAGTTTAGTTGAGCAACCAATAACAATTATTGAAATAACTTAAACTAAATTAAAATGAAAAAATTAGTAGCATAATTTATTGGAACATTCTGGTTGGTATTGGGTGGCTGTGGCAGTGCAGTTTTTCGTTTGCAATTATCCGGGCGCAGGAATTGGTTTTGTTGGGGTGTCTCTAGCATTCGGATTAACAGTAGTAACTATTGCTTATGCTTTAGGTCATATTTCTGGAGCTCATCTTAACCATGCAGTTTCTATTGGTGCTTGGGTAGCTGGCAGATTAGACACCAAAGATCTTATCCCTTACATTATTGCACAAGTTTTGGGTGGTATTGCAGGCGCTGGTATTTTATATCTAATTGCAACCGGAAATGGCAGCGCCATAGGTGGTTTCGCCACCAATGGTTTCGACCAGTTATCTCCTGGAAAATACAGCATGCTAGCCGCGTCGGTTACTGAAGTTGTGCTCACCTTTATCTTTTTATTGGTTATTTTAGGTGCTACAGACGAGCGTGCCCCTAAAGAATTTGCAGGTTTGGCTATTGGCTTATGTTTAACATTAATCCATTTAATTAGCATTCCGGTAACCAATACCTCAGTTAACCCTGCTCGTAGTATTAGCCAAGCTGTATTTGTTGGCGACGAAAAACTTAATCAACTATGGCTATTCTGGTTAGCTCCAATTGCCGGTGCGGTTTTGGCGGGGATAGTTTATCAAACTGTTTTTGCGCAAAAAGCATAATTTAACTTCATAATTTTAAGCAAAGAGCATTATCGAAAGGTGAATGCTCTTTCTTATTTAATGACCTACAAGTTTTCACAAAAACCTCATTTTCAACAATAAATGTTACCTTAATTTAAAATTTAAACTTTACATCTCTAAAATTTAAAAATTATTTTAACTTTGGATACCCCATAGGTAATTGTATTTTTTACACTAAGGGTAGTTTTTAAATTAAAAACCAAAATAAAATGAGTTTAATATTCGATGTCCGTGCAAGACAAATCCTCGATTCAAGAGGTAATCCAACAATTGAAGTAGACGTAATGACAGAAAATGGTTTTATGGGCCGTGCAGCTGTTCCATCTGGAGCAAGTACTGGTCAGCATGAAGCTGTAGAGTTACGTGATGGTGATAAAAAAACTTACATGGGCAAAGGCGTTTTAAAGGCAGTTGAAAATGTAAATACTAAAATTGCGCAAGCGTTACAAGGTGTTGACGTTTTTGAACAAAACGCTATTGACAAATTAATGATCGACCTAGATGGTACCGAAAACAAAGGTAATTTAGGTGCAAATGCAATTTTAGGTGTTTCTTTAGCTGTAGCAAAAGCTGCTGCTCTAGAAAGCAGACAACCTTTGTATCGTTACATTGGTGGTGTTAATGCAAATACTTTACCAATTCCGATGATGAACATCATTAATGGTGGTTCTCACTCAGATGCGCCTATCGCTTTCCAAGAATTTATGATTATGCCAGTTGGCGCACCATCATTCTCAGAGGCTCTACGTTGGGGAACTGAAGTATTCCATAATTTAAAGGCAATTTTACATGATAGAGGATTATCTACGGCAGTAGGTGATGAAGGTGGTTTTGCTCCAACTTTTGAGGGAACTGAAGATGCAATTGAAACTGTATTACAAGCAATTGAAAAAGCGGGCTACAAACCTGGTTCTGATATTTATTTAGCTTTAGATTGTGCTTCATCTGAGTTCTACAAAGATGGCAAATACGATTATACTAAATTTGAAGGTGCTACTGGTGTAATACGCTCTAGCGAGGAACAAGCACAATATTTAGCAGATCTATCAGCTAAATATCCAATTATATCTATTGAAGATGGCATGGATGAAAATGACTGGACTGGTTGGAAAAGCCTAACTGATAAAGTTGGTGCTACTGTACAATTAGTAGGTGATGATTTATTTGTAACCAATGTTAAACGTTTGCAACAAGGCATTGATACCGAAACTGCTAACTCAATTTTAGTAAAAGTTAACCAAATTGGTTCTTTAACTGAAACTATTAATGCAGTAAGTTTAGCACAAAATAGCGGTTACACTTCAGTAATGAGCCACCGTTCTGGCGAAACTGAAGATGTTACCATTGCAGACTTAGCTGTAGCATTAAACTGTGGTCAGATTAAAACTGGTTCTGCTTCTCGTTCTGATAGGATTGCAAAATACAACCAATTATTACGTATTGAAGAAGAATTAGGCGATTCAGCTCGTTTTATTGGCAAAAACTTTAAATACGCTAAAAAGTAAACCCCTAAGTCTCCTAAAGGGGACTTAAGAATAAACAAAAGCCCCTTTAGGGTTTTGGGTGTTAACAAGTTGAAAAACAATATTTGCAAAACATCCGAAGATTTTAAATCTTCGGATGTTTTTATTTAATACTATATTTGTGTGTGAAGTTTAAAGTTACATTACTTCGCCTTCTAACCTAAGTTATGAAACGTTTAATAGAGCTCTTACGTAATAAATATTTCTTAGCTGTTGTAGCTTTTGCACTATGGATGTTATTTTTTGATAGAAATGACATGATATCTCAGTATGAATATCGCACTGAAGTAGGCAAATTACAGCAGGAAAAAGATTTTTACACTAAAGAAACGGCATCTGTTAAAAAAGATCTAAAAGAATTAGATAGCAATATGAATTCGGCTGAGAAATTTGCTCGTGAAAAGTACTTCATGAAAAAAGATAATGAAGACGTTTTTGTAATTGTAAAAGAAGATATCAAAAAGTAATATATGGACTAATTTTTTTCTATTAAAAAAGTTATATTCGTATAGGTAAATCATCCTGCTAAGTAATGATAAAAAAAATAGCTTTACTTTTTTTGTTATTTTTTACAAGCATAGTTTTTTGCTATTCTCAAGAATTACCCAATCTTAAAAACATTAAGTTAAACAGGAATTCGCATTTTAAAGGCACAGAACCTCTAGTATTGAAGGTAACTGATTATTTATTTCATACTCCAATCGACAAAAAAAATAGTTCAAGAAAAGAAGCTGGTCAGTTTTTAATTAAATGGATGAATGGAACTCCAGATTACACTTTTTATTTGGAAGAAAAAGAAACCAATTTCTTTAGTACAGATTCTGATTTGATATTAATTTACATGGCTGGCTTAACACAATATACATTACAAAATCCAGCAATTAAAGATCAGAAAGCTTTGATTTTGGGAACTATGAAATTAATATTGCCTTATCTAAATCAACAAGATGACAAGAAAAGTTGGTCGAAAGAATTGTGGCAATTAAATGATGCCAATCAGAAAGAACGATTAGCATCATTTCTATATCCCTAAGTATAGTTGCGTATTTAATATAAATGAGCCAAATTTATATCAATCAAATAATTAAGTTATTTATTATTCTTATCATAAAACTCGAAGAAATCATTTAGTCTAAAGATTTTCGCAAGAAATGAATAATCTTGATTAATTCTATTGTAATTTTCGAACGCTGGTTCTTTATTATCAATATTGCCTTTACCTAAAGTTCTATCTGGTATAAATAAATCTGTTGTTACCACTGGTTCCCCTAATAAAGAATAAATTTCACGTCCCTCTACTTGGTAGGGTTTAAATTGATCTTTCAAATCTTTTTCGGTATAAATGATATTATAGATAACATATTTGGATTTAGTAGGATTGATTACTCCATATTCTGTAGGATCAAGATTTAAATTAACTCCTTTTAAATTATAAGCTACACAATCTAATTTATGAGGGCCAATTGGCAATTCAACCTTTAAAAAACTCCTTGCAGGTATTTCATAACTCTTATCATCAATTTTTACAGCCAGTGCTTTATTTGTGGGGTTATCAATTAGCGTAGCTCCATTTAGTTTAGCTTTCCATACAACCTCATAATATCCATACCCAACAAATACTACCAATACGACTAAGAGTAGTAAAATGTGTGCTTTTGTGATTTTCTTTTTTTCTGGTCTTGTGTTGTTTTCCATAATAATAGGTTTTAATTTTTCTGTGATATTAAATTAACAACAAAAGGGCAAAAATGGGTTACCAATTACAATTCGCTGGGATTGAATTACAATTCGTTAAAATGTTTGGTTTTCAACTTGATTTGGATAAGGAGACAAAGTGTCTGTAAAAAAAATTATTGTATTGATTATCAGTAATATGTAAGAAAATATAAAAATAGATTTAGGACTATTTTATAGTGATAACTTCATTTTATGTACAAAAATAAACTACCATAAAAACAAATTTATGCAAGATCAAAACAACCCATCATCATTTCTTAAGTCAAAATTTTTTTACCTATTACCTGTTGCACTAGTTCTGTTATTATTAATGATTAATCCATTTGGTAAATGTTATGCTAAACAGACTGCCAAAAGTAATTTATTGATAATTTCCCCACTGTCAATAAATCAATATTATTTTTTTCGCCATATTTTTTAGAGATAGTGCTTGTTTCATCATACTTTCTGCATAACCACCAGCAACGTTATCCCAAATCCAAAGCCTGTATAGGAAGGGTAATACTTCCTCCAAAACAAATTTCTTCTTTATCCATATCCACATTCCAAGCTTTATCTTCAAGTATTCCATATAAATTTAGTTGCTTATGAAATGCTTGTTCACCAAATTTTTCTAGAAAATCTATCTCAGAAGTAAATGATGTATTATTTTCAGCCTTTTCTTTTTTATTGAAATTAAATAGCCCCATAATTATTTTTATGTAGATGGGATATTAATAAACCAATGGGTAGAAAACAAAACAATTATTCAACACTAACAAACCTTAAAGGCAAATTAATTGTACTAGAATAACCAACTTCATCTTTTGTCCAAATTGGCATTTTCGCAATCACATCTTTAATGGCTTGTGTTAACTTTTCATTGTTTGTACCAATAATTTCTTTAACTGTAGTTTTGCCTTGCTCATCAAAATACAGCTTCACATTTATTTGTTTAACGGTAAGGTCGTCGATGTACTTTTTATAAAAATCCTCATTAAAATTTCGTGAAACCCAAATTCGAAACTTGGTATAATTGGGTTGATTTGATATCGTATTAGTACTTAAAGACTTAATTACAGGCTTTTGCAAAGCTGGAATTTTAAATACAGTGGCTCCCAATTTACTTTTATAATAATTGCTTAACTTATCTACACGTATTTTATCCATGGCTCTATTTGTAGCTCTAGGTGTTATACTTTGCAACTGAATTAAATAATTTTTCACTTTCATAAATTCGAATGTACCAACGTCAAACATTTGCAGATAACCTTGCATTAACTGTAATCGCTCCATTACTACTTTGTCTTTAAACATCTGTTCAGATTTAAGCTCATAAACATGAACTTCTAGCATATTCTTTTTATCAGCGCTTTCAAAACGTTGTGAATATAAACTATCCAATTTCTTATCAGTTACATTTTCTGTCTCGGTTGCTTTTGCACCTTCATCCTTAAAAATTTTGTAACCAGGGAATACGCTGGTATTTAACTTAAAGCTTTCTGGATATTTAATTTGTTGTGCTTTTGCATTTAAAATGCTTAATAGACACAGTATAAATAATAGTTTTGCTGCCTTTATCATAATTACTTTTTTTGATACTGAATAAATTTAATCTGTTTTTAATTGAAAGATTTATTCCGCTCTAATATCTTTTCACCTGCAAACTTCTACTTTTTCACCTGCATATTGTCGCCCTTCCAAGTTATCATGCTTTCTTCATCAAAATTGACATATTTATCTACAGCACCACTAATTTTAATTTCACTTCCTTTGGCAAGTTCTTTACTAATATCACCCAGTTTTAAGGCAATAAATTTAAACTCTACTCCACTAAGTATCCGTTTCGAGTTGATGTAAGCCGATTTTGGCAAAACATATTTACCATCACCACCAATTTTTCGTAATTGCGTGTCTTCATAAGGATAGGTCATTTCCAATCTAGTAGATGATTTTAACAGTACGCTTTTTGAAATAGAAAGCTGGTTCATTTCTTTCAAATCATGCCAGTTCATTACAAAATCTTTTTCGAAATCGCCTGTTTCGTTTAATTTAATATTCTTGTCATCTATTTCTGTGATAGGTTTAACAGATCCCAATAAATAGGTTTTATTATCTGTAAGTGTAATTTCGAATTTATAGTTATCTCCCACCAGAATGTTTTCTTTGCGATAAAAATTGGATTTAGTGTAGTACAAACTCGTAGTTTCTACGGTATCCAGAACCACATTATTAGCCTTTATAATTATATTCTTGTTAGCAATTCGATTATTATCGGTATCGTACAACGAAACAATTACGCTATTATCATTTCTATCCGCTAAATTTTGTTGGATTTCAATTTTAGCAATAATAGCCGATAAATCTTTTGCTTCGCCTTCTGATAATGAAGATTTACACGAAGCTAATATCAATATCAACCCAAGAAAAATAAATATTTGTTTTAGTTTCATTCAACAGTCTTAGTTTATTTTAGTTAAAGTCAGTACTTCTCCTTTTCTGCTGATACTGTAAAAATTATCGATTGAATTCTCGCCAGAATAATCGCTATAAATTCCTTTCAAATGTAATTTACCATCAGTTACTGACCATTTTACTCGCTCCATATTTAAGTTTTGAACCGCAGCTGTTCCACAGCCAAATTCACCATAAGTTTGCACATCAACAATATTGGTTTTAGCATTAAAAATTATAGTGTTGTAACTAGGGAAAATTTCCTGAGTATATGGTTTATCCAATGTTTTTTTAAAAGTTAAAATACTATCCTTCCATGAATATACTACAGCCCATTCGCCGTTTAATTGCTTCGCTATTGTTTTACCCTCTTCCATTATCATAATATTTTGGGATTTATCTTTTGATTTGCATGCGCAAAAAACGAAAATGGCAAGGATGTAGAAAATGATTAGTTTTTTCATAATTATACTTTAGAGGGGAGCAAAATCTCCAATTAAAAGCCTGTTTTAATAGCTACTAATTCATTTGCTTGATAAATTAGTCATCAGAAAGAATTGAACATGCCGATATCCCTCTCATCTTTCTTTAGGATTTAGACCTACTCAAACTTGTTCCCAACAGCATCTAAGCTTTTTAACAATTTTATAGCTAAATTTTCTAGGTATAAATTTTTAAATCTCTCATCTTTGCAATTAAATTGTTTAACAATCTCTTTATCTCCATCACTAATAGTAAATTCAGCTTTATTTACAATGTATTTTCCTGTGAGCAAATTAAATGTTTTATCTATACGCCCATTGGCAGATGCTATATAGCCACTATCATAACCTATTATCTGTATTTTCTTGATCGCTTTATTGTATCGCAATCTAATAAATCTGCCAAATGCCGAAGTCCCATCTAAAAAATAGCCAAACTGTAGTACGTTATTATTTAGTTTTAATTCTTTTGGATATAAGTTAAATTCGCTATCAGATAAAGATAATAACTTTACAAGTTGTTTCTTTTTAGTTGTGCTTAAAAACATTAGTAATTTGTAATTGGCAAATTCTAATTTATGTCCAATAATTGTGGGATAATCTAAAATATTATCATCATCAAAATTAACGGCCAGTGTTTTCATCTTTTTACCATTAACTGGGCTTTCTGTTAATTCTTCATAATCTTTTGGAATTTTAAGTTGCGCAAAAACCGTAATGTTTATTAATGCTAAACAGGTGATAAATAATGCTTTCATGATTAACCAATTTCTTTAACCAAAATAAAATCGAAATATCGAAACTAAACAACCAAATTACAATTCGCTCGGTTTCATTTACAATTCGCTAAAAGCTATCTATGTTGGGGCTTTGATAATTAGCTTTGTATTGATTTAAAAAGGATATGGAATTGCGCATCACTTATTAGTTATATTCCCAATATATTTTAGTAAAATGGAATAAACCGTAGCGACAGTTACGATGTAAAAAAGTATTGCAGTATTACTAAAAATGCTGGCACAATCGGAGAGAAAACTGTTAAAATTATAAGCTGTGTTATCATCACTCATTGTCCACATAACAATAACAATTAGGAAATATTCGAAAATAATTGTTGTCAACGTAACGATGATTAATTTCCTAAAAATATCCTTTAGGCTAATTGCAGCTGATAAGATAAGTGTCCAGATGATAAAAACACAAATAAATATTGGACTTATGCTTAAAAAAAACAAGCCTGCATAGCCAGAATTATCTGGTAATGCTAAAAATGAAGCAACTAGTGCTACTAACGTTGTAAGTATTGATACCAATAGTATCTTTTTAAAATTTAACTTCATATAGATTGCTTGATATTTGTGGCATAATCTACTATTTAAAATTTGAGGGAAACCAGAGTTATTGTAAAAGAACCTTTGTAAGATAAGCCTGATAGTAGGGCCTGCCTACCGGACAGCAGGAAAATCTCCCGATTTCTATATCTGGAATTGAAACGTATAGCTCCAAAGGAGTCGCTTTTGCATAGGACTTTCGAAACCTATTGACTAAAGCATCTTACCTTTTAACATCAATTTATTCTATCGGACTAATCGGAATATGAAGCGTAACCGTTATGCCTCCATCCTCATTTTTAGTATAAGTTATCCCCGCATCCTGATTGCGCTCTTTACCCAACAACTCTAACCTTTCTTTGCTTATGATACCCGAAAGTGGATGATGATTTTGTGGCTTATCTTGAGCCACTGTTTTTCCACTATCGGTAATATCTACCTTTAAAACCTGGTCTATCAGCACAAAACCTACATTGATGAAACTTTTCGTATCACTTAAATTTATGCCATGTAAAATTGCATTTTCTGCAAATGGCTGTATTAACATTGGCGGCAACATAATGCTATCCAAATCTTCTTTGGGCACCTGTAAATTAAACTTAAAGATATTGTTGTAACGCATCTGTTGTAAACTCAGATAATTTTCTAAAGTTTCGATTTCTTGACTTAAAGGCACCATTTTTTCGCGACTAAGCTCTAAACTACTACGTAATAAACGGCTAAATTGGTTCAGATATTTAATTGCTTCATCTTTCTCGTCCAACCGAATAAAACTTTGCAATGCAGCAAGTGTATTGAAAATAAAATGAGGTTCCATTTGGGTACGCAACAATTGCTGCTGCAGTTGCACATTTTCTTTCTCTTGTTTTAGTTTACGTTGCTTATAGATACTGTAAAAAAGGAAAATGAAAATCAACAACAACAAAACAACCAAAGCTGTAATGAGCAAAATTAGTCGGTTACGCTCTAGCTTTAGGCTGTTCAGCTTAATGTCTTTGTTTAACCTATCAATAGAATTATCTTTTGCCTGTATTTGGTAAAGGGCGTTCATCTCAGCAATGGCCTGTGCATTTTCTGTTTCAAAATTTTCCTTTTGCAGTGTTATGGCTTCGTTGGCAGCAATTAATGCCTTATCCTTTTGCCCTATTGCTGCATAATATGTAGAGCGTGCTTCGCTGCCTCTAATCAGGTCTTCGTATTTTAAGAGCTCGCCATGCTCCTTAAATATGTCATCGGCCTTTTTTATATAAAATGCGGCATAACTATAATTTTTTAGCTTGGTATAACTTATAAAAATATTAATGTAAGAAATATAAAGATTGCTGATTGTTGTTTCTATCAATTGATCTTCGCGATACTTCTGCTCGTCTATTTTGGTATTTAGGAGCGCATATTTTAAAACACTATCAGCGTTATTATGATTGTCGAAATAAAAAAGTTTACAATCATATAGATACCGTGGATTAAAATCTTCGGGGTAAGTTGCCTGCAGTTTTTCTAATTTATCAAGATAACCTAAAACATCATTATCTGGCAACTTAGACCTATAGATATCAGTAATCAATTGTACAAGCACCCTTTGCTGATTGACAGAATTTGGAGGCAATTGTGGCATTAATTTTAATGCGGCTATATCCATTTTGTAAGCTAAAGTATACTGTTGCAAGTTTTTATTACTTTGCGATGCCGACAATAACATTATTGCTTTTGCCATGGTATTTAACTGCACAGTAGTATCAGAAAGCACAATCATTGCTGCTTTATTGTAATAATAATTTGCCTGATGTTCTAGCGTTTCGGAATAAGCTAAATTACCCATTCCGTTATAAATAAGAGCTTTTAAATCCAAATAATTTTTACTGGTTTCTATTAACTCTAAGCCTTGTTGTAAATATATTTTAGCCGTATCGGCATTTTTGCGGGCATACATTTTACCTAAATTGTATTTTACGTTGGCATTTAAAGCGGTATCTGCTAAAATAGTAGCATCGGCATTAAATCTTTGCCAGGCGTTAATAATACTATCGGCATTTTTTGGCGAAGCTATTTTTTTTCCAAGCTCATTAATTGCTTTGGCATTGCCATTTAAATTGGCAGTTTTGTCTTCAATCTTATTATGTTTGCAGGCAAAAAAGCAAAGACAAATGCATAAAAACAGTAATCGTAAACTCATTAAAGGGACGACAAAGCGTTAAGGATATAATTTTTGCGGCGTGATGACACAGGAATTTCTTCTTTATTTTTAAGCACCAAATATTCTGATTTCGAAATGGTATCCACAAAGTTTTTGTTTACCAAATAAGATTGATGCGTACGCAAAAACCAAGGTGCGGATAATATTTCTTCGTAATGTTTTAACGGTTTAGACACTAGCAAATTTTTGCCATTTTCTAGATAAAAAAAAGTATAAGGTCCATCGCCTTTACAGTAAACAATATCTTGCACCATCACAATATGTGTCTGGCTTATGGTATGCAACACAATGCTCTGGGGCAAATTTTCGTCATTTAACGATTGTTGGGCAATATTTAGTTTCTCGCTCCAATGCGTTTCTTTATCGCGTTTGTTACGGTAACGTTGTAAAGCTTCACTAAGCTCGACTTCGGAAATTGGCTTTAATAAATAATCTAAAGCACCAAATTTTATCGCCTTAATGGCAAATTGATTGTAGGCTGTTATGAAGATGATGTTTTCTGGTGTTTGATTAAGTCCATTAATAATATCGAAAGCGGTGCCATCAATTAGCCGTATGTCCATTAAAATTACATCGGGTTTATGCACCTCAATTAGTTTAATGGCGTCTTTGACCTTATCGCTGTATCCAACAATTTTAACGTCAATTTCATTTTTAAGTAGCCAGGCTATTTCCTTTCTAATGGCAACTTCGTCTTCAATAATGGCAACTGTTAGCATGTGTTAACTAAATAAATAATGTTAATTTATATTTTTTCTTTTGGGCGTGTTGCTTTGTACCTTAAAATTATGGGTCGTACCTCCCCTATTTTTAAGGCACAAGCGGGTCGAGCTTTTTGGGGTACCCTCCGCTCCCATGCTACGCACTGGTTCGTTCCTCCCCACCCTACATATCACTCACGCAAAAACCGAGCAAGAAAATTAAAAAACTAAAAAAGCAGAAAGATTAAAGGTAAAAGACTAAAGCTTAAGACCAAAGCAAAAACTTGCACGAATTGTAATTTAACTCCTGCGAATAATAAACAGATACCCAAATTTTTTCATCCAATTCGGTGTCGATGCTCAATTCGCCCTCCAAAAACTTATCGGTAAACCACAAATTTATTTGAAAAGTATTCGCTGTATTATTGGTAAACTGATAAGCTATATAATTGTAAAAACGGTGGGTGCGCTCCCAAAAGGTGCTGGCTAAGTAATTTTCTTTGTTTCATTATCAACATCACCATATAAATCTAATACAGCATTTTCTGGCTTTAGTATAGATTGATTTTTTCAATCTAGGTTTTATCCAATTTCCATTTAGGTTCAACAAGAAGATTTTACATTTGCTATTTACAGCAAATTTTTCTTCCTTACTTTTGGTGTGCTAACTTTAACAGGTTTTACTTTTGTTGGGTATTGCCCTTTTACTTTTTGAGGAGACACAGGGATAGTCGACATCTTCTTTTTGGGTGATGTATCATCAACCAGTTTTTCTATTTGGTCTGCATTTTTAAACAAAGCTTTAACACCAACTTTAACATTTCCAAAGTCGGTTAGGGTTTGTTCATTCACTTCTATGTTATCATACTTGAGAATGTAACTTTCATCGTGGTAATTGATTACTATAACATTGCTGTAATCCATACCTTTTTTATAAATATCCTTATGGATAAATTTATTGGAAGCCTCATCTAAAACATAGTTATTGATATCAAAAATGGAAAACTCCTCTGATAGATGATTAAAACCCTTGGCTGTTTTCAATTGGTCGTTAAAGTAAAATACTTTTACATCTTTGTCTTTTATAGCTTGGTTTTGATAATTAGTCAAAAAGGTTTCGAATTCGGTGTCGCTACCTGCTTCATATTTTTTAAATTCGCCCCAACGAGATTGTAGAACAGTTTTACCATTATCAATTTTGAAAGTTGCCAAAAATGGCTTTTGAGCACTAATGGTATTGTTGTAAAAAAGCAGTAAGTCGTTGTAATTGCTGTCTAAACTGATGCTATTGGTATTATATCTATACAGATGGTTAACCGTATTTTGCGCCAGAGTTATTGTTTTAGGATAATAAGATAGTTGACTTACATAATCTGATGCTCCCGCATTGTAATCTTTGTCAAAAACAGGCACTAAACTATCATTATCAAACTTGATATAGGTTGGCCCATCGTTTAAAAAACTACCAGAGAAAGTTAACTTCACTCCTTTTTTAATTTTTGGATTTTTTCTGCCTAAAAAAGTAAAAACTCGCTTTGAGATATCGGGTACAAAATTGATTTGATTATCATTTAGCGTATATTTTCCTATTACCAAAGTGGCATAACCGAATAAAGCAAAAGTGCCATCATCATAAATATAAATGCCGCTATTACCGCTTTTTCCGTACATTCCAGATGTAGATTTTTGCATATTATTTTCGGTTTGTGCGAATGTTTTGTTAGCAATAAAAAGGATTAAAAACAAGAGGTATTTTTTCATTTGGTATGATTATTTGGTTTTTATTTAATATCCTAATCTGCTGCAGATGGCGTAATAATATCTATCCATAATTTTGTAAACTGTACTCAGTGTATGATCTGCATCACTTTCATTTTTAAATACTTTAACGGGTTTGGTACTGTAAGTAATATAATGCTCAAAAAGTGTATAACCTGCATCTTTATCTTTCCAATTACCTCTCATGCTAAAATCACCAGCCAAGGGTTTAAAGGTAATGGTTGTATTCTTTCCTTCTATTTGCAATCCACTCCATATCGCACCACCAAGGCTTCATCTCCACTTCCGCAAAATTCCCCAAAAGCAAAATATCCGTTGCTAACGATATCTTCCTTATAAAAAATGCTGTGTGATTAAAAACTCCAACTATCATAGGTATTAACATTTATCTTGGGATTTGCCGAACATGCCTCATCAATCAAACTTCTAGTCATCATTAAATCGTTAAACCTGTAATTTAGCTTCCCATATACGGTTTCGATGGCAATTACATAACTAATTCCTTTATAACTTACTCGGGTTATATTTATATGGTTAATATCAAAAAAAGAAAGCGTGTGTGCTTTAAAAAGCGTAAAAAAAGTAACTGTATTTTCCTTAAAAATGCACGAGGGATTATATTTTTCCATCATGCCTAATCTATTCGTTATTTCCTTCAGCCTATCCACATCTTTGCCCTCAAGTGAATTTAAAATTATGAGGTATCGATTGAAAAATTGACGTAGCAAAAGTGCAAATGAAGAGATCACAGCCAAAATAGCAATGAACATAAATGCAGCGTATAAGTAGCTATCTTTCATGCGGCTGTTATATCTTTCAGCGCCTAATAAGTCTTCTCCTAATACGTTGGTTTCATTAACGGTATAAATAAAAAAAATCACTGGAACAATTACGCATACAGCGAAGCAAAAAATTAATGCCAGCTTTTTAACAAATTGGTTCTTGCTGATGTAAGACGATATAAATGTATGTTGTTCAGTATTCATTCGTTTTCATTTTTTTTATACGATAATGTTGGATAAGCAAATTCCATCTAACTTGCATTATAAAAAATGTTTTGATAATGTTACCTCTTTTACTTGGCATTTATTGCAGATAATCTATTTGCTATTATTGTTAAAAGCTTTTATCATAACTTCCCTTGGGTCGCTATTGGAAAACAACAATTTAGGGAGTTTATATTTTTTGGTGGTCGTTTTGCTCGGCATATTTTCTTTCATGGTATTGATATCAGTTTGCTCAAAATTGCCTTTTAGCAAATCTAATTTCAACTCTGTTTGCCCTCCTGCACCCATTGCAAAACTGCTGATGTTCGTTAAAAACAATTCATTGTTAATGTATTTAAAAGTACTTTCTAGGCTACCATTGGGTCCAGTTGATTGTTGGTTAAAAATAAGTTGACCATTTTTATCAATCTTTATGTCTTCATAATCATAATTGCGGTAACCCTCTTCCCTATATTTTGGTTCAATTACAGAGAAAGATTTAGTATCAACAGAATATGAACTACCCATTTTTAAGATAACCAAAGTTGCTCTGCGAGCGGTGGTATCTCGAGTATTGATTAGAACGAGCACTTTATCTTCCAAACCGTCGTGGTTTAAATCACCACTGGCTTCCATATCAATATCAAAATATTGCGGAATAAGATCTTCAATTTTATTGCTACTTGTAGGGAAATCAGGCTCTGCATAATCAAGTTTGGTTTTAGGGTCAGCATTTATGTTTACGGTATCGACATTTGTTTCAACCTTGGAAACCGCATCAGCAGCTTGGAGTTTTTTCTCGTTTCGGCAAGCGTTTAATAAACACATCGCCAAAGCTAAAATTGCAATGATCTTTAGGTATATTTTCATATAAATTAATAATTGAATGATTTTTTTTCGCTAAAATGATGCATGTTCTGTAGCGTGTCTTTATCAAAATAGTACTTAACAGTAATGCTGGTGTCAGTTATATTAATCAGTTTTACATGTAGGGCATTACGCAATTCGAGCGATATACTATCATTTTTATGGATTTCATCAGCTTCTTCGAGCATAATTTTATCAAATAATAAGCCATCTTTTACAATTTGCAAAAGTGGTCTACCCATAACGCCATAACCAACAGTTTGCATCCGAAAATTATCTTGCAAACTAAAATGGTTGTGTCGCCCACGTCCTGTTGTAGATAAAATGATGCCAAAAAATGGTATCGCCATTGGCAAAATACTAAGAATTAAACCTGTAAAAAGCAATCCAAAATAAATTTTAGTCCAATTTTTTTTCCAAAAACTGAACAACACAATCGGTGTTGCCAAAAACCATATCCAAAAAATAACCCGATCACTCCAATAACCAGTGTAACTCATTTGCGCTATAACATATAGACAAACATCAATTACAATTAATGCCGAAATGAATACATAAAATCGGATAAGATTTGTTTTATTAATCATTTATAAATTGTTTAATCAATCCTATAGTCGTAAAATACAATGTGCCCAGCATTAAAATTCCAGAAATACCAAATTCTAAAAAATCGTTATCGCTCCAATGTTTTTCATTTATAAATTCATCAAAAATAGCTTCTTTAACAACTAATTCTACGGGGTAACTTGTGGGCATATCTCTTGCATACCCAATGGAGATTTAAAGTAGTATTGAAACGTTGGTTTGTATTTTAAAAACATACGGTGTTCTTAAAATTCATCATTACACTTACACCTGTAAAAAGCCAAGGAAGCGGTAAAAAACAGATATCGGTTTTCAATCTACCATTCATATCTGTTCTATTTAAATCTTTAACTTTTTTTCAAAAATTAACGTTCACCATTTTATCTGTTTTTGTAGCCCCGCCATCTGCTTTACTACGCCCCCAACCGAAGGTCGCGACTACATGCTCGCTCCTGTCAGGTTTATAAATTATAGTTTTGTATTTTTGGCAAAACCAAGCAATTTGTTAAATTAATTTCCAATCATAAGCCGCCATCCTCTTAACAATCTGAATAAATATTTGGCTCCAAAAAATTAATCTTTATAAAAATAAGGGCTTTCTTTTTGAATAATCAACACCATTTACAATTCGCTTGCTTTGGTTTACAATTCGTAGCCTATTGCCCAATTTCTGTAAACCTGATAGCCATGGAAATCTTTTTTTTACGGTACATCCAATTATTATTTGTACTAAGCCATATTTATTTGAGGCCATTAACCATTGCACAAAAAAATTGTAACGCATAGGAGGACTTTCGGAATCGATGAAATACTGAACCTGCTTTTCTACAAATTTTACTTTTTAAAAAATAAGTATGACACAAAGTTATAAATAGATATTTTACGCAAAAGCGTTTATAATTTGTTAAAAATTAAGAGCATAAGAGAGTACGATTTTGTATTTAATAGCCAAATTTAGGAAGCGCCAATTTATAGCGTACTACAATAATTCGCAATGTAAAAATAAAGGCAATAACAATGATTTTGGCAACATCTGCCTTTAAGTTAAATTTTAACAGAACGAAATATAAAATCCCTCCTAAGATACAGGCAGTTGCATAAATTTCTTTTCTAAATATTAACGGAATTGTATTTAACAGCGTATCTCTAATTATGCCGCCAAAACAGCCAGTAATTGTCCCTAAAGCCACACAAATACCTGGCTCTAAACCAAATATGATCCCTTTCTGTACACCTACCAAAGTAAACAATCCTAAACCAATCGAATCGAATAAAAATAAAGTAACCTTAAACTTTTTAATCTGTGTTTTAAAAAATATGGTCAATAATGAAGTAACGAGGATGAGCAAACAATAGTTAACATCACGCATCCAAGCTACAGGTGTATCGCCGAGCAATAAATCTCTAACTGTACCACCACCAATTGACGTTACGAAAGCAATGATCAACACTCCAAAAGGGTCTAATCTTCTCTGCATAGCCGCAAAAGAACCAGAAATGGCAAAGGAAATGGTTCCTAGTATTTCAATAGCATATGTGGTGCTGATATCCATTAGATTTCGCCGTTACGCTTTCTTAAAAACCACTCTACAGTTAATAAAGTTATAATGAAAGCAAATAACCACTTCAAGCTTATCAATTCTTCATACTTACGATCTTCGTAGCTAATTGTTTTTGCTTGTCCACTTTTCTCAATTTCATCTGCTATGCTTAATAAATTTGAGGGCATAACCATTTTACCATTGGTTTGCTGCGCCATGGTATATAAAAGTTGATGATTAGCAGTTGTTTGCTGATACTCTGCAATTAATGCGTTGATGTAAAATGCACCACTAGCAGTGTAGTTTTTTTCGCCTAATTTGGTTGTTGCAACATAACTGTAATTTCCTTGAGGTAATGTGCCAGCATCTAAACGGTAAGCTGCACCAAACTTGCTGAAAGTATAGTTGAATAACTTACCTTCTGCATTTTTAATTTGAACTTTTACATCTGGTGTATTTACAGGCTCGTAGGTCTTGTTATACAAGGTTGCATTTAAGATTACATTTTCATTTTCATCATAAGTGCTCTTGCTACTGTAAACCTTAAATTTTCTTTTATCGTCTTTTACAGAAAGGTATTGCACCGTTTTAGAAATTAGCTCGTTAACTAAGGGCAAACTTTGCTCATCCTTAGCCTCTTCTAGTTTCCATTTCCAGATACCTTCGCCTAATAAAAATCCTAATTTCTGGCCATTATCATCCATAAAAAACAAAAAAGGATTTTGAGTATTCACTTTCCCTATTCGCTGGTTTAATACAGCCGTATGACTTCCATTAATACTCAAGTTAGCAAATAGCATTTGCAATGGATCGTAGTTATTGATTTGTTTTATCGCATTAACATCTAAATTAAATACGGCAAAATCAATAGCTGGATAAGCAAAAACTTCTTGAACTGATCCAGCTATTGCATTAAAATTAAGTTTCTTTTGTAGCTGATTAAAAGCATTTAAATTACTTTGCGCTCCTAAAATATACCATACAGGAACTTTACTATCTTGCAATTTTTTAAGTGTAGTAGATTCTTGATTAACAATACTTGGTAGTTGATATAAAATAGCTAGGGAATACTGCTTTACATCTACATTATTTACATCATCCGCTAGTGCAATTGTAACTTCGTAATGTTTATTCTGCTCTATGGCCTGTTTAATAGTTGTAATATCGGGATGAGGAATTGCGCTTGCCAACAATACCTTTTGCCTCGCATCAATAACCTCTATAAAAATAGTTTGCGAATTATTTTTGGTAGTAATTTCATTTTTTAATGGAGCAATATTGATGGTATATTTTTGTATGCCGATTTTATTTGCTTTAAGCTTCACCTGAACATCTTTAACAAAACTACCAGCATCAATAGTTAAACTTTGCTTTTTTACCGCAGAACCATTTTCTGAAACGGTTAACGCTGCTATTTCTCCTTTGCTTTCAAATGCTTGAATTTGAATATCTAATGTAAATTCATTATCTAAATAAGCTAAATTATTATAATTTACATTTGCAATTAATACATCTCTTTTAGCTACGGTATCGCCCAATGCAATGGTATAAACTGGTGCTTTAATTTTATTCAACTCGTATAACGGATTTCCGCCACGGTTAAAAATACCGTCGCTAGCCATAATTACAGCGCCAACATTACGGTTTAACAATTCGTCGTTTAGTTTATCTACTAATGCTGTTGCATTACTCAATTTACCTTTGCCAGAAAAATCTAAGCCTGGCTTAACACTATCACTGAAATTATAGGTCTTAACCTCGTATTTGGAAGAAAGTTGATCAGTAAGTTTTTGTAAGTCTTGCTGATATTTTTGTTGATTGAAACCTGCAGCTTTTATTGCTGCTACAGAAATAGAATTATCATTAGCAATTACAATAATCGGTTTTTCTGGATTGTAACTTATCCTTTTTACCAATGGAGCGAAGAGTAAAAAAGCAATTAAGGTGATGGTTAAAATCCTAAATCCAGCTAAGGTATTCCTTAAACCTTTATTTAAATTTTTATTTGTACTGTACAAAAACCATGCATACAAGCAACCTGCTAAGATGCAGCCTAAAAAAGTGAATATAGAAGTTGCTGTAAAAAAATTACCCATAGCTTAAACGTAAAGATGCTAATTTTCTAAAAAAATCAACGTAATTTGTTTGCTAAATACCTAGCTACATGAAAACAATTTTCAAATTATTAATGATTTTATCTATGCCAATATCTGCTTTTGCACAACAAAATTTTAAAAAAGAGCAACTAAAATTTGAACGTGTAAGAAATGCTTATGATGAAAAAGGAGAAAAACTTCAAAAAGAATTACATAAAGTAGGTTTTACAAGCAATTTCCAATTATTTATTACTGCTTATAAAGCTGAAGGAAAAGTAGAAGTATGGCTAAAAGCAAATAGCCAAAATCAATTTAAATTATTCAAAACTTATGATTTTTGTGCGCATAGCGGAACTTTAGGCCCAAAAGTTATTGAAGGAGATGGACAAACCCCAGAAGGATTTTATAAAATAAATGTATTTAACCCGATGAGCAATTTCCATCTTTCATTAGGAGTCGATTATCCGAATACTGTAGATAAAGCAAGAACTGGCAAAGGAAACAAAACTGGCGGCGACATTTACATTCATGGCAATTGCGTTACCGTTGGTTGTATCCCGTTAACGGATGATAAAATTAAAGAAGTATATGTTTTAGGGGTTGAAGCTCGTAATTATGGGCAAGCTAATATCCCTGTTTATATTTTTCCTTTTAAAATGACGGGGAGCAATTTTAAAAAGTATAGTTCACAGTATCCTCAACAAAAACCTTTTTGGCAAAACTTGCAGCATGGTTACGCCTATTTCGAGAAGTATAAAACCTTGCCAACCGTAACACAGGTTAAAGGGAGTTATGTCATAAAGTAATTGGAAAGTTGATATGTTGTAAAGTTGCTAAGATGATACTATCGGCTGGTGTCTCATCTGCCGAAACTGCGACAATGATAATCAAACATATATTTTATAGGTTCCTATGCTTTAAAATATAAAGGGCGGAAGGTCATTATACCCTCCGCCTTCTACCTTTATACCCTCAACCTTACTTACAGCATTCCGCCGCAAACAGATAAGGTTTGTCCGGTTACGTAGGCGCTCATATCTGAAGCTAAGAAAACACAAACATTGGCGATATCTTCAGCTTCACCTGCACGTTTCAGTGGAATATCTTTTTCCCATCCTGCTACTACTGCTGGGTCTAAAACTTCTGTCATTTCTGTACGGATAAAGCCTGGAGCAACTACGTTTGCACGAATGTTACGAGAACCTAATTCTTTAGCTACAGACTTAGTAAAACCAATAATACCTGCCTTAGAAGCCGCATAATTTGCCTGACCAGCGTTACCTGTAACACCAACAATAGAACTCATGTTAATGAAAACACCTTTTCGAGCTTTCATCATCACTTTTGAAACTGCTTTGGTTACGTTGAAGATAGATTTTAGGTTAACGTTCATCACATCATCCCAATTCTCTTCGCTCATGCGCATTAGCAAACCATCTTTGGTAATACCAGCATTGTTAACTACAATGTCAATCGTGCCAAACTCAGCAACAATATCATTGATTAATTGCTCTGCTTCATCAAATTTAGAAGCATCAGAACGGTAACCTTTTACTTTTGTACCAAAGCTTTGTAATTCTTGTTCTAAAGTTTGTCCTTTTTCTACAGATGAAAGATAAGTGAAAGCTACATTAGCACCTTGTTCTGCAAATTTTTCGGCAATTTTGCGACCTATTCCTTTTGATGCACCAGTAATTAGCGCTGTTTTTCCTTCTAGTAATTTCATTATAAAACGTTGTAAAGTTGAAATGTTTTAATGTTGTAAAGTTAGTATTTAATGCTAAGAACTATAGCTTTTTTTGAGACAGCTGAAATACATTCCCCTCAATATCTTCACCATCACAGAAAAGAAAATCAATTCCTTCAAAAGATTTGATCTCTTTCATCTGCACTCCTTTTTCAATCAATTCAGCCCTAAAACTAGCCATCTCTTTTGTAATGGTAAATACCAATTTAATATTGCGCTCTGCCTTAAAATTACTATCATTATAGTACTCAGAACCAATACGATGAAGTGCTAGTTCAATCAGCCCAGCCTTAAATACTACCCATTCGTTTTCAATTTCTTCGATGAGCACTAACTTAAAAATGGACTGATAAAAGTCTTTTAAGCCTTTAATATCATTCCCAAATAAGATAATTCGATCTAGTGTCAACATAATACTAAACTTTTGGCTCCTGCTGGCTCAAACAATGAAAACTTCCTAGCCCCCAGATAATATCTACCGAATTAATGCCCACAACTGGCCTATCAGGGAAACAACTTTGAATAATATCTAAAGCTTTTTGATCATTTACATCGCCAAAAATCGGTACAATAACTGCAGCATTAGCGATATAGAAATTAGCATAAGATGCTGGCAAACGGGTATCTTCAAAAATAACTGGTGATGGCATTGGCAATTTTACAATCTTCAATGGCCTACCATCTAACAATGTCATTTTCTTTAATGCCTCATAGTTTTCTTGTAGTAAAATATGGTTTTCATCTAGCGGATTACTTTCCAGAACCGTTAAAACTGTATCCTCATTCACAAAACGGGTAATATCGTCTATATGACCATCAGTATCATCGCCAATAATCCCATCTCCTACCCATAAAATTTGTTCGGCTCCGTAAAATTCTTTTAAATAAGTTTCAATCTGTTCTTTATTTAAATGCGGATTTCTATTTTCGTTTAACAAACACGCAGTACTCGTTAAAATTGTTCCAGCTCCATTAAATTCTACAGAGCCACCTTCCATTACAATGTCGGGGGTAAACAAAGGCAAATCAAACTGCTTAGCTATTTTAGTTGGAATAACATCATCTAAATCAAATGGTGGATATTTTCCTCCCCAAGCATTGTAACCCCAATCAACCACTGCTTTTTCATTCCCCTTAACCACAAAAGCCGGACCGTGATCCCGACACCAAGCGTCGTTACTTTCGTTAAAGTAAAATTCTATCTGACTTAAATCTGCTTCAACCTTTTCCAATTCTGAAACAGCAAAAGCTTTCATTTCTTCATTCTTTACATTAATGCGGACTTTTTCGCCTGTTGCCACAATTTTAATAAACTCACAATAGGGTTTATAAATCGTTTCAATTTTTCCCGGCCAACTTGCCTCTTTATGCGGCCAGCTTAGCCAAGTAGCTTCATGTTTAGCCCACTCTGCAGGGAAAGCATAACCTTGCTTTTTGGGAGAATTTTCAAATTCTGGTTGCTCGGAAGTATTTATAACTGTAATTGACATTATATTTTTGTATAGAGATCCTTCGACAAGCTCAGGATGACATTAATTGTTTGCAATACAAATAGTTAAATAAAATAGTTTTGTCATTCAGAGTAACAGCTTGTCCAGATTATCGGGAAGGATCTCATCTGCGTTCTGGATGACAAAGTGAGCTAAAATTGACATCAATCATATTGATTCTATATGCTAAATATACACTCGCGATGACAATGATCTAGGCAATTCGCTTTACTCTTTTGAGCTTTCAGCTTTAATCCCCATCAATATATCTCTTTGTAATAGGTTGGTAAGAATCAATCCTTCTATCCCTTAAAAACGGCCAATGTTTGCGGATGTAATCGCTTTGTTTCAAATCAATATCTACAACTTCTGTTTCTTCTTGATCATGAGAAGCCAAGTATAATAATTTGCCTTGAGCATTTGTTGCAAAACTACCACCCCAGAATTTCATTCTCCCTTCTTGCTCAAAACCAACACGATTTACGCTAACTACGGGTAAGCCATTGGCAACTGAATGAGACCTTTGTATGGTTTGCCAGGCATTGTATTGATCTTTGTTTGTTTCTTCGTCTTGTGTGGTATCCCAACCAATAGCAGTTGGATAAAACATAATATCAGCGCCCATTAAAGCTGTAATTCTCGACGCTTCTGGATACCATTGGTCCCAACAAATTAAAATCCCGATTTTTGCAAACTTGGTCTCGAAAACTTTATAGCCTAAATCTCCTGGTGTGAAATAGAATTTCTCGTAATAAGCGGGATCATCTGGAATATGCATTTTGCGATATTTGCCTAAATAAGAACCGTCAGCATCTAAAACGGCAGTAGTATTGTGGTACAAACCTTCTGCACGTTTCTCGAATAAGGACGCGATAATTACCACACCTAATTCTTTAGCAACTTCTTGCAAAGCATCGGTACTTGGGCCAGGGATTTTTTCCGCTAAATCGAAGTTGTCATAATCTTCCACATCGCAAAAATACAACGAAGTAAACAACTCTTGCAAACAAACAATCTGCGCACCCTTTGCAGCCGCTTCCCTAACCTTTGCAATCGCTTTATCTAAATTTTCTTGTTTATCCTTAGTACAAGTCATTTGCACCAAGCCAACTTTTACTTTGCTCATATCTTAAAAATGATTGAATGTTGGAATACAGAATGATCGAATATTAGATAACGCCTATATTCACTCGCTCAAAATTCACTCATTCAGAATTAGAACACAAAGTTATGGAAAAAGGTTGAGGGTAAAAAGGATAAAGACTAAAGCTAAACCCTAAAGCAATGAAGAAGGATTTGAAAAGCAGTGGTAGTAGCAATGTTAAAGTTAGTATAGCTATTCGTTACAATCTTTTACCCCTAAGTCCCCTAAAAGGAACTTGGGGCAAAAGTATTTCCACTACCATCCAGTTTAAATAACAAAGATTTTTGCTACTATGAGGGGTTGCGTCTAGCCAAGAACCACTTTACTTTGTTATTTAAACGCGATTGAGGTGATAGCTCTTGTAGCTGAAAGCGTAAAGACTAAAGCTGAAAGGGGGGCTTGTAATGCGATGGAAAGCTTACATTGATTTTCAAAAATCAGATCTCGGTCGGCAACATACCGAATCATAGTTTGTAATAATTCATCAGGTAATTTCTTAACATAAAAACTGACGAAGTTATGCCAGACATAGTTATTAGAAACTTCGTAAATCAAGTCTAAACTAAAGTCTCTCTATATTCCTGTTGCAATTCGAACAAACATTTGGCACATAAACAGCCATCGTAAAGTTCTGAGATATGCTGCACCTCATTAATCGTTAATTGCACAGCACTACATTGACATTTTGTATAGGAGTTTGCCTTGCATTCAATAGCCGTTCTGCAGCGTTCGCAGGGAATAATTTCGTGTTTGCTATGGTTTAAGGTTGAAGGCATAAGGTAAAAAGGCAGAGGGTATGACCTATTGCATTACAAAAGTATAAACAAAAAATAAGGTTTTGAACTTTCGCCCAAAACCTTACTTTATTATTGCTTATCCTTATTTATCCGTTAGCTTAACCAATTCACCGTAAATATTGCTTGGCCTATCTGCCTTTTTATTAATGATTGTTCCATCTTTACCTATAATAACATAATGTGGAATTCCATGGATTGAAAATAACTCATTAGCTTCTTTAATCAACTCTGGGCTTAGTAATACATGCTCACCATCTATTTCTAACTCTTTTCTAGCTGCTAACCAATTTTCTTTTTTGTCTTGATAACCTAGATATAAAAACACCACATCCTTACCTATGAATTTTGTTTTTAACGCATTAGAGTTTGGCATTTCGGTACGACAAGGCGCACACCAACTAGCCCAAAAATCAACAAATACAACTTTGCCTTTGTATTTATTAAAGATTTCATTTAGTCCTTTTGCTTGGCTTATATTTTCTTTTGATTTTTTTCCCTCTTCTAGAATTGTTAGGTAACGATTTCTGGCAGCGATTACAATTGCATTCAGTTCTTTGTCTTTTACTACATTTTTATATTTATTGAATAAAATATTATAGGTACTATCTTCAGTCCCGTTCATTTGTATAACCATCTGGGTTAACGCAATTTCTTTTGTTTTACCCTGTAAAATATCTCCTTTCTCAATAAAATCAAATGCATCTTTAATTTCAAATGGATATTTACTTCCATTAAACTTATGATGTATGTAGGTATTTACTAAATCATTATATTCAGAACTGTTTAATGCTGCATAATCATCATTCAATCCTTGTTGTGTTATTAATTTTACACTTGCGCTATCTATTTTATCTCGAATTTTTTCAACACTTATTCTTTCATGCGGATAATATGTATAATATGTTTTTAACCAATTATAATAGTTTGTTGAAATAGAATGATCTTTTGCATATTCGTCCAAAACCGTAGATTCAAAACTAGCTATTTCTTTACGTTTATCTAAAGCTTCAGGTAAAGTTAGGCTAGTTTGCTTTTCCTGAATTTCATTCAAATTGTACTTTTCAATTAACCTTTTCCAAGCATAAGCAGCATAATTAAAATCATCAGCATGTTTACCTATTGCTAAAACTTGTATTTTACTTTTTAAATCAACCTCCAAATTAATCTCGTCACTATTTATCAAATTAAAAAAGAAAAAATTATCGCCAACTTCCAGCATCCATCTATGAATAGAAGTCTCTGGCAGAATTATGGAAAATTTTTTATCTGCAGATACTTTTGCCTTATAAGTCTTCTCATCAGTCAGTCTAGTTATCGGATCAAAATCAACTCTTTTAAACAAAATTATAGAGTCGCTAGAATTTTTTAATAAGCCTCTAATTTTTACATTTTGTGCTTTTAAATGCAAAGTGTGAACTAATATAAAGACAAGAAGCAGGTATTTTTTCATTTTATTTGTTTTCAACAAAATTAACCATTAAGGCATTAGCAGCTAAATAATTAACCATTTTTAACAAAAAATAAGGTTCTGAACTTTATGTCCAGAACCTTAAATATGATTGCTTTTGAATTACAAGTTTTCTACCGCTTTAAGATTGCTTCGTTACTCGCAATGACGATTTTGAAGTTCTTGGCTTTTATCTTTCAGCTTATCCAGAGCAGCTAATACAACCTTCTTCCATTGAACAAGTTGGTCCGTCCACAATTTCTTCTGCAACTTGGTCTTGCGTCATTTCTGCAGGAATTACGGCTTCAATTGCTTTACCGCCTTGGTTTTCTACAGTGAATTTAACAGCTTGAGATGCAGCTTGTGTACGTAAATAATACATTCCTGTTTTCAAACCTTTTTTCCAAGCATAGAAGTGCATTGAAGTTAATTTTGAAGTATTAGGTGCATTGATAAACAAGTTTAACGATTGAGATTGGCAAATGTACGCACCTCTATCGGCAGCCATATCTATAATATTACGCATCTTGATTTCCCAAACTGTTTTGTACAATTCTTTAATGTAATCTGGAATTTCTGCAATGTCTTGGATTGAACCATTAGCCAAAATAATTCTATCTTTCATAGCTGGTGTCCATAAACCTAGAGCAACTAAGTCTTTCAACAAGTGTTTGTTAACTACTACAAACTCTCCACTTAATACTCTACGAGTGTAAATATTTGAAGTATATGGCTCAAAACATTCGTTGTTACCTAAAATTTGAGAAGTAGATGCAGTTGGCATCGGCGCAACCAATAACGAGTTGTACACACCTGTTTTAACTACACGTTTGCGTAAAGCATTCCAATCCCAACGGTTACTATCTGGTGTTACGTTCCAAAGATCGAATTGGAATTTACCTTTAGATAATGGCGAACCTTTAAAGGTTTCGTAAGCACCATTTTCTACAGCTAAATCAGCCGATGCTGTCATTGCAGCGAAGTAAATGGTTTCGAAAATGTCTTTGTTCAATTGTTTAGCTGCATCACTCTCGAAAGGTAAACGCATTAAAATAAATGCATCGGCCAAACCTTGTACACCTAAACCAACAGGTCGGTGACGGAAGTTAGAGTTTTGTGCTTCAATTACCGGATAATAGTTGTAATCGATAATTTTATTCAAGTTTAAAGTAGCTTGATAAGTTACTTCATATAATTTTTGGTGATCGAATTCACCGTTAATTACAAAACGAGGTAAAGCTAAGGAAGCTAAGTTACAAACCGCAACTTCATCTTTAGAAGTATATTCAATAATTTCTGTACACAAGTTAGAAGACTTGATGGTACCTAAATTCTGTTGGTTAGATTTACTATTAGCAGCATCTTTATACAATAAATAAGGTGTACCAGTTTCGATTTGTGCATCTAAAATAGCAAACCATAATTCTTGAGCTTTAATTGTTTTACGAGCCCTACCTTCTTTCTCGTAACGAGTATATAGTTCGTTAAATGCTTCACTATGGCAATCCGCTAAGCCTGGCGCCTCATCTGGAGAGAATAAGCTCCAATCACCATTTTCTTCTACACGTTGCATAAACAAATCGCAAATCCACAATGCATAGAATAAATCACGAGCACGCATTTCTTCTTTACCATGGTTTTTACGTAAATCTAAGAAAGCAAAAATATCTGCATGCCAAGGTTCAATGTAAATGGCAAAAGCACCTTTACGTTTACCTCCACCTTGATCTACGTAACGAGCCGTATCGTTAAATACTTTTAGCATTGGCACAATACCATTACTTGTACCATTTGTACCGCCAATATAAGCACCAGTAGCACGAATATTGTGGATGCTTAAACCAATACCGCCTGCACTTTGTGAGATTTTAGCAGTTTGTTTTAAAGTATCATAAATACCTTCAATGCTATCGTCTTGCATGGTTAACAAGAAACAAGATGACATTTGAGGTTTTGGTGTAGCTGCATTAAACAGGGTTGGTGTTGCATGTGTAAACCAACGCTCGCTCATTAAGTTATAAGTTTTAATTACGCTATCGATATCAGCTTTATGGATACCAACAGAAACACGCATAAACAAATGTTGTGGGCGCTCTACAATTGCACCATTAACTTTTAATAAGTAAGATTTTTCTAAAGTTTTGAAACCAAAGTAATCAAAACCAAAATCTCTATCGTAGATAATTGTACTATCTAAGATATCAGCATTTGCTTCAATTACCTGCCAAACATCCTCAGCAATTAATGAAGAAGGTTTGTCGGTTTTAGGGTCGATATAGCTATACAACATCTCCATCGTTTTAGAAAACGATTTTAAAGTATTTTTGTGCAGGTTTGAAACTGCGATACGCGACGCCAACAAAGCATAATCTGGATGTTTTGTAGTTAGCGAAGCCGCTGTTTCTGCTGCAAGATTATCAAGTTCTGAAGTAGTAACACCATCATACAAACCCTCAATTACCTTTCTAGCAACATCAATCGGATCAACTAATTCAGCATTAAAACCATAACACAACTTCTCAATACGAGCCGTTATCTTATCAAACTTTACCGGTTCTTTCCGGCCATCTCTTTTCAGTACAAACATTTTAATCAGATTTGAGATTTGAGATGTGAGATTTGAGACAAATCGAACATGTTAAATCTTGTAATTAATATTTTATTATTTTGGTAAAACAACATCCTAACCTTCTGTTTTAACCATTATTTTATATTTGGTTCAACCCTCCGCCTTATCGCCCTCTACCTTCAACCTTCTAAAAGTCATCATCTAACGAAAACGCCGATGCTTTGTCTTCCGTTGAAGTTAATACGCCACTTTTTTGATAATCTCCCACTCTTTTCTCAAAGAAGTTAGTTTTTCCTTGTAGGGAAATCATTTCCATAAAATCGAATGGATTAGTAGCATGATATATTTTTTTGTAACCTAATTCGCTAATCCATCTATCTGCTACGAACTCGATGTATTGTTGCATTAGTTTGGCATTCATACCAATTAAATTAACCGGTAAGGCGTCGGTCACAAACTCTTTTTCAATCTCCACCGCATCGCGGATAATACCATGAACTTGTTCTTCGCTTAGCTTATTTTCTAACATGCTGTAAAGTAAACATGCAAATTCGCAGTGCATACCTTCATCTCTAGAGATTAGTTCATTGCTGAACGTTAGTCCTGGCATTAAACCACGTTTCTTTAACCAGAAAATAGAACAAAAACTACCGCTAAAGAAAATACCCTCTACCGCAGCAAAAGCTACTAAACGTTCTGCAAAGTTTCCATTATCGATCCAACGTAAAGCCCACTCCGCTTTTCTTTTTACTGCCGGAACAGTATCAATAGCATGAAACAAACGATCTTTCTCTTCTGGATCTTTAATATAGGTATCAATCAATAAAGCATAAGTTTCTGCATGTATGTTCTCCATCATAATTTGAAAACCATAAAAACAACGTGCTTCAGGTAATTGAACCTCGCTCATAAAGTTTACGGCCAAGTTTTCATTAACGATTCCATCACTAGCTGAGAAAAAAGCCAAAATATGAGATATAAAATGTCTTTCGCCACTATTTAAATTATCCCAGTGTTTCTGATCATCAGATAAATCAATCTCTTCTGCCGTCCAAAAGCTTGCTTCACTTTTTTTATACATTTCCCAGATATCTGGATATTTAATGGGTAAAAGCACGAATCGATCTTTATTTTCTCTTAATAGTAATTCATCTTCCATAAGCTCAATTATTTTAACGTTTAGAAACAGTCTTTTTAGTTAATCGTAATTTTAAACCTGAAGTTAATTACAACCACAATTTTAAAACTCTTACTTAAAGTCTTTATCAAAATCACGCAGCCAACAAAAATTATTTAGCTTTTTAGATTTGTAAAACATTGAAATTTCAACGCTTTTTAATTAACTAAATATTAAGTACTTAAATAATATTGTGGGTGGTTTCTTTTAAAGAACTTTGTTTAACAAATATAGAAGTTGAACGATTTTTTGCGTTGCAAAGTTGTTAACATCTTATTAGAAGATAGCTGTTTTTTGATCAGATTTTTGTCAGAAACAACACCAAAAAAAGCTAATTATTTCTTTTTAAGCACTTAGGGAATCAAACCGAGTGTTAATAATTTTAAAAACGGAATGATAAACGCCCTTCTTCTACAACTATTAAGGGTAGACATAAGACATCTCTACTTTGGCATATCCTAACTTGTAAATACCTAAGGCTTTGGCTGCTGCACCAGAAATATCTAGAGAAAACTTCTTACTAAAGGGACCACGGTCATTTACTCTAACCTCAACCGTTTTGCCAGTTCTTAGGTTTTTAACTTTTACCATCGTACCAAAAGGAAGCGTACGATGCGCCGCTGTAAACTTAGCAGCTCTATATCTTTCTCCACTGGTGGTTTTACGGCCTTCAAATTTTTTAGCATAATAGGTTGCAAAAATGGTTTTAACTACACTATCAGGTTCTTTTGTGGGGCTTTGCTGGGCCTTTAACCCTAAGGTCGCAAAACACAAAAACAGAAAGAGTTTTAGATTAAATTTCATATTGTTTTTCTAAGCGGACGGCAAATATACAAAAATGATTTTTTATCATATTTTATGTTGCCAAAATTGGTATCAGACACACTTTGCTTAGGGCTGAATAACAGACTTATACGCAAAATGCCTTAGCTTTCACTAAGGCATTTTCATTAATCAATACAACTGATATTATTTTTTATCGGGCACAAATGTCATTGAGATAGAGTTAACACAATGACGGGTGTTTTTCGCAGTTAACCCTTCGCCAATAAATACGTGACCAAGATGTGCATCACAATTGGCACAAACAATCTCTGTTCTACTTCCATCCAAATCAGGGATACGTTTTACAGCTCCTTTAATTTCATCATCAAAAGCTGGCCAGCCACAATGTGCATCAAACTTCGAATCAGACTTGTATAAGGGAGCATTGCAGCGTTTACAGATATAAGTTCCCTTTTCATCAAACTTATCATATTTACCCGTACCAGGATATTCCGTGCCTTTACGAACAATTACATCTTCCTCTTCTTTGGTTAATTTATTGTAATCCATTTTTTTTGTGGTTTTAGATGGTGCTACTTTTTCTTGTTTCTGTGCACAAGCAACAAAACTTGTTACAACCAACACGCTAAGCGCCATTAATGTTTTATTGATCATCGATTTCATGTGGTATGTTTTATTAACTTATATACGCTTTATGGTAAAGTTTAGATTTTACTCCTTACCTATACAAATATAATGAATAGTAAGCCTTACATTTTCATTTCTGCGTCAATGTTTTGACTAAAAAAGTTCATAGTTGATAGACTATAGTTCATGGCCTAGACCATGAACCATCAGCTATTAACTATCAACCATTTCAAATCTCTTCTAAAAAAAAAGCGCTCCACAAATGCAGAACGCTTTCTCAAATATATTTGGTTAGTAAACTATTTCTTTAACAAAGTAGCCATTGCAGCACCAATTTCCGCTGGACTTTCTACAACAGTGATACCACACTCAGCCATAATTTTCATTTTAGCAGCAGCAGTATCATCAGCACCACCAACAATTGCACCAGCATGTCCCATTCTACGTCCTGGAGGCGCAGTCTGACCAGCGATGAAACCAACAACTGGTTTAGTACCGTATTCTTTAATCCACAATGCAGCCTCAGCTTCCATTCCACCACCAATTTCACCAATCATGATGATACCTTCAGTTTCTGGATCGTTCATTAACAATTCAACCGCTTCTTTAGTAGTTGTTCCAATAATAGGATCACCACCAATACCAATTGCAGTAGTAATACCTAAACCAGCTTTAACAACCTGATCAACCGCTTCGTAAGTTAAAGTTCCTGATTTTGAAACCACACCAACTGTACCTTTTTTGAAGATAAATCCTGGCATGATACCAATTTTAGCTTCATCAGCAGTAATTACACCTGGGCAGTTCGGACCAATTAAACGACAATCTCTCCCTTTTAGGTAAGATTTTACAGCAATCATGTCTTTAGTTGGAATACCTTCAGTAATACAAACAATTACTTTAATACCACCTTCAGCAGCTTCCATAATTGCATCTGCCGCAAATGCAGGCGGAACGAATATAATAGATACATTAGCGCCAGCTTTATCAACCGCATCTTTAACTGTATTAAATACAGGTTTATCTAAATGCGTCTGACCGCCTTTACCAGGTGTAACCCCGCCAACAACGTTTGTACCGTAAGCTATCATTTGTTCAGCATGGTAAGTACCTTCGTTACCCGTAAAACCCTGAACAATTACTTTTGAATCCTTATTTACTAAAACACTCATTATATCTATTTTTTTGTTGCAAACTTAAGGTAATTGAGATAGATTGTCAAATGCAAAAGACAGATAATTGTATAATTTATGTTAGTAAATGTAAAATGGAAGATGAAAGACAGATGATGTGAATAAAAACCACCTTAAATATTTGAAAAACAATGTCATCAATTCTTCGGGGGTTGCGGTCCCGCTTTCAGCTTTAGTCTTTTCGCTTTCAGCTCAAGAGCTATCGCATCAATCGGGTTTATATTACAAAGTTTGGTGCTTTTGGCAAATGAATAGCAAAATGCCTATTTTTAATCACCTAAACTAAAATCATGAAATTATCAAAATCTATATATTATTCTGTGCTAGTAGTATTAATCGTATTTGCGATACAATCAAAAGCCAAATCCCAAACTATAGATACCAGCAAGTTTATTCTACAGAATGACACAGATGTTGCGAAAGAAGAACCCGGAACACATAACGGTGGCGGCAAAACGATTGGCTATAACTTCTTTGCTAATGCTAAAAATCTAAAAACAGTTTTTAGAAAACGAACTTTAAAATCAGGTTCTGCTATCGGTTATCACTTACAAAAAGAAGATGAAATTTATTATGTAATAAGTGGTAAGGGCAAAATGAAAATGAATGGCGAAACTTTCGCTGTAAAACCTGGCGATGCCATTTTAACCAGACCAGGAAGTTCGCATAGCATTGAACCGAATCCGGGAAACGATTTAACAATTTTGATTGTTTACGAGAAGAAATAACTACCAAAGTCTTAAGCATCCAATCTAGACTGACGAAGTTCTCTACCACACAAGCCCATCAAAACTTCATAAGTGTATAAATAGCTGCAAAAGTCGTTAAATAAACGGGGTCAAAGTGAAAACCCTTTTTGTTTTTTCTTAAGCGTTGACAACTTTTATAGCACATTGGAAAGAAAGTTGTCAAAGCTCAAAAACAAAAAGATTGCCTGCCTGCGGTAGGCAGGTAACGGAAAACCCGACTGACTTTAAGTTGTGAATTGCAATTGTGCCAAAGGCACTCCTTTGGAACTTCTCAAATTAACTCAGACATTAAAAGAGATTCTTCGCTGCGCTCTGAATGACAAAAAATAGCCCCCTCTCCTCAAGAAGAGGGTTGTAAGAAAGGCATCCCTTGGGGAGGGTGAGGCTAAAAATGCTCTTCCTCAGCCTTCTCAATTGCAGCTGGATTAATTGCCTTTAAATATTTTGTTTGATCAAATTCATTTTCACTTTTGGCAATTACTATTGTTGCAATTCCATTCCCAATCATATTGGTAATCGCTCTTGCTTCGCTCATGAAACGATCTACACCTAACAAAATGGCAATATGTTCTACCGGCATAATTTTTAGTGCGGTTAGTGTACTAGCCAATACAATAAACCCGCTCCCAGTAACACCTGCAGCGCCTTTTGATGTTACCATTAGCACCGCCATAATAGAAAGTTGCTCGCCTAAAGATAAATCAACATTAAAAACTTGGGTTAAAAAGATAACTGCCATAGCCAAATAAATTGCTGTACCATCAAGGTTAAAAGAATACCCTGTCGGGATTACCAAACCAACCACAGATTTATCGCAACCAATATCTTCCATCTTTTTCATCATACTTGGCAATACCGATTCTGACGAAGAAGTACCCAACACAATTAAAATCTCTTGACGAATATATTTTAAATACTGCCACAAACTAAACTTGTAATACCTACAAATTGCATTTAAAACCACAAAAATAAATAGGAAACAAGTTAAATAAACTGAGCCCATCAACTTCATCATAGGTAGCAAAGTGCCTAATCCGTATTTACCAACACTAAAAGCCATTCCGCCGAAAGCGCCAATTGGAGCAAAACGCATTACCACTTTCATAATGTTAAACAACACTTTAGAAATTTTATCAAAAGTGCTTAATACCGATTGTCCACTTTCTCCCAATTTGCTTAAACCATAACCAAACAGAATGGCAAAAAATAAAATCTGCAAGATCTCTCCCTTCGCAAAAGCTTCAAAAATATTTTTTGGAATAATATGGGCAATAAACTCTAACCAATTGATGCTACCAGCCTGCGAGGTATAAGTGGCCATTTTTGCTACATCACCTTCTGGAACTGTAACGCCAACACCAGGCTTTAGCAAATTGGCAACTACCAAACCAATAACAATGGCAAGTGTGGTTACAATTTCAAAATAAAGCAAGGCTTTACCTCCAACACGCCCTACCTTTTTCATATCGCCCATGTGGGCAATACCCAAAACAATGGTGAAGAATATAATTGGCGCAATTAACATGCTGATCATGTTAATAAAACTCTTGCTAATCAGCTCTGCGTATGAAGAAAACCCAGGATAGAAAACTCCAATTAGAACGCCTAAGGCTATAGCAACCAGTACCTGAAAAGTTAAATTGGAAAAAATTGATTTCATTTTATTTCAATTAGGAAATTGAAATATAAAACTATTTTTTCTGCAGCATGGTATTTTTTATAAAATAGTGTTAAAAAGAGTAAGTTAGGATAATAAAAAGAACGTTTAAAGGTTAAAGACAGAGAGATGAACTTAGTATGGTATAGCAACTAATGATTACCTTTGCCTCAGAAAATATTTAATAATGAAGAATTTTAAGTTTGCTTTTGTCATTTTCCCTTGCCTAATGTTATCCATTTATGCTTGTAAAAAAGAAGTAGTTGGCGACCAAGAATTTGTTCAAAATCATTTTGTGGGTAAATGGCCTTTAAAATCTCTGGTGGAAATTAAAGTAGAAAACGGAGATACTACCATAAATGATACTACACTTTACTCGCCAATAGATACGCTATATTTTACTGCCGATGGCAACTACACAAAGGGTAATGACAATGCTAAATATAGCATAGATGCTACAGGTGAAAATTTAACAATTGCAACAACTCCAGCTGTAAATTGGTTTATTAAACACTTAAGACAAAATAGCATTGTCTTATCTCAAGAAAGAACAGAGACCGTTGGCAACGATAAAATAATTTATTACACTGAAGAAAATTTAGTAAAATAAATTAAGGTTTAATCTCAATTACATCACCTGCGGTGAAAATACCGAATTCCGCTTGGCTAAATTTTAACAGTCCTTTGTCTGTGGCTTTCAGATTTTTAGGCTTTGCCAAACGAATAACCTGACTATTACCTGCAATGGTTGCTTTGTTTCCGTGTACAATAACTGCAGTACTCTCGTCTATACCAAGGCAGGTCATTTCTGGATGTGCCGCTAGAGAAGAAATTAATCTAGCATATCTGTTTCTTTTGATAAAATGTTGGTCGATGATGGTATTTCGAAGTAATCCAAGTCCTTCAGAAAACTCAATATTTTTATCCCAAAGTTTATTAAAACCATCTTTAGCAGCGGTATCTATTAAATGCTGACCAGTAATCATGTACTTGCTCATAACCGCAGCACCCGCACTTGTACCTCCAATAGTCGAACCATTGTTATAAGCTTTATGGATAGCTGTATAAACTGGCGTACCTAAAACCACTTTCATAAAGCGATTTTGATCACCTCCCAAAATGTAAATCAATTTTGCACCTGTTAACGAGTCTATCCATTTTTTATCGTTTACATCATGCTTAGCGAAATTAAAATTTTTAATTACCACCCCTTCTTTTAGCTTTTTCATCTGTGTAGCGAAGAATTCGAAACCTGCATCAGGCACTTCACTAGACATAGGAAGTACAATGATATAATCGTTGGGTTTTAAATTAGCAGTATTGAGCATTTGTTGCATCAAAGCATCCGAACGATCTCCTCCTCCAATGATAAACAAATTCCCTTTTGAATTTTGTGCATTTACAGCTAACGCAAATGCAAAACTGATGAGTATTAAAAATATTTTTTTCATTTTATGATTCGTGTTAAATATTGCTTGATGAAGACATCAACCAAGAAATTATACTTTTTATTTGTTTGACGCAAAAGCAGCTTAAGATCAATTTAAAGATAGATCCTTCACTTCGTTCTGGATGACAAACATATTATTTATTGTGCTGATTTATTGTGCTGTTTTAACTAACACCCCATTTTCTATAGACCACCAATAAGCTTTACCACCAGTTGCCTCAGCGAAACTAAAGTTAGTTACATTAAAGTTTCCAACTCCATCTATACAAGCAGCGAACTCATAAACTGAAACCGCTTTCCCAGCGTAGTTCCAAGTTGGCTTAATATTAGCAACAAAATTCTCAGGCTTTTTTGCTAAATCTGACATTAGAAAATAAGCATTCCCATATGTACTTGTGGCAGAATATTGCCCATATACTTTTGCCTTACCTGTTTCATCTATACATACTGCTGTACGTTCATCTACCGCAATAGCTTTAGCAGCAATGTTCCAATCTTTTAGTATTCTTCCTAAAAAAACCATAGACCTTCCTTCCCGTTCCCTTTTTAAATAATGTTGATCTGTTATTACATTTTGCAAAAATGGTGCTTTTAAAAAATCATTATTATAAAGTGTAACATTGGCATCATAAGGATTGGCCAGAGCTTGGGTAGAAGTAAGTCCACCAGTTTCCCCGCTATAATAAAAACCTCCCAAAATGGCACAGCCAGCACTTGTACCGCCAATTGGTGCTTTCTTTTCAGTCAACAGGTAATTTAATGCTTTTTCCACCTTTGTACCTTTCCAATAATTCATATAATTAGACTGGTCGCCACCGGCTATAAAAACCATCTCCGCATTGCGGATGATATAAGCTACAATATCATCATTAGCCAATTCTTTAGAGTTGATCAATAGTGTTTCTACAGAGTTTACAGCGCCTAAACCATTAATGTATGGGTTATAGGCATCAGTTCCGGTTGCACGAAGAACAACCACATCGCCACCACCACTTCTATCTATCATCCATTTAAAAGCTGCATCTACATCTGCACCACCACCCATTAAAACCATACCACCAGTAACCTGTTTAACTATGTTGCTACTATCGCCAATTATGCCAATAGAACCAGGTCTTTTATTAGTTGGAGGTGTTGTGCCACCACCTGTACTTGGAGTTAGATTATCAGCTTTACTACAGCCTAAAGCTGACACCCAAAAAGCCACTAATAAAAGAATTGTCGATTTTTTCATAGGAGAAAATATTTAAAATATTCTGGCGGATAATATATCCGCCAGAAATTATGTAGTAATGATCAGGGTTGAGTTTGATAACCAGGATTTTGCTTTGTTTGCTTATTTATAGCTATTTCTGCTGAAGGTATAGGGAATGAATACTGTGCTTGTGTAGGCAACAAAGTAATTGCACCATTAGCATTCACAGCATCAGCTGCTAATCTTTGTACGGCTAAACCTCTTCTTTTTAAATCGAAGAAACGATGACCTTCAAACGCTAATTCTTTGTAACGCTCATTTAAAATAGCAGTAATTAAAGTTGGCTTATCTGCAAATGTAGCATTTACGTAGCCATTAATTCTAGCTGCACGTAAAAAATTCAAATCGCCTGCAGCATCACCTGTAGATTCTGCCTCAGCTTCTGCTCTAATTAAATACATCTCGCCCGTACGGAACAATTTAATGTCGGCTAAACCTTTTGCAGATGATGTACCACCAATGTATTTGTTTACTAAATATAGTGATTGATTAAGACCTGTTCTTGTAGGGTCAAATTTAATGTATGCTGGGTAACGAATATCGTTTACTGCATCAAATGCGGCAATTAGTTTGAATGCTGGTGCATAAAGAACAATGCCTCCTGTCTGGCGATAATAAAAATCACCCAATCGAGAATCAGATGTACCTACACGTTTGGCTTTCCAAATTACTTCGCTATCATTTGCATCTGTCCATAAACCAGGGAATTGCGTCTTTGTAGCCAAAGGAAAGGCAGCAATAGCTTCACTTGAATAGGTAATAGCTTCAGGCCAATTCTTTTCGTATAAAGCTATACGTGCCTGAATAGCGGCGATAGCTATTTTGGTGATACGTGTTTTATCATTAAAGGAAGCTGGAATTAATGCTTTTGCTGAAACTAAATCTGCTTTTGCCTCGGCAATAACTACCTCGAAATTATCTCTAGCAGGATAACTAATTGTAGAGATTTTCATGTATGGAACACCCATTGCACCAGTTTGATATGATGAAGCGAAATGTTGTAACAATTCGAAGTGAAAATATGCACGTAATGCTAATAATTCACCACGGTAACGTGCGCCCAAGGTAGCATCAGCTCCAGTTAGGTTTAAAGCATCTAAGCCAGCAATAGTTCTGTTTATACGATCGATCGCGATATAACCCGTAGAATATTGAGAAGTAACGGAGCCACTTGCCGAATTATATAACCATCTAAATGCGCTGTTATTTCCAACGGTATTTTCATTGGGATAGGTAGCTTCATCGGAAACTGTAGATACTATTCCAATTGTGTTACCCTCTATAAGTGCGTAAGCACCCAATACGCCTAAATTGATATCGCTAATGTTTCTAAAAGCCTTGTCGGGAGAGATCGAATCGGTGGGTACCAAATCCAATTTGGTACATGATGCCGTTAAAATCAACAAAGAAAATATAAGCGTGTATTTTTGATATATTTTATTAATCATTGTTTTAAGTATTAAAAGTTAACATTTAAACCAGCAGTATAAGTTCTGGTATTTGGATAATTGAACAAACCAATTGAATCATTATTTTCTGGATCTAAACCTCTCCATGATGTCCAAGTGTACAAGTTCTGCCCTTGAACAAATATTTTAACACCTTTTATAATACCTGTTTTTTCTAAAAGGCTTTTTGGAAATGTATAACCAATAGTAACATTTCTTAAACGCAAGAAAGATGCATCTTGAATATCTTTTGAAGTATATTCTCTTGGCACATCAAATCGTTGTAGAATTGCTTGGTCTCCAGAATCACCTGGCTTTTTCCATCTATTATCTAACATTCTGATAGATTGATTATCCGTTGCATAACTTGCTCTTTCATTATATGCATCCTCATTATTCCAACGCATAACATTAGTTACGAATGAGAACAGTGCAGAGGCATATATCCCTTTATAATTTAAACTGGTATTAAAGCCACCTGTAAATTTAGGATATAAGCTTCCCGAGTTGGTTGTGCTTTGCGATTCTTCATCATAAGTATTAGTAATGGTACCATCTAAGTTATAGTACTGCGGATCGCCAGTTTGTGGGTTAACACCCGCCCAATCGGGTGCAAAATAAGTGCCATACGGCAAACCTACTTTAATAATACGAGTATCTCCGTCTGGGTACGAATCTGCAAAATCAGTTAGATGAAGAATTTTGTTCTTATTATAACCTGCATTTGCCCCTAAAGTCCATGTAAAATCGTTAGTTTTAATTACATCGCCACTAATATCAAACTCGATACCTTTATTGCTCATTTTAGCTGAACTTAAGTTTAGTGTTGAAAAACCAGAAGTTGCTGAAGCTGGTTGATCAATAAACATATTTGCAGTTAGTTTATAATAAATATCAGTAGAGAGTCTGAATCTATTTTTAAACATGGCTAAATCAAAACCGATATTCGATTCTTTGACAAATTCCCAATCAAAATTAGCATTACCTGCTGTAGAAGGTCTTATAGCAGCAACTCCACCATAAGATGTTCCTACATTATAAGTAGGTAAGTAAATAAAATCACCTGCAAACGGACTTGCTGTTGTACCGTAACTAGCTCTAACTTTTAAATCAGAAATTAAGTTGGAGTTTTTCAAGAAATCTTCGGCTTTAGCATTCCAGTTAGCACCTACCGAGTAGAAGCCATGCCATTTATTTTGTGGAGCAACTTTGGTCGATCCATCGTAACGGTAACTACCAGTTAAGGTATATTTGTTATTATAAGTATAACGTGCAACACCCATTATAGATGCTAAAGCACTCTTTGTTTTACCCCCGCTTACTTGTGGCAAGAAAGTTGAACTTCCATTGGTTACACCTGCTGGTGTTTCGGGTAAACGACCATCTAAACCAAATGCATTATAACCAAATGAGTTATAATTGTTGTACACGTATTCATAAAAAGCTGATGCTTCAAAATCATGTACTTGATTGAAAGTTTTTGCATAAGTTAAACCTGTAGTGGAAATAAAGTTAAAATTCCTTCTACTACCTTCTGTAAAACGACCTTTTGCACCTACAACATTGGTACGCGTACTAGTTACAGATCCCACATAAGAATCTGGATTAATAAATTCTTGATCAGTAGAATTACGTAAATCAACGCCAAACCTTGTTGTTGCCTTTAATTCAGGTAGAATTTGATAAGCGAAGGCAGAACTTATAATTGTTTTTAACTGTTCAGTTTTATTAGATGAGTTTAATAAACGTTCTAATGACTGACTACCAACACGTTGATCTAAAATATTATATTTTGATTTGTTGCCTGGGTGAACTAATACACCATCAGATGCATAAGGATTCTCGTAAGGCAATGCGTAATAAACAGCACTCATAGCAGTACCAGCCCTAGAACTACCCACACCTTCGGTAAAGCTAGATTGAGAGTAACCTATTGAAATGTTTGTGCTTCCACTAAACTTACCATCTTTAAAATCTAAATTACTTCTTAAAGAGTAGCGATCTAGCCCAGTACGTTTTGCTACCCCTCCTTGGCTATAATAATTTAACGAATTGTAAAAGCGGAATTTCTCAGAACCCCCACTAACGCTAACTTGCTGCTCTTGAAATTTCCCTCTTTGAAAGAAAATATCTCTCCAATCGGTATCAATATGCTTTAAACTATCTATAATGTAATCAGCACGTGCACGAGTAGCGTTCGTACCCGCAGCATACTTTGGATTTTTAGGTGAATAAGTCCAGCCTGGGCCTACATTGTCTTTACCATAATTTAAACCAATTTCTTCTTCAAAACGCAAACGCTGGTCGGTATTCATCATTACAAAATTTGCTCTGCTTAAATTAGAGAAGCCGTATTGCGAAGTATAATCAACAGAAACTTTTCCCGATCTACCTTTCTTCGAAGTTAAAACGATAACACCATTCGACCCACGAGAACCATACAATGCTTTTGCCGAGGCATCTTTTAATACAGTTGCGTTTTCTATATCCTCAGGATTGATAGTTTGAAAATAACCACTTTCAATTGGCACACCATCTAATACATATAATGGCGATGAAGTTCCATTAATACTACCTACACCTCTAATTACAGTAGATGCACTTTGACCAGGTTGGCCAGAAGTAGAAATTACACTCATACCCGCAACTCGACCTTGTAAAATTTGATCTAAAGTTAAGCCAGGTACCTGATTAATCTTGTCGGCAGCTACTAATGAACTTGCAGCAGCAGATTGAGCTTTGGTATAATTGGTATACCCTGTAATTACAACATCACTTAAAGTATTCGCGAATGGGACTAAGCTAACTGATCCTAACTGGCTTTTCGCTGCAGTTTCTTTATCGGTATAACCTAAATAAGAAATTACCAATACATCATTTTCATCTACATTCTTTAATGTAAAAGTTCCATCTGTACCAGAAATGGTACTGATCGATTTTCCTTTTACTCGAATTGAAGCACCAGGCATTGGAATACCATTTTCGTCGACAATTTTCCCATTAACATCAATCGCTTTAATGGTTTCGTTAACATTTGCTTTAGGTAAAATTAAAATGGTATTGTCTTTAATCTCATAACTAAATGGTTGAGATTTTAAAGCCATCAATAACACATCTTTGATTTCAGCATTTTTAACATTAATGGTTACTGGTTTTGATTTTTGTTGAACTAAGTCCAAATCGTACAAGAAAAAATAGCCTGTTTGGCGTTTAATTTCTTTTAAAACTTGTTCTAAAGGCATGTTTTTTTGACTAATGCTAACACGTTGCGAAAATGCCGCAGCACTTACTTGCAAGCACAATACGGTTAAAAAGATAACGGTAAGTTTCATAGCCTTAATTAATTTGTGGTTAAAATGTTTTGTAATAAACCCTAGCGATTCTTTAATACTTGGGGTATTACTTTTAATGTAAAATTTCATACATTCTTGTTTGTTTAGGTAAGTTGAATTTTGTTTGTTTGCTGTAATCGCTTTTAACTTAATTGTAGTTTTTCTCCATAGTTGATCTTTTATTTTTGTAATACTTTTAACTGTCTGTTCTCTTCAATACTGAAATTGATACTACCGGTTAGCTCGAGCATTTTTAAAACCTCAGAAAGTTTGGCATTTCTAGGTACCATACCATTGTATCTTTTATCTGGGACCGTAGTGTAATCAATTTTAACATCGTACCATCGCTCCAGCTGACTAAGTATACTTTTTAACCCAGCATTATTAAACCTGAATTGACCATTTTTCCAAGCTGTTTCATCTTCTGTGTCTACATACATTACATTTATTGCTGCCAAACCATAATCTGCAATTAAAGATTGCTCTCCCGGCTTTAAAATTTTAGTAGATTTATGATTACTAACTCTAATGCTTCCTTCTAACAAAGTAGTTTTGATGGTTTTTTCATCCATGTAAGTATTGATATTAAAATGAGTACCCAATACTTCAACCTCTTGATTTTTACTGATTACTTTAAATGGTAGCGATTTATTTTTAGCGACTTCAAAATAAGCTTCGCCATTTAATTCTACTTTCCGCTCATTACCCGCAAAAATTTCTGGATATTTTAAAGAAGATGCTGCATTTAACCAAACTCTGGTTCCATCTGGCAAAAAAACTTGGTATTGACCCCCTTTTGGAGTTTCGATAGTATTATAAGCAATAGTAGAAGATGCATTTTTAGATTTGCCACTCACCTTATAAATTAGCTGTCCATCGGCTGTTTTAGAAATCGTTACGCCGGCATGTTCACTAATGTTACCTTTTGTTTGATGATCGAGCACAATCTTAGAACCATCTGCTAAGGTTAAAATTGCTTTATCAACTCCCGGCAAAACATCTATTTTTTTTGCTAATTGTGCTTTAAGAGGAGTTGTTACTTCACTTTTATTAATATAAAATGAGCCTATTGCTAAAGAAATGAAAAGTACAGCCGCAGCAGCATAGGTATAAAATGGAATTACCCTTTTCTTTGTAGTAATTTTATTTTGGATAGCTTGATAATTATAGGCTTCCATATTCGACAAATCAGCTGCCGATTTTTCATCCAATACATTATTGCCCTTATCTAAGTATTGATAATACGCCTCAACAAACTTTATTTCTTCGGCCGTTGCCTTGCCAGAAACATAGTTTTCAATAATTTTTTCTAGCTCTTTTTTATTATTAAAGGGGATCATTTTATATGCCTTTTATATACATGTACCCAAAAACATAAAAAGTCCCAAAAGAAGTTAAAAAATAATTAGTTAACGGTATAACATTAGAGTAAAGAGCTTATAAAGACGAAGGATGAACGTAAGATGAACGTAAGATGGACGAAGGATGGACGTTAGCTAAGCATATTATTGCTTAGCTAACGTTAATAGACAATGAAATCAATTCTATTATTTAAGACAAGTAAAATATGAAGAATTTCACATCCTTGTAAGCGATAACTATATCAAAAAGAGTTCAATAAAAATTAGCTAGGTAACAGTATGATAACCACATACAAAAACAGATGTGTTAGCTTAAACCTTAAGGAATGAGAAGCCGTTGTTAATTGGTTTTGCACGGTTTTTTTAGAAACATTAAGCTTAATTGCAATGTTTGCTGTACTCAAACCTTCAAAATAATGCATTAAAAAAATATTTCTACGCTTTTCTGGCAAAGCACCTATATATAAGTCAAGCAAAGCCTTTACCTCTTTTTCTAAAACATCACTATCAGTTGCCAAGGGAGAAATTAAGTCTTTTTCAAACTGAGAAGAAATGAAGCTGTTTTTAGGATTTCTGCTTACCTGTTTTAGAATTTGAAAACGAACAGCAGTATGTAAATAAGCTGTTGGACTTTCTATTGATAATTCTCCCCTTCTTGTCCAAAGATCAGCAAAAACATTTTGAATGATGTCTTGGCATTTTTCCTTTTCTGGCAATCTTTTATAAGCTGCATTATACAGTTCTACCCAATATCGCTTGTAAATCTTTTCAAATACGGAATCATCTCCTTGCTTTAATAAGGCAAAAAGAGAACTTTCATCTTCAATGTTTACAGCGTTTTTCAAGAAATAAGTTGGTTGAATAACCAAACATAGCAATTTTTATCAATTCTTAGCTATACCAACAGACGAAAATTGCAAATCGTATAATCTTTTATAATAGCCATCAATTTTTAACAGTTGCTGATGTGTGCCTTTTTCTTTAATTTCTCCCTTGTCTAATACAATAATGAGATCTGCTTTTTGGATGGTTGATAAACGGTGTGCAATTACTATAGATGTCCTACCCTGCATCAATTTATCAATCGCACTTTGAATTAAAATTTCAGTTTCCGTATCTACTGATGAGGTTGCTTCATCTAAAACCAATATCGATGGTTGATAAACCAATGCCCTTATAAACGAGATAAGTTGTGCCTGGCCCGCAGAAAGTGTAGCCCCACGTTCCATTACGTTATAATTATATCCACCAGGTAAACGTTCTATAAAATCATGAGCTCCAACTTTTTTGGCAGCATCCACCACTTCTTCAAAAGCAATATTTGGATTGTTTAGTGTGATATTATTGAAGATGGTATCCGAAAAAAGAAAAACGTCTTGTAAAACCGTGGCAATATTGCTTCGTAAATAACTTAACTCGTAGTCTTGAATTGCTATACCATCAACTTTAATTTCGCCCTTTTGTATTTCGTAAAAGCGATTAAGTATATTAATTGTAGAAGATTTTCCGGCACCAGTAGCCCCTACCAAAGCTATCGTTTGCCCAGCTTTAACCTCGAAGGATATATCTTTCAAAACATAACTATCCTCATCAACAACTTCATCTTGGTTATAGCTAAACCATACCTTATCAAAACTGATTGCACCTGCCATTTTTTGTGGGGCATGCCTGCCTTCATTTTTAGTATGTTCTTGTGTATCTAAAACTTTAAAAACCCTTTCTGCGCCAACCATACCCATTTGCAAAGTATTGAATTTATCAGCAAGCTCTCTTATTGGCCTAAAGAGCATATTAATGAACATGATAAACATGGTAATTGTTCCGGGTTTCACACTTAATGGTTTTTCTAATATATTTTTAGATCCATACCAAATCAGCAAACCTAAAGACATAGCGGAAATTAATTCAACTACCGGAAAAAATATCGAATAATACCAATTAGAACGAATATTAGCATCACGATAACGAGCGTTTATCTTTTTAAATTTCTGATATTCTTGATCTTCCCTAGCAAAATACTGGATAATAGAGATTCCACTGATGTGTTCTTGTAAATAGGTATTTAAATTGGCTACCTCTGTTCTTATTTCCTGAAAGGAGACTTTAATTGCTTTCTGGAAAATACGTGTGGCAATAATCAAAAATGGGATTGGCACCAACACAACAATTGTTAATTCCCAATCTATCCACAACATCACTCCAATAATCACCACAACTTGTAGCATATCGCCAATCATGGCAATTAAACCTTCAGAAAATATATCCGCAATGGTCTCTAAATCTGAGACAGTCCTGGTAATCAATTGGCCAATTGGGGTTTGATCAAAGTATTTTAGTCTTAACTTACTAATGTGGTTAAAAACATTAATTCTTAAATCTTTAATGGCACTTTGCCCTAAAGTATTGGTCAACAATGTTTGACTATATTGAATAATTGTTTGCAACAGTAAGAGCACAATCATCAATATTGTCATTTCTATCAAACCAGGATAATTACCTTCTAAAATAAAATTGTCTAAGGTATAACCAATTAGAAATGGCCTAACTGGTGTAATTATCGCTAATGCAAGTGTAAGCACTACCGACCATCTAAAAATAGCACGGTAAGGCCTCACATACTCAAAAACCCTTTTAAGTAAGCTTACATTAAACGCATCACCAGTTATTTTAGACATTCTTAATTTGTAATATTAATTGTGTTATCAATTCTTTAGTCTTTCAGCTTTGGTCTTTTAGCTCAAAAAAGGATATTCAATTTTTACCAAATACAACCCACAGCCAGGTACTGATTGACCAGCCTTGCTCCTATTTTTTCCTTCAATAATATCAGCAACAGCTGCTACCTCAATATCACCTTTACCTACCAAAATCATGGTTCCCACAATTGCCCTAACCATGTTCCTTAAAAAACGATCTGCTTTTATAGTAAATATCAAACCATCTTCAATTTTCTCGAACCCCGCATGCATCAGTTTACAATTATTGGTAAAAGTTTGTGTGTTCGATTTACTAAAGCACGAAAAGTCGGTATAATTTAAGAGCACCTTTGCAGCATCATTCATCTTTTCTACATCTAAATCGCCTTTATATAACCAAGATCGATTAACTTTAAAAGGATCTTTTGAAAAATGGATATGGTATTTGTAGGCACGACCAGTTGCATCAAAACGGGCATGTGCCTCGTCTTTAACTTTAACTACCCTTTTTATGGCAATAGTATAAGGGAGTAGCGAATTAAGTCCGGTAATTGACCTTAGTACTTGCTCTTCTGCAACATCAACCACATTAAAATGGGCAAAAAACTGACTAGCATGCACACCGGCATCAGTTCGGCCACAACCTAAAGAAACAATCTCTTGCCTAAAATATATCGACAAAGCTTTGTCTAAACACTCTTGTACAGTGATTCCATTGGGTTGGGTTTGCCAACCATGAAAGTTAGTACCATCATAACTTAGTTCGATAAAGTATCTCTTATTATTCACTTGCCTGCAAAAATACTTTTTTATATCTATTTTAGACATGCGCTTTTATCCCTTTTAAGATCTTTTGTTCAGCAATTGATTTTTCGTTGACATAGAACGGCTCTTAATTTGTTTTTTAGCTCCAACTTTTGCTAAGTTTGCCTAAACATTAATTAATATGATACAAAGAATACAATCTGTATGGTTTTTATTAGCCGCAATAACCCTTTCCTGTTTATTATTTATTCCAATTATTAGCGCAACAGCTGGAGGCATCGATTATCATTTTATTACTAGTGGCATTTACCAACAAGTAGGTACAGAAATTAAACAAATTGAAAACACGCTACCCCTGTTTATCGGCACCATCGTATTGTCGTTAATATGTTTTGCCAATATATTCAATTTCAGAAATAGAACTTTACAAAAAAGAATTGCATACTTAACTGTAGTATTGATTTTGGCTTTAGCTGGCTGGGGCTATACCTATGCTGCAAATATGCCAGGTGGATTAACAGATGTAAGTTATGGCGCAGGCATTGGATTGCCAGTTCTGGCAATAGTATTTTGTCTTTTAGCTGTTAGAGGAATTAATAATGACGAAAAATTATTAAAATCTGCTGATAGATTGAGATAGAAAACATGAACAAAATAGCCTATTTACTCTTAAGATTAGCAATTGGCACCACAATGTTAGGCCATGGCTTGGTTAGGTTGCCTAAATTAGCAGGTTTTAGCAATTGGATGGTAAGCAGCTTTGAAAAATCTATGCTTCCTCATGCATTGGTTATGCCTTTTAGTTACCTATTGCCTATTGCAGAGTTTTTGATTGGGTTATTTTTAATTTTCGGATTATTTACCAAACAAGCACTAATTGCAGGTGCTGTGGTAATGATGGCATTAATTTTCGGCAGTTCGATGATCGAAAATTGGGATGCTATTCCATCTCAACTGATACATGTTGGTTTTTTCGCCTTATTGTTAAATTTCCATTCATCTAATTATTTGGCATTAGACAATAAGCTTCACAAATAATATATTCTTTTAGCCTGCTCTATTCATGAAATCAAAGTCGCAATTTCTTTATTGCATTATTCTTTTAACTTTTGTAATCCAATCTTGTAACAAAAGATATGGGGAATTTAATATTAAAAATGATGTTGCCGATACGTTACATTCTAAAACAAGAATTAACGAAATCAAAAGTTTAGACAATAACATTTTTGAAGCACATACATTTACTGGTAAACAAACGCCAAAAATTAAATACCGTTTGTTAAAGCCATCGCAACAAAATGACAATAAAAAATTTCCTTTAGTTATCGTTTTTCATGGATCAAATGGGGTTGGCACAGATAATATTAGTCAGTTAGGTGTATTGGCAAAACTGTGGGCAACACCAGAAATCAAAGCAAAATATCCAGCCTACATTCTTGTACCACAATTCCCTACCCGATCTTCAAATTATCAACTAGATGAGGGCAGAAAGGTTTTAACTTCTGTACCACAACCTGCATTACAAACCTCATTGCAACTTATCGATTCTTTAAAAAGGACACTTAACATAGATGAGGATAGAATTTATGTAATCGGCTTCTCGATGGGAGCTTCTTCTGTAATTAACGTTTTATCTGCCAAACCAGAATTATTTGCTGCAGGTGTTAGTATTTCGGGCATCCCTCAATTTGATCAAGTAAAAGCACTTTCTAACATTCCACTTTGGGTAATGCATGGCACTTTAGATACAGAGAATCCATTCAATAGTGATGTGCAGTTTTTTAAAGAATTAGATAAACCAAATAAAACTCGTTTTTGGTTATTTGATGGCAAAGCCCATAATGATATCTTTACAGGTCTAATTTTAGGAGAAAATATTCCAAAATGGCTATTTAAATATAAAAGATAACTTAAACCTAATCAATTCAATAAATATGGGAGAAATCACACTTCATACCACAAACTATTTCGACACTTTTATTGAAATTGCTTCAGATTCTCCTATCACAAATGGTGAAACCCCTCCACAAAAAGGAGACAAAAAAACAGCAGCAAATATTCAGTTTGAGCTCATCAGTAAAAACCCCTATCAATTTACATCAGACGAAGTTTTATTTCAGGTTTTTGCAGCAAAAAATGATTTAACTAGTAGTGAATTTTCAACCGCAAAAAATCAGTTTTTTTCTAAAGGACAACCTTGTTTAAGAGCATCACCATTAACTAAGAGGTATGGTTGGGGTGTGCATTATAACAAAGAAGGAAAGATTGCCATATTTGGAGCTGAAACCGAAGCCTATGAAAAATTTGCTGCGGACAAAAACTTAAAAAATTTAAAAGCGATGAAGTCTAGCAAATAACTAAGTTGAAAGCGACACATCAGCATTTTATTCCATTTGAGAATCTGACCAATGGTATCGAGATTCCTACTTCCTTTAATTTAATACTCGGCAATCAACCTCATCCATTATGCATTATTGCCGCAGAAGAATTAGAAAATCACCTTCTCAATCAGCAAGAATGGCAACATAATTTCGGATTAGATACTAAGAGCAAAGGAACGGTTATAGGTAAAATGTTTGGAGTTTTAGTTGTTAAAAACCAAGCTAATGAACTGGGTTATTTGGCTGCTTTCTCTGGTAAATTAGCTGGTCGCAATCAGCATGATAAGTTTGTACCTCCTGTATTCGATTTATTAACGGAAAACAGCTTTTTGAACATCGGGATGGAAGCGCTAACAGCAATCAATCTCGAAATCAAATCTCTAGAAGAGAGAGATGCCAAAGCTAATCAAGTCCAGATTACAGAACTAAAAGAGAAAAGAAAGCAACATTCTATCGCATTGCAAAATAAAATATTCGACCAATATCATTTCCTAAATCAGGCGGGAGAACAAAAAAGTCTGATAGATTTATTTATTGCTGCAGGTTATAAAAATCCTCCTGCAGGAGCCGGCGAATGTGCGGGGCCAAAACTATTGCAATATGCATTTCAGCATCAACTCAAACCAATTGCCATAGCAGAATTTTGGTGGGGTTTATCTCCTAAATCTGCAACCTGGAAACACAAAGAATTTTATCCTTGCTGTAAGGAAAAATGCGAACCAATATTGGTGCACATGCTTAAAGGCCTATAAACTTGCTAATTAATTTTGTAATTTAGTTAGCATGAATTTGGATATAGCCGATTACAACAATAACCTAACTTCAATAGCTAAAGAAATTTGCGAAATTCTGGCAAATACAATCGATGCAGGATTAGATAATGCTGAAAGTAAAATTTGGCATGCGCATCCTGTTTGGTTTTTAGATGGCAATCCGATTGTAGGTTATAGCAAACAAAAGAAAGGAATTAGATTAATGTTTTGGAGCGGCGCCGATTTCTATGAAGAAAATCTTAATGTACTGGGAGCGAAATTTAAGGATGCATCCATTTTCTATAATGAAGCTACAGATATTAATGTAACAGATGTGAAGCGATGGCTTGAAAAATCGAGAGCCATACAATGGGATTATAAAAACATCGTAAAAAGAAAAGGACAATTAGAAAGATTGATATGAACGTAACACCAGAACACAATGAAAAAATAGCCAAAATGACTTTTTCATCTGTTTACCCACACTACGTAACAAAGATTGAGAAAAAAGGCAGAACGATTGCAGAACTACATGAGGTAATAGCTTGGCTAACTGGATATAAAGAAGAACAACTTCAAAAACTCATCAGCCAAAAAACCACTTTCAAAGATTTTTTTGAAAATGCAGAATTAAATCCAAATGCAAATCTCATTACGGGCTTAATCTGTGGTTATAGAATAGAAGAAATCGAAAATACTTTGACTAAACAAGTTAGGTATTTAGATAAAGTAGTTGATGAATTGGCCAAAGGCAAAAAGATGGAAAAAATTTTAAGAGCTGGGTAGCTGTAGGTTTATTTTACATCATGCTAAAGAAATTGTCAAAAATGATAACTACCTTGAGTTGGCTAGCCCCGATTAAACGAAAATACTTTTTGTGCTGTCATGCTAAGCCTGTCGAAGCGTTTTGCCATATTAATCCTTCTACAAGCTCAGATTGACAGGCGTGATGGTACTGCCTAATAACAAAAAGATTGTAGTGAAAGCGTGACTTTCTTTGGATTATTGCATCGTAGATGTGCTTCTAAAACCCTTCTAAAGCCATAAGCAAAGCTATTAATATTTAACTCGCTTATTTCCAATTTATTAAGCTCAAAACTATTTAAACGACTAATAATAAAATACCAATTATTAACCGTACCTTTGCGGCTTAATTAAAAAATGTTATAATGATAAACCCATTTAGTAAATTGGGGATAAGTGATGACGTTGTTAATGCCGTAAAAGAGCTAGGATTCGAAAATCCTACGCCTATTCAGGAGCAATCTATTCCTGTACTGTTAGAAGGTAGTAACGACTTTGTTGGTTTGGCCCAAACAGGAACAGGAAAAACAGCCGCATTTGGTTTGCCGCTGTTAGAATTAATAGACTTTAAGAGCAATAAGCCGCAAGCACTAATTTTGTGCCCTACGCGTGAGCTATGTCTACAGATTACAAACGACATCAAAAATTTCTCAAAAAACACGCAAAATGCACACGTGGTTGCCGTTTACGGTGGCGCTAACATTATGCAACAACTACGTGAAATACGCAATGGCGTACAAATTGTAGTGGCCACGCCCGGCCGTATGTTAGATATCATTGGCCGTAAAGCCATCGATTTCTCTAGCGTTAAATATGTAGTGTTGGATGAAGCCGACGAAATGTTAAACATGGGCTTCCAAGAAGACATTAACGACATTTTATCGACTACACCAGACGATAAAAAAACATGGTTATTCTCTGCAACGATGCCTCCTGAGGTTCGTCGCATTGCTAAAAACTACATGGAAAACCCTGTAGAATTAACCATGGGCACAAAAAATACAGGTAACGTAAATATCGAGCATGAGTATTACATTGTAAAAGCTCGTGATAAATATGCTGCCTTAAAACGTATTGTAGATTTTAATCCAGAAATTTTTGCAGTTGTATTCTGTAAAACCAAAATGGATACACAAGACGTTGCAGAACACTTGATTAAAGATGGTTATAATGCAGATTCTTTACACGGAGATTTATCTCAACAACAACGTGATAAAGTAATGCAACGTTTCCGCGATCGTAACATGCAATTATTAATTGCTACAGATGTTGCCGCTCGTGGTATCGATGTAAACAATGTAACTCACGTAATCAATTATTCTTTACCTGATGAGATTGAAAGTTATACTCACCGTTCTGGCCGTACTGGTAGAGCTGGTAAAACTGGTATTTCCATCTGTATCATCAATTCTAAAGAAACTGGCAAAATTCGCCAGATTGAAAGAATTATTGGCAAACAATTTACAAAAGCAGAATTGCCTACAGGTTTTGATGTTTGCGAAAAACAATTGTTCTCTTTAATTCATAAAGTTCACAATGTGGAAGTAAATACTGAGCAAATTGATCAGTACATTCCAAGAATTATGGATGAGTTTGCTGAATTGAGCAAAGAAGACGTGATCAAGAAATTCGCTTCATTAGAGTTTAACCGTTTCTTAGATTACTATTCTAAAGCACCAGATTTAAATGTAAGCGCAGATGATCGTAGTGAAAGAGGTGAGCGTGGTGAACGTGGAGAACGTGGTGCTAGAAACTTCGATAACAGCAACTATACTCGTTTATTTATCAACGTAGGTTCGGTAGATGAATTTACAAGAGGCGATTTATTAGGTTTTGTTTGTAACAATGGCAAAATCAGCGGTAAATCTGTTGGTAAAATAGATTTAAAAGGTGTTTTCTCTTTCATTGAAGTAGAAAACGATACTGTTGATGCATTATTCACGAACTTTAAAGACATCAAATTTAATGGTCGCGATGTAAGAATTGAAAAAAGCGGTGATGCACCAGTTGGTGGCCGTGGTGAAGGTGGCGAAAGACGTGGCGGCGGTGACAGACGTGGTGGCTTTGGCGGTGGCGAAAGAAGAAGCGGAGGCGGCGGTGGTTACGGCGGCGGCGAGAGAAGAAGTGGTGGTGGAGATAGAAGAAGCAGCGGTGGCGGAAGCGGAAGACGTGAAGGTAGCGGCGGTGGAAACAGCGGTGGTGGTTTCAGAGATTTCTCTGGTCGCCCACGTGAAGATAAAGGTGGTAACACTGGCGGAAGCGGAAGACGTGAAGGCGGTGCTGGCAGCGGCGAAAGAAGACGTAGATCTTAGTGAGCCGTTTCAGTTAATTGATCACAATAAACATAGAAAGCCTCGACAAATTGTCGAGGCTTTCTTGTATCACGTCATATCGAATCAAGCGCAGCAAAGAGATATCTATTTCCTATTATCACCGCTTTGGCAAAACTCCTGCAAATAACTCAGAGATTCCTTCTCGTGAAAAACTCGTTCGGACGTTCTATAAATTACTTCCCAGCTGGTCTATTTCTAATCTCACTGGCTTTTAAATATACCTTCGCTCCTTTTTTATTTACATAGTATTTATTGTTTTTACCATCAATGTAAACATTAGAGCCATCTGGTGCCATTTTGCCCTTGTAAGTTTGATCAGCAACTTTCGCAGTTCCTTTAACCGCAACTTCGGCTGTTTTATTCCCTACACTTTTAGCTGCTTTTTCCGTTTTTTGTATTACTTTACCTGCTTCGGTTTTCTTTTCTTGAGCACTTGCAGCAAATGTTACTGAAGTAATCATTGCCAAGGCCGCTAAGCCTAATTTATATTTATTTTTCATGATTGTAGATTTTTTCAAATAACAACGTTTGACATAGATTGTTTCATTATTAAATTGAAAAACAACTCCAATCTCGATTATCTCACCATCTCTATAAAACTTGATAATTCTTCAACTACTTTTTCATCACTTCCCAAATAACCAACAGACTTAAAACGAATATTCCCAGTTTTATCTATAACCACTTTTAATGGAATGCTACTAGCGCCATATAGCGTTTGTACCAAATACTTTTTTGCTCCATCAATTGTACTCTTCTCATCAATTAGCACATGAAAGTTATATTTATTCTTCTTTAAATAGGTATTAATGTTTTTTGTTAAATCTTTAGTAAAAGTTTCGGCAGTATTAATAAAAAGAAAAACCACATCTTTATCATTCTCATATTTCTTGGTTAATTTGTCCATTCCAGGAAAAGCCTCTAGACAAGGTATACACCAAGTTGCCCAGAAATCTAGCACTACTATTTTCCCCGTATAAGCTGCTAATGAAACCTTTTTGCCATTATTATCTACGAGGGTGAAAGTTGGAGCTGGTGTGTTTTGCATAATTTGCTGTAACTCTATTTCTCGACCAGCCTTAGTTACTTCCTTCATAGCAGCTAGCACTTTTGTATATGAATCCAAACTCCCGTTTGTATTTAAATAAGCTTCTTTAAATGCTGCAATGACTGTATCTTCAAAATTTCCCGCCTTAATAACCTCTTGCAGTATGGGCTTAGCAACTTCATAATTTTTACGTTTAGCTAGACATAATCCATAATAAGTATTAATGAAAATCAATTTTTCTACATTTTTTTCATAAGCATTTTTTAAAATAGGATATGCTTTTTCCAATTCTCCTTGGTCATAAAAGATACTTCCCAACAGACCATTCAATTCATTTTTTCTATTTTCCCATTTTTTTATTAACGAAGCATTCTTTTCCTGACTAATTAAACTATCTACCAAAAGTAGACCTAATGTGGTTATCTTTTCAGCCTCATTTAGCTCTGTTCTTTTTTCAAGCAAAGATGTAGCTCCAGTAATTATATCAGCTAATCTAAGTGCAGGCTCATTTAGCTTGGCTAAGTAAAAATTAAACCTTGGTAGATTAACTTCTTTTAAATAGGCTTGGATAATTGAGCGATATACACCATTTGTAAGTGATGAAAATTCTTTGCCCTTAATCATATCGTAATCTTCAATTAATTTATTCCCCAAAGCTTCCATATCTACTGCTGGTCTTGGCGTTAAGGCTTCTTTATATCTTCTCGAGAATATAACTGGGCTATTTGGATATTTAATGGCAATTAACTCTAGCGTCTTTTCCATTTCAGCTTTCATTTCTAAAACCTCATACAATTTGTACATTTTGTAGTATTCTACATCTGTAATTTGTTTCTGAACATCTATAGATTTGATATAGGCTAAAATTTCCACCTTCCCTTTTGCTGGCTCTATTTGATAAATAGCTTTACAATACTTCTGAAGAGCAGCTGTATTATACTTTCCATTTGGATATAACTCCATCTCATTTTTAAACAGATCCGCAGCTTTTTGATGGTTGGGCTCAAAGCCATAAATCGCCTTCGCATTTTTACTGAGGTAAAAATCTCCCATCGCCACTAATGCACCTGGTGCTGGCTGATCCGCATTATAAATTGGGTAAACATAACCTCCTTCAGGTGCTATATCCCACATCTTATTTAACGAAAAGGCGAATACAATTAACAGACTTCCAGAATCTATTGGAAGTTTCCCTTTGTAAATCTCTCCTTCTTTAAGCAGTACTACTTTTTTACTCTCTTGGTTAAATCCATCATTAACAAGCACCGTAGCTGTTTTCAAGGTATCGTTTTCAAACCTTCCACCTCGAGGATCATAGGTAAATGATACCGTGTCTCCCATCTTAGGTTTCAAGGGAAGAACAGTTAAAGTTTGGCCCATACAAATACTAACACTTGAGCCCAAAAGCAGCAGTACCAATTGCACACCTAGGTAACTCCTCTTCCAAATTTTGCCAATAAAATGGCCGTTGTCAGGTTTCAGCAACCTGCAATTAATTAAATTTTCCATTATTTTTTTAAAGATTATATTTTCTCTTTACCAAATTATCCCTGGTTGCCATGGATCATCTTTCGGTAAGTTTGTTTCATTAGTAATGATTTGGTTTGCAGTTACTCTAGCTTCTCTCACTCTAGAATTAAAAGGAACCATTATATATGGAAATTTAGCATTCGCTGCTTTCATGTCTACATATTTAGGCTTTAGGCTATCTACTAATTTGTCCTTATTTACATAGCCAAAATCAGGATTTACTTCAACCTTATAAATAGTTCCCTTTGTTATTATATCTACATTAGCTAGTGAATGAATAATTTCTCTTTTTAGAGCGTCAATTACAATAAGTTTTTTTTGGCTGGTTTGTATTCCATCAGCATAACTTATCATTAAATTATCGGTCGAAACGTTTACAACATTATTTTTAATTTTATAAAAACCTTCGTCGATATATAATGTATCTGCCAATTCCCCTCTAAACAACTGTGCTTCTGTTCCCGACAATACACCATGTGTGACCTTTCTAATCGGTGTTTTTGAGTGATTAATTGTCCAGTGCAACATGTAATCTCTACCATATAATTTCTTTCCTTCTTTTGCAAGTTCTTCGGCGAGTTGGTCCAGCAGTCTCGGGCCCTTAATTAACTCGCTTGTTAATTCGTTGACCATTGGAATGCTATTATTTTTCACACTATCAATGCTCTTTTTATAAATTGGTTTTGATACTTCTTTTGATGGAGCTTCAGCTTTTACTTGATTACTTGTTGAAATCAGCCCTACTTTTTCAGATCTTGTTTGAGGAGAATTTCTATCAATAATGATATGAACAATACCATAAGACTTTTCGACCTTAAATGCAGCTATAAAAAACAATAGTGAGACGAGCGGAAAAACAGTTAAATACTTGATAATTGAACTTTTTTTGGATGGGTTACGGCCTAACTGTTCAATCCTTTGTTCTAGTTGTGATTCCGTGAAAGCAGAATGGCTTAGCCGTTCTTTAGGTACATAAGCATATTGAATAAGCAAATTTGCATAATCATACTTACTGCTTAGTATTTTAGTAGCTTCTTGATCTGCAATATATTCATGATTTAACTTTACATCTTTAGCTAATCTATATATAAAAGGATTAAACCAGTTAAAACTTCGAAGCAATTCGAAGAACAATACATCATAACTGTGACCCTGCTTAATATGCGTTTTTTCGTGCTCCATAATCGCCTTATTTGCATACATGTTTGGGTGGAGGAACAACCAGTTGAAAAAAGAAAAAATCTCTGTTTTTTTATCTAAAAGATTAACATAGGTAATATGGTAGGCTCTTTTTTTATCAGCAGCATTGTAAATGGTTATAATCTTATACAGATTCACACTTAAATTAAATAGAAATATACACACAACTATAACATAGAAAAAGAACAGCAACTTATCGAATCCTAAATTTAAATCATTTTGAGGTTGCGTAGGTAATTGAGCACCTGAAGTGCCTGTAATTACTGAAGGAATTTCATAAAGGGGTCGTTCAGTAAAGCCAGTTGAAATTGAAACAACATTGTCTTTCAAATAGCTAACCGACAAAAAAGGTAATAGGAAAGCAATTACGGAAGTGGTTAATAAATACCATCTATTTAAAACATACCTGGTTTCTTTTTTAAGAAAAAAGTGATACAGTGCAAAAAACACACTTAAATAGACATTTGCTTCAATTAAATAATATAACCAAGCCATATATTTAATTTTTAAGTTTATCAGCAAGTTGCTTTAGCCTTTGGTACGTTTCTTCATCCAAATCCTTTTCTTCTACTAAAAAAGATACTAGGCTATGATAGGAGCCACTAAAATAACCCTCAAAAACTTTATCAAATGCAAAACGTCTATAGTCTTTTTCCGCTACCAAAGGATAATAAGTAAATACATTTCCATTAGCTTCAACGTCAACAACGTTTTTCCCTTTAAGCACTTTTAAAACCGTTGCTACCGTATTATAAGCAGGCTTTGGTTCAGGCATGCGATCAGTAATCTCTTTAATTGTTCCCTTACCTATTTGCCAAACAACTTTCATCAATTGTTCTTCTGCTTTGGTTAGTTCCCTAATGTCTTTCATAACTACTATAAATATAATACTACAATTATAGTACTATTTTTATAATAAAAGAAATAACTATTAAAATTAATCGTATTTAAGAAATTAGTTATTTAATTCATGCTTATTACTTAAAAGATAATAGCTGTATATTGCCGTTAAAATAATTTTCGATGAAAAAACAGTTCCACCTATTAGCTATAATCCTCCTACTATTTTCATGTAGTCCTGTAAACAAAGTATTAAACGGTGGCAGTCTTAAAGAAACTAGCTTTACTGAAAAAATACCTTTTTCTTTTGATTTTGGAGTGCCAATTATTAAAGTTAATATAAATGGAAAAGAGTATAACTTCTTATTTGATACAGGTGCACCCACTGTTATATCTCCAGATTTGATAGCAGAGCTAAACTTAAAATCTGCAGCCAAGGCCAAAACAACAGATTCTCAAGGCAATAGCAACCAACAAAATTTCGTTAAAGTTCCTAATATTAAAATTGGTAATTTAAATTTTGAAAACATTGGTGCAGTAGTGATTGATATGAAAAAGATTTTCGAGTTTAAATGCATGAATTTTGATGGAATTATTGGCGCAAACCAAATGCAAAAAGCCATTTGGGAAATCGATTACCAAACCAAAATGATAACTATAAGTAATGAACTTACAGGTTTTAATATCCCTACTAGCGCTGAAGTTTTAAACTTTACACCTAAAAAATTGCAAAAGACACCAATGGTTGCAGTTAAAATTGGCGATAAAACTGCCAATGTAACATTTGATACCGGCGCAACTACTGATTTGAATTTGCCTTTCCATATCTATAAAAACGAAATCTCAACATTTAAGGGAATAGAAGCAATTGGTAACTCGAGCTCTGGGATATATGGTGCAAGTAAAAGTTCTACAACAACCTATAAAAAAATTCCTTCCTTTACCATAAGCAATATGCCATTAAAAGACCAAATCGTAACATTTGGCGAAGGTTCTACTGCAATTATAGGCAATACGCTTTTCAAGAATTATCGTTTGATTTTAAATTGGAATGAGAATAAAATCTACATGGTTAAAATGGCAGATTCGAAAAACACTAAATATGAAAGCTTTGGTATTGGATTAAGGTATATTAACAATAAGCCAACAATTGCTAAAATTTTCAAAAACACTGCTGCAGAAAAATCTGGTATTCTAATTAATGATCAAATAATTGCACTAGATGGTAAAAACACTTCAAATTTTACGGAAGCAGAGGCGTGTTTTAACAGTTTTAATAGTATCCTAACCGGGAAGAGTGTAATTTCAATTACTGTTTTAAGGGAAGGTAAAAAGCTTGATTTTCAATTAAAAAAACAGACAATATTAGAATAACAGAAACTAGATTTACAATTGATTTTAAAATAAAAACCCTTACCCCTAATTTAGCTTCTCGGTTAGTAACCGCATCTCTAATACTGGGGAACGATTTTCGTATAAAATATGATAGACTGCCTTACTAATCGGCATATCTACATTATACTTTTTATTAATGTGATACATGCAATTTGCCGCATAATAACCCTCCGCAATCATGTTCATTTCTAACTGAGCAGACTTTACGGTGTAGCCCTTCCCTATCATGTTACCAAAAGTTCGGTTACGGCTAAACTGAGAATAAGCAGTTACCAATAAATCTCCCAAATAAGCTGATTCCTTGATGTCTCGATCAATTGGATGTACGGCCTCTACAAATCTTTTGATCTCTCTAATCGCGTTAGAAATCAGCACAGCTTGAAAGTTATCTCCATAACCTACGCCATGGCAAATTCCGCTTGCTACAGCATAAATATTTTTTAAAACCGCAGCATATTCAGTTCCAAAAATATCATCAGAAACATTGGTTTTGATATATCTGGTATTAAGCTGACTAGCAAAAGCAGCAGCAAAATCTACATCCATACTTGCAATGGTTAAGTAAGAAAGTTTCTCTAATGCAACCTCTTCTGCATGGCATGGCCCGCTAATTACGGTAATATCTGTTAATGGGATTTCATATTGCTGATGAATAAATTCCCCTATAATCTGATTTTCGTCTGGAACAATTCCCTTAATGGCAGATATGATTTTCTTTCCTTTTAAATCTGCCGGAACAATACCCTTTAACGTTTCCTTTAAAAATGCAGCAGGTACATTTAAAATTAAATAATCTGCTGCAGCAATAATAGACTTAATATTTGAGGAGATGTTTTCCTCAGGAAGCCTAATTTCTACAGAGCTTAAATAATTTGGATTGTGCTTAAAAGATTTGATATGTGAAATAGCCTCTTCATTACGCATCCACCAAAATATCTCCTTTTCTTTACTATTATCCGCTAACATTTTGATGATTGCTGTTGCCCAACTTCCACCCCCAATCATTGCTATTTTAGGTATCATATCTCTTCCATTTTAAATAAATACAGTTTTAGAAAACTGCATTAAAGGCAAAAGGTTTAAAACAATGCAAGTTGCATTATTTTAAACCTCACCTAAGCCTCAAAAATACTTAATTATTATGATTTTGGATATTACTTTTTATTTTCAGTTGAAAATAGCTTATCCTTAGTAGTTTTCTCTACTTTCATTCCATCTTTTAATTTATTTTGGATGGCAGAATAAGGACCTGAAACAATTTCCTGACCCGATTTTAATCCAGATTTTATAATAATAAATTGATCATCTTGAATTCCTGTAGTTACCTCAGCTTTTTTAACAGTATTAGCTTTCGAATCGAATAAGTAAACGTATTGTTTTACTTTTTTATCATTCAATTTAGCTTTTTGTTTATCCTGATTTTGATCTGTTGAAGCATTTGGAGAAGGTTCTGTAGATTTTTCTTTATCTCCAGTAAATACCGCTTGTATTGGAACAGCTAAGCTAGTCACCGATTCGCTTTCAATATCAACAGTTGCAGAAAGACCTGGTCTAAACGGAGAAGGTAAATCTTTAGCACCACCTTTAACTGCGCTATATGATTCTGCAATTAAACGTACTTTAACAGAGAAATTAGTTACCTGATCTACCGATGTCGTTGTAGTACCAACACTAGTTGATGAACTTGCAATTTCTGTTACCACACCTTTGAATTTCTTATCAGCAAATGCATCAATTTCAATAGAAGCGCTGTCTCCAACATTTACTCTGTTAATGTCGTTCTCATTTACCTCAACATTTACTTCCATAGTAGTTAAGTTAGAAATACGCATAATCTCAGTACCCGCCATTTGCGATGTACCTAAAATACGATCTCCCAATTCTATAGACAATTTAGAAACCACACCATCAACCGGAGAGTAAATTGTAGTTCTAGCTAAGTTTGCACCCGCTTCTTTAACATTTGCTCCCGATTGCTCTAAGCCAAATTTAGCTCCTGTAACGTTTTCTTTTGCACTAGCCAATGTAGCCTTAGCAGTTAAGTAAGCCGCCTTTGCTGCATCAAACTCAGAAGCAGAAATTACTTTTTTGTTAAATAACTCAACATTACGTTTATAAGTTGCCTCAGCATTTACAAAATTCGCTTCATTTTGTATCAATTGTTGTTGAGAGGATGCTACCGATGCTTTCTGCGAATTGTAAGAAGCTACTGCTCTTTCATAACCCGACTGCAAAATATCTGGTCTAACTTTACACAATAATTGGCCCTTTTTAACCACATCACCTTCTTTTACCAAAAGTTCGGTAACCTCTCCAGAAACCTCAGAACTTAATTTAACTTCTGTTTCTGGTTGTATTTTACCACTGGCAGTTACTGTTTCAACTACTTTTTTATCTCCTGCTTTATCTACAGTTACTTTTTCAATTGTTTCACCACCAATAACGCCAGTAACTTTTAATATTACTAGTAATACAAGAATAGCAACAACGCCAATCAAAATGTGTTTAAGTTTCATAATTATTTGTGTTCGTTTGTTTAATTGTTGTGTTGTTGAAAAATCGAATTTAATCTGCTAGCTAACATAAAGCTTTTCAGGCCTCAATCTTCAACCTATTTTAAAATATAATTTGTTTACCTAAATAATAGTCAATCACTTTAGCTCTAAATATCAAGTCGTATTTAGCTTGGATCATATCTATTTCTGCCTGATTTCTGTTTGTTTGTGCAGTACTATAATCTAACGAGTTTACCAAACCAACATTGTAACGTTGCTCAATCACATAAAATGCATCTTTTTGAGCTGTGAAAGCATTTGTTGTTGATTGAAAACGGCTTTCTGCTGCTTTTAAATCTGCAACTGCCTGATAAATAATTTTATTGAGGTTATTTTTTGCTAATTGCTCTTGTGTTTCTGTTTGCATTAAGTTAATTCTAGCTCTAGTAACACTAGATTTAGCCTGCAATCCATTAAAAATAGGAATAGATAAATTTAACCCAACACCTTTACCAACATTATTTTTTAATTGATCAACCAATGCCTGATTTGGCAAAATTGAATTGTAACTATAGAAATAATTAGAGCCATAACTTCCATTTAAAGATAATCTTGGATACAGATTTCCTTGGGCTACTTTAACACCAATTTTCGCTGCAGCAGTATTTAAAGCTGCTAATTTAATATCAGGAAACAATGCCATCGCATTAGTGTAAAGCTCTTCTGGATTGTATTTTGTGGAAGGATTTTTAAAACTATCAACCACAGGTGCCTGTACTTCATAAACTGTAGCAGATGGCACATCCATTAGTTGGGCTAAAGTTAAATAAGAGATAGCTAATGCATTTGCTGCATTGGTTACATTTAATTCTGCAGTTGCAACCTGAGATTTAGATTGAGACAAATCGGCCAATGTTTTATTTCCTACATCTAACAACTGTTGTTGCTGATTTAATTGCTGTTGTGCAACTACCAACTGTGCTTCTGCAGCCCTTAAAAAATCCTTGTTATATAAAATTTGCAGATAAGAAGTGATAACAGATAAAATTAAGTCATTTTTAACTTTATCAGTATTTGTTTTACCTGCTTCTAATAAAACTTTATTTTGCTTAATCTGATTTAGTTTTTGGAATCCTTGGAACAAATCTACACCTGTACTAAGATTACCACTTAAGTTATATCTTTGTGTGTTTTCAAACAAACCAGAAGCTGCCTGATTTCTACCCCAATTCATATTCTGGCTAATGCCTCCATTTAATGTTGGGTACAGTGCCAGTTTTGATTGTTTTAAATTTTCATCAGAAAGACTTTCGCTCAACCTAGATTGTTTTACCTGTAAATTATTAGTTAGCGTTTTATCTATAGCTTGTTGTATAGTAATTACTTCTTGCGCAAAGCCTTGTTGGCTTATACTGGTAGCTACTGTTAGACTTAAAATAAATGTTAGCCCTTTTAAAAAGCTATAATTGGCAACTTGTTTCATAAAATTCGTTTCGCAATAATAAATAAACAATTAATTGATTTTTTAAATTTCGTAAGTGCAACCTAAATATTACTTTTGGGCATGTACTTGGTTAAATCTCCACTTCTACTCAAATGGTTTTATTCTGCTTTAATTTGGAACAAGGACCGCTCGAAAAAAATTGTTTATTTAACCTTTGACGATGGACCCATACCTAATGTTACAGACTTTGTATTAAATACTTTAAAAAGCTATAGTGCTAAAGCTACATTTTTTTGTATCGGCGATAATATTCGCAAACATCCATCAGTTTTCGAAAGCTTAAAAATTGATGGGCATGCTATTGGAAATCATACTTTCAACCATTTAAATGGATGGAAAACAGATGATACAGGTTACCTTACCAACTTCTTGAAATGCCAAGCACTAACACAGAGCAATCTCTTCCGTCCACCTTATGGAAAGATTAAAAAAAGCCAAATCAAGAAGCTCAAAGCTGAAAGACTAAAGCTTACAGCTGACCTTCAAACTGTCAACTCCCAACTCCAAATTGTGATGTGGGATGTTTTAAGTGGTGATTTCGACGCTAATCTTTCTCCTGAACAATGTTACCAAAACGTAATTAAAAATGTTAAAAATGGCTCAATCATTATCTTTCACGATAGTCTGAAAGCTTTTGATCGTTTGCAATATGCCCTACCTCAAACCCTAAAATATTTAACTGAAAAAGGATACCAATTTGGCATTCTTTAACAGACCTCAAAAAGCGAACATAATGCCAATTGTTAAAAGTCAATCAAAATATTGATTATCAAATAATTAGAAATAAATTCTATTATCAAAGTGTTCGTAAATGCACAAAACCGTTCATTAATGGACAGGCTAGAGAGTTTAAGCCAAGTGGTAAGATTAGTTTAGGCATCTCTAGACTATTTACAATTTTAAATAGAAATCCAAGCTTTTGTTTTATAAACTGGATAGCAGCGAAAATCCTTTTTACCTTAATTTCCCACAGCTGTGGGAAATTAAGGTAAAAAGATTGCAGCGCATAGCCCGACTAACATTGATCTGATTACTGCGATTGCTTTTCAAAATAATTACATTACAAAGAGGAATAAAATGAGTTATAGAAACTAACTTAAATCATGTTTACAAAAATCAAAAAACTCATTATCAACAATTTATAACTGACCAATATTCCAAAAAGCTATAATTTAGAACCATTCCAAATTATTTAATCGATTGCTTGGATTATATTTAAAGGGAGTTTTTTGTTATTTTTGTTATCGATCAAATAATTGTGTTTTTTGATCAATAAACACAGATTAACGCACATAACCATAATATTTTTTTGCGAGATTAAACGACTGATTTGTTGCACAAATCGATAGCAAAAAAATTAACCATCACGATGAGTATTTATAACGATTATATCCAGGAAATTGAAGACAGAAAAGCTCAAGGTCTTCATCCTAAACCAATTGACGGAGCTGAATTAACAAGCGAAATCATCGATCAGATTAAAAATGTAAATAATTTTAACAGAGCAGATGCGGTTAATTTCTTTATCTACAATACTTTACCAGGTACTACAGGCGCAGCTGTTGTAAAAGCACAGTTCTTAAAAGAAATTATTTCAGGCGAAGTTATTGTAGCAGAAATTACTCCTGATTTTGCTTTCGAATTATTGTCGCACATGAAGGGTGGACCTTCTATTAAAATTTTGCTAGACATCGCCCTAGCCGACAATGGCGATAAAGCTCACAAAGCTGCTGACGTACTTAAAACGCAAGTTTTCTTATACGATGCGGATACAGATCGTTTGAAAGAGGCTTTCCACAACGGAAATGAAATTGCTAGAGAAATTTTAGAAAGTTACGCTAAAGCTGAATTTTTCACTAAACTTCCTGAAGTAGCAGAAGAAATTAAAGTGGTAACTTTTATCGCTGGCATTGGCGATATATCTACAGATTTATTGTCTCCGGGTAACCAAGCACACTCTCGTTCTGACCGTGAATTGCATGGCAAATGCATGATTACACCAGAAGCGCAAGAGCAAATCAAGGCTTTGCAAGCCCAACATCCAGATGCTAGCGTGATGTTAGTTGCCGAAAAAGGTACCATGGGTGTTGGTTCTTCACGTATGTCGGGCGTAAACAATGTGGCACTTTGGACAGGTAAACCATCTAGTCCGTATGTTCCATTTGTAAACTTCGCTCCAATTGTTGGTGGCACCAATGGTATTTCTCCAATTTTTTTAACCACAGTTGATGTAACAGGCGGTATCGGTATCGATCTTCAAAACTGGGTAAAGAAAACTGATGAGAATGGCAATGTGATCCGTAATGAAAACAATGAGCCAATTTTAGAACAAGTATATCCTATCGAAACCGGAACTGTTCTCACTATCAATACAAGAACAAAAAAATTATACAACGGCGAGCAAGAGCTGATCAATATTTCGAAAGCATTGACACCGCAAAAAATGGAATTTATTAAAGCTGGTGGTTCTTATGCCATCGTTTTTGGTAAAAAAATCCAAACTTTTGCAGCTAGAGTTTTAGGAATTGAAGCTCCCTTAGTTTATGCTCCAGCTAAAGAAGTATCTATTGAAGGGCAAGGCTTAACTGCTGTTGAAAAAATATTCAATAAAAATGCAGTTGGCTTAGCACAAGGTCAGGTTTTACATGCAGGTTCTGATGTTCGTGTAGAAGTGAACATTGTAGGTTCTCAAGATACAACAGGTTTAATGACTGCCCAAGAATTAGAAGCGATGGCTGCTACAGTTATTTCTCCAATTGTTGATGGCGCTTATCAATCGGGTTGTCACACGGCATCAGTTTGGGATAAAAAAGCGCAAGCAAACATTCCTAAGTTGATGAAGTTTATGAATGACTTTGGTGTAATTACAGCTCGTGATCCTAAAGGCGAGTATCATTCAATGACTGATGTTATTCACAAAGTATTGAATGACATTACGATTGACGAATGGGCAATCATTATTGGTGGCGACTCGCACACTCGTATGTCTAAAGGCGTAGCTTTCGGTGCAGATTCGGGTACAGTGGCTTTAGCTTTGGCAACAGGCGAGGCTTCTATGCCAATTCCAGAATCGGTAAAAGTTACCTTCACAGGCGCAATGCAACAACACATGGATTTCCGTGATGTGGTTCATGCTACTCAATTGCAAATGTTGCAACAATTTGATGGCGAAAACGTATTCCAAGGTCGTATTATCGAGGTACACATTGGTACTTTATTAGCCGACCAAGCCTTTACTTTTACAGATTGGACGGCAGAGATGAAAGCAAAAGCCTCTATCTGTATTTCGCAAGACGATACTTTAATCCAATCGTTAGAAATTGCTAAAAACCGTATTCAAATCATGATAGACAAAGGTATGGACAACCATAACCAAGTTTTACAAGGTTTGATTAACAAAGCAAATAAACGTATTGAGGAAATCAAAACAGGTATCAAGCCAGCTTTAATGCCAGATACAAATGCAAAATACTATGCAGAAGTAGTTATTGATTTGGATATCATCAACGAACCAATGATTGCCGACCCAGATGTGAACAATGTTGATGTTTCTAAACGTTACACCCATGATACCATCAGAGATTTAACTTTCTACGGCGGTGATAAAAAGGTTGACTTAGGTTTTGTAGGTTCTTGTATGGTGCATAAAGATGATTTGAAAATTGTTTCTCAAATGTTGAAAAACATAGAGACACAAACTGGCTCAGTATCATTTAAAGCTCCATTGGTAGTTGCAGCTCCAACCTACAACATTATTGATGAGTTAAAAGCCGAAGGCGATTGGGAATATTTACAAAAATACTCTGGCTTCGAGTTTAGCGATGCACTACCAAAAAGCACAGCACGTACCGAATATGAGAATATCATGTATCTAGAGCGTCCAGGCTGCAACTTATGCATGGGTAACCAAGAAAAAGCGGCTAAAGGAGACACGGTAATGGCTACCTCTACTCGTTTGTTCCAAGGTCGTGTGGTTGAAGACAAAGATGGTAAAAAAGGAGAGTCTTTATTGGCATCTACACCTGTAGTAGTTCTTTCTGCTATCTTAGGTCGTATTCCAAACATCGAAGAATATAAATCAGCAGTAGAAGGTATCAATTTAACAAAGTTTACTCCTATCTCTACAAAACAGTAATAAACAAATCAACATATCATTTGTTAAAATAAGAGGCTATCCGATTGATCAGGTAGCCTCTTTGTTTATCATAGAATGGTTTTAAATAACAGAATTTGACAAATCTCAAAAATAAGTCTGTTAAAAATTGTTTAATTTTAAATATTACCGTTATTGACAATAATTTATAAAAAATAGTTATGGCTTTTGATATAGAAATGATCAAAAAGGTTTACGAAAACTTTAGCACGCGCGTAGATGCGGCTCGTAAAGTAGTTGGCAGACCTTTAACACTTTCAGAGAAAATATTATATACACACCTTTGGGATGGAAATGCAAAATCTTCATTTGTCCGCGGAACAGATTATGTAGATTTTGCGCCGGATAGAGTTGCTATGCAAGATGCAACTGCTCAAATGGCGCTTTTACAATTTATGCAAGCTGGTCGCCCAAAAGTTGCGGTACCTTCTACTGTACATTGTGATCACTTAATCACGGCTAAACTAGGTGCTGAAATAGATTTACCTCATGCCAATACAGAAAGTAAAGAAGTTTTTGATTTCTTGGCTTCAGTTTCTGACAAATATGGTATCGGTTTCTGGAAACCAGGTGCAGGTATCATTCACCAAGTGGTATTAGAAAATTATGCTTTCCCAGGGGGAATGATGATTGGTACCGATAGCCACACGGTAAACGCTGGTGGCTTAGGTATGGTTGCCATTGGTGTTGGCGGTGCAGATGCTTGTGATGTAATGGCAGGCTTACCTTGGGAGCTTAAATTCCCTAAATTAATTGGCGTTAAGTTAACTGGTAAATTAAACGGTTGGACTTCGGCCAAAGATGTAATTTTAAAAGTCGCTGGTATTTTAACTGTAAAAGGTGGTACTGGTGCTATTGTAGAATATTTTGGCGATGGCGCCATTAACCTAAGCTGTACTGGTAAGGGAACCATTTGTAACATGGGTGCAGAAATTGGTGCAACTACTTCTACTTTTGGTTATGATGAGAGCATGGAGCGTTATTTACGTGCGACCAACAGAGCTGATGTTGCTGATGCAGCAAATGCAATTGCAGCACATTTAACTGGTGATGATGAAGTTTATGCTAATCCAGAAAGCTATTTTGATCAAGTAATTGAAATTAATCTTGATGAACTAGAACCATATTTGAATGGTCCATTTACGCCAGATTTAGCTACACCAATTTCTCAAATGAAAGAAGTGGCGGCAGCTAATGGCTGGCCAATGAAAGTAGAGTGGGGTTTAATTGGTTCATGTACCAATTCATCTTACGAAGATTTATCTCGTGCTGCCTCTATTGCTAAACAAGCAATTGATAAGGGTTTAGGCATTAAATCGGAATTTGGAATTAATCCAGGTTCTGAGCAAGTGCGTTACACTGCAGACCGTGATGGTTTATTGGGTACATTTGAAGATCTAAATGCTACCATTTTCACCAACGCCTGCGGACCATGTATTGGGATGTGGGATAGAACAGGCGCAGAAAAAGCAGAGAAAAACACCATCGTACACTCGTTTAACAGAAACTTTGCTAAACGTGCAGATGGTAACCCGAACACTTTCGCATTTGTAACTTCCCCAGAAATTGTGGCAGCTATTGCAATTGCAGGCGATTTAGGTTTCAACCCTTTAACAGATACGTTAACAAACGATAAAGGCGAGCAAGTTAAATTAGATCCGCCAGTTGGCGATGAATTACCTGTTAATGGTTATGCCGTTGAAGATGCAGGTTATCAAGCTCCGGCTGAAGATGGTTCTAGCGTACAGGTTTTGGTTTCTCCAACATCTCACCGTTTACAGTTGTTAGATCCGTTTGCAGCTTGGGAAGGCACTGACTTGAAAGGCTTAAAATTATTGATTAAGGCTAAAGGTAAATGTACAACTGACCATATTTCTATGGCTGGCCCTTGGTTAAAGTTCCGTGGCCACTTAGATAACATTTCTAATAACATGTTGATTGGTGCAGTTAACTACTTTAACGATAAGACAGATAATGTAAAAAATGCATTAACAGGCGAATATGGCCCAGTTCCTGCAACACAACGTGATTATAAAGCTGATGGATTAGGTTCTATTGTAGTGGGTGACGAAAACTATGGCGAAGGATCATCTCGTGAGCACGCAGCTATGGAGCCTCGTCATTTAGGTGTACGTGCGGTATTGGTAAAATCTTTTGCTCGTATCCACGAAACTAACCTTAAAAAACAAGGGATGTTGGCTTTAACCTTTGCTGATAAAGATGATTACGAAAAAATCCAAGAGGATGATGTAATCGACATCCACGGCTTAAAAACTTTTGCACCTAACGTTCCTTTACAAATGGATTTACACCATGCTGATGGGACTAAGGATGTAATTGTAGTAAACCATAGCTATAATTCGCAGCAAATTGAGTGGTTTAAGGCAGGCGGTGCATTAAATATCATCAGAAAAGAAGCAGCAATGAAAGCGGCAGGATTGTAAACGAGTCCAAAAGTAATTAGACAGAAAGTTCAAAAGCTTTGATGATATAAAAAGTAATAGTTAATTAATTACTATTCAGTTTCTATATAAATTTAATTAGCAATCTTATGCTTGGTAATTAAAAATAACCATAGCATTAAGAATAGAATAGGCTAAGTATGGTGTATAATTAGAGAGGTATTGACGGGGCGTTGCTGGGGGGTTGCTGGGGCCTTGATGGGGCTTGACACCCCGGCAACACCTTAGAAATTCCTGATCAATACATCGGCATAACCTCTTCATTACTGATTAAAAATTAATTAAACATGAGAAAATTAACAAATGGCATCTTTGTAGCTGTAAATGGAAAAGTAGGAAATATAATTGGTTACCATTTAAATGGACAACAAGTTATCTGAACTAGTGGCGTAAATAACAAACCACTATCCGAAAAACAATTGAATAATAAATTGCAGATGAAAGTTATTATGCAGTTCTTTCATCAAATGGATACATTAATCCAAATGGGATTTAGCCCAGAAGCTAGGAATACGACTAAAAACTACAATAATCTTGCTATTGCTTATAACAAGCCAAATGCGCTAACAGGTTTCTATCCTGATGTGGCTGTAGATTTTTCAAAAATTATGATCAGTGCTGGACACTTATTCTCATCCAGAAAATGCAAAATTTTAACTGATTGGTAATCAGTTAAAATTTACTTGGAAAGGCATTAGAAATACAAACTAGGTAATGCTTTTAGCTTATGCGCCAATTACAAAGCAAATGGTATTTGAGGCTAGTGGGGCGAAAAGAGAGCAGGAAAAGAGAAACTTATACTAAAACCACGGATAGAAAATGAAAGAATGGAGCTTTAAATCTATTTTGTAAGCAACAATAGAATGCAGGCTGCAAACAGTTTGTATTTAGGAAATATCACCAATGCCTAATACAAAACACAAATAACTGAACTTATGGGTTTGCTACTTTTATAAGTATTGATCTAAAAAAATGGTATGAAATGGCATTTTGGTAGCACTAACTTGTTTTTGCAACAGTATAAATATATGCCAGACCAAGCAGCCTATGGCCAAAACCAACAACTGATAAGGGAGTGATTTTTGAAGAGTTAGGAATTCTACCCTCATCCCCTATCGATTTAAATAACGATTCTATTCAGAGGATAGTAAAATTAGGCAAAACATTTTTCTTTGACTCTCGTCTATCGGGGTCAGGCCAAATCTCCTGCTCCACCTTTCACATGCCTAACTTAAAATGGACTGATGGCCTGAAAGTTTCAATCGGACATGGTTTGGCACAGAATAATAGAAACGCTCCCTTTATAGAAAACGTATGGTTTAACAAAAGCTTATTCCTATTTTGATTAAAATCAGAATAGGATTTTTTATAATTTAGCTGTAAGCAACATTTAGTTTTTAAACGTGTCTATTATTTAATGACAAATCATTTTCATACCGTTGAGCCCTGTGAGGAACTAAAGAAATATGTGGCTTGTTATTATTTTTTAAAAAGTGACGACCAAAACTTTAGCAGTAGGCACTATTCATTTCCTCATACCTATAATGCACTAAGTATATACAAGGATAGCAGTTTCGATTCTAAACCATCTAACTTTAATGCAAGACAAAGTTTAACACCTAATTACCAATTATTTATTCAGGTTAAGAAACAAGCACCACTAATGGTTAATATTTCAGGTAAAATAAATAGGGTAACCATTCTTTTTAAAGATTTTGGCATCAACCATTTCATTACTGAACATTTATCAAACATTATGGGGTATGAAAAAGTTCAATTCAATTCTTGGCAAAAAGATCCAATGTTCCCAATCTTTTTAACTAACTTATTTTCTAGCGAAGATGAAGTTAAAAAAGGGGAAATTATTAATAACTTCCTCTTAAAAAGGCTTAAACCAATACAGTTATTCTATTTAGAAGATGCAGTTACTCTACTCTGCGATTTTGAAAAAAACCTATCAATACATAAAATAGCAGAAAAATTTAATGTATCATTAAGATCATTCAATCGCAAATTTAAAGAGGTATTAGGCGTATCACCGGTAGAATACCGTAGAATAGCACAGTTTAGGCGTTCTATAGAAAATAAACTATTTCAATCTCAGTTTAAGCGTTTAACTGACATTGGTTATGAAAGTCATTTTTATGACCAAAGTTATTTCAATAAAATATATCATAAGCTCGCTGGCTCTAATCCAAAAACGTTTTTTAAATCTATTGAGCGAATTGGCAATGATCAATTGATTTTCCAATTTATAAAAAAATAGCATTGGCTGAAAAGTACAATTTCTTCAACTGTTATTAATGTCTTTTTGTAAAACAATAACAGTAAGTCTACTTAACCTTAAGTTTTAACTCATGAAGAAAGCAACTCTTATATTCGTAATTTTATTGCAACTCGCAATGCTAACTCCACTGTCTGCACAACAAAAAGCTGTTAATCTCTTAGATTCTGCAAGAGTTTATTATGAAAAAAAAGATTTTAAGAAGTCTTTTGAGTTTTATGAAGTTTATCACGCTAATCCAACTCAAGGCACAAATAATCTTGACACTTATTTCGCAGCTGTTACTGCCTGTCATGCTGGCAATATAGAAAGAGCTAAATTCTATTTAAAATGGTCAGCGAGCATAGGATATGATATGCCAGACTATAAAAAGTATGAAATGGATGAGGCAAGTGCTTGTATGAAAGACTTACCAGAATGGCAAAGTTACATCAAGGTATTTAAATTAAAATCTGATTCCTTAGTCGCTATGCTTACTAAAACAACAAATGAACTTAATGACACCACCAATCGAATAAACAACACTATATTGTTAAATGATACTTATTGGAAAAATATCGCATCAAAAAGCAGTGCGCATCAGTTGACTAATAAAATTAAGCACTTTAATGAATACCCTGTTACAAAAAAGGATAATTTCTGGACGCTGTATAACATTAAAGTGAACGACACCTTAACTGTTCCTTTCTTGGTTCATATACCAAAGAACTATAATGCAAAAAAAAGAAGGTCTTTATATGTATACCTACATGGCGCAGTAGTTAATCGACCAAAATTTGCAAATCCTGCATACATCCCAACAAGTTTGGAAGCAACTGTAATGACTAAAGGAATGCAACAAGAGGCCTTTATTATTTATCCATTTGGGAGAAAAGACTTTGCATGGTTATATCAACAACAGGCATTTGAAACAATTTTACAAGAAATTAGCCATGTAAAATCACTTTATAACATAGATGACAACAAGGTTTATATAGGTGGCCATTCTAATGGAGGTAGTGGTGCATTTTGGTTTGCGGTTAATAAACCTTCCACATTTTCAGCTTTTTTTGGATTAAATTATTATCCTAAAGTATATTCAAGCAATACTAGCTTAAGAAATTTACGGAATAACACGCCTTTCTATGGCATAAGTGGATCGGAAGATAGAGCTTTCCCTATCAGTACTGTTAATGCTATCTATAACTATGGTACAAACAATGGATCAAACTGGAAAAATTTCACAAAAAAGGGTGATCATGGCTTACCATTTTCAAATAGGGATTCGATTAATTTCATCTTTGATACGTTGGCCACAAAAATTAGAGATCCTTTCCCTAAAAAAATAGAATGGGAAACAGATAATGTTAAAAACGGAAGAAATGCTTGGCTTGAAATATTGGAGCTAGATACCCTTACCGAAAAAGAAAACTGGCATACCTTACTAAATCCAACAATTACACAAAATGGCAAAAGTGCTTTTATAGATTTTAATAAAAATAAATCTGGAGCAGTTAAAGCCTCTGTTGAAGGTAATACGATTAAAATAGAATCTTCAAGAGTAAAAAGAATTAAACTCTATATATCTGAAGATATGTTTGATCTTAACCAGCAAATCAAGATTGTCATTAATAGCAAAGATTATATTAACCTAAAATTATCAGCAGATAAAAATGTGATTTTAGAGGAATTTCTAAAGACAAAAGATCGAGCATTTATTGTTGCCAATAAAATCGAGTTTACGATTAAATAATATGATCATATTACTTTTATATTGTTAGCCTTTAAATTAAGGCTAACAATTTTATTGCCCATCCCCTTCTGCTAATTCTTCATCGCTTGCTAATAATTCATCAATAGCGGCTACTTCATTTTCAAACACATGTAACTGTATGCCACTTATGCTCGAATCTAACAGCGGCCTTAAGCCAGCTGTATTTTCTCCTGATAGGAAACAGCTATAACCTGCATCTTGTAATCTTGTTAAAATGATATTGGCTTCTATTGGGTTTTCGAAAGTTCTGTAAACTATAATTTTATCGTCCATTTGGTAAAGTTAGTAAACTAACTTTGCTTTACCATTAACACATTCGATAGTTTTAGGCGGAACTGGTGCCATACAATCAGACATTATGTTCCATTTTACATTAAATGCTTTTTGTTTTTGATTAAACATGGCGACTTTCTTTAAAAATAAAGCCTCATCAATTTTATTAGAATATGCAACATAACCTGTTGCCCCACCACAGGCCTTACTTCCAATAGCTACAAACTTCCAATCTGCACTATTGTCACAGCTAACCTGTTCAGCCATTTTATCGATTTCTTTGCGCAAACTACTCATTTCCTGTTCATCACTTTCTCGTGAACTAGAAAAATCCTTTTTCTCACAACCGGCAAAGCTAAAAACTATAATTGTGCTTAAAGCAAAAAATATTTGATGTAGATACGTTTTCATAAACTTAATTTTATGCTGAAACGGAATAAAGTTAAAAAGTGTGACAACAACGCATGAATTAGCTAAATAAAAATTCTTTCCACCAGTAACCTGAATTCTTAATTGTTCGTTCTTGAGTTTTAAAATCGTTGTAAACTAAGCCAAAACGAGCCAGATAACCTTCAGCCCATTCAAAATTGTCCATTAATGTCCAAGCCATGTAACCAATTATATTTACACCTTCATTTTTAGCTTTTAGCATGGCTTCTAGGTAAAGTTTAAAGTAAGCAATGCGTTCTTGGTCGTCTACAATGCCATCTGTAATTTTATCATGAAAAGCAGCCCCATTTTCGGTTATCATTATATTTTTAACATTTGGATAAGCTGCAAATTGTTTAATGATATTGTAAAAGCTATCTGCGTTGATTTCCCAACCCATTGCAGTATGGGCCTTTCTTCTGCTTTTTGCCTTTACTTCCCAAGCTTGGATAACTGGTACAAATGCATTGTATTTAATTACTAGAGGGAAATAATTTTGCAAGCCTATAAAATCGAAATCAAATTTCATTCTCTCTTTATATCTCCATGCCGAATGACCTACTGAAAACTTCTCTAGCACTTCCCAATCAGCTGTAGGAAAACCCATCCCTAATGTTGGTTCTATAAATAAACGGTTCATTAAACAATCAACTCTTTTAACAGCTATTAAATCAGCATCACTTTGTGTATAGGGAATAATTTCTGAACAAGAAAAGGTTGTACCTATGTTCGCATTGGCAACTTCTGCCCTCAAAATTCTGCCACCATCTGCTTGTGCAATAGCAGTATGTTTAACAGCAGCAAAAAAGTTAGTTAAACCAGTTTCACCTGGCGCATGTACACCCAACATGTAACCTAAGGAAGTAAAACCAAATGGCTCGTTAATAATTATCCAATTTTTAACCTTATTGCCATAAGTTTTGGCACATAGCATTACAAACTCATTAAAATCAGCATTGATTTCGTAAGCAGTCCAGCCACCTTTTTTAGAGAGCTCCTCTGGCAGATCCCAATGGTACAAGGTAACATAAGGTACAATGTTATTTTGCAGGCATTCATCTATTACATCATGATAGAACTTAATTCCTTCTTGATTGACCAATCCTTTACCCAGTGGTAATATACGCGACCAAGCAATCGAAAACCTAAAAACCTTGAAACCCAACTGCTTTATCAGCGATATATCGGCTTTATACTGATGGTAAAAATTGCAAGCTATAGCTGGATGATGACCCTTTTTTACTTTACCATTGCGTTTGGCAAACGTATCCCAAATAGATAGGCCTTTTCCATTACTGTTGGCAGCACCTTCAATTTGTGCAGCTGCGGTAGCTATTCCCCACAAAAAGTCATCTCCAAAATCAGTCGATTTAATCATTCAAGCTTGTTTCGGCACAAGGTGAAAAAGCAGTATGAATTTGACGTTAATAAATCAACAAGTGTTAATCTAAGGAGAGTCCGATCTCTTTTAACAATATTGCTGCATTGAAGGTTTTACATGGCCCAGATTTGATTTTATAATCAAAATGCATTTCTCCGTGGGTAATTTGGATATCGAAATGATAATTGTTAACCTCAGATAGATAACTCTTTTTTAGTTCAGACAATTGCAAATCGTGTGTAGCAAATAAAGTTGGTGTACCTACATTAATCAATTGTTCTATGAATACCTTAGAACCTAAAAATTTATCTCTACTATTGGTTCCACGCAACATTTCATCTATTAAAACAAAAGAATTTTGATGCTGGGCAACATTGGTTAAAATCATTTTTAATCTATTCAATTCTGCCTTAAATGTAGAAGTGCTCTCGTTTAAAGAATCCTTTATCCGCATGTAAGTTAGAATTTTAAAAATAGACAGTTTGCATTCATCAGCACACACACTAGCCCCAGCATAAGCCAATACCATATTTATACCTAATGTACGTAAGAAAGTACTTTTACCAGCCATATTAGAGCCTGTAATAATATCTACTGTTGGTTTTTCTCCTAAACCATAATCGTTATTAACCCTTTTACCTGCTGGAATTAAGGGATGCCCCATTGCTTTAGTGGCTAAACTGAAATTATCTTCAATGGTTGGAAATACCCAATTTGGATGGTTGTAATTTAAGGTAGCTAATGAGATTAGTTCTTCAAATCTTCCAATCCTATCTAATCCATTTTCTACTTTTTGTGCAGAAGAATTATGCCATTTATCCAAATTGATACAGCATTTCACATCCCACAATAAAAGAAAATTAAGAATGGCGCTTAATAGGATATTCAATCTAGCATCAAAAGCTTGGATAATAGAAGACAGTTTTTTGATTTCTGTACTCACTTTGTTTTTAGATTCAAACAGATCTTGAATATAGGGACTTTGCCAATCCCGATCTTCTGTCCATTTGATAGCAACAGCATAATCATTTAATAAATTAGCACCGCCGCTGAAGCCATAATAAACTACATTTATTTTCTGGGCCATTAAAAAAGTGATCATTGCATTTACAAAAGCAATTATAGCCAACATTCCCCAAAGTTTGCCTCCAAAAATTATGGCGGCTAATAGTAAGGTTGTGATAAGTATCGGCAAAATTTTAACATACAATCTTAAAATAGTTTTTTTAGTGAATTTCAACTGGTCGGCTAGCTGACCTTTCAATTTTTGCTTAATCAGCTCAATTTTACTTACATCATGCCCTCTTAAATTTGCTCTGAATGAAAAAGTATCATCAATAACTTTAGCAATTTCTGAGATTGCAATTTGCCTACTTAAGATGGTAGATTTATCATTTGGTGTTCTTAAATTATCAGCTAGAGTCTCCACTCCATTTTTAGTGCTACATCTGTTAATTAATGCAAACAGCGAAGATCTACCAAAAATATCCAGATCAGATAAATACGGATGGCTCTCATCTTCGAATGGAGTTCCGTTGTCATAACCATTTTCATTTCCATTGATAAGGTTAACTTCATTTTGATATACCCATAATAGATTTTTTAAATAAACTTCGTGTTTAGCAATTACTGTTTGTTTTTTTACAACGATTATAAAAATGGCAATGGGTATACAAAGTGTAATTCCTCCAATTAATACTGCTAGATCATCCTCAGCTTTTACAAAAGAAATAAATACAAATATTTCTGCTATTAATAACGCAACGCGAATAAATGAGAATTTATCTATCCGGATTTTAACTTTTGCAAGCCTCTCGGTAAGGTCATTAATTAAAAGTTGGTAGTTAGTTAATATATCTTGCTGCATTTTTAACATTATATTTGAAGGGTTGAAGGCATAAAGATAGAAAATGCATCAATAGATAAAGGATGAAAATAACACTTATAGCAGTTGGCAAAACGGAAGACAGGTATTTGATTGAAGGAATTGACAAATATTTGAATAGATTAAAGCATTATATCAATTTTAATGTTTTAATTATTCCTGATATTAAAAACACCAAAAATTTAACTGAGGCACAGCAAAAAACTAAGGAAGCTGAAGTTATTGCTAAACAAATTAATCCAACAGATGTTGTAATTCTATTAGATGAAAAAGGAAAAAAGCACAGCTCGGTTTCATTTGCAAATTACCTAAACAAACAGATGATTGGCAGTGTACAGCATTTGGTATTTATTATTGGTGGCCCGTATGGTTTCGATGAAAGTATTTATAAACGAAGTAATACTAACATCTCTTTATCAGATATGACCTTCTCTCACCAAATGGTTCGTTTATTCTTTGTAGAGCAGCTATACCGAGCATTTACTATTTTAAAGAACGAACCCTATCATCATGAATAATTAACAATATTTTATGGAAATAACTTATCTTTTTCATCATTTATAAAAACACAAATTATGTTACCTGGAGATTATAAAAGGAAGTATAAGTTCAGAACCGATACATCCAAAGAAAAAAAATACATGAACATTGCCCTTATTGTTACCTTAATCGTACTAATGGTATTGTGGTATTTAAAAAACTAATCCTAAAAATTAGGGCATAAAAAAACATCCTAAAAACTAGGATGTTTTTTTATTATACTTCGGGGTCGATTAAACTCCTTTTTTACTTGTCATGTTTGCTTTTTTAGCCGGAGCAGAAGATTTTGCTGTTGGTGCTTTTGCATTACTTGGTTTCGCTTTTGGAGCTACTTTAGGCTTCACATCAACTTTATCTTCAACTTTAGCACCATCTTGTACAGCTTCTTCGCCTGGAGCAGGTTCAGTAAATAATGGTAAATCTTTAATAATCTGATACCAGCTTAAGATCTTCTTCATATCAGAAGTATAAACTTTCTCTTGATCGTGACCTGGAGCAACCTCCAAGAAAAATTTCTTCAATGCTCCACCATCAGCTTTAGCATCTGGTGCATTGGCTTTAGCTTTATCAATATTTGCTAAAACATCCAATAATTTTAATTCTTCATCTTCTCCATAGATAGTAATATCTTCTAAAGAAGCTAATTTAGTATTCGAAAGACTTGCAACAATTTTTAATTTCTGTGCATCTAAACTTTCTAAAACATACCCTGCTTTATTCTGACCAACTAGTCTAAATAATCCAGCTCTGCCTGATACGGCTACAATTCCTCTTAAATTCATATATCTTGCGTATTGAGTAATGCGTATTGCGTATTGCGATTACTATCAATTCGCTATACACAATACGCTATACTATTATTAATCTGCTAAAACTTCAACCGATAAAATTTTATCGCCTTGTCTAATATCGTCAACTAAATCTACATTGTCAATAACTTTACCAAAACAAGTATGGTTACGATCTAAATGTGCGGTATTAGCTCTGCTATGGCAGATAAAAAATTGAGAACCACCAGTGTTTCTGCCAGCATGTGCCATTGATAAAACACCACGATCATGAAATTGGTTTTCGCCTGTTAGTTCACAGTCAATTTTATATCCTGGACCACCTGTACCTGGCATTCCGCTTGCACCATCTTTAGAATTAGGGCAACCAGTCTGAACCATAAAATTAGGAATCACACGGTGAAAAGTTACACCATCATAAAAGCCTTCGCTAGCTAGTTTTTTAAAATTGGCAACTGCTTTAGGAGCATCGTTTTCATAAAACTCAACTGTCATGTTACCTTTTTCGGTTTTAATTATTGCTTTACCCATAGTATTTTTTGTGAGCGCCAAATTTAGTAAATAGAAACGATTAGCAATGACATTAGTGTATAAATACTGTTAACAAATTTATTTCTATATCAAATGTTGTATTTTAACGTTTTAAGAGCACAATAATTTTAAATTAGAGCGCAAAAAATTTACATTCGTATAAGGTTTCCAATATGATTTTTAGAAAATATAGCTTCTTATTGCTCTTAATTTTGCTCACCTCCTTCGCAAAAGCATCTTCTATTTTGATATTTATGGATGAAGGTCAGAAGAATCATCTAAAAGCCTATGGCATTGCCTATTGGAGTATTAAACAACAAACAGAGGTAGATTGGCTGTTAAATTACCGAGGCGGAAGTTTTTTGGTAAAGTATGTAAAAGCTGTTGAAGATGAATGTAAAATTAGGGGAGTTTCTTACGAAATAATTGCTGATGGGAAAGTAAATGCCATCTTGAATGAGATTAACAACCCAGATGTAAATATGGAAATGGTGAAGTTGGAAAAGACACCCAAAATTGCCGTTTACTCTCCCAAAAGCAAGCTCCCGTGGGATGATGCAGTTACTCTAGTACTTACCTACGCCGAAATCCCCTATGATTTAATTTATGATGATGAGGTACTAAAAGATAAACTAAGCAGTTACGATTGGTTACACTTGCACCACGAAGATTTTACTGGTCAATATGGGCGTTTTTGGGCATCATTTAGAAACTCGACATGGTATAGAGATGATGTGAAATACCAAGAAGAGGCTGCCAAAAGGAATGGTTTTAAAAAGGTTAGCGAAATGAAATTGGCAGTTGCCAAAAGGATTAAAGAATTTTGTGCTGGTGGTGGTTTTTTGTTCGCCATGTGCTCTGGAACAGATAGTTTCGATATTGCTTTAGCTGCCGAAGGTGTTGATATTGTAGAAAGCATGTTTGATGGGGATGGAACTGATGCAAATGCACAGTCTAAAATCGACTATAACAAAACTCTTGCCTTTAAAGATTTTAAGGTAGACATGAACCCAGAACGATATGAATTTGCGGATATTGATGTCGATCCACAAACGAGAGGCTTTAATCAAAGTAATGATTACTTCACTTTATTTGATTTTTCTGCAAAATGGGATTTAGTACCTACTATGCTTACCCAATCTCACGACAAAGTGATTAAAGGTTTTATGGGGCAAACAACTGCTTTTAGAAAGCGAGTGGTTAAACCAAGCATTACCGTACTAGGCGAAAACAAAGGAGGTAATGAAGTCCGGTATTTACATGGCGAAATTGGTAAAGGTCAGTTTACATTTTATGGTGGGCATGATCCAGAAGATTATCAACACCAAGTAAGCGACCCACCAACAGATTTAAGCTTACATCCCAACTCCGCTGGTTATAGGCTAATTTTAAATAATGTACTGTTCCCAGCAGCTAAGAAGAAGCCACAAAAGACTTAATAGTTAGCAACGATAAATTGTTATTGCTAAATTGTTAGGGTTCAGAAACTGACAGTATTAATTGCGGACTAACTTAATCGTAAAAATTCCAAGTAAACCCAAACTTCAATAATCTATCTGGCATCGGATATCTATTTACAGTATAATATCCTTTGCTAAATAAGCCTTGATTAGCATATTCATACTTAACAAATAAGTTTGCTCTTTTTAATCCTGCTTTTACCCAAACATCAGCTATTGGTTTTGAACCTAAAATTTCTGCGCTGGTGGTGTTATAAAATTGACTAATTGCGGGAGCGTATGCAGCATTTGCATAAGGTGTGTTGTACCTTATATCTATACCGATCTGTGTTTTAAGTGTCTTAAACAATGTCCAATCTTTATAAATACTTGCAAATGCATACACCTCTGGTGTTCTCAGTACATTTTCATTATCAGTTTTTTGATAAACTCCATAAGCATCCAAATGCCAGCTTCCAAACTTAAATCCTTTTGCAACAGTAATTTTCAGCAAGTTAACATCACCATTTTGTTGTACTGGTGCTACATTATTTTCGGCACCTACTTGCGCAAAGTATAAATAATCTGTTATTAAATAATAATTAGCCGATGCCTCAAATTTTAAAGGATCGTTAGCATAAGCAAAAGATAGGTTGGCAGTCTTTGTGCGATCAAATACAGCATTATTATTCCATCTATAATAGTTGCCATAATATCTGGCATAAATTTCTTCAGGAGATTTGTTTTGCACATAAGCCCCTAGAACAATTCTTCCCGTGCTTTTACTCAATAGTAAGTTACTTTTTGCTTCATATAGATAATCTCCAGTATGTCTTCCTTGGAAAATCTGTTGTATATCTAAATTTAAATCTATCCGATTACTAAAACGATAACCTAATGCCCCTAACAAAGCAATGTTTTGAAAAGCAGAAGTATGCTCATAAAAAAGCGATTTGTCTCTCAAGATCCCAAGTTGGGTATATTGATAAAAATCATGACGAATACCTGCGTCAATCTTTAATTCATTTTTTATGATCGAACTTCCTTTAGCACGCAAAAAGAAACTGTAAATAAATTCATTTTGAAGATGTTTTACATTGGTAGAATCATTAGTGAAAGTTCCATCAATTGGTAGAACTGGGTCACTTAATGCATTTTCCGGAAAGACATTATAGGTATCTGCTTCGTCCTTTTTAAAAGAATACTGGTTTTTACTATAAGTTAAAGTATGGGTAATTTTATTGGTAGGCAAAATATTTTGAGAATTATTTGCATTAGTAGTATCAATTCTACCTACAAAATAACTTTGCTTTAGCATATAACCTGTTTTGCGCCACAACTGTTTTGCAGTTCTTAAACGAACCGGTTCTGCCATTTTATCAATCAATTGTGTATAATCGTCAGCAAAAACTTCATTTACAACCGAACCATTTTCTTGAGCCTTCATGGTATTAAACACACCATTAAACCACAAATTATAGCGTTTATTAGGAGATTCGTACCAAGTGAATATGGATGCATTTAAATCATCACCTCTTTGATAAGTATAAAAACCGTTTGCTCCAATTCTATCGTACGTAGCCCCAAAATTCCAATTCTTTTTAATGTTTTGGGTGTGGATTATTTTAAGCATTTGTTCTTTTTCTCCACCACTAACATAATGCAAACTGGTAAACGGAGACCTGGCTCTGTAAAAACGAACATCTTCATTTTTTAAAGTGTAAAAATCTAAGGCATGGAAACCAGCATCGAAGCCAATAGTTTTAACTGGTTCAAATAATAAAGGCATTGCAGCCAAACCCAAAACGCCAGTACCAACAGTTGGCCTACGAGGTTGCCCCAATACACTAAAATTTTGCACACCAAACAAAGTAGTATCAATAGCCAAAGTCTGAATACTGTCTTTAAGTAATTTGAGTGTTGTATACCTCACAAATTTAGAAGTGAACACCAAAGAATCCTTTTCCCCATCTAATGTTTTTCGCAAAGAATCCTGCTCTTTTTTATTGGTATTGATATTCGTTTTTAAATCTTGCCCAAATGCGTTTACCATGATAAAAGATAAAGCACAAAAAAGAACGAATTTTATTGTTTTTTGCATTATAAGGTAGAAATAAGCTGGCTAAGTATTTGTGTCATTTTTGGTTCTGCAATTGCAGCTGTTTCTAAAATCTCATCTAAATTAAAAGGCTGTAAATCTTCCGGAAAACCTTCATCAGTTAATACTGATATCGCAAATACTGGCAAGCCCATGTGGTTGGCAACGATCACCTCTGGTACCGTACTCATGCCAACAGCATCGCCTCCAATAATCCTTAAATATTTATATTCTGCTTTCGTTTCCAAATTCGGACCTGTAACCGCTACATAAACGCCTTGATGGCAGGTAATATTTTCTGCCTTAGCAATTTTTAATCCTTCGGCAACTAAATTACGGTTGTAAGGTTGGCTCATATCGGGAAAGCGTGGTCCCAGGTCCGAATCGTTAATTCCACGAAGCGGACTTTCTGGTTGTAAATTGATATGATCGTTGATGATCATTAAATCACCTTTTTTAAAATCCTTATTTAAAGATCCCGCAGCATTAGAAACAAATAAATTTTGAACACCTAAAGCTTTTAATACCCTAATAGGAAAAGTGATTTGTTGCATCGAATAACCTTCGTAATAATGCAATCTACCTTGCATAGCAACTACTTTTTTACCTTTTAAAGTGCCAAAAATCAATTTACCGGAGTGAAACTCTAAAGTAGAAATTGGAAAATTTGGGATGCTAGAATACATAATACTATATTCTAACTCGATATCCTTAACCAAACCACCAAGCCCAGTACCTAACACAATACCCACTTCTGGCTGAAATGCGCCAATCTTTTTCTTTAAGTACTCAACTGATTCATTTAGTGTTTGCAACATAGTCTAATATATTTTTATCAAAGGTAAACTTATCTTTTGATGCCAATTCAATTTCTATCGGCAAATAGTATATCGGCAAATTTAACAGTAAATCTTTAAATTTATCACCTAATAAACGCTGACTATCCTTTTCTGTTGTAATTATAATTTTTTGCTTTCCGGTATGCTCATTAAATGCTTTTACCAATTCGTTAATATTTTGGCAAGTAAAATTGTGGTGATCTGGATATTCGAACTGATGAATGTTTTGCGAAAATTGCTGTATGTATGCTACAAGAGGCTTTGGATTTGCAATTCCAGTAATCAAGAAAATTTCTCCCTGGATATTCGACTTAGTTTCTTTTGTGAATAGATGCGATAATTCTCCATATTTAATAGTCGAAAAAGAAATCCGTTGATCTATTCTAGTATCAATTTTTTTTCTAACTTCAATCTGATCTATCATATTTAGAGGCAGTGGAGTTTTGGTAATTAACACTGCTTCTGCCCTATTATAATTAGCTAAAGGTTCTCTTAAATTCCCAGCGGGCAGTAAAAATTGCATTTTTTTAACGCTGGCATAATCAAACAAAAGCAGATTAAAGCCGGCTTTTACAGCTCTATGTTGGTACGCATCATCCAATAAGATTACATCATGATAGTCTTTTAACTGCTTAATTCCATACACTCTATCTTCACATACAGCTACTGTTACCTGTTTAAATTTTTGATAATATTGTAGCGGCTCATCCCCTATGCTGTCAGCAGTCGCATTTTCATCCGCTAGTCTAAAGCCCTTTGTTTTGCGACCATAGCCCCTACTTAAAATAGCTACTTTATAATCGCCTAATAACCTAACAATATATTCTGTTGTGGGTGTTTTACCTGCTCCTCCCAGCACCAAATTTCCTATACAAATTACAGGAAGATCAAATTTAGTCGATTTAAAAATCCCCCAATCATAGAATTTATTCCTAATGAGGATAATCAAGCCGTAAACCCATGAGATGGGAAGCATAAGTAAGCGCAGGTATTTAAGCATATATTTAACTCCAAAAATACGGATAATTTACAAAAACAAAATAGCCTCCATTTCTTCATATTTAAGAGATATAAAACATATAGCCATTAAAGAAAATAGGTTTCCTATTAGCTTAAATTTCAATTTCTAAAAAAAGATAAACTAAAATTTCTTTATTATTGGGCTTTAAAGTGAATAACTATGCCAGCAAGTAAGCGTTTAAAAGTCGGTCAAGGAACAATTAGTGGATACATTTCTATCTTTCTGGCAGTATTGGTATTACTCAGTGTTTTCTGCTTCAGGTATCCAGAACAATTAACCACACCAGAATTTAGAGAGGTTTACACCAAAACCATTGCAGAAGCCTTAATGATATTCGGCGTAATTGCTTCTTTCTTTTTTGCCTTGTTAAGTTTAATATTGAGTAAAAAAATGAAGCTAGCACTAATTGGTTCTGCTATAACCGGTGTTGCTATTATACTTGGTGCATTAACATTAAAAGGTACAGATGTTGCCAAAAGCACTTGGCATTTTGGCTTAGATTGGATGATTTTAGATCTACTTTTAATGGTTGCCATTTTTGTACCGCTTGAGTTATTTTTCCCAAAAAACAAATCGCAAACTAAATTTCACGAAGAGTGGAGAACTGATTTAACCTATTTTGTTATCAGTCACCTATTTATTCAATTTTTTGGCATAGTTACTCAAAAACCTGCTGTTCTATTTTTTGGATGGGTCGGTTTAGAACAAGTTCATGTTTGGGTGCAAGGTTTACCATTTATAGTTGCCCTATTCCTTGCATTTTTCAGCACAGATCTATTTCAATATTGGGCTCACCGCTTTTTCCATACTAGAGTTTATTTGTGGCGTTTCCACTCTATCCATCATTCTACACAAAATATGGATTGGCTTGCCGGTAGCAGAACACATTTTATTGATATATTCTTTACCAGAGCAATGACTTTTATTCCGCTTTATGTTTTGGGTTTTTCATCAACTGTGTTTAATGTTTACATTATTTTTATTGCTATACATGCAGTATTGATACATGCCAATACAAGAATTAATTTTGGGCCATTAAAGTATATTTTCACTACTCCCCAATACCATCATTGGCACCATTGCGAAGATCCAAAATACTATGGGCATAACTTCGCTTCTATCTTTCCATTTATCGATATGATATTTGGCACCTATTACCTGCCAGGAAAAAAATGGCCTGCAGGAACAGGTGTACATGAAGCAGCTTACCCTAAAGGTTTTATTAAACAATCTATTTACCCTTTTACCAAAAGTCCGTTTGATACTGATTTAAATATGGAAGAAAGAAGTGATAGATAAACCAATATCTTACTTACACCTTTGCGTTTTCAAATATTGTAAAATTGTATATTTGTAAAACACACAAAGGTAAATTGCATTATGAAAACCAATTATTTAGCTATAATAGTACTGCTAATCCTCTGCTCTTGCAATAAAGATGAGGTTATTAAAAAAGAAGAAATCGCTTTTAACAATCCCAATTGGATTAAATTAGAAATTCCTAACAAAACAGAAGCAAATGCCGTATTTGGAAGTATTGAGGATACGTTATTGGTTGCTACAGTCAATAAAATATATCAAATTACCGAAAAAGGCAAGAAATTAACTGAAGCTAATAGTGTATTCAATCAAAGAGTATTTGGTTTTGTAAAATCAAATGATACTTTATATGCTCTAATGGCAAATCATTTAAAAGGCAATAACGGTTTAAAATTAGCATCTCACGCACAACAATTTAGCCTTGATATGGGTTTAACGTGGCATTCGCTTAATCTATATACCAATCCTATCGACATCAAGAAAAATTATCAAGAAGTTAAAATAGCTGATAATCTCAGTTTTAATTTAAACGAACATAGAACCCTTTCCCAATTCTCCTATTGGAAGCGGAATAGTGCTCAAGAGTGATGTAATAATAAATAAAGGTGGATTATCTACTGTTTTTAATGTCCCCTTTAACAATCAACTTACGAGTTTACACTTAGATAAATACGGAAAACTTTATATCTCGGCTGCTTCTTCTTTACATGATCCAATAACAAAAAAATTTAGTGGGGCGGAGAAACAAAGTTCGGCCGTTGTTTATATTTCTAAAAAACAAGTAATAGATTTAGCAAATAATTGAGCTGAACCTATAGAATGATTTTCTTATTTTATTACTTATATACTAAAATGGGTCAGTTAAGATTAGACTTCTTCACTTTTTATTAAATCTACCCTTGGTGGCATCAACTTGTAAACCACTGGTGTTACAATCCTCGATAACAAAGTAGAGCTGATTAGACCCCCAATCATCACAATAGCCAAAGGCGATATTAATGGATTGCTAGAAAGAGCGATTGGCAACAAACCACCAATAGCCGTAAATGTTGTTAATATAATCGGTAAAAACCTTATTTCTCCTGCCGCTTCTATGGCTTCGTTTAAAGGCTTGCCTTCTGCACGTAGTTGATTGGTAAAATCAACTAGTAATATGGTATTTTTTACCTCTATGCCAGCCAAGGCTACAATACCAATAGTAGCTACAAAAGAAAGTGAATTACCTGTTACTAGCAATGCTAAAACTGCGCCAACAATCCCCAATGGAATTACCGAAAGCACAATTAATGTGCTCTTGAACGTCTTAAATTCTAACACCAATACTGCGATGAACATAAATAGCGTAACTAAAAGAATGCTTCCAAATCCTCCAAAAGACTGCTCCCTACTTTCTATTTCGCCACCCATTTCAAAAGTATAACCTTCAGGTAATTTAAAACTTTTCATTTGTTGCTCTACATCGCTAATCACTTTATCATTTAAAAATCCATTTTGCACAAAAGCATTAACCGAAATGGTTCGTGTTTTATTATGGTGATTGATGCTTAGCGGAGAAGTTTCTAACTTAAGGGAGGCAACCTGCATCAATGGGATGGATAATCCTTGACTGTTATTGATGTATAAGTTATTAAATACATTTAAATCTGCATATGATGGCCGATTGGTAGTTAGTAAAATATTGTAATCATCGCCATTAGATTTTGGATTGATAAATTTGCCAACCTCTATGCCTGCAACTGCCATCCTAACAGTACGATCTATATTTACTGTTGGGATGCCCAGCGATTGGGCTTTATCTTTATTGATATCAACCTTAATATCAGATTTTAAATTCTTAAGCGGGTTATTAACATAAATTGTTCCTTTGGTTTTAAGTAACATATCTTCTATCCTACCTGCCAAATTCCTTAATGTATCTAAATCATCTCCCAATAGACGAACCTCTACAGGAGAAATAATTGGCTGACCTTGTTCAAAATCTTTTACTTCTACTTTTGCACCCGGATAGGGTGTCCATTTTTTACGCAACAATTCAATAATCTCGGCTTTTCGATCTGCCTTTACATCTGGTTGCAACATTACAAATAGCTCAGCAAAATCTGTCCGCTCGTTTTGAGGCAATACATTATAATAAACTCTTGGATTACCCTTACCCACATTAGATGCAAAGTATTTTACTTCAGATATTGTCTTAAGTTCTTTTTCTAACTGTTTGGTAATGGAATCTGTATATTTAAGATTAGATTGTAATGGTGTAGAAACGTTAATTAGAAACTGTGGCTTTTCTGAAGATGGAAACAAACTAAAGCCAATAATTGGGATTAGTGCGATTGAACCACCAAAAATAGCAAGCGCAATTACAATCGTTAATACTGGTTTTTGTAATGCTTTATCTAATAATTTAGCATAAGAACCATGGATTATTTTTTGCAAGGTTCTTAAAAAAATGTTGCCATTTACATCACTATGTGGTTTTAAAACCTTACTAGAAAGAAATGGAACCACTGTTAACGCTACTAACATTGAGGCAATTACCGAACAGATTACTGCAACAGGTAAACTTCTAATAAATTCTCCAGATGCTTCGGGCATAAACATTAAAGGCATAAAGGCGATAACCAATGTTGCCGTACAACCCATTACGGCCATTCCAATTTGTTTAGTTGCTTTTAAAGTAGCGTCTAACCTGCTATGCCCATCTCGCATCCACCTCTCAATATTCTCAACTACAACTATACTATCATCAACCAGTAAACCCAAAGACACCACCAAACCCACGATGCTCAATTGATTTAAGCTAAAACCAAGCGCATTAATTAGAATAATACCTATAGCTAAGGATAAGGGAATAGATACCATTACCACTAATGATGCCCTTGTTCCTAAGGGTAAGAGCGTAACCATTACCAATAAAATAGCGATTAAAAAGTCTGTGCCTAATCCTCCTAAACGTGTATTTACATTATCAGCCTGATCAAACATTAATTGTTGATCTATATTGTTGGGCAGCGACTTTTTAAATTGATCAATAACAGGTAGGTAAGCTTCCTGAGCTTGTGTAATGTTTCCGCCAGATTTTTGTGCAGCTACCACAAACACACATCTAAATCCATTTAATCTGGTAATGTCTTTTTCTTGAGAATAATCGAAATAAACACTGGCCACATCTTTAAGCGCTGTATTTTTCCCATCGCCACTAAATACAACTGTATTTTTAATTTCTTCAATATCTTGGTAATTGCCACTGGTTTTAATATTAAAAGATTTGTTACCAGCATTAATACTACCACCTGGTATATTTGCCACCTCACTTTGTATGGCATTGGCAATAAAAGTAATGGGGATGCGTAATTGCGCTAATTTTTCAAGATTTAAATCTACCCTAACTTGTTGATCTGGTAAACCTACAATTTCTACATTTTTTAGGTAAGGAATTTTTTCCAATGCACTTTGCAAATCTTCAGCTTTGCTTTTGAGCTTATCTCTGGATGCATTTTCTGAAACCAGTGCAATTTGTAGCACATTAACATCTGATGGTGATATTTTCTGTACTTCGATACTGTAAATTTCTTGAGGTAGATTTGCTCGCTCACTATTTACCTCTCTAACCAGTTCTTGGTATTTTTCGTCTACATTTACATTGTATTTGTATTCTACAAAAATAACAGCCAAACCGTCTCTAATAGTTGTCTTTAAAGATTTGATATTGTCTAATCCATAAATTCTTTTTTCTAAAGGCTTAACCACCAGTTGCTCCATATCTTTTGGGCTAGCTCCTGGATAAACGACCACGACAGGATAATTTGGCGCATTCATATCTGGGTCTTCTGAGCGAGGCATATTAAAAATAGTGGTTATGCCAAGCGCTAAAACCATGAGCACCATGATTAAAGTAAACTGATAATTTTTTACAGCGTATTCTGATATCTTCATCTTGAAAAAAGTGCTATACTAATGAGCTATTTAATCACTTTAATTTTAGAGCCATCGGTTAAATAGGCACTACCCGAAACAATTAATGCATTGGCATTTTCTAACCCTCCAATAATGTTTATTTTATCATTTTGGATTGCGCCTAGTTGTACTTTAACCTTTTGTGCCGTTTTTTGGTCGTTAGTTACAAAAACATAACCCTCATTTTCTCCACCATCTAATAAAGCATCATACGGAATTGTATAAACACTTATATTTTTTGTGGGAACAATTTTAGCTTGACCGAATAATCCAGCCGCTAAACCACTCACTTTATTTTCTATCAATGTAAGCTCAACACTAAAAGTTCCACTTTGTGGATCGATACCTTCGGCTTTTCTGCTCACCTTTGCCTGTAAGCTTTTACTTGGCAAAGCATCGGTTGTAATTGTTGCTGCATCACCTATTTTAAGTAAGGCCCATTGTTGATCGCTTAAACCAACTTTTAGTGTCCATTTGCTTTGCGAAGCACCATTAATTTGCAATACTGGTGTGCCCGGACCAACAACTTGACCATCGCTAGCCAATTTTTTCAAAACAAAGCCATTACTTGTAGCTCTTATCTCCGCATAATTTTGATTGAATTTAACAGCTTCTAATTGCTGTTTGGCCACTTCTAAAGCTGTTTTAGCATTTTGCATTTGTTCTTGCGTGGCCACGCTATCAGCATACAATTTACTTGCCCTATTGTAATCACGCTCTGCTTTTTGATAAGAAAGTGTTACCTGCTGTACTTGAGCGGTAATTTCAGTCTGCTTAACCGATGCCAATAATTGACCTTGACGAACTGCATCTCCTTCTTTTACATAAACTTTGTTGATGATACCACCATTTTTAAATGAAAGCAAAGTTTCATCATTGGTAGTAAACTGACCTGAGGCAGATATAGCATGACTCGCATCTTCAACTTTCAAAGGAATTATTTTAACAGGAATGGTATCTTGACTACCAATGGCCACTTCCTTTTCTTTATTGTTTGTACATGCGCTTAGCCCTATAATGACAAGAGCTAAAGTAGCATAAATGATTTTTTTGTTCATAAATTAATGGATCAAATAGGTGGCAGTTTCCCGTTCTAAATCGGCAATTGCCGATAATACTTTATATTTGTTGATGTTAACCAAAAGCTTTGCATTTGTATATTGATTTCTGGCATCAATTGTTTCAATAAATGAATTTGAACCAGCCGTATACCCCTTTTCTATTAATCTTTGGTAGCTAGATGCAGCTTCCAATTGCTTTAATGAAGATTGATAGGTTTCGTAAATTGCACGCAAATTATTCTTTGCTGTACTTGTAGCTAAAAATAGTTGTTGCAACACCAATTTAGAATTTAATTCTGAATTCTGCACATCCAAATTACTTTGTTTGATTTTAAAGTTATTTCGGTTGCCGGCAAAAATTGGCACATCTAACTGCAAACCTACCATGTAGTACCTGGTATTAGAGTTGAAATTAAAACCCTCAGACTGTGAACCCAAATCAACAAAAGCTCCTAATTTAGGCACAGCAAACTGTTTATTCATTTTAAGCACATTTTTGTTAATCGAAACAACCTGATTTAGCGCCTTAAGTTCTTCCCTATTATTAATGACAGATTCCGCAACTATTAATCCTTCTACTTTGGCTAGTTCGTCTTTATCATTTAATGTTAAGTTGATCAACTCTTCAGAATCGCGGTTAAGCAAGAAATTAAAATATAATCTAGCATTAATAACTTGCTGCTCAGCAGAAACGACTTGTGCTTTGGAATTTTCAACTTCACTTTTTGATCTCAGTACATAAGCAGGTAAACCTTTGCCGCCCTCTAACAATTTATCGTTTACTCTTAATCCCTCTGTTGCTAATGTTAATGTCGATTTATAAATATCCACAGCTTGTAAAGCGCTTAGGTAATTATAATATGCAGTTTTAATGTTTTTCACCAAATCACGCTTATAGATCTGTATTTCGTATTCTTGCAAGGTAAGCTGTTGCTCTACAATTCGTTTATTATAGGCCAGATCTTGGTTAATTATAGGAACAGTTGTTCTAACCTTAGCATCGTAAAAATTCTTAGGCAAAAAATTAATGGTCTGGTTTTCTAACATTGCAAACTTATTGCTAGAGGTTAGCTGATTTAAGGTAGAAAAAACCGGATTTAACAAATCACCCAATGGCAATGGTATGTTACGTCCACCATCTGCAGTTTGGTAACCACCTTGAAATTCGATAGTAGGTAAAAATAAACCTTTTGCTGTTTTTAAAGCATACTGTGCCTTTTCTAGTGATATATTTTTTTGCTGTAAAACGATGTTGTTTTTAAAACCTTCCTCAACATAGTTATCTAAAAGCTGTTGGGCATTTACACTAGTAGCTATACTACAAAACAACAGAAACAGCGCCATGTATAGCGTCCGATTATTCAATTTTATTAACAGTGTTAACATAAAATTATTTCAAGCTTTTTAAAATTAAAACAAAACAGTCAAAAGACTCTTCTAAAATAGTACTAGTTTCTGGCACGGTTAGATGTACGCTGGCAATATGATCTAAATGACCCTGTAGTTTTAATGTACAAAGACCATGCATGGTTGCCCAAACATTAAGTGCCATACTATTTAAGTCCATTTGCTTAAAATAGCCAACCTCTTTACAATCCATAACTGTTTTTAATAGGGAGTTAAAGGCAAATTCACCTTCTTCCCATTCGCTTGCACAGTGTTTACTTACAAACTCTATAGGCTCCTTCATAACAAACATAAGCTCATAAAAATCAGGGTTTTCTAATGCAAACCTCATATAAATACGCCCCATTGCTTTTAAGCGTTCAAAAGGATCTTCTACACTTTGTATCACCAAAAATTGCGAGCTCAACATTTTAAAGCCTTCTTGATGTAATGCGTACATAATATCGCCCTTATCTTTATAGTACAAATAAATAGTTGTAGGGCTAAATTCCATCTGTTGCGCAATTTTCCTTATAGAGGTTGATTCATAACCATGTTTTAAAAACAAATTTTTGGCAACCTCTAAAATTTTTTGCCTAACATCTTCCTTGTACTTCTCTTTTCTCTCTTTAATTCCCATGACAATTATTAACACTGCAAATATAATTAACAGTGTTAATAATCAAAATTTTTTAAAACATTTTTCTTACATAAATTATTGTCCTGCCTAAAAACAAAAAACTATCTTTGTGCACACTAGAATTTAATTTATGCTTAAAGGATTTTTCAATGTACCATCGCCGGTAAACGAAACTATTTTAAATTATGCTCCAGGCAGCAAAGAGCGTGTTCTTTTAAAAGAAGCGATTGCCGAAGCTCGTTCTAAACAAGAAGATATAGCCATGTTTATTGGGGGTAAGGAAGTTCATACCAATAAAAAAGGAAAAGTTACGCCACCTCACGATCATCAGCACATTTTAGCACAATTTAGTATCGGAGACAAGACTCATATTTCGAGTGCTATAGATGCTGCATTAGCTGCTAAAGCCAAATGGGAAAACCTAGCTTGGGAACATCGTGCTGCTATATTCTTGAAAGCGGCTGATCTAGTTGCTGGAAAATATAGATATAAATTAAATGCAGCAACCATGCTTGGCCAAAGCAAAAACGCTTATCAAGCAGAAATTGATGCCGCCTGCGAACTTATTGACTTTTTACGTTTTAATGTTGGCTACATGGCAGAAATCTACCAACAGCAACCACCGGTATCACCTCGTGGCAATTGGAATAGAGTTGAACAGCGGCCATTGGAGGGTTTTGTTTTTGCCTTAACACCTTTTAATTTTACTGCAATTGCGGGTAATTTACCTGCATCTGTTGCTTTAATGGGCAATGTAGTGGTTTGGAAACCTGCCGATACGCAAGTGTATGCTGCTAATATTTTAATGGAAATTTTCCGTGAAGCTGGCTTACCTGACGGCGTAATCAATTTGGTTTATGCTGATGGTCCAGAAACTGGAGAAGTTATTTTTAACCACCCTGATTTTGCTGGTATTCACTTTACGGGTTCTACCAAAGTTTTTCAGGAAATATGGAAAACGATTGGAACTAATATCCATAAATACAAATCATACCCTCGCATTGTTGGCGAAACTGGAGGTAAAGATTTCATCCTAGTTCATTCTTCTGCACAAGTGGAAGTGGCGAGCACAGCTATAGTTCGTGGTGCATTCGAATATCAAGGACAAAAATGCTCTGCTGCAAGTCGTGTTTATATTGCCGAAAGCTTATGGCCAGAAATTAAAAAATTAATGCTAAGAGATATTGCAACCTTTAAAATGGGCGGAACAGAAGATTTTAGCAACTTTATTAATGCCGTTATAGATGAGCGTTCTTTTGATAAATTAGCCAAATACATCGATCAGGCAAAAAAAGACAAAGGTGTAGAAGTTATTGCCGGAGGAAATTATGATAAAAGCAAAGGATACTTTATTGAACCTACAGTGTTAGTAGTTGAAGATCCAAAATATACCACCATGTGCGAAGAGCTTTTCGGACCGGTATTAACTGTTTATGTTTATAAAGATGCAGAATTTGATGAGATTTTAAACATCATCGATACCACTTCTCCTTATGCCCTTACCGGAGCATTTATTGGTCAAGATAGATACGCAATAGAAAAAGCAAGTAATGCATTACGTAATTCTGCTGGTAACTTTTACATCAATGATAAATGTACAGGCGCTGTAGTTGGCCAACAACCATTTGGTGGTGCAAGAGGTAGTGGCACTAACGACAAAGCAGGATCTATGATTAATTTATTGCGCTGGGTTTCTCCTCGTACCATAAAAGAAACATTTGAACCACCTGTAGATTATCGCTACCCATTTATGGCTAATGATTAATTACAATTTATAATTCCATAAAAAAACTCTCCTAACAAATTAGGAGAGTTTTTTTATGGATAAGTTAGTGCTTACAAACTTACCTTAAAAGCAGGAGTTACATCTTCAAGACTATGGCTACTTACCTTTAAATCTTTAATAATACCCGTTTTTAAGCTGTAAACCCACGCGTGAACAGAAAGCTCTTGCCCATTAGCCCAAGCATTTTGTACAATTGAAGTGTTCATTACATTTGCAGCACCCTCAATTGCATTCAATTCAACCAAACGATCAGACTTTTGTTGAGGATCTTTTATAGTTTGCATTTCTCTTTCGTGCATACGATAAACATCTCTAATGTTTCTTAACCAGTTATCTATAATACCAACTTGTTTATTACCAAGTGCGGCATTTACACCACCACAACCATAGTGACCACATACAATAACATGTTTAACTTTTAATACATTAACAGAATAATCCAATACGCTTAGCATATTCATATCTGTATGTACAACTACGTTAGCAATGTTCCTATGAACAAAAATATCACCAGGCATTGTATTTGTAATTTGATTTGCTGGAACACGGCTATCTGAACAACCAATCCATAATACAGGAGGGTTTTGGCCTTCAGACAATTTATTGAAGTAGGTAGGATCTGTTTTAACCATATCCTCAACCCAATCTAAATTACCTTTTAATAAACTATCGTATGTAATATCTTTTGTTTCTATTGTTTTTGCGCACATAATTTTTATTTATTAATTATTAATTTCTTCTACAATTTTAGTATTCAATTTAGGCACAGTATAATGTTTTTTAATGTGCTCTAAAGTTACGATAATACCTTTAGTATAAGCATTATGCTTGTAATTAAATATGGTTTCTAAAACATCCGGATCTATATATCTCGAGTTAGAGCCATCTATAATTACATTGGTTTCATTTGGTATTCCCGTTAGTAAAACTTGAATGGAAGCCTTATTTAAAAAGGAAACCTCTTCTGCTAATCTAATTCTGATATTCTTTGTATCTCCTTCTTCTTGTACTCTATAAAAGAATGGGTTACGCATATTGGTACGTAATAAATAGAAGATGGAAACAGCCATACCAATACCGACACCTTTTAACAAATCAGTTAAAAGCACTGCCACAATAGTTACTACGAATGGTACAAATTGATCCCAGCCTTTATGGTACATGTGTTTAAACAAGGCAATACGAGTTAATTTGTAACCTGTAACCAATAAAATGGCTGCTAAACAGGCATAAGGAATTAGGTTAATGATTTTTGGAATAAATAAAAGAGATAATAAAAGAAGTATACCATGAAATATAGCCGACATTTTGGTTCTACCCCCTGCATTTACGTTTGCAGAACTTCGCACAATTACCGACGTCATTGGCAAACCACCTAACATACCACTTACAATGTTACCAGTACCTTGTGCGATTAACTCTCTGTTAGTTGGCGATACTCTTTTAATTGGATCAATTTTATCAACTGCCTCAATACTCAAAAGTGTTTCTAAACTTGCTACAACAGCAATAGTTATCGCAACAATATAAACTTTCGGATTAGCTAACGCGGTAAAATCTGGCAATTTAAAAAGTCCAAAAAACTCTGATGGACTACTAACTACCGGAATGGCTACTAATTGATCAGTACGCAATGCGTCAGCACCGCCGTTAAATAAGAGTGCACCTATAACTCCTATAATAACAACAATTAATGGTGCTGGCACTACGCTTAGTTTTTTAAATTTTGGCCACAACAGTAAAACCGCAATTGATAATATACTTATTGCTAAAGCCGCAATACTCAAATGACCTACAGCATTACCAATAGCAGAAAAAGTATTCTCATGGTCTTGCTGAAAAAAACCTTCATCACCAAAAAAATCACTATCTACTCCCAAAGCATGCGGTAATTGTTTTAAAATTAGGGTTAAACCAATAGCTGCAAGCATTCCTTCAATAACACTCGAAGGGAAATAATTACCTATGGTACCTGCTTTGATTAAACCTAAAATTACCTGCATTATACCGGCTACTACAACAGCAACTAAAAAGATCTGAAACCCGCCTAGCTCTGTAATAGAGTTAAGTACAATTACGGTTAAACCTGCTGCCGGACCACTAACGCTTAATTGTGAGCCACTGATAGAGGCAACTACAATACCGCCAACTATACCGGCTATTAAACCAGCAAACAAAGGTGCTCCAGATGCTAAAGCAATACCCAAACATAAGGGCAAAGCCACAAGAAACACCACTATACTTGAGGGTAAATCTTTCTTTAAATTCTTTTTTAATATATATTTTTTCACATCGAACCTAGAAGAGGTCGAGTTCTCATTTCCCATAACACTTGCGTTAAATTTTCTATAAATCTTAAATCATAACATCGCTACGTGAAAAATATTTTCACATACTTCGCCGATGAAATTAAAAACTACGAAAAGTTAGGTGGCGGTGTTGGTACTAAAGGATGGTAAGGATCTACATATCTCCTCGAGTGATCTATAAAACTGTTAGTTATACCAAAATCGATAAGAACAGGTACATAGATTAAATCATGTTTATGAAACATCAACTTATGATCTGCAGCATATTTGATACTGCCTTTACCTGTTTCATCTCCATGGTTTTCAACTTCAAGCTGCATAATTACAGCATTCATTAAACATTTATCCAAATGAGCGAAAAAAACAGGAGCACCAGAAATTACCATCTTTGAAGTAAAGACGCCCATAAAGGCTATTACTATAAGTATACGGTATTTTCTTAAAAACATAAATCTGTTTAAATTTTTTACTGATTTCTCCAAAAATAACTCCAAAACTGCTAGAAAAACAAATTAATTAGTAATAAAAATGTAATTTAAAACGAAATTTTTACATGAATAAAATACTGAATTAATTTTTAAAATTTAATTTTTGCTTACAATAATAGCAGATTTACCGTAATTTACGCTTTGTCTAACTAGCACATTATAAAACACCAAATAGCAAACCACGATGATCAACAAGATTGAAATTTTACAAGATAAAATACAGAAAGCAAAACTAGGTGGTGGACAAACAAGGATTGATAATCAACATCAAAAAGGCAAATTAACCGCCAGAGAACGTATCCATTTTTTAATGGACGATGGTAGTTTCGAAGAAATTGGAATGCTGGTTACCCACCGAAGCACTGATTTTGGAATGGAGAAAGAAAAGTATTTGGGAGATGGTGTGATTACCGGGTATGGAAACATAAATGGTAGGTTAACCTATATATTCTCTCAAGACTTTACCGTTTTTGGAGGATCACTTTCTGAAACACATGCTGAAAAAATTTGCAAGGTTATGGAAATGGCGATGAAAAATGGCGCTCCAATTATCGGTTTAAATGATAGCGGTGGCGCTCGAATTCAAGAAGGGGTAGTTTCTTTAGGTGGTTATGCTGATATTTTTTATCGCAATGTTCAAGCTTCTGGTGTTATCCCCCAATTATCAGCAATAATGGGCCCTTGTGCCGGTGGTGCAGTTTATTCTCCCGCTATTACAGACTTTATATTGATGGTAGAAAACACTTCTTACATGTTTGTTACTGGACCAAATGTAGTAAAAACTGTTACACACGAAGAGGTAAGCTCTGAGGAGCTGGGAGGAGCAACCACACATGCCACAAAATCTGGTGTAACTCATTTTGCTTGTGCAAATGAAATAGAGGCCATCAATCATGTTAAAAAATTGCTGAGTTACATGCCTCAAAACTGCGAGGAAATACCTGCTAATTTACCCTACGAAGCTGGTGATGAAAGTCGAATGGAGCTAAATAATATACTTCCACAAAATGTTTCGCAGCCATATGACATACGTGAGGTGATTTCGGCAATTGCGGATGCAGATAGTTTTTTAGAAGTACACAAAGATTATGCAGAAAATATGGTAGTTGGATTCGCCAGATTAGCTGGTAGGAGTTTAGGAATAGTTGCTAATCAGCCTGCCTATTTAGCTGGAGTATTAGATAGCAACTCTTCTACAAAAGCGGCTCGTTTTGTACGTTTTTGCGATTGTTTTAACATACCATTATTGGTTTTAGAAGATGTACCTGGTTTTTTGCCAGGCACAGACCAAGAATGGAATGGAATCATCACCAATGGTGCAAAATTATTATATGCGTTCAGCGAGGCAACTGTTCCCCGCATTACCGTAATTACACGCAAGGCTTATGGCGGCGCTTATGATGTAATGAATAGCAAACACATTGGAGCGGATATGAATTATGCCTGGCCGAGTGCAGAAATTGCAGTGATGGGAGCCAAAGGCGCAGCAGAAATTATATTTAAGAGAGAAATTTCGGCGGCAGAAGATCCACAAGAAAAATGGCTAGAAAAAGAAAAATTATACTCAGATATTTTTGCAAACCCTTATAGAGCTGCAGAACGTGGCTTTGTAGATGAAGTGATTGAACCTTCACAAACTCGTATTAAATTAATCAAAGCATTTAAAATGTTAGAAAACAAAGTGGTTAATAATCCCAGGAAAAAACATGGGAACATACCCCTTTAAGAATGGAAAATGGTAAATGTAAAACGGAAGAAGGATTATTAAAAATTCTAAAAAAACAATACTGTTAATTTTGCTTGCACCCTCCATTTTCCATCTTACCTTTTACCCTTATAAAAAATGGCAGTTGTAGAACAAATATTTCCTTCCTTAACCTGGCGGATTAGACATTTAGCCATGTATCCTAATCATCCTTATGATTTTGTAAAATTGGAAAACGATTTTGATGGTATCCATTTTGGAATCTACGTAGATCATGATCTCACTGGAGTTGTTTCTCTCTTCACAAATGACGACGTTGGCCAGTTCAGAAAATTAGCGGTTTTACCAGACTTACAGGGCCGAGGATTAGGAGCTCAACTCATGGAATACCTTATCGATTTCTGCAAAGTTCAAAAACTGACAAAACTTTGGTGCAATGCTAGGGTAAATGCAAAGGAATTTTATACTAAATTTGGTTTCCAAGAAACAGACAAAACCTACACAGCAGATGGTTTTGATTTTGTAATTATGGAATTATTATTTGACCGGAAAGACACCAAAACCACTAAGTAATAAAATCTTTGTGTAATTTGTGCCTTGGTGGTTCAAACTAAATGAAATACAAAAATCTGTGACATCACATTAATCAGTGTAATGATATTATGGCAAAGAAAAAAGAAGAAGCTAGCCTGCCGAAAGGACAGGAAAACAAGAAAAAACATGTTCCTGTAGTAACCAAAAAGTCGCTACAGTTTTTTGAAAAGTATATTAACAATGCCGCCCCTACTGGCTATGAGTGGGAAGGCCAAAAATTATGGCTAGATTATCTAAAACCTTATATAGATGAACATTTCATCGACAATTATGGTACGGCGGTTGGAGTAATTAATCCAAAAGCAGCTTTTAAAGTTGTTATTGAGGCTCATGCTGATGAGATTTCGTGGTATGTAAATTACATTACTAGCGATGGATTAATCTATGTAATCCGTAATGGAGGTTCTGATCATCAAATTGCGCCATCAAAACGCGTAAATATCCATACTGAAAAAGGATTGGTTAAAGCGGTATTTGGATGGCCAGCAATCCATACTCGCCATGGCGAAAAGGAAGAAGCTCCTCAACTCAAAAACATCTTTTTAGATTGCGGTGCAACTAGTAAAGAAGAAGTAGAGAAATTGGGCATCCACGTGGGCTGCGTAATCACTTACGAAGATGAGTTTATGGTTTTAAACGATCGTTATTATGTTGGTCGTGCTTTAGATAACCGTGCTGGTGGCTTTATGATTGCAGAAGTTGCCCGTTTATTGAAAGAAAACAAGAAAAAACTGCCTTTTGGCTTGTACATCGTTAATTCTGTACAAGAAGAGATTGGTTTACGTGGAGCAGAAATGATTGCACAACGCATTAAACCAAATGTAGCCATCGTAACAGATGTTACACATGACACAACTACACCAATGATTAGCAAAATTACGCAGGGCGATTTGTCATGTGGTAAAGGCCCAGTAGTATCATACGCTCCTGCTGTACAAACCAATCTAAATAAATTGTTAATTAAAACAGCCGAAAAGAACGAAATTCCTTTTCAACGCCAAGCTTCTTCACGTTCTACAGGTACAGATACTGATGCTTTTGCTTATTCAAATGGTGGTGTTCCTTCTGCATTAATTTCTTTGCCGCTGCGTTACATGCACACCACTGTAGAAATGGTGCATAAAGAAGATGTCGACAATGTAATTAGCTTAATTTACGAAAGTTTATTAAACATTAAAGCCGATCAAGATTTTAGAGAATTCTCTTAAAAGGCAGAAGATAATAAGGCAGAAGGTTGAGGGAGTGATTGTGCCCTCAGCCTTTTTCTTTTCCTACTCCGCTCTGCGACGGGGCATAACAACGAGAAATCTTGTTCAAAGAATTTTAGCAAAACAAAATCTGTATAACAATGTAAATTCGTCCGCTGTAATGTTGCTGCCATAAAAATGGCATTCACGAATATCGGGTTGAACTAACTAGTCATTAAAAAGACCAAAATTGGATATACATTCGATTTATAATTCAAGAATGAAATTAGCCTATCAAATTTTTACACCTCAAAAAGAGAAATTTCTCATTACCCCAAATTTAATCGTCTATACATTTTGGCTTCTAAACATTTTAACTTTTATAACTTTATATGTGCTAGGCGTAAAAATAAATGTAATTATATTAATATCATCATTTATTACTGCTATGATTACGCCAATCTATTTCGGTATTTTAGCGTATTTTAAATATGAAAAATTAAATGGAATACTCACTAATTCCCTACTCATCAATTCAACAACTATTACGGTGCAAGAACTAATTTACAACATCAATGATATCGTTAAAGTAGATTTAGTATTTAAAGATTACTACGGAATGATGGATCATTACAACCGTAGAGGAAACTATAATCCTAGAATTTCACAAGGAGTTGGCAATTATATTAAGTTTACTGATAAATCAAACCAAATACATCACATTTGTTTCAAACTAAACCATAAATACGAGCATAAAGAATTATTTCCTTTTATAATTGAGATGATTAAAAAAAATAAAATTCCCTTCCTCAGAGGAATTGAACTACTTGGTATAAATGATTATGATAAAATTCAAGAATTCAAGGAACAGCTAAAAATCGAAACTCAATCTTAAATTTCTTCAATCCTTGATTTTAAAAAACGCTATTTTTACTAAACAATTCATCCAAAAATGAACAACATTAAAGTTATCGCTTTCGATGCAGATGACACACTATGGGTAAACGAACCCTATTTCCGCGAAGCTGAAGATAAATTTTGTGCTTTATTAGAAGATTATCTTCCATTACACAGTGTAGCAAACGAACTGTTTAAAATCGAAGTTCGCAATCTTCCATTATATGGTTATGGCATTAAAGGTTTTATGCTTTCTATGATAGAAACCATCTTAGAAGTAACAGAAGGCACTGCAAGTTTAGAAATGATCAGCAAGGCCTTAGAGTTCGGAAAAGAGCAACTTAACAAACCAATAGAGTTGTTAGATGGGATCGAAACAGTTCTAGAAACTTTAAAGGGTGATTATAGATTAGTTGTAGCAACCAAAGGTGATCTACTAGATCAAGAAAGGAAATTGCAGAAATCTGGCTTGGAGAATTACTTTCATCATATAGAAATTATGAGTGAAAAACAGGAGAAAGATTACCTGAAATTATTGAAACATTTAGACTGTAAGCCAGAAAATTTCTTAATGATAGGTAATTCTTTAAAATCTGATGTACTTCCGGTACTACAAATTGGTGGTCATGCAGTTCACGTGCCTTTCCATACCACCTGGGCACATGAAGTTGTAGAACACAACGTAGCGCATGATAATTTTAAGACAGTAGAAAACATTACCAATATTTTAACTTTCCTTAAAAAATGAGAAAGCTTTTTGATGTAGATAACTGGGTTCGGCAAGATCATTTTAATTTCTTTAATAACTTTGAAGAACCCTTTTTTGGCGTGGTGGTAGAAATTGATTGTACAATTGCTTACAATAAGTGTAAAAAACAAGGTAAAGGTTTCTTTTTGTATTATCTACATCAAGCATTAGCAGCCGCCAATTCAATAGAAAATTTCAAACTTAGAATAGAAGATAATCAGATCTATATTTACGATAATGTCCATGCCTCGGCTGTTATTAATAGACACGATGGAACCTTTGGATTTTCTTATATCGATTATTCACCAGAATTTGAAGATTTTGAAGCGGCAGCAAAAAAAGAGATAGAACAGGTTCAAAATTCTAAAGGATTAATTCCAGCTGGCTCTGGCGCAAATGTAATCCATATTTCGGCTATGCCTTGGTTAAAATTTACATCATTATCTCACGCCCGAAGCTTTACCTTTAAAGATAGCTGTCCAAAATTCTCTTTTGGTAAAATGACAGACGAAAATGGTAAAAAATCTATGCCCATATCAATTCATGTAAATCATGCTTTAGCAGACGGTTATCACGTTAGCTTATTTATAGATGAATTTCAGAATAGAATGAACGTATATTAATTATACTTTTAGAAATTTCCTATGGATAAAGATCAATTAAATGATAAAAAAGTATTTACTATAGACCAAATTAAAGTAGCACAGGCTAAAACAAAAAGTGGTGCAGATTTTCCAATGAGATGCTCGTTGAAGCAATATAGCCCTATTGAATTCATAGCCTATTCCAAATACCACATTTCTTTCTTAATTTAAAGCCGAAAAACAGCTACACTATGAGTGATAAAAAGACTTTATTTATTGAAAAAATTAAATCATCTTATGCGCCAACAGGAGCATCAATATATTTAGGCGCAGGCATTTTAGATGGAGAGGTTTTAGCAGAAGCAGAAGTAAATTTACCTTTACGGATGATGAACCGCCATGGTTTAATTGCCGGAGCAACCGGAACAGGAAAAACGAGAACATTGCAATTATTGGCCGAACAACTTTCTGATGTGGGTGTACCTGTTTTTATGTTAGATGTTAAAGGCGATTTATCTGGATTAAACCAAGCCGGAACTACAAATCCAAAAATAGAAGACAGAGCTAAACAATTAAACAAACCTTTTACACCTACCGGATTTCCAATTGAATTGTATTCACTGAGCGGAAAAACTGGTGCACAAATGCGAGCTACAGTTACCGAATTCGGTCCGGTCCTCTTAGCCAAAATATTAGAACTTAACGATACGCAAACAGGTGTTTTAGCTGTCATCTTCAAATATGCCGATGATAACAAAATGCCAATCGTTGATTTAAACGATTTAAAAAAATTGCTTGGTTATTTATCTGAAGGTGCTGGAGCGGCAGAAATTAAAAGCAGTTATGGCTCAATTTCAGCATCAACATCTAGTACCATTTTAAGAAAAATTGTAGCTATTGAGCAACAAGGTTTGGCTGGCATGTTTGGCGAAACTTCTTATGATATCGAAGATTTATTTAGCCGCATTGACGGGAAAGGCGTAATCAGTTTGTTAAACATTGCCGATGTGCAAAATCAACCAGTTTTATATTCTACTTTCCTATTAAGTTTACTGGCAGAAATTTATCAGGCTATGCCAGAAGCTGGAGATTTAGACAAACCTAAACTAGTATTCTTTTTTGATGAAGCCCATCTCCTATTTAATGATGCGCCAAAAGCATTTTTAGAGCAGGTAAATACTATTATCAGACTAATCCGATCTAAAGGAATTGGCATTTTCTTCTGTACACAATCTCCAATGGATATTCCAGAAACAGTTTTGGCACAATTAGGAAATCGAGTTCAACATGCTTTAAGAGCTTTTACGCCAAATGATGTTGATGCTTTAAAGAAAACAGTAAATACTTATCCTAAATCAGAATTTTACGAAATAGATAAAATGTTAACAGCTTTAGGAACCGGACAAGCTTTGGTTACCGTTCTTAACGAAAAAGGTATCCCTACAGAAGTTGCTGCAACAATGCTAACTCCGCCAAAAGCAGTTATGGGACCAATGGCAGCTATAGATTGTGAAAAATTAATGCAAGCCAGTCTATTGTTTACCAAATATCAAAAAAAGATAGATCCTATTAGCGCTTTTGAGATATTAACAGATAGGATTAATCAAAAATTGGCCGAAGAAAACGAGCTTAAAGCAGCTGCCGAAGAACAAAAAAGAGTTGAACAAGAAAGTAAACCTAAACCTGGAGAGAAAAGTTTGGTAGAACAAGTAATGGGAGCTACAATTACCCGACAGATTGGAAAAGAAATTGTTCGTGGGCTATTTGGAATGCTTACAGGTAAAAAAACTAGGTCTAAAAGCGGTGGAGTTTTTGGCTTTTAAAACATATCTTTGACGCAAAAATAATTAAGATTATACCAATCTAAATTTACCAAATGAAACCAACATTACTAATTTTAGCAGCTGGTATGGCCAGCCGATACGGAAGCATGAAACAGATTGATGGTTTTGGCCCAAATGGCGAAACCATTATTGACTACTCAATATACGATGCAATCAAAGCCGGTTTTGGCAAAGTTGTATTCATCATTAAAGAAGAATTTGTAGAGAATTTCAGAAGCATTTTTGATCCTAAATTAAAAGGAAGAATTGAAGTTGACTACGTTTTTCAAGACTTCAACTTGAAACAATTTGGCATTGAAGAAGAAATTTACAGAGAGAAACCTTGGGGTACAGCACATGCCATTTTATCTGGCAGAAAAGTGATTAAAGAACCGTTTTGTGTAATAAATGCGGATGATTTTTATGGTTATGATGCCTTTAAAAAAATGGTAGATTTTTTAACACAAGAAGCAACAGATAGTAACTATTGCATTGTGGGTTATCAAATAGGCAAAACATTATCAGATTTTGGAGCTGTTTCTCGTGGTGTTTGTAAGGTTGATGAGGCCGGGAACCTAAGCGAAATTATAGAACGTACAAAGGTTTTCAAAGAAGGAGATGCAATTGTTTATGAAGAAGATGATAAACAATATCCATTAGATTTTGAAACTCCAGTTTCTATGAATTTCTGGGGCTTTACTCCAGCTGTTTTCAGCATCACAGAAGATTTATTTAAGGATTTTGCATTAGCAAACAAAGCAAACCCTAAGGCCGAATTCTACATTCCGATGATTGGAGAAACCTTGGTAAATAATAACACGGTATCATTTAAGGTAATTCCCACAGCAAATCAATGGTTTGGTGTAACTTATAAAGAAGATAAGCCATTTGTTCAAGCAAGTATTGATCAATTGGTAAATGATGGAGCGTATCCTGAAAAATTATGGAGCTAAATTTAGCAGAAGATATATTAATAGCTTACGGTTTCAACGCTGAAACCGTAACATTAAACCAAATAGGTTCGGGGCATATTAACCGAACCTATTTGCTTTCTACTAAAAATAGAGAAAAATACATTCTTCAAAGTATAAATACACAAGTTTTTAAAGATCCTTTCTCCATTGCCAATAACATTAAGGCAGTTGCAGACTATTTAAAAACACATTATCCAGACTATCTTTTCCCAGCTCCAAAGCCAACATTGAGTGGCGATTTAATGTATGCCCATGGCGAAGATTATTGGCGCTTACTTCCTTTTGTAGACCATACCACAGCTTTTGATACTTTAAGCAATCCGAAACAAGCTTATGAAGCTGCTATGCAATTTGGCAAACTGAGTAGGCTCTTGAATAACTTCAATACAGCATTGCTAAAACCTACAATCCCGGGCTTTCATGACTTGGCTTGGCGTTATGAACAATTCACTTTTGCTTTAAGTCAGGCCCCAGCAGCACTCAAGTTACAAGCTAGTCACGAAATTGAAACTGCACTGCGCCATCGTTTTATTGTAGACTACTACAAATCATACGAACACCGCCAGAATTTTCCAGATCGGGTAATGCACCACGATACCAAGATTAGCAATGTTCTTTTGAATGAAACAGATAACCAAGGGATTTGTGTAATTGACCTAGATACCTTAATGCCTGGTAAATTCATTTCAGATCTTGGGGATATGATGCGCACTTATCTATGTGCATTCTCTGAAAATGAAACCGATTTAAATAAAATCAATATCCGATTGGATTATTTTAGGGCTACGATTGAAGGTTATCTTTCTGAAATGGCAACAATTTTAACTGAAACAGAAAAAGAACTCATTTTATTTTCAGGGAAATACATCATCTACATGCAGGCTTTAAGATTTTTAACTGATTACCTAAATGGAAGTATTTATTATCCTATATCCTACCCAGAACAAAATTTAGATAGAACCAAAAATCAATTTAAATTGTTGAGCGAACTTTCAGAAAATGAGAAAGTTTTACAGGGGATAATTGAAGAGTGTTTATAATATATTCCATTGGCTGAAGCCAACGGAAATGAAATTTAAAAATGCAGGAGCTCTTTTGGTTAAACTTATTCATTGCCGTCGGTTTTAACCGACGTTTTTTATGCAGTTTACTTTTGGGCTTTAGCCACATTGGTTAATAGTTGTACAAGCTTGTGTTTTTTAAACCAGACAGCAGCGAAAGTCCTTTTTTATTTCTTGCCTTGCCGTCATGCGGAAATGAGGAATCCCGATTAATCGGGAAGGCATCTGTTATTTTAGCACTTCTAACTTACAGATTTAGCTTCGCTGAGCACTTCGTGGTTCTCCCTGCGCTCGAAATGACGAAAAATAAAAAAGATTGCAGCAAATGGCGGGACTGCTTTTGCTATGAAATACTTCCATTCATTTTCGAAAGCTACCGCTTTAAGATTGCTTCGCAAAGCTCGCAATGACGACTGGAAGCGAAAAAGCGTCACTGAAATTAATCAGCAACGCTTTTTCTATTATAATTCAACTGAAAACTGTCATCCCGATAATTATCGGGAGAACACTGAGAATTGTTTTATTTCTTCTCGTCGTCTTTTACTTCTTCAAAATCAACATCAGTAACTGTATCGCCACCTTGTTGTGCATCAGCTTGCGGTGCATCACCTTGAGGTTGCTCACCAGCTTTATACATTTCTTCAGAAGCTACATTCCATGCAGCCTGCAATTCTTCTTGAGCTGCATCAATATCTGCAAAGTTACGAGACAAATGAGCTGCTTTTAATTTCTCTAAACCAGCTTCGATTGGCGCTTTTTTATCATCAGATAATTTATCACCAAACTCTTTCAATTGTTTCTCGGTTGAGAAAATTAAAGCATCAGCACCGTTAATTTTATCTGCTTCTTCTTTCTGCTTAGCATCAGATTCTGCATTTGCTTCAGCTTCTTCTTTCATTTTCTTGATTTCTTCATCAGTTAAACCAGAAGATGCTTCGATACGGATTTTTTGTTCTTTACCTGTAGCTTTATCTTTAGCACTTACGTGTAAGATACCGTTAGCATCAATGTCAAAAGCAACTTCTACTTGAGGCACGCCACGAGGTGCAGGTGGAATACCATCTAAAATGAAACGACCAATTGTACGGTTTTGAGCAGCCATTGGACGCTCACCTTGTAAAATATGGATTTCTACAGACGGCTGATTATCAGCAGCTGTAGAGAAAGTTTCTGCTTTTTTAGAAGGGATAGTCGTATTTGCTTCAATTAATTTTGTCATTACACCACCCATAGTTTCAATACCTAAAGAAAGTGGAGTAACATCTAATAATAATACATCTTTAACCTCACCAGTTAAAACACCACCTTGAATAGCAGCACCAATTGCCACAACCTCATCAGGGTTTACACCTTTACTTGGCTCTTTACCAAAGAAAGCTTTAACAGCATCCTGAATTGCAGGAATACGAGTTGAACCACCTACTAAGATAATTTCATCGATATCACCAACTTTTAAACCAGCATTTTTCAAAGCAGATTTACATGGGTCGATCGTACGTTTAATTAAATCACCTGCCAATTGCTCAAATTTAGCACGGCTTAAAGTTCTAACTAAGTGTTTTGGACCGCTAGCATCGGCAGTAATATATGGCAAGTTAATTTCTGTAGAAGTAGTGCTAGATAACTCAATTTTAGCTTTCTCAGCAGCTTCTTTTAAACGTTGTAAAGCCATTGGATCTTTAGCCAAATCCATTCCGTTTTCAGTTTGGAATTCAGCAGCTAACCAATCGATAATAATGTGGTCAAAGTCATCACCACCTAAGTGGGTATCACCATCAGTAGATTTTACCTCAAATACACCATCACCTAACTCTAATACCGAAACGTCATGTGTACCACCACCACAGTCAAACACAACAATTTTCATGTCTTTGTGTGCTTTATCTAAACCATAAGCTAAAGCAGCTGCAGTTGGTTCGTTAATGATACGTTTTACTGTTAAACCAGCAATTTCACCAGCTTCTTTAGTAGCTTGACGTTGTGCATCGTTAAAATAAGCTGGAACAGTAATAACTGCTTCAGTAACTTCTTGTCCTAAGAAATCTTCAGCCGTTTTTTTCATTTTCTGCAAAATCATAGCAGAAATCTCTTGTGGAGTGTATTTACGGTCATCAATTTCAACACGAGGAGTGTTGTTATCACCTTTAACTACTTTATAAGGTACTCTACCAACTTCTTTCGAAACTTCAGCAAAGCTAGAACCCATAAAGCGTTTAATAGAATAAATTGTTTTTGTAGGGTTCGTTATCGCCTGACGTTTAGCAGGTTCACCCACTTTACGCTCGCCGTTTTCTGCAAAAGCAACAATAGATGGCGTTGTACGTTTACCCTCACTGTTGGCTATAACTACAGGTTCGTTACCTTCCATTACAGAAACGCAAGAGTTTGTTGTTCCTAAGTCTATACCAATTATTTTTCCCATTTTATTATGTATTTCTTTAAATTTTTTAATGTTTACAAGCTTAATAACAAGCAATGTGCCAATTGAGTTTTGGCAGAAATAACATCTAAATGTCTGTTAAAATGTAATAATTGAAGCAATTATTGGCTGACACCTTGGCAGAATAGTCAGGAAATGATTTGAGTAAAGATATTTGAAAACGAATGTCAGTAATTCTTGGGATTTATAGCCCTGCTGTTCGCTACAATCTTTTTACCCCTAAATCCCCTGAAGGGGACTTGGTAAAAAGGATTTTCACTAACATCAGGTTTAAATAACAAAAGCTTATGCTAAAATGTAAAACTGTGACTAAAGCATAAAACAATCCTACAAAACAACTAGCTTAAACTAATAGTGATGAAAGCTAAAGATATTTATTCATTGTCGTTGGCTTCAGCCAACGGAATATTAGCAAAACATATGGGCTATAGCCAACAAGCATTATACTAATGTACTTAATATGGAGAAACCGTCTTTTCATCATAATCATAAAAATAGGGCTTATGGCCATTTTCTGCATACGAATATTGCTCCTTCAATTCTTGAATAAAATCATTGTCGAAGATATGAATGAACATTTGATAAACATGATTTGGCTCATAACTATCTGATTTCAGAAATCCACCATTAGGATTCAAATAATCGCTCTTTTTATTTTTATCATTTTCATAATCAGGAATAACTTCTAACTGAATTTGAATAGTTCTATCATCTATCCGCCAAGTAAAAGAAGTGAAACTAGCAATGTGTTGTTTAACAACAGGTTTACCATATGCTGCCTTTAAATCATTCAAAAGCCGTATTTGGTCTCCATAACCACATTTTGCATCCGCAGAAATCATCATGAGGTTATCATTAACATCAGCCAGAGATTGCATATTGTAAAAACTAACGTTTTTAAACTTTGCGAACGGTCCTTCAGATTTTTCAGCACTAACCATATATTTTACTGCAACAGCCTTTTGTATACCTTGCTTGTAATTAAAAACTGTATCGCTGTACGCAGAATATTTTAGGGAAATCTCCTTTTTTAACTCATTTTCATAAAGACGATTTACACTTAACCCAAAAGAAAAATCATTCAAATCAAAAACTGCTTCTCTTAATCTTTTAGGCTCACATGAAGCAACCGAAAACAGCAAGGCAGCTATTAACAATAGTTTTGTACTCCAAAATTTATTCCGTTTCATTATATACTAAATATTCAATAATCTTTCCAAATGATGATAATCAATCCCAAAATAAGCTTTGGTATCTTTAATTTTTTGTAAAATCTCCTCTCTACGCTTCACTTCCGAAGTCCCCTTTAGGGGATTTAAGGGTTTCACTCCCACCACCAAAACATTTTTCGGCGTGTGTGCATCAGATATAAATTCAAATACTTTGGTTTTGTAACCATAATACTCTAAAATTAAAGCCCTAATTCCATCAGTAACCATTTCTGCTTGACGTTCTAAGAAAATCCCATATTTTGTTAAGAACGAAACATCATTTTTCAATTTATGTTTTTCAATTTCTCTTCTAATCTGTTTGTGGCAACAAGGAGCCACAACAATTAACTCAGCACCCGCTTTTATGCCTTTAAAAATGGCATCATCGGTTGCAGTGTCGCATGCATGTAGTGCAATCAATAAATTAATTTCTTTAACGTTATAATCTTGTATAGTCCCTTCAACAAAATGCAGTTGTTCGAAATTAGCTTGTTTGGCAATGTCATTACAAAGTTTAACTAAATCTTCTCTAAACTCTACTCCTGTTACCTTAGCTTTTAAGTTCAATTGTTGATGAAGATAATCATACAAAGCAAAAGTCAAATAACCTTTACCAGAACCCATATCAACTACATTTTTTATCGTTCCGGCTGGCAATTCTTTAATCAACGAACTTAAAATTTCGATATATTGATTGATTTGTTTGTACTTATCTTGTGCATTTTTAAAAACATTGCCTTCAGCATCTGTAATTTTTAAAGCATGCAAATAAGGATTATTACTAGGTTTGATTAAGCGTTTTTTCTCTTTATCATGTGTTAAGCTAGGTTGGAGCTTGGTGTTAAAAAACCTTTCTCTAAGTTTGATGACATTCTTTTTATCATGCTCTATGATTATTTCTTGCTCAACCGTAAACAAAGTACCAATCTTAAAATCGTTACTTAAAAAGTTGATAATTAGTTTTGACCCGTCATCAATTGATAAATTTTTAAAAATATCTCTTGTTTTATAGCGATAATTAAAAGATAACATATCGATTCTTTTAATCTTTACTAATTTGATGTAAACATTCTTTAAATCTTTATCGTTTCCCTGGTAATTGCCTAAAGAAAATTTCACAAGGTTTTTGTCAGCTATGCTGGTTTTCAAAATATTGCTGAATTTGGATAAAGTTTCGGTATTGCTCATAATTAAGAATTGATTTCAAAAATACATCAATTAAATTAACGATTTGATAGCTAACAAAAAACCCTTTAGGAAAATCCTAAAGGGTCTAATTTTATCTAAAGCCTCCTTTTAGGGGAGATCCAATAATTATCGGACTTTATGCTTTTGGAGCCTCTTCTTCAGCAGCTGGTGCTTCAGGAGTTGCTTCTTCTGTTGCAGGAGTTTCTTCAACTACTTCAGCTTCTTCAACTACGGCTTCAGCTTTTGGAGCTTTCGCTTCAGCAGCAGGAGCATCAGCTTTTTTAGCTTTACTTCTACCTCTACGTGTAGTTTTCTTTTCTTCAGCTGCAGTATCTTTTCCGTAAACTTCGTTATAATCAACTAACTCAATTAATGCCATCTCAGCATTATCACCTAAACGATTGTTTAATTTGATAATACGAGTATAACCACCTGGACGATTAGCAACTTTTGGAGCTACATCACGGAACAATTCTGTAACCGTTTCTTTGTCTTGTAAGTAAGAAAATACCGTACGACGAGAGTGTGTAGTATCTAATTTTGATTTAGTAATAAGAGGCTCAACATAAACACGTAAAGCTTTAGCTTTAGCTAATGTTGTTGAAATTCTCTTGTGTTTAATCAAAGATGAAGCCATATTTGCCAACATCGCTTTTCTGTGCGATGTAGTTCTGCCTAAATGGTTGTGTTTTTTACCGTGTCTCATTTTTTGTTTTGTAAAGTGTATACCGTCTCTTTGAAATTAATCTGAGGGAATTATACACAGTGAATAATTAAAGTTTTACGTTGTAAATTGTAAGTTTTACGTATAACGTACCACTTATAACATATAACGTTTTTATTCTTCGTCTAACTTGAATTTAGAAAGGTTCATTCCAAACGATAATTGTTTAGATTTTACCAATTCCTGAATTTCTGTTAAAGATTTTTTACCGAAGTTTCTGAATTTTAACATGTCAGCAACATCGTAAGATACTAGATCAGCCAAAGTACGAATATCAGCCGCTTTTAAGCAGTTTAATGCACGTACAGAAAGGTCTAAATCAACCAACTCAGTTTTAAGAATTTTACGCATATGTAAAATTTCTTCATCAACTTCTTTAGTTTCTTCTTTAGCTTGAGATTCTAACACCAAGTTTTCATCAGAGAATAACATAAAGTGTTGGATCAAAATCTTAGCTGCTTCTTTCAAAGCTTCTTCTGGGTGGATTGAACCATCAGTAGAAATATCTAAAATTAGTTTCTCATAATCTGTTTTTTGCTCAACACGATAGTTTTCAATCGTGTATTTTACATTTTTCATTGGAGTAAAAATCGAATCGATTGCAATTACACCAACTACTGTATCAGTAATTTTGTTCTCTTCTGCAGGTACATATCCACGTCCTTTATTGATAGTTAATTCTACCTCTAAAGTAACTGTTTTTTCCATGTTACAGATCACAAAATCAGGGTTTAAAACCTCAAAATTGTTAGAGAATTTTGTAATATCACCAGCTAAGAATTGATCTTGACCGTTTACAATGATGAATACTTTTTCTGAATCTCCAGAATCACCAACCTTCTTAAAACGAACTTGTTTTAAGTTAAGGATGATTTCAGTTAAATCTTCTACAACACCTTTCATGGTAGAAAACTCGTGAGAAACGCCTGAAAAACGAATACTTGTAATAGCAAAACCTTCTAAAGAAGAAAGTAAAATTCTTCTTAAGGCATTACCAATTGTTACACCGAAACCGGGCTCTAAAGGACGAAATTCAAATTGACCATCGAAATCAGTTGATTTCTGCATGATTACCTTATCGGGTTTCTGAAATGCTAAAATTGCCATTTATAATGTTTTTAGATCGTTATTAATGTTGTGTAACGTAAAAAAGTTAAAGCCACTAGGGCTTTAACCAAATCTATTACTTAGAGTATAACTCTACTATAAGGTTCTCTTTAATGTTTTCTGGGATCTCATCACGTTGAGGATAAGCTAAAAACTTACCGCTTAACTCACTTGCATTCCAATCTAACCAATTAAATTTATTGATTACTCTTCCTGCTACAGAATTTGTGATTGCCTCTAATGATTTAGATTTATCACGTACTGCGATAACATCTCCAGCTCTTAATTGATATGATGGAATATTGACAACCTCACCATTTACAGTTACGTGTTTGTGGCTAACCAATTGACGTGCACCTGAACGGGTTGGAGCAATACCTAGTCTGTATACTGTATTATCTAAGCGTGCTTCTAACAATTGTAACAAGTTATCACCTGTGATACCTTCACGTGCAGAAGCTTTAGTAAACAAGTTACGGAATTGTTTTTCTAACACACCATAAGTGTATTTTACTTTTTGTTTTTCCATTAACTGTACTGCGTACTCAGATTGTTTTCCTCTTCTTTTAGAAGCGCCATGTTGGCCTGGAGGATAGTTTTTTCTGTCTAATACTTTGTCAGGACCGAAAATTGGCTCTCTGAACTTACGGGCGATTTTGGACTTTGGTCCGGTATATCTTGCCATGTGTTGTTTTTGATTTTAAAGTATCTTCCCAACTTTAATCAGGAGACTCTTAGCTTTAAAAAATGATTAATTAAACTCTTCTTTTCTTAGGTGGACGACATCCGTTGTGCGGAAGTGGAGTAATATCTTTAATAGACGTTACTTCGATACCAGCTACTTGTAAAGTTCTGATTGCAGACTCACGGCCAGAACCTGGACCTTTTACAAATACTTCTACCTTACGTAAACCCAAATCGAATGCTACTTTACCACAATCAGATGCAGCTTGTCCAGCAGCGTATGGAGTATTCTTTTTAGAACCCTTAAAACCCATTTTACCAGCTGAAGACCATGAAATAGTCTGACCGTTGTTGTTTGTTAAAGTAACGATGATGTTGTTGAACGTAGCATTGATGTGTGCCTGACCTACAGGCTCAATTACAACAATACGTTTTTTGGTAACTTTTTTACTTTTAGCCATTTTCTTTTTTAGATTTTAGATAAGAGACTTGAGATATGAGATTTTCTCAAACTCGGCACTCCTATCCTAATTTTTATCTTTTTATTCCAGATTTAGATAGATTTCTGAAATGCTTTCTCACATCTCAAATCTCCTATCTCATATCTATCAATTACTTAGTAGCTTTTTTCTTGTTAGCAACTGTTTTTCTCTTTCCTTTACGAGTACGAGAGTTGTTTTTTGTACGTTGACCACGAACAGGTAAACCTTTTCTATGACGTAAGCCACGGTAGCATCCAATATCCATTAAACGTTTGATGTTCAATTGAACTTCTGAACGTAAAGCACCTTCTACTTTAATACCATCATTAATGATTGTACGGATAGCTGATAACTCATCATCAGACCAATCTTGCACTTTTTTATTGAAATCGATACCAGCTTCAGTTAAAATGTTCTGAGCAGTTTTTCTACCTACACCAAAAATGTAAGTTAGTCCAATTTCACCTCTTTTGTTTCTTGGTAAATCAATACCTGAAATCCTTGCCATATTTATAAATTGTTGTGAATATGAACGACCGAACGGCGGGCCACCGTTGTACGAATTCGTTCCAATGTTTTAATTATCCCTGACGTTGCTTGAATTTCGGATTTTTCTTGTTAATAACGTAAAGTTTACCTTTACGACGAATAATCTTGCAATCAGCGCTGCGTTTTTTAATTGATGACCTAACTTTCATTTTATTTGTATCTATAAGTAATCCTGCCTTTTGACAAATCGTAAGGCGACATCTCTAATTTAACTTTGTCTCCAGGAAGAATTTTGATGTAATGCATCCTCATCTTACCTGAAATGTGAGCAATGATCTCATGTCCATTTTCGAGCTCAACCCGAAACATAGCATTAGATAACGCTTCTCTTATTACTCCGTCTTGTTCAATTGAGGCTTGTTTAGCCATATTATATTGATTTTTACTTAATTAGCTGCTATTAAACAGGGTTGCAAAATTAAATAAAAATTTTTACTTTTTTACTTTTTTTATCTGTTTATTTTTATTTTCTTGATTACAGCTAGAACACACTATTTTTCAATACTAGTTCTGTCAATTTCAATCAAGAATTATTTGACCATTTCTGATCCTTTTAAAATGTCTTCAATTAGTGAAAAAGTTGATAATACATCTGCCTTTCCCTTTTTGATAGCAACCGTATGTTCAAAATGTGCCGAAGGCTTATTGTCTTTAGTAGTAACTGTCCATCCATCAGACCAAAATTTAACGCCAGCTGTTCCTGCATTAATCATTGGCTCAATAGCAATTACCATTCCTTCTTCTAATTTCACTCCACTACCTCTTTTGCCATAATTTGGCACTTCTGGTTTCTCGTGAAGTTTAACTCCAACACCATGCCCTACCAGTTCTCTAACTACACCAAAACCATTTGTTTCTGCATGGTTTTGTACTGCAAAAGCAATATCTCCAACACGCATACCTACAACTGCCTTTTCTATAGCTAAGTTCAAACACTCTTGCGTAACCTTGGTTAGTTTTTGCCTTTCAGCATCAATCTCTCCAATAGCAAATGTATAAGCAGAATCTCCGAAGAAATTATTTTTGATTACACCGCAATCAACAGAGATTAAATCTCCTTCCTGAATTACATATTTACTTGGAAAACCGTGTACTACCTGATCATTAGGAGATATACATAACGAATAGGGAAAACCACCATAATTTAAAAACGCAGGGATTGCTCCATGATCGTTAATAAATTCGTAAGCTAATTTATCCAATGCGATAGTAGTTACACCTGGAGCAATGATCTTTGCAACTTCTGCAAGAGTTTTTGAAACAAGTAAAGAACTTTCCCTTATTAATTCAACCTCCTCCGGAGATTTATAATAAATTTTAGACATGTTTATTGTTTTTGAAGGAAGGAATTATAGCATAATAAATGTTTCAAAACATCCATCATGCTATAATTCAATCATTTCTTATAATGCTGCTCCTGTTGTAGTACTACCTGCTGCAGGGATACCCGAACGGCCAGTAACTCTACCAGTTTTCATTAAACCATCATAGTGACGCATTAATAGATAACTTTCAATTTGTTGCAAAGTATCTAATACTACACCCACCAAAATTAATAATGATGTACCTCCAAAGAAATGTGCAAATTCTTGCTGAATACCAACTTTAACTGCAAACGATGGAAGGATTGCAATCAATGCCAAGAACAACGATCCTGGAAAAGTAATCTTAGAAATTACATCATCAATAAATGAAGAGGTAGCTAAACCTGGTTTAATACCTGGAATAAAACCACCATTTTTCTTCATGTCATCAGACATTTGAGTTGGGTTTACTGTTATTGCAGTATAAAAGAATGTAAATGCAATAATTAAGAATGCAAATGTTAAGCTATAAGTTAAAGAGGTAATATCCGTATAAGAATGCAACCAACTATCTGTTAACTTAGGAAAAACTCCAATTAATGCATTTGGAATAAACATTAATGCTTGCGCAAAAATGATCGGCATAACACCTGCCGCGTTAACCTTTAATGGAATATATTGCCTAACACCACCTACTTGTTTATTACCTACAATTCTTTTAGCATATTGTACAGGTACTTTACGTACACCTTGTACAATTAAAATTGTAAACATAACAACAGCAAATAAGGCTACAATTTCTAAGAAGATCATAATTAAACCACCATTATTACCAGCGATTTTAGAAGATACCTCTTGTTGAATTGCAATAGGTAAACGAGCAATAATACCAACCATAATGATGATTGATGTACCGTTACCTAAACCTTTATCCGTTATTTTCTCACCTAACCACATTACAAACAAAGTACCTGCCGTTAAAACAAAGCCAGCTAAAATGTAGAACATCGTATGATCTATCATTATGGCATTTTCAGGAACTTGAGTTTTAACGTAGCCAACTGCTTGTACAGCTGTAATAGCTACTGTTAGGTAACGGGTAATTTGTGTTAATTTTTTTCTGCCACTCTCACCTTCTTTTTGCATTTTCTGGAAAGAAGGTACTGCAATACCTAATAGCTGTACCACAATGGATGCAGAGATATACGGCATTACACCTAATGCTAGAATTGATACTTTAGAAAAAGCACCACCAGCAAACATATCTAACAAACCTAATAGACCAGTTTTTTCGGTATTCACTAACTGAGCAGGATCTACACCTGGTAGAACCACTTGACAAACGAACCTGTAAATAACAAGAATCATTAACGTAAATAAAATACGTTCTTTTAATTCTTGTATTTTCCAAATATTACTGAAAGTAGTAAATAGCTTCTTCATTAATTATAATTTTACAATTGAGCCACCAGCAGCTTCGATTGCTTTTTGTGCTGTTGCAGAAAAAGCATGAGCTGTAACTTCTAATTTAGCTTTAACTTCACCACGACCTAAGATTTTCACTAAATCATTTTTTGAAGCTAAACCATGCTCTTGTATAGCAGCAAAATCAATAGTAGTTAAGTTAAATCTTTCTGCTAAACCTTGTAGCACATCTAAGTTAACTCCTACATATTCTGTACGGTTAATTGGTTTGAAACCAACCTTAGGCACACGACGTTGTAAAGGCATTTGACCACCTTCAAAACCAATTTTAGTTTTGTGACCAGAACGTGAACCAGCTCCTTTATGACCACGAGTGGATGTACCACCACGACCAGAACCTTGACCACGACCAATTCTTTTAACTTTTTTTACAGAACCTGCTGCAGGTTTTAAATTACTTAAGTTCATTTTTTAAACTTTTGTGTTGCCCTTCGCTTTCACTAATCAGGGACAACGATAAATAAATTTGTTTGAAATTTAAATGACGAAAAGATTGAACGATTGCATGTTAAAAACACCCGCTCATTCAATCATTCTATAATTCATTTAAACAGTCTCTATAGCTACTAAGTGATTAACTTTTCTTACCATCCCAATAATGGCAGCGTTAGCCTCAACTTCTACACTTTGGTTCATTTTAGTTAAACCTAAAGCTTTCATCGTTCTTTTTTGGCGCTCGCTTCTATCGATAATGCTTTTTACTTGGGTAATTTTAATTTTAGCCATGATATTATCCGTTAAAAACTTTGTTTAAATCCACACCACGGTGCTGTGCTACTGTATAAGCATCACGCATTTTAGTTAAAGCATCTACTGTTGCTTTTACCACGTTATGTGGGTTTGATGAACCTTTTGACTTTGCCAATACGTTATGTATACCAGCACTCTCTAATACTGCACGCATTGCACCACCAGCAATTACTCCGGTACCAACTGCAGCTGGTTTGATTAAAACAAAACCTCCAGAGAATTTACCGATTTGCTCATGAGGAACAGTACCATGCAAAATTGGAACTTTAACTAAGTTCTTTTTAGCATCATCAATTCCTTTTGCAATTGCTTCAGTAACCTCTTTGGCTTTACCTAAACCATAACCAACAACACCTTGCTCATCTCCAACAACCACAATGGCCGAGAAGCTGAAAGTACGACCACCTTTGGTTACTTTGGCAACACGTTGTATGCTAACTAAACGATCTTTCAATTCGATTTCGCTAGTCTTAACTCTTTTTATATTGATAGTTGACATCTTATCCTATTTCTTAGATTAAAATACTAAACCAGCCTCGCGAGCACCTTCTGCCAACGATTTAACACGACCATGGTATAAGTAACCATTTCTGTCGAAAACAACTTCTTTAACACCAGCTGCGATAGCTTTTTCAGCAATTAACTTGCCTACAGCGATAGACTGATCAGATTTGTTTCCTGTGCCAGTAAAATCTTTAGATAAAGATGATGCTGAAACTATTGTATTACCAGTTACATCATTGATGATTTGAGCATAAATACCTTTATTGCTTCTATAAACTGATAAACGTGGACGGCTCTCAGAACCAGTAAGTCTTTTTCTGATACCTTTTTTGATACGATCTCTACGAGATAATTTTTTTCCTGCCATTTTAATTATTTTTTAGAAGCTGATTTACCTGCTTTTCTTCTTAACACTTCACCAACAAACTTGATACCTTTACCTTTATAAGGCTCTGGAGTACGTAACGAGCGGATTTTCGCTGCAACTTGACCAATCAATTGTTTATCAATACTTTCTAAAATGATTTTAGGAGTCTGACCTTTTTCTGATGTAGTGGTTACTTTAATTTCTGTTGGTAACTGGAATACGTAATGGTGAGAATAACCTAAAACTAAATCCAAAGTATTACCTTGGTTAGTTGCACGGTAACCTACACCTACTAATTCTTGTTCAATTTTAAAACCATCTGTAACACCAACAACCATGTTGTTGATTAAAGAACGATATAAACCGTGTAGGGCTTTATGTCTTTTTTGTTCAGTTGGACGGGTTACAGTTAAAACACCATCTTCTTGTGTTACTGCGATATCTGCATCTACTTGTTGAGACAACTCTCCTTTTGGACCTTTAACAGTTACTAAATTATCTTTAGAAACAGTTATAGTTACACCAGCAGGTACGTTGATTGGATTCTTTCCTATTCTTGACATTGTGCTATCCTCCTAATTAATAAACGTGACACAATACCTCACCGCCAATGTTTAATTTGGCTGCTTCTTTATCAGTCATTACACCTTTAGAAGTAGATAAGATTGCGATACCTAAACCATTTAATACCCTTGGCATATTTTCTACACCAGCGTATTGTCTTAAACCTGGTTTGCTGATACGTGTTAACGTACGGATTGCCGAGATTTTTGTAATTGCATTATACTTTAAAGCAATTTTGATAATGCCTTGAGCATTAGTGTCTTCAAACTTGTAGTTTGCGATGTAACCTTTGTCAAAAAGTACTTTTGTAATTTCCTTTTTAAGGTTTGATGCAGGAATTTCTACAATTCTGTGATTTGCCTTAATGGCATTTCTCACTCTTGTCAGATAATCTGCGATTGGATCTGTATTCATTATGATTGAGTTGTGATAGTGGTATCCCATTTGCCACCGGGCTTAAGGACCTGCTATCGGTTAAAATTCTAAATGTTGTTATATACTAATGAGCTATAAGCTGTAAGGGTTGCAAAAATACAACTTACAACTTATAACTCAAAATTTATAACTTCTTAATTACCAGCTAGCTTTTCTAACTCCTGGAATTTTGCCGTCTAAAGCCATTTCGCGGAACGTTACCCTTGAGATACCAAATGTACGCATGTAACCACGAGGACGACCAGTTAATTTACAACGATTGTGTAAACGTACTGCTGATGAGTTTTTTGGTAACTTATCTAATCCTTCGTAATCGCCTGCAGCTTTTAATGCTGCACGTTTGTCTGCATATTTAGCAACCAATTTTTGGCGCTTAACTTCGCGAGCTTTTACTCCTTCTTTTGCCATTATTGCTCTGTTTTTTGATTTTTAAATGGTAATCCAAATTGTTTTAAAAGTTCCAATGCTTCAACATCAGTAGTAGCAGATGTTACAAATGTAATATCCATACCTAAAATCTTACTGATTTTGTCGATGTTGATCTCTGGGAAAATGATTTGTTCAGTAATACCTAAAGTGTAGTTACCTTTTCCATCAAATCCTTTATCATTGATACCTTTGAAATCACGGATACGAGGCAAAGCTACAGAAATTAATCTGTCTAAGAACTCATACATGTTATTATCACGTAAAGTTACTCTTACACCAACTGGCATACCTTTACGTAATTTAAAGTTTGAGATATCTTTTTTAGATTTTGCACCTACAGCTTGTTGACCAGCGATAGTGCTCATTTCTAAGATAGAGCTATCCATAACTTTTTTATCAGTTACAGAATAACGGCCAACACCTTGGTTGATGGCAATTTTTTGCAACTTAGGAACTTGCATAATGCTTTTGTAATTGAACTTATCTTTAAGAGCAGTTACAATTTCCTCTTTATATTTACTTTTTAATCTTGGTACGTATGCCATTATTTGATTTCCTCCCCTGAAATTTTAGCAACTCTAACTAATTTTCCGTCGGCGTTTAATTTACGACCAACACGAGTAGTTTTACCAGATTTTGGATCAACCAACTGTACGTTAGAAATATGAAGAGCAGCTTCTTTTTTAATTATACCACCATTTGGTGTAGCAGCATTTGGTTTAGTATGTTTAGATACAAGGTTGATACCTTCTACTACAACTCTACTTTTGGCAACAAGTACTTCTTGTACTTTACCTTGTTGGCCTTTTGAATCGCCAGCTATAACCTTTACTAAATCTCCTTTACGGATTTTTGCTTTGGCTTGTGTTACTTTATTTTTCATATTATAATACCTCCGGTGCTAATGATACAATTTTCATGAATTGTTTTTCACGCAGTTCTCTCGCAACCGGGCCAAAAATACGTGTACCACGTGGCTCGTCTTGTGCATTTAACAATACTGCTGCATTATCATCAAAACGAATATAAGAACCATCCTTACGTCTGATTTCTTTTTTGGTTCTTACTACAACTGCTTTAGAAACTGTTCCTTTTTTAATGTTACCAGATGGCAAAGCGCTTTTTACAGTAACAACAATTTTGTCACCTATAGAAGCATATCTTTTGCCAGTTCCACCAAGTACACGGATAACCAATACTTGTTTTGCGCCGCTATTGTCGGCTACGTTTAATCGTGATTCCTGTTGTACCATCTTATTTAGCTCTTTCTAAAATTTGTACTAATCTCCAGTTCTTGTTTTTACTCAGCGGACGAGTTTCTTGAATTAATACAGTATCACCGATACCACATTCGTTCTTTTCGTCATGAGCCATAAATTTGGTAGTTTTCTTAACAAACTTACCATAGATCGGGTGTTTCACTTTACGCTCAACCGCTACAACAACAGATTTATCCATCTTGTTGCTTACCACCAACCCGGTTCTTGTTTTTCTTAATTGTCTTTCCATTTCGACTCTAAAGTTATTTAGTTTCAGTTGCAGACTGAGCTTTAAGCTTAGTCAATTCAGTGTTTAATCGGGCGATATCTTTTCTTACCTTATTGATACGGGTAGGATTTTCTATAGCCGAAATTGTATGTGCAAATTTTAACTTTACTAAGTTTTCTCTTTCTTCTGCAATCTTAGCTACTAGTTCTTCTTGTGAAAGCCCTATGATTTCTGAGTTCTTCATTTTATTAATTTTTATGTTTGGGTCTAGCGGTTATAACAACAAGTTATTTACAACATTGATCCCTAAACTTTTTTATGCTTCTACGTAATCTCTACGTACTACAAATTTTGTTTGAATAGGTAATTTTTGAGCTGCTAATCTTAATGCTTCTTTAGCGATTTCTAAAGGCACACCTTCTGCTTCAAAAATTATACGTCCAGGTCTAACTACAGCTACCCAATATTCTGGAGCACCTTTACCTTTACCCATACGTACCTCAGCTGGTTTTTTAGTTACCGGTTTATCCGGGAATATTCTAATCCAAACTTGACCTTCACGTTTCATGAAACGAGTTACCGCAATACGGGCTGCTTCTATCTGGCGACTTGTAATCCAAGTTGCCTCTAAAGATTTAATCCCGAAAGAACCGAATGACAATTCAGCACCACGAGTTGCTAAACCTTTCATTCTGCCTTTTTGCATCTTTCTGAACTTCGTTCTTTTTGGCTGTAACATTTTATTTTAATATTATCGTTAAACGATCTTGTTAACTATTTGCGTGGACCTCTGTTGGCACCACCACCTTTATTATCTCTTCCAGCACCAGCACCGCCTTGACCCGGACGACCACCACCTGGGCGTTTGTCATTCCTTCTGTCTCCGCCGCCTCTGTTGTCTCTACCGCCATCTCTGCCACCAAAAGCACCTTGAGGTCTGTCGCCACCTTTACCTGGAGCATTGCTCGTAGCACCGATGTTTGGAGAAAGATCACGTTTACCGTAAACTTCACCTTTACAGATCCATACTTTAACACCTATTTTACCATAAGTAGTTAAAGCTTCTGCTAATGCATAGTCAATATCTGCACGGAAAGTATGCAAAGGAATTCTTCCTTCTTTATACTGTTCGCTACGAGCCATCTCAGCACCACCTAAACGACCTGAAGTCATAATTTTGATACCTTCTGCACCCATACGCATGGTTGATGCGATAGTAGTTTTCATTGCTCTACGGAATGAGATTCTAGCCTCAAGTTGTTTTGCAACACCTTCTGCAACTAATTGTGCATCAAGTTCCGGACGTTTAATTTCAAAAATGTTAATTTGAATTTCCTTTTTAGTCAATTTCTTTAACTCTTCTTTGATTTTATCAACCTCAGCACCTGCTTTACCGATTACAATACCTGGACGAGCTGTGTGGATAGTAACTGTGATACGTTTTAACGTACGCTCAATTACAACTTTAGCTACACCACCTTTTGCAATACGTGCAGAAAGATATTTTCTTATTTTTTCGTCTTCAACTAATTTATCAGCATAGTTGTTGCCTCCGAACCAATTAGAATCCCATCCTCTGATGATCCCTAATCTGGCGCCTATTGGATTTGCTTTTTGTCCCATGTTTATGAATTAGTTTGAGTTTCAACGTTTTTACTATCTACTACCAAAGTAACATGGTTAGAACGCTTACGTATTCTATAACCACGACCTTGAGGAGCTGGTCTTAATCTTTTTAATTGACGACCACCGCCTACCATTATCGTTTTCACGTATAATTGGTTTTCTTCAGGGCGAGAACCTTCATTTTTAGCTTCCCAGTTTTTGATTGCTGATAATAATAGTTTCTCCACTCTTATCGCAGCTTCTTTGTTGGTAAATTTCAAAATGCTTAATGCTTTCTCAACACGCTCACCTCTGATAAGATCTACAACCAAACGCATTTTACGTGGTGAGGTTGGACAATTGTTTAATTTCGCTAATGCTTCCATCTCTTAATTATTTTTTCTTTTCAGAGTGACCCCTAAATGTTCTGGTTGGAGCAAACTCTCCCAGCTTGTGACCAACCATGTTTTCTGTTACGTATACCGGAATAAATTTATTTCCGTTATGTACTGCAAATGTATGACCAACAAAATCTGGTGATATCATTGATCTACGAGACCAAGTTTTGATCACAGACTTCTTGCCTGAATCATTCATAGAGACTACTTTTTTCTCTACGTTATGGTCAATATAAGGTCCTTTTTTTATCGAACGAGCCATTATTTCTTCCTTTTCTCTATGATGAAACGATTTGAGTATTTTTTAAGTGAGCGGGTTTTGAAGCCTTTAGAGTAAACACCGTTTCTTGAACGAGGCTGACCTCCTGAAGAGCGACCTTCACCACCACCCATCGGGTGATCCACAGGATTCATCGCTACCGGACGAGTACGAGGACGACGACCTAACCAACGGCTACGGCCTGCTTTACCTAATACTTCGTTAGCGTGATCTGAGTTAGATACTGCGCCAATTGTTGCTAAACAAGTTACTAAGATAGATCTTACTTCACCTGATGGCATTTTAATTGTAGCATATCTACCATCTCTAGCTGCTAATTGTGCATAAGCACCAGCACTACGTGCCAATTGAGCTCCTCTACCTGGTTGAATTTCCAAGTTGTGGATGATAGATCCCAAAGGGATATTTGCCAACGTTAATGTGTTACCTACTTCTGGAGTAGCGTTATCACCCGAAAGCACAGTTTGTCCTACTTGCAACCCTTCAGGTGCAATAATGTAGCGCTTCTCTCCGTCTGCGTAGTGCAATAATGCAATACGTGCGGTACGGTTTGGATCGTACTCAACAGTAGCTACTGTTGCAGGAATGTTAAACTTATCGCGTTTAAAATCAATTAAACGATAAGATTTTTTGTGACCACCGCCCATGTAGCGCATTGTCATCTTTCCTGTATTGTTACGACCTCCCGATTTCTTAGAAGATACAACCAATGATTTTTCGGGCTTGGTTGCTGTAATCTCCGAAAAGCTTGCGCCTACCCTAAAACGGGTTCCCGGAGTGACTGGTTTAAATTTTCTTAAGCCCATAGTTATAAATTATTCAATTCTTATTAAATATTCGCGTAATAATCTATTGTTTCGCCATCTTTCAATGTTACAATAGCTTTTTTAAATTTCGGGCTACGACCCGATACGATACCACCTTTTGTATTTCTAGACTTCATTTTACCTACAACAACCATTGTGTTTAAGGCTACGATGTTTACTCCATACATTTTTTCGATGGCTGCTTTAATCTGCAACTTGTTAGCTCTGTGATCTACTCTGAAAGTAAAACGATTAGCTTTTTCAGTTAATGCAGAAGCTTTTTCGGTTAATATTGGTTTTTGTAAAATTTCCATATTACTTGGCAAATGCCTCCTCCAATGTTTTAAGCGAATCTGCAGTTAACAAAAGTTTGCCTGCATTTAATACATCGTATGTATTTAAATCTGCTGCAGTAATAACTTTAGCTTTCTGAATGTTTCTGCTTGATAAATAGATATTATTATTTTGTGCAGGTAAAACTAATAGTGTTTTCTCATCGGCTAAGTTTAATGCATTAACCAAATTGATATAGTTTTTAGTTTTAATGTTATCAAAAGTAAAATCTTCTAATACTACCACGTTGTTATCTTGTGCTTTATAAGCTAAAGCAGATTTACGTGCTAATGATTTTAACTTTTTGTTCAATTTAAAACTATAGTCTCTTGGCTGTGGACCAAAAACACGACCACCACCATTGAACAATGGAGATTTAATGCTTCCGGCACGTGCACCGCCTGTACCTTTTTGTTTGTATAATTTACGGGTAGAACCTGCAATTTCGTTACGTTGTTTAGATTTGTGAGTTCCTTGACGTTGATTAGCCAAATACTGCTTTACATCTAAATAAATCGCGTGGTCGCTTGGTTTAACACCAAATACCGACTCAGGAAGCTGCACCTTGGCACCTGTCTCTTTTCCTGAAATGTTTACTACTTTAACTTCCATCTGCTTACTTATCTAAGATTACGTAAGAACCTTTAGCTCCTGGAACGGAACCACTAACTACAACTAAGTTTTGCTCAGCATAAACTTTCAAAACTTGTAAGTTCTGAATTTTTACCCTGTCTCCACCTGTTCTTCCAGCCATACGCATACCTTTAAATACACGAGCTGGATAAGATGCAGCACCTAATGAACCTGGCGCACGCAATCTGTTGTGCTGACCGTGAGTTTGACCACCCACACCACCAAAACCATGACGTTTAACTACACCTTGAAAACCTTTACCTTTTGAAGTACCAACTACATCAACAAAATCGCCTTCGTTAAAGATGTTTACAGTTACAGTATCGCCTAATGTTAACGATTCTTCAAACTGCTCAAACTCAACTAATTTGCGTTTAGGAGTAGTGTTTGCTTTCGCAAAGTGACCCTTTAAAGGTTTGGTAGTGTTTTTTTCTTTGGCTTCGTCGTATCCTAGTTGTACTGATACGTAACCATCTTTCTCTTCGGTCTTAACTTGTGTAACAACACAAGGTCCAGCTTCGATCACCGTACAAGGAATATTCCTTCCTTCGGCGTCAAAAATGCTGGTCATTCCTACTTTTTTTCCAATAATACCTGACATTTTCTATTTTAAATTTAACACCCATCGAAGCAGTAGGGCTTCGTTCAAGGTGGATATACATTCCCCGCTAAGGGACGGCAAAAATAGGAAAGAAATCTTAATTTTCAAATAGTTAGCTCATTATTTTTTCAAATAATTGCATTTATTTTTCTAAGGCACAGCACAATAGCTGCAAAAAGTGCTTTAATGAGCTACATCGAGGTATAAACTGGTGATAATCACGCACAATACAATTATCCCAATGATCACATACATGTAGTCTTTCTCCATTAAAAAACTAAAAATCGAGAAAACCACTCTTGCTATCGGCGTAAAGATTAATAACAATACCCCAAATTGAATGATCGCTAGTCCATCGAAAGTTTTTAAACCCTTAATTATGTCCGCGACAGAAGAAAATTTTGCTTGTTCTGGTTTAAACTCTGAGAAAGAAACAATGTGATTACTTTGTGTGACCATAAAAATTATCCCACCTAAAAGTACAACAGCAGTTGACACTAATACTCCCACCCGAAGTAATGTACCTAGTATAATTTGAACATCTTTATCTCCAAGATAATGTTTAATCTGCTTACTCATGCATTCCCTGTTAAGCCTTTATAAATCATCTGCAATGCTAAAATGGTAACCACAATTGCAAAAATCACTTTTAATTTATCAGTTTTTGTTCTGATAAGTATTTTAGCACCTAAAGTAGCACCCGCAATTACACCGATGGTTACCGGCATGGCAATAGCTGGATCTATTTGTCCTTTATGCAAATAAACCAAGGCACTGGCTGCTGCTGTTACCCCAATCATGAAGTTACTAGTAGTGGTAGAGACCTTAAAAGGAATTTTCATGATGTTGTCCATGCCTATTACTTTTAGCGCCCCAGAGCCTATGCCCAGCAAGCCAGAAAGCGTACCCGCAACAAACATCATTGCAAAGCCACCCATAACACGATGAACCGCATATTGCTGAACCCCACCTTCGGTTGGATAGCTGCCATTTAACTTGAAATAATTGGCAAGAACACTCGTCTTCTCATTATTAGAATGATCAATTTTTTTCTTCAACATCATAAAGGCCGAAAACAATAAAATCAATCCAAAAACAACAATAATGTAATTTGCATCCATATAGGTGGCAATTATCACCCCTACTATGGCACTCAAAGTCGTTGCAATTTCTAAAAACATACCTATGCGAACATTGGTAATACCCTCTTTTACGTAAGCAGCAGCAGAACCAGAAGAAGTTGCAATAACTGAAATGATTGATGCACCGATTGCGTAATGAATATCAACCTCTAAACCTAATGTTAATAAAGGAATGATGATTACTCCACCTCCCAAGCCCGTTAGCGAACCTACTAGGCCAGCAAGAAAGGCTCCCACTAAAACTATAATGGTAAAAAGTAACACTGTCATGCTTGCAAATATACCTCCTTACTCCGCTTAACCTAAATATTTTTGCATTTAGTAGACTACCAAAAAGGTGTATTAAATAGTAATTTTACTACATTGGGCTTGCCTGTTAGCTCCTCTTTAAAATGGAAAGACAATATTTTTTGTTTATAATTGTTAAATTATAAATGATAATTTGCTATGAAACAAAAGTTATCCGTAATTACTTCCACTTTAATTTTAAGCTTATTTGTGCTAAATGCATGGTCACAGACTCCTGCAAATGCTAAAAGAACTCCTGCAAAAGCAACAACTTATACTGCCAAAAGACAAACTTATCAAACAAGAGCAGTTGATACCATTAAGAATACCGATTTTAGTTTGAGAGGGCAATATCAATTTATGTTGTCTCGATCTAAATCTTTGAATGGCTATAAATTAATAAATCCTGCTAGGCTAAATGCTGTTTGGCAAAGTGTAAGCGATACTTTGCGCAAAGAAAGGACTGAATTAAAAAAGGCAAAGGAAACAATTGTAGCACAACAAACAACAGTTGCCAATTTACAAAAGGAAGTAACAGGAAAAGAAACTTCTTTAAATGACTCTAATGCTAAGTTAAATGAAATTGTATTTTTAGGTATTTCATTTACGAAAGGCACCTACAATATCATCGTTTGGTCTATTATCATCATATTGGCAATCGCACTTTTTGTGGTTATTGCAAGATCTGCTAAAAGCATTTTGGAGGCAAAACACAGAACACAACTTTACGATGATGTTTCTGCAGAATACCAAGCTTACAAAACCAAAACCAATGAGCAACAACGTAAGCTAGCAAGAGAGCTACAAGATGAACGAAATATAATTGAAGAGATGAAAGCAAGGGGAAAGTAGTTAGTCGATAGCCCTAAGTCAATAGTTCAGAAGCCTATCTTAGGCTCATAATTGAAATCCTTCAATCCTAAATGATAAACATAAAATGCCAAAGCATATTAACTGCTTTATTCTATTCTGCCTAACACTTACCATTTCCTGTAAAAAGAAAAATAAAGAAGATCCAAAACCAATAGAAAAAATAGCTGAAACGAAAATCATTGATTGTAACAATGTCCCAGATGTGTTCGAAGATTTAGGAGAAGGTGTTGATTATATCATTGGATGCAAAATCAGGACTAAAGACCAAATAATTACTATAAAACCAGGTGTAACTATACAATTTGAAGGAAAGGACGCTGGTATGGAAATAGGTGATCCATATGGGTTTTTCACAGGTGCACTAAAAATGATCGGCACAGCTGCAAAGCCCATCGTACTGCAAGGGAAATCTGCTGTTCCGGGTTCTTGGCAAGGGATAACATTAAATGGGGTAAACTCAGAGAACCAATGGGAACATGTAACGCTGAGAGATGCAGGTAGTGGTGAAATGTCTGCTGGGCTATTTATACAGAACGTTTATAGTTTTTGGTACGAGATATCTATTAAAAACTGTAGTTTCATAAATAATTTAGGATATGGAATTTCTGATAGCAATGGTAGTTCACTTAATTCATTTGGAATTTTCAGTTCTTTCGAAAAAAATAAATTTAAGGATAATACAAAATCTCCACTTAGACTGCATGTTTCCAATATCGGTGGTCTTGATGAGCTTAGCAGTTATAACAATAATGGGCAAGATTATATAGAAGTTACGGGCATTTGGGCACCGAAATATGATGTAACCATAAAAAAAATAAATGTTCCTTATCTCATTACTACGCTTATGGAAGTAAGAGACAAACTAATTATCGATCCAGGAGTCAGATTACAATTTGCGAAAGATGCAGGTTTTTACATTATGTATTATCCAACCGCTGCAATTATAGCAAATGGCACAGCAGATTTACCTATAGTTTTTCAAGGATTTGAGCCAAACATCAAAGCATATTGGTTTGGCATTGAACTTGATAACAGTGCGCCCAGTATTTTTAATTATTGTATGATAGATGGCGCAGGTTCTCGTCCATCAAGGTCCGATTGTGCTGCAAATGAAGTAAAATCAGCCATACATTTTGGCGCCAAGTGTTTCCCTCAATCTGGAAATGGCACAGTAACTAATAGCGGCATTTCCAATAGCGGGGGTCACGCAATAACTTTTCAATTAGGCAGAGATGTAACGATTGGAAACAATAAATATATTGGCAATGCATTAGGTGATGTATATAATTACTAGCTATTGCTTTATTAATTACAATCTTCAACAATGATTTCTGGGGCTAAATAAGCATTTCAGATAAAGCCAATCAATTTCATATTTTGTTTACTTGTTAAATTAAGAATAGAATTCTCAATCTTAACTTGAACAAAAAACCCCAACCTAAAAGATTGGGGTTTTTATTTGTTTTATAAAATCATTAAACTTTGATTTCTACTTCAACACCGCTAGGTAATTCAAGTTTCATCAATGCATCAACAGTTTTAGAGTTAGAGCTATAAATATCTAAAAGACGTTTATAAGCACACAATTGAAACTGCTCACGTGCTTTTTTGTTTACGTGTGGTGAACGCAAAACAGTGAAGATTTTCTTTTCTGTTGGCAACGGAATTGGTCCGCTAACTACTGCACCCGTAGGTTTAACAGTTTTAACGATTTTCTCAGCAGATTTATCTACCAAGTTGTAATCGTAAGATTTTAATTTAATTCTGATTCTTTGGCTCATGTTTTATTTAATTATGATCACCTGTTAGAGCTATTAATAACAAGCAATCGGATTTATCTTTTTGATTAAGGATGAAGGAACAAGGAATAAAGACTAAATCTTTTATCCTTGCTCTTTGTTCCTTTATCTAAATTAGTCTTCTGACTTAACTTTACCTTTAGATTTAGCAATTACTTCATCTTGTACGTTTTTAGGTGCTGCTTCATAATGGTCAAATTCCATTGTAGAAGTTGCACGTCCAGAAGTGATTGTACGTAACTGAGTTACATAACCAAACATTTCTGATAAAGGCACAGTTGCTTTAATTACTTGAGATCCATTACGAGTATCCATACCTAAAAGTTGACCACGACGACGGTTCATATCACCGATCACATCACCCATGTTTTCTTCAGGGGTTAAGATCTCGATTTTCATGATTGGCTCCATCAAAGTAGGCTTACATTTTGGTAAAGCCTCACGATATGCCATACGAGCTGCAAGCTCAAATGATAAAGCATCTGAATCGACTGCGTGGAATGAACCATCAATCAAACGAACTTTCATATCAGGTAGTGGATAACCAGCTAACACACCGTTAGACATTGCCGAAGCAAAACCTTTCTCTACAGAAGGAATAAATTCACGTGGAATTGAACCACCTGTAATTTCGTTTACAAATTGTAAACCACCTTTTTCGAAATCAGCATCAATTGGAGAAATAACAACTTGGATATCTGCAAATTTACCACGACCACCAGATTGTTTTTTATAAGTTTCACGGTGTTGAGTTGTACCGAAAATAGCTTCTTTGTAAGCTACTTGTGGTGCACCTTGGTTAACCTCTACTTTAAATTCACGTCTTAAACGATCGATCAAGATATCTAAGTGAAGCTCACCCATACCAGAAATTACTGTTTGACCAGTTTCTTCGTCAGTTTGAACTCTAAATGTAGGATCTTCTTCAGCTAATTTACCTAAAGCCATACCTAATTTATCAACGTCTGCTTGAGTTTTAGGCTCAATTGCTAAACCAATTACTGGCTCAGGGAAGTTCATTGATTCAAGGATGATTGGATTTTTCTCTTCGCAAAGTGTATCTCCAGTTTTAATATCTTTAAAGCCTACTACTGCAGCAATATCACCAGCACCTACATTAGGAATTGGGTTTTGCTTGTTGGCATGCATTTGGAAGATACGAGAGATACGTTCTTTATTTTCAGAACGAGCATTGTAAACGTAAGAACCAGCCTCTAAGTTACCTGAATAAACACGGATAAAACACAAACGACCTACGAATGGATCTGTTGCAATTTTAAAAGCTAAAGCTGCAAAAGGCTCTTTTTCACTTGGTTTACGTAAAACTTCTTCGCCAGTATCTGGGTTAGTTCCAATTACACCTTCGCTATCCATTGGCGATGGCAATAATTCCATCACATAATCAAGCATAGTTTGTACACCTTTGTTTTTGAAAGATGAACCACAAACCATTGGTACAATTTTAGCATCTAATACAGCTGCACGTAAAGCATCTAAAATTTCACGCTCAGTAATCGAGTTAGGATCTTCGAAGAATTTCTCCATCAAAGTCTCATCATAATCAGCTACCGATTCAAGTAATTTCTCTCTCCACTCAGCAACCTCATCTAACATATCTTCTGGGATAGGCACTTCAGTAAAGGTCATACCTTTATCATGCTCATTCCAAACAATACCACGGTTGTTAATTAAATCAACCACACCTTTAAATGAATCTTCAGCACCGATAGGTAATTGCAATGGAACTGCATTAGAACCTAACATGCTTTTAACTTGACCAACAACTTTTAAGAAGTCAGCTCCAGAACGGTCCATTTTGTTAACAAAACCGATACGGGCAACATTATAGTTGTTAGCTAAACGCCAGTTAGTTTCAGATTGAGGTTCAACACCATCAACCGCCGAGAATAAAAACACTAAACCATCTAATACACGCAAAGAACGGTTTACTTCTACAGTAAAATCTACGTGTCCTGGTGTATCGATAATATTAATGTGATAATCTTGGTTTCTGTATTTCCAACCAACAGTTGTAGCAGCAGAAGTAATGGTAATACCACGCTCTTGCTCTTGTGCCATCCAGTCCATTGTTGCAGCACCTTCGTGCACCTCGCCAATTTTGTGACTAACACCAGCATAATAAAGGATACGCTCAGTTGTTGTAGTTTTACCCGCATCAATGTGAGCAGCGATACCAATATTTCTTGTAAATTTTAAATCTCTTGACATTATAATTTTTTGATTACTACGATTTTTAAATGATTACACCGATTATCTATATTTAAATAATCGGCGTAATATTTTTATCTATGTATCTTTATTTAATTAAAAACGGAAGTGAGAGAACGCTTTGTTAGCCTCAGCCATTTTATGCGTATCTTCTTTCTTTTTAACTGCTGCACCTTCACCTTTAGCTGCTGAAACGATTTCACCTGCTAATTTCTCTTTCATGGTTTTCTCACCACGTTTGCGAGCATAAGTGATTAACCATTTCATGCCTAAAGCAATTTTACGGTCTGGTCTTACCTCTGTAGGTACTTGGAAGTTTGCACCACCAACTCTACGAGATTTAACCTCTACTGCTGGGCTGATATTTACTAAAGCACGTTTAAATACTTCTAAACCGTTCTCACTAGTTTTTTTCTCAGCTATTTCAACTGCATCATAAAAAATAGAGTAAGCGATAGATTTTTTACCGTCAAACATCATATTGTTTACAAATCTTGTAACCTGAACATCGTTAAACTTAGGATCAGGAAGAATAATTCTCTTTTTTGGTTTTGATTTTCTCATTTCTGTTTCCTCCTAATTATTTTTTCTTTCCTTTAGTTGGTGCTGCAGCTACTTGTCCTGGTTTAGGACGCTTAGTACCATATTTACTACGACGTTGGTTACGACCAGCTACACCTGATGTATCTAATGCACCACGAATAATGTGGTAACGTACACCTGGTAAATCTTTAACACGACCACCACGAATTAACACGATCGAGTGCTCTTGTAAGTTGTGACCTTCTCCAGGAATATAGGCATTCACCTCTTTTCCATTGGTTAAACGTACACGGGCAACTTTACGCATTGCTGAGTTTGGTTTTTTAGGGGTAGTAGTATATACACGTGTACATACACCTCTTCGCTGTGGACAGCTGTCCAACGCCGGAGACTTACTCTTGAACTCCAGTGCTACTCTACCTTTTCTAACTAATTGTTGAATGGTTGGCATTTCTTGCTTTTTGTTTTTGCTATTTATTTTAAAAACTTCACCTAATGGCCAGCCTACAACGAGGCCACATTAAGGGACTGCAAAAGTATGAACTTATTTTGTGATAATCAAGCCTTTGTCAGAGATTTTTTTCGAAGCTAAAAGACTAATGTATAATGAGTAAGGTAAATATTTCATTTTCCTAGTCAAACAGCCTAATTAAGCAATGTAGCAAACTAAAAAATTACATTATATTTTGGTTAGCAAATGATTAAGAAATTGATTCTTGGTTGTTTTTAGAAAAAAAGAGTGTTAGTGGTTAAGGGCTAAGCCAGCCCCGCTAATGTTACTGCCGATGAAACCTGTGCAACAAGCAAGCATTCCATAAAACAATAAAAACAGATGCTTAAATCGGCATCCACGAATATCGGGTTTAGAGAACGAGAGATTGTATAAGAAACAAGAGTTGCACCATCCCCTACTTTGGCAAAATTTAAACATCCTGCAAGTAGTTTGTCAAAGTTTAAAGACTAAAAAACTTTGTCAAATTAATACCCAACAGCTTAGAGATTTGACAAATATGATGTTGTCCAGAAAACGAATGTCAGTAATCAATAGCTACATCAGCCTCGCTAATGTCTCAATTTTTGTGCTTCGACAGGCTCAGCATGACAAAAATTTCCACGAATATCGGGTTTAGAGAACTAAAGGCTATGAAAGAAACACCACTTGCATTACCCCTACTTTGACAAAATTTAAACATCCTGCAAGTAGTTTGTCAAAGTTTAAAGACTAAAAAACTTTGTCAAATTAATACCCAACAGCTTAGAGATTTGACAAGTATGATGTTGTCCAGAAAACGAATGTCAGTAATCAATGGCTAAACCAGCACCGTGCCAAAAAGGCATCCCTTTGGGACTAATGTTACAAGCTCGTAAAAACTCGCTTTCCACGAATATCGGGTTTACAGAACGAAAGGTTGTGCAAGAAAATCAAATAGAAACCATGATAAACTAAACATCTCGCCTCTGATGTAACTAAAGCAATAAGTTATGACGCGAATTAAACGTTATAGAAAAGGCGATTAGTTAGTTGTCAAATTGTAAAGAAATATTTTTAGCTAAGGTAGTTGAAAGCCATAATCAACTTCAACATCTCTACCAGTTAAAACTTTTGCAAGAATAACCGAATCTCCCACTTTAACAATAAATTTTCCATCTTTTATAGGCGTTTTGAATTTCATGTTATAAGACCAACTTGTTCCAGATCTCACCTCTTGATTAGCAATTAAACTTGTAATATGCCCCGCTGATTTCCCGCCCTCGCTAATCCAATTTCCATAATCATCTTTGTACCTAATTATATTCTGAATTTTATACAAAACTTTTTGATCTGTTGGACATTCAATTATAGTTGTGACTTTATAAATATCGTTCTTTTTGACATCCAACATATTTCTTTCGGTTTTAAGGTCTTCCGTCAAATAGGAAGTTTTCATTAAAACAGCTGTTGATTGAACTAAATTACAGCTCGCAAAGCAAATTAAGCTTAATATTGATAAAGATATTTTTTTCATAATAATTAGTTTTTTTAAGTAGACGCCAAAAAAAGCAAATAGGTTGCAAGCAAAGAATATCTCAGCAAAATTTAATAGAATTATTAGAATTATATAGCATTTATAGACATTAATTCGCTTTAAAGCCTACCAATGCTTACTTACAATCTTTAAACAATTCTTTTAGCATTTTAAGTTTAGCAACTGCTGCGGCCAATTCCTTTGGTGGCTTTCCGTATTCAAAAGTGACTTTATATGGTTTACCATCAGCATTAATGTCAACCCATTCTGCACCGCCATCTGCACAATCTGGGCAACCGATCACCTCTGGCAAGGCTGCTATTTTTTCGCTATCAAGCAAGTTTTTAATTACTGCTACTTCCTCAGTTGTAACTGGTTGCGTACAAGTCTTCGTATCAGGTTTTGGTGTATGCTGAATTTTGGAGTATGTCATTTTAGAATTGTTAATGGCCAACTCATCTTTGCAATAACCCACACACATCCCAAAAGACGAACCATAACTAATTTGATCCAAATTATCAATCTTACCCTTTTCACAGGCCGAAAAGATCATTAAAAAAACTAGTAAGCCTATAAAAATTAAATTCCTTTTCATTTTATTCAGATTTAAAATTTGTTGTTAACCAAAAACAACTTACACGATACAACGCTATTAAACAAATAATCGTGACAGTAGTAAAGAAAAAAATGAACTACATATTTCTAGCCATCAACAACTTACATGTTCTCTATGTTTTGATCTTTAGGATATTTTACCGAATAACTTATTCTAATTTTCTGTGTAACGCCAGGCTGAAGGGTTAGTTTCCAGGTAAGCACACCTGTTTCTGCATTCACCGCTGCGCCATCTGCATTAAGCAATTCAATCTCAATAGCTTTATCTGTTGATATAGGATATTGGTCCTTCAACAATAGATTTACAGGGTCTTTTTTGCCGTTACGTAATCTAATTTCGTAAGTAAATGTTTGCTTTTTACTACTTCCTATTGTTTTAATAGCATTTTGCTCTATCACCTTTTCTCTCTTTACTATAATTTTTTTATCCCTACCCATACTCAGGTTTAATGTATCTGTGGTGGCATTAGGGCTAATGTATGACTTGCCTACATAAGTGTTTTCAAATATGATGTTTGCTTCGCCAGGCAATAAATTAAGCTGTTCATAATTTGTAATTTCTGCTAGCAAAAATGCATCTGCCTCTAACTTTGGCACACTGTAATATTTATAATTAACAGCTTGGTTATAGGTATTCAATATCACACTATGCGGTTTGCTGTTGGATGCAATGTCATAAGGGATATCAATATCAAAAGAAGTGTTGAGTGCATTTGTGCTTTGCGATGCAAGATTTTGATCCTTAACCGCAACAACATCTGCTGCCACTTCACTTTTCAATCCCGGCATCCTTCTTTCTAAACTTTGAATGGTATTTTGATATTGTTGTTTTTTGTAATCCTCATTTGCAGAACCAAACCTTAAAAACCAAGCAGATAATAAAGGTGCAGTTCCACTTTGTGTTGGGCTTCCAGTAGAGAGACTTAACTTCACCTTTTTCCAATCTAGACCCGTAAACTGCACTACATTGGCTTTATAAACGATTTTTAAAGGTGCCGAAACATTTTCAGCACGTAGGTCGTAAAAAGGCGTCCAATAAGCACTTGGAGATAAATAACTAAGGTTAAAGCTCGCTCCACTAATAGCAGCATTAGATGTAATTTGAATGAGCAACTGCCCCTTTGTTCCAGATTGATCTGCTCCGAGTTCAGTAAGCTGTTTCTGTAATCTACTAATTTTCTGAATTTGTTTCTGTTGCAAAACAGTATAGTTATAAATGCTATTCTTAAGTTCCAATTGTTTTGTTTTGTAATAATCGGCCATCTTCATCAGTTCGGCAACACTTAATCCGCCTGCACCCCCAACCGTTTGATTTTTATCTAAAAGAACCAGCAAATTCTCATCCACTGCTTTTTTATTTTCTATGGCGTTAAGCTCTCTTTTCGCAATATCCAAGCTATCCTCTACTTTTAAATAAGCAGGACTTTTACTTTCATTCTTTAAATAATCTCTAACAAATGTTGTAGAAAGGATGGTAACATTTGCAGGCGTACTGATCTGAATGCTATTTTGATCTATATTATTGGCTATGTTCCCTAATATCAGCTCGCTAGAACCTGCTGGCAAATTTACTTTAACCGTATGGTTTAATTCTACTCCATTACGGTAAACCGTTGCAGCCTCTAAATTTGCATTAAACAAAGGTTGATTTTGCGCTTGTACCCCATAGGTGCATATAGATAGCGCAGCAAAAAGTATTATTTTTTTCATGTAGTAGTTAATTATTTGGTAAATAGAATAAGCTAATTTACTAGGTAATATTAACATTAGCACTAATAACATCAACAATCTAACCATTCTTAAATTGAGCTATTAAACAAGTTAAAAAATTATCTCTTAGTTAAAATTATTGTGCAGAAGTAAATAATTTTCTGATAAAATATTATCTTAGTGAGATAGATTAAAGTTTTCGCAATGTCATCAACTTCCCTGTACAATTGGCAAAAGGCATCAACTTTATTTTTGGCAGCACTAAGCTGGTTTGCGGTAGTATTACAGCTTATCATTACCGAAGGCAGTTTCTTTAACTTTATTAGCTATTTTACTATTCTCAGTAATTTTTTAGTAGCGATAAGCCTAACCTTTACTTTGGCAACACCAAATAGTAGTTTAGGCAAATACTTTTCCTCAGTAAAAGTACAATCTGCCATTGCACTTTACATATTTATTGTTGGCTTGGTTTATAATTTTGTATTGCGTGGCATTTGGCAACCTACAGGCTGGCAACTTATTGTTGATAATCTACTACATGTAGCTGTACCTATACTCTATGTTTTTTATTGGTTTATTTTTACACCAAGAGGCAAACTGAATTGGATAGATGGATTAACATGGGCTTATTTCCCATTCGGCTATCTGATCTATTCTTTAATCAGAGGCCATTTTACGGAATGGTATCCGTACCCATTCTTAAATGTAAACGAAATCGGTTATCCAAAAGTGCTGCTCAATTCTGGCTTAATGGTAATTGCTTTTATTTTTATCGGATTGTTATTAATTGCTTTGAATAGGTTAGTAAGAAAGAAAGCTTAACTACCTTTTTGTTGTAATTACTCTTCCTGTAACGAGGTAAAATTCGTAAACTTTATACAAACCATCATCGGTAGTTGCTATACTTTCTACCAAACTAGTTTTACTAAAACCATCGGTTACCAAATCCCCAACCTTAATATCCTGCAATACTTCTATAGACGTTTCGTCATTTATTCTAATCATATCAATGGCTTTTAATAATGCAAAGTTTGGCAAATATATTGTTTATGCGTAGCTAACCGATTTTCTCAGCATTGAATATGTTCCGTTTTAATCTAGTTAGCTAAAATTAATTCATAGTCCATTTTAGCCCTGCCCACAAATGTTGCAAAAACAAAGGATCGGTGTAACATGCTGAGGTATGCCCTAATGCGGTGTAAAAAGCCCTTCCACCATCATACTTATGGTACCAGCTAATTGGGTGATCATTTTTCATATTACCACCTTGGTAAGAAGTTTCATCAACCTTTATCAAAACGTTAACCTCCTTATTGAACGACTTAAAATTATACCATTCATCTGTATGCAACCATGGCTCTGGTAAATCTTTTACCAATTTATTTGTTGGCGCAACAATGTTTAACTTTGCATTTTGAATCTTAGGATGGCTTTCGAAATATCCACCTACCATTTTGCCATACCATTCCCATTCGTAACAAAAATCGCTCGCTGCATGTATACCCAAAAAGCCCCCTCCATTATTAATGTATTGTTTTAAGGCAGACTTTTGCTCCGCATTAAAAACATCAGAGCCTGTTGGATTTAAAAAAATTAGCGTGGTATATTTCTTCAGGTTCTCAATGGTAAATTTTTTCACATCTTCGGTAGTATCCACATCGAATTTATTGATTTTACCTAAATTTTGTATAGCTGCAATCCCATCTGCAATAGACGAATGCCTGAAACCTTTGGTAAACGAAAAAACTAAAACAGATTGCTTTTTAGCAACTGGCCTAACATCACTTTTAAAGCTAAAAATTACGGTAAGCGTTAACAAAAAGACAGAAAAACAGGCTAAATTTTTCAAAATAAGATAAATTATAAGTGAGCAATGAAATGCAATTTACTTAATCTCACTTACTTTTAACGATGGTAAGACTTTTTTCTCTGCTGGCAATAGTTTAAATTTATCATAAGCATCAATTAAATAGAACCTTAAATCTTCTGCATCTGCATTTTGCACAAACTTTAAGGTCGGCCTGTACATTACCATAAAGGCATCTAATTCTGGTTGTTGTAGCGGAAGGATTGCTTTTATATTTTTTACATTAAACCACTTATCAATCTGGTTTTCTTTTACCTCCTGTTTCAGCATCCTTTTAAACTTTCTCGCCTGTTTCCCTTCTCTACTAAAATATCCCGACGGATAAAACAAAAGACCTCTTCCAGGGGCAAGCAATACTGCATTGGCCTTGTTAAAAGTTTGTGCATACTGCTCTTTTAGCGTTTGGTTATTGGTAACAGTAACCGTACTTAGCAGGTTGCTTGCCTTATCCAGATACCTCCTTACTTCGTTTAAATTAATCAGCAATAAAGTATCTGTTTTATAGCCAGGAATATTAAATACCAGCACATCATTTAATGCTGCTTGTATCTTAAACTCTCCTTTGGCATTGGTTGCTGTTTGTGCTTTGTTGTTGAGGTTAAAAACATCAACATAGTTGATTGCTTTTCTGGTGCCACGATCTTGTACCAAGCCGCTGATTTGGGTTTGTGCTTTTAATACCGAAATACAACCCAACAAAATGATGATTTGACAAATAATAACCTTCATGAGATGAAGATAGTTACTACAATTGTAGCTTAGCGTTTTTTTAACGCTTTTTAACTTTAAATTAATGAAAGGTATTGAGATAAAGCTTCTCCACTTTTTTTCTGGCCCAATCTGTTTTACGCAAAAATCTCAAGCTCGATTTTAGAGAAGGCTCATTTTTAAAACAGGCTATTTTAACTAAATTACCTAATTCTTCCCAACCATAATGAAAGAACAATTGCTTAACTATAAATTCTAAAGTTAGCCCATGTAATGGATTATTTTTTTGTTCTGGCAAAGACATGGTGCAAAATTAAATAAAGCAAAGCGCTATTACAACTCTTATTAAACCAAAAAAAGCATCCTTTATGGGATGCTTTGAGGATTAGTAAAATTTTAACAAAATAATAGCTGCAACAGGGAGGCAACTTGCTCCTCAGCAGCAGACTTGGGTAAAAATGCATCTGCTCCTATTTTTAATAAATTTTCAACCCTTGGGTCTAACTTATCGTATTCAGAAAAGATAATTACTTTGGTATATTTTATCGCTTGGCCAACAAAATCTTCTAACTGCTCACTGCCTGGCATATTGATATCCAATATCAGAAGATCAAACTCTATGTCAAATACGTTTGTAATTACTTCATTTAGGTTTTTGGCTTCATAAACAACTGCATTTACCCACAGTCTTTGTATATAAGTTTTAATGTTAAATCGATGTATCCTAAGGTCATCAGCTATCAAAATTTGCATGCTAATAGAACCCCTTATTGTTTAACGATCTTAAACTCTGTTCTCCTATTTTGCTGGTGCTCTTCATCGGTACACTTCATCCCGTTGCTGCACTGGTTAACCAACATCGTTTCGCCATAGCCCTTTGCGGTGATGCGTTCTTTTGCAATCCCCTTGCCAATGATATAGTTTACGGCAGCTGTTGCCCGGTTCTGAGATAACTTTTGGTTATAGCCATCGTTGCCCCTGCTATCGGTATGTGATCCAAGCTCTATCCAGATCGTGGGGTTTTCATTCAGCGTTGCCACCAGCTTGTCAAGCGCTAGTGCCGCATCTGGTCTGATGTTAAACTTATCAAAGTCATAAAAGATGTTCTCTATCCTAATTGCTTTGCCAATTACAATCTCGCTCAGGTAAAGGTCCTTATTCAACACGGTAGATTTGGTCAAGCCAACTGTGCTTATGTTCGCTATCGCCCCTTTCATGTAACCGGCCTTTTCTGCAGCCAATCTGTATTCCGACTTTTCTTCAAGTCTAAAACTGAAGCTACCGTTGCCAGCTGTGGTCACTTTTGCCATCTTTCCATTACCGTAGGCGAGCTGTACCGTGGCACCCGAAATTGGTTGGGCTGTATCCTTATTAATCACCTTCCCTTCAAGTGCAAAAACAGGTTTCTCTACCATAGTTTCTTTAGCAACAAAACTGTAAATATCATCACTGCCCAAACCACCAATTCTGTTTGAAGACAGTAATCCCGTTAATTTCCCGGTAGCAGTAAATGCAAAATCGTCCTGGGGTGAATTGGCCGGATAGCCCATGTTACGGATATTGGTGATGGTATCTCCTTTCAACTTCGCAGTAAATAGGTCCAGCCCTCCCATTCCAATCCTACCATCAGAAGCAAAATAAAATGAATCGTTTTCGCCGATTGATGGTGTGCGTTCATTACCTGGAGTATTTATATCTTTTAGGTTTATTGGAATTCCCCAATCATCATTATTGGTCTTATCTACAGCATAGATATCAGTTCCGCCTAAACCACCCAGCATATTGGACACAAAATACAACCTTTTCCCGTCTTTGGTAAGGTAGGGATCGCCTACGGAATGTTTGTTTACATCATTATATTTAAAGGGAACTGGTGCCGACCATGTGCCATCATCCAACTTTTTACTGTAGTACAGCTCCGTATTAATGGTGGCAACTTTTTCTCTGCCCAAAGTTTGGTACTCCAATTTTTTGGGAATACGCGTCAGGGTAAAATATACTTCAGTCCCATCTGCCGTAAAACTTGCCGGACCAACGTGGTAATCCGTGCCCACATCTATTGGAAATCGCTGTACGGCATCTGTTTGGCCGTTAGCGGTATATAGATTAAGGTAACCATTCCCTGTCCAATTGTAGTTTGTACGGTTGGGCGCTTCCCAACCTGCAAAACGTAGAAACGGACGATTGGTCTTCTGACCATCTCCGGTGAGACCTGATCTATCTGATGCAAACACGATGGCATTATTATAGATGGCAGGGCCCCAATCGGATTGGGTACTATTGAGGTTCTTTTGATTGCTTATGCTAACCTGCTTCGGGTTTTTCATCCAATACATTGCAGAATCGCATGAAAGTGACCATAAACTTCTTTGTTGGCTACTTACATCACTTTGCTTATCTGCGTAGGCATTAAACTGAACTTTTGCTTCATTATACTTAGCATTGCTACGTAATGCCTCGGCGTACCTCAAGGTGGCATCAGGTTTTGCACCCTCCATTTTAACCAGTAACGCATACCAGTTTTCTGCCTGTGCATAATCCTGTACCAAACTGTAGCTTTCTGCCAAACGCTCGGTAACATGCAAGCCCTGCTCCTTTTTATAGGCCTCAGTATAGAGTTTGATTGCATTCGTATAGTTGAACAGTTCAAACTGGGCATCGGCCTGTTTCAAGACATATTGTGCCCTACCTAATTGCGAACCTAATACCAAAAGTAATAGAATAGCACTTCTGTTGATTGTGTTTTTCATGTCTTAAAAATATCTAGGTGTTTTCATTCTAACTTTTTTCTGCTTAAAGTAATAGCCGATGGAGATCTCGTGTGTTCCCCCACTATAGGGCTGCAGCTTGTTCAGGCTGTAATCGAAAGCATAGCCTATCCTCAATTGTGGGGCAGCAAATATTTCGGCCATGGCCACAATCGCATTGTTCTTATCAAGATCCCTTTGCAGGTAAGCCTTGTCGTACAGTTTAACCGCAGTTCTATAGCTGGCCCCTAGCCAAATGCGTTCGCCCAACAGGAAAAGTGCATTCACGTCCAGACTGGTCGGACCGCCCCTATCATCCTTCAGCAGGAAGGAGGGCTTTAACTGTAGGCCATAGCCCAATGGCAGCATGGCTCCCGCCGTAAGGTAGTAATGCGCCTTTGGGATCGGAAAGTTGATCCCCATGTTCCTGTTCTTGATGGCGTATTGGGCAATCAGGTTATCCACCGAAAAGCCTGCGTAGAACCTGTCATCAGCGTAGTACACCCCTGCTCTGGCATCTGGTGCCATTTCCCGCTCGGTACCTAAAGGTATATATTGATCTCCAGGGTCCCTGGGATCAAGCATATGCCCATGTAAAGCATTCTGGATTACACCCAGACCTACGCCAAAGGCCAATCTTGATGTACCATCGGTATTCATACGTATCCTATAGGCATAGTTGCCATAGGCAGATAGGTTGCTCTGTGCGCCAAGCCTATCCGATGCAACCTGGAACGCCAAGCCCACATTGCCTTCATTTGCAATGCCATCTACCGCCAGGCTCAAACTTTTGGGCGAACCGGTAATCCCGGTCCACTGGTTGCGGTAGAAACTATGCAGGTTGGTCTGTTCCCTGTAGCCCGCATAGGCGGGGTTGATATAGATTCCATTGAACATATATTGACTGTACTGTGCATCCTGCTGGCTCTTGGCAGCCTGTGCCACCAACAGAACAACTAATATGATTATTATTCTTTTCATCTTTTGCCGATTACAATTAGTTTTTTCTTAATAGGGTGATGTATCCCGTTAGGGCCTGCCAAACACCCGACTTGTTCTTGATCTTCAACAGGTAGTAATAGGTACCATCATTCAGCCCCTCACCACTCCAGTTGTTCCTGTAATAGCCATTGCTATTGTAGACCTCATTGTTCCAACGGTTAAAGATGAGCAGGCTGTGCTCCGGATAGGCCTCAAGACCATCAATACGGAAGGTGTCATTTTTACCATCACCATTTGGCGTGATCACATTCGGAATGTTTAGCTTCAGTGGCTCCAGGAGCACCTCTTCGGTATCATCGTCTTTAACAGGATTTCCTTTTGGATCTGTGCCAATGGCGGTAACGATATTGATAATCTTCGCAGAATTGAAATCAGCCAATTTAACTACATAAGTTGTAGTAAATGTTTTCTTTTCTCCTGGTGCCAGCACAGCAATTGTTTCGGATAGCCCCGTTAAAGGATCTGTAACTTTGACATTGCGCAAGGTTAGATTGCCGGTATTGGTAACCACAATCGTATACCTGATCACATCTCCAATCTCTCTTACCACCCTCACATCTGCCGTTTTTTCTACAGTAATAGCTGGCGAGGTGTTCTCCACGGTAATTATCTGCTGATGTATGGTTGTATTACCACAGGCATCAGTCGCAATCCATGTACGGGTGATGATAAAACCATTTTCTTCACAAGTGCCTACAGTTCTTACCTCCGAGAATACAACTGTTGCACTACCGCAATTATCTGTCGCCGTTAAAACGGGAGCAGCAGGTATAGCATCACATCCCACTTTAATGTCTCTTGGCAAAGTACCAACGAATACCGGAGGTGTTTTATCTTCCACTCGGATGATTTGAGTATGCGTAATCGCATTGCCGCAGATATCCCTGGCTGTCCATGTACGTGTTAAAATATACTCGTTTGCACAGCTTCCAGCTGTTTTTACTTCGTTGAATAGTACTTCTGGTGAACCACAATTGTCTGAAGCAGTAACTGTTGCTGCAGCAGGAACTTGATCACAGTTTACAGTGATATTACCTGGCAATGTGCCTGTAAATACTGGCGCAATATGATCCTCTACCGTAATTGTCTGTGTATGTATGGCTTTGTTACCACAAGCGTCGGTAGCGGTCCAAGTACGTACAATTGCACTACCGCAGCCTCCACTGTTACCTTTAGTTTCGGTAAAAGTAACCGTAGCTATACTACAATTATCTGTTGCGGTTAAAACTGGGGCTACTGGTATGGCACCACATTCTGCTTTAGTATTTGCAGGTAGCGTACCTACAAAAGTTGGCGCTGTTTGGTCGCTACCTGTATGGCTAATGGTTTGGTCTGCCAAGGTATTTCCACATTGGTCAGCTACGCTAAAGGTGTAGGTTACCGTCCAATCACAATTGTTTCTACTCACCTTGGTATTGGTTAAGAATGCAGTTAGGATACTACCACAATTATCGGTATAACCTGCAGCAGCTTTAACCGCATCAAAGGCCGGGGTACCTGTAGGTATGGTATTTTGGCTAACGTAACAAGCATTAATACCGGTAATACCCTTCGGTGCGGTACCTGTTGGCGCCGTTTTGTCGCCACCCGTGTGTACAATCTTTTGATTTGCTAATTCGTTGCCACATGCATCCTTAACCGTAAAGGTATAGGTTACACTCCAGGCACAATTATCGCCAGTTACCGTGGTACTGTTTAACGTAGCGGTAACCGTGCCACTGCAGTTATCGGTATAACCAGCAGCAGTAGCGATCGCATTAAAGGCTGGTACCCCTGCCGGAACCGTACTCGCATTTACATAACAGGTATTGATGTCTGTTACGCCTTGTGGTGCTGTTCCGGTCGGAGCAGTTTTGTCACCCCCTGTATGCATTATTTTTTGATCAGTCAATACATTTCCACAGGCATCAGCCACACTAAAGGTATAGGTTACCGTCCATGCACAATTGTTACCTGTTACAGCGGTTTCTGTTAAGGTGGCGGTAACTATAGCGGCACAATTGTCTGTGTATGCAGCTGCAGCAGATGTGGCATTAAATGCAGGTGTGCCTACTGGAACCGTTGTGGCATTTACAAAACAGGCGTTGATACCTGTAGTACCAGTTGGAGCAGTACCTGTTGGTGCTGTTTTATCGCCACCTGTATAGGTAATTCTCTGATTTGCCAATGTGTTGCCACAGGCATCAGCTACACTGAAAGTATAAACCAATGTCCAAGCACAGTTATCACCGGTAACCGTAGTATTTGTTAAGGTTGCGGTAACAGAACCATTGCAATTGTCGGTGTAACCTGCAGCTGCATTTGTAGCATTAAATGCTGGCGCAGCACTAGGCGCTGTGGTAGCATTGATAAAGCAGGAGTTGATATCTGTTGTTCCAACTGGCGCAGTACCTGTTGGTGCTACTTTATCATCAACAGTGATGGCCTGGGTACAAGTGGTACTGTTTATAATTGTATTTTCTGAGGCATCTTTAATGCCGTTGTTGTTATCATCCTTATATTCCGTGATGGTATACGTTCTAGTAACCGTCTGATTACAGTTCCCTGTGTTGGCACTGTTGCTTGCGGTAATTACAATAAGTCCACAAGGAATATTTCCGATCAATCCATCACCATTTCCAAGTGCCTCAAACTCTGCCTCGGTATAGCTAGTTTTGGAAGGTAGATCTGCATAGCAGGTTACCATGGTGGCTGGAAAAGTTGGGCAGGTTACCGAGAAAACGCAGCACAATGGCGCATCATCCTTAACATTTAACGCTGCACAGTTGTTGGCATCCGTAAAATTGATATCATACGCAGTACCTGCTGTAATATCGGCCGATGTCCAAACATTGCCAGCCCAGGTACCCGTGGCACCTATTGCCACAAATGGAGCAGTACCATTTACAGTAATTACTAATTTATAATTAAGACCACTAGGTGCACAGTTCTCCACAAGGCTAACTAAAGTAACAGAAGGATTAACTGTTGCTGTTACCGCAAAACGTGTACTTTCACATGTTGAACCTTCCACAAGTTTATTAGCCACATAGTATACTTGGCCATTCACCAATGGCGTAGCAGGAGGTAAAGCGGTAGTACTTGTAGCACTATTGTACCAAGTCAGAATACCTGTGTTGGTGAGTACGATATCAGCAAGGGTTGGTGCATTTGCCAAGCAAAAGGTCTGATTGGCAGCCCCGGTTGGCGCTATAGGTTTAGGTGCAATTAAAACGGTGTTTTCATTATCGACAATCAATTGCTCAATCTGACAAGAACTTCCCGTACAAAGACTTATTGGAGCAAAGATGGTAAAGGCAGATTCATAAATTGGACCAAAATCAGTGTCGCAAGCCATGGATGCAGCATTCGCATAAACCATGGTTGCATTAACGATTTTAATTTCCGCACCCACTACCAAATCTTGCGTAAGGTTAAACACATATCCTTTTACAGGATCTAAGCCCACGTAACTCGCTTTAGAAACAGGAACAAGATCTTGCGGATTACCTGTGAAAACCCATCCCGTAGGCAATTTAATGTTAAAACTGTAAGCAGTAGTAGCAGGATAGTTGTTGATCCCATCCCCAATGTTCTTTAAAGTAAAGTTATAATTGGCCGTTAAAGCCGTACCCGAAGTAACCAGGTTAACCACAGCAGAGGAAAGCGTAATACCTAACTCTGGTAAGTTAGTTGGGGCTCCATCAATGGTTACTCGATTAGATGACGCTGCGTTGGTATTGATGATTGCTGAACCACAGTTATTTTTTCCGCTTGCGCTAAAACTAATGCGCTGACCACTCTGAAAGGTACATCCTTGGGTAGTTAAAGCAAACTTTAAGCGGAACTTCTCTCCGTTTTTTAACAGGGGCACATTTGCCGCAGGGATGTTGAATACAATTGATGCTGCACTTACATTTACGCTTGCATCGGTAACAAAGGCGTAAGCCCCCGCAGTGGCGGCAAATGCATTTGTCAACTCAAAAGTTCCCGGCACATAATTCAGCCCACCATTTACAGGTAAAGGCACCGTTACCACCAAACTGTTAGCATCCCCTAAACCAGCATTGTTAACCTGGATTTCATACGGAATTCGTTCGCAAAGCTTTGGTCTGGCAGTACCCGCATTCTGGCTAACTATGCTAGTTTGCAAATTGGCAAATACAGGTGTATAACTTAAAGTAGTTAATGTTGTGCTACAGGTAGCAGTACCAACTGAAGTGGGATAGCCATTGCAATCTGATCCATAGGATAAAGTGACATTTCCAGGATCACAACTACTGTAGTCTGCCGTAACTAGGTAATATCTATTTCCACTTGCACCCGAATTAAAATTACCGAGCTGGAAAATGCCATTCACAGGGGATAATGAAGCACCTATAGTTGTGGTACCATTTAAATCTGTTACCTGTTGCATTGCTACTACATTTGCACCAGTAGATGCCGTCTGACCCATCCATACATTGCCAAATGTACGGTAACTCGACGCATTAGTAACTTGCACTACCCATTTTGCCTGGTTACTTGTAGCATTTGAGTTTGCTTGTGTAAGGGTAGCAGTTAACATCTGATTATCCGTCTGATAATTTAAGGGTATAGTTCCGATAGATACTTCAGGTGTGTTTCTGAACTGCACTTCTTGATAATTCGGAAACCTATGCCAAAAAGTACCTTCCATAAAGCCTTCAACAATAATTTGTTCCAACAGCCCTGTAGACTTACAGGTAGGCTGTACTACTGGAAAAACTCGCACTTCCCAACCCTCATCTAAATAGTTGCCACCTTTTAAATCGATAATTGCCTGTTTAACATCTAAAGTATAGGTACCACTAGATATTGGCGTTGGTAATACAATTGTTTTAGAAAGGTTACCAGAAATTGAATTGTTATTGATATCTATACGTACGCTATGTAATTGCAAACCAGCCGGCATGGTAAATATAGCTTTGGTTGGTCTGGCAACTTGCCTAAACTCGTTAGGGAACATTTGGTTTTTACTATATTCAATCTCTCTAAACAAGAACAGAAAACTATTGGCATTCTGCAAATTGGTTATCGTTGGATCGCATTTTACTTTTCCATCCCCACCTTGAAAAAATTGCAACCAGGTAGGCCCGTAATAGCCTGTGGCTCTAAAATTACTTGCACAAGCATAAGGAACGCCTGCCTTGCTCAGATGATATGTTGTCGGAAATTCCTTTATGCCCGTAGCAGAATTGATCAACTCCATGGGTTGAATTTCTAGAGAGGATACAATTACATCATCATCTAAATAAACAAATCCATTAGGTAGGTTATTCGCACTTAGCAATAAATTGGCTATGCTTAAATCTATACTGAAATTATTCGCAACACTTGTATTGATGGGCAATCCAGTTACGGTGTAGACAGCTGCCCCACGGGTAATGGTAACCTTTCCGGTATTTGGCACTGCTACAGCTTTCAGGTCTGCGGGCGAAGCCACAGAAAAAGTTCCTGCTATCCAACCCGCAACTGGCGTTGCTGTACCATGTACTACTTTACCACTTTGGGAAATCTGCAACTTATCGGTACCAATAAAAAAACGGGTTGCAAAATCTGCAGGTGGATTATTTGGATCTACAGCTGGTGCAGAAAGATCGGGTGTACCGTTATCTGGACTGCTGGCACGCTGGCCGTAAGTCATCCTTTTAAGTAAAGCATTCCCATTATCCAATCCACCTTCAACACAAGTGCTACCACAATGTGCATTTAAGTTTACGGTCTGACAAGCAAACTGAATGAGAGCCGTACATCCCCCACCATTATTGAGTTGCCCAGTTACAGTATAATATGCTTGTGTACCCAATGAACAATCCATATTTACTGGAAATTGTAAACGATAACCGCCAGCATTAAACGAGGTATTGGTTGGCCATGTGGCGGTGCCAGAATTAATTCTAAGTCTGTATTTTCCACCTCCCAAATCAGTTATAATTGGCACGATCGAATTGTTGGATATTGGTTCGATCAATTTGATCGCTAAGGGGTCAAAACCTGTAACCAAAGATGGCGACAATTGTAATGTAATGTCAAAATAAGCACCAGGATTAAGGTCTGCAGCGGGAATTTCGAATTGATTAAGTTTGAAATCGGCATTATAAGAAGTGGTAATGTCTACCTCTCCAATATTTGTTCCATTAAAACCATAACGTACGGCATTATTTACTTGGTTAAATGGTAAAACAATGTCAGGATTTGTTCCATCCGCATTACAGCCATCACGATTTTTGTAGGTGCCCGAATATGCCGTATAGGTACGGTAAAATTCATTAGGGTCTTTGGTACAGTCAGCCACTGGTGCTGCATAGTATTGCTTAAAACGAATTTCTCTTGATTCTCCAGGAGCCAAATCAGGGATATTGATGGACAGTCTCCTGATCTTGCCTGCAGTACCGAAGGCTACCGAGGTGTTTGGGATAACTTGTGTGTCAGCAGGATTGATACTTACAGGCAATCCACCTACGGTAATGCTATTTTCATTAAAATAACTACCAAAATGACTAGTTGCACCATCATATACGATAAACAACTTAGTGAGAGATGAAGCACTGGTACCGTTATTTTTGATGGTCCAAACATGTTCGTATTCCTGATTAAAACAAACAATTTTCGGCACTACATTAGCGGTAATCTGAAGTAGAGGTTTAATGGATTGATCGATACTAACACCTGCGGTAACAAGGCCATTGGCATTTCCCAATATGCATTTATCAACGCAACCATAATAAGTTTCAAATGTTGTTTGCAAGGCCGTACAAGAATTGATTTGCACGGTTTCTGTTAAAGTTGCAACAGCACCAGGTGCCAATGTTGCACCCGTATAAGTATAGGTATTTGGATTATTGGCAGTAACCGTCCAACCAGTAGGATGTACAACACTCGTAACCGCTAAACTGGCGCCCAAAGTGCGCTCCAAAGTAAAGGCATTAATTGAGCCATTACCATTATTGGTTACTTTAATTGTTCTGGTAATAGATGATCCGATTACACCTTGTGATGCATTGGGTGTAACTTCCACTTTTAATACGGCAAAATTGACATTTATGATATCACTCTGTCCAGTTTGGGGTGTATCCGAACAACCATTTAAAGTATAAGTTACCGTTGGTTTTTGTTCATCAGGCAAGGTAGCCATTGGAATGGCTTCGCAAGTTGCTTTAACCTGGTAAGTAATGGTAACCAACTCCGCAGCCGGACCAGCAGCAATTAGCGGCAAAGTTAAAGTGGCGCCAGCTGTTGTGACATTTGTTTCGGCCAATGCTGTACCTCCTATTTTTGCCGAGCCTGCTATATACTCAAAACCAGTTGTGGGTAAGGCAATCTGCAAAGTACCGGCCCCGCAGGCATTTGCCCCCTTGGCAATGGTTACCGTAAATGTACCCGCTGTGCCACAAGCATCAAGTGTTGGTACGGCACCGTCTGTTTTCAGTGCCTGAGCCAAGGCCTCACTAGAGCTAAATGCAAAAAAAGACAGCATTACGAACAATAAGAAAACAAATTTTTCGTTTTGGTAGAAATGTCTCATCATATCAAGTAATTAAATTATTTTACGAGTAGGCACTAACTCAAAACCATGCCAAGCTGTATTTTAAATCCGTAACACATTTAAAAACAGGCAACTAACATGTTAATTTTGAAGATTGACTAGTGACTAATTTTCTTAGAAGCGTTTCATTTTGAAACGCAGGTATCATAACGATACACCAAAGAAACCAATAGTAAAAGCACGCAGCTATCCCTACGGTAATACATGATCAAATGGATATCCCGAAGAATAACCTATTGAGCTAGAAAAGAAATTAATGAGAAAATGATGGATTATTCCATCAGGGCTAATTTTCGGTATAAGGTGGCTATAGCTATGCCAAGCATTTTGGCGGCCTTGCGTTTATTGCCATTGCACTCCTGTACAATATATTTAATATGGTTCAACTCAAAATCTTCCAAGTATTGCGTGTTTTCGGCCTTTCTAGCTTCGCTTAATTCCAATAAATCTACTGTCAATAGGCCAGAACTTAGGATAAGCGACCGTTCGATCACATTGATGAGCTCCCTAACATTGCCAGGCCAGGCATACGCACTTAAGGCATTGAGATAGCCCGCCGTAATTTTAGGAACAGGCATTTCCATTTTAAGTGCCAATTTGTTGATATAGTATTTCGCCAATAGGGGAATATCTGTAGGCCGATCTCTAAGTGCTGGCACCGTAATCACAAAGGAAGCAATTCTATAATAAAGATCTTCCCTAAACCTACCTTCTTTGATGGCATTTAATAGATTGACGTGGGTAGCTGCAATAATTCTACAATCTGTATAAGATGTTTTGGTATCGCCTACCTTTATATAACTCCTGTTCTCTAAAACCCTCAAGATTTTAGATTGTAGCAGCAAACTCATCTCCCCAATCTCATCTAAAAATATAGTTCCTTTGCCCGCCTCCTCAAAAAGCCCTTTTTTATCTCTAAAGGCACCGGTAAAGGCGCCCATCTTGTATCCAAAAAGCTCACTTTCTAACATTTCGGCGCCAAGAGCGCTACAGTTAATCGCTACAAAATGCTCATTGGCCCGCTTACTGGCCTTGTGGATCACCTCTGCTAGGATGTCTTTGCCCACACCGGTTTCGCCCAACAACAATACATTGGCATTGGTGGCAGCTACCTTAGAACCAATAAGTTTAATCTTTTGAATAGGATCAGAATCTCCTATAATGGAGTGGAAACCAACATTAATAGGTTGTTTTTCTGACTCTTTGGTTTGCTTGATGGCTTTTTTCATCGCCTGCGCTACTAAAACGATCATCTTTCTAGCGGCTTCGCCCTTAATCAGATAATCGAAAGCACCGTTTTTAATCGCCTTCACGCCATCATTAATGCTCGCCTGACCAGTAATTACAATTACTTCTATGTTGGGATATTGCTTTTTGATTTCAATGATGAAATCTAGGCCGTTTCCATCTGGCAGGCCTACATCAGCAATCAACACCTGCATATTTTTTTTCAGATAAGCCTTGGCCTGTGCAATTGTGCCCGCTTCGTATGCCTCGTAACCTTCTTCCCTGAGGATCCTTGCATACAGGTTACGCTGGATTTTTTCATCTTCTAGAATAAGAATTGAATTGGTCATAAAACAGTGGGAGAAAATAAATAGTGCCGAATGGCATATTTTCAAAACCATGCCACAAGTAAAACACCTCCTAAAAGATTAACTTACAGTACTTTATTTTTAATGTTTTTAGCTTGCAAAAATCGTTGTGCTTACTTTTGAGCATAAATTACCACATATATACACTATGGCCGATCCTATAGTTGCACTAGCTAAGATGTCAATTGGATTTTCCTATAGAGCGTTGCAATAGAAATACCAAGCGTTCTTGCTGCCTTGCGCTTGTTGCCCATACAAGCAATCAGCACCTCTTTAATGTGCCTAACTTCTGTAGTTTCGAGGTTTGGAGAAGCGCCTACCTCCCTATGGATGGGTAAATCGATCAAATCTGCAGTCAGTTTACCAGAACACAATATAATTGCCCGTTCTAATACATTGATCAACTCTCTAACATTGCCTGGCCAACTGTGCTGCAGCAGCTTGTCCATAAATAAATGCTCCATCTCCGGAATGGGGATGTGTAACACCTGCGCAAGCTTGGTTGTAAAATGTGAAACCAGTAGAGGCATGTCGGCCAAACGCTCCCTAAGTGGGGGGATCCGGATCACAAAAGAAGAAATCCTATAATACAGATCCTTTCTGAATGTCCCCTTTTCAACTGCTGCCTGAAGGTTAACGTGGGTGGCGGCCACAATCCTGCAATTTACCTTTGCTGTTTTGGTATCGCCCATTTTAATAAAAGTCTTGTTTTCGAGGACCCTCAAAATTTTCGATTGTAGCACCAGGTCCATATCGCCAATTTCATCTAAAAAAATGGTTCCATTTTCTGCCTCTTCGAATAACCCCTTCTTATCCTTTAAAGCACCGGTAAAAGCGCCAGCTTTGTAGCCGAACAACTCACTTTCTAGCATATTTTTACCAATGGCACTGCAATTAATCGCTACAAAGGGATGTTTAGCTCTATTGCTGCAAGAATGGATTGCCTCTGCCATTACATCTTTGCCTACACCCGTTTCGCCCAATAACAAAACAGTGGTATTGGCTCGGGCAACCTTGGCACCCAAAAACCTTACCCGTTCAATCGCCTCGGTACTCCCAACGATCGAATCAAAGCCAGGAAGTTTTCTGGGACCTGCAAATCTTGCCCGATTTTGAAATTTGGCTATGGCAGTTTTAATCAACAGCTTAAAGGTGTGGCTATGCGCAGCTAGTTCATTTCCCTTTAATATGTAATCGAAGGCGCCATGCTTCATGGCTAGCACCGCATTCGCTATTGAATTATTTTTTGTATATACCAATACCTGTATATCAACACTATAATGCTTAATTTCTTTGATAAACTCAATTCCATCACCATCTGGCAAGACAATGTCTAAAACCACAATCGAAACCATATTCGTTTTGAGAATGTTTTTTGCACCTTTAATATCATCGGCCTGCAAAGCCACATGACCCTCTGTTTCAAAGTAGTTGCAAAGCTGCCTTGTTTCGGCATGTTTATGATCAATAACTAATAGCTGTTTCGGCATGTAGGTGAGCGTATAATTGGTAAAAAAAGCTTCTATATTTTAACATTTATTTGTAATGGTCCACAACAGCGCCTCTAATCAAAAAACTGGAAGCATACCATCTGTTGAGGCGCTAACGTCTATGATTTTTCATGCAGCATATATCCTAGTGCATGGATAAGCTGCACTTGGGTAGAAAATTTAGACAAGAACATACCCTGCCCGCTACACAATTTGCTGGCTACCTTTTGGTCATGGAATCTCATCTCCGAAAAAATAATAATTTTGGTATGCTTTACCGCCTGCAGAACGAAGTCAGACAACTTTTCACTTCCAGGCATATTTTCATCTAAGATCATCAAATCGAACCTTAGCTCAAAAACCCGCAAATAAGCCTCATCTAAACTCCCTACCTCAATAATGAGCACTTCATGCCAAAGTCTGTGGATGTAAACCTTTAAATTTAGTCTATGGATAGCTGAATTACCAGCAATAAGAACATGTATCATAACTGAAGGTTGGTGCTGCGGTGTTAGTATCTATGTTGCTAACCAAATCCTGTTCCGCAAATACCAATCGGTAATGCACATGCTTTATCGGCATTCTTTTTCGTTGCCTCCCTTTTAGAAGCGATATTTTTGCCCAAATTGTGTAAACTATGCGCATTTAATTTCCTACCCAACTGCAAGCTTTACCCCCACTGCATTTAATTGCTATCAAAAAATGGGGCAAACCTTGTTAACCGCCAAAAAATGAGTGAAAATAGCATTATTCTGGCCATTTGGCATCATTTTAAAGCTGTTTAGCGTGTACCACAAAATCTTTGCAACACTACAATAAGATATAATCCAAAAAAAAAAATGCAACCCACTTAACATTAGTCTACTATCATAAAATAAACCGCTTCTTCACAAGAAAATTGGCTAACTTCGCTCACCCTGATTGTTTTTACGTATGTCCAGCTCTAAAGTCCTCTTAAGCTTTATTTTAGTACTTTTATTATTTACTTTTAATGCACCAGCGGTGGCAATTGAAATAAGCCAACCAAAGGGCAAGCAACTAACTGCCCAGCAGTTTTTAAATGAGGCGTCGCGCTTATTGAACAGCGGAAAAATCAGTTATGCAATTGCCTACATTGATTCAGCTTATCGCAAGCTTCAAAGCCCTAGCAATTTGGAGCAATGGCAAAAACACAATTTCAAGGCAGACCTTTATCTCCATTACCGCCAGAGCATACCCCATGCTAAACTCCAGATCGATTCGATGCATTTGTCCCTTATTAACAAACCTACAAAGTATCCATATCAGTATGTAACTACCCTTTTTAATGAAGGTGACCTCTATTTTTTAAGTGGTCTGCATGCAGCAGCTTCAGAAAAATATTATCAGGGAATTACATTTGCTAAAAAAAACTTGGATGTTTGCCAACTCAGCGACTTCAGCAAACGGCTGGCAGATTTCAAATATAGGCAAGGAAAGTTCTTGGAGGCTATCCCCTATTTTAAACACGCAGCCGCCCAAATACTAATGTGTAAAGAGGGAAACGACTTTATAAGACAGTTTGTCTATTACCAGGCTAACCTCAATACCGTTGCCCTTTGCTTTGAGCGTGGTAATAAGCCAGACAGTGCCATTTGGTACTATCAAAAGACACTTGCTTTCATCAAATCTAAAAAAAACTCGTACCCTGATAAACAGGTAGACATCTTGATAGCAGAAGCTATAGTAGAAGGTAACCTAGGTGGTGTTTATGCTAATGTGGGGCAAGATAGTTTGGCAGAATCCCTTTTGAAGAAAAGCATTGCCATCAATTATCGTCCCGGCTTCCTCCTTCCTGATGCCCATTCCTCTTTACTTAAACTAGCTCGCCTTTACCTCAAACAAAAAAACCTTCGTGAAGCTAAAGCTACATTAGACCAGATCGGCAATGACATCGCAAATGGCGATAAGGAAGGCAATGAAGTTACCAAAAGCACGGAACTGAAGTGGTACCTGCTCAGTTGGCAATTATCTGAACTCAAGGAAGATTTTAAAAATGCCAATGCCTTCCAAACCAAATACCATCAGCTAAAAGATAGCTTAGACAATAGAGACCTTACTGCCAATAACTTGGAAACCAATTTCAAGGCCATCCAAAACAGCTATGAGCTTTCCATGCTACAAAAGAACAACACGCTTAATTCCCTTTACCTATGGGGTGCAACTTTGTTTTCTGTCATGCTCATCATCATCCTCGTTCTGATCATTAGACACTTAGACCGATCTAAGAAAAACATCGCTTCCTTAAAGGAATTTAATGAAACCATCAAAGCTAGAAACAACCAACTGCAGCTTACTTTAGCCGAATTGGAAGAAAGCAGGGACGAAAATACAAGAATAATGAAAACGGTATACCACGATCTACGTGGGCCAATTGGTGGCATTACCATGGCTGCGGGTTTGATGTTAGAAGATCCCCATCATAGCGCTGATGATGAAGAAATGCTTGCCATGATCCAGACCTCTGGGCAAGATGCCATTAGTTTGATCAACGATATGTTACAGATTACCAGTGCAGTGGAAATTAACAAACAACCCGTTTACCTACCCTCAATGCTAGAATTCTGTGCCAACATTGCACTATTTAAGGCCGAAGAAAAACAACAGGAAATAGTGGTGCAATCGGGCCCGATTTTATTTCTATTAGACGAGGAGAAAATGAGGCGGGTAATCGGAAACCTGCTCTCCAATGCGATTAAGTTTAGCCCAATTAGGGGGCAAATTATTTTAAAAGCTACCGAAGTGGCCAATAACCTGATCATTACCTGCGAAGATTTTGGTTTAGGTGTACCCGAAAAGGAGAAGGAACTTATTTTTGACATGTTTACGGTTGCCAAAAAAATGGGTACCAATGGTGAGGAAACCTTTGGCATGGGGTTGGCCATTTGCAAACAGATTGTAGCGGCGCATGGCGGCCAGATTAGCTGCCAACCGAAAACTACCGATGGCGCTATATTTAAAATTGTACTTCAAAACTAGGCAGTTTTAGTATTGCTGGCCTTGGCCGTAGCCCTTAGTTTGAGTATAGCTATGAAAAAAGGGCGGAACAAAATTATCCCGCCCAAACCATATCTTGGCGATTTAAATTAGGCCCATTTTTTATAGCCACGATAGGCTAGCATAAGCACTGCCATGCAACACAAAAGCAGTAAGCCGTTGATTAACCACTGATCTTTCACTTTTTGACGCCGCGTTTCGGTGTTGCCAACTTTTTTAAGCTAGAGCCGTTCGTTTTGTGTAGCTTTAGTAAGGCTTGCTTTTTGCATCTCTCTTGTTTGCCTTCTGTTAGCCTTAATTTTTACGGCCGCTGCTTCGCCCTCAAAGCCCTGAGCATCAAGTTTAAATGCGCCTTTAGGAATAACCATTATTTCCACACTATCCCTAATATCATCGCTCAGTGCAATACTTTCCTGCTTCTTAACTACAGTAGCCAATTGCTTTTGCTGATTTTCGTTCCATTTCATGTTATGGTTTAATCTTTCTTTAGTGCCCATTGCACAACCGGTATACATCAAAAGGCAAATTACCAAAAGTACTTTCATTTGATACCCTCCTTTCCTGATGGCAACCAATTTGCATATAGGGATAAGGTTCTTTGGTGCCTTAATTTTCGGCACACCCCATGCCGCAAGTAATATGGTTTAGAATTTGACTTTTTGCACTGGCCTGCGAATCGTGGTAACCGGCTACATTTTTAGTGGCTAAACCTGAGAAATACTGCTCTTTGGCACACCAGAGTTCAAATTGTGCCTTAACCCCTAACTGTGCTGCATGCTCCTGATCGATAACTAGGATCACGTATTTGATGAATGGGCTATGGTTAAAATTAAGGTAGATCAAATAGGCCAGCAAAGTTTGCTCAAATGCTTCATCAGCTATCTTTTGGCAGAAAGTAATCAGGGAAACCTGTAATTGTTTGAGGTATAGCAACTGCTGATAGGTATAGGAAGATTGCTTTTCTTGAACTCTAAATACACCCATTACAATCTCCAACAATGCAGGCGCTATTTTTTTCTTTTTTAAACCAGCCGCCAACACCTGGTAATGTGGCTTAAAACCAGCAAAATAGGCCTCAACATAAGGCTTTGGTGCAGTATAATTCAAATTGAAATAGTTTTGGAAATACAAATGTTGGTAAGCCAACAAGCGCATTAACATCGCTGCTAAAGCTGTAGTTTTATTCGGCATTGTTGCTGCATTATTTTCTTCACTCAGTAAATCCAAAATAAGTGCACATCTCAACTGTAATTGCCACATCTTACGTTTTACCAGTATTTCTCGCTGTTTAATGCTTACCAATTCGTCGAGCGCCTGCTGCAGGCCTTGTTCAAATACCATTAATTGTTCCGAAAATGCAACAGCTGTAGTTTCTTGGATAGTTTGCTCTATGATAACTTTACCGGTTACCTCGTTAACAAGCTTGGTAAGCGTTATTAGATAGGGTTTAATCATGGCTCCATCCTCCCTAACTACTGACTGTTACTGATCTTTTTTCTGTTTAGGCTTACCATGCTTAGGTAAAGCTCTACCGCATGGTGCTGCATTTTGATCGGCATTTTAAAACGTACCGATCCAGAGCTTCTTTGTGCAAAGCCCACAAAACCATCTGCCATTTTTAAATCTGGACAATAGACCACCAACATTACCTGATCATTTGCAGCGGCAAACACGATTGTTGGATCCCAGTTGATCAAAAGCTTAGCCGATGCCACCCGTTGTACTACTATTGCCTCTAGCCCTGGCAGGTTGCCCTTGCTTAAACAAAGTTTATCGTAGCGGATATGGTAGGCATGGTCAACCAATTCCATAGCCTCCCTAAAGTTGACCATAAATGCAGCTTTAAGCTCTGTCTTATTGCTAGCCAGATTTGCAAAACCTATGGTAATAAAGGGTTGGAATGGATCTAAAAAATCGTTCATCAGCTTAAACCGCTGCTGGTTGGCCAGTTGCGCTGGTGTAAATATTCTTGGCTGCCCATTATCTACCGGAGCCGACTTAATATAGGAGATGTTTTTCCATGATGAACCTATGATTGGACCAATTTTCCCCGAAAATGGGCCCATTATACCTTGTCTAATTTTTGCCATTGCTATTTTTAATTTTAAGTTTTTGCTTTCTCTGTACCCATGTAAAAGTGTGTTTCGAGCGTTCTACTAGGGAAAAACACCTATAAATCGACCTCCACACCTATAATTTGGCGCTTTTATACCGGTTTTCCCCTAGCAGAGCCCTGCCTGAGCCCTACTTGAGCCCTACCAGACCGCTAGTTGTTATAGCCGAGTCTATGCCAACAGTTGGACGAGTATGCTGCAAGTATGTGGCGGTGCATTAGACTAATGTAATGCACAATTTGGCACCCAAATACGCCCTATGCGTTTGCTGCGCAAAAGGAGGTGTTTATGCGCCGAAGTCTGTTTTGTGCGTTTTGTGCGGATTTTTTTTAGTTCGAATTTTGATATTGACAAATAAAATCTTAAATTGGATCATCATTTACCTGCTATAAAATCAGGTTCCGTACTTTTACAGTACGCTCAGCACCACCTATTGTTGCAGATTAACCCTCAACAACATGGAAAGAATATGTGTTTTCCCGAAAGACGTAATGCGGATTACCGGATTAGGCGCCAGATATGCGCAAAAATTATTGCAAGACCTCAGAAAGCTGCTAAACAAGAAGAAACATCAAGCTGTTACCAAATATGAGTTGGCAGATTATTTAGGGATAGATGCGGATTTGATTAGCCTGCAGTAAATCAGCTGTATATTATAGTTGTGATGGGTTTGTTGCTACTAATAGATCGCCATTGTGAGATTGGTTCTTCACCAACCCTGGCCATCTGCTTAGTTGCATATTCCGATCACACACCCTTGATAATTTGTCATGCTGAGGGGTAATTTATTTCATAAAAATCAATATAAATGACGTTCATATTTTTTCAAATCATGAAAAAACCCTCGGGAGATTGTCACCCTGAGCCTGTCGAAGGGTCTCTTACTGTAAAACACGATTATCATTACAAATTGCCCTGCACACCTCCTTGCCTCCTACCTACGGCAGGCAGGCGCCTTCCCGAAGATAAATCGGGACAAGCTATTGGCGGCGAATGCCTAGTTCTTTTGGCTTGAACCAAAAGCACCAAAAGTTCAAGGCTTGCATAATCCCCTTGCATAAAGCTAACAACAGCTCTTATTGCGTAAGAAAAAGGCGTTCCCAATCCTCAATCCCTACCCACACGCTGCTTTCTTACTTTGCAATGCAAATCGACAGCTAGTGCAAAGCTGTTTGTTGCTTTCTACTGCGGTGATATGCTAGGCCATTGGCGCCCTTAGCAATGGAACTAGTAAGGCAAAACCTATGCTCCTAGCTCTAGCAAATGGGTTTAACCCATTGCCAGAACCTAGTACCATTTATCCCTGCTATCACACTAACTTTGATAGTTCGCAGAGCTTGCCCAGCAGCGGAAAAAAAGAAAGGCAATGGAAGGCCTGTGGGCGGCAGGGGCCTTGCTCTGTTTATCCCGATGTTTCAATCGGGACACAGCCCGTGTTTGCCTTTCTTGTGGGTTGGCATTGAGCGAAAGGCTGCCTTAGGGCAAGCGAAAACGTTTTTGCTAACTTTTTTCGTTTCAAACCTGCGCAGCAAGCTTCAATACAGCTAAAAACATATACTCTAATTGAAAAAAGTTAGTGCCACCGCGGCATGAGCGGATAGATAAGTCCCTTCCTATTAATACACCCTAGCTAAAATAGACCCCACACACATCCTTGCCACACTTGCCTGCGGCAGGCAGGGCTGCCGCCGCTGTAGGCTCTTTCTTTTTGCATTGATCAAAAAGAAACAAAAAATCTAGGCTGCCGTATCCTAGCGTCGGATAATACGTCAATTGTTTTTAAGCCGCAAAATGAGCCATTACGGTTTGCAACCTCCACTTCTCCATTTTGCTAATCTTCGCTAGATAGAAGCTATCTTAGAAACAATTAACTATTCTCCTCGCTACGATCCGAAGGCCATAGCCGTTCTTGGCAATGTTAGTAGCAAGGCAAAACCTATGCTCCTAGCTTTAGCAACCGGGTTTAACCCTCTGCCCTAACCTAGCACAATAGCAGTTCCCAAATCCCTAACGCTGCTAAGGGTGATAGAGCTTGCCCAGCAGCGGAAAAAAGAAAGGCAATGGAAGGCCTGTGTGGTGGAAAGGGCCTTGCTCCGTTTATCCCGATGTTTCAATCGGGACACAGCCCGTGTTTGCCTTTCTTGTGAGTGGGCCAGAGCGAAAGGCTGCCTTAGGGCAAGCGAAAACGTTTTTGAATACTTTTTTCGTTTAAAAAAAGTATTTGCCTCCGCGGCATGAGCGGTAAGAAAAATCCTATGCTAATAACATAACCCTAACTACAATAAACCCTACACACCTCCTTGCCACAGCTACCGCCGCTGTAGGCTCCTTGTTTTTCATGGTAGGATGAAATTTTTAACGGTATGAAAGATTGCTGCGCAATATATCCTTGATGATAAAGAAGCAAACAATCAAGGCTGCCGTATCCTAGCCTCGGATAATACGTCAATTGTTTTTAAACCGCAAAATGAGCCATTACGGTTGAAGAAACCTCCATTCCTCCATTTTGCTATGGTGTCTTCAGAGAGAAAGTTCCAACAAAACAATTTACTATTCTCCTCGCTACGATCCGAAGGCCATAGCCGTTCTTGGCAATGTTAGTAGCAAGGCAAAACCTATGCTCCTAGCTTTAGCAACCGGGTTTAACCCTCTGCCCTAACCTAGCACAATAGCAGTTCCCAAATCCCTAACGCTGCTAAGGGTGATAGAGCTTGCCCAGCAGCGGAAAAAAGAAAGGCAATGGAAGGCCTGTGTGGTGGAAAGGGCCTTGCTCCGTTTATCCCGATGTTTCAATCGGGACACAGCCCGTGTTTGCCTTTCTTGTGAGTGGGCCAGAGCGAAAGGCTGCCTTAGGGCAAGCGAAAACGTTTTTGAATACTTTTTTCGTTTAAAAAAAGTATTTGCCTCCGCGGCATGAGCGGTAAGAAAAATCCTATGCTAATAACATAACCCTAACTACAATAAACCCTACACACCTCCTTGCCACAGCTACCGCCGCTGTAGGCTCCTTGTTTTTCATGGTAGGATGAAATTTTTAACGGTATGAAAGATTGCTGCGCAATATATCCTTGATGATAAAGAAGCAAACAATCAAGGCTGCCGTATCCTAGCCTCGGATAATACGTCAATTGTTTTTAAA